>Ga0213878_10000025_pt1 | contig 140031 bp, 105 predicted proteins | sample VelepicoBEBS_R02_FD_161053 | JGI IMG/M metagenome (GOLD analysis project Ga0213878, IMG submission 161053) | Vellozia epidendroides bulk soil microbial communities from rupestrian grasslands, the National Park of Serra do Cipo, Brazil - BS_R02 | ecosystem: Environmental > Terrestrial > Soil >... | reverse complement strand
AGGTACCGGGGAGTGAATCCCTGACTTTCCGCTAGAAGCCTTCGGATAATATCCGGAGGCTTTTTAATTTAAGTAAATGAAGCGTTTATTGCGGCAGTCTTATCACAAATGATTATGACTGTAACAGGTACCGGGGAGTGAATCCCTGACTCTCCGCTAGAAGCCTTCGGATAATATCCGGAGGCTTTTTAAATTTAAGTAAATGAAGCGTTTATTGCGGCAGTCTTATCACAAATGATTATGACTGTAACAGGTACCGGGGAGTGAATCCCTGACTTTCCGCTAGAAGCCTTCGGATAATATCCGGAGGCTTTTTAATTTAAGTAAATGAAGCGTTTATTGCGGCAGTCTTATCACAAATGATTATGACTGTAACAGTTCCTGGGGGGTGAATCCCTGACTTTCCGCTAGAAGGAGACGATCAATTTTGATCGTCTCCTTCTTTTCTGTAGTTGACCAATTGATTTTCAATTCCGCGAAAGAGTTTAATTATCCCGATCACTAATCCACAGAAAATCAATCGCAGATATTGGATTTTCCATCATGATTTAAAAGAAATAGAAAAAAATCAGTCCTCTAACATCTCCGTTGCAGCAGTTTTTAGAGTCTCTTCTCCCTCACCAAAACAGGACGCCTGATAAGTTGCGTTATTCATTTGAATTAAGGTGCTTGAATTATAAGCGCCACTGGCCTTATTTAATCGTAGTTTAATCGGCATGGTCAAATGAAACCCACTAACATCCAAAAAATCTTTCACCTGAGTGCCAATTCATTTTTCTATTCTCATAACATTGCACGCTTTCTCTAGGTCAGCTTAATATTAACTATCTGCTTTCTAACTAGGAGCATTTTCCGGTATAAAGATTAAATTAGTAACTTAGAGACTATACTGAATGTAATAAATGAGTATGATGGATCATTCGTTCATAGTGTACTTAAAAAATAAAACATCCCTGAAATTTGAGTACAAGAGGGATGTGTCAACGGTTATCCATACTAACAATGGATATCGCATTACATTTAACAACGGGAGAAGTTATAATTATGGAGCTGACAAAGTACAATATTATCCTCTTGTATCAAGACGAGAAGATGTGCGCATATATGAGAAAGGCAAATTAAGTACGACATATAATACAGTTGATAACTATGGGCGTTATTTGATTTTTAGAAATGGAGATAATTGTTCTTATCCAGTTGAAAACAGTGCCGATATTGAAATCTATGATACAAAAAAGAATACTGGCCAGACAGAATCGGTAGTCAATTATTTTAAGAGGATACTGGAAGGAAATTTTGACGTATCATTTGATATTCAACCTGAAGAGACAGATCGCAAAAGCTCAAATCAAATAAGCAACGAAATATTACTCAAGGCTATTGAAGATATAGATATATTGGAGGCAAGGTCGGTGCTGTCCAAGTACATCGATGGGATCAATCCTTTTATAAGCTCTCCCAATGAGCTACTGATTTATCCTTTTGGTTGCAATGAGAGTCAAAAACTGGCGGTTGAGACTGCGCTTAGCAATAGTCTAAGTATAGTAGAAGGGCCCCCAGGTACGGGAAAAACTCAGACGATCCTAAATATTATAGCCAATCTTATCGTACAGAATAAAACTGTTGCAATTGTTTCGAACAATAATGCTGCGGTATTTAATGTACGGGAGAAGTTAGCGAAATACGGCTATGAAATGGTTGTGGCTTCACTTGGAAATAATAACAACAAGGCCTCGTTCTTCGACAATCTCGAAGAACAAAAAGTCCATCAGGATTTTGAGGTTTCGGAGGAGCGGTTAAAAATACTAAAGAATAAAGTTCGCAATCTGGATTCCATACTCACAGGATGTTTTCAGTACCGGAATAAATTAGCCTTTTTGAAAACAGCATTGTCAGATGCTGAAATAGATTTTAGCCACATTAAAATAGAACAACCACTCAATCAGAACATAAAATCTATACTCGACAGGAAATTTCACCGTAAATGGACTTCTGCCAGAACCTTAAAGTTAAAAAACTTACTATCAGGTATCGGCACAGAAAACAAGTTGTCCATCATCAATAAGTTACGGTTTGTGCTGCAATACGGCTTGTTTGACCTGAACAGTATTAGCCGGTACCGCGAACAGTTGCACGTTTATATTAATCACAAATTCTATGAATTATATATAGCAAAAATAAAAAACGAAATCCTGGACGTTGAAAACTGGTTGATATCAAACAATGAAGAGGCTAATCTTAATGATTTTATCGAGGCATCTAAAGAGATATTCAATGCAGTGTTATTTGAAAAATATAAGCGTTTAGACAAAGTTACATTTAAAGTTGAAGGTTATCGCAATCAATTTGATGCATTCACAGCGCGTTATCCTGTAATTCTGAGTTCCACGCTCTCGTTACACACGAGCATTCCAAAAGGGTACCTTTTTGATTATCTGATTATAGATGAAGCTTCGCAGGTAGATATCATCAAGTCTGCTGCATGTTTTTCTTGTTGCCGAAATGCGATTGTAGTGGGAGATAGTATGCAGCTTCCCCACATTGTAGACAAACAGAGTAGAGCAGCTTCAGCGAAATTTCTGGTTGAGTACAATATTTCTCCTGCGTACGACTATGTTGAAAAGAATATTCTGGACTCGCTAAAAAGCCTATACGGGGATAAAATAAAGTCGGTGCTGCTAAAAGAACATTACAGATGCCACCCTATTATTATTGGATTCTGCAACAAGAAGTACTATAAGAATAATCTGGCTATTATGACTTCTGGATACAATCATCCGTTTAGGATTATTGAAACAAACATATCGGGGCAAAAAGGAAATCACAATCAAAGACAGATCGATGAAACGGACTTGTATATCCGTGAGAACTATTCTGCGAACTATACAAAAGTTGGTGTTGTTGCGCCATACAGAGACCATGCAGATATTCTGCAAAAACAGCTGCCATTTGGGGCAGAGGCTGACACTATACATAAGTTTCAAGGGCGTGAGAAAGAGGTGATTATATTTAATACGGTTAAAAACAAAATAGAAACATTTATAGATAATCCTAGGCTAATAAATGTGGCAGTATCAAGAGCTGTGAAAGAATTTATTGTAGTAAAACCGGCATCTATGGAACTTCCTCACGGGACAGCGATCGGTGATATGATACGCTACATGTGTTATACCACTGATCCGAATGAAACAATTGTCCAAGGCCGTATCTGTTCTGTTTTTGATCTCTTGTACAAGGAGTATAATCAGGCCTTTACTTCGTTTCTTTCGTCCAACAAGAACATACAAGGATCTCCCGCGGAGATCATTATTCACAAGTTGTTGAGTGAAAATATTTTATTAAATAATGCCCAATTCTCATCTATTGATATGGTGAGGGAATATAAGCTTAGAGATCTTATTCAAGATTTTCAACAATTCTCAGAAGATGAAATCCGCTTCATAAGAAATAATTCAAGGATTGATTTTCTATTGTATAACAAGATTGACAAAACTCCCGTCTTAGCTGTCGAGGTAGACGGAGTATCATCCCATGACAATATATTGCAGCGGGAAAGAGACCATAAGAAAGACTATATCTTGAAAATGATAGGCCTTCCATTGCTAAGGTTATCAACTGATGGGCACAGTGAGGAAGCAAGGATTATTGAAAAATTAAACACTGCCATGGGTCAAGGGTGATCATATGCCATATTACCTATAGTACTTAGTATTATCTTACGCTATCCCAAAACGTCAAAATAGATATTAGGTGTTCGATAGTAATCCCTGACTCTCCGCAAAAAGAAGTCTTCAAATTTTTTTAAAACTTTTTTATTTTATTATTTTAGCGTAGATATTAATTCCCCCATATTACGAAACAGCGATAGTAATTCGATAAGAATTAGTATCGCTGTTTTTTTATACCCCTAATTCTTAGAGAAGCTGCTATACCTATCATTAGCAAACGGTCCACGAAGAAGCGTTTTTAAAAAAAGCCTTTAGAAATTTTGTTAATCAAATCAATTTAAGATTGTCAAAAACCCATAGTTATGTTAATCAATCAAACTTTTATTACAGACATCAAATCGATCATTTCATCATCAAGAGAAAATGCCATTCGCGCTGTAGACCATCAGCGGACGCTGATGTATTGGCATATTGGTAAACGTATATTTGAGGAAGAACAGGAGGGGAAAGACCGGGCAGATTATGGTACCTATCTGATAAAGTATCTTTCTGAAAAGATACAGCCAGAGTTTGGTAGTGGTTTTGCTCCGAGACAATTGCACTGGTATAGGCAGTTTTACCGCACATTTCCAATTGTGTCTGCACTGCGGACACAATTGAGCTGGACCCAGTATAAACTGCTGTTAAGTGTTGATAATGAGGATGCTAGGACCTTCTATATTGCTGAAGCGGTTAAAAATAATTGGACTTCTCGACAATTAGAAAGGCAGGTTTACAGTAAATTGTATGAACGCCTTTTGCTTAGCAATGACAAAGAAAGTGTGCTGGCGGTAGCAAAAAAGGAAAAACTCCCATCAGATGCCAAAGAAATCATAAAAGAGCCAATGGTGTTGGAATTTCTGGACTTAAAGCGGGAAGCATCCTATTATGAGAGAGACCTAGAAAGTGCCATTATCACCCATCTCAAAGATTTCTTACTGGAACTAGGCAATGGCTTTTCCTTTGTGGCAAGGCAACAACGGATCCATCTTGAAGGGGATGATTTTTATGTAGATTTGGTATTTTATAATCGACTGTTGAGGTGCTTTGTGATCATTGAATTAAAAACCCAAAAGTTCGCTCCTCAAGATATAGGACAGTTACAGATGTATGTAAATTATTACGACAGGGTGGAGAAATTGCCAGAGGAAAACCCCACCATCGGTATTTTGCTGTGTACAGATAAGAATGATGCGGTAGTAAAATTCTCGCTACCAGAAGGACAAAAACAAATCATTGCCAGCCAGTATGCACTTTACTTGCCAACTGAAAAGCAGTTATTGGATGAGATAAATAAAGAGTTAGTGAGTTTTAAAGAAAAGGATAAGAAATAAATTAATTAAAGTGTAAAAGCCTTCGGATATAATCCGAAGGCTTTTTTTGTGTTTAGTAAATGAAGTAGTTTGTGAGATAGTATTCTCTCAAATGATGTTACTTGTAACCATTTATACCAATGCGTCAAAATTATTTAATCCTTGGAAAACCACCGTCAACAAACAGTTCCGTACCATGCATAAACGAAGAATCTGCGGATGCTAAAAAGGTAACGGCCTTTGCAACTTCCGAGGGCTCTCCAAAACGAGCCAGCGGAACCTGCGGCATAACAGCATCTGCCATCGCCTGTACCTGATCTGATGACAAGTTAGATCGATCGAAATAATTGGTATTGATAGGCCCAGGGCTTACTGCATTGATCCTGATTTTTCTTGGTGCCAATTCAGATGCAAATGATTTCGTAAACGATTGTACTGCGGCTTTTGCTGCCGAGTAAACGGAAGAATTTGGCATTCCGACTTCTGTCACGATGGAAGTATTCAAAATAATAGATCCGCCCTCTTTCATTAAAGGTAAAATCTGTTGCACCATAAACAGTGTCCCCTTTACAATTACATTGAATTGTTCATTAAAATGTGTCTCATCTATCAGCTCTAGTGGAGCATATTTGCCGAAACCGGCATTTACATAAAGAATATCTACCTGAGGTGAAATCAATTTCACTTTATCCGCCAAGCTTAAGATATCTTCCATTTTTCCAGCATCCGAAACAATCCCTTTGGCATTGGACCCCAGTTCAATTACAGTGTCGTCTACTGTGTTTTTGAAACGTCCGGTAATAATCACTGACGCGCCGTTTTCAATAAAATCAATGGCCGTGGCCTTACCAATTCCACTCGTACCACCTGTAATTAAAGCCGTTTTGTTCTTTAACTTCTGCATATAATAAATTTTATTGCACGAAATTAAAATGCCTTGTCGCCTGATAAAACCCGTTTCTTGCTATATTCTAGCTATCTTTTCTATGCTCCTTACCCCAAGCCCTCATCGCATCAATGATGGGCAGCAGTGTATCGCCGAATGGCGTCATCCGGTATTCAACCCTGGGAGGTATTTCTGCAAAAACAATTCTCTCTATTACGCCATCTGCTTCCAATTCGCGGAGCTGGTTGGTGAGCGTTTGCTTACTGGCCTCCGGCATCGCTTTCTGCATGAGGCTATACCTATTCACATCTTTACAGATCAGGTGTATAATCACCGGTTTCCATTTACCACCAATGATATTCATACAATAGGTTACCGCACAATTGGTGGGGTTAAAGTTTTTTGTCTTCCTAACACTTGAATTTCCCATTAGTCTAAAATTATAGTCCAAGGCAATAAAATTGGTCTTATCTGCAAGTCTATCTAGAAAAGAGAAATTTGCCAATAAAATTTACCAGGAACAAATATCAGTAAAATGACTAGTCAACACCACCATGCAGTGATGCAGGGCTTTACAGCATTTCAGAGCGCAAACATGGAGATCTTAGTGGTAACCGATGGAGATGTCCCCTATAATAGTGATTGCTTTGCGCCAGGAATAGATCGGCCGGAGTTAAACAGTGTTCGTGTACAAAGTAGTGATTATATCACCCTTGCTCATAATATACTTGTTATAAGTGCACCGCCACATCTAGTGCTGATAGACGCAGGGAATGGATATTCTTCCGCTCCAGCAGCCGGTTGTTTGCCTGACAATCTGAAGGCTACGGGAATCGATCCCGCCGATGTCACCGACATTATACTTACGCACGCTCACCCAGATCATATCAACGGTTTGATAGATGAGGCTGGACTTTTCGTGTTTCCCAATGCTGAAATACATTTACAGGAAGCAGAATACAATTTCTGGCAATCGGTATCGCCGGACTTTTCAAAAAGTAAAAATTTACCAAAAGTATTAAAACAATTGCATCAGGATATCCGACAAGTACTTGCTGCAATAGGCCCCAAACTCCGGTTGTTTAATACTTCGGACCCAATGTTTCCCTTTCTGCGGCCAATTCTTGCCCCCGGACATACACCTGGGCACTGTATGTTCGCTGTAACAGCCGGTTCCGAAACGTTTATTCATATGGCAGATATCTGTCATGATGCAGAGATTTTGTTTTCCAGACCTGAATGGGGAACCATCTTTGATGTTGATTTTGACCTGGCGGCACAAACACGCCGGCGCATACTCGGCGAATTGGCGGATTCTCAGCAACTCGTATTCGCGTATCATCTACAATGGCCAGGTTTTGGACGAATAGTACGCATTGGTAACGAATTCAAATGGGTGCCTGGAAGATAGTGCAGTTCTAAAGAGAAAAGCCTTCGGATGTCATCCGAAGGCTTTTCTGGATTTAGTCTTCAACATCATTAAGCATACTGGTTGACAACAACCCCACATGCAAATGGAGTGGATTTTATCAGTTTTAATTGCTTTCGTTTTTTAAAAATAGATAAACCACTTCCTATTGCAACAGGATTTACAATGAGATGGTACTCATCAATTAAATCTTCATTTATCAAGTTAGCCAGCAGTGTTGCACCACCATAGACAATCATATTACCAGATGCGGATTTCTTCAATGCGGTGATAGATTCCTTTAAATCGCCATTTAGAATGTTGGTTTTATCCCAGCCTCCTGGTATTTCCACCTCTTTAGTCAAAGTAGTGGAGGCTACATATTTGGATGCATGATGGATATGATGGGCAAATTGGTACCGCTTATCATTTGGGTCAGAAGCGGCGGCCTGCCAATGTGCATTAAAGCCTTCTTTGGCCATCTGGCTGCTGATAATAATGGTGCTGGCGGATTTATTCAGATCGGTGTGATACTTTTGTAAATCCTCATCCCAAGTCCATTCTGGCCCCCAGTTCCAAATCATCCAATCTGTACTGCCATTTTTATCTGCTATAAAACCGTCTATGCTGATCTGTGTTTCCAGGATTAGTTTGTTCATATACGAGCTGTTTATATAAGTGGAGATTCGAAAATTTATATAAATCTATTGAAAAATACCGAATAGGATTGTTTCATCGGTCCTTTCCCGGTGGGCCTGTACAGTAGATACAATCGCGCTTTCAGTATTAAGGGATTGGGATGGAAAATGTAATATGTCTAACAATAATATGATTCAATACTTTTCCCTTGTTTTAAATTACCGCATCAAGAGCCATACAATTTGTATATTTACACAATGAAATGGTTTGTTTATCTATTTTCATTTTATGTCTTGCTGTTATCGGGTATTCCTTGCAATGCCGATGATGATTGCAATGTTGATGAAATAGTGCTGACTACCACATCCGGGAACACAAGGCAGGATAACGATCATAAGCCCATTTGCCCTTGTTCTCCATTCTTTGCCTGTGGCACTTGCCACGGCGTTATTGTGCCGGACTTCAATTTTGAGCTTCCAAAGGCGTTGTCTCCTATAGCGAAGCTGCGATATTTCTATACCACACCACCGCTGCTTGATTTCCCCCCTTCTATCTGGCAACCTCCCAAAATAGCTTGACTTCTTTGCAACATTGTGTAAACTCCTGACCTGTAGGTCTGGCTATTATTCTATGCTATTATACTTCGTTTTAAAATGAGGAAAATTTTAAGTTTAATGATATTGCTGTGTACAGGAAACCTGTGCGCCGCTCAAAATATATTAACAGCTATTATAAAAGATGCTGATACGAAAGCACCCTTGGTGGGAGCTACGATACAACTGATCGGTACCAATAAAGGGGCTACAGCAGATGAGAATGGTCTTGTTAGCCTTTCCAATATCCCAAATGGTAAGCAGGTTTTATCGATCCGTTTTGTTGGCTATAAGGACCGTTCCGAATCATTGACATTCCCCCGATCCAATGATACGCTGGTCATCTTAATGGAAGCCATGGGAGAGCAAATGAACGAGGTCGTAATCAGTTCTACCCGTAGTACCCGAACTATACAAAATATTCCTACCCGTGTGGAATTTATTGGAAGGGAAGAACTGGAAGAAAAAGGCAACATGAAACCAGGTGATATCCGCATGATGCTAAATGAAAGCACGGGTATACAAACACAACAGATATCTGCCACTTCCGCAAATGCCACTATCCGCATTCAGGGTTTGGACGGACGGTATACGCAGATTTTAAAAGATGGTTTTCCGCTATATGCTGGTTTTTCTGGAGGACTGGGCCTTCTGCAAACTCCCCCCTTGGATTTAAAGCAGGTGGAAATCATTAAAGGAGCATCCTCCACTTTATACGGTGGAGGCGCTATTGCCGGCCTAGTCAATCTGATTTCTAAAGTGCCCACAGAAGAAAGAGAACTGCGTTTTTTGGTGAACGGCACTTCTGCAGGAGGATTAGATATAAATGGATTCTATGGGCAAAAGCTGGAAAAGATAGGATGGACTGTTTTTGCCTCACGTAATAGCAATAAGCCGTATGACCCTTCCAATACAGGGTTTACAGCTATTCCTAAAACAGAACGCTATGTATTTAATCCTAAACTGTTCATTTATTTCAGCCCTAAAACCCAAATGAATATTGGCGTGAATATGACCTTTGAAGATCGAATGGGTGGGGATATTCGGTTTATTAAAGGGGATGGCGACAGTACCCATAGCTATTTTGAAAAGAATAAGAGCAATCGGTTTTCTACGCAGTTCTCCCTGCAACATCAGTTTAACAAGAATAGTAGCATTACTTTTAAGAATGCTGTCAATACTTTCAGTCGAACTATTACTATACCCGACTATACATTTGATGGAAAACAATGGTCGACTTATTCAGAAATAGTCTATAATAATAACCATGAAAAAACGGATTGGGTAGCTGGTTTGAACGCCTATACAGACAATTTTAAAGAATATCCGAAAGACAATTTCCCTAAAAGAAACTATGACCAGCATACCATTGGCGGCTTTTTACAAAATACCTGGAAGGCGAGTGACTGGCTGCAAATGGAAACTGGTGTACGTGGAGACTATGTGAGGGACTATGGCGTTGTATTCCTGCCGCGTATTTCTGCCCTGTTTAAAGTTTCCCCCCAGATTACCTCCCGCCTAGGAGGAGGTTTTGGCTATAAAACACCTACTATTTTTACCGAAGAAACGGAGCGTATTCAATTTAGGACGGTGTTGCCAATCACTCCGGAAGCTAATAAGCAGGAAAGGTCGTATGGCGCTAATTTTGATGTCAATTACCGCACGTCCTTATTTGGTAAGGTAAGTCTAAGCATAAACCAGCTTTTCTTCTACACTCGTATCAACAACCCGTTGTTACTGGAGAATGCCTCTGGAAACCTTTACCAGCTTGTAAATACGAATGGGTATGTAGATACGAAAGGATGGGAAACCAATGTTAAATTAGGATATGGGGATTTCAAACTATTTATAGGATATACATTTACGGATGCCTGGCTTCATGAGGGCGCAGCAAAGCTAGAGAACCCATTGACAGCGCGCCATCGACTGAATAATGTGCTGATGTATGAGATAGAAGATAAATGGAAAGTTGGACTAGAAGCCTATTATTGCAGCAGGCAACCCTTGAATGACGGAACAACCGGAAAGTCTTACTGGACCTGCGGATTTATGGCGGAGAAAATATGGGAGCATTTCTCCTTATTCGTGAATTTTGAAAACTTTACAGATACCCGTCAAACGAGGTTTGATAGTATTTATACTGGAACAGTTACTCATCCAGTATTTAGGGATATATATGCACCATTAGATGGGTTTGTTGTAAATGGAGGGATTAAGCTAAAGTTATAATTCCAACGTAGTAGTCCTGGGTTTTGAAAACGCATCATGTGAAAATGGTTGTAATTACCAGGACTACTATGATTTCCATTATTTGTTGTAGTAGTCGTAAGTAGCTTTGGAGATATCGGCAATGATTGCTTCTGTGTCATCAAAACTTTCGTAGGTATTGTGTACAAAAACAGCTACAATTATTTTTTTGTTATTCGGCAATACAATGATACCGTAGCTATTGATAGCGCCTGTCATTCCTGCATCATTGGTAAACGAAGTACCACTTCTGTGTGCCACTTTTATATCTGTTGGAAGCTTTCCTTTAAGGCGTTTCAATCCTGTTTTATTATTGAGCATGGCATCGTACAGCCATTTTGTATGCACCTTGTTTAGTATTTTTCCTTGATAAAACTTTTCTAGTAGCAGTGCTGCTGCGTTTGGCGTGATCTGATTCACAAATTGGGCATCCCAATTTTTATGCATATCCTCTTTATTGTTGCGGATAATAAAATCTTTACTACCAATAAACTGTTGTACAGGTTCAGTTCCACCGATTAGTCGGAGAATAATATCCGTTAGATTATTGTCGCTGTAACACATCATCCACGTCAATGCTTCTGCTAATGTAATACTGAGGTTACCTTCCGGATGTTCATCTTTGAATGGGCTCCAGGTATTATCTAATAATTCCTCTTTTTTGATGAAGATTTTTTGGGTCATGGCCAGTTCCCCTTTTTCCACTTTATGCAATACTGTTAGTGCGATAGGGAACTTGAAGGTACTCAGCATGGGATATAACTGGGTGCCATTGATCTGCACTTTATCGTTTTTTTGAATTCCAATGATGGAGACACCAATGTCTGCTTTTTTGGTTGCAATTATTTGCGCTATCTTTTGTTGAAGCACCGGTTGTTGGGCAAACATTGGAAGGGAAATCAGCAGGCAGCCAAGTATCAATAATATCTTATTCATTTTATTTAACGTTGTGCAAATATAGAAGGAAAAGTCACTATTGGGTGACATGTGTGAATTTACGTTACATCAACTTATATTTGATATAGCAGTATGCCAAAGAAATCATTAAGTAAACTGTCTTTGTAAAATTATCATGAATACACTCGCATCATCTGTTGTTATTCCGAAGTATTCCCTGGAGCAATCTGGTGGTAAGGATAATCTGTTCGATATACGTTTGGTAGATAGCGATTACAAGGAACATCCGTCTATTTTTCTCACACCCCACCGTAAAGATTTTTATATGTTGGTATTGGTGGAAGAGGGAGACAGAAAGCATTGGGTAGATATGGAGCCATACACGCTGCAACCTGATACCTTGTATTTTACTACGCCGCAGCAGGTACAAGTAAAAGAAGACCCAAGGCCTATGCGGGGGATTGTACTGAGTTTTACGGAATCTTATTTGCTTACGAACGCATCTCCACAAATAAGGCAGTTGCCCATTATCCAAAATCCTAATAATGGGCATGAACTGCAACTACAACCGGAAGCCATGGCTTTCCTTCGGGATATTATGGAGAAAATGCTCTTGGAATATGAGCAGCGGCCAGACTGGCATAACAGTATGCAGCAAGCTTACCTGCAATTATTACTGGTGTATCTGAGTCGATTATATACCGAAAAGTTTTCTACATCCGAACGACAGCCAGATCGTATTTTACTGAAAAAGTATCTTCAACTGATAGATAGCAACTATACCACCCATCATGAAGTGGCTGCTTATGCGGGCCTGTTAAATATCTCAGCAGGGCATTTGGGAGATGTTATTCGCCAGCAGAGTGGGAGGTCGGCCATAGAGCATATTCATGCGCGAGTGTTGCTAGAGGCGAGACGTATGCTTTTCCATACCGATCAGTCTATAAAAGAAATTGCCTTTGCACTGGGATTTGAGGATGCTTCTTATTTTAATCGCTTCTTCAAACGGGGGTATAATCAAACGCCACTTGCATTCCGGAATGCCACCCGGGAAATGTACCATTGATGCCGGAATGAGTCCTGCATGCGCGATTATTATCCTTGTAATTTTGTGCTGTAACAATAAATCAAAATAATCAGATGAAAACAGCACTCATCACAGGAGCCAATAAAAGCATAGGATTCGAAACTGCCAAACAACTGCTGAAAGCAGGATACTTCGTATACATAGGAAGTCGGGATGCCCAAAAAGGAGAGGAGGCAGCCGCCCTACTTGGCCATACTAATACCGCCGTTATTCCCTTGGATGTAACCAATATGGATTCCATCGTTGCAGCACGTGAACTGGTAGGTCGTACCACTTCTAAACTGGATGTATTGATTAATAATGCAGGTATTAGGGGCGTATTCCCGCAGTCCCCTTCAACGGTATCATCGACTGATATTCGAGAAGTCTTCGAAACTAATTTCTTTGGTGCGATCAATGTAACCCAAGTATTCCTGGATCTTTTAAAGCAAGCCCCAGCACCAAGGATTGTGAATGTCACTTCCGGCCTCGCTTCCTTAACCTTGCACAGTGATCCTACGTGGGAATATTATCCCATAAAAGGAGCTGCTTATGGCCCTTCAAAAACCGCATTGAATGCCTATACCGTAGCATTGGCATATGAACTACGCGATACCGCATTTAAAGTGAATGCAGTTGATCCAGGATATACCGCTACGGATTTCAATCAGCACAGAGGCACTGGTACCGTGGAAAATGCGGCGACCTTACTAGTTCGTTTCGCCACACTTGACGCTGATGGCCCTACGGGTCAATTTTATAGTAATGATAGGGGAGGAGAAGAAAGTCCTTGGTAATGGTTACAAGACAAGTATAAACACATAAATTTTTTTAGCTGTTATTTTATCATATATATTTGTATTGTCATACATAAAATCAAAGAACAATTTAACCCTTCAGACAATACACTTTTACATCAATTATTCATATCCCTTTAAACTATGAAAGCTAAAAAAATCGGCTTTGTAATGGCTATGTGTGCCATTTTTTCTGTAACCACTTTGCGTGTTCTTGCGCAGGATGATAAAAAGAAAGTAGCGATCGTAACTTTCTTTGTAAACAAACAAATTGGATTAGGTGATGGTAATGCGCAATTGGCATCTAGAGTCACAGATCTGGCAGATAACCCTAAGTTCAACCTGCAACCAGTATTGGATACGTTTTATTCCAAGTTCTTCCACAATTTCGCACAGAAATTTCCTTTTGAGCTGATGCCGGAAGATTACGTTATTAAGAACCCCACGTATAAAGCATATGACACTAGTTCCGTAGGTATCGTAGTGTTGATTTCTGGTCGTGAACTGAACCCGCAAGGTTACAAAACCATCTATCCTGGCGGTTTCTTACAGAAAAGTGAAAACCGTAACCAGAATAAATTGCTGGAAGTATTTCCAGAAGCAGACGGTGTAATGTTTGTTTGGATGGACTACGAATTCGTTCCTAAGAAAGGTTTCGCCGGTATGGGTACCTGCGGTATGAAAGCTACTATCAATATGTGGCTGTATAACAAAGAAGCGAAAAAAGTATTCCGCATTTCTGAATACGCTACCTCTAAAAAACAAGTAGCTATGGTAGGTGGTATTCCTGTAACTGCATTCGACAAAGTACTGCCTATGTGTGAAGATGCATCTGAAAGACTGTTGGTAGAACTGGAAGACAAACTGGATAAAATCAGTCGTAAGGTGGATGCCAAACTGTAATTTATCACTAACGGCACCGATTACACGTCGTTACAAGTATAAATGATAGCATCATAAAAAAGGAGCGGGTCTTAGGATATCCGCTCCTTTTTTTATGACGTCTACCAAACTTTTCAAGTGAAAAAAAGGGCGTTATGTATTCGTGATATTTTAATTTAATATTATTAAATATATAAAGTATACTATATATTGCATTCGCAAAAAAAATGAAACCAGATCCTATTGAAGTCAGCCCATCACTAAAAACGATTTCGTTTGCGTCGACCCATTTTGAAAAAAGCCTATACCTATAGTACAGCAGCCCTCGTGATCACCCTGTTTTGCCTGCTGACATCTGATCTCCACGCACAGCGCCTGGATGCTATCGGAAAGGAAAAACCACTGAAAGTAACCGGTGGCATTGGATTGGAACAAGTTGCCTATTTCTCCTCCGGACTGGATGCAGGACGCAGGGACCCTTACAATTTCTTCCTCACCGGAAATTTAAACCTCGACCTGTTTGGATGGGCGGTACCTTTTTCCTTCTCCTATACGAACCAAGGAAGAATGGCTTTCTCTCAACCCTTTAATCAGTATGGCCTCACGCCTACGTATAAATGGATTACTGGTCATATTGGTTACTCCAGTATGAACTTTTCCAGCTATACCCTCAGCGGTCACTTATTTAATGGAGTGGGTGTAGACCTCGCACCAACCGGACGATTCAAGTTCAGCGCTATGTATGGTCGGTTACAGCAAGCTGTAGCCCCAGATACCACACGCCCAGATGTTATCCCCGCGTATAGGCGTATGGGTTATGGCTTTAAAGCTAGCTATGGTACCGGAAGAGATAATATCGACCTGATACTTTTTAGGGGAAAAGATGACGCAGGATCTATTCCGGCATTATCTCCTTCCTATAACCTCACGCCACAAGAAAACCTGGTGCTAGGTGTAAACGTTAGCAAACAATTATTCAATCGGCTTATTGTAAACGCGGAAGTGGCCTGGAGTGCCCTGACAAGAGATTCCCGCGCCGAAAATGATACGGTGGCTCATGTGCGCTTCCCTTCGCTTGGTATGCTCACCAAAAATAGTTCTACTGCTTTATATTCGGCTTATAAAACAGGTATTACCTACGCTGCCAATAAATACTCCGTTGGTGTAGGCTATGAATGGGTGGCGCCGGAATATAAAACCCTTGGCGCTTACTATTTCACCAACGACTTCGAGAACCTTACTGGTAACTTCCAGTTCCGCATGCTGAAAGATAAAATCACAGGCGGTATCAATGCGGGGGTGCAACATAATAACCTGAAAAAAGATAAGATAAGTACAATGAGTCGCATGGTAGGGTCTTTGAACCTATCATGGGTAGCCACAAAAAAATTGAACCTCAATTTCAGCTACTCCAATTTCCAGTCATACGTCAACATAAAATCTGATTTTGATTATATCAACCAAGTATCTCCCTATCAGAACTTGGATACCCTCAATTATACACAGATTTCTAGGAATGCGTCTGTTAGTATGAACTATAATATTGCTCGTACAAAGGAAAAGACGCAGATGCTGATGTGCAACGTGTCCTTTATGCAAAGCAGCGATCTTCAAGGCGGTGTGAAACAAGCTACTGGCGCCACTTTCTATAATCTGAATACGGCTTATAGCATGCAAATGGTACCGCAGAATATGTCGGTCACCCTTGGATTTAATGCCAACCGAAATACTACGATGAACATGGAAAGCTTTACACTCGGTCCCACGCTGGGTCTGAATAAATCCTTACTCAATAAAAAGTTGAGAACTTCTGGTAGTCTTTCTTGGAATGGTAGCTTTAGTAATGGAGCGTCATCCAGTAAAGTGTTGACAGGCCGACTTTCAGGTGCGTATTCTATCAAGAAATCGCATAACCTGAACCTGGGTATCACGGGATTGAACCGTAGCGGCAACAGTAAAACCAAGAGCATTTCTGAACTGACCACGACACTGGGATATAATTACAATTTTTAAATTATCAGCGGACAGGAGTTAATAAAGTGGAATGCCTCCGCTATGCAATAAAAACATCAAGAATATTCGTCAGCGATATATGCTAAAGAAGGTTTACAACTACAGCACGCTTTGCTGACTATTCAATGAAATATTTTTCAGGAGTCACTATATCGGCTCCATACCTATGAAACTATGATCAGACACCTATACCTTACCATCCTATGTCTGTTTGCGGTTACCGCCGCTTTTGGCCAACAGCAGAAGAAGGCGCCGCTTCCGCGTACTCCCCTGCAACAGCATATTCATGATGTGAATAGGACCGTTCAGCAGAGATGCGGCGCCAATTTATTGAATGGTAAAGATCTGTATGATAAACTGAAAGATTCTACAGACTTTAAACTACCGATGGGTATAGGATCCTGCGGTGGTAGTGGTACACCGATGGTCATTATCGATAGTATCCGATTCCTGCCTGACCATGCGGAAGTGACTGCCTATATCGTCGTTGAAATGCCTGGAGATGGCCAGGAAGTTATGTTTGCGGCTAGTAGCATTCCAGTCAGTATGCATGGAGGACTAGTAGGTACCGCACGACTGGAGCTTGTGAACGATCCAACGCTGAACCTCTTCGGAGATCAGTCGGAGTTTCATTTTTTACATGGTAAAACGTTTGTCGAATTCGATTGTGATGGGTTTAAAAAAATGGGTATTGCGGCGGAAGTAAATCTGCCGAAACACCTGGTGCCTGCTGGCGTAAATGCTTCTGATACTACGAATAAACGTGTGAAGGCCAACTTCGAAGTGGTTACTTCCAATATCAACGATATTTTAGCCAAAGTTCAAATTGAACCATTCCAGATCCGTGGGGTAAATAATGTTACCATTACGGTGCAGGACGCGATCATCGATTTGAGCGATGCGAATAACAGCCCTGATGTAGTATTCCCGAAAGAATATACCAGTGATGATAAGGCTTTCTGGAGAGGCTTTTTCCTCCGCAGATTTGAAGTACAATTACCTCCTGAACTTAGAAAACGTAGCGCTAAAAAACCAGCCACTTTCTCGGTTAGTAATGCCTTGATTGATGAAAGAGGATTCTCCGGGGATATGGCTGTTACCAACCTGATTCCGTTAGATGATGGAGACCTTGGTGGCTGGCAGTTCTCGGTAGATAAGCTGGGAATGCGTTTTGTAGCGAATCAGTTGAAAGGTGGTGAACTGGGAGGTCAGTTGATAATCCCTATTACGGCTAAGGAAAAGCACTTCGATTATTCCGCAGTGTTCCGTCCGGGGAATGAATACATCTTTAAAGTAAATATGCAGGATACAGTGCCGATCCCTATCTTCATTGGTAAGGCATCCCTGAATCCTAACTCCTCGATAGAAGTGGCTGTAAAAGACGGTAATTTCCAGGCAATGGCTGTCCTAAACGGTACTTTGTCGATTGCCGGTGGTAGTGCGGGAAGCGCCATTTCTGCGCTGGCACAAAAGCTCCATGTGCCAGATATTCGGTTCGAAAGACTGACCATTTCTACAGAAGCGCCTTACTTCCATGAAGGGGTGTTTTCTTTCTCTAGCTCCTTGCAATTCCCTACCATCGCCGGCTATGGATTCTCGATTGATAAAATCGGCCTGGTGAAGAAAGGGGAGAAGCGAGGATTATCCATGAGTGTGAAATTAAATATCAGCGGTACTGGTAGTAACGGATTCGCTGCAGATGCAAGTTTCGCATTGATGAGTGTTATCGATAAAGATGATGATGGAAAAATCAATTTCAGATTTTCCAGCCTGGATATAAGTCGAATTGCGATAGATATTCATCAAGGCGTGTTTGCACTGAAGGGCTCTCTGGAATCATTTACGGATGATGCTATCTACGGTAACGGTTTCCGCGGGGATATTGATGCTACTTTACAAATATGCAAAGCAGAGGTGAAACTCCAATCCACGGCGCTTTTCGGTAATGTAAAAGGGGACCGTTATTGGTATGCGGATATCTTAGTGGATCTACCGGTGCCTATCCTGATCTTCCCGCCTGCGGTGAGTATTAAAGGTTTTGGTGGCGCATTGTTCTATGGCGTATCTGTACTGGAAAAAGGCGCGAATAAAAGCGCTTACGAATTGGGGACCACGCATACGGGCATCATCTACAAACCGGATCCTAATGCCGGCTTGGGTATTAAAGCTTCCTTGAAATTTGTTGCCTTTAAGGAACAGACCCTCAGTGGAAATGTTGGACTTGAACTGGCATTCAATCGTAGCGGTGGTTTGAGAAGAATTACTTTCCGTGGACAAGTAAATGTCATGTCTATTGGTTTGAGTCCTGGTACAACGGCTATGTTGAAAAATCTGTCAGGTATGATGAAAGACGGTCAGCCTGCTGATGGTCCGGCTGGTGACTGCGGCTACGACCCGAATGCATTTACACCAGAAGGATTGATTTCTGCAGGTTTGTTGGTAGACGTGGATTTTGAGAACAGCAGCATGCTGGCAAATCTGAAAGTATATATTGATGTATATGGTGCCTTTACTGGTATTGGTCCGAAAGGGCTGGCGGGTGAGGGTGAATTTTACGTAGGCCCTGAAGGCTGGCACCTCTTTGCCGGTAAGCCGGATAATCCTATTGGAGTGAATATCCTGGGATTGGCGAAGGCACATGCTTACTTCATGGTGGGGAATGGCCTGCCTGGAAGTCCGCCGCCACCGCCTATTGTATCGGAGATACTCGGTGGTATAGACTTGGATTATATGCGAGATCTGAATGCGTTGGGTAAGGGTTCTGGGTTTGCCTTCGGGGCAGGACTGGAATTTGATACCGGCGATCTGTCCTTCCTCATGTTCTATGCCCGTCTGAGAGCAGGTTTAGGATTTGATATCATGATGAAAAACTACGGTAATGATTTCCATTGTGAAGGTAGCAATGGTCCTATTGGTATCAATGGATGGTTTGCCAATGGTCAGATCTATGGCTACTTCCAGGGTAAAATCGGTATCCGTGTAAATCTCTTCTTTAAGAAAGGCAACTTTGATATTATAGAGCTCGGGGCAGCGGTGGTACTGCAAGGAAAGCTGCCAAATCCTTCCTGGATGCGAGGTATCGTAGGTGGTTATTTCAAACTATTCGGCGGAATGATCTCCGGTAACTGTCGTTTCGAAATGACCCTTGGTAAAGAATGTAAAATCGTTAGCAATAACCTGTTTGCGAATGCAGGCGTACAGGTAATCGGCGATGCCACCCCAAGAGATGGTGAGGCAGACCAAAGTATTTTTACGGCACCACAACTGGTGTTTAATATGCCTATCGGGCAGACGATCAGAATTACGGAAGACAATGGTAGTACCCGTTTATTCAGATCCCGACTGGAGTATATGTCATTACGCAGAGAAACTGCCAATGCTACAGGAACGCAAGATTGGAGCAGTGATAATACGGTGGTGGTATTGAATACCACGCAATGTCTGGAACCTAAATCCAATTACAAACTGACAGCGCGTGTGAGCTTCGAGGAGAGTGTGAACGGTAGCTGGACACCATTCCTGGTAGATGGTAAACCATACGCAGAGGAAGTAAATAATACTTTCTCGACTGGCAATCTCCCGGATAAAATTCCAGAAGATAAAATCAAGTTTACTTATCCTATCAGAAAGCAACTGAACTTCTATAAAGACGAATTGCCTTCTCATAATGGATATATCCAGTTTAAACAAGACCTGGCGCCAATGTTCAGACCAGATAGTTCTTTCAAACAGACCGCCAGACTGATTCCTACTAATGGTGATCCTATCGATATCGCATTTAGCTATGATACTGGCCGAGTAAGTTTCAAGTATCCGGATGCGATAAAGAATGAGGAGATATATACGTTTGCGTTAGTAAATGTACCGGTGGAAAATGAGGAGGATATCAGCCGTAACGTAATATCCCAGAAGAAAGACATCGGTAGTGCAGAAAGTGGCGACCTGAACGTTACCACTAAAAAGGCTACACGTAGTATTACTGTTGGATCAGAGAAAGCGTTCTACCAGCTTGATTTCCGTAGTAGTAAATACAACACGTTCAATCAAAAATTAGATGCCCTTGGAGTGGGTAATTCCTACCGACTGCCTATTAGCAATGGTGTACACGAATTGGGCTATCAGTACATTAACGGCGAGCTTTTCGATAATGCCGAAGTAGACGCAGATGGCAACAGCCAGGTATTGCAGTTCGAAGCATTGCTGGATGATAATATATGGTATAAGGAAGACATCTTCCCTTATGTCTATAATGGTTACCCGATGCAACCATCAGGAAGTCTGTCTGGCCCTGCTATTACGATCGATTGGCGCGATCCTCAGATCTTGGGTGTACCGCCAGTAAGAGGTATCTGTATCCGTCAGCAATTGCAGGGACTTCAGTTAAAAGAGAATGGCAATGCACAGTTTTCGGGTGTTTCCACTTTTGTGTTCAATCTGCCATATTATTTTGAACGGGATAATTTCAACATTGCCAACAAAATGGTCAACAACATGTACGGCATGGGATTGAATTATACTGCGCAGCAGCAATCCATCATCACCCATAATTGGGTACCAGTAAGGAAAGGGGATTACAAGTTCCGGATTAAATATGTGCTGCCTGGTATTAATATGAGTACCTCTTCCAGGATCATTACCATTCAAAACCCAATAGGACTATAACGATGAAAATAACAAGTGATATGAGGGTGAAACGTGTATTAGCAATAGTAGGAATGGCCGTTGGCCTGATGATGCCGGAATGGCTGTTGGCGCAGAAGAAGCCCGCTGCTAAGCCGGTACAGATTGCAGTGATGGCCCGTGCTAGCCAGGATTCCATCATGCTACGATGGGCGCCGGTTAATTATGAGTTGTGGCAACATGCTAATAAGTATGGCTATATGATTACTCGTTATACGGTGATGCGTGATAACCATTTATTACCTGTGCAAACAGCGCAAGTAATGACGCCACAGCCTATCAGACCATTACCACTGCCTGCTTGGGAGGCTATCGCAAAGAAGCATGAAAAGTATGCCAGTATAACTGCGCAAGCGCTGTATGGTGAGAAATTTGAAGTGGGTGCAGGTAATGGCGCTAAGGGAGATGTGATGTCGGTGTATCATCGATCCCAGGAGCAGGAGTCGCGCTATGGGTTTGCGTTATTCGCTGCGGATCAGTCGTACGATGTGGCCAAGGCCGCTGGTTTAGGTTGGGTAGACCATACCACCAAGTCTAACGAAAAGTACCTCTATCGTATATACATGGCCGTGATTCCTACCAACGTAAAATCGGATACGGGTTTTGTGTACACTGGAGCCGCAGATGCCCAACCGCTGCCCTCGCCGAAAGAACTGAAAGTAGGCGGATTGGAGAATGGCGCCATGATCAGTTGGAATAAAAAGATCTACGAGCATATCTACAATGCCTGGATACTGGAACGTTCCACAGATAATGGAAAGACGTTTACCGCTGTTAGCAAGGAACCATTGATTAATACCCAGGATGGACTAGCAGATAAAGTGAATTATTTCTATCGGTTGGATACCGGACTTGTACAAGAGAAGCCTTATGTCTACCGTGTGAAAGGGCTTACTGCATTTGGCGAAACGGGCCCTGTATCTGATACTGCGATGGTAACATTGCACCAGCGTTTGGATGTAAACCCGGTAATCCTGGAAACGGAAATGCGTAATGGTCAGGTGTATATTCGTTGGAGAATGCCTGCGAATAAAGCTAAGATTGTGCGTTTTGATATGGAGCGTTCCGTGTCTCCCCAGAAAAAATTTACACTGATTAATAAATCGCCGCTGCTGGAAAAGGACTCCATTTTCGTAGATGCGACACCGTTAAATAGTAACTATTACCGTGTCACGGCTACTACCAAAGACGGGCAGGTGATGCATTCCTTCCCGCATTTCGTGCAGCAGGAAGATTCTATCCCGCCGGTGGCTCCTGTTGGCGCAAAAGGTATGATCGATAAGAATGGTGTTGTATATCTCTCTTGGGATCAAAATAAAGAGCCGGATTTATTTGGCTATCGTGTATTCCGTGCCAACTCACCAAAAGAAGAATTTGTGCAGGTAACCAGAAAAGCTACTGAAACAAACAGTTTCATTGATACTATTTCCCTGAAGACCTTGACAAAAGATGTTTACTACCGGATTGTGGCGTTGGATAAGCATTACAACCCATCTGAATATTCTGAAATCCTCGTATTGAAACGCCCAGATATTATTCCGCCAGTGTCGCCGTTCTTTACCAGCGTTGAGGCGTCCACAGAAGGGATTTCGCTGGAATGGACGCCTAGTGGTAGTGAAGACGTGGAATGTCATGAGTTACTGCGTGCGAAAGATAGTACCTGGGAAACAGTAAGGTTTATCCCTGCAGGAGATACTACCCATACTTATATCGACACGGCTGCTCTTGTGGGCGTGAAATACATTTACCAAATAACAGCTACGGATGATAGCGGTCTGAAAGGGATATCCAAGCCTGTTACTGCTGCCCGTATTGACATGGGCCGACTGGATGTTTCAAAAGCCTTGAAAGTGGCGATAGACAGAGATGCTAAACTGGTAAAGCTAAGCTGGCAACGGAAGTCAGGTGTAAATAAAATATGGATCTATAGAGCAGTGGGAGATGGCCCATATAAACTGTATCAAACCATCACTGGCACTGAGAATAGTTTTGCAGATAGTGGGTTGTTGATTAATACCATTTATAAGTATAAACTGAAAATGATAGATACCAATTCCAGCCGTACTGGATTTACAGAGGAAGCGATTGTTAATTATTAGTAGATCCTATGAAATCCTCATTAAAATTTTTATTGGTTGCGTTCCTGCTCCTGATTAATGGTACTGTATGGGGACAATCAAAATTTTACTTTATCAGTTTCAACGGAGATGTCTCTGGAAGCTGGACTAGCTCCTGTGGCCCTATGGCGGCAATTGCCTATCCCATTTTTCAAGGCACAGTGACGAACTATAATAAGTCGTTCAGGTTGAGACTTTGGAGTCAGAAGAACTTTTCGGATGCTTTTTATGACCTGAATTTTCCAACAACAGGAGGGATTGATATGAGTCCTTTCAGTAGTGTTACAGCGGACATTAATCCGCTAGTAGGTGGTATTTCCCATACTAATATAACGGATGACTATCAGACAGGTCCAGGTTGTGGCGTGACTTATGGGATTTTTATTGATGTATATGAGGTGTTGATGAAATTGCAGAATGATAGTACAGACAAAAGGCTCTTCTGTATGGATGGAACTATCAGTTTTCAAGTGCCAGAAAACCCTACTAAGGTAACCTGGCAGATTTCCTCTGGTGGACAACCTTTTGTAAATCTGAATCTCTCTACAGGAAAAAAAATCTTGATTAAATCATCTGACCTGGTGGCGAGAGGAATTAATCCATTGGATAACTTTACCCTTCACGCGATTGCAGATTATGGTACGGTTGTTACTAACCAAACCTCTGATTATTATCCCAATCTACGCTTTACTAAGGATGTTCCCCAACCAATGACGATTGATCCACAGCCACCATTATGTTTTGGACAAAATGGCTCTATCACACTTAGCAATTTTGTTTATTCTGATGGCTCGCAATATACAGGTAGTACCACTCTCAATCTTACGCTAATAGGGAGAAACAGCAAAATGGTGGTGAATGTACCACCATTAAATGCACCTTCTGTGACAATATCAGTGCCACCTGATTTTTACGATATATCTGTCGATAATGGGGCCTCAGATTGTGCTAAAACTTTTGTAGGAAAGGAGGTGCCTGCAATTGCACAGGATTTATCCGCTACTACCGTACAGTCATGCGTGAATGGTAAGCCGGCAGTGACTATTACCGCTGTTGGTGGAACTGGTCCTTATACGTATTCCTTGAATGGCAATCCAGCAGTGGCCAGTAATGTTTTCACCGACTTACAACCCGGTACCACTTATACCCTCACTTACTACGATAAGAATCTTTGTAATAAAACGCTTAGCATCACCACGCCTTCGGCAGTGGCAGTAGCTTCTTATACTACCAAAGCGCCTTCTGGCACAGCTACAGACGGAGAGCTTACCATAACGGGCACTGGCGGCGTTGCACCTTATACTTACAGTCTGGATAAAACAACCTGGCAAACCAGTAATACCTTTACAGGACTGGGTTCGGGAACATATAATTGCTGGGTGCAAGACAACAAAGGTTGTATTAGCGCCGCTACTACTGTGTCGCTAGTGCCACTGGATTTTACTGCTTCCTCTACGCAGGTTTCTTGTTCCGGCTATTCCAATGGTAGTATTTCCATTGTGATTACAGGAGGTAGCAGTCCGTATAAGATTAAATTGGATAATGGCGTATATCGCAATAATGATAACCAGTTTCCTGGACTGGCAGCAGGCACATATGAAGTATATGTATTAGATAGCAGAGGTGTAGAGATGCATCATCCAGTAACAGTGGGCAGTCCTACGCCGGTTAATTTTACTTACACTACTAGCAATGCTATCTGCAAAGGCAGTACCGATGGAACCATCACGATCAATGCTAGTGGTGGAAGCGGCGGTTATAAGTATCTCTTGGTGGGCAGTGGTTTTCAGCCATCAAATGTGATGAGTGTAGGAGCAGGAAATTATACCTTACGGGTAGACGACGTCAATAATTGTAGTTCCGCCACTCAGGTAGCGAGTGTAGGGGAGCCTCCATTAGCCGTTAGCGTTAGTTTACAAACCCGCGATGTACTTTGTTATAATACACCTACTGGCCAGATTATAGCGCTCCAGGGAGCCAATGGAGTTGGTAATTATCAGTACAGTGTTGATAATGCCACATGGACCAATGGCGCTAGTATCAATGGTCTCAATGCGGGTAATTACACCGTATACGTAAAAGATGGAAAAGGCTGTTCTGGCTTGCAAAATAATGTGAAGATAAATGCGCCGGCTCAACTGCAGATTAGCCAGCAAGGCGCTGTTGCGCCTGTAAGCTGCTTCGGTTTATCCGATGGTAGCTTCTCCGTAGTGGCCAGTGGCGGAAGCGGTAATGTCCGTTTCTTCTTAAGCACTGCACCCACTATCGCTAATACTAGCGGCATTTTCAATAATCTGGCAGCAGGAAATTATACCGTTATTGCCAGAGATGACAATGGTTGCGAGGTGTCATTGCCTGTGGTAAACATTCCACAACCAGCAGCGATGTCTTTGGCTATTAGTGCTAGTCCTGTATTATGTTTCGGTCAATCCAACGGAAGCATTAATGTGACTAGTATCAACGGTGGAAATGGCGGCTATACTTTTAGTAAGGATGATATCAATTATTCTGGTAGTCAGACATTTGCTAATCTTACCGCCAATGGCTATACGATCTACGCGAAAGATACCAAAGGTTGTAAATCCAGCGCCACGGCTACTGTCACTCAACCAACGGCTTTATCCTTCACTACCAGTACTACCGCTGTATTATGTAATGGCGGCAGCACTGGCAGTATTGCCATTCAGGCAAGCGGCGGTACCACGCCATATAGCTATGCCTTGGATAACGGCAGCTTCGTAACTACCAGCACTTTTGCAGTAGCAGCCGGGGATCATAAAATTATTGTACAGGATAAGAACGGTTGCCAACAATCCACTACTGTTACTATCAGCCAACCAAGTCCGCTCAGTATCAGTATCACAGATGAACGTAAAGTAACTTGTAATGGTGGTAATAATGGTGGTGTAACAGTCCTCGGATCCGGTGGCGTAGCCCCTTATAGCTACGCTATTAACGGCGGCGCCTACACGACGAATAATGCATTTAACGGGTTAACCGCTGGTACTTATTCCATCACTGTAAAAGACGCTAATCAATGTATTGCCAGCCTCAGTGCTGTAGTAACGGAGTTTACAGCTATCAACTATACTATAGTAAATAAAATAGATATCCTATGTGCCGGTGATCGCACAGGTGTCTTGCAATTACAAGGTACTGGCGGCGCAGGCGGTTACAGCTATCAGTTGGACGGTGGTAGTTTCCAGACAAATCCATCTTGGATCAACCTGGGCAAGAAAAACTATTCCCTGGTCATCAAAGATGCTAACAACTGTACCAGCAGCTTTACTATTCCCATTGTAGAGTTGTATGCCCCACTGGCCATGGCATTGAGTAGTAACCCACCTGCCACCTGTGCGGACAAAGGCAGCATTACCGTAACCCTGGCTCAGGGAGGACGTACTCCTTACCAATACAGCCTTGATAATAATAACTACGTTAGTTCCAATGTCTTCTCGAATTTGAATAATGGTGATTATATCGTGTACGTACACGATGCCGCTGGTTGTACGATCAGCCAAGGTATTTCACCGTACGGACCTGTATCTATCCGTGGTAGTATCGCTGCTACAGATGCCACTTGCTTCGGAAAATCCGATGGCAAGGTGGTGATCTCTGGTGTTACTGGCGGAACTGGTATTTATGAATACTCATTGAATGGCGGCAACTGGCAGTCTTCCCCAATATTTAACAATATTGCTGGTGGCCAAACATATAATGTAGTCGTAAGGGATATTCCTTATACCTGTCAAATCCAATTGTCGGCAGTAGTAAAACAGCCTACAGCACTGCAACCGCAGTTATTGAGTACAAGAGCAGTTAGTTGTTACGGCCTCAATAACGGTATGATTGATATGACGGTGAGCGGTGGTACACCAGGTTATACCTTTGCCATAGGTGCTGGTAGCCAAATTACGGGTACCTTCAATCAATTGACGGCAGGCAATTATAACATTACCATCACAGATGCGCAGGGTTGTACCAGTAATTTACCAGTCAATATTACCCAACCACAGCCACTGGTGGCCCAGTTAGTGAGTGTAAAAGATATCGATTGCTTCGGCAATGGGAATGGAAGTATTAGCCTGTCTGCGAGTGGAGGAACGAGTCCTTACCAATACACGCTAAATACGATTACCCAATCCACGCCCCAGTTTAATCAATTGCAAGCAGGAAATTATGCGCTGAAAGTCACCGATGCACAAGGTTGTAGTCAATCGCTGAGTGCTACTATTGCAGAGCCTAGTCGTTTAACCATGAACGTTACCACAGAAATGGTGAAGTGCTTCGGCGATGCTAGTGGTAGCATCACCTTGGATGTAAAAGGTGGAAAAGGCGTTTATACGTACACGTTAAATAGTCTTCCAGGTCAATCGCAGCCTGGATTTACACACTTGACAGCCGGTAATTATTTGATCACCGCAAAAGATGAGAACCTTTGTAGTGTAGGTGCATCTCCTGTTATCACACAGCCTACGCCACTGAAATTCAGCAAGCAGGTAGTACAACCCGTATGTAGCTATTCTGCTGATGGTAGCATCACCGTAGATCTGCAAGGAGGAACCACTCCTTATAACTTCCGTTGGACCAACGCCGTTACTGCGTCTACCGCGAGTCTTACCAACCTGAAAGGAGGGCTATACGAATTAACGATAAAAGATAACAACGGCTGTACCCTCAGCGACCAAACCCTACTGACACAGCCCGCCGCTATGCCACTGGATCTGGGCTTCAGCGATACCACGCTTTGCGTAGGTCAGCAACTGCCCCTCGATGCAGGCAACCCAGGAGCAAAATACCAATGGCGCTCCCAAGAGGGTTTTAGTGCCACTACGCAGCAAGTGACGTTGGGTAAAGATGGTCATTACAATCTGACGATCACTAACGGTGCCGGCTGTACGGCGAAAGCAGATTTCGTACTTCGTACCTCCTTGAGCGTACTGAAGGCGGATTTCCTCATGTCTTCCTATAACACCCTTGGTGACACGCTTATCCTAGTAGATATCTCCAAACCTAAGCCACTGTCGCTGGAATGGACGCTCCCTGAAGGCATACGAGAGGCGGGTGCCAGCGCTGACGGTAGTGTAAGACAGTTGCTATTCAACAAAACAGGCACGTATAATATTCAACTGTTCACCCGATTGGGAGAATGTGCGGACGCGATCACGAAAACAGTGATAGTAGTGCCAGAACAGGACAGAGGTACAGCGGATAGCATCTTGGGATATCGGGAAAAACTAATCAGAAATATCACAATTTATCCGAACCCCACTACTGGCCAGTTTAAAGTAGGTGTGGAATTGTCGAAAGAAGCGGCGGTAACTATCCGCTTGATTTACTTCAATAATGGCAACCTGATGGAAATACGTACTAGTCAAAGTGCGAAGAAGCACGAAGTGCCATTCAGTATAGGGGCTTTACCACAAGGAACTTACCTGATAGGCGTTCAGGCAGATAAGGAATACGAGGTGAGGAAGATGATAAAATTATAATCACTAAGCGAATTTGCGCATGCGAAAAATTTTACTGACACTATTAATTCTGTTCGGTATACTGGAGCAAACTAATGCCCAGAAGGTATTTTACCGTGCAACAGTAGATTTCAGATTAATTGGTACCTACCCGATTTCAGGGAATACCAGCATCATGGTATCATCGGGGGGACACCTTATCGGTGTCAAAAGTGAGCGATATGTGCAAAGTGGCGGTACTGCTTATGGTTTTGATGATGTTTTCATGCCTGATCTGCAGATCGATTACCAAGGAGCGGGAAGTATTTATACAAGTGTGAAAACAGATGGTTCCTGGTCGTATAACGAAGACGTACATACGGATTACAAATTTACAGCGGCTACCGCTGTAAATAAGGAGGTATTCCTGATTACCACACCTAAAAGTTTATACTGCGCCAGTCAAACCATGTCGCTTTCTATTCCTAGCTGGGCCACAACCGTTAATTGGACTATCAAGCAAGGGACGCAAACAGCAACGATTTCCAAAGGAAAAGATGAGACCTACTTTGGATTAACGGCTGCAGAAGTCAAAGGGCTGAATTCCAATATTGATCCTTTTAGTAATTTCGAGATTACTGCTGTTGCGGTTTATGGTTTTATGTCTCCGATGACCACCACGCTTTCCAATGTCAGGTTTGCGCAAGATGTTCCTCAACCGATGACTATTGATCCGCAGCCTCCTTTATGCTTTGGACAAAATGGCTCCCTTACACTTAGCAATTTCGTTTATCCTGATGGCTCACAATATACAGGTAGTGCCACCCTCCATCTGACGCTGAAACCGAGGAGTGGCGGATTGGTGATCAATATTCCAACATTGAATGCGCCTTCCGTGACAATTCCAGTACCACCTGATTTTTATGATATATACGTCGAACAGGACGTTTCTGATTGCGCGCAGACATTCCCTGGAAAACAAGTGCCTGCTATTGCACAGGATTTGTCCGCTACTACTGTACAGTCTTGCGTGAATGGTAAGCCGGCAGTGACTATTACCGCTGTTGGTGGAACTGGTCCTTATACGTATTCCTTGAATGGCAATCCGGCAGTGGCCAGTAATGTTTTCACCGACTTACAACCCGGTACCACTTACACCCTCACTTACTACGATAAAAATCTTTGTAATAAAACGCTTAGTATCACCACGCCTTCGGCAGTGGCAGTAGCTTCTTATACTACCAAAGCGCCTTCTGGCACTGGTGCTGATGGAGAGATTTCTATAACTGGAACCGGCGGCGTTGGACCTTATTCTTACAGTTTGGACAAGTTAAACTGGCAAACCAACAATACCATTACTGGCCTCGCGGCAGGTACCTATAACGTATGGGTACAAGATAGCAAAGGTTGTATTAGCGCCGCTACTACCGTGTCGCTAGTGCCACTGGATTTTACCGCTACTTCTACACAAGTCTCCTGTTCTGGATATTCGAATGGTAGTATTTCCATTGTGATTACAGGAGGTAGCAGTCCATATAAGATTAAACTGGATAATGGTGTATATCGCAACAATGATAACCAGTTTCCTGGACTGGCAGCAGGTACCTATGAAGTATATGTAATGGACAGTAGAGGTGTGGAGATGCATCATCCGGTAACAGTGGGCAGTCCTACACCAGTTAATTTTACTTACACTACTAGCAATGCTATCTGTAAAGGTAGCACTGATGGCACCATCACGATCAATGCCAGTGGTGGAAGCGGCGGATATAAATACCTGTTGGTGGGCAGTGGTTTCCAGCCATCAAATGTGATGAGTGTAGGAGCAGGAAATTATACCCTACGGGTAGACGACGTCAATAATTGTAGTTCCGCCACTCAGGTAGCGAGTGTAGGGGAGCCTCCATTAGCCGTCAGCGTTAGTTTACAAACCCGCGATGTACTTTGTTATAATACACCTACTGGCCAGATTATAGCGCTCCAGGGAGCCAATGGAGATGGTAATTACAAATACAGTACTGATAATACAACCTGGACAAGCAATACTGTGATTGATCAGTTGACCGCAGGTACTTATACTGTATACGTCAAAGATGGAAAAGGCTGTTCTGGCTTGCAAAATAATGTGAAGATAAATGCGCCGGCTCAACTGCAGATTAGCCAGCAAGGCACTGTTGCGCCAGTAAGCTGCTTTGGTTTATCCGATGGTAGCTTCTCCGTAGTGGCCAGTGGCGGAAGCGGCAATGTCCGTTTCTTCTTAAGCACTGCACCCACTATCGCTAATACTAGCGGCATTTTCAATAATCTGCCAGCAGGAAATTATACCGTTATTGCCAGAGATGACAATGGTTGCGAGGTGTCACTACCTGTGGTAAACATTCCTCAGCCTGCAGCGATGTCTTTGGCTATTAGTGCTAGTCCTGTATTATGTTTCGGTCAATCCAACGGAAGCATTAATGTGACTAGTATCAACGGTGGAAATGGCGGCTATACTTTTAGTAAGGATGATATCAATTATTCTGGTAGTCAGACATTTGCTAATCTTACCGCCAATGGCTATACGATCTACGCGAAAGATACCAAAGGTTGTAAATCCAGCGCCACGGCTACTGTCACTCAACCAACGGCTTTATCCTTCACTACCAGTACTACCGCTGTATTATGTAATGGCGGCAGCACTGGCAGTATTGCCATTCAGGCAAGCGGCGGTACCACGCCATATAGCTATGCCTTGGATAACGGCAGCTTCGTAACTACCAGCACTTTTGCAGTAGCAGCCGGGGATCATAAAATTATTGTACAGGATAAGAACGGTTGCCAACAATCCACTACTGTTACTATCAGCCAACCAAGTCCGCTCAGTATCAGTATCACAGATGAACGTAAAGTAACTTGTAATGGTGGTAATAATGGTGGTGTAACAGTCCTCGGATCCGGTGGCGTAGCCCCTTATAGCTACGCTATTAACGGCGGCGCCTACACGACGAATAATGCATTTAACGGGTTAACCGCTGGTACTTATTCCATCACTGTAAAAGACGCTAATCAATGTATTGCCAGCCTCAGTGCTGTAGTAACGGAGTTTACAGCTATCAACTATACTATAGTAAATAAAATAGATATCCTATGTGCCGGTGATCGCACAGGTGTCTTGCAATTACAAGGTACTGGCGGCGCAGGCGGTTACAGCTATCAGTTGGACGGTGGTAGTTTCCAGACAAATCCATCTTGGATCAACCTGGGCAAGAAAAACTATTCCCTGGTCATCAAAGATGCTAACAACTGTACCAGCAGCTTTACTATTCCCATTGTAGAGTTGTATGCCCCACTGGCCATGGCATTGAGTAGTAACCCACCTGCCACCTGTGCGGACAAAGGCAGCATTACCGTAACCCTGGCTCAGGGAGGACGTACTCCTTACCAATACAGCCTTGATAATAATAACTACGTTAGTTCCAATGTCTTCTCGAATTTGAATAATGGTGATTATATCGTGTACGTACACGATGCCGCTGGTTGTACGATCAGCCAAGGTATTTCACCGTACGGACCTGTATCTATCCGTGGTAGTATCGCTGCTACAGATGCCACTTGCTTCGGAAAATCCGATGGCAAGGTGGTGATCTCTGGTGTTACTGGCGGAACTGGTATTTATGAATACTCATTGAATGGCGGCAACTGGCAGTCTTCCCCAATATTTAACAATATTGCTGGTGGCCAAACATATAATGTAGTCGTAAGGGATATTCCTTATACCTGTCAAATCCAATTGTCGGCAGTAGTAAAACAGCCTACAGCACTGCAACCGCAGTTATTGAGTACAAGAGCAGTTAGTTGTTACGGCCTCAATAACGGTATGATTGATATGACGGTGAGCGGTGGTACACCAGGTTATACCTTTGCCATAGGTGCTGGTAGCCAAATTACGGGTACCTTCAATCAATTGACGGCAGGCAATTATAACATTACCATCACAGATGCGCAGGGTTGTACCAGTAATTTACCAGTCAATATTACCCAACCACAGCCACTGGTGGCCCAGTTAGTGAGTGTAAAAGATATCGATTGCTTCGGCAATGGGAATGGAAGTATTAGCCTGTCTGCGAGTGGAGGAACGAGTCCTTACCAATACACGCTAAATACGATTACCCAATCCACGCCCCAGTTTAATCAATTGCAAGCAGGAAATTATGCGCTGAAAGTCACCGATGCACAAGGTTGTAGTCAATCGCTGAGTGCTACTATTGCAGAGCCTAGTCGTTTAACCATGAACGTTACCACAGAAATGGTGAAGTGCTTCGGCGATGCTAGTGGTAGCATCACCTTGGATGTAAAAGGTGGAAAAGGCGTTTATACGTACACGTTAAATAGTCTTCCAGGTCAATCGCAGCCTGGATTTACACACTTGACAGCCGGTAATTATTTGATCACCGCAAAAGATGAGAACCTTTGTAGTGTAGGTGCATCTCCTGTTATCACACAGCCTACGCCACTGAAATTCAGCAAGCAGGTAGTACAACCCGTATGTAGCTATTCTGCTGATGGTAGCATCACCGTAGATCTGCAAGGAGGAACCACTCCTTATAACTTCCGTTGGACCAACGCCGTTACTGCGTCTACCGCGAGTCTTACCAACCTGAAAGGAGGGCTATACGAATTAACGATAAAAGATAACAACGGCTGTACCCTCAGCGACCAAACCCTACTGACACAGCCCGCCGCTATGCCACTGGATCTGGGCTTCAGCGATACCACGCTTTGCGTAGGTCAGCAACTGCCCCTCGATGCAGGCAACCCAGGAGCAAAATACCAATGGCGCTCCCAAGAGGGTTTTAGTGCCACTACGCAGCAAGTGACGTTGGGTAAAGATGGTCATTACAATCTGACGATCACTAACGGTGCCGGCTGTACGGCGAAAGCAGATTTCGTACTTCGTACCTCCTTGAGCGTACTGAAGGCGGATTTCCTCATGTCTTCCTATAACACCCTTGGTGACACGCTTATCCTAGTAGATATCTCCAAACCTAAGCCACTGTCGCTGGAATGGACGCTCCCTGAAGGCATACGAGAGGCGGGTGCCAGCGCTGACGGTAGTGTAAGACAGTTGCTATTCAACAAAACAGGCACGTATAATATTCAACTGTTCACCCGATTGGGAGAATGTGCGGACGCGATCACGAAAACAGTGATAGTAGTGCCAGAACAGGACAGAGGTACAGCGGATAGCATCTTGGGATATCGGGAAAAACTAATCAGAAATATCACCATCTATCCGAACCCCACTACTGGCCAGTTTAAAGTAGGTGTGGAATTGTCGAAAGAAGCGGCGGTAACTATCCGCTTGATTTACTTCAATGATGGCAACTTGATGGAAATGCGTACTAGTCAAAGTGCGAAGAAGCATGAAGTGCCGTTCAGTATAGGGGCTTTACCACAAGGTACTTACCTGATAGGCGTTCAGGCGGATAAGGAATATGAGGTCCGAAAAATGATAAAACTATAATGCAACGAAAAAGGATTGTCAATGGACAATCCTTTTTCGTTTATACGTTTAGTATCATCATTGAATCACTCCAATATGGTTTTGCAAATAAGTAGCGGTAATAGTGTTGGCATTGTTGATTAAGGCAGACACGGTTCCCTCGAACACAATCTGGCCGCCATATTTGCCGGCTCCAGGCCCGATGTCTATGATCCAGTCGGCCTGCGCAATGATATCCATGTTGTGTTCGATTACTATCAAGGTATTCCCAGCATCGACCATCTCATTCATCATATGGAGGAGACGTGCGGTATCTGCCGGGTGAAGTCCAGTGCTAGGTTCATCCAACACAATAATGCTATTCCGGTTATTCAGTTCTTTAGATAGTTTCAGCCGTTGCCTTTCTCCGCCGGAATAGGTATCCAGGCGTTGACCCAGCGTGATATAATCCAATCCCAACCGGGTAAGTAGCTGAAATTGTTCTCGTATATGCTTCTCTGTGAAAAACTGTGCGGCCTCTTCTACGGTCATGTTCATGATATCCACAATGTTTTTCCCCTGGTAACGATAGGGGAGTACCTCTGGAGAAAATCCGCTGCCATCGCATACATCACAAGTTGTTTCGGTATCGTCCATAAAGGCCATATCAATTTTCAGCACGCCATATCCTTTGCAAGCAGGGCAAGCGCCTTCACTGTTCCGACTAAACAAGGCGGCTCTTTTATGATTGGCTTTGGCCAATAGGTCCCGGATATGATCGGAAATACCCAGGTAGGTGAGGCAGTTGGAACGCACATTCCCCGCAAAGAGAGATTGATCAATCACCTTCACGTCCGGGTATAGCAGGGGCAGCTCATCGCTGATCAAACTACTTTTGCCCGATCCGGCTACGCCAGTAACCACGGTCATCACGGAAAGGGGTATACGCACATTTACATGCTGTAAATTATGAAGGGTAACATCTTTTACTGGTAAATAATCGCTCGCCGTACGTGGGTGAGCGTTATAGGTGCGTGGATGGGAAAAGTAGACCCCTGTTTTTCCCGTAGACTTAGGAAGCCCCTTGAAATCGCCCTGATAAACGATCTCGCCACCATGCGAACCAGAGCCTGGTCCCATGTCGATTATGTGATCGGCTATACGAATAATATCAGGATCATGCTCTACAATCATGACCGTATTGCCTTTATCTCGGATCTGACGGATGATGCGGATGATTTTGTCTACATCCGCAGGATGTAAGCCTATACTGGGTTCATCAAAGATATACAGCATATCGGTAAGACTATTGCCGAGATGCCTGACCATTTTTATGCGTTGAGACTCGCCGCCAGAGAGGGTATTAGTGGTCCTGTCCAGGGTGAGATATTGCAGTCCTATGGTCTTCATGTTCTCGAGTTTCCGACGCACCTCTTGGAGGACGGGTTCATAAGCATCGGCTGTTATCTCCCGTAAAAAATCCAGTAGATCATCCACAGGCATGGCAGTACAATCAGCAATGCTATGGCCTTTTATCTTGCAAGAGAGGATTTTTTCGTTTAGTCGTTGTCCTTTGCAGCTCGGGCAAGGCATTTCAGATACGATCGTAGCAAGGGATTTACTGTGAAGGTCTTGTTCCCTGGAATCTTTTTTTAGGAAAGCCTTCTCAATGCGAGGAATAATTCCTTCGTATTGCACGGTCTTCCCCCAGCCTTGCCCCGGATGTTTGGGCTTATGGGCAGGCGCATGCAAGAGTAAATCCCATTCTTCCTTCGTATAGTCCTGTATTTTTTTATTGACATCGAAATAGCCGGAATTCGCATATCTCGTCCATCTCCAGCCACCAGGCTGGAAAGTCGGGAAACGGATAGCACCCTCCTCCAACGATTTCGTGCGATCAATCAGTTTGAGTTCATCAATTGATTTGACAAATCCTAATCCTTCGCAGGTAGGGCACATGCCGGATGGATGATTAGGACTGAATATATTGGAGTAACCCACGAAAGGCTGGCCTATCCTGGAAAATAGGAGTCGCAAGGATGCGCTGATATCTGTAGCTGTACCTACGCTAGAACGTATATTCCCTCCCAACCGCTGCTGGTTAATAATAACAGGATAGTTGAGGTTTTCAATCTTATCTACCTCTGGAATGCCTAGGTGTAGCAACCTGTTCCTTGCAAAGCTATGTTGCGTTTCATTGATCTGGCGTTGCGCTTCTGCACCAATGGTTTCAAATACCAACGATGATTTACCCGAACCGGAAACGCCTGTGAATACAGTGATACAGCCCCTGGGGATCTCCAGGGAAAGGTTCTTTAGATTGTTTTGCCTAGCTCCCGTTATACTTATTGGTTTCATCTATTAGCATGGTTAGTAGTTCTAAGTTAAGTATTTTCTACACGGGTGTAACAGGTATTGCAAAATAAAAAACGGGCGCCTGTAGAGCGCCCGTGTGGATTATTTCTTCTGTTTGGTGATGCGTTTATTTTCTGGGTCCCAGTTGTAATAGACCTTACCTTTATCGGTGGTTTTCATAATGTGAGCACCGTCTTTACCTACTTTATCTGTGGCTTCCTCTTCCTCCATATCCCAGATCACCATATCCGGCTGACCACCTTTTTCATTGGGGAATATAAATTGCTCCGAATGATAGAAGGCATCAGCATCGCCGATATTGGTTTTGTCTGGAAATCTTACGAGTTGGTTATCCTTTGTTAAAGCAAAATAGTAATCATATGTTGGGATACCGCAAGCTTCTCCGCTGAAAGTCAATACCACTATGTTTTGCACATTGGTGAGGCCCATGCCACTCATGACTTTCCCGCTGGAATAGCTGGCACTTTCATCATCGCCGGTAATAACACTGCCCTTAGCAATCACGGCTCCATTTTGAACTACTTTCAATCGTACAAAGTAGCGACGAACAGTATCCCGCTCTTTGTATTCATTGACATAAGCACTATCCGCCCGGCGTTCTACACCATATACGAATTTGATATCGCCACGGCGCATAGGGGTACAACTGATAAGTCCTTGCCATACATAACCATTACGTTGTTCTCCGTTTTTGTTATATAGAATTTTCAGCCAAGGACCTTGGAGACCGCGGATGGTAAGCGCCTGATTGGTGATTTGGGTAACGATGATATTATCCCCTGCAAACAAGGTATCTAATGGGGCTTGTTTGGTATTCGGCGCTGGACGTATAAACGCAGTATCTGAAAATATATACCGCTCCGAGCTGTCCGAATTAAGGCTCCAGACACGCATGTCCGGAAAATAGGGCTCCTCCTGGGCGTATGCAACATGCCCAAGACAGATAAACAATAAGAATAAAAGCTTTTTCATGGCCGCAAATATCCTAAATATGTGCTTATAGCGGTACTTTCCGAAAGAAGAAATCGTGTCTGGATATAAAAAAATAACAGATCGGGAAAAATATTGCACGCGAAAATTTCCCGAATCGATTAAAGCTCCCGCCTGCTGCAGCTTACCTTTGCGGAAATTTTTTCTATGTCAGCATTTTTTAGGCAACTTATCTTGACCATTGTAGTTATCTGCCCGTTATTCGCAATGGGGCAGTCGGAAGAAAGCAACAAGAACGAAGGGAGTATAGGAGGACAAGTACTGTCGAATGCAGGACAGCCACTGGAGCTAGTATCCGTGTCTATCCAACAACTAGAAAAAAGTACATTGACAGACAACGAAGGTAAATATCTCCTGGAGCATATCCTCCCAGGCACTTATATCGTGCGTATCCAACTGTTGGGCGCTGCCGAAAAGGATTTCCAGGTAATAGTGCGCAAAGGGGAAAAAGCAATTCTGGATTACCGTCTGCCGAAAGAGAATATCCAATCTTTGCAGGAAGTACGTATAGTCGGCAACGTTAATAAATTTTCCAAGAAAGAAAGTAGTTATGTCAGTCGGCTTCCCCTGAAGAACCTGGAGAATCCACAGGTATACAACATTGTACCGAAAGAGCTGATCCAAGAGCAAATGGCGCTGGATTTAGGGAGTATTTCTAAGAATGTGCCTGGTGCGGGGATTCCTATGTTGGCGAACCAGGGTAGAGTTACTTTCCGTTCTCGTGGATTTGAAACGGAGCCTAATGCGCGCAATGGCGTTGCCGGGCAGGCATTCTCCGCTATAGATCCGGCCAACTTAGAAAGGGTGGAGGCCATCAAAGGGCCTTCTGCTACGCTCTTTGGCACCAATGTTTCTAGTAGCTACGGCGGATTGTATAACCGTGTTACCAAGAAGCCTTACAATGGCTTTGGAGGGGAAGTAGCCTACTATGGCGGGAGCTGGAACTTCAATCGTTTAACCGTAGACGTTAATACGCCTGTTAATAAGGATAAAACAATGCTTTTCCGCCTCAATGGCGCTACTACCTTCGAGAAAAGCTTCCAGGATATGGGCTTTACCAAAAGTCTGAGTCTGGCCCCTAGCTTCTCTTATCAGATCACCGATAAGCTCTCTTTATTACTGGATGTAGAATTCGGTCAGGCGAAAGGTACTTCTGTGGTGCGTTTCAACCCATATACCGGCGGTACCAAAAACTTATCCATCGCTACAATGGGATTTCCGTATAACAAAATGTTCCTCAGCAATGATATCGCCTACAATACCCAGATGATGAACATTTTCGCGCAGGTAAATTATAAGATCTCCGAAAACTGGACTTCCCAGACCATCGTTTCCCGCGCTAGATCCTCCATTGATGGGTATATCACCGCGCTCAATGGTCGTACGGATTCCACCCTACGTGCAAATGTGATGGTCGGTAATACCGCTTTCATTGCAACAGATATTCAACAGAACTTCATCGGGGATTTCAAACTGGGTAACTTCCGTAATCGCCTGGTAGTGGGACTGGACTATTACAACAACTCCAATTCCTTTGATAGGGTGGCGGTCAACGGACCTACTGTGAATTTCATAAACCCCGGAAAGAATTATAAAGTATACCGTTATCAAATAGATTCCCTGCTGCCAACAGGTACGCCACGTACAGAGAACAACGGGGACGATAGCTATGCCGCTTATGCCTCCGATGTATTTAACGTAACAGATCGACTCATGGCGATGCTGAGTCTTCGTGTAGACTTCTACCGCAACAGAGGCGTTTATAATATAGCCACTGGCGTTAGAACCGGTACTTATAGCCAGACGGCACTTTCCCCTAAATTAGGGTTGGTATACCAACTAGTAAAAGACCGTGTATCCCTGTTTGGTAGCTACATGAATGGGTTCTTCAATAAAAATGGCTCCGACCTGGATGGTAATAGCTTCAAACCAGAAAGAGGCAATCAACTGGAATATGGGGTGAAGGCGGATGTACTGGATCACCGACTGGTAGGAACAATCAGTTATTATGATATTGAGATCAGTAATGTATTGAGAATTGATCCCCGCGATGTCAACTATTCTATCCAGAATGGTACGCAGCGTAGTAAGGGGATTGAAGTGGAAATTACCGCCAATCCATTACCAGGACTTAATATCGTGGCTGGTTATGCCTACAACGACAGTAAATACCTGAAGGCAGATTCTACTGTGCAAGGGCTTCGCCCTGCTTTATCGGGGCCTGCCAATATGCTGAATGGTTGGATCAGTTATAACTTGACGAAAGGTAAGCTGAAAGGGCTGGGTGTAGGTTTTGGTGGGAATGCCGGCAGCTCTTCCTTCCAAACCAATACGCAGAAAGTGAAAATTACGATCCCTTCTTATGTAATGCTGGATGCATCTGTTTTCTACGATCAACCTAAGTTTCGTGTAGGCGTTAAAGTAGATAACCTGACTAGCGAGAAAGCTTGGTCTGTACGACTTATACCGCAGGCGCCAGCAAGGTTTACGGGTAGTTTTGCATTGAAGTTTTGATAATAAAACATGGGCGCTGAGTTTATCAGCGCCCATGTTTTACTATCTTGATATCTTTCTCCATACATCGCGTTTGAGCGTAAATAAAAAAGCACCTGTAAAAACAGGCGCCATCGTTTGACTCTATATAAAAAAAGCAACTTTACTTTAACAGCCATTCCAGTTTGTACATATGGTGATAGCTGTCGTATGCCATTAATTCATTATCATGTTTAAAGTTCGTATCGAGTAAATCAGCCCAGTCATGTTTATCTGGGAAGGCCGCTTTCAACTCCATACTTGTCAATGGGTGTATAACGCCATCGGCCGTACTAAAATAGTAACTGTAACGATCATTACGGTATTCCCTATTGGAAGATAATGTACGCTTGCGATATAATAGCAGTCGGGCATTTTTGTTCATTACCTCGTAGGTGTCGCCGCCATGGATACAAAATACTTTCCCCTCGATAGTGGCATAGCCAAACAATTGACTTACCGGTATCCGAGAGTTATTGCCATTAAAAGATAAATCCACGTAGTCTTTCGGCGCCAGCAGGTGCAGCTTCAGTTTTCCTGGATTGGCTGCAGATGGGCCATAGCTGGTTATTCCTTTTACATAATCTGCTGGTGTACGGTACAGCGCATTGGTTTTTACCTGCGCATCCCCATTTATGGAAAATAGACATATCACCAGGAGCAGGGCAAAACAATTTAATACTATTCTCATAGATCAGGATCTTGTTGTAGGAAGATAACAGCAATCAGGATGCCTTAGTTACATGGAAGCATTAAATTCTGATTAAAATCAATAGGAGAGGGCAATCCCGCCTAAAATGAGCGCTGTTTCCATTTGCTATTTGCTGCGTATTGACCTTCCCAAAATGATAAAGTTTATCATTTTGATAGGGTCATGCCAACATCGCTTATGAATCATTTGCTACTTGAAACGAAGTACAATGGCGGGTTTGCAAAGAAGTACCTATGGTTGGACATATATTTGAATAGCCTAGGCCCAAATCGCTTAAATAAGCCAAAAACATGAAAAATGGAATTTTAACTGTGCTGGCGCTGGTAGGCTCTCTCACGGCCGGATTCGCGCAGCAGGACTCAACAAAAAGCACTACTGTAGTCCCAGATGGTTCTAATGGCAGAAGTCTGCCTTCTCCTATCTCCGCACCGCCATTCCCTAGCAGTGAATGGGTGGGCGCTTCCCTCATCGGTAGCCCGGCGGACGCCCCGGATTACCCATTAACTAAAGCATTAGGACTGGCGAAAAGTAAAAGTCGCATCAAAGTGTACGGTTGGCTGGACGTCGGCGGTAACTTCAGTACCTCGAGAGTTTCCAACGCACCTACTTCCTATAACCTGGTACCCAACAGCGTTGTGCTGGATCAACTGATCCTCCGGGTAGAACGACAGCCCAATACAGTCCAACAGGATCATGTAGACTGGGGCTTCCTAGTTGATAATATTTACGGAACGGATTACCGCTATACCATCTCCAAGGGGATTGTCAGTGATCAGTTGTTGAAAAAGAATAGTCTCTATGGCTACGATCCCGCTCAAGTATATGCCATGCTCTATATCCCCAAAGTAGCCCAGGGACTGCTGATAAGGGTTGGTAGATTTATCAGTCCCGCTGATATAGAAGCGCAGTGGGCGCCGGATAATTACCTGTACTCCCATTCTCTGATGTTTACTGTAGATCCTTATACTTTCACGGGTGTACACGCTACCTTGCGCCTGAGCCCTTATTGGCAGGTATACCTGGGCGTACATGGTGGAAATGATATGGCGCCATGGAGTAGTTCCAGCAGTGTAAACGGTCTGGCGATGATGCGCTGGGTATCTCATAATAACCGGAACTCTATTTACGGTGGGATCAACTCTCTCGGAAAGGGGAATTACAAGGACGAGCATGATAACCTGCAAATGCTGGTATTCACCTGGGGCCATAAATTCAGCGAACGTGTACACATGAATACGGAGGCTTATTACATGTGGCAGCATCATGCAGCCGTGGGTGGTACTGCTATCGATGGTCCTGGAAAAGATTGGTACATGGGTACTGGCTTAGGCCCAACCATTTCTGGTCTTGCTTCTGCCGTAGGCCTGGTCAACTATTTCGAGATCCAGTTATCTCCGAAGAAAGATTATCTCTCCATTCGTAATGATATGCTAAACGACCCTCAGGGCAACCGTACGGGCTTCAATACTTGCTATTCTAGTCATACCATCGGTTGGGTACATCACTTCAGCCCGTTGTTAAGGATACGCCCGGAAGTCCGTTATGAAAAGGCCTGGACAAACGATCAAACACCATACGACAATGGTACACGAAGGGATCAGTTTACATTAGCTATGGATGCTATTGTTAGATTCTAACGACGACATATAAACGAAAAAGCAGGCGTTTTTTTTATCGCCTGCTTTTTTCGTTTATCCTATACCGTATTCTTCCATTTTTCGGTAGAGGGTGGAAAGTCCAATATTCATGAGGCGTGCGGCCCTGGACTTATTCCCTTTTACATATTCCATTACCCACTTGATATGCATTTTCTCCATTACTGCCAGGTCGAAATTACCTTGCTTCTGTGGGGCCGGACGCTGATCCAGTTTGAATTCCAGGGGTAAGTCGTCTGTAGTGAGGGTGGTGTTATTGGTGATAATCACCGCGCGTTCGATGGTATTTTTCAGTTCCCGGATATTCCCTCGCCACGGATGCGTTTTCAACTGATGGAGAAATTCAGGGCTCATATCTGTTACCTGTTTATTTGTTTTCGCAGCGAAATATCGCAGGAAATGAGCAGCAAAGGTGGGGATGTCTTCTGCTCGCTCTCTCAACGGAGGTAAGGAGATCGTGAATACATTCAGTCGGTAGTATAAATCTTCCCGAAACCTTCCCTGTTCTATTTCTTCTTGTAAATCGCGGTTGGTAGCCGCAATAATGCGTATATCCACTCGCGTTACTCGGGTGTCGCCTACTTTGATGAACTCTTTTGTTTCGAGTACTCTTAACAGTTTGGCTTGTAGGTCCAATGGCATTTCCCCGATTTCATCCAGAAAGAGGGTACCGTTATTGGCTTCTTCCATCAATCCTTTTTTGTTTTTGGCCGCACCAGTAAAGGCGCCGGCCTTATAGCCAAAGATTTCACTTTCCAGGATATCCTTACCTATAGCACTGCAATTGATGGCAAGAAAATCTTTTTCCGCGCGTTTGCTGGCCTGATGAATGGCTTGGGCAAACATTTCTTTGCCGGTGCCTGTTTCACCTAATAGTAATACAGGCGCATCGCTGGGAGCCGCTTTGGCCGCCAGTTCCCTGGCCGCTGCGATAGCGGGAGAGTGACCAATGAGTCCATGGAAGGTGGCGTATTTGTTGGCGATTTTTTCCTGCAAATGTTCCACCCTATTTTGTAAGTGGACGCGCTCCAAAGCGCGATGTATCAAGGGAATAATCCTAGCGTTGTCATTCCCTTTGGTAATGTAGTCGAAAGCCCCTGCTTTAATGGCTTTTACGCTGTCTGGGATATTGCCGTAAGCCGTGAGCATGATGATGGCAGTACTAGACGGGGATTCATGAATATATTCTACCAGGGAGAGGCCGTTGCCATCAGGTAGCATGACATCACAGAGTACCACATCGATTTGTTCTGTTTGCAACTGTTTCCTGGCGACTTTCAGGTTTTCAGCCGTGAGTACACGGAAGCCTTCCAGGGAAATGATTCTATAGAGCAACTGGCGGAGCTTTTCTTCATCTTCCACCAGCAAAATAGTGCCGTTGTTCATGTTTTGGTGTATTGAAACGTAATAAATTATACCGCATCGGAGGGTGGTATGGAGGATATTTTTTCCTCCGTGATATCGAGTAAATCACTGCTGATCTTTAAAATCCGATCTACATCCTCCCGAATACTGTTCAGTAAATCTTGTTGGTTGGGTGCCAATGGCCCGGTGCGACTATCCTGTAGCAGACTTATACTCATCTGCATAGAAGATATGGGCGTTTTGAGTTCATGTGATGCAGCGGCAATGAATCGGGTTTTAGCATGGGCAAATGCCTCCAGGGCGCTGATGTCTCTCAAAACTATCACATATCCCATCGGGTCTCCTTCGTTGGTAATACTGATTTTTTCTTTTATGAAGATGCCATATCCCTCTGCACCGGGTAAAGTAATTCGTTGCTGTGTAGGAAAATTCATCACCGCAAGGAGCATTTCTTCTTTTGTTTTTTGTTGAGCAGTACATAACCGCAGCATTACATCATTCATGAACAGGATATTATTATCCATATCATAGCCAATGACGGCATCTTTCATCTGGTTGATGATGGCCTCTATGCGGTTTTTTTCTGTTTTTATCTGCTGCATTAAAAGCAGTATTGGTTTTTCCACCAACGATGGATAAGTGAAAACAAAGATGATGGATACACCCAGCAGAATAAATGTCACAATGGATAAACCCACAATCGCTTTATCAGAATGGGCAGATAGACTTTCATTTTTATGAATCACTGCTTGCTGGTTGATAGCTGATACCTGCAATATCGCCTCTCTAAGTTGGTTGATCAGTTGCTGATCGTTGGGCTGCTGTTGCAGCGCCTTTACCAAGGCGGCTGCTTTGGCAGTAGCCGTATCTTCTCCTGGTTCGGTGATGTTCTGCTGCTGGAGGCGCAGGTTCTTTTCCAAATCTTCCAGTCGGACCGGACTGGATTCCATAGCCATAAGCATATTGTTGGAAAATACGATGGACTGAAGGTTTTGATGCATGATCAATTTGGCCTCTCCATTCATTTTGTAAATCTGGTATACGCCTTCCATACTAATAGCCAGTGTTAGGAGGAAGAGAAATACAAGACCCAAGGTCACTTTAGTCCTTAAATTAGACAACATATCATTGCAGTGTTAATACTTGATAATTTTCGGGCGCTAAAGGAATGCCAGTTGAAAGAAAGTGATGGTTAAATAGTATTAATTATTGATAGTTAATTAGTTATAATAGATTTGCTAAACGAGGCAAAATGAGAACCATGCCAAAATGGAAGGGTGTTTCCCATTTTGAAAGACTATTACCCAAAATGACTGCTTGGGTTCGTTTTGCTGGTAACAGCTTGGGGAAATACTGCTACAGGTTTCTATGGAGATTCTAATGGAGATTTTCCATTATTTAATCTGGTTATGTATAAATTTGTCTTTTATCCGATAACTAAAAGTAATGGAAGTAATAACACATATAGCTGGAGCGTATAAAATTGCAGAATTGCAGGCAGACACGGTGCTGTTGGATAATGCGGATAACGCTTTGCAAATATTCGTGGATCTTTATTATCAGGATTTCGAGCGAGTGATCGTACATGAACAGAACATCATTCCGGCATTCTTTGATTTGTCGTCCGGGATTGCAGGAGAGATATTGCAGAAATGTTCCAACTATAAAATGCATTTGTATATCGTAGGTGATTTCGAGAAATACCCAGGTAAGAGTATACGCGATTTTATCTTCGAAAGTAATAAAGGGAAACTGGTGAATTTCCATCCTACAGTAGCGGCTGCACTAGAAAAATTTAATCAGTTTAAGTAATTCCCGCCTGTCCCGATTTATGAGAACGATACTATTCTTATTGCTGTCTATTTTGTGCCTCTCTGCAAATGCGCAGCAGGACCCTCTGAAAGTATTGGCTGCGCAAATACAGAAAGAAGGCCCAGCAGCCAAACAGCATGTGCAGCAGAAAATTATTTCAGGAAAAGCCACTGGCACTGATTTCATCAAAGCTGTTTTATTGCTGTATGGCAGTAATAGCGAAGTGGCGGTAAATTTACTCACCGCCGCTATTCCCAAATTATCACCACAAGATCCGCTGTATCGCGAAGCGTTTCGCCTGCGTTCAGAAGCCTATGTGCGACTGGTAAATATCGACAGCGCCATTGCTGACCTGGAAAAGTACCATAAGCTGGCGCCGCATGATGTGGCTTCGATGATAAATTTATCTTACCTCTATGGCTTGGATGAAAACTATCCGATGGCCATTGGATTGTTACAGACGGCGTTACAATCAGATTCAACAAACCCCAATCTATACGCCAACTTGGCCTACTATCATGCAGAAGCCACTCAGTACGACAGTGCTATTTACTATGGCACCCAGGGTATGCGTTTTGCAAAAGATCCCAAGCTGGTAGGGAGTATCCTCAGTAGTGTAGGCTATGCGCAAGGCATGTCTGTTTCAAGAGAAAAAGGGATGGCCGTGATAAGAAAAAGCCTGGAAGTATATCCGGATAATTCTTTCGCATGGTTTAATATCGGGAGGATTTACTTGAGCATGAATAACCGCGATGAAGCCTGCGAAGCCTTTCGCAGAGCGAAAAGCCTGGGAGGTGTAAACTTGACCGCAGCGTATTTGGAGTCCTTTTGTCAGTAGTTATTTACCGAGGAGGAAGTCGCCATAAAAATTGGGTATCTCACTGTTATAAATCGCATCTGCTACGCGATGACGATCATAAGGAACTTTCACAATGGCCGCGGTAGGCCCTTGTGCGCTGATGGAAATAACAGCATAAGAGGCAAGCCTGTCGGCCTCTTTACTTCTGCCCACTGCGCCACAGTTGATCGCGTGAAAACCAGTACGCGTAATGCGATGATAGGAGAGATGGGTGTGACCCATGATAATCGTGTCTGCCTTAGCTTCTCTAAACATACTTTCTACATCCTCCTCTGCATGGTTTTCATAAATGTATTCCTCATTACTGCGGGTACTTCCATGCACGAGCAATACGTTATAACCCTCATGGGTAAACGAAATCTGTTTCGGTAAGGTGGCCAGCCATTGTTTGTTGGATGGGGAGATACGTTCCTTGGAATGAGCAATGGCTGCTCGTCTGTGGCCCGTTTCGATAGCATCATGATGCGGTAGCGGCATCACCTGGTAATCGAATGCTACCCGCTCATCATGATTTCCCAGCAGACATGGAATACCCCGACTTTTGATAATTTCAATCACTTCATTGCCCCATGGCGCGAAATCGACCAGATCTCCCAGGCAGTATATCTCTTGGATGCCTCGTTGTGAAATATCGTCCAATACGGCTTCCAGGGCAGGCAGGTTGGCATGTACGTCACTGAAGACGGCTATCTTCCTCATTCCTTTTTTTGAATGCTAAGGTAACTGTCATGGATATACTGAAATTGTACATTTTCCAGCAATTTTTGTAAAAATCAATAAAAAACCGGCTGGCACTCGTAGCGCCAGCCGGTTATATAAAGATGCTCCTGTATTAGCAGGTAGTAGCTGTTTTCTTATTTTCCATTGGTTTCAGACCAAGGTTCTGGAACATCTGCATGTCTTCTGTAACACCTGGGTTAGGTGTTACCAGTAAGGTTTGACGCTCGCCGGTAAAGATGGAATTGGCGCCTGCCATGAAGCACCATGCTTGTTCCGCTTCGGTCATTTCAATACGACCAGCGCTCAAACGCACTACGGAAGCCGGCATTACGATACGTGCAGTGGCAATCATGCGCACCATATCCCAGATATCCACTTTCGGATTATTTTCCAATGGGGTACCTTTCACGCGAGCCAGCGCATTCACAGGTACGGACTCCGGATGCTTAGGCATAGTGGCCAAAGTCAGGAGCATAGACATACGATCGGCATGCGTTTCTCCCAGCCCGATGATACCGCCGGAACATACAGTAATGCCAGCTTTACGAACGTTATTGATGGTGTTGATGCGGTTATCGAATTTACGGGTAGATATGATCTCCTGGTAATACTCTTCGGATGTATCGAGGTTGTGGTTATATGCATGCAAACCAGCTTCCTGCAGGCGCTGGGCTTGTTCTTCTGTCAGCAATCCCAGTGTGCAGCATACTTCCATACCCAGCTCATTTACGCCTTTCACCATGTCGATCACGCGATCAAAGTCGCTGTTATTGCGTACTTCCCTCCAAGCGGCAGCCATACAAAATCTGGTAGATCCAGTTTCTTTTGCTTTCTGGGCATGTGCAATCACGGTTTCAGTAGGCAATAATGCTTGCACTTTGATATCGGTATGATACCTGGCTGCTTGTCCGCAATAGGAGCAGTCTTCCGGGCATCCGCCGGTTTTGATAGACAGGAGGGTGCATACCTGTACCTCATCTGCTTTATGATACTCGCGATGTACGGTAGCTGCGCGGTAAATAAGCTCCATTAAAGGGAGGTCATATATTTCCTGGATTTCGTCTTTGGTCCAGTTATGTCTGATGGGAGATGTCATAGCTTCCTTATAGATTTTTGAAATATCGTGTATGCTTATGCGTAAACTTGAATATCTTTTTCGATGGCGTACATCCAGTTGATAAACAACTGTTGTTCGAGGGTTTGCACGTGTTGGGCGTGCTTTTCCCAATCTGGGGAGAAGCCTTTCAGTTGGGCCATCATTTCTTCTAAGTGGCCTTCTTCTTCCACGATAATGGAGCGTACCATTACTCTGCTACCCGCTTTGTCTAGGGCCTCTTGGTAGACCGGATACAAGGCGTCTGCCCGTACTTCTATGGCGTAAGTAACAAAGAGATAGGCGGCATATTTCAGCGATTGCCCACTGAGCTTGAATGTTTGTTTCAGGTAGCGGCAGGTCTGCATGTCTAGTTGATGGAGATAATGCTTCGTGGCAAATGGCGCCAGCAAAGAGGCATCTCTATAATCAGGGCAGGCTTTTGCATCCAGCTTACCAATTTGTTTTTTCAGGTAATAGGCATGACGATGTTCTTCGGCGGCATGTTTCAGTTGGATGATATCCACTTTGGTCTTGTCTTCACAGGCGGAAATTTTCCGGGCGCCGGCATTTTCCATAAAAGACAATGTATTTAACCACCTGGTATGTAATTCGTTATGTTCAACTATATGTTGCAGCAGAGGAGACATATATATCTTATTTCGATTCAAATGTAGGGGCTGTCCGGGCTATCAAACTAGGCCGGATTGTATATTTAAGCTAGTCCGGTTAAATTGTGCTATATTGCCGGTCTGTCTAAAAAATAGAAATATGAGTAGTCCGGTGGAGGTGCCATATAAGAGTTTTGTTTCGATAGACCGCCAGTCCACGACAGCAGTCTATCTCCAAATAGCCAACCAGCTCATCAACGCTATACAGCGCGGTTTCCTCCTCGCAGGAACCCGCCTTCCCGGTACCCGCAGCTTCAGTGAGCTGCTGGAAGTACATCGCAATACCATTGTGGCAGTATACGAAGAGCTGGATGCCCAAGGATGGGTGGAAACAAAACCCAATAAAGGAACCTTTATCATCGGGAAAATAGATGCCCGTCCACAAAAAATCCGTACCGCCACCGAAACACAACTAGTACAGTATCCGAAAGTAACAGGGTTTCATTTTCGCAAATCCAGTTTGCTCGATAATCCCTTCGAACACGCCGCCTGCGATTACATCTTCAACGATGGTACCCCGGATATCCGCCTCACACAAGTGGCCCAGTTATCTAGTCTATATAGCGCCAACCTGAAACGGAAAAGCAATCATAAAAAACTGGGCTATTATAACCAGGATGGCAGCGAATTCTTCAAACGCAATCTGTCTAATTACCTCAACCTCTCCCGAGGACTGCATATCTCCAATGATAATATCCTCATTACCCGCAGTACGGAGATGAGCGTTTATATTACCGCGGAAATCCTGCTGAATAAAGGCGATATCGTGCTGGTAGGGGCGCTCAGCTATTTTTCTGTGAATATGATCTTCCAGAAATCAGGCGCCCGTATTATGTCGGTGCCCATCGATGAGGAAGGCATTGATGTGGAAGCCGTACGGCGTATATGCGAGCAACATACCATACGTATGCTGTACATCACCCCGCATCATCATTACCCTACCACCGTGACCCTCAGTGCCAAGCGCCGATTGGAACTCTTGGAACTAGCTGCTGTATTCGGTTTTGTTATTTTGGAAGATGATTACGATTACGATTTCCATTACGATAAAACACCCGTATTGCCGCTGGCCAGTGCTGATAGGAATGGCATGGTGGTCTATATCGGGGCCTTCGGGAAATCGCTGGCGCCGGGCTTCAGAACTGGTTTTATCGTAGCGCCGGAAGACCTGATGGTAGAAATGCGCAAACACCTCGGTATCATCGACCGGCAAGGGGATATTCTTATGGAACAGGTGCTGGGAGAAATGATTGAAGAAGGCGAAATTCACCGTTATTTGAAGAAATCCCTGAAAGTATACCAGGAAAGGAGAGATCACTTTGTGGCGCAGTTGGAAGAGCACCTGAGCGATTATATGACGTTCCGAAAGCCGGCAGGAGGACTGGCTGTCTGGTCGCAATGGAAACAACCGGTGAACCTCCTTTCACTCGCGAAAGAATGCGCAAGGAATAACCTTTTTATTCCCAAAACCTTACTGTATCAGCATAAGGACCTTACCGCTATGCGACTGGGATTTGGCCACCTGACCACTAAAGAGGCACAGGAGAGTATTGCTATCCTGAAACATAGTTTGCTTACCCAACTATAAGATTGACAGATTTACCCCCAAAATTGGCGTTAATACCCCCCATCCAGACAAAATCTATCCGGCATCTTTGTAGTGCTAAGATTATACGCATCCACATGAAAACGGTATATCATCTTTTTGTTACACTCGTATTAATGCTCATTCCCATGATCAGCACTGCGCAAGCCCCTAAGCTGGCAAACACCGGATATGCTCCAGTAAACGGTTTAAAAATGTATTATGAAATTCATGGGGAAGGGACCCCGTTACTGCTGCTGCATGGCAGTTTTATGACCGGACAAATGACCTTCGGTTCCATGATCCCTGAACTAGCCAAACATCATAAAGTGATTGTGGTGGATTTGCAGGGGCATGGGCGTACTGCGGATGGCGCGAGGGACTTTTCCTTTCCCCATTTTGCAGAAGATGCGGCCGCACTATTGCAATACTTACATATCCAACAGGCAGATGTGATGGGCTATAGTTTAGGCGCCACCATTGGGCTCCAGTTGGCCATCTCCCACCCAGAACTGGTACGTAAACTGGTTTTTATTTCTGCTGTGTATAATTCTACTGGCTGGATTCCATCTACACAGGCTGCCTTTGCGGCGCTCACGCCGGAAATGCTCACCAATTCCCCACTGAAAGAGGCATATGATGCAGTAGCGCCGGATAAATCGCACTGGAATACCTTCTTGCAACGCATGATCGCATTCGCACAAAAGCCTTTCGATCTGGGCAAAGAGAACTTAAAAAAGGTGAAAGCCCCTGTATTGATTATCAAGGGCGACAATGACGGGATCGACTACACGCATATGGCGGAAATGTACACTGCGCTGGGTGGAGGCGTATTCGGCGATATGGTGCCCATGCCCGCTTCTCAGTTGGCAGTACTGCCTGGAGCTTCTCATACAGGCATTATCATGATGCCGGAAAAACTCCTAATGCTCATCACGCCATTCCTACAATAATTCAGTATATATCATTATCTTAGCGGCAAGAAGTCATCCGATTTCTTGCCGTTTTTTTATATTTTCGTTGTTACCCAACTTTTTGAAATGAACCTTATAGTGAATGTAAAACAGTTAGGACGGAAACATGCACTGATTGCGAATAAGACCTTAGAGATTGATGATATCGGAGTTAACCCTACCCTGGAAATGCTCATTCTCGCTGTGGTCAAACAGCAGGTCCAGGCGTACAATCAACGTCCTAAAGACAGGCATGTACTTCCTTTCCTTAGTACAAATGAAATCGCCACACAGGCGGCCACCGGAAAAGTGGACTTCGGTGTCAATTACAATGAAACAGTAGCCAATATTACGGAGGCACAGCAAACGGCATTACTGGCTTTTAAAGACGGAATGTTTGCCGTATTTGCCGACGATAGGGAGATACAATCCCTAGCGGAGCAAATTCCCCTGGAATCCACTACTGTCATGACTTTTATTCGCCTGACCTTTTTGGCTGGTAGCTATTGGTAATTGCTTGTTTTAACCCATCATATCATTTTAATCATACCTTAACATGGAGACAAAAGATTTATTGAAAGACTGGGAAGTTCCCGGCTTCAGACAAACATTGGTAGATACCCTGAAGGCTGTTTATACAGGCAGCGCATCCAACGAATTATTAACCCCGTCTTCTGCAAGAGCCGGACTGGTATTGCTGAATGAAGACGAGGAATACCAACCACAACCCAATCAATATCCTCCGAATAAATTTTCATATGGGGATGACCGTTATGAATTCTTTATCAACTATCTCGGCACTGACGACTGGGAAGGCACTGAGAAAGAAGGATTGCTGGTTTTCTTCTTTGGAAAGGAACTAACGCCATATGTAAAATATGCTTGGAATCAAATTCGGTTCCGCAGCTATCAGCGCAGTTATTACCGTCGCTCTTTCCGAGCGCCTAATAACAGGGAATTATATTTCGCTAACCAACTGAATTTCCTGCAAGCCGCCATTTTACAGATGAATAAGCTGGATTATTATGGCGATTCGAAAGCGAATGTTTACATCATGCCATTGGAAGAACAGGTGAGATATAGTTTTTACCTCCCCAATGATAGTATGTTCCTGATCTGGGCAGCCGCCCTGGATGCAGGAAATGAAACCTTATTCCAGACTTTCGAGGATATCGTTTTTAATAAAGATACAGTAGGGAAAGTGACGATGCAAATCCTGAAAGCCTTACTGAACAGTGAAAAAGAAAAGTGCTGGCAACTGGTAGAAAAGCTACTGCTGGCCGCTCAGCGCCAGGAAGGACTGCGGCAAACCATTACAGAGTCATTGGATGAATGTAGTCTCGGCGCAATGAAATACATGATGCGTGTCATCATCGATGAAAAATTATTCCGTTTCGCCGGTATCATACGTGCGCTGGATGTTTGGGCGGGCCTCGGATGGAACGCGGAAAAAGATACCACGGTGAAATCATTCTTCGAAAAAGGGTATCATTATCTCAGCCATCCTGAAGAAATTCCTGCGGCTATCGACAGCCAAAATAACGCAGATGTATATATGGCCCTCTGGGCGCAGGGTGTGGTGGATGTGCAGGCAACCTATCCATACCTGGACAAGCTATTGACGGAGGGCAATGTAGAGAAACAATGCCTGGCGCTTAAATTCGCAGATGAATCCAAACATTTTAACCTGGATATGCCCTTGTTTGAAAAGGCGTTGGCCAGTAATGATATTGCAGTGTTGGGGCTAGCTGTCAGTAGCATTAATTCCCAGGTAGAATATCATAAATCCCATTATAGCAAGCACTTTCCAAACCTCTTCGATCACCTGCACCAGGTGCTGATTCGCGTGAAAGATAAAGCGCAAACCATCGCTGGTAAAGTGTTCTCCTGGACTGTTATTCAGTATGACCGCAACCAGGTGTTGCAGGCTATGAGCTCCCTGATTAATTATAATCCCGCAAAACTGGATATTGTAATGTCCTATTTTGATGAGATGGATGTGAATATGCGGGAAAGACTGACCAGAATTGTATTACCCGGCTATGCCGATTATCATTGGGATAAAGTAGAACTGAAACCAGTAACGCCCCTACAAAGAGATTATGCTTTCCGTATCCTGAAAGATCGTGGGGAATACAATGTGAGAGTGGCTTTTCGCGTGATCGATACATTGGAGCTGACCTTGGAAGACTTACAGGTGTTTGTTGAAATGCTCAAACGTAAGAGTGCTAATATCCGCGCCAGCATCATTCCTATTATTACAAAACAACCAGATGCCATGGTGATCAACCTCACTGGGCAACTGCTCCAAGGGGATGCAGAACAGCGTACAGCCGGACTGGATGTAGCATTGCAACTGAAGAAATCCGGACGCGTACCAGAACAGGTAAAAACCTGGGCAGAGGAATTCAGTAACAGAAAAACGATTGCACAGAAAGAAGAAATCCTGCTCACACAATTGAAAGCAGATGATGGAGGCCTGATACTCTCCGAAGAAAATGGCTATACCTTATATAATCCTGCTAATATTGTACGTACGGAATTGCCGCCAATCCGCCCTGATAGCCTGTATGAGCAATTGCTCGCTAAGAATACGTTTGGCCTATCTATGCCGGTTGAAAAGGTAAGAGAGAAAATGCTGGACTTGTATAATATTTATCTGGCCAACGGTGAACATGAATATGAAGCGGAAAGCTGGGATGGCTCTAAGAATACAATTATCCTGGCTAATTCTTTCCAAAGTAATAAGCCTTACAATTATAAATACGCCACCAAGGAAGAAGAATATAACGCTTATCCATTGCCGGAAGTATGGGAAGCCTGGTATAAAGCCTCCGGACTCACTGATATGGATTTATACATCATCGGTGTGCTTGGCAATGATAGAAAGGATAAGGTTCCGGAAAAATGGCAGCATCTGATCCATAACATTCCTGTCAGGAATGAAATGATGCCTGCAGAGGCGTTAGAGAAATTCACGTATAGAAATCCTTTGCACAATATCATTAATACCCTGCTATTAATACATCCTCCTGCTGATAAATACGACTGGCTGATAGGCGCCTGTACGCGCCTCTTTGCAAGTCTGCCGGAAGAATACCTGCAAGCAAAGGATATGGAACAAAACCGCTATTACTATAAGAATGGCAATGGCTGGCAGTCTACCCATACCATGCAAATTTTCCTGGATTCCTTCAATTCAAAAGAGTTGGCTGAGCATCAGGTAAAAGATGTATGGCAGATTTTCCGCTGGCGGCAGTTTAACGGTCTTCCTGAAAATGTAAATTATTGTAATCCGCCGCTGGGCCTTATTTGCAGGGCTTTCCAGGCTGGTATTATTAATGAAGACGAATTGTACAATGGGCTGATGGATACCGAATATCTGCATACCTTATCCACCAACAGATACGGTAAAAATTATAAGACTTGGTTTGAATCGTATCCGTTCTTAACCGCACCTTTCAATCGTATCCGCGAAACCCTCCTGGATGCAGAGCTGAAACGTGGTGATAGTGCTACCACCATTACTATGAAGGTGCAGCAGTTCGGTATTATCTTCGGTATAAACCGCTTCTTTGAACTGTTGACAGGTTTAGGAAAGACGAACCTCTACAGAGGTTACATTTACTCTCCTCATAATTCAGTTTATAATAAAACAGAGCTCTTCAGCGTCCTCTTAAAAAAATGCCAACCTGCCGAAAACGATACGCAGGAAATCTTTAACAAAGCAGCGAAAGCTGCACAGTTGCCGGAACAACGTTTAATTGATGCGGCCGTATATGCGCCACAGTGGCAAAAATATATCAGCAGTTTTCTGGGCTGGAAAGGCCTGGACTCCGCTATCTGGTGGATGCACGCACATACGAAATCGTCTGGCGTCAACGAGCAAAATGCTGAAGCAGAAAGCGAAATCGCAAAATATTCTGCGGTGGACCTGCAGGATTTCAAAGACGGCGCAGTAGATAAAGACTGGTTCCAACGCGCCTATAAAGAATTAGGAAAAGACCGTTGGCAAATGGTATACGATGCTGCTAAATATATCAGCGACGGGAATGCTCACAGACGGGCACGCCTATACGCAGATGTGATCATCGGTGAACTCAAACTGAAAGAAGTTACTGCCAAAGTAAAAGATAAACGTGACCAGGATTACCTACGCCTCTACGGACTCGTAACACTTGCCAAAGCCAATCCACAAAAGGATGTATTGGCCAGGTATCAGGTATTGCAACAATTCCATAAGGAAACCAAACAGTTCGGCTCTCAAAAGCAAGCCAGTGAGAACCTCGCTTATCGTATCGCTATGGAAAACCTGGCCCGCAATGCCGGTTATACCGATCCATTACGCCTCAGTTGGGCCATGGAAACCAAACAGGTGCAGGAAATCATGGCTGCCAATACACAAATTCAGCTAGATGATGTGGCAATAGGCTTGATTATAGACGAAGAAGGTATGGCAGACGTAGTGGCCTTTAAAGGGGACAAGCAACTGAAAGCCATTCCGCCTAAATATAAGAAGGATAAGAAGGTACTGGAACTATTGGATTATAGGAAAACCCTCCGTGAACAGTTTAGTCGTTCCCGTAAGGCGCTCGAAGATGCCATGGTGCGTGCAGACGCCTTTACCAAATCCGAACTGGAAGCCCTATTCGGCCATCCTGTTATCAGTAAACACCTGGAAAAACTGATCTTCATTTCCGGTGATCAACTGGGCTTCTGGCACAATGGTAAATTATCCGATGCTAACGGTAAGGATTATACGTTGGAAGCAACATCAGAACTGCGTATCGCACACTGTACTGATTTGTATGCTTCCGGCCAATGGAGCGGCTATCAACATTATTGCTTCACGAAGAGCCTGCAACAACCGTTCAAACAAATCTTCCGAGAACTCTATCTGCCACTGGAAGAGGAGCTGAAAGAAAGAACCATTTCCCGCAGATATGCTGGTCACCAGGTGCAGCCGTCACAAACCGTTGCGCTCTTGAAAGGACGCGGCTGGAAAGTAGATTACGAAGATGGTTTACAGAAAGTATTCCATAAAAATGGCTTTGTAGCTAAGCTCTATGCGATGGCTGATTGGTTCTCTCCGGCGGATGTGGAAAGTCCAACCCTGGAAACAATTGAGTTCCATCACCTGAAAACAGGTAAATCCGTACCTTTTGAAGAGATCCCTAGTTATATCTTCAGTGAAGTAATGCGGGATGTAGACTTGGTGGTGAGTGTAGCGCACGTGGGTGGAGTGGATCCTGAAGCTAGTCATTCTTCTATTGAACTGCGTAAAGTACTCGTAGAAGAATCAGCGCGACTCTTCAAACTCAACAATGTAACAGTGAAAGGAAATCATGTCTTCATCAAAGGACATTATGGAGAATACAGTGTACATTTGGGAAGTGCAGTGGTGCATCAGTTGCCAGGTAATTACCTGTCCATTCTACCTGTTCACTCTCAGCACAGGGGAAGGATCTTCCTGCCATTCGCAGATGATGATCCAAGATCAGCAGAACTGATTTCTAAAATACTGTTGCTGGCTCGTGATAACGAAATCCAGGACCCTACTGTATTACGTCAGTTGCAGACTACCGCTTGATAATCGCATAAAATTGGATCGTCTAACCATAAAACCTTTAGTTTATGAAAACAAAAATCTGGGCTAATTTCAGCGTCCGTGATTTAGATCGAACTACCAAGTTCTATAAACAATTAGGATTTAAACATAACGGGGAGTCGGCCCAATTGACGAGTTTCTTCTTTGGCGAAGAAAAGTTTATCATTCATTTCTTTTTGAAGGATATGCTTGAACCCGCCATGAAAGGGCCCATCATCGATTCAAAAGCTGGGAATGAAATCATATTCACCCTTTCTGCGGATAGTAAGAACGCGGTGCATGACTGGGAGGAATTAGTACGCAAAGCCGGTGGAACAATCGTTTCCAAACCAGAAGCGTTTGGGCCAGGTTATTACGGCTTTGTGTTTGCTGATCCTGACGGGCATAAGTTCAATGTATTTCATATGTAGTAAATACCTGAAATCTACTGTCTGTCGGCCCTCCCGCAGTTGACAAGACGACAAAAAAATTGCCCGAAGTAAATGAAGGCAAAACTCTGCCTGTTGCCCTTCCCGCAGTGGGCAAGACGACAAAAAAAATTGCCCAAAGTAAATGAAGGCAAAACTCATCTGTCTGTTGTCCCTGCCCACAGGGCAGGGACAACAAAAAAATAAAAGGCCGAAAATGACGTCGCAGACGTCATTTTCGGCCTTTTATATAGTCACTTTTTTATTGATAAACCTTCACCCAATCTACAATCATTTGTACGGGTAAATCGGCCGGATTGATTTTTCCGACCCAATTACCACCCAACTGTTGATCGATGAGAATAAAGAAAGGCTGATCGTATGGCCATTGAGATGCATTCACTCCCGTAATTCTCGGGTAGGTAAAAGTATCATGTCCATTCACCTGAAACACAATCTTATCCGGATACCAACTGATGCCAAATGTGTTAAACTCCAATGGATTCAATTTCGCGGTGCCAAAATGTGGCGGATGTTCTGTTTGTTTGAGGTCCAGGGTATAGTAGGAGTGGGTCGTTTGGTAGATGATACTATCCCGGTTCAGGTGTTCCATGATATCAATTTCCCCATTGCGAGGGTATTTGCCATATTTGTCCAGTTCTGCGAGCATCCACATGGCAGGCCATGCACCTCCCGCGCATTCCAACTTTGCACGGATTTCTATACGGCCGTATTGGAACGCGAACTTCCCTTTAGACCATATGCCTCCTGTCAAATAAGGACGCTTATCCACCGTGGTATCAGGATTGATAATACCGCGAAGATAGAGCAGGCCATTGTCTAGGCGATAGCAGGCATCATTGCTGCTCATATGCGTATCCCAGGCAGATCTGCCGGGTGGAATGCGCGTCCACTTGGTAGTGTCCAGGGACTTGCCATTGAAATCGTCCTGCCAGACGAGCTTCCAGTCCTTATTTTCCCGTCCTTTTTTCTGGACATAGATATGATTTTTTGGGCCGGAGCGTTCCGTCACTTTGCAAGCGGTAAGTGCGGTAACTGTAGACAGCAGCACCATCAGGATCTTTTTCATTGTTCAACTGTTTGTCTTCCTAAATATCTTTATACATAATGTCTGTACGCAAAACGTATTTCATGCCGCTGTGCAGCAGGCTGCCCTCATGGCGGAGGGGATGGTAAAATATCAATGCGCTACCTGCTTCCGGTTGTACTACTTCTCCACTGTGGAATACGGTTTCTCCACCCTCATAACCATCATTCAGGTATATGAGAAAGGTATATTGACTGGCCTCTGACGGGTTGCGGATATAACTGCCATCCATATGCATTTTAAAGCGTTGTCCTGGCGTATAACGATAGAAACGCAGCAGTTCATTCAAACCACAAGCCACGCGGTTTTGCTTTCCTTCCGGGGCAAAGGGCGCTACCCTTTCCCATAGCCATTCTACATACGTATCGTCTGTAAACATGACCCGTTCATTATTGCGGATACCTTTTATCATTTGTTGTTTGCCGCCGCCTACATCTACTTTGGCTTCCTCATAGCCAAGCGCCTCGCTTCTGTCGATCAAATGTTGACATTCCTCTTTCGTGAAAAAGTTGCTGATAGTAAATATTTCTGGAGAATAATGATGCACTTTCATATATCAATCTTTGGGAGTAGGAAAGGTACAAATTTTTAATAGGATAAAACAGGCAGGTATGCGAACCTGCCTGTTCTTAATCGATTTATCTGGTTTTATGTACCAGTCGCATTTGTAGAAAAACAGAGAGCAATATCAGCATCAAACCGACATAAAAACTGATATTCAGTTCTCGATTTTCATTGAATAGAAAAATTGCCAAAATGATGCTGTATACGGGTTCCAGGTTAAAAGAAAGATTGACAGTAAAGGCGGAAATTTTCCGCAACGATTCCGCTATCATTACATATACTGCAATCGTGCAGCAGGATGCCAGCAACACCAGGTAGATTAGGTCCGTCCCGGTGGGGGTGAAATGCAGTGCGGGCATCAGGTGCTGATAAAAAGGCACTAGTAAACCGATGCCCAGTGTGATCCCTAACATCTGGTAAAAGTTAATCATACCGGCGTCAAAACGTTTTATTAATTGCTCGTTCGTCAGCATGTACAATGCCCCTAAAATGCTGGAAATGGTGCCCAGTATGATTCCCAGCCGGTAGGAGGTGTCGAAGTGAAATACCAATGCCACGCCGGCTACTGTCAGTAAACTCAAGCCCAGTTCTGTGGCGGATAAACGCGCCTTTGTAACGAATGGAGCCAGTAAGGCCGTGAAGAATCCTGTGGTACAAAAACAGATAACACCTACAGAAACATTTGCATATTTAATGCTGCCATAAAAGAATACCCATTGCAAACCCGGTAATAGTCCGGAAATAGTGATCTGTAGCCGCTCTTGGAGGGTGTGCTTCGTAAATCTTCCCGTGGCCTTTAGGAATGGAAATAAAAACAAAAAGGAAAATAGCGCCCTATACCAAACGAGACTGACTTCATTCAACGAGATTAATTTGCCGAAAATACCACTAAAACCCGCCAAAAATATGGCGGTATGCAGCAGCAGAAATGATTTTTTCATCATTAAAAAATATAGCTTGACCAGTGCGGATATGAACGTCGAGATGACTTCGGATCAGCATCAGTTTGATGTGTAATAAATTAAGTGTGAGATATTTGGGTTAACTAAATAGCCAGCAGCTTAGAGAAAGCAATACAAATCATTCTCCCAAATGAATGGGAAGCCATTACATGTAAACGCCGGTTATTTAGTTAGCAGGAAACTACTACAACTACTGGCGGAGGTAATACGTTGGAGAATGATGGTTTATACATAATTTCAAAAATAGTAAAAGATATCCGCTCCAGCAAGGGGATTAAAAAATACTATTTTTGCGAGATATCAGTAGTACCGCCATGTTCGAAGATGTTAGATTCCAGCAGCAATATGACCACTTATCTCCGGAGCTTCGTATGATGACAGATATCCTGTCTATTTACATGTATCCGGTGGATAAACCTACGCTCAATGCTGCCGTGCAGGCCATCCTGCCTACGATGCAAGCAGTAGAAGTAGGGGACTTGTTGCAGCAGTTGGCAGATCAGGAAATATTGGCCCGCAATTTTGCCGGTAATTACTTTCTACCGTTGGAATATTGCTTGCAATTATTCCCGGAAAATATCAAGCAGGCCAAGTACCAGCACATGTTGCAGAAAGTGCCTGCCAATGATTTTAGCTTCTATAGTGCACATGCCGCCTTGCAGGAAACACAACGCTTACTGGTAGCTTATTTCATCGGAGATAGAACGCTGATAGGGCCTCCGGTAAAGAAAATGGAACAGCAGTTGGCGGATTATCTGCCTTATCTTTCTTGTTTGGCGGGAAGAATTCCCTATCGGCCGTTATTGCAGTATTTTTCTGTTATTGCGGTAGATGCCATCTTCTCGCAGGCAATACGGTTTCAAGAGCAGCAACTACAGCCGGTTTCACTGCTGCGCCAGTTACAGGAGGAGCTACAGCAGTTCAGTGCATCAGTTGTCTGCCCCGAAATAAAGCTACTGGATGGTCGTATGTCATCTTCCGCCGAACTGCATTCCGCGGATGATTACTTTGCACAAGCGGTATGGCTCCTCTACCACGATACGCCCGCCAAAGCAAAGCTGGCATTTGAACAAGGCATGAAAAAACAACGCAGTGGCGATAAGAAAAACATCATTCCCACTGGACCTCTATTTGCCTTCTATCATGCGATTCATCTCTGTTTGCTACCCACGGAAGTGGCTACACCGTTGATGCAGAAGATCACTACGCACTACGAACGAAAAACTACGCCGGCCAACGTACCGGCTGTCTCCCTATTATATCTGCACCTCGGAAAAAGAGAAAGGGCAGAAAATCTCCTGGAAATCCTTTTTGAGAATGCTGCCAAAGAGCCAGATAAGCGACTCATGGCTTTTCTCGGATATTGGGCGCTGAAATGGTATCATCCCAACAATAAATTATTGCTGTTACATCAGCCATCCTTGCGGATGCTATTGTCCAAAGTAGTGGCCAATGGTTACCAGTTGCCCGCCTTCGAATACCTGTACTATACGAGGGATGAACATTTTGATGGTTACCAGGAATTTTATGATGACTTTGCCACCAATACTGGTTTGCAGCCATTAGGCGCTTCCTCCGAACAAGTGCCGGAATGGGAGCGGGTACTGAATACGTTACTATCACAGGAAGAAAAGCAAAAAGAGAAAGCCGCTGCTGTGGCTAGGATTGCCTACTTTATTGATATGGATCAGTACAGCATTCAGCCGGTGTTGCAACATTTCAAAGATCCGATTGGCTGGAGTCGTGGTAGGCAACTACCGTTAGGATACCTGAAAGATCCGCAGGCAGAGGGAATGACAGCGCAAGATATTCGTATAGGCGCTACCGTACAAAAAGTAAGTTTTTATAATGCCGGCACAGATGGATGGTCTTTTGATCCTAAAGTCTGGAAGGAACTGGCAGGCCATCCCTTGCTGTTTAATATGTATGATGGGGAGACGCCAGCAGAAGTGGTCACCGGTAGCCCTGAAGTCAATGTGATCACTACTGCCAGAGGGTTTTCCTTTGGTAGCAATGTGCATGATTTTCATTCGCCGGTTATCTTCTTGCGAGAAACCATGAATCGACTGAAAGTCATTTACGTTAGTCAGCGACAACAATATGTATTGCGCACCCTCAACCAATTGCAGTCGGTGCCTTTATCTGGTCGTGATAAACTGAACAGTGTGTTAGAACATTTATCCGCTTCGCTCACTATCCATGCGGATATGCTGGATACGCCAACGGATATACGGAGTATAAAGGGAGACACGAGGATCGTTGTGCAGCTCCTGCCCCTCAACACAGGACTGAAAGCAGCCTTTTTTGTAAAGCCTTTCAGTACAGATCCTCCTTACTGTAAGCCCGGCCTGGGAGGTAAGTCAATATTGGGTATCATGAACGGCGAACGTTGCCAGGCACGCCGCGATCAGGAGCTAGAATTAGCCAATTACCAGCAATTGCTACAATTGATCCAACAAGAGGTAGTACAGGAGCTAGAAGAGGATCAGATCGTGTTTGAAGATCCGGCTGATTGTCTCCAACTCCTGGAAGTGATCCGCCTGCACCCTGATCTGGCAGTGGCCGAATGGCCGGAAGGAGAGAGGTATAAAGTCCGTACGGCGATAGACCTTTCACAACTGCATATCACTATCAAAGAAAAAGACCACTGGTTTACTTGTGAGGGGCATGTGCAGGTGGATGAGTACACCGTACTTTCCCTGAAAGAATTACTGGATAATACCACCCTGCGTAAAAACACCCGCTTCTATACCTTAAAAAACGGCGAAATCGTTTCGCTGACAGATGGCATCCGCAGACGTTTGCAGGAGCTGGCCGCCTTTACCATGGACGATGATAAAGGTCTCAGGATACGTCCTATGCTGGTACCGTTTGCATCCGAAGCCTTGATGGACCTGGAAGCTGTACAAACCGATATGGCATGGCAACGGATGTTGCAGCAATGGGAGGCTTCTCGTGCCGTATCAGCACCGATTCCATCTACTTTACAAACCACCTTGCGCGCCTACCAGGAAGAAGGTTTTCGCTGGATGGTGCAACTGGCCTCCTGGGGCGCAGGCGCCTGCCTAGCCGATGATATGGGATTGGGGAAAACCGTACAGTCGTTGACGTTATTGCTACATCGAGCAGCAGATGGACCAGCATTGGTAGTATGTCCTGCCTCTGTATTGCCCAACTGGATCAGCGAGGCTGCTAAGTTCGCACCTACGTTGAATTTTATAGACCTGAGTGCTGGCAATCGCGCGCATACCATCCGCGATGCTTCGGCCTTTGATATCGTTGTCACTACTTACGGCCTCTTACAATCCGAACGACAACTACTTTCCAATAAAGTATGGGCAACAGTGGTATTAGATGAAGCACATATCATCCGAAACCCGCAAACACGCACTGCTAAAGCAGCTTATGCGCTACAAGCGGGCTTCCGACTGGCCCTCACCGGTACGCCGGTACAAAACAACCTGGGCGAAATCTGGGGATTATTCCATTTCCTCAACCCGGAATTACTAGGCAGTCAAGATTTTTTCAACAAGCAATATGTATTCCCTGGAATACGAAATCCGGAGAGCGCCGTGAAAAAGCAACTGAAGAAATTATTATCTCCGTTTATGCTTCGCCGTACGAAAACGGCGGTATTGGAAGAACTGCCGCCTAGTACAGAAATCGTTAAGCTGGTGGCACAAACCCCTGATGAAGCAGCCTTCTATGAAGCCGTTCGCCGGAATGCATTGGAGGCATTGCAATCGCAAGAAGGGAATAATGCACAACGACATATTAAAGCATTAGCAGAGATTACCAAACTCCGATTGGCAGCCTGCCATCCGAAACTGGTGAACAATCATGTGGAAATCAGTTCCTCCAAATTGGAAGTATTCCTGGAAGTAGTAGACGAGTTGATAGAGAATCAGCACAGAGCACTCGTGTTTAGTCAGTTTGTGATGCACTTGGAGTTGGTGAAAGCGGCTTTACTGCAAAAGGGGATACGTTTCCTCTATCTGGATGGCAGTACACCTATTGCTACGAGAGCCAAGCTGGTACAACAATTCCAGGCAGGAGAGGCAGATTTGTTCCTGATAAGTCTCAAGGCAGGCGGATTAGGGCTTAATCTCACAGCCGCTGATTATGTGATCCACCTGGACCCATGGTGGAACCCTGCCATCGAAGAACAGGCTTCAGATCGTGCCAGACGTATCGGTCAAACGCGCCCAGTAACGGTATATCGACTGGTAACGATGCATACCATAGAAGAAAAAATTCTTACCCTGCACCATACCAAGCGGGAGTTGGCCGATCAGCTCCTCGAAGGAGCGGATAAATCATTACAACTCTCCGCTGATGAACTGATGCAATTACTAAAAAGCTATTGAGTTCTGGTTTTAGGAAGTATTGTAAAGTCATATCCTCTACATGATAAGTAGACTGTTATTTAACAGATGTTTATCAGGCTTGATAACAATTAGCTCCGAATTATTATGGATTTTTGGCCCCGTTGCATCTTTTGATATGACTGTACATTATTCCTAAAACTCTGTGACCCGTTAATGAAAAAACTTACCTCTGTCTTGGCCATGCTGTTCATCATGCATGTAGCCATGGCGCAAAAGGCGATAGTAAAAGGAACAGTGACGGATACCCTGAACCACACACAACTGGCTAACGCGGTAGTATCTGTGCTACAAGCGAAGGATTCCATCCTGTACAAATTTCAGCGAACAAATGAAAAAGGACATTTTGAAATTAAAGATTTAAAACCGGGTAAGTACCTGGTGATGGTCAACTATCCCAAGTTTGCCGATTACGTTGAGTCGGTCACGTTAGCAGATTCCACGGTGCAAAATATGGGAGCCGTCAAGCTGACGCAGAAATCCAGGCTCTTACAAGAGGTAGTCATCAAGCAGCAGGTAGCCGCCATCCGCTTCAAAGGGGATACCACCGAATTTAATGCAGACAGCTTCAAAACCGTTGCCAATGCGAATGTGGAAGATCTGTTGAAGATACTCCCAGGGATATCTGTAGATAATAAAGGGCAGGTCACTGCTATGGGGCAGAAAGTAAAAAAAGTATTGGTTGATGGAGAAGAATTTTTTGGAGACGACCCTACGCTTGTGACTAAGAATCTCCGCGCGGATATGGTGGATAAGGTACAAGTGTTTGATAAGAAAAGTGAACAGGCCGATTTCACAGGTGTAGATGATGGGGAGAAATCTAGGACCATCAACATCACGCTGAAAGATAACAAGAAGAAAGGATATTTTGGGCGAGCCAGTGCTGGTGGCGGTACAGATGGATATTTCGATACACAGTTGATGTTCAACCTGTTCAAAGGGAAGAAGAAATTTGCAGCTTATGGCATAGCAGGAAACACCAATAAAATTGGGCTTAACTGGGACGAAAGAGCAAAGTTTGGTCAGGGAGACGCAGATAATGTGAACTATGATGAAACGATGGGTTATTATGAGTTCACTGGCAATGGCAATGATGGCTTTGGTGGATGGGGAGGACAGTTCGATGGGCAGGGTTTCCCCCTGGTGCAGAATGGCGGCTTACACTTTGAAGATAAATGGAACGAGGACAAACAGCGGGCGAACGTAAATGCAAAAGCGATGCGCTTGGGCGTGGAACAGTGGTCTGCCAATGTGCGTCAGCAGGTCCTGAACAATAGCGTACAGTATGCCAATGATAGCAGCAGTTCAAAGAATGTGGTGAATAAAATGCGGGGAGACGGTATGTACGAGTGGAAAATTGATTCTTTTTCTACGGTGCAGGTAAAAGTGCAGGGAGGAAGAGATAATACCTCTAGCTTTTCAAATTCCCATGGCACTGTAAAGAATGAACTCGGTGAACTGTTAAACGAAAGTACCAACAAGACTTCTGGTTCCGGGCAGAAAGATATGTTTGGATCCAATTTGCTATGGAAACAAAAGTTCAAAAAGAAAGGACGTACCTTTTCTTTGAACCTGGCCCAGAACTATGATAAGAATAACCGGGACGGGTTCCAGCTATCGCGTGCGGATGTATATGCCGGCGGCGTATTGGATACCACTATGATCGTGGATCAGCATAAAATCACTACTGGAGAATCGATGAATGTATCCGGCAATGCTACTTATACAGAGCCATTGGGGAAATACTCCTTATTACAATTTAGCTATGGACTGATTGTTAATAATAATCACTCCGGTAGAAATTCCTTCAATATAGATGGTTCCGGGAAATATGCGCTACTGGATTCTCTTTACAGTAACGACTTTGCGTATAATGTACTGACAAATACCGGAGGACTGGCATACAATTATAATAAAAAGAAATTTCGTTTTAATATAGGCGTTTCCGTAGGATCGAGTAACCAAACGCAGGAGAATAAGTTCACCAATACCGTTTGGAAAAGAAGCTATGTTAATTGGAATCCACGGATGCGATTTACTTACAATATTAAGCAGCAGACAAGGTTCTCTTTTGGTTATAATGGTAATACTGGTCAGCCTTCTATTTCTCAATTGCAGCCACTGGTCAGCAATGACAACCAGATTAACATTTATGTGGGAAATCCCAATTTGAAGCCGGCGTTCTACAATAGCCTATACGCTTCTTTCAGTGATTACAAGATATTGACGGAACGCAATATATGGGTGAATTTTTCCTACAATACCACCTTCAATGATTTTAGTACCAGCAGTGTAACGGATGCGGGTGGCCGTACCAAAACGATGACTGTAAACGTAAATGGGAATCAGCATTTTTCCCTCTATTACAACGGCTCCTGGAAAGTGAAGCCGCTTGGAATAACCGTAGGTGTTGAAGGAAATAGTGGTTTAGGCAAAAGGATCAACTTCGTGAATGGCGAAGAAAACAAAGCCAGCACTTTTAATGCTTCCAATACTTTGTCTTTCTATAAGTATAAGGAGAAAGTGATCAACAGTAATCTTTCTTTCGGTGCCACTTATAATTCCAGTGTATCTTCTATACAGTCAGCCATAAAAACAAGTTATTGGACCTATAACATAACAGGAGAAACCACCGTATTTCTGCCATGGAAGCTGGAATTGACGAATTCACTTGAATATTTTATCCGTCCTAAAACGAATCTCTTCCCTGCTAGCAATATGCCTATCTGGTTTGCTGCTGTGACGAAAAAGATAGGGAAGAAGGATGTATTTTCAGTGAAAGCGGCTGTAGAGGATATATTAGGTAAACGCGTGGGCCTCGACAGGAATATGAATGGCAATACGATTTCGCAGAATACTTATGGCATCATTGGCCGTTATGCCATGCTCTCGTTTATATGGAATTTTAACAAATTTGGGGCTGGAGCAGCCGCCGCAAAATAAGATAGTTTATGAAGACAAAATTTCATGTAATACTGATCTTGCTACTATGCAACGTATTATGGGCAGCGGCACAGCAGGCCATGTTTGTTACGCATGGGAAGATAGAATTTGAACGTCGTAGGAATGAGCATGCCATCATAGATGCTATATCCAGTGAGGGAGATTGGAAGGAAATCGTAAAGAAGTCCACTCCAAAGTTTGCCGTGCATTACTTTGATTGTTGGTTTACGGATAGTACCACCTTGTACAAACCGGGGAGGGATAATCCTGAAAATGGCAGTAATAGCAGGGAGTATCCTGGAGATGATAACATTGTTTATAATTTACTGGAGGCAGGCAAAACGATTACGAAGAAAAAAATTTTTGAAGCCACCTATAGGGTAGAAGACAGTCTCCGTAACATACAATGGAAGATCACCGAAGAAACGAGAAACATTGCAGGATTTGAGTGTAGGAGAGCGAATGCCATTATCATGGACAGTATTTATGTAGTGGCTTTTTATACGGATCAGATTACAACGCCTGGTGGGCCGGAGTCTTTTACAGGATTACCGGGGATGATCTTGGGAGTGGCTTTGCCACATGAACATGTGACTTGGTTTGCCACGAAAGTATTGGTGGAAGAGATTGCGCCGGGGCAGTTACAGCCTTTCCAAAAAGGAAAGAAAACTACCAGGAAAGGCTTGCATGATGATTTGGCCAAGGCCCTTGCTGATTGGGGGAATTACGGCAAGCAATTCATAAAGAATGCAGAACTATAAGGATATTGTATTCATAGGAAAATGCCTCCGTTAGGGGGCATTTTTTATTTCAATAAATTGTTTGATTGTGGATAAATATATTTATTTGGTGGATAAAAAAGAACCTGTTAAATTTGGAGTCCTACGTAAAAATTTCGAATTACTCCTGAGCATTTAACCGCAAGCAATCATTTTAAATTCTTAATCGGAAAATTAGCCTGTATCAATGTATTTAGTTATATGTCTAATAAATAATTGATAAAAGACACTTCTTTTTCGTAACGTGGAATTATAATGAATGAATGCGGAGTGTTCCCACTCCGCAAATTTTTCAGACACAGCATTTTAATGGCAACTATGAACCTGGTATTCGAGAGGCAATGACCTGTTGATGGTGTATATTGTTGATTAAAAAAAGCATATCCTTATGAAAATTGAAATCTACTCGACAGAGATCTATAGCCGCAATGTCGTTTCAAATTCATGTAACCGTAGTATGAAGGTTGTTTTCGCTTAATGGAGCAACGATTCACAGCGTGCAGGATTTTCTCAAACAGACTGGACCGGGAGTAAGGTTTGCAACATTACATCGGCATCTGGTAATCATGTGAAGCCCTCATCATTTGACCCCGGAAGAATAGGTGTTAAGATAGTTACAACAACGGCGACATCGTATGTGTCCTAAACAGGCCAGCTTTGGCCTGCGGTGATTTACGCCTTTACGGCAACAGATCTCAAGTTACCTATCACCATAAAACATATCGCTATGAAAAATTTGTTTTGTTTGTTTGTTGTTATGTTCGCCGCGATGGGTCTGTATGCACAGACTACACCGGTAGTCATGCCAATTGAGGAGGGAGATATCATCAATGAGATCTTCGGAAAAAACAAAGATGCCCTAATGCAGGATTATTTACGTATATCGCCTGTAGAAGCTAGATCATTCCATGAAGCGTTGTTTGATTATGAGACAGAGAAGCAGCCCTGGCAGGCAGAGCGTTTGAGTTTGTTACGGATGTATAATGAAGAATTCTCTTCTCTAGATGAAAAAAAGTTGAATTCACTTACTAAGCAAATTATGGCAAATGACATGGAGTATAGTCATTTGCAGATGCGTTATTTCAGAAGAATGAATAAGTTGCTGGGAGCCACTCGTGCAGCGAAATTCTTCCAGTTGGATAGCTACTTTGAACAGTCCACCAAATCATATATACAGAACAACTTACCTTTTATTAAGGAGTTGGAAGCAGACCGGCAGGTTTATTTCCGTGATAAGCCGGTTTCAAGTCGCTGATTGATCCTCAAACACTGGAAAGTCCGCCCCGTGTACCTTTGGGGCGGACTTCCTTATTTAAGTACTTTATCGTAAATGTTTACTCTTCTACATAATCTTCTGTTAACGGTAGGGTACTGAAACGTTGTTGTAGTTCAGGCGGGAGTGTACCGAGTTTTCGTTTGGCGGTATCCATCCAGGCGCCATCTACGTTAATGGTAGCTGCTTTCACACCATCTTGACGGAAGAGTTCATGGCGGATAGACCAGCGGGAGCCATCTTTTTTTGTTTTTGCAATCCGACAAGTCACTTTTAGATAATCATTAGGGCCTACTTCCCGATGATAGATTAGTTCTTCTCGGAACAGAATCGGTCCCAGGTGTAGTGCCACCAGGTCTCTAGCCTGAATTCCCACTTTATCCAGCATATTCAGCCTGGCTTGGGCAGCAAAGTCGGCATAAGCAGAATGCCGCATATGCATATTCGCGTCTAACTGCGCCCACATTACGGGCCCTTCAAAAAATATATCCATTCTTAAATTTACGAAAACCGGATGATACGGAGGGCAATTTTCCGTTACCTGGCGGTTATCTGCTTGCCCTTGGATATATGGTTAAAGGCGAAGTCATATCCAGGGAAAATAATCCATGGATATGCGCCGTCTGTCCATTTTACAGTTATTATTCTTATCGCAATTTTGGGTTGTCAATTATCATACAAAATCATTCAAAAATTCAAGTTATGACAACAACAAAATTTAAAGTACCTGAAAGGGAAGATGTATCTCCGAACAATCAGGTTATTTTTGATAACCTAAAAAAAGCGTTAGGGTTTGTTCCTAACCTTTACGCCACTATAGCATACAGTGATACCGGTCTGGAAAATTATTTGAACTTTCAAAATGGGAAGACTTCCTTAAGCAAGAAGGAAAAAGAAGCGATTAACCTTGTGGTGAGCCAGATAAACAATTGCGAGTATTGTTTATCGGCACATACGTTATTAGGGAAAATGAATGGCTTTACTGAAGAACAGACTATTGAATTAAGAAAAGGTAGTGCTTCGTTTGACAGTAAATTAGACGCATTGGTAAAGTTTACAAATGAGGCTACCGTTAATAAAGGAAAAGTAAGCGAGCCAACCTTGGCTAATTTCTTCAAAGCTGGATATGGAGAAGCAAGCATTATTGATGTACATATTGCTATTGCTGAAAAGGTAGTGATGAATTACATTCACAATCTTACGCAAATTCCCATTGACTTTCCTTTGGCTAAACCCTTAAATTAAATGATATGTTCAAAGCTGCAGGTGTTGCGCTTGTAGCTTTGTTTTAAAAAAATATATATGGAAAATCAACGTCCTCCTCTGCCGCCATTCACACTGGAAACGGCATTACAAAAAGTACAATTAGCAGAAGATGCATGGAATACAAAGAATCCTGAAATCGTAAGCCTTGCTTATACAGCAGATACGGAGTGGCGAAACCGTACAGCGTTTATCCATGGACGTGAAGAGGTGAAGGCTTTTTTGAAACAAAAGTGGGAGAAAGAACTGGATTATAAATTAAAAAAAGAACTTTGGGGATTTCGGGAAAATCGTATGGCTGTGGCATTTCAGTACGAGTGGCATGATCATACAGGGCAATGGTATAGAAGTTATGGAAATGAGCTATGGGAATTTGATGAAAACGGTTTGATGCGTAAACGTTTTGCGAGCATTAATGATTTAGCGATTAAAGAGGCGGAGAGAAGAATATGAATTCCAAGACCACTTTTTATTAATTTTGTGCATCGTATGTGATGAGAGATAAAAAGTTAAAAGCAATGAATACCGCAATTCACTTAAAAGTGGAATTAATGTAACAAGTTTTTCATTATATTTAATTTAATGCTCAAAGAATAAATGCGGAATACAAGTAACCATACATTAATAAACCCACAGAATGGCAACTTGGCTTTTAAAGTCTTTGATTTTGAAAGTAACGAACATTTTGACCATATCCAACGAAATAATTATTATTCTTTAATTATTGTAAGGAAAGGTACTGGGACGGTAAAGGCGGATTTTACAAGTTATGCATTCCAAGAAAAATCCGTCTTTGCATTTTCTCCCTATCAACCGTTTATGTTTACGGTAAGTGGTGAGTTTATTGGAGTTGCAATATATTTTCATCCGGATTTTTTTTGTATTCATAAACATCAAAAAGAAGTTGCTTGCAACGGAGTTTTATTTAACAACATATACCATCCTCCTTTTATAACATTAAGTTTAAAACAAGAACAACAACTTGATTTGATGATTGCGCAACTCAAAGATGAAATTCGGAACGTTGCTTTGGCGCAATATGAATTACTTGTATCACAGTTGAAAATTCTATTGATTCAATTGTCAAGAGCAAAAGTAGACCAACAACCGCAGGTGGCTATTGATATTGCCGAGAACGATCAGCCTTTTATTTTACAAAATCTTAAAGAAGCAATTGAAAATAATTTTAAAACCAAGCATACTGCAAGTGATTATGCAGATTTACTGCATATTTCAGCAAAGGCATTAGCAAGAATAGCAAAGACGCACTTTAACAAGACACTTACAGAATTGATCTCGGAACGAATTATAATTGAAGCAAAACGGGAACTGTATCTTACATCAAAAACAATAAAGGAAATAGCTTATGAATTAGGCTATGAAGATGAATATTATTTTAGCCGTTTTTTTAAAACTAATACCGATGTTTCTCCGCAGCTATATCGCGAAACTGTTGGTTTTGCAGCAGCAGAAAGGTGAAATTGTTTACAGTTGTATAGCATAAAACTGATTAGGGAAGACAAAGAAAGCTCAGGACTGGTTCGCAGATCTGAGCTTTTTTAATGGAACAATTTCCTTGAACAAACCGTTTAATAGATTGCTGACGTATATATGAAGGTAATTAAGTGATCATTAAAGGATTTTACTTAACCACATTAGAATAGAATTTTAGAAAAGGTTACTAATCAGTTGGATAAGAGGATTTGCCCCGGATACATATGTCTTTTTTTTACAATGAAAATAACGGAAAACTAAAAGAAAATGTACAATCAAGTTGCATCAAAAACAATAGTTTTCGCTCACGGGTTATTTGTAACGGCTAAATGCTGGGATGGTTGGGTAAAGTTTTTTGAATCGAAGGGTTATACCTGCTATGCTCCCTCCAACCCTTACCATGAGGGGACGGTGAAAGAGATGTGGGAGCACACGCCAGCAGAATTGGGCAATGTAACTTTTAAAGATGTGGTAGAGAAGCTGGCGTCCTTCATTGACACATTACCGGAAAAGCCTATTGTCATTGGTCATTCCTTAGGTGGACTCTCCGTTCAAAAACTGGTAGCAATGGATAAGGCATCTGCCGGTATTTGTATAGATGGCGCCGCTCCAGCAGGAATACTACCTACACAATGGAGCTTTTTAAAAGCCAACTTACCTGTATTAAATCCGCTAAAAGGTAATTCGGTTTTCCGTCCATCGAAAAATTGGTTCTATTATGCTTTTGGCAACAATCTGCCCAGGGAAGAATCTGATAGGGCCTTTGATGAGTTTGCGGTACCAGAAAGCAGAAATATACCCAGAAGTACTACCGGTAAGTTTGCAAAAATAGATTTTAATAAACCACATGTTCCTTTACTTTTTATTGCTGGAGAAAAAGACCACATCATTCCCCATGGCCTCAATGAAAAGAATTTTAAGGCTTATAAAGACGCGAACAGCGTGAAGGGTTTTAAAATATTTGAAAACAGAGGGCATTTTATTTGTGGCGATAGAAACTGGAAAGAAGTAGCTGACTATATTTACAATTGGATAAAATAACATTCATAAAATTGATCGGCATCATTCAGATGATAAATAGCCAATTAAGTTGTAGTAATGGAGTATAATGAAGTGAAACCTTGCCAGGAATTGGCGGCCTATATCCATTCTTTTTGGGAATTGAAAGGCGATGAAAGCGATGAACAATGGGAACGAATATTTCCAGATGGGTGTCCGGGAATAGTTATTAATTTAGGGGGACCTGTTAAAACGGATAATGGTTTAACGACTATGGATTATGGTAAAACATACGTAGTAGGAGCAATGACTTCTTTTAAGGAAAGTTTTGTAGATGCCAGTGCACATCTATTAGGAGTATGTTTGAAGCCATCTGTATTCTCGTCTCTTTACAACTATGCATCACAACATGAAATAACGAATCAAACTGTTGAATTTGATTTATCCCAATCATTTGAAATGGGAAAGTTAAACAAGGAGCCCTACGCTTATTTCAATAGTTATTTTTTGGATAAGAGAAGTAGTGTCAATCCAGTTCTACAGGCTGTCCTTAGCGATATTCATGTCTCCAAAGGAAATGTACGCATCTTTGAAATTGCTAAAAGAAATTTTTTAACGGTCAGGCAGTTAGAGCGGATGTTTAAAACCCATATTGGCTTGACTCCGAAGGAATATGTTAATATAATTCGCTTCCAGTCGGCACTTGCTATGATGAACAATTTAGGTCAGCAAAAAAAGTTATCTGATATAGCTTTTGAATGTGGCTTTTATGATCAGGCGCATCTTACCAACGAAATAAAACGACATACAGGTCTAACTCCTGGTCAGTTGTAATTTTGTCGTATTTTTCCAAAGTATAACATAGGGCAGTTTTTATTTTTGCTTAAAATTATATTGTATGAAGAAAATAATTTTGAACATAGCTGTTACTTTGGATGGATTTATTGAAGGCCCAAATGGAGAGGTAGATTGGTGCATCATGGATGATGATATGGATTTTGGAGGATTCTTATCCAGTATTGATACTATCTTATATGGAAGGGTAAGTTATGATGCCTGGGGGAATTTTCAGCCAGATGCCGCTGCTGGTCTGGCAGAAAAAGAAATGTGGCAAGGCATCCATTCAAAGCAAAAATTTGTTTTTTCCCGTCAAAATAGGGGGGATGACAATGCTACCTTCATTCATTCCGATATCGTTAACCGAGTTGCTGCCATCAAAGCGCAAGGAGGCAAAGATATATGGCTATATGGTGGAGCAAACCTCATTAAGACATTTATCCATGCAGGACTTATAGATGTATATAAGGTATACGTACATCCGGTAGTGTTGGGAGAAGGTAAGCCATTGTTTGAAGATGTAAAAGAGCGAATAGGTTTAAAGCTGACCGACACCAAGGCTTTTAAATCAGGTGTGGTGGAACTCATCTATGTACCTGGAAAATAAGTTAAGAGGCAGTCTTCCAGGAGGCCGATCATTTAAAAAAAACTGGGTAAATGCCATTTAATTGTTATATTTAATTATCAAAAAAATATCCAATATGTTATGGACTTTACTCATCGGCGGCATTGCAGGCTGGCTCGCCGGTAAATTAATGCGAGGAGAAGGATTTGGAGTGCTGATAGATATCCTAGTTGGTGTTGTGGGTGGCTGGCTGGGAGGCTGGTTATTCGGCAAACTGGGTATTCACATGGGGAATGGCCTGATTGGTTCCCTGATAGTAGCCTTGGTAGGCTCGGTGATCCTTATCTGGTTGCTACGCCTTATCAAAGGGAAGTAACAGGTTGGAGTCGAGGGAAATGTTTTTACACGGCGTTGGGATTTAATAAATCACAGCGCCGTGCTTCTTATTTGGATTCGTTTAGTTTTTGCATTTTTTGTGTTGCCAATGCCGGCAGCTCCGTGTTCCCGCTTTGCTGCGTGAAATTAAATTTTTGCCCTGTAATCAGCCAGGAACCATTTATCAACTTCAGATTGGTATGATAAGTACCTTCCACCGTCCAAATTTCTTGATTAATAAAATGATCTGCTTTTCCGGCGTAATCGGCGGTTGCTAGATCACCATCTATCGTAACTGAAAAATTAGATAGCTGGTGGTGCGTGCTATCGAAGCCAGGCAAGAAGGCAGCCCATGCATTAGTAATATCGTTTGGCGTGAGGGAAATGGCCGGGTTGCCGGTCATAGAGGAGTAATCAAGTGTTATCGTATCATTCATTACGGCTTTCACTTTTTCCCAATCTCGTGCATCGGCCCCTGAAAAAAGGTTTTTTATCTGTTGGATTATGTTATTCTCCATCATTTTTTAAAGTTGTTATTATGTAATATACCAACTTTCCAGACACAACTAAAAAAGCCTTCCATTCATAAGAGTGGAAGGCTTTTTAGTGTCAATGTGCTGTATTATAAGGACACTACTTTTCCTGCTGGCACAATTCTTAATCTCTTCGCATAAGTGGTGGTATCCAATGTTTGCTGCAATTTAGCAATAGGCTCTATGTACATGGAGAAAGTGGAATGATGTACGGGTGCAATCACATCAGGATGCAGGGTTTCTATTATCTTCAAACAATCCTGTGCATTCAATCCACGGCGCCCAATAGGGCCATCTGAACCTACAGCACCCATATCGGGGATAAACAGATTGATCTTTCCGTAACGAGTATAGTGCTGCATGTCATCAAACCAAACGGTATCGCCGGTCCAATATACCCGATATACCTGGCCGTTTACCGTATACTCGATGATGTAACCATTTCCTTTACCCAGCTCCGTTTTTAATGGATCATCTTTGGCATGCATCGCTTCTACCGCAATGATTCGAAGGGATTCATTTCCTTTTTTAAATTCGGTAGTATCGCCCCAATTGAGTCCTGTAAGATGCATAAAGCCCCAGTCTTTTAAAGTAGAGGTCTTGGCCCCCGGAGCTACCACTTGCAGGTGTTTATTCAAGGTATTCCTTGCTTCCCGGTCAAAGTGATCCGCATGTGGATGGCTTACCAGGAGGATGTCTATATGGGAAGTATCGAATGTCGCTGGTGCAATATAGCGCTGAATATATGCGTTGGCCACTCCGGTAGAAGGATGCTTTTTAATCATAAATGCGGAATCGCCTTTCGGGCTAAACATAGGATCTGTCAGTATTTTAAAGCTACCCAGTTGTAATACATAAGTAGGCCCGCCTATCCATTGAAATGTTTTTTTATGTTGGGATTTTACTGATCCTGCGAGGAGGATGCCAAGGATAAACAAGTAGATTTTTAAGGATTTCATCTTATAGTGCTTTTATTGTTTTGTCGATTTGACAGAACAAAGCTATTGCACTTCCGACATGGAGACCATGGACAAACATGGCTAATGCATGGATAAATCGGTTCGAGGGTTTTCTCTTCACGTAACCATGAAGCAACTATATCAAGAAACCAGCAGTGAGGTTACGGCTGGTTCCTTGATCTTTTCCTCGTCCCTGCCCGCCTGGCAGGGACGAGGAAAAGAGTGTTTTGCTAAGGTTGATTATTTCACCCGGTTATTCACCCAATCTAAAATATCATTCATCACAATTTCTTTGTCAATGTCGTTGAGTAAATCATGGTAATGGCCTTCGTAAAACTTAAGCGTTTTATCTACGGATGTTGCATTGTCGTGGAAGTATTGGCTGCCACTTGGTTTGGTAGCTTTATCAGCGGTTCCGTGAAGTATAAGTAATGGCAGTTTAATAGTCGGAATTTCTGCTTTTAATCTTTCATCAGCCAGCGCCAATTGTTGTACTGTTTTCGTAGGTTGTACTTCGTGGGCGATGAGTGGGTCGTTGTTCATAAAATCGACCACCTCTTTATTCCGTGAGAAATCTTCATTTTTCAATTTCAACACGTGCGCATGTGGAAAGACATAACTGAGTCCTTTCAAAACCGCCACTGCGAAATCGGGCGCTGGCACCTGAAAAGCAAAACTCTCACAAATGAATCCATTCAGTTTTTGCTGATGGTCCAATGCATAGATAGTGGAGAACACCCCACCGGCGCTGTGCCCTAACAGAAAGGTAGGTAACCCTGGATGTGAGGATTGTGCTATATCCACCAATTTGTCGATATCAGCAGCAAAGGCATTATAGTCTGCAATATAATAGCGTTCTCCGTCGGATTTTCCTCTACCGGGGAAATCTAATGCATACACTTCAAAACCTTGCGTAGTTAATTGTTCTGCTGCCCACTGATAGTAGCCGCTATGTGAATTGAAACCATGGGCTATTACCATGAGTCCCTTTGCTGGGGCGTCTGATTTCCAATTACGATGGAATACATTCAGACCGTCTTTACCGAGGAAAGTACTTGTTTGGGATTGATTGGAGGCTTGCATATTTGTTGATTATTATTAGTGTATTTATAATCGTGTAAGCGGAAATTAGCCAGTCTCAAAGCCTTATGCTGATTGTGTTATGCATTGATATTAAAATCCAATGGGTGAGGTGCTCCTTCTCAGCCGTTAAAGTCTTGAACCCAAGGCGTTTAAAATCAAACGTTATTAAGGGAATTGGGGGATTAGCATATCAATTTACAAAAAAATGCTCATTTTTATAGGCTTGGTCATGGAGGGAGTAAAATTTAATATGGTCATTAAAAAGCCTCTTCCAATAAGGAAAGGGAAGTTAATACGGAATAGAGGTATTTTATCTCCTTAAGTTATTATTCAATTCAACCACTAATGCATAGACTAAAGTAACAGGATTCTGCTGATGATAGGGGAGATCCTTTTGGTCGATATGTAATTTTATGGCCCTTTCAATTGCTTTCTTTTGGCAGGAATTAGTGTCATTTGCAAGCAGTTGATATGTTTTCAAGCAAAAGTCATACTTCTTGCCATCCCTCGTGTAATTCAAATTGAATTTTTTACTCAGTTCTTCATAGTAAAATGTACGAAGTTGTTGGGCTTCAGAATGTGTATAATGTAAATAAAACCAAATCTCAAATGCATCATTTGAATAGGCTACTTTATACTTGAGTAATTTAGCTTTTTGGATGGCATTGTCAAAATCTGAAAATTCATCTTTTCCTCTTTGGACATCCATATCAAATACACACCAAACTTCGTCATAAGTTTCATGGGAGTTTTGAAGTATATCCTGCGTTGTCTCTACTAATTTTAGCTTCGATTGTCCTTCCAGATTGATAACTTTAACCCTTGCTCCCAATACAGGAAATGATTTAAAGTACAGTTCCTCTGTTTGTCCCTCACAAGTAATCAGAAAAGTCTTATTTAAAGGAATTGTGGCTATACGATAATCACTGGGTTGGGCCCTTTCTATTCCATGCTTTATCCTTATCCGTTACCTTAATAGCTCTTGTACTCTTAGGCATTATCAAGGGTTATTAAAGTTGTAAAATCTCCCAAAAATGGAATGGCACCATATTTCCCTTGGATATAATCCTTCTCAAGAGATGCATTATTCCTTACGCCCTTCAATTCAACAAGCGTATAAAGATGGCTCGCTCCATATCTGTCCTTCTCCACAAAATCAATTTGATCCCTTCTTAGCAATTCTGAAGATAATAAATTGGTATCATGCGTGATAAAGATAATCTGGGCGTTGGGGTTTTGGGAAGAATTAAATAATTCCACAATTTTTTTGGTTAATAGTGGATGGAACCTCGCATCGAATTCATCGATAATCAGGGTGGAACCTTCTTTGAGGGAACGATAAATAAATGGGCTCAATTCAAACATCTTTCTCGTTCCTTCTGATTCTTGCAGTCCAAAGGAGAAGCGGCTTAGTCCATCAGATTCTAAGTTAGCATTGTATTTAGTTCTACTGGACACAATTATTTTTCTCTTTTTCAATGCATTCTTCACTTCAATCTCCCAGCTTTCAGGTATATCCTCGCTGGCAATTTCGACCGTATCTAGATCTTCAATTCCTACATCTGCATTTTTTAAAAAATCTAAGATGAATTTCTTTTGAACCGCATCACTTAATGCATTTCCAGCAGCTCCATACATTCCACTATGGCCCAACCCACTAATAATGGTAATCTCTGATAAGGACTGAATAATCCTCTTCGATAATTTACCAAAACCAAAAGATGCTAATGATGATAGAAATAAAGAATTATTTCTAAAAATTTGATCATTATTATCTCCATCCATTAGAGACATGGATTTGTATCCTTCCTCAAAATGCTTTTGATTAATAGTGATGATTTTATCCTCCTCTCTAATGAATAAAGGTTGTTCTCTTTTGTTCGGGGTAGAAAATAACCATTCACTCTTAATAGATTCGGCATCTGCTTCAAATCCGTATCTGTATCGCGTGTTTTCTAGTCTAAAAATAATTTGAAAGAAAGAGGGTTTCTCTGATGTTTCTGTGGAAAGTTCAAATGACATGATTCTCTCAAGCGCTCTATCATCTTTGACAGATTCCATGACAGTCTTGATAAAAGCACCTATTGCCTTAATAATATTGCTCTTACCGCTCGCATTTGCACCATAAATAGCTTTCGCCTTTAACAGTTGTACATCTTCGTTTACACTAATGACATTATCTATATCCAGAGAAGGGTGGAAGGATTTGATCTTTGCAGCGGTCATCTTTAAAGTCTGGATATCCTTGAATGACCAAAAGTTTCCAAAGCTAAATTCTTCAATCATATTCTCTTATTTTATTTTTTGCTGAATTTATGCAAAATTAAGAATAAGGATTGAAAAGTGGTTCATTTTTAGCTTTTTTATGCCATTTTATAAGTTTTTTGAAGTAAATGTAGTATGTATTTTATTTATTGTTATTTGTACCTCCCTGGCGTCACTCCAAACTTCTTCTTAAACGCTTTATTAAAATGCTGCACCGAAGAATACCCCGTCAACAGGGCAATATCATTAATGCTTTTCTCTTTTGCCGCCAGCTCTCGCACTGCCATTTCCAGCCGCTTATCACCTAGGTATCCGAAAACCGTGTTGCCAAACATTTCCTTAAACCCGTTTTTTAACTTAAACAGGTTAATTCCTGCAATACGGGAAAGCTCCGCCAAGCTAGGAGGGGCGTCCATATGCTCCAACAGGTACTCACGGGCGAAGACAATTCTCTCTTTATCGTAATCGGTTTTGATGATTTTATGACTGTCAGCGCGATTCCTATGATAAGCATCGGCTTGAAGGACTAACAACTCCAGGCATTTGGAGAAAAGGTACATCTGCCTGATACCACCTGTATACGGACAATTTCGTATATCCTCAATCGTTTGTGCCAGTTGGCCATCGATGTATAGATTTTCTGGAGAAAAAGCGCAAGGGTAGCCGCTGGTGATCAATGATCCAAAGTGCTGCAAGGATTCATTGGAATCTTTTATCAGCTCCAGGAACTTCTCCACCTTGTACTGCACCATAAAAATAATCAACTTGGAATCATGACTTTTAATGATACCATGACTTTGTGGGGCATAAATTAAATTGTGTGTATAGTTGCCTAACGGAAAATCTTTCCCATATACATGAATGTCTGTACTCACTTCTCCACGCAGATTGAAATATTGGGTCACCAAGTCTAGATCGGCTTTCCATTCAAAATGCATATCCTTTTTGAAGTTCCATTCAGAGTAGCCGATACGAATGCCATCAAACCAACAATTCTGCGACTGTAACTCCATCTCAGGAGTAACGAAACTGATATTCTTCTCCGTTAATCCAGGAGAATTATATCCGTCTTGCACATAGCTGTTGGCAAACAACGATTCCAGTGTATCCGTTCCCGTGAGTACATTTTCGCCCATAAAATGATGTGATAGGAGCGTAAAAATAATCGTTTCCCCGCTCCCAAGGAGGACGGCACCGCATATAATCCTGCTGATATAAAAAGTAATCCCTTAAGTATAAAAGGCTGTTTCATTCCTGCGAACCGTTGTGAGAACCAGGAAACAGGAGAGCTGGCTGTCTCCCGAAAGCTAAAATATAGAAACCCTACTATAGCGGCATACGTTCATCTAGGATGTTCAGTATTTTGGTCCAACTCTCTTTGGTACGATCTGCATATGGCGCCCATTTGTTATCCATATCATGGGTCAATGTAAGCGTACAGCCAACTTCCGTAGGTTGTATATCCAGACTAACCATACTGTCGTCCCCGGAATCGATGTCTACACCCCAGCTAAATACCAGGCGTGTAGGCCGGTCTATCTCCAGGTAGGTACCAATATGGTCCAGCTCCTGATCTCCTCGCTTGACTTTATAGCTAAACTTGCCACCAGGATAGAGATCATTGGTAAGATGGATAATTTCCTCTTCCCTGACAGAAGGGCCAAACATCCATTTGTCTAGTTTCCAGATATCTGTCCAGGCATCGAAGATGGCTTCGGCGGTATGGTGGAAATCCTTCTGTACTTGTATTGAAAAGGTATTGTCGGATGTTTGTTCCATATCAATGAATTTTAAGATTATCGGTGAGACAACATATCCTGTAGCTTCCTGGCGTTCTCGGCGGCAAAGCCTTGCTGATCATTGTCGAAATAAATATACACATCTTTCTTTTCCTTATTCCAATGTTGGCATCGATACGCCCATTTCCGAAGCGCAGTTGTACTGTACTTTCCCTGATATTTCCCATCAGGGCCATGGAGCCGGATATACACCCAGTCTGCCGTCACTTCCATTGGAGAAAGCTGTCCGCTCAGTTCATAAATACAAAAGGCACAATTATATTGTTTCAATAGTGCGTATATGCTGGGAGCCCACCAACTAGGATCTCTGAACTCAAATGCATAACGATACTTTTGGGGCAACAGGGTAAGAAATGATTGTAAGCGGTCCGGATTAATTTTCCATCTGGGCGGCAACTGCCACAATATAGGACCCGTCTTGGTTTTCAGGTGGGCGGCATTGGAGATTAATTTGTGAATAGGTTCGGCATCCACCTGCAATTTCTTCATATGCGTGATATACCGACTTCCCTTAATGGCAAAAATAAACGCGCTGGGAGTAACTGCTTTCCAGTCGCGAAACCTTTCTGGTGGCGGTAGATGATAGAAAGAATTATTTATTTCAACGGTATGAAACGTTTGTGCATAGACGGATAATTCATCTGCTTCTTTGATATCTTCCGGGTAGAAGACCCCTTTCCAGTGTTTGTACTGCCACCCGGAAGTGCCTACATATGTCTGGCTGCTGCGTTTCATAATGAAGAGCCATCAATTTCTGCACCAACCAATCAGCATATTATTTTTTCATCGTTTCTTTCATCCTGATCCATACCACGACTCCGGAAAGGAAGGTGACGAATCCTGCAATATGCACTGCCCAGATAAGTCCCAGGAAATGCGCTACGATACCCGCCATCAATGCGCCTACGGCATAACCGATATCTCTCCAAAAACGATATACGCCCAGGGATGAAGCTCTCCAGGAGGGATGCGCCGCATCGCTTACTGCTGCCAGCAAGGCCGGGTATACCATGGCAGTACCCATTCCCAAGAAGACAGACCCCACCAAGCCGGATGTCAATGGGGAGAAGAATTCCAGCCCGATAACGATATGTCCCAATACCTGGACAAACATGCCCCATACGATTAATGGCTTTCTCCCTATACGATCCGCCAATGGCCCTGTAATAATCTGACCTACGCCCCATACTACCGGATAAACCGCTTTAATCCAACCTACACCTTCCAATCCTACACCCATGGAAATAAACAGTAATGGGAAAACGCCCCATGACATGCCATCATTCAAGTTATTGATCAAACCAGCCTGAGAAATGGAAAAGAGATTTTTATTGCGGAAAGTTGTTTCTTTAAATACCCATAGCAGATTTGGTTTATGCACTTGTTCTCCGGAAGTAGTGGCTGTTACCATGGCAGATTCCAGATGTGCATGCTGGCGGGTGTCCTTGATCACCAAGATCGACAGTATCAGCCCGGCAATCGTATAAAATATACCGATGTAGAATGGCTGTGGTCTTAATCCGTAGGTGGCAGCAAGATACCCAGTCAGCAGGGCCGTGAGACCTACAGCGCCATAGCCAGCCGCTTCATTGATACCCATTGCGAAGCCGCGTTTTTTAGGCCCTACCAGGTCAATTTTCATGTTCACGGTCATAGACCAGGTGAGTCCCTGGCTGACGCCCAAGAGGATGTTGGCCGCAATAATCCAATTCCAGCTAGGGCCCCAGGCCAAAAGGAAAGGCACTGGCAACCCGATAATCCAACCCAATATCAGTACGCGTTTGCGGGTGTATTTATCCGCCAAAACCCCGGAAATGAGGTTGGTAAAGGCTTTCACCACGCCAAAGGCAATGATGAAAGAAAAAACTACTATGTCCGATCCAATCTTAAACTCTTCTGTACCTACCAATGGAACAACTGTTCTTTCCAATCCCACCATTCCACCTACCAGCATATTGACCAGTACGAGTAATGAGAATTGCCTCCAGTTTTCTTTTAATCCTAACTTTATATCCACTATTGTATGGTTGCTTTAAATAAAACTACCTGAAATAGCCGTGTAGCTATTTCCGTAGTAACAGGTTGATTTTCTATTTACGAAATGGCCCTGGTATCAGTTCCTACCAAATTTGCTTTCCCAGGCTTTCATGCCGCCTTCCAGGGAAAGGGCATGGACGCCTCTTTTTATTAATGCTGCTGCCGCTATGAGGCTCAGTCCTCCGGCGCCACAGATGGTGACTGCGAGGGTGCCTTCCGGTATATCAATGGCATCCAGTGCGGAATAGTCGCCTTCACGTAGATGGTTATACGCATCTACAAACTGACTGCCTGCTATTTGCCATTCTTCTCTTTGTGCTTTCGGACGAATATCCAGCATTGTTACAGCCTTTCCTGTTGCCAGCATTTCGTGCAGTTCTTCCACTGTTATGATAGGATTGCTCATGATTTACCTACTTTATTAAACTCAAAGGTAGGAAATAATATCAACTATTCAATAATTTCATTGAATAGTTGATTTATCGGGAGATGAAAGTCGCTTTGATTATATAAGTCACTTAAAACCAGGGAGTGGTGAATGGGGCTTCTCCAAAAATAGAGAGGCCACCTCTTGGGGAGGCGGCCTCTTTATGGGTTAAGGAAATATTTGGAATAACTAAACAAAGGACGAAAGGCCGTAGACGTTAGGTTAAGTTCAGCCTACGGGTCCAGGTTTTTCAATTGATTATTTTACTATCCTTTCTGTAGATGAACTCTGGTGCAAAAATATATGCTCATGGCGGATTTCATGGATTTTGAGCCTCTACAAGGTGACTACACTACATCATTTTTTGCATCTACAAAACATCTACAAATGTTATTTTTGCCGAATGAACCGTATCCAAAAAAGCCTGGTATTACTATTATGTACCCTGATGGGCTTGTTGTATAAAACTAACGTGGTTGCCCAAACGGTGGTAGACTCACTACAGAAAGTGTTGGCCCAACCTACGCTCACACCGGAGGAGCAGGTGTTGACCCGGTTAAAATTGAGTCGTGCCCTATTGAGTACAGACCGCAAAGGCGCCTTGACGAACGCGCAAGTGGCCTTGTCTATGAGTCACTCGTTGAAGGACAGTAAGTATGCCGCACAATCTCATTCCTCTTTGGTGTCTATTATGTATGGGCAGGAAGATATTAAAGGTGTAAACCAGCAACTGGACAGTGCCTTTCTATTAGCGGAGCAATCCGGCGATCCACTCACTATGGAGAATGTTTGGTACCGTAAAGGTTGGATGGAAACGAGAGTGGGCAAGCCACATGAGGCGGTGAAGAGCTTCCAACAAGCCTTGAAATTCGGAGAAAAAAGGCCTCCTAACAGTTATACCACCAGCATATATTATAATCTTTCGGCTATTTACGCAGATTGGGACGACCTGGATAACCAGTCCAGATACGCGTTTGCCTGCTTGGATGCGGCCAAGCAAGTCCAGGACCCGGATGATATCTGTAATGCCTACCAGGCCGTAGCTACCAGCTATGAGCATAGGTTCGGCAAGGATAATAATGCGCGGGAACTGTTGGATTCTTCCCTGTATTACAATCGCTTAGCGATTCAATTTTATCAGCAAAACAAGAACCGGATCAGTTTTTCCAGTACGCTAGGGGTGATTGCTCTCAATACCGCGAATCTCTATGCGGAGTTTTTCCCTCGCAATTTCCGCGATTCCGCCCAACATTATCTGAAGATCGCCCAGGATATTGGAATTGCTACCAATCAACAGGAAGTAATTGCCAGTAGTTACGGTATGCAAAGCAGCTTCGAGCTAGCGGATGGTCATTATGATGCAGCGGCAGGATTACTACTAACGGGATTGCATATACTACAGGAATCGCCGGTACCAGATAATAATCTGATGGCGCATTTTATGAGTAGTTTGTCGGAAGTCTCGGAGAAAAAAGGGGACCTGGCAGGCGCCCTGCATTATGAAAGGGAACATACCAAATACTATGCTGCGGCCTTTGATGCAGAAAAAATGGCCATTGCGAAAAGACTGGAAGCCCAGTACCAGACCCAACAAAGAGAACAACAACTGCTAACATTGCAGGAAAAAGCGGCTTTCAATAAGAAACTGAATATTGTCTATATCATATTAATCATCGCTTCTATATTGGCGTTGATCTTCCTGTTCCGATCTTACCATTTTCACCTCAAATCCACTATTCAGCAGCAGGCATTGTTGGAAAAAGAAAAGCAGGATGCCGTATTACAGGTGCGTCTGAAAGAGGAAGAAGCAAAAACATTGGAGTTGGAAAAACAGGAAGCTGCCCTTCAAGCACAGTTGCAAAGCGAGGCGGCAGCCCGATCATTGGCGGAGCAGCAATTGATACAGGCGCAGAAGGAGCAACTCCAGAAAGACTTACTGGCGGGCACTTTGCAAGTGGAACAAAAGAATGAACTGCTGCAAACCCTCCAAGCCAAATTGCAAGAGAAATCTGGCGACCGTAACCTGATTGGGCAGATCAATCGTATGATAGACCAGGATCGGCGGATGGATGAGGATTTTGAAACGGCGAAAACAGAATTGGAAAATATTCATCCGGAGTTCTTCTCCCGATTACAATTGAAGGCGAATAATAGTCTTACCAGACTTGATTTAAAGCATTGTTCTTATATATCTATGGGGTTGTCGACCAAGGAAATTTCTTCGAGGTTGGGAGTGGCGCCTAAGAGTATCTTGATGTCGCGGTATCGAATCAAACAGAAGCTGGGACTGGGGAAAGACGAGGGGCTGGATGCCTATTTGATGAAAGAAGCAGGTAATTAAAACAATAAAACGGGGCCGCTGCTATAGCTCGCGGCCCCGTTTTATTAAGCTTCCTGTAAGAAAGCGAATTTGTTTTGGAAGAATTTACCAATTACGGGAATTGGTTTTTGTACACCGTTATTGGCATTGATGATTCCAAAAACCATAAAGATAATCGGCAATAATCCTGCAATGGATAAAATACCAGCCAGGGCAGCAGGTAAGATCGCAATCACGATACTCAGAGCAATACACCACACCATACCAGCGATGGCCAATCCGAGGGCCTGTTCCAGGTGATAGCTTACCAGGCTGCTTTTATTGTCTTTACTTTTCACATATGCTACAATCCATCCGATAATTGTGATATAAGCGATCATAGCCCATTGATTTGTTTTCATAGCTGAGGTTTTTTGTTTAAGAATGATTTCCAGCAAAATTAGATCGCCGGCCCTTCAGCGCGAAAAATGTAGCTACTACAAGACATCTACAATTTGCAGAAAATAGCGCTACAAAAAAACTACAATGGTTTTATATGATTGATTATAAATTAATTGTAAATATGTAAAATGTGCATATTAGTATATGCGTCTACGTGGTAGTATGTTCAACGGGGAGACCTCTGAGTGCCCAATCGGGATAGCCTTCGTTCATTCGCACAGCATTAAAACCTTTCTTTTTCAGCATGGCCACCGCTTCATCGGCGTAGACACAGAATGGTCCGCGGCAATAAGCGACGATCATTTTATTTTTTTCCAGGTGTTTTAATTGTTCGTTCAGTTTATCTACAGGGGCAGAAATAGCCCGATGGATATGTCCGCGGTTATATTCCTCTTCTGGTCTTACATCCAGGAGGATGACTTCCTCTTTCTCGATCTTTTTGACAAGGGAGGCCGCATCTACAGAGGTCACTTCTCCATGGCCTTTTCTGAAATCGGTGACTACTTTTTCAACTTCCGCATTGTATTCCAGTCCTAATTCCCGGAGTCCTGCCCAAGCATGGAAGACGCTTTCTCCTGCCAGGCTATAATGAATAAAATTGCCGTTCCGGCTGATCTTAACCAGTTTGGCATGCTTTAATGTCTGCAAATGTTGGGAGGCATTGGCAACAGACATACCCGTGTAATGGGCGATTTCTTCCACTGAAAATGGCCCTTGCGCCAAGAGGTCTATGATCTCCAAGCGATGGGGATTACTCAAAGCTTTGGTTACTTTGGATAATTCCCCATACACTTTATCTTTAAAATCTCTCTTATTCATACCATGATAATTTGACCAGATACCCTGCCCCTCAAAGCGATCATTTCTTTCTCCGCTGCTCACTTGTAAAATTCATAAATGAAGTGCTGTTTCGGATATTGCTTGTCCTTTCTGCAAAGGTAAATAAATCTATTCAATGGATAAATTGAATGGTTTTTGGGTGGGGAAAAGGCAGTAGGAGAGACTGTTATCTCCCTAAAATAATTTATGGAACTCGGGATGCAACTTTAATTTAATCCATTCGTCTTTATCCAAATATTCCACCTATATGCAATTGAAAACTGTATTAATAATTTCGGGATTGTTGTTTTCCTATACCGTCTTTGCACAAAAACCTATCCCTGTTATCCGGGCTACTGCCAAAAATGTAAAGATTAAAGTTGACCACCAATTTACCAATGACAATTGGACGATTGCACCGGAAGCCAAACCGGATATCTACCTCACTTCCGGGAAAACGGTAACGTTCCTGACGGATATCGATTCCATTACTATCCGTGTAAATCAGGCAGTTCCGAAGGATTTTTATATTCTCTTGAATGGAAAAGATTCCGCGCTGACGAGGGTGAAGTATCAGCCATCCCGACTGGAGATGTTGAAACAAGGCAAAGCCTATAATAATAATGAAAACAAGGCATTACCAACGTTTACTTATTTGTCGGCCGAAGATCCTGCGCTAAAAAAGATTCGTCAGGATCTTAACCTGGATTCCATTGCAGGCAAAGGAAATGAGGTCTCCCAAATGATCAATCTGATGCAATGGGTGCATAATGTTATCAGGCATGATGGTAATAGTAATAATCCCAAATTAAGGAATGCTTTAGATATCATCAGTGTATGTCATAGTGAAAAACGCGGTGTGAACTGTAGGATGATGGCTACTGTATTAAATGAATGTTATCTGGCTATGGGCTTTAAATCCCGGTTTATCACCTGTATGCCTAAAGAGCTGCAATTTGACGATTGTCATGTGATTAATATAGTCTATTCAGAAGAACTGCAGAAATGGGTTTGGATGGACCCTACTTTCGGTGCTTATGTGATGAATGAAAAAGGAGAACTACTGGGCCCACAGGAAGTACGGGAACGCCTGATAAATAACAAACCGCTGATCCTGAATCCAGAGGCCAACTGGAACCGGTTGGTCACTAAAACGAAAGAACAGTATCTTGAAAAATATATGGCTAAAAATCTGTATCGTATAGAATGCCTCGTAGCCAGCGGTTATGACAGTGAAACCAGAATTGCTGGTAAAGAACTGGCATACATTCAGTTGGTACCACTGGATGCACTGAACCAGAAAGGGGAAGTATCAGAGAGTGGAAAAGTGACAGTTACCCATGAAGTAACAAATAACCCGAATCTCTTCTGGAAAAAGCCATAATATAGCATGCGCTTGTCTTGTACGCAAGACAAGCGCATTTGTTCCCCCAAATATTTCGTATATTCATTTCCGTTTTAGGGAGATGAATGCTGCTCCCCACCGCATTTGTTTCACGTAGCTACTGTAGTATCAATATTATGCCTATCTGAGAGTATATAGCTTTCCTATAATTGTCAGATAAAAACTACTAGACAACATTATTATTTTTCCGATGAAGCATATTATCATTTTTATTTTCCTGCTGTTTCCCGGCTTCCAATTGCGGGCGCAGATTATAAAATTCACATCGCTTCATCCTCCCAATGTATGGATAAAAACCAAATACTTTAATGGTTATGGAAAGGGATACTGGTTGCTGGAAAAAACAGATTCTTTGGGTAGAGTAGTGGAAGAGAAGTCTTACCAAAAGAAGGTGTTGACAGGGAAATACTTATATACTTGCAATGATCACAATGATCTAATCCTACGGGTATCTGTATACGATTTCAACAACCCCGGAAGAAAAGACACATTGGAAAATAAATATTCTTATCGTGGTGATATCATCACCAGGCTCGTTTGGCAGATAAATGCTATCACGCGGTTGTATGAGCTTAAAGCGCAGCATGATTCTGTATTGAAATATTTGCAAACTGATTATGCTGATACCGCGCTTACAAGAGTCACCGATTCTACTGAAAAATATACTGAACTGACCTATAGTAATGGCCTCCTCATTAAAAAAAAAGAAATAAACGGGAAACAGGACAGCACGACTACTCAATTTGAATATTTTCCGGATGGTCGCCTGAAACGTAGGGTTATTAACAGGGATCCTGAGCCAGCATTGAAAGCTGTTTACTTAGGTTCTCCGGGAGCAGATGATCAATCATGGTATTATGAATTTGACAAAAAAGGTCGTGTAATTCGCATGTATAATATTGTAAATGGAAAGACCTATCTGCGGAAAACATACAGTTACAGGAAAGTGAAGTGATATAACGGCATTTTTGTTATTAACAATTATTTCATCTGCAAATCATCCTCCTGCTGATTACTTTTGAATGGAAATTGACCGTATGGGAATCGACATGGGATGCCTTCCTGATGAAAAGGAGCTGATATACCAGCTAAAAACAGGAGATGCAGCAGCTTTCCGGGAAATTTATGATCGCTATTGGGAGCAACAGTATGATCTGGCTTTCTATAAGCTAGGATCTAAAGATGCTGCGGAAGAAATTACCCAGGAAGTATTTGTGACACTCTGGCTACAAAAAGATGAACTGGACCCTCAACGGCCGGTAGCAGCATGGTTATATGGTGTCTCCCGAAATCTGATTCTTAAAACCTTCCGTAAACAAGCTATTCATCAACGTTATCTCCAACAAGCCCAACTCACTGAAATTACCCACAATACCTCGGAACAACTGGCATTCAATGAACTGCATGCCATGGTGCATCAACAAATCAATCAGCTACCGGATAAATGCCGAGAAGTGTTTACGCTCAGTCGCGTGAACGGACTGAATACCCAACAGATCGCTGACACGTTGAATATCTCTCCCAAAACCGTTAACAATCACCTGGTGAAAGCGATTAAAATCATGAGAGGCAATCTGAAAGATTATATCATGATTATGGTGATCCTCACCGTTAGGCCGTAACATTAATTTAATACAGGATGCAGTAGGTGTTTCTTTCCTGCAAAGGTAAATAGTATGTGAACTGTTGCTATTACAGCAGTTGCACAAAGAATGTATGCAGGAAGATCCTATTATTCAACGCATAGATAGTTATTTATCCGGTCAGGCTACACCGGAAGAGGAAGCAGCGCTCCAGCAATGGTTCGATGAATTGCATACGCCGCCACTGGATGATTCCCAGGAAGATAAAGCCCAGTTGGGCGAACGGATGTATGCTGAGATCTCCGACCGGATCGGCATTACACCGGTTGTTAAGAAATTCCAGGTATCGCGTAGTACCTGGTGGAAACTGGCCGCATCTGTGCTATCGGCCGCAATTGTGACAGCAGGCGGATTGCTGTATAAAAGTAGGAGTCCTCAGAAACCGCCGGTAGCAAAGCTCATTGATGTATATACCCGCAAAGGTCAACTGACCAAAATTATTCTCACAGATAGCTCTGTGGTATGGCTGAATGCGAATAGCCATTTCCGTTATCCAGAACAGTTTGGCGCAAACCGTACCGTCTACCTGCAAGGAGAGGCCTACTTTGATATTCACCAAGATCCTGCACATCCATTTACTATTGAAAGTAATGGGTATCGTACACAGGTATTGGGTACCACTTTCAGTATTCGTTCTTATCCCGCACCGAATATCTACCGGGTCACGGTGGCTAGCGGAAAGGTAATGGTATGTAGGGCGCAGGACAGTTCCAAATTGGCTGTACTGACCGCCAATCAAGAGTTCCGCTTTAACGGTAACGATAGTACGGAGCTAGTTCGTAATGTGCATGCGGCTTCGGTGTTGTCATGGAAAGAAGGCAAACTCACTTTTGAAAAAGATCAGTTGAGTGAAGTGTTGGTATCGTTGGAAAATAGGTATGGTAAAAAGTTGGTGTTACTGTCGAAACATAAAGCAGCCATGGAGATTTCCGGCACATTCGACCGGAATCAATCGCTCAGCGATGTATTACATATTCTTTCGAAGGTCTATGGCCTTCGTCAGCAAAAGCAAACTGACGGCACTATTTGTATTAACTGACCAAAATATATATGCCATGACTGAGAGATTTACTTAAGAACAAAAAACCGGATAACGCAAGCGTATCCGGCTCGTCGCGATGCTGATGACACCAGGCCTGAGAAACCGCGTCATCCCATCGCTGTCAATTACTCACCCGAAGGATTAACTAATTAACAAGGTAAAAGTATGAATTTTTTCCTGGGGAAACCCTGTGCTTATTTAAAATGGGTTATGCGTATTTCTTTTTACGTAATGGTGCTGTCGCTCACAGTTACCAACCTAATGGCCAGCGTCGCTTCCAGGGGGCAGTCTGCCGATAACATTCGGATGTCGCTAGACATTCACGGACAGCCTCTGAGAACGGCATTGGAACAAATTTCCACCAAGTCAGGTGTGCGTATCTACTTCAATGATGAAAAAGTAGACCGGATCAAACAGGTTAGCGTGCATGCACAAGATGAACTGTTGATGGATATCCTGAAAGATCTCCTCTCTTCTTCAGGAATGGCGGCACAAATATATGCCGACAACAAAATCACCATCATTCCTGCCAGCGACCTGCCACCGCCTGTTAAAGGGGTTATTATCGATAAAACCACCGGCACTCCGCTGCCTGGCGTAGGCGTACGCATCAAAGGCAAGCAGGGAGGCGTTATCACGGATGGTAATGGTCGGTATACCATCAATATCCCTGATGGCGGCGCTACCTTGCTCATTACCTACATCGGTTATGAACAACAGGAACTGCATGTAGGCGCAGGTACTACTACATTGAATATCTCCCTGAAACCTTCGCGTACCCAACTGAGTGAAGTACAGGTACAGGCCCGTCGTAAAGCCAACACGGAAATGGCCGTGCTGTCTGAACGCCGCGCTGCCGCTATCGTGCAAGATGGTATCTCTGCTGCTAATATTGAGAAAACAGCGAGTATCACCACCACACAGGCATTACAACGCGTTTCTGGGGTAACAATTACAGATGATAAATATGTGGCGATACGTGGTCTCGGAGACCGCAGCGTTATTGGTCAGTTGAATGGGGTGCGACTCGCATCTTCCGATCCTGACAGAAGCGCTATTCCTCTGGACCTCGTTCCTGCTGGCCTTTTGGATAATATTACTGTTTATAAAACCTATACCCCCGATAAACCTGCCGATGCAGCCGCTGGTATCATCGAGCTGAAAACCCGCTCTGTTCCTGATTCCGCCACTTTCAATGTGACCGTACAGGCTGGGTTTAATTCCAATATCGGTCTCGGTGGAAAAGTGAACAGCTTCTATAATAGCGATCCTGGTTTCCTCGGACAGAAAGTAAAAAATGCCGGCCTTTCCAACGATTTCGTGCAGTTGGGAAAACAATATCCTGGCGGATTTTCTTCGGTGCAGTCTATGATTGCTAATAGCGGCAATGATCCTGCCATGCGACAAGAAGTAAATAGAATCAATGGCATCATGCATGGCTTTGATCCGGTACTCACTACCCGCTATACCACCGCGAAATTGAACCAGATCTATTCCGCAACTTATGGTAACAGTTTTACCATATTTAAAAAACATAAGCTGGGTGTTATTGCCGGCGTAAACTACTACCAACGTTCTACAGATATCCAAGGCGGTGATCTCACCCAGTGGAGCATCTATCAAGGGGTACTCACCGGAAATAACCAGGTGAGCAGTACCCGTATCATTCCAAATTATATCACTCCTAACAATATCAATCTGGGAAAATATATTTCCTATAAAGAAAATACGGGAACGTCTACACTAAACTATGGATTCCTGGGAGGATTGACCTATCGTGTGAATGCGCGCAACGAAATCAGTATGCAGTATATGGGTAGCCGCGGCGCCGAAGTGCAAGCCAGCAACCTCTATGGCGCATATGAATATACCGGACTCCCAGGAACAGTGAGCAATGTGGTGTACTCCCTTCGTCGTAGTTATCGTACCCTGAATACTTTTAACTTGCAAGGAGAGCATCGTCTTTCAGCGAGGGAATATGCACCGCGACTCAGTTATAATTTAGCTACTTCTACTTCCAGCCAGGATGATCCGGATTATCGTTTTGTGAACTTGGCTGCTTACAGACCCGCCGGTGGCGGCAGTTACACCGGCAATGGAAGTTTACCTAATACGGGTGGCGCGCCAGAAGGTACGCCTGTGTATTACTCCCTCGTTTCTGGCTATGTGAATGGTTATGGACCTTATGGTATCATTCAGGCTGATCCTAACGGTCGCCGTTATAGGAACCTGCATGAAACAAACTATAACTATAAAGCAGACCTCTCTTTCCCTTTCCGTTTATTCGGACAAAGACAGGAATTCAAAACAGGGGTGAACTATCTGCACCGCGATAGAACCTTTAATGAAAACGTGTTATCACTGCCGGGTTCGAACTTTTCTTCTACTGGTAATATGGCATTGTACACCGTTCATGGTAACCTGGACAGGCTCGTTGGGTATGATCAGATTGGTGTTAAACTGCCTGGTGGCGCCACCGGAGAAGGCCAACCAGCTATTGGTGGATTCCTTTATAATGCCCAGAAATCACCGAACAACTATAAAGGGTTTTATGAAACACGCGCCTTCTATGGCATGCTGGATCTACATTTGCTGAAGAACCTCCGTGTAACCGGCGGTACGCGATTTGAACTGACAGATATCCAAGCAGCCGTAGATACAGCCGGCGTATTCCTGGACCCTAGTTTGACCACACCTAACAAAGATGGTCAGACCGTGAAGTTGGTATTTACACAACCGAATTCAGTATATAAAACAGACTATACTCCTTACTATTCACTCAATATCACCTATAATCCTCAGCAGGACATGAACTTCCGCCTGGGCTACAGTACAACGCTTGCCAGACCAGAGTTACGGGAGATCACCAATGTGTTCGAGTTTGATCCGTTTCAATTTGCATTAGTGGTAGGTAATCCTAAATTGGTGAACCAAACCACTACTAACTACGATTTTCGTTGGGAATGGTTTCCTGCTGCAGGAGAGGTGATCGCTGCTTCCGCGTTCTACAAGGAAATAGACCACCAGCTCACTAAAGTTTACAGCGCTAATTCTACCGGACTGGATGCGCGTTTCCCAGAATTCCCTTCTATCCGTTTTGAAAATGATCCTAACAAAGGACGTGTATACGGTATTGAGCTGGAAGTAGTGAAAAACCTGGGCAGATGGTGGCGTCCGTTGAAACATTTCAATCTGGGTAGTAACCTCTTGCTGGCACAGAGTGAAATTAAAAAATCAACTGAACGCCTAAATGATTCCAGGATTGTAGACAGACGTTCTCCTTCTAATAGTCCGCTCTTTGAACAAGCGCCTTATTCTGTGAACGTATGGCTCAACTACAGCAATCCTGCGAGCAGAACAGACTTGACGCTCACTTTCAACGAAGTAGGAGAGCGACTGATCCAGATCAACCTGACAGGGGAACCGGATTTGTATAGCAGGCCAGCGCCGGTACTGGACTTCGTTTTCAGTCAGTACCTCACTAAAAGATTACAACTGAAAGGATATGCCAAGAACATCCTGAACCCAGCATGGCAAGAAGTGTATGCCAACCCAGGAACAGGTGGTAAGTATTATGGGAATACGTATATCCGTCGCAGTTACTACCGCGGTACGGAGTTCATGATTGGCCTTAACTACAATATTTTCTAAAGTGACAGCCCGAAAAAATATGATGATGAAAACTGCAAAATATCTTTCGGCCATGCTGCTGTTAGCCAGTATGTGGGCTTGTAAGAAAGATAAAAAAGACTTTGTCTACATAGAGCAGACGGTTCCACCCTTAACCTCATCTACCGTTAGGCTGATGAATTACGGGAGAGGAGCCACAGAACTGACTATTAACGATACGCCACTGACTAGTTTTATTGCACCCAGTATTGAAGGAATATATACAGAGGCAGAAACCAGACCGACGATTTATTTCAGCAATGGCCGGTTGGGTAAGACTTACACCATTCCACAGCGCTTTATCCGCCAGGATGGTACGGCGAATGTAAAGATGGGCTCGATGGCATATGGCATGAAAGACATGCAATATCCGAAGGTATTCCAGGTAAAAGAGAATGTGAGTGTACCTACCGATTATTATAATGTGTTGTATGGAGACCACAAGTCATCTGACATAATCGGCTCTGACAGCTTGTTTGCGATTCCTCGATCTGTTTCACCCCCATCGGACCCTAAGCATTTCCGTATTCGCTTGCTGAACCTTAGTTCTGCACCGGATAAAGTGGGATTGGAAGGGAATATGACACTGGTGTTTGCAGACGGTACGCCCGTTAGTGGCATGACCAGTCATGTAGCCACTGGTAACTACTCCGACTATACCGAATTACCTTATGGTACCTATCAGTTCAAAGTAATCACAGATGACGGTAAAGTATTGCCGGCAGTACCTGTGAACCCAGATGAGCAACTGAAAACACTGAATGGCACCACCGCCACCATGACAGTAGGGAATAATCCGCCAACAGATTTATGGCTGACCTATGCCCCTAGTCAGACCTTCCAACCCGGAGGCGTATATACGGTGATGGTCTGTGCTAGCAGTGCTTTCGATTACTATCCAGCAGGAAATAATACCAGTAGCCAGACAACGCTGAATGCCTATCGTATTATCCCGGATATTAAGGAGTCCCTGAATATCACTTGGGGTAGGATACAAGCAGTCAATGCATACCCTAGCAATAATATCCGTGTTAGCGTGGATAATCAGCCGATACAGGAAGATGTATTGGCCTTTGGGAATGCGTCTCCCTATAAAATCTTTATCACTGGCAATCATATCATACAGGTTACGGACGCTAGTGGTAAATCGCTGGGATCCACTACTGTGAATATTTCCGGCAGTGATAACTACAGTATCTGGTGTTATCCGGATGCCACAGGCCAACCTGTGGTAAAAGCCGTTGCCAATAACCTCAGTGGTAGTTTTTACGCCAATCGCAACAATAGTGGGGATGATGGCTCTGCCAATCAATTCAAGGTAACCATGCCTTTCTGGATTCGCTTCCTGAACCTGAGTACAGATATCCCTGAAGTAACCTTTACGGGTGCGGATGGCCAGTTGTTGAACAGCTTCCTTACTTATAGCGGAACTGCCAGTCAGCGCTTACAACAAGGGCAAATTATCACTACCAACCCATATATGTTGTTTAGTCCTGTGCTCGGTGTAAACAAGCTACAGGCGTATGCATCAGGGCCTAATATGTTACCAGGTAACTGGATTCAAGCGATTCCTTCATTGAAGGGTACTGATTTTATCGCTCGCCCAGACCTATATAAAACCGTCAACCTGCCACCTTATGAATGTGGCGTGTATACGGTAGCGTTAGTAGGTTCTTTGAATCCTAAGAAAGCAGGAGACGTACCTGCGAAAATGATCATCATTAAGCATAACCAATAATTCACTGCAATGAAAATAACATATCACTTCCTGTTGCGATGGATGGCTGGTGCAGTACTGTTACTAACTGCATGCAGGAAAACAGATTTCCCGGAAGTAAGTTCCCCGGCCTATCTGCGGGTATTCAATTGCCTGACTTATAATATCACTATTGCCAATAAAGATGCACCGCAACCATTTCTGACCATGCTGGTAGATCCACAATTGGATGCTTCCGGTGCGCCTATAGGAGCGGCTATCACTTTCGATTTCATGGATGTACGCGGCGAACTGGCCCGTCCTTACCCGGATGCAGGTAATACCGCGCTGTTCCAGAAAGATTTCCCAGGAACCGCCAAAATCCCTGTGGGGCCTATTGTTAACGGTTATGACCTTTCCGGTTATGGGATGATCAGCAGTGGTACACACCGTTTCATGTTTGTGACGAGGCCACGTAGTACCCAGGCATTCTACTCGCTGTCTGCGGACATCCGTAAGCATATATTGGTGGATACTACGGTAAGACTGGATCAAGGAGAAGTATATACGATGAATGTGTTGGAACAGTCTATCTATACGAGGAAAACAGGCGTTTATCTGCGCCAGGAACAGTTTACAAAATTGCCTTTGTCGGACTCCCTGGTATATGTAAATTTTTATAACCTCAGCTCAGAGGGCTTTTCAGATACTTACAACTATGGCGCGTTGAATTCTTGGTTTAACCGGGCGATACGTGATACTATGAACGTATACTATTCCCTGTTTGCTACCAATAGAAGAAGTATCAATGGCTACAGGAACGTATTCACGTCTAAGCTGATTCGTTCACAGGACCCGGTGGTACATCCGTATAGTAGTTTCCCTTTATTCCCGGATACCACTGCTAGTCATATCTACGCCGGTACTACAGGACAGGTGCTTACCTTCTTGCTGCCTGGTGTACCGCCTGAAACGCCGTTTGGTAATAACCAGGAAAGCTATGGCCTGTTTACTTCGCTGGCCATTGGTCCGGAAGCGCCGATTGGGGTATTCAATACCATGGCAGATATCAATAGCGGATTAGTGATATCTATTCGCTCTGGTAAATATAATCCACGCTCATTTGCCACTGTCAATACGGTGGAATACGTTAACGGGAACTTGTATATCACTACGCTGCAACGCAGGTATGATCCTCCCATTTACAATTAATCTGATTATGAAACGTAGTACCATACTATATATGCTGTTGATTTTCCTGGGAGCTGCCAGTTGCCGGAAAACAGATCTGACAGTAGAACAGGAACGCAATAGTGAAATCAGATCGGCGGGGGATTTTATCCGCAATAACTATGATCTGAGCCTGCTGGCAGCGGCTTTACAACAAACTGGTTATCTGGATTCCCTGAATGCCACAGATAAACTGTTTACCATCTGGGCGCCAGACAACAATGCGTTTAACAACATCGGTATTAAGTCCGCATCAGATTTTAAAGCTATGAATACAGACAGTTTACGTACTGCTGTGAAAAATCTCATCATACCAAACCGCGTATACATCACGGATTTGCCATCCCAGTTGGATAATATTTATACCGCATTGGGTGGTGGACCGCTTTATATTTCTGTAGTCGTACAGGGAAAGAACGCAGATGCGTACAAAACTTCTGTAAGTGGCTGTGATGTATACGATGCGCCTAAACGCAATATCGCGCTGCGTAATGGGGTATTGCATGTACTGCAATCTGTGCCTAAAATCATATCAAGTAACATACAGGATTTTATTGCGGCAGATACGAGTCTCACGCTGTTTGCACAGCTCATGAAGAAAACCGGCCAGTGGGATGCACTGAAAACCGTGCAACCATTGACGGTATATGCCCCGCAGAACAGTGTCTTCCTAAACTATCAACTCACTGCTGATAGTATCAACAGATTGGATGTAAAGCGATACAGGCCGGTGGCATTCAATGTTTACACATTGGCATTACAGCAGCACCACCTGTTCTCCAACGATCTACAACTGGTAGGTGGCGCCAACGACAGACTGTTAATAGATGGTTACGGCGTAGCGCCTGCCAAAACTATTACCATCTGGGCGCCAAATGGTAGATGGGGATACCACGGACCCAATAATATTGGCATGGCCGGAGGAGACGCTGGTAAAGACTTTCAGCTCAATAACGGGGTGTTGCACCGTATCAATAATATCATGTTGTATCCAGATTCTTTGCTGATCAAATAACCGGTAATCATGAAATTTAGAAAGATAATATATACACTGGCGTTAGTAGCCACCTGTTGGACGGCCTGTACCCAAAAGGATGCACAGGTAGCTCCAATCGGTAAGCCCATTGATTATGTAGGCCCGGCTAAAACGATTCGCCAGCTCCTGGACAGCACCAATTGTACTATTTACAAGGCTGCCTGGAAGAAAATCAATATGGATTCCATCATCAGTGCGCAGGTATTACAAGCCTATACGTTGCTGGTACCCACAGATGCGGCATTTAATAATGCAGGCATCACGTTGGATAAAATTGCCAGTATGTCTGTGGAAGACGTGGATACGCTGCTCCTCTTTCATACCTTGAATACTTGGGTGCCAGCGGCTACCATCAAGGGTATCAGTGGCAGTATGTCCGTAAAAAGCTTGCTGACAAGAGGGGATTTTTCAGATTATAACTCCTGGACTACCTATACCTATTTCCAGTATATCGGCGTGCATAATAATCAACTGATGTTGAATGGTAAAGCACATCCATATAAAGCGCTGGAAGGTACGAACGGCACTATTTACCTGCTGGATGAAGTACAGAAAAAGGCAGAAACGGATATGATCGATTACCTGCAATCCAGTCCTGATTTCACTTTCCTGTTGGAAGCTTGTCGCATCAACGATAGTATATACCAGCAAACATGGGGGCAGCAAGGATTTCTGAAGTTACTGACCACCAGTACCAGATGTTCTCCTTTTACCTTTTTTGCGCCTACCAACAGGGCTTTTCAAAAGGCAGGATTCAATACGATTGATGATCTGCGCCAAAGAGCGCTCTTGTATGAAGTAGACTGGCCAAATTATGATGATAAAGGCTACTATCGCTATACCTACACCTCGCTGGATACCATGTTGCTGGCACATCACCTGGATTATACCGGTGCGGAACCGGCGAACTATAACATGGTGATCTTTAGCAATGACATGCAGGATAATCCTTCGTTGTCCAATTTTATGATCACACCTGGACGCCAAAGTGGAGAGCCGCCGAAATATATTCGACTGAATTTCTCCAAAACAGGAAATACCATAATGGTAAAAGAAATTGGCAGTACAGTAGGCGCATTGCCGCTGAAAACAACAGACCTGGTATTCCGGAATGGTGTGATGCACATTATAGACGATGGATTGCTGCATCAATAATTTCTCCTTAAACTTTAAGACAAGATGAAAAAACATATACTGTCTGCCGCTTTGCTGCTGTCGCTTTTCGCCTGTAAAAAAGATAAGGAGCCCGCAGCGCCTGTTGGCGGTAGTACCAATAACCTGCTGTATGTGATAGAAGATAACAAGTTTAACTTCTCTTATTTTAATACAGCCCTCACCGTTACCAACCTGGGTAAAAGTCTTACCGCAGCGGGGCCATACACCGTATTGATCCCGGATAACAGTGCCTTCCAGCGGGCGGGGTATAATTCCATTGATATGGTATCGCAGGAAAGCGGAATTGTATTGAAAAATATGGTACAATACCATACCCTGAACGGCCAATGGCAACTGGATAAACTGCCTTATCGTTTTAATCAACAAATCACTACGGTAGCAGGTACACAACTCTTCGTAACCCACTGGGTAAAAAATAATGATACCATCATCACCATCAATGGCACACGGGTTACGGCTCAGAATATGCCTGCCAGCAATGGTTTGATACAGGTCATCAATGCGGTGATGCAACCGCTGACGCAGGATAAAATCAGTGACGCTGTTGCAGCAGATCCGTCGCTGACCTTCTTCAATGCCGCACTTCAACAGGCGGATATGAAAACGTTACTGCGCGGCGATGGACCATTTACCATTTTTGCTCCTAATAATGATGCCTTTAAGAATGCAGGATTCCCATCTACAGACAGTATCCGCAATACAGATCCGGCGGTACTGAAAAACCTCCTGCAGTTCCATATCCTGAATAACCGCCGGTTTATATATGACTATGTGCTTTCCACCGGCGACAATAATATCACCAGTCAGACAATGTTAAACAACAGTACCACTACGGTTAATCTATTATCTAACGGCGTCGACTATACGGGAATTACAATTCAAGGAGCTGGTAATACCACACCCTGTCAGGTGTTGAAATCCAATGTACTAGCCAATAATGGCGTACTGCATGTCATAGACAAGCTATTGATGGAAAACTTCTAAACGTTAAAGGAATGAGAAATCTGTATATACTTTGTTTCCTGCTGTGTACATTGTTCGCAGTCAGACTCAGCGCCCAGGAAACCAGTGGCCGTATAGATGGTAAGGTGACGGATGCCAAAGGGCAGCCCGTTCCTGGCGCCACCGTATTGGCCATTCATACGCCAACGGGCACCCGCTACGGTACCATCTCCGAACCAGATGGACGTTATCACCTCACGGGATTACGTGTAGGCGGTCCGTTTACCATCACTGTATCCATGATGGGCATGGGCACGCAGCAACAAGATGGGATTATGGTCCGACTCGGAGAACCATTAATCATCAACCTGGTATTGGCCGATGATAAAAAGCAATTATCTGAAGTAGTGGTAAAAGGTAAGAAAACGCCAGCGGCGAGCGCTTATGGCGCTGGACAGAATATTAGCGCCGTGCAACTGCGTAATATGCCTACCATCAACCGTAGCATCCAGGATATGACGCGGATGGTACCACAAGGCTCGAAAGATAACAGCTTTGCCGGCACCAACTTCCGCTATAACAACGTTACCCTGGATGGCGCCATCAATAATGACGCTATTGGCTTTAGTCCTTCTACAGGCGGTATCACCGGTACTTCCGGTATGCCAGGCGCCAGTACACATACCAATCCGGTATCCCTGGATGCGATTGAAGATATGCAAGTATACCTGGCGCCATTCGATGTGAAAATCGGAAACTTTACAGGTGGTAGTATCAACGCTGTAACACGCAGTGGTAGCAATACTTTCACAGGTTCCGTTTATGCGATGGGTAGAAATGCAGGGATGGTTGGTAAAGACAAAGCGGGGAAGCTGGGGAAGATGAATGCTGATTTTTATGATTATCAAACCGGGATCAGATTGGGCTTTCCTATCATTAAGGATAAGCTGTTCTTCTTTACCAACGAAGAAATAACTGGCCGTCAGGATCCTACCCAGTTGATGACTGGTCAACAGGAAACAGCGCAAATCCTCAGCGTAAAAGATGAGGAAAATATCCGCAATGCAACCCTACAACGCTATGGCAATGCATTCGATCCAGGTACTGGAGGTATTTACAACGCTTCCAGCAAGTCTGCCAAGTTTTTTAACCGATTGGATTGGAACATCAATTCCAAAAATCAGTTATCTATTCGTAATAATACCATCCTGTCCGATGCCCTCATCATGGACCGGGATCAACAGGATTTCCGGTTTACCAGCATGGCTTACAAACAGACGAATAACCAAACCTCCACGGTCGCGGAACTGAAAACCCGCTTTTCGCCTAAACTGGCCAACAGCCTGATTGTGGGGTATACGGTGGTAAATGATAAAAGAGATCCACAGTCGAATCCCGCACTGCCACAGGTGCAGATCATGGGGCGCACGCCTGGTACCACTATTTACTTAGGTACGGATAGAGAGGCCGCCATCTTCAACATGCAGCAACGCACCTGGGAGATCACAGATAACTTCACGATGTATAAAGGAAAACATACTTTCCTTTTTGGTACGCATAATGAATTGTATCATGTGAAATATGGCTTTGTAAACAGTTGGAACGGACGTGTAGACTATCTCAGCATCGATGACTACCTGAATAACAATCCTTGGAGAGTAAGAGGAAATTATAATTATACAGATAATAGTAGAGACTACATTCTGTCGCATCCACAGTCGTTTAACGTAGATCTGATGAGTGTTTACGCCCAAGATGAAATCCAACTGACGGATAAACTGCGTTTGACGCCGGGTATACGTGCCGACTATACGTTGCTTCCACAAGCGCCACTGCTGAGCGATAAAACGAGAACGGCGATACAGGATGGATTCTTGGGTAACACCTACTACTATACGCCGTTAAATCATATTACGAACAATTATTTTGATAAAGTACAGATCTCACCTCGATTAGGTTTCCGCTACGACTGGTTAGGTAATCAGCGACTGATATTACGCGGAGGGGTGGGTATGTTCACTGGCCGTATTCCATTGGCATGGCTGGCTTACGCCTACTACAATAACGGGGATAGTTATGGCTCTTTCGATCAGAAAGCAGATCAGCAGGTATTTGTAAAAGGAACCGATCCATTGAAACCTGGTAAGAATGGCATTGCAGATTTCATTGAACAGAATGGAGCAGTGATCAATAACAAGAATGGAGGTAAAACACAGGTAGATGTGGTGGATAATGGTTTCGTGATGCCTAAAGTAGTGCGTGCCAGCCTGGCGATGGATTATACTACGGAGAACGGCTATAAGTTCACCGTGGAAGGTATTTATACCAAGAGTTTAAAAGATGTGATGTTCCAGCAGGTAAACATCAAGGACGATCCGAAGTATTACGGATATGATGTCTCTATGAAACAGCCTGTTTACGCTGGTTCTATAGATCCTCGTTTTGCCAATGCCTATGAGCTGAGCAATACCCGGAAAGGATATCGGTATAGTCTTACAGGTAGCGTATCCCGTAATTATAAAATGGGGCTGAATATAAACCTGGCTTATACCTATGGTGAGTCTAAAGACATTTCCAATGGTATCCGTAACTCTATGGAAAGTAACTGGCAGTTGAATCAGGCATTGAATCCGAACAATCCGGAACTGGCCTATTCCAATTTTGATATTCGTCATCGTATAGTGGTAAGGGCTGATTACCGCAAGGCCTGGAACAGTCGCTGGGTAAGCAACCTGGCGCTGTTTCTCAGTGCCCAGTCGGGTTCTCCATTTACATACGGCATCGTGAACAATAGTACTCAAGGATTGCCGCAGCAGGTGAGCCTGATATACATTCCGCAGGCAAAAGACGCCATCAATTACTTCCAGGATTACACCGATGCATCAGGTAATGTAGTAACGGCACAGGCCCAAGCAGACGCCTTTAATCGCTATGTAGATGGTAATGCTTACTTGCGCTCTCGTCGTGGCGATTTTACAGAAAGAAATAGAGGACGTACACCATGGAATACGCAGGCTGATTTTCATTTCGCGCAGGAATATCATCTTTCTGCTAAACCTGGTAGCAGCTACCTGACATTCACCCTCGATATCATGAACGTGACAAACCTGCTGAACAAAGAGTGGGGAAGGAGCTACTTCTCGCCGAATACCTTCAACTCTACTGCCAGCGTGGGATTGACGCCAGTATATCCTGGTCGTCAGACGAAGGAGAATACGCCGGTATATCAGTTTACAGATCCTGGACAGCCGTATGCAATCGACTTTTTCAATTCCCGATATCAGTTGCAGATGGGGCTGCGCTATTCCTTCTAATTTAAATCAAAACAGATGAAAAAACTGATCTATCTCGGTTTGATGATATTGGCGGTGATGGCAGGGTGTAAAAAAGACAATCCCGCTGCCTCCGTTCAACTGACAATAAAAGACTTTTTCCCGGTAAGTGGAAATCCAGGGACCGTGGTAACGATCCGGGGTACAGGCTTCGGTAGAGACTTAAATGCCAATGCCGTTGCTTTCAACGGAACAGCCGCCCGCGTGCTGAATGTAAACGACACGATGTTAGTGGTACAGGCGCCGGACAAAGGCACTACTGGTAAAATCACCGTTACCGCCCATGAACAGACTGTTAACGGTAACGTATATACGTATCAGGCGTTGAGCGTACACCAGCTTTCTCCGGCCAATGGTCCGGAAGGAACGAATGTATATATCTCTGGCGCTGGGCTCGCAGGTACAGACGGGCCTGCAACAGTTACCATCAATGGCAAACCTGCCATCGTATCCAATGCCAATGACACCTTACTAGTGGTAGTTATTCCGCCAGGAGCAGGCAGCGGACCATTAGAGATTGCCGTAAACGGACAGAAGACAGTTAGTCCTGCTTTCACCTTCCAGGCCATCGGCAGTATTAAACCGTTGAAAGGTGGCGCCGGCACCAATGTGACGATAACTGGTACTGGTTTCAGTTCAAATCTCCCCGATAATATAGTGGCGTTCAATGGTGTGAATGCCAAAGTAGTAAGCGCCACTGCCACTTCTATAGTGGTTACAGCGCCTACAGGCGTGCAAACGGGACCTGTTTCCGTGACCATCAACGGTCAGAAAACAGCAGGACCGGTATTCACCGTAGTACCAGCGCCTACTGTGAAATCAGTAGCACCATTGAGTGGCCCGGTAGGGACAGTGATAACAATTACTGGTAAAGATTTCAGCGAATTAAAAGAGGAGAATAACATCACCATTAATGGGGTACAGTTGACGATTTCCAGTGCCTCTGCAACTCAACTCACCGCAGTGATTCCCGCAGCGGCTACTACTGGCCCTGTGGCATTGAATGTAAACAATCAAATGGTTACTGGCCCGGTATTCACCGTGCAGTCGCTTGGTGTATCTCAATTGCTACCTGATAACGGTCTGGCAGGCTCCATTGTAGTGATGAAAGGAACGGGCTTCAGTACTACTATTGCGCAAAACCAAGTAACCATCAATGGGCTTACAGTACAGGTAAACGCCGCTACGGATACTACCCTCACCGTGCAAATGCCTGTAGGCGTGACCACTGGTACGTTGAATGTAAAAGTAGGTACCCTCAGCGCCACAGGCCCTGTTTTCCGCAGAGCAGGCGTGGAGGTATTCTATACAGGTACTTGGGGGAATGCGCCATCATCGCATATGGTGTTTGATTCCAAAGGAAATATGTTCGTAGGTATTAATGCTAAGATTGGACGTATTGCACCGGATGGAACCGCTACTGCTTTTGCAGGCAGTGATAATACAGGAAACCAGGATGGTACAGGTACTGCTGCACTGTTCAGTAATATCGGTGGATTGGGTATTGATGCGCAGGATAACCTCTATGTGGCAGATGCTTGGAATGGTAGTATTCGTAAGATTACGCCCGCAGGAGAGGTATCTACCTATTATCAGGGTATTACCTTCTCTCCAAGATTTGTAAGCACGGATGCCGCTGGGAATGTGTATTTCGGTTCAGAATACAATGGTTATTTCAAGTTGAATCCAGGCGCTACCCAAATGACGCAGGTAGGCAGGGTAAATGGCAATGCGCAGTTTGTAGTGAATAACGGTAAAATCTTTTACGCAAATACAGATGGGCATACTATTCAGCAGATCGTGATGTCTACCGGTATGATCAGCACTTTTGCAGGTGCCTACTGGCAGGATGGTTATGTGGATGGACCTGCAAACCAGGCCAGGATGAATAACCCTGCGGGTATTGTGTTTGACCCTGTATCTGGCATGTTCTATTTCAATGATGCCTCCAACTTCTCCATACGCGCCTTTGCGCCGGATGGCACCGTTAGTACTATCACTGGTGCTGCTGGCAGCTATCAGCCTTGGATGTCTGGAAATGTAAATGGCACTTTAAAAGATGCATTGTTCGGGATGAACCAGTCTTCCGGTATAGCGGTCGACAAAGCTGGGAATATCTATATCTACGAACAGCGTTATAGTCAAATCAGGAAGATCATTCTTCAATAAAAGTTGTGAAGCTGTGCAAGAGGCTGTATCATATTAATGATGCAGCCTCTTTTTATGCGATGAAAATGGTTTTGGGAGACACGTGCTGATCAGTACAGCCATAATTCCTTCATTCTCCGGTAGAAGTTGGTAAGATAAATTTAACATTTGAAAGCAGACTTCCACAGAATGTTACCAGAATCGGTTCCTAGTTTTGGGTCATTATTTAATCCAATACATTACAATATGAAAAAAATCACCTTGATTGCCCTGGCATTTTGCCTAGTAGGTGGAGCTGTATCTGCACAAGAAAAAAAAGCTACTTATACCCCTACTGCTGAAGCACAGGCGGCATTTGCTAAAAAATTCCCAGGCGCTGAGAATGTAAGATGGAAAGCAGAAGGAAAAGACGGGGAAGCGAAATTTATGTTGAATGGGGCTAAAACAGAAGCCGTTTTCGATAATAAAGGTAATTGGATACAAACCGAAACAAAAGTGGCCGTTACCGATTTGCCTGCATCTGCTGCGGCATACATGAAAAAGAATTACCCAAATATTCCGGTGGAGAAATTAGCTAAGATTGTAAAAGCAAATGGTACTGTGCTGTTTGAAGTAGAATCAAAAAAGAAAGATATTCTGTTTGATACTGCTGGAAAATTTGTAGAAGAATCAAAAGACTAAGGGAGATAATTATAGATCCTTACCAAAAGCTGCCCAAAAGGCAGCTTTTTTGGCATAATTATGGTGCAATTGCGGGAAAATTTTTTAACCCATTCGACTATATGAAAAGAGTATTACCGTTGTTATTGGCCATGTTTGCCATTGTATTATTCTCCTGCAGTAAAAGTGAAAAGACTACCACAGTTGCCGGAGACGCTTCCTGGAAATTTGGCGATTATACCTATGTAAAAGGAACTTCTGCCCAATCATCTTCCGCAAATGGAAGTGGCAGTACGATTACTGCCATGACTGTAAGTACAATGGGAGACGGTGGCAATTATGGCGTTTTTTCTGGAAGTGCCCTGGTGATCACATTTTACAGTAATCTGGGCGAAGGTACCTATACATTGGGCTCTACGGAGGCAATGGTATCTAACCCGGGTTTGAAAATCATGAATATTACTTGTACCATCGGTACCGCAGTGAATACTGGCGCGGTGCTGTATGATATGACTACCGCCAATGGTACTGCGGAAGTAACCAAAGACGCCAAAGGAAATTATCATGTGAGCATTAAATCTGCCGTGACCCTCACGAAAAAAGTGATTGTTGGCGGTGGTATTGCTAGTGCAAAAGATACTTATGCGTTGACAGTGAATAATGCGAACTAATTTTTCCGCTCATTAGATGCACAAAAAAACGGGATGCACTTGCATCCCGTTTTTTTATCCCCTAATCCAAAGTGCACCGTTCTTGGTATCCAATCGCTTTAGTTCTTTCTCGTCGACTAATTGATTTAATATCTGTTCAGCTATTTCCGGTGATATATCGGCTAATGTTGCAAACTCCCTTCTGGTAAGTGTTGGATATGATGTAAACAGGCTTTTCCAGTCTTTGGAATAGATGGTTTTGATGGCGGAAGGATCAATTTTTAACAATCCCTCTTCAAAAGAGGTATAAGGTCTTGTACCATAAACGGTTTCCAAATTTCCTTGGGTATCGGCGATGAACATAGTAGGAAACCCTCTGATACCCATGTTCCTAGCGTAGTTTAGGTCTTCCCGGAATAATAGTACGGCATTCCCCTCGTAATCATTTTGCAACTGTTGTACATTCAGTCCGGCCTGTTCAGCGGCTTGCGACAAATGTTCCCATTTGGTAATGTTTTTCTTTTGCAGAAAAACCATTTCCCGGATTATTCTTAAAAAGGTGATGGCCTTATTGTAATCCTGTAATTGAGCGGCTTTAAATGCGATAGAAGGAGGGTAGGAGGAATGCAGGGGATCTTCCAACCACACATCACCATCTATGGGCATTTGATAGTAGCTGCTGACTTCATCCCAGTGGTGCGCCACATCGGATGGTTTGCTGATGCCGCCACTATTATAGCTCCAATCGGGCAGCAGGCCGCCCATATGGTACGCTATCTCAACATTATTCCCATATTCCAGTTTCAGTCTTCTCAACTGGGGCTCAATGCCCCAGCAGGAAGAACAGATGGGGTCTGTAAAGTATATGATTTTAACTGCTTTGCTGGGAGCCGTTATTTCCTGGTTTTGTGTATTCCTCTCTGTAGCAGGCAATTCGCAGATGCCAGTTGCCGGATTGCATAAAAGCGGATTATTTTTATTTTCCATTGTCATGTATTAAACCTTCCCGTATCTTTATTCCTACTTTTGCACAAAGGTCCATAACACAACGATGACTAGCAATAAGTCAGAAAAAGATGACTACTAAAAAGAATGACAATACTGAAATCTGCCCTGCACAGGGATTACTGAAGATGTTATCCGGCAAATGGAAGCCGGAAATCTTCCGACTGGCGGTAACGGCTCCACTCCGTTTTAATACCCTGCTTCGTCAGATCGAGGGGTCCAACAAGCAATCGCTGGCCACTGCCCTGAAGGAAATGGAGGAATCCGGACTACTGGAGAAAACCATTATTCAGCAGAAACCCTTGCATATTGAATATACCCTGACGGAGAAAGGGCAATCCCTGGTGGCCGTTTTCCAGCAGTTAGAAGGCATGAATACCTAATATTTTAAGCAGCTTTTTTGCCAAAATACCTACCCTGATTTTTCCTTTTCTGGGAAAAATTCTACTATCTTTATAGGCCCTTAACCCTTAGTTACCTTGAAAACACAACCCTTACGCCAACAACAAAATTGTCTGAATTGCGGGAATGATGTACCAACCAGATTCTGTGGCTATTGCGGACAAGAAAATATTGTTCCGCACGAAACCTTTGGTCATCTCGTAAAACATTTTGTCGCAGATATTTTCCATTACGATTCCCAGTTTTTCCTGACGATAAAATATCTCTTTACCAAGCCGGGCTTACTTTCCCGCGAGTACCGCGAAGGCAAACGTGCACGGTATATGAATCCTATCAAACTGTACGTTTTTACTTCGTTCTTTTTTTTCTTCATATACCTTACCTGGCAATCGCCAGAGGCGAAAAGTGCAAAAGTGCATACTACTGAAGCTGGCCCCCAAGCGGTCCAACTAGGTCACACAGATGAACTATGGAAACTGGAAAATAAGCTCAAAGATGGTGTAGAACGACATGATTCAGGGGCTATCAGGAATATGAAACTCCTGGAAATGATTGCAGCATCAACATCCCTGGAGGAATTCGATTCTATCCACCAGCAATTGCCTGATTCATTACAATTCTCATTCTGGATGAAATTAATTGCCCGGGCAGATGCACGTTCTTTGAAGAGCTATAGTTCCAATGAAGAAAGGGAAAGAGCTTATGGGGAAGGCTATTATCATAACTTCCCCAAAATAATGATCCTTTGTCTGCCACTATTCGCTTACTTCCTGAAGCTCATTTATTTCAGAAATAAGCAATGGTTCTATGTGGATCATGTGATTTTTACGCTGCATTTCCATGCTTTTGCATTCATCGTGACAGCGGTTTTGCTGCCTGTCATTCCTTACTTTTACGGTTGGTTCGGCAATGGCACGCTGTTCTACCAAATTTTCGCTTGCATAATGGCAGGTTATCTCATTATTGCGATGCGTAGGAATTATGAACAGTCTATCTGGAAATCCGCCATCAAAGGGATAATACTATACGCTGTGTATTTAACTTCCCTGAAGGTAGTATTGTTATCAACCGCGCTGTTTATAACCCTTTATCATACTTATTTTTAATCCAGTAGAAACATGTCATATGACGCAGTGGGACAGGTAGTGGTATCGTCCCGTAACGTGTCTCCCTAAAATAAAATGACCAGACTAAAGTTGTAGGTGATTTCATGGGAAATGATAGCTGTAATCGCTACATTTACGGACCTGCTATAAGCTTTATGTCGATGAAAATATTTTATAAATCGCTGATCTGCCTGCTGGCAGTGACTCCGGCGGCCTTTGCCCAGCCAAAACCTATTCCGGTTACAACGGGCGTTTCCCTGGAGCTGGCTACCTATCGTTACAGCGTCATTGGAGATATTACCTATACGTTGCATTTTCATATTCCAAACGAAAAAGCAACGACGATTCCCGCGAAAGAAAAGCTGGAATTTACTTTGAAGGAGGTTTCGCAACCGCTGCAATTGGACTTCAAACAGCCAGTGGAAAATATCACCCGCCTGGTAGTGAACAGCGTTGCTACGCAAGCAGTGATGAGTAATGAGCATCTGCTGATTCCCACTACATTATTAAAAACTGGGAAGAACAATATAGAACTGGAATTCACTGCGGGAGAAGGCTCTCTCAACCGCAATGCGGAATTCCTCTATGCCTTGTTTGTTCCGGACAGAGCCAGATTCGTATTCCCCTGCTTTGATCAGCCAGACCTGAAAGCAGTATTCCAGTTGAGTATGGAAGTGCCGTCCGATTGGAAAGTGCTGGCCAATGGCTGGATGAAAGATAGTCTCCCTACGCCTGCTAACTATACCGCATACACTTTTGCACCAACGGAGAAACTGCCTACCTACCTGTTTTCCTTTACTACAGGCAAATACAGCGTGGCGCAGCAGGATGTCAATGGTAAACCGGCTACTCTCCTCTACCGGGAAAAAGATCCTGGTACGAATATCGATAGCGTTTTCCAACTCCATCGGGATGCAGTGAAGTTCCTGGAACAATGGACGGGCATCCCTTTTCCATTCCAGAAAATGGGCTTCGCAGCGATACCCGACTTTCAGTTCGGCGGCATGGAACATCCCGGCGAAGTACAGTATAAAGCGTCTGCACTATTCCTCCAAAATCCTACGAAAGATCAGTTGCTGGCCCGTACTAACCTGATCTCCCACGAAACGGCGCATATGTGGTTCGGGGACCTGGTGACCATGAAATGGTTTAACGATGTGTGGATGAAAGAGGTGTTCGCCAATTTCATGGCGGATAAAGTAGCGGAAGATATCCTCGGTAGCAAACAGTTTAACTTGCGCTTCCAGCAAGATCATTATCCACGCGCTTATAACGTAGACCGCACTGCGGGCGCCAATCCTATCCGTCAGCAACTGGAAAACCTTCAGGATGCCGGCACGATGTACGGCGATATCATCTATCATAAAGCGCCAATCATGATGCGACAGATAGAACTATTGATGGGCAAGGATAATTTCCGCAAAGGGGTACAGGAATACCTGAAAACATACGCCTATGGCAACGCTTCCTGGAACGATATGATTGCTATCCTGGCAAAATTTACGAAAGCGGACCTGTACAAATGGAATAATGTATGGGTAAACCAGCCAGGAAGGCCCGTATTCGACTATAAAATGACTACCGCCAACGGCAAAATAAAACAATTCACCATTACCCAGCATCCAGAGTCAGGAGAGAAGCGTTTGTGGCCGCAGGTCTTTGATATCGCATTGGTGTATGGTGGCGGCATGCAGGAGTCGCATACTTATCCTGTCACGGTTGAGGAATTGCGGGTGAATATGAACGATTTTAATACAGTGGTGAAAGCGGCAGTGGGTAAGAAAAAGCCGGATTATATCCTCTTTAATTCCAGTGGCCTTGGTTATGGCTTGTTCCCATCAGATAGCGCTGCTACCATAGGCATGTTTGAGCTGGCCGGTTCTGTATGGAGTGCCACTGCTTATGTAACGGCCTACGAAAATGCCCTGGCCGGACGTACTTATAAACCCAATGCCCTGCTACGTATATTCGTGAACGGTTTATTCCATGAAAAAGAAGAAACCAATCTTAAACTCCTGACCAATTATATCAGTACCCTCTTCTGGGAATTTACCACTCCCGCAGAACGTGCTGTTTTCGGCCCTGAGCTGGAGAAACAGATGTGGGAGGCGATGCAACAACAAACACTGACCAATAACAAAAAGTTATTGCTGAAAGCCTATCAGGATATATACACGACGCCAGATGCCGGCAAACGTATATACGATATCTGGGAACAGCAACAGCCGCCAAAAGATATAAAACTCTCGGAAGAAGATTACATCTCCCTGGCGCTAACGATTGCATTGAAAACAGATACTGCTGCCAATGTGCTGGCTACCCAAAGAGATCGACTGAAGGATAATGATAAGAAAGACAGACTCAATTTTCTCATGCCGGCATTATCCGCAAAGGTGGCCGAAAGGGACCAGTTCTTCGCTTCTTTACATGATAAGAAAGGACGTGCCAAAGAATCGTGGGTAGTCACCGCTTTGTATTTTCTCAATCACCCACTGCGTCAGGCTACAGCTATGAAATATCTGCCGGAAAGCCTCCTATGGCTGGAAGACATTCAGCGTACTGGTGATATATTCTTCCCTGCCAACTGGCTGGGGGCTGTATTTGGGTATTATCAATCGCCGGAAGCTTGGAAAGTAGTAACTGATTTCTTGGCTACTCATCCCGACTATAATCCAAAATTGAAAAATAAAATCCTGCAAGCAACCGATAATCTGCATCGCGCGCAGCTTTTGTTGCAATAGCAGTGAAATATAGTATTTTAGGGAGATGGCCAGTTGTCGCGACAACTGGCCATTCTCATTTTCATGGCATAGCGCTGTTTTACCGACCGTCCTCCTCGATTTGTATATTACCCGCCAATTTTGTAGTATTGGTGTATGATGTCCCCCAAGATTACTTATGAATACGAGCGTATTACCGATATTAAACGCTTGAACTTTATCACAGACAGCCTAAAAGACACGATCCCTGCCAACGCCACCATTCTCGATGTAGGTTGCGGAAACGGCGTTATTTCCCGCCATCTTGGTCAGTTTGGATATACGGTACTCGGCATTGATGTCAGTGAAAAAACCATTGCTGTAGCGCGTAGCAAAAACACCCTTCCCAATGTTCAGTTTGAAGTGATCAGTGCAGAAGCCTTGATCGCCCAAGGGCAGCAGTATGATGCTGTTATATGCAGTGAAGTGTTGGAGCACCTACACCAGCCGGGTGTATTGCTGCACACCATTTATCAATCGCTGCGCGATAACGGTACGCTCATCGTTACCGTCCCTAACGGCATGGGCCCAAGGGAGGTATTCGTTACCAAGCCTATGCTGTCAGTGCGCAAAAGTCCTGGATTGCAGGCGTTTGTGAACAAGGTGAAAGGCCTACTGGGCTACAGCGGTACCACCGTACAATCGCAGGCAGATAACTTGGATCACGTGCAGTTTTTCACCAAGAAGGACCTGCAACAGTTGGCCGCGGAGAACAAATTTGAAATTATCCGGTTTGCGAAAACGAATTTTGTGGAAGACGTGTTTCCCTTTTCCCTGTTGACCAAACGCGTGAAACCTTTGCAAGCATTTGATTGCCAGGTCGCCGAAATACTGCCGCTAGCATGTACCGGCGGTTTCAATACCGTCTGGAAGAAGAAATAAAACTGATTTTTCATAGTAATGGCGCGGGAATCGCGCCATTTTTTATGGCGTAAAGCAGTATATTTTAACCTGCTTTGAGTATATTGTTCAGTATAATTTTATGTGAACAATGGATCATCAACATGCAAGGAGAGTATTCCTGAAGCAGGTGGGTTTGCTGACTGCAGCCCTGACATTGACAAAACTGCCTGCAATAGGCCAAACGCTGCTGCAGCCGCCCTCTCCCAAACATAATATACCACTCGATAAGCAGTTGAATCCCATATGGATAAAATCCCTCTATACAAGGGAGCAACCTACTCACTACAAAAAATCCAATAAGGAACTTAAATACCTGGGCATGCCCGTGAGCGGACTCCATACTGGCACCGTTTATGCCGGCGGAGATGGCCGCCTATGGCTCTGGCAGATCTATAATCAAAGTATGGAAGGCCAGCATGAAGGTATTACGGCACATACTACCATCTGGAATGATGGCAGTAGTGAAAGAAAAATTCGTCCCCGCGATGGCGCCGCCTATGTGAACCCGCCATTGGCCAATAGCTTCCGGGTATTGGAACAGGGCTTTGCGCTGGAACTGCGCATCGGCGATCAAATCCTCCTGAAAGAACTAAATGAAGATTGCTGGGATGAAGTCATCTTTAAACCTACCTATCCCATCGCCACTATCGAATTTCGTTCAATAGATTTGCAGCTATGGGTGGAGATGCAAGTCTATTCTCCTTTCATTCCACTGGACCCCGACAACTCCGCGCTACCTGCTACCATCCTGCGTATTACAGTAGTCAACGATACTACAGCGCCAGTAGAGGCCCGTATCACCGGATGGATGGAGAATGGCGCAAACAAACTATCTGCTGCCAGTGGTAAAGGTTTCCGCAGGAATACGCTTGTATCTTCAGCAGATAGCACTAGTATTTTCATGGATTTTGACGCCACAGATGACGCCCTGAAAACCAGTCAGGATGCGGGATCTGTTTGTCTAACCCTCCATGGCAAAGCTACAGGGGCTAATACCGCCTTTAATCCTTGGCCGGTAACGACAGAGGGCTGTAATATCTTCATTAAAGCAGTAGCCCATATGCCAGCTCCCGAGAAACTAGTGGGTAGTATACAGGCTGGCAGTACGATTGCCCCTGGCGGTAAATGGCAGGCGGATTACAGCATTAGTTGGCATTTCAATCACCCCCATCCCCAATTAGTGAAGCTGGTACACGATGCGGCGGAAGGGTATTGGTATGGCCGCAAGTTCGCTACTGCATTGCAGGTGAGCCAGTACATACAGGATAACTTTACCTACCTAACGGGTACGACTGAATTATGGACAAAAACCTGGTATGAGGGCACCTTGCCTTATTGGTTCCTGGAGCGAACGTTCAACAATATAGGCACCCTAGCTACGGCCAACACCTATCGTTTTGCTAGTGGCAGGTTTTGGTCATGGGAAGGTATTGGCGCCTGTGGAGGCACCTGTACGCATGTATGGCAATATGCGCATAGTATGGCACGTGTCTTCCCAACACTGGAACGAGACATGCGCCAACGGGTAGACCTAGGTACCGGCTTTATCCCGGACACCGGCGCGATCCTCTTCCGTGGCGAAATGGAAACGAGGCCGGCTATAGATGGACAGGCTGGTACGATCCTCCGTTTTTACAGGGAACATCTAATGAGTCCGGATAATACGTTTCTACAACACAACTGGGCAAGCATGAAAAAGACAGTGCAGTTTATGCTGGCACAGGATAAGAATAAAGACGGCATGACGGATACCCCAATGGAAAATACCCTGGATGCTGTATGGGAAGGGGAGATCGCTTGGATAGTAGGACTCTGTATCGCTGCAGCAGCAGCGGCTGAGCAAATGGCCATAGAAATGAAGGATACCGGTTTCGCCAAGGTTTGCCATGATTATGTGGCCAATGGTCGGCGTAATATGGAGCAATACCTCTTTAATGGGGAATACTTTATCCATCGCCCGGATGCTGTGCAAGGCCGCAAGCAGCTTGGATCTTACAATACCTGTCATATAGACCAGGTATACGGACAAAGCTGGGCCTTCCAGGTAGGACTGCCACGCATCCTGGATAAGGACAAAACGTTGTCGGCTTTACAGGCACTCTGGAAATATAATTTTACTACGGATGTTGGTCCCTATATCAAAACGCATATTGGTGGCCGGCCTTACGCCCTCGCTGGAGAAGCGGGCATGATCATGAATACCAACCCACACAATGAACCACGCCCTTATGGAGAGAGTATGACCTGGCAACTAGAATACTTCCATGAATGTATGAGTGGCTTTGAACACCAGGTGGCGGCCCATCTGATGGCGGAAGGCATGACAGATGAAAGTTTGGTCCTTACCCGTGCTATACACGATCGGCATCACCCCGCTAAACGAAATCCTTTCAATGAAATAGAATGCAGCGACCATTACGCCCGTGCTATGGCCAGCTATGGCACTTTCATCAGTGCTTGTGGCTTTACTTGTCATGGCCCTCAAGGCCGTATAGGTTTTGCGCCACGCATACAACAGGAAAATTTCAAGGCCGCATTTACTGCTCCTGAAGGCTGGGGTACTTACGCACAATCGCTTACTGCCAATGGGCAGCAACATCGGCTGCAACTGGCTTTTGGAAAACTACGCTTGAAAACATTGGATTTGATCATGATAAAATCAACAACGCCCAAGCGTGTAACCGTTACCGTGAATGGAGTGAATAAGACGGTGAAATTCAAAATGAATGAAAATCAAGTGGAGATTGATTTCCAACAGGCGTTTACGTTAGAGACTAACCATGAGTTACAGGTAGAGATAATTTGTTGATGTATTTAAGTAGCTATATTTGACGTGAAATATTATGCTATGAAAAGATCTTTTAAACCCTATATGCTGTTTTTTGTACTGGCGATAATCACTATTGTTACAGGATTCGTGTATCCTCCTAAGATAACTGAGGTGCATTTGTATGATACTTATTATATCTTCTCTATATCTACACCAATTTATGGTTTTGCAGTATTACTGCTGATCGGTGGGGGAGTGTATTGGCTGATCGATAAATGGGTGTATTCACAGAAGTTAAGCTGGTGGCATGTCATAGGTACAATGGTGCTATTGGCGATTCTATTGTTATTGGAGATAAATGCGACTTATTATATTCGGGACATGCGGTATAATGATAGGTTTTCATTTATGCTGTTGAATCCTGTATGGTTTTATTTGGTGATTATACTATGGCAGTTGATTTTCCCTTATAATCTAATACGGGGCTTGTTGAGAAGACCATAGCAAACCTTCCTGCCTTTCGTCCCTGCCCGCAGGGCAGGGACGACGAAAAAGATCAAAAAAGGGAAATTGATGTCGCAGATGTCAATTTCCCTTTTTTGATACGACTTTTTTTCGCTTTTATTTACCCATCGCATGTTTACCAAACATTCGCGGATAGTACGCAATCGTACACATAAAGAATTGTTGCATCACATTGGAGGTACAGGTAGTAATGAAGTTCTGTTGTGTAGTATTGGTGATACCTTTGTTCTGACGCAGGATATCATATGCCGCCAATCTCACTTCTGCATTTTTCCCTTTCAGGAAGCGATAATTCGCACTCATAGACCAATTGGTGAATCGAACACCCTCCGTTCCAGAACTAGTGTTGGTATTGCGATCTACATCCGTGTAAAGCGTAAATGCCTTATTGATGTACCAAGTAGCTAGTAATCTAAGCGAATTGTTCAACACCTCACTGCTGGTATTGCGGTAATCCTGTTGAGAATAATTAGTGGTGATACCCTCTGACAATTGTACGGATAGTTTATTCTGTAGCTCATAACCCAAGGTTAGATTTCCCTTATATGTTTGTGATTTTAATTCACTATTCACACTGTTTACAAAAGCGGGCGTACTGCTCAATGATATATCGATACTAGGTTCAATGGTATACAGCGTTTTGCCAAATTTAAATCCTCTACGTGTACCGGCATGGAATATAGCAGATCGGACGTTGTTTACATTGACAAGGTATCGGCGTGTTTTTCCATCATCTGTATAGATGGTACTATCGCCAATAGCATTATTGGTGCGACTAATTTTGGCATATACAAAATAATCGAGTGGATTGCCGGCATTCAGCTTGTCCATATTATAATTAAACATTAACTCCTGTGCGCGACTTTCCTTCAATCCTGCATTGCCATACTGTTGATACAGTACATTGCTGCTATCGATTAACGGCGCCAGTTCGTTGATAGTGGCATAGTTTATTCGCTGCGAAAAGCCCAATTTCATTTCAGTGGACCTGCGATCATACAAATAATTGTTATAGAAAATGGAAGCTTGCGGAATAAAATTGCTGTAACGTCTTGTTATATCCTGGAAGCTTTTCTCAGAATTATTGTGCATAAAAAAGAACTCTTCTTTCAGTACAAAGTTGAAATTAAGCGACCGGTAATAGCGATTTACAAAATTCTTAATGATACTTTTATTGAACTCTAATGACGGGATTTCCTTTACCTGCAATAGGTCCGACTTATTCGTCAAATAACTGTTAGCAGTATACGTTTTTTGGGTAGTATCATAGTCCTGTACTGCTGTATTGCCCTTGTCCTTTGAAATGGAGAGGTTGTTAGATGCATTAATGGAAAACGGCAGTAGCTTACCATTTTTAATTCCTTTGGATAAATCTCCAAACCTGGAATCCAATGTATGACTCATACCATTTTTATGCGTATCATAACGACGATTATAATAGGTGTCCTGTTTGTCGTCTAGGAAGGAATGGAAATTTGTAATACTGTTATTGACAATATCATTGGAGGTAGTCTGGAAGCGATAATCATGTGTAGTAGTGAACCTTCCTTTGATATTTCCTCTATATGATGGATTTTGCGTGAAATGAATGTTTAACGCTGCCTGTTTGCCGTCATTCGTGCCGTAAGAGGTATTATTATTCTGACTTACATCTCCTGCGGAAGAGCTGCTGGTATTGGTTTGATTAGAAGATTGATTGCGAGAATTGGAGAAGTTAGCGGAAGGCGCAATAGTAAGTTCGAAATTTTCAGTACGTCGATCATACTTAGTATTCGCATCCATTCTTTTCGTCCAATTGATACTGCTGCTGGCACTATTGCTGGTCTGCTGTCCTTGTTCCAGTAGGGTAATTTGGTTTTTAGTGCTATTGGTATGCGTATTCAGATCATCATATTTGAAATTCCCTTCCAATGCATTTTTATTATTGTAATCATTGGCGCCTTCGTTGAAATCCCGCCGGAAGATGAAGCCGCCGGATTTGGTTTGCTGAATGCCAGCGGCACTGAAGTTAGGCCGGTAAGAAGACAGCCCGGAAAAAGTTTTGTAAGAACCATTATCAATTAACGAACTAATATTAGCAGCGGATTTATTGACATTATTCGTGGCCCCTGCCACGGCGAACTGCGTACGTTTATTAAAGAGACTAAACATCACGTCCGACTCGTATCTCCCGTCAGTACCGCCTCCGGCGGCAATTTTTCCAAATTTCCCCATCTTCCACTCCTTCTTTAATTTGATATTGACATGGGTGACAGAATCCTTGATAGGCGATGTCGGATCTTTTTCACGTTGGTATACCTGGATTTTATCTACGGCCTGCTTAGGAATATTCTGCAATGCCATATTCACACTGCCTCCGAAGAATTCTTTCCCATCAATCAATACTTTACTGACAGTCCGGCCATTCACCGTAATGGTGCCATCTCCCCAGATAGTGATGCCTGGGAGTCGCTTGAAAAGATCTTCTATGACCGCATTGGAGTCCAGCTTAAAGGCATCTGCATTGAATTCCAGCGTATCTCCGTTCAGCTCTACCGGCGGCCTCGTGATCACCACATCTTTCAAGGTATGTACGCCGCGTTCCATATTTATCTTTTTCAAATCCCGATCTTTCGTCTCCAATGGAATTTTTGTGTAGATGATGGCCGACTTATAACCCATAAAACTCACTACTACTTTCAACGGAATATCAACGGGCACCTTGGCTATACGAAAATCACCAAACCCGTCTGTCAATTGAAAAGAGAGCAGACTGGAATCTGTGGCCTTGTAAACGGCTATAGTGGCGGAGGGTAGCACATAATCATATGCCGAATCCAAAACATTGCCATGAAGGGTACCGAGCGGAATGGTATCTTTTTGCTGTGCATATGCCGCTGTTTGCAACAGGAGGATGCAGAGCAGGAAGGGAATAAACAAGATGTACTTCATGGCTAGAATTTTTCTTTGAGCTTAAATAGGACGATTACAGGGTTGTCGGTAGGTTTGCCCTTTAGGAAATATTGCTGTAACGCTGGCGGATAAACGGGCCTACGTACCGTTTTACCCACTTCATGCGCATTGAACATCGCATTGGAAGGATGTGATACATAGCAATAATCATCTACTACGCAATGAATGGCAGTTCTGCTCCAGCCACTAGAAGTCGCTACAGGTAAGAAATAGGTGGTACTATCGGAACTGACTTTCTCCAGGCAGAGTAGTGAATTCGATTGCAAATGATAGGCAAATGTATTGTTGGCATCCTCCCTCATGTTGGAGGAAAGCAGTCGAAATAGCAGGATGTTTTTAACATCTGTAATATAGCCTGCTGCATAGATCGCATCTTTGTGATTTTGGAGATATTCAATTCGTTTATTGTCTAATGTGGTATCGGTGCCAAATCCTTGCGGGAGGGTCAAACTCATCGGGTACACCATTTTGAAAACCGCTATGGCAGTATCACTGGAGATCCGGTAAATAATATCTGAATATACCTTATTGTAATAAACATATTCCCCGCTATTGCTCCGTGTTTGTTGAATGATGCCATCGGAGAAAAAGAAATCCGTAGATATCAGCATTTTATTCCACTGGAATGGCAGGAATTTATTCGTACGAACGGTGTCTTTATACACATCAAATTCATGAATGATACTATCCTTTTTTTCCCTGGAATAGAAATAATGTGCCAGTACAGCGCCATTTTTCAGGCGAACGTTATAAGGCGAAAGAAATTTATAGTCGAGTTTTTCCCGCTTTAATTCTTTACCATCAAAGTTGCAGGTGATGCGTAGGGCTTCGTTGAGCTGATAATAGATAATTGTATTTTGCTCATGGTCTACCATCATACCACCAATCTGTCCTTGAAAGACAAATTGAGCAATTTTAGGTCCGGCGATTTTTGCGTGAAATTTGCCTTTTTTGTCGAAAATCAAAATGGCATTCGTGGTTTGATCTGCAATGATGAAGTAATTTGGCGTGACTTCCAATTTATCAATTTTTCCAAACAGGCTTTCCTTGGTCGTTTCCAGGGGAATGTACTGGACATTTTCAAAAATCTTGCTGCTGGTGCCACCATGGGCAGTATTGGGATCAATGCGTAATACACGCTCCTGGGCATGTAGCGATAATGCTGTACAGCAGAATAGGACAATTCCCACTAGAGGAAAAAGGTGACGCATAAAGAAGAATATAAGGACATTTATCTTGGGCAGACAGCGAGAGGTATTGGTTGATCACTGTGCATTTGCTCGTATTTTGGCTGATTTGTTTATCTCACTGCCTGTAGTGATCTTGACTCAAAATTAATACCAGTCGTGCCTTTTTGAAGGTATTTTTTGGACTGGATAAGTAGGGGGAGACACGGGTCAAACGAGCCGCAATTGGTAATGCATTTCTTCGTGTGTGCCTTCGGGTGAGATATCCTTAAAACCGTGGCGTAGTAAGGATTGTATGGAGGGCTGATTCGCCGCAGCGACGGTTGCATTAATAAAGTGCGCGTTCATTTTGTCAAATACAAACTGTATCACCGCGCTCATGGCTTCATGCATGATTCCTTTACCTTGCCAGGAAGGGTGCAGCTCATAGCCGATTTCTACACTGCTATTTTCAACATTGAAATCATACAAACAGATGGTGCCTATCAAATGGAGGTCTTCCTTGGAAGTAATCCCCCAGTATAGCCCTTCCCCATTGGCCACTCCATTATTGATAGTGGTAATAAACTGTTGTGCAGCTAATAGGTCTTTCGTGGGTTCCCTATCCAGGTAACGATTCACGGCTTTATTGGAGCGAAGATCCAGTATAGCCGCATCGTCCGTGGGTTCTAATTCACGGAGCACCAGCCGGGTGGTGGTTAAAAGGGGAAATGGATAAAAGTCTGTCTTTAACATAAAGTGATGATTATTCTTCCAAATGCGTAACGCTATTGTAAAGTTGGCAACTCCAGCTATTATCTGCATGCAGTAGCTCGGTAACAGCCGTATTTTTTAGCATTACTTGATGTGGTGCCTCTGGTACCAGGTGGCTAATCAATTTACGAATAAATCCACCATGACTAACAATCAAAATGTTTTTTCCGGCATGTTCCGCCAGTAGGTCATCCAGGAATGAAACACCTCGGGCGATCACTTCTGTGGTGGCTTCCACACCCAGATCCATCAGTTTCCAATCGCTGCCCCATTGTGCAATGCGCTCTGCTTCTGTAGTCCCCTCTATGAGTCCGCCACCAGCTTCGCGCAGGCGGGCATCTTCCATTAGTGTATGCGGATGCGTTATAGCCGCAGCCATGATACTAGCCGTTTCTTTGGCGCGCTGTAAGTGACTGCTATATACCAGGTCCCAGGGGCCCTCTGTCATTCTCTGTCCCAGTTTGCGGGCTTGTTCTCTTCCTTCTTCATCCAAGGGAATATCAGAATGCCCTTGTAATCTGCCTGCTTTGTTCCAGGCTGTAGTGCCATGTCGGATAATGGCTATTCGTGTAGTCATATCGGTTTAAAAAATATGTATGCGCTGCAAAGATAAAAAATGATCGTGGTTGGTTCGGGTACAAATAGTTAAATTTAGAAAGCCAAAAAAGTTATGTTATGTTATCCTTGGACAAAATCAGTGAGTTATTAGGAAAAGAAAGTGAGCTACTATTGCAGCATACCAGTCAGACGATCGACAAATCCCTGCTGCATTTGCCTAGCCCAGAAACAGTAAATGAGATATATGGCCCTTCCAGTCGGAATCCACAGGTATTGCGGAGTTTGGGGCAGCTTTTCGGCTCGGGCCGCCTGGCCAATACGGGGTATATGTCCATCTTGCCAGTAGATCAGGGAGTAGAACACAGTGCGGGTGCTTCATTTGCTAAAAATCCCATCTATTTCGATCCTGAAAATATAGTTAAATTAGCCATAGAAGGGGGCTGTAACGCCGTAGCCTCTACGTTTGGCGTATTGGCCTCCGTTTCGCGGAAATATGCCCATAAAATCCCCTTCCTGGTAAAAATCAATCATAATGAGCTGCTTACCTATCCCAATCACTTTGATGAGGTATTATTCGGTACCGTAGAAGAAGCTTGGAACTTGGGTGCGATGGCAGTAGGCGCCACCATTTATTTTGGCTCGGAGAACTCCGACCGGCAGTTGGTGGAAATAGCGCATGCCTTTGAAAGAGCCCATGAGCTGGGCATGGCCACGGTGCTCTGGTGCTACCTCCGCAACGATGCCTTCAATAAGGATGTAGATTATCACCTGGCAGCGGATCTCACCGGTCAGGCCAATCACCTCGGTGTTACCATCCAGGCGGATATCATCAAACAGAAACTGCCGGAAGTAAACGGCGGCTTTAAAGCCATGAATACAGGCACTTCCAGCTATGGTAAACTGGATGAGCGTATCTATACACAACTGACATCTGATAATCCGATTGATCTATGCCGTTACCAGGTAGCCAATTGCTATATGGGCAGAATGGGGCTGATCAATTCAGGCGGCGCCTCCAAAGGAGCAGAAGATATGGCGGATGCCGTACGTTCTGCAGTGGTGAATAAACGCGCTGGCGGGGCAGGACTCATCTCTGGCCGTAAAGCCTTCCAGCGGCCTATGGCAGATGGGGTCGCGCTGCTCAATGCCATCCAGGATGTATACCTGAGTAAAGATATTACAATCGCATAACTGAAGCAGGATGTTGGCAAACGGCATCCTGCTTTATTTTTTAATAATCACTTTGCGATGCTCACGCCCCCAGTTAATCATTTCCATAATGATCTTCCCGAAAGTCCGGCAGTAAGGCGTTGGCTCATAAGTCACCAATACGGGACTGTCGTCATAAACCGTACGCTTTACCAATTTATTGAGTTCCATCTCCTTCAATTCCTTCGATAACATACGGGTAGTGATACCCGGAATGCTACGCTCAATTTCCCTGAAACGCCTGTTCCCATTGCATATCGAGTTGATAACCGGTATCCGCCATTTCCCCCCGATAAAGTAAAGCGTGTCTTGTAATGCCTTCAACTCTTCTTCCTGATTTCTTTCCATAATGCTGAAATTAAACTGGTATACTTCGTGATACTGGTAACAAAAGTATACCAATTGGCGGGTACTTTTGTCAAAAAATAAAATACGATGAAACGATTAACAGGAAAAACAGCACTGGTTACTGGTGGAAACAGCGGAATAGGCTTTGCAGCAGCAGCGGAATTGGTAACACAAGGTGCGAAAGTAATGATTACAGGTCGCCGTAAAGAAGCGATTACTGCGGCGGCAGCACAAATAGGCGCTGATTATTTCCTTGCCGACCAGGCAAAGATCCAGGATACCATTGCCCTGGCAGAAGAGGTGAAAACGAAGTATGGCCAACTGGATATTCTCTTTATCAATGCAGGTATAACAGGCGAAAGAATGCTGATTGCAGATGCCACCCCGGAGAATTTTGATCAGGTGATGGACATCAATTTCAAAGGGGCTTATTTTACACTCAGCAAGCTAATACCAGTATTATCGGATGGGGCTTCCGTAGTGATTTTATCCTCTATTGTGGCAGGGACGTATTATCCGCAGAGTTCCATATATCAGGCCAGTAAAGCGGCCCTGAATTCAATTGCCAAAACAGCGGCAGCGGAATTGGCATCCAGGAACATCCGCGTGAATATTGTAAGTCCCGGCCCTACCAGAACGGAAGTACTCAGCAAGAACGGTGCAGACCAAAAAGAAGTGGAGGCAATTTTTGATCAACTGAAAAGCACCATACCACTGCGACAAATAGGGGATGCTACCGATATCGCTAAAATGGTTGCTTACCTCTGTGATAATGCGGCTAAATTTATCACAGGGGCTGAATTTGTGATAGATGGAGGCATAACATTATAACAACACAAAGGCTGTCTCCACAATGACGAGAGACAGCCTTTATGTTTAAAATATGATGAACGAATGCTATTCCCTTACCTGGCCATCTCCATACACAAACCATTTCTCGGTTACCAATTTCTCCAATGCAAAAGGACCACGTGCATGCAGTTTCTGCGTGGAAATGCCTATCTCGGCGCCCAGGCCGAAAACGCCTCCATCTGTGAATCGCGTAGAGGCGTTCACGTAAACGGCGGCCGCATCTACCGCATTCAGAAATAATTCGCTCAGTGCCGCATCTTTCGTGATGATGGCTTCTGAGTGTTTGGACGAATACGTTTGTATATGCTGTAAAGCTTCCGTGATATCATTCACCACTTTTACAGAACATTTCAGGGAAAGAAACTCTCGGCCGAAATCTGCTGCGGTAGCAGGATAGAGTTGTGGGTATCCGGATTGTCGCAATAAATCAAATGCTAACGGTTCCGCATATACGTCTACTTGGTAGGCCGACAATTGCGGCGTGAGGATGCGCAGGAAATCCGCTGCCACGGCCTTATCCACGAGAATTGTATCCAGGGCATTACATACCGAAGGACGGGAAACCTTTGCATTGGTCACGATCTTGGCGGCCTGTTCGAGGTCGGCGGTTTGCTCCACATAAGTGTGACATACACCTGCACCGGTTTCGATGACGGGCACTTTGGAATTGGCCCGTACAAAGTCGATCAACTGTTGCGACCCGCGTGGGATAATGATATCGATGTATTTAACGGCGGTCAGCATTTCTGTCACCAGACTTCTGTCCGGTGGCAGTAACTGTACCGCATGTATATCGGTTTGAAAAGCACCCAATTGCTCCTGAATAATGTTTACCAGGATGGTATTGGTGTGAAGGGCATCGGAGCCGCCGCGTAATACGCAAACGTTTCCTGAGCGAATACAGAGTGCTGCCACATCCACGGTTACATTGGGACGGGATTCATAAATAACGCCCACAACGCCCAGGGGAACGGTTTTTTTCTGCACAAGCAAGCCGTTGTCCAGTTTCCTTTCCAGGAGCAGCACATTGGCTGGATCGGGGAGTTGTGCAATATCATGTAAGCTATCCGCCAGCGCTTTGATACGAGCGCTGTTGAGCATTAGTCGGTCTTTTTTGGGGTCTGTATCCGGCATTTTGTCCAGATCCAGTTGATTGGCGGCTATGATATCCGCCGTGCGTGCCTGTAGGGCATCTGCCAGGGTATATAATAAAGCCTGGCGTTTATCTTCCGGCAGTTGCCGGAGTGCTGGAGCGGCTTGTCTGGCCTGTTCCAGTAAGGGTTGAATCGTTTGCATGTCAGCGTTATTTACAGTAGCACGATATCGTCCGCATGTGCTACTTCTGTATTTTGTTGCCGACCGTGTTTTTCCAGTGTATCGGAAGATAGCCTGGCTCTCCCCACGGCAACGGCTATATTATTTTCGTTGACCATTTCTATTACTTCGCCGCCTTCAAATTTTTCCAGGATTTCCTTTACGCCTACTGCGAGCAGACTATGGCGTTTCAAAATGGCCTCCTGAGCACCGGCGTCTATCAGTACTTTACCTGTTACCAAACTGCCGCTGGCCAGCCATTTCCGACGGGCAGGCATGCTGCAGGACTGAGGCAAACATAAAGTTCCGGTTTTTCCTGCAATCGCATTTAGAATACCATCTTGTGTACGGATGCCGAATATTACTACCTTTATGCCCATTCGGGTAGCCAGTCGGGCGAAGGTGAGCTTGGATACCATGCCACCTAATCCCAATGCTGATTTCTCTTTGTCTGCCAGTCCAAGTGCGGCCTGGTCGATGACATCGATCTTCGGCACTACCTTCCCTTCGCGATCCAGCACGCCCGCAACGGAGGTGCTAAACAGCAGGAGAGAGGCCCCGAAGCCCACAGCAATGAGGGTTGCGAGTTCGTCGTTGTCAGAGAATTTCAGTTCCGTATCGCTGACCACATCGTTCTCATTGGCAATTGGAATGATATTGCTAGCCCAAAGTTCTTCGTAAGTTCGTTTTAATTGCAGGAACCGTTCGCGGTCGGAGAAGTGGTTACGTTCACAAAGACTCTGTGCCACCGCAATATTATACGGGGCGAAATAGCGGCTGTATTTATTGAGGAGCAGCGGGTTGCCGATGGCGGCTGCTGCCTTGCGTTCACTGATAGTACCGGAATATTGTTGCAGGAACTGTTTCCCTGCGGCGACCGCACCGGAAGACACCAGTACGACATGGTATTTGCTATGCAATTCCGCCACCTGACGGGCAATGCCAGCGAGCACGGTTTCGTCCAGATCCCCGTTTTCTCGGGTGATGGAGGCTGTCCCAAATTTGATGACAAGTATTGGTTTACTCACTTTGTTAGAAATTTGATAACAAAAGTACTATAACAGTGTGAGAAATTACAACATTAGTAGATATTGGTTGAAATATAACTATATATGGTTAGAATATTGGTAATTGAAGACGAGGAAAGGGTTGGAACGCTGATCCGCAGAGGATTAGAAGAACAGGATTATGAAGTGACGCTAGCGCGAGAAGGGAATGCCGGCTTGAAACTGGCGCTCACAGGGGAGTTTGAACTAGTAATCACGGATATCATCCTGCCTGGAATCGATGGATTGGCCATCAGCCGGCAAATCAGGGATGCTCTTCCTGAAATGCCCATCCTCATGCTGACCGCCCTAGGGACCACCGATGATAAGGTGGAAGGCTTCGATGCCGGGGCAGATGACTACCTGGTGAAACCCTTCGATCTGCGGGAACTGCTGGTGCGTATCCGTGCGCTCCTCAAACGGCATACGGTGGCGCAACCGCAAGCAGCGGCACAGTTGCTGTACGCAGACCTCCAACTGGACCTGCGCACCAAAACCGTTACCAGAGGAGGGAAAGAAATCAGCCTGACACCGAAAGAATTCCGTTTATTGGAATACCTAATGCAAAACCGAGAACGTGTCATCTCCCGTGCCGAAATAGCAGAAAACGTATGGGACACCCATTACGACACAGGAACTAACTTTATTGACGTTTATATCAATTATCTTAGGAAAAAAATTGACAAGGAATATTCCTTAAAACTCATTCATACCAAAACAGGTATGGGTTTCATTTTTAAAGCAGGATAAAATGAAAATCCGAACGCGGCTGACATTCCTGTTCTCCGGCATTACTGCGGCTATACTGCTGCTGCTGGTAACAGCCATCTACATTTCGTATGCTCGAGACCGTGAGGAGGATTATTATAAAAACCTCCGGCAACAGGCGGTTACTAAAGCCAACCTGTTGTTCGATGCCGGCATCGACCCGCATGTATTGCAACTGATCTACCGCAACAGCTCCAGCACCCTCTCCCAAGAAGAAGTAGCGATTTACGACACGGATATGCACCTGTTATATCACGATGCCGTAGATATCGATAAAGTGAAGGAAACGCCGGGAATGCTGGAAAGAATCAAAGCGAAGAAAGAGATTTTCTTCAAACAGGCGCAATTGCAGGTAGTAGGATTTACGTATCTCCACAACAATAAAACTTACCTGATTACCGCCGTTGCAGAGGATGAATATGGACTGGCTAGGCTCCGGAACCTGGGATATATCCTTGGTTTTTCTTATCTGGCAGCAGTACTTTGTATCATTGTAGCAGCATGGTTCTTCGCGCGTAAGGCGCTGAAACCCGTGTCTGATATGGTAGACAGGGTAGAAGAGATTACCGCCACCAACCTGGATCTGCGTTTGCCAGAAGGCAATGGAACAGATGAAATGGCCGAGCTAGCTATTACCTTCAATCTCATGCTGGATCGGCTGGAGCAGTCGTTCGATGCGCAGAAACAATTTGTATCCAATATTTCTCACGAGTTACGTACGCCGTTAACCGCCATGATGGCCGAGTTAGAGATCTCCGCTTCTCGTGAAAGGCCAGCAGCCGAGTATCTGCAAAGTATGCATCATGCTATTTCAGATGCGAAACAATTAGTAAAACTCTCTAATAGTTTATTAGACCTCGCCAAAGCCAGTTACGATCCTTCTGAGATCAACTTCAAGCCCATGCGCCTGGATGAACTGTTGATGGAAGCCCGTGATGAAGTGCTGAAGGCATTTCCGTTTTATAGGATCAATGTCAATTTTGAAGAGCCCCAGGAAGACGAAGATTATCTTTCCGTAGAAGGAAATGCCTATTTATTGAAAGTAGCCTTTGTGAACCTGATGGAGAACGGGTGTAAATTTTCAGCTTCCCATGAAATGCAGGTAGTAGTCACCTGGTTCAAAGAGTCCACCATTCTGCGCTTTAGCGATGATGGCGTAGGCATCTCCAAGAAAGACCTGCCAAATATTTTCACGCCATTTTACCGGGGTGGTAATGGCCAATATGCCGATGGCAATGGGATTGGACTAGCGCTGACCTCCAGGATTGTGAAGCTACACAAGGGTACTATCAGTGTGGTATCCAAGGTAGGGCAGGGAACAACTTTTACCGTCGAGTTTACTCATGTCTGACCGTAGGTCAAAAAAAAATTCATTGAAAAATTTCGATATTTCGAAAAAGGACCTATATTTGCATCATGGATTTGGGATTAATTGAAAAAGCAGCCAACGCCATTGCGGACAAGCACCGATTATCCATATTGATGGAGATCGCGAAGAAGGGAAGCATGGCTTGTGGCGACATGTGTGGTCTGTGTTGTTTATCTCAGCCTACAATATCTCACCACGTGAAGATATTGACAGACAGTGGTGTATTGAACGCTACTAAGAACGGACGTGTGCTGGAGTTGACGGTGAATAAAGAAATGATGAAGCAACTGTCTATGTTCTTTTTGAAATTGAGCTGATATGTGCGCTCTTGGCGGCATCCGGCTTTTTTTATCCACTGAAATATTGATTGTTTTAAATGTATAGATATAGGGAGATGAACATCCCTTTTTTTAAATGTTTAAACATCGAAAGTTTTAAATAAATCGAAGAAACAACAGCAATCTAGATTCCAGCACGGGCGCTGGGGATAAAGATTTTGGGATAACGGTTAGTACAATAAATAATGAAGGCGCTTTCCCAGCACGGGCGCGGGGAAGGCGCAACCTTCAGGACTTTCCTTAAATAAAAACTGTCAGCCACGCGTACTGCGGGTATTATTTAAGTCTTTATAACAAAAAAAGTATAGTCAAAAGGATTTCGGCCTGTGGCCAAACAAAGTAACTGATATCAAATATGACAAAGCAACAACAGACAGTCGTTATTACAGGAGGAAACAGTGGAATTGGATATGCAACAGCAGAAGAATTTTTAGGAAGAGGATATCGGACACTTATCACAGGCAGAAATCCTGCGGCGATACAAGAAGCGGTATACCAGTTGGGATTTCCAGCAGAAGGTTTTACGGCGGATCAGCGTTCACTGGAAGATGCACAAAAACTGGCGGATTATGTTCGCTCCCGTTACGGTAAGATAGACGTACTCGTTATCAATGCCGGTGTCGGGAAGTTCGGACCATTCGAAGCAACAACAGAAGAACTATTTGACGAAGTGATGGACATTAATTTCAAAGGAGCATTTTTCACAGTGCAGCATTTGTTGCCACTGTTGAATGAAGGCGCCAGTATTGTGTTTCTTTCTTCCAGTAATGCCAACGGCGGAATGCCGGGAGCATCGGTGCATTCAGCGAGCAAAGCAGCCATTAACTCCCTTGCCCGCACCTTATCACGGGAGCTTGCCCCTAAGAAAATAAGGGTGAATACCATCGTTCCAGGCCCAGTAGATACGCCTATTTTACAGAAAGCAGGTCTCGGACAGGATACACTCGCGCATATGGCTAGCCGCATACCACTCGGCAGAGTGGCCGTGCCCGCGGAAATAGCCAAACTCGCAGGTTTTATCACTTCCGAAGACGCTACTTTCATCAATGGGGCAGAATTCAGTATAGACGGTGGATTCTCTGTACACCCACTGGCCGGTTGATTCATTTTTTTCCCTCACAACCAGATCGACTTCATCCATTAACTCCGAAAATTAACTTCATCCATTGGCTTGCTCCTCCATTCCCTTCAGCGCGTCAGCGCTTTTCTTTATCATCCATATATTGAAACTTTTAAATTAATCGAAATGAGTAGTTATCAAGATAAAACGGTGGTTGTCACCGGCGGAAACAGCGGAATAGGCTTTGCTACAGCGGAAGAATTTTTGGCGAAAGGATACAGGGTGCTCATTACGGGCAGAAACCCCGATGCGGTGAAGAAGGCAGTACAACAACTGGGAGAGCCAGCAGCAGGATTTACAGCAGACCAGCAAAGTCTGGAAGACACTAAGCAATTGGCGGAGTATATTCGTAACCGTTATGGTAAAATAGATGTGTTATTCATCAACGCAGGAGTGGGCAAATTTGCGTCCTTCCAAGATACGGATGAAGGCCACTTCGATACCGTAATGGATATCAACTTCAAAGGGGCATTCTTCACCGCTCAATATCTGCTGCCACTGATAAATGAAGGAGGTTCTATTATATTCCTTTCTTCTATCAATGCCTTAGTAGGTATGCCAGGAACGGCGGTATACAGCGCTAGTAAGGCGGCACTGAACTCCCTTGCCAGAACCTTATCCCGAGAGCTGGCACCAAGGAAAATACGTGTAAATGCGGTTAATCCGGGTCCTATTCAGACCCCTATTTTCGATAAAGCCGGTTTTCAGGCGGAAGCGTTAGAACACTTCAGCACCCTTGTTCCGATGAAACGCATCGGGCAACCTGCTGAGGTAGCCAAACTAGTGACCTTCCTAGCTTCGGATGATGCTAGCTTCATCACCGGGTCGGAAGTGAATGTGGATGGCGGTTTTGCCGTGCACCCTTTAGCTGGCTAATTTGATTTGTTTTGTTTTGTTTATCCGGCAGTAACATTTGTTGCTGCCGGATTTTTTATTGCATTTTACGAATGAGTTTACCCAGCGTTTTCAGACTCTCCTCAACCTGTTTAGACCAGGGCACGCTGAAGGATATACGTAAACAGTTGGAGTAACGGTCCTGCAAACTGAACACCCTACCCGGACAGAAGCTGATCTTATGTTTCAGCGCCACCTGGAATAATTCGTAGGTATTAATTTCAGGGTCCAGCTCTATCCACAATACACAACCTCCCTGCGGACGAGATATTTTTGTACTCTCCGGGAAATATTCCATAATGGCCTGAGAATAGCGTAAAAACTGGGTATGCAGGATCTTCCGCAAGTTGCGCAGATGATTTTCATACCTGCCAGTTTCCAGGAAATAAGCCACAGATGCATGCGTAACAGTAGGACAAGCAATGGAATGATGCCGTTTCATTTGCAATACTTTGTCTTTATACTTGCCGGGGATCGTCCACCCTACGCGAAAGCCCGGTGCTACTGATTTGGATACCGAACTGCAATACAACACATTTCCTTTCTTGTCGAACGTTTTGCAAGTGGCCGGACGCTGTTTGCCAAAATACAGATCTCCATAAATATCATCTTCAATCAGCGCGATATCATATTTCTCCACGATATGCACCAGCGCCTGCTTATGCTTGTCGGGCATACAACAGCCGATAGGATTGTTGAAATTAGGAACAAATAAGCAAGCTTTGATTTTATGACGAGGAATGGCTTTGTCCAGGTACGCGAGGTCCACGCCAGTAATAGGATGGGTGGGCACTTCCAGCACTTTCAGTCCTAGTCCCTCTGCGAGTTGTAGCGCGCCATAATAGGCCGGACTTTCAATCGCAATGGTATCCCCCGGTTGGGTGGTGGCGGTGAGACATAACGTCAATGCATCTACGCAGCCGTTGGTGGTGATCACGTCATTTTCTGTATAGGCGCCGCCCCAGTAGAGAGCATGCAAGGCTACTTGTCGGCGTAACCTTACATTTCCTTGTAACTGTTCATAACCAATCCCATAATTGGGGAGGTCGCGCATGGCTTGTACCACCGCTTTGGCCAATTTGGCCCCTGGGAGGAGACTAGGTGGAGGCGTGGCTACAGAGAATTTCATCACATCGTCGTTGGCCATATGTTGGAATACGGCATCTACCATTTCATGAACGGTAACGTCTGTGGCTTTTTTTACCGGTTCGCAGCTAGTAGGGATATCCGGCATCCGGCGGGTATTAAAGCGAATATAATAACCCGATTTCGGCCTGGATTCAATCAGTCCCTTTGATTCCAGGTGGTAATAGGCCTGGAAAGCAGTAGAGAGGCTGATGCCCTGTTGCTTGCTCAGCGTGCGTACAGAAGGGAGTTTCTCGCCAATTTTCAGGACGTCCTTCTCTATCAGTGTTTCTATATTGTCTGCCACCTGGAGATACAGGTGATCGGCTGTTTTTAGCATGGTAAAAAAATCTGATATGGTCAAAAGTACAAAAAATACATCTGTTTTATTTAAGAAAATATTCGCAAGAATCGGGCTTGGAACTGTGCGTTGATTTTTTATTTTTGTATACTATGGATGTTCAGCAGATTTTGGTGGATGTAACTGATCCGGATAATTTTTCTTTCCAGGAATGTTTGATATTCTTGGGGCGTTCTGACAAAGAGAGTTTGCATTTTATCCGAGAGGGGCAGTTGCAGAAAGTGATTTTGGCAGACGGCATTCCCGTGTTGCTGACAATTTCTGATAATGGAGACGGTCGGGTGGCCGTAGCCGTATTGCCGGTAGCATTTACAGAGTTGGAAGAAACGGCGACAGCACTAAGCAAGGCAGCCATCGCGGAGATACAGCGCTATGTGACCCGCTGGCTACACCTCGACGCGGATTTGCGCGCTTTTTATACATGGGCGGATGCCAACCCATTGCTAGCAGGACTACCAGCCAGGTATCGGGGCTTGCGATTGATAGGGATTCCTGATATGTTTGAATCCCTCTGCTGGACCATCATCGGGCAACAGATTAACTTGGCTTTTGCCTACACCTTGCGTCAGCGGTTGATAGAACATTTTGGCTACAGTATTACGGTGAATGGCTCCGTGTATAACCTGTTCCCTAGGCCGGAAGTAATTGCGGCCCTTACGCCGGAAATGCTGACCCCATTGCAGTTTTCAGGAGGGAAAGCCAAATACCTGATTGCTACTGCCAATGAAATTGTAGCAGGCACTTTTTCCGCAGCGATGTTGGACAGTATGAATTATCAACAGGCGAAAGAGAGACTGATAGCATTGAAAGGGATCGGCAACTGGTCGGCCAATTATATCTTGATGAAATACGGCCGTTTCCCAGAAGCATTACCTTTGGAGGATGCGGGCCTGCACAATGCCATCAAAGCCAGGATGCAATTATCCGCCAAGCCAGATGCAGCATTGTTAAAGCAAATTACTCATGGCTGGCAAGAACATGCCGCCTATGCAACATTTTATCTGTGGAGAACACTACTACCCCAATAAATACTATGGATACGCAGTATCATCTTCGTATAGACACTCCCGTTGGGCCGCTGGTAATCACCGGCACCCAAACCCATATCAATGCGGTTTCCTTCACCGAGGACCCAGAGGAAACTTTCCTGGAAGCGCCCCCATTGTTATTGGAGTGCGCCCAGCAATTGCATGAGTACTTCACAGGGGAACGCAGGAAATTTGAACTGCCTTTATCTCAACCGGGCACCGATTTTCAACAATCCGTCTGGGAGCAATTATTGCATATTCCCTTTGGGCAAACGATCACCTATATGCAACAGGCCAAGCGAATGAATAACCTCAAAAGCATTCGCGCAGTGGCGTCTACCAACGGTAAAAATGCACTCGCTATCATTGTACCCTGTCATAGAGTAGTAGGCGCAAATGGTGTACTGACGGGCTATGCGGGCGGATTATGGCGCAAACGCTGGCTGCTGGATCATGAGCGCGGCGATTTGTTTACTGGATTGCGTTAACTGTTTACAAAATAGCTGCTTTTAAATCTGATATCCTCAAAAAATCAAAAACTGGATCTGTTTTAGAATTTGAAAATGTGTCAATTTTGTGCCGGAATAGCGAATGATTCACCCTTAAAGATTCCAGGCATCCATGAAGTTATCAGACGATTTAAAGTACACAGACCAGCTATTACAGCTCACCAAAGACTTTAGCAACAGGTTTTTATCAGTAGCAGATAAACTGGCTCCCCACAAGGCTAATCATTCGCTTCCTACTGTGACATTGCCGCAGGCCGGCATGGGCGGTGCAGCCACCCTGGAGAAATTCAGACAATTATATGGTGATCAGCTCACCGCCGCAACAGGGCCGCGTTACTGGGGCTTTGTAACCGGAGGCGTTACGCCGGCGGCGCTCATGGGTGATTGGATCACCTCCGCATTGGACTTGAATGGCTCCAGTAGCGGAACAGTAGCCACCTGCATAGAAGAAGATACCATTCAACAATTAAGATCCTTATTCGATATACCAACGGAATTTCTCGGCGCTTTCGTTAGCGGTGCTACCATGGCTAATTTCACGGGCCTGGCCATAGGCCGGCAGTGGTTAGGGAATCAGCTAGGAGTAGACATCGCCGCTGATGGGATGAGCGCATTGCAGCACGTGAAGATTTTGTCTTCCGTACCACATTCCAGCATCCTCAAATCTATGTCTATGCTAGGTTTAGGAAGGAATAGTTTGGTGCGAATACCTGCATTGCCCAATCGGGAGAGTGTAGATCTACAAGCACTGGAAGCCTATTTGCAGGAGCATCCGGATCAGCCGTTTATTTATGTAGCCAACGCGGGAACCGTTAACACCGTTGATTTTGACGATATCGCGGCGATTGCGGCGTTGAAAGAGAAATATAATTTCTGGTTGCATGTAGATGCCGCCTTCGGTGGATTTGCCGCCTGCTCAGAGGAACATAAACATTTACTCCAGGGATGGGAACAGGCCGACAGTATTACCGTGGATGCCCATAAATGGTTGAATGTACCTTATGATTCCGCCATGGTTTTCAACAGGCATCCAAAGTTGCAGGTAAGCGTATTCCAAAACCCTGGAGCAGCCTATCTCGGCGATCCGCTCCAGGAATTTCATTACAATAATTATATCCCGGAAAACTCCCGTCGACTGCGTGCATTGCCGGCCTGGTTTAGCTTACAAGCTTATGGTAGGGAAGGATATCGGTACATCGTGGAAAACAATGTCAACTTAGCGCGGAAGCTGGGAGCATTGATCGCCTCAGACGCTCGTTTAAAACTGCTGGCGCCTGTACGCATGTGTGTAGCCTGCTTTACACTGGATGTACCCTCCGAAACGCAAGCAGATGCAGTGTCGGGATTCCTGACTGCATTGAATAACAGTGGAGTAGTATATATGACGAAAACGCAGTATCAAGGGCAACCCGCTATACGCGCGGCATTGGTCAACTGGCGCACGACCGAAAAAGATATTCAACTAGTATGGGATACCATACAACAATTGTTAACCAGAAAATAAAAATTATGCGGAAATCATTAACAATGGGCTATGTGGCATTGGTCATCGTAAGTATTTTTTGGGGAACTACTTACCTCGCATCCCGTATCGGCGTAAGACATATTCATGGCATCACACTGTCTGGATTAAGGCAAACCACAGCAGGGTTCATACTCATACTATTTTTCCTGTTGCGTGGCTATAAAATCCCGCAACGGGTGGTGCTCTCCAAATTATTTATCATCGGTTTACTGATGCTTTGCGGCAGCAACGGCCTGATGACATGGGCGATGCAATATATCCCTAGTGGATTAGGCGCTATCATCAGTGCTACCGTACCTATTTGGATTACCTTATTTAGTTATTTCCTGGTACAGAAAACCAGGATGAGTTTACAACTCATTATTGGGCTGGTATTGGGATTCGCAGGAGTAGCCTTTATATTCTACAATTACCTGTCGAGTTTGATGAATCCGGAGTTTCGCTTTGGTATTCTATTATCCATTTTGGCGTGTATCTTTTGGGCATTAGGTTCTGTGCTAACTGCTAAATGGGCGATTGAAGTGAATTTCTTGTATGGAGCCGGATTCCAGATGTTTTTCAGCGGCGTGGTGATGTTGTTGATATCTACATTGTTTATGGGGCAACACATTAATGCCGGCACTTTCTCCACAGAGTTATGGGAAAGTTTGCTCTACCTGATATTGGTAGGATCACTCCTGAGTTATAGCGCTTATATTTTTGTGTTGAATAATCTGCCCACCTCTCTGGCCTCCGTGTATGCTTATATCAACCCGATAGTAGCGGTATTGCTGGGGTGGATACTCTTGAAAGAAGGGCTGACTTGGATGATGGGCCTGGGCTGCCTGATCACCTTGGGTGGGGTGTACCTGGTCAATAATGCGGTGGCCAAGAATAAGCAACTAAAAGCAGCCAAATAACGTTATCCTATATACGAAAAATGTTTTAAGGTAGAAGTATAGTCAGATGCCGCGCCGGTTTCCACCGGATCAGGCATCTGATCTATTTTTAGGAAAATAGTTACCTTGTATAAATATTATAAAAAACAGATCTTATGGAAATCATCCAGGCAAACACCTCGTGGGTCAATGAAGCAGGAGCCCTGTTCTTCGAATATCGTAACTTTTACCGTCAGGAGCCTGATTATGAAGGTGCATGGCAATTTATGTCAGACAGGATCAACAATCAGGATAGTATGATCTATCTGGCCCTGGAAGAGGGTAGAGCTATTGGTTTTGTGCAGTTGTATCCCATTTTTACCTCAGTTGGCATGAAACGTGCGTGGATGCTGAACGATTTATTTGTGCTGGAAGCCCATAGGGGCAGAGGCGCTGGTAAATTACTGGTGGAAAGATCCCGCCAGTTGGCTAAGGATACAGATGCGAAATGGATGATGTTACAGACGGAAATCACTAATACAGGCGCACAAAAATTGTATGAGAGCCTGGGTTTCCAGAAGGATAATGACTTCCTCACTTACTATCTGTCCATCTAAAGCCGATCCAAATAACTTTTTTACATTGCAGGATGGATATACACAAAAACCCCTGGAAGATAACTTCCAGTGAGCTGAAATATGAGAATAACTGGATTAGTGTTACCCACCATCAAGGGGTGAACCCAGCAGGGAATCCAGGTATTTACGGCGTGGTACACTTTAAGCATTTGGCGGTAGGTGTATTGCCGCTGGATGAGGAAATGAATACTTACTTGGTAGGCCAATACCGTTTCCCGTTGAATCGTTTCAGTTGGGAACTTCCAGAAGGAGGAGGCACATTTGGAGAAGATCCCCTGGATACGGCCAGGAGGGAACTGTTAGAGGAAACTGGTCTGGTAGCCCGAGAATGGGAAGTACTTACCCGACTGGATACCTCCAATTCCGTGACAGATGAATCGGCCATCGTATTCCTGGCCCGTGGCCTAGAGCAACAAGAATCGACCCCGGAGGAAACCGAACAGTTACTGGTCCGGAAGGTACCTTTTGAGGAAGCGTATAGGATGGTAAAGGATTTCGAGATAACTGACTCTTTATCTGTAGCGGCTATTCAGCAGCTTAAATTGCAGTTACTGGGGCATTAACGGGCTATGTCCGCCAGGACTAGTATCTTTGTGCCAATGGAAAGGAAATTTAAGAAGCACGCGAGCCCGCGTCCAAAGCAATCATCGTTGATTATCGGTCGTCAGCCTGTTATTGAAGCCATTAACAGCGGTAGACCAATAGAGCGGATATTTATGCTGCGCAGTGCTACGGGAGATATCATCCCACAGATTAAAGAAGGTGCTCAGCAATTTAATATACCGGTGAACCTGGTGCCCGTAGAAAAGCTGAACGGGATGACCCAGGCGAACCATCAGGGCGTTATTGCCCTAGTAGGAAATGTAACCTATCTGGATTTACAGGATGTCATTTCCCATGTAACAGAACAAGGTCAGACGCCGTTGTTCCTGATACTGGATGGTATCACGGATGTACGAAATATTGGCGCCATCGCGCGTAGTGCGGTGTGTTGCGGTGCTCAGGCAATCATCATCCCGGATAAAGGGATTGCTGCTTTGAATGAGGAAGCCATGAAATCTTCCGCCGGTGCACTGGAAAAAATTGCTGTTTGTCGCGTGAACAGCTTGCTGAAAGCGATCGACACCCTGCACCTGAACGGAATCAGTGTACTGACCAGTGAAATGGAAACAGATATCAAACTGGGTGATTGTAACCTGACAGAGCCGGTAGCGGTAATCATGGGTTCCGAAGATCACGGCGTTTATCCTGCATTGCGCAAGGCTTCAGACGTATTATTCCGTATTCCTATGGCCGGAGAATTTGAATCCTTCAACGTGTCTGTAGCAGCCGGAATTATCCTGTATGAAGCGATGAAGCAGCGGATGTAGTTTCACGCAGAGACGCAAAGAATAAATACGCAAAGGGCGCGAAGAATATTTTGTAAAATTGCGTCTTTGCTCCTTTGCGACCTTAGC
>Ga0213878_10000024_pt1 | contig 146250 bp, 117 predicted proteins | sample VelepicoBEBS_R02_FD_161053 | JGI IMG/M metagenome (GOLD analysis project Ga0213878, IMG submission 161053) | Vellozia epidendroides bulk soil microbial communities from rupestrian grasslands, the National Park of Serra do Cipo, Brazil - BS_R02 | ecosystem: Environmental > Terrestrial > Soil >... | reverse complement strand
ACCTACCGATGAAGGCTATTATGATTTTGTACAAAATAAGTATATTTACAATTATACAGATCATTTAGGAAATATCCGCTTATCCTACTTTAAAGGAAACAGCGGTGGCGCAGAGATCATTGAAGAACAGAATTATTATCCTTTTGGATTAAAACATGAAGGGTATAATAATACAGATTTAGGGAATCCGAATTATAAATACCGTTTTAATGGCAAGGAGGAACAAGAAGGAATAGGGGCAACAGACTTTGGAGCCAGAATGTATTCCGCAGATGCACCTCACTTCTGGCAGATTGATCCGAAGGCTGAAACAATGCCGTTTATCTCACCATATGCCTTTGGATTTAATAATCCTGTTAGATATGCGGACCCTACAGGGATGAAGCCAGAAGACTGGTATCGTGATAATTTAGGAAATGTCTCGTGGCATGACGGCCAGGCTGACCAGCTTACAGGTAGTAATGGAGAAACCCTGACCCGTTTGGGAATATCCGGTTCTTACATCAATGTAAATGGCGGGATGACCTCCCTGAATAAAGATGCGAGTGTTACACAGGGAGGAGTTACTTCCTATGTGATACAGCCCAGCCAGATGTCCGGTGCAGCATACAATGATGCAGCCAACATAGGTACACCGGGAAGTTCTGCGGTTCTGGCAAGCTTTGATACTACCAAATATGGTTCTCTGGAGCCTCAGCCCCTTCCAAGCGGAGCCCTTTCAGATCCTTCTGCCAAAATGTTCGGATATTATCTGGATTATCAATCAGGAAGAGCTGCTTTTAACGGGCTAAGGAGTATTCTGTTTTATGAAAGTGCAGCTACAGAAACAGTACAGGGATTTAGCTCATTCAGTGCATTTAAGAGAGCGAATGGCCCTGCCGGAGAAGGAATGGCATGGCACCATATTGTAGAACAAAATCCTGTGAATAAAGCTCAGTTTGCACCTGAGGCATTACATAATACAAACAATCTTATCAAGATAGAGCATGGAGCAGGTTCGCTTCATTCTAAGGTATCTGCATTCTATTCCTCTAAGCAACGTTTTTCTGAAGGAATGACGGTAAGAAAATGGTTAAATGGACAGAGCTATCAACAACAATATGATTTTGGAATAAAAACTTTAAAACAATTTGGATGGAAACAATAAATAGTGTACAAATAGCATTACAACTTTTTGAAGAAAGTTCAGTATTGCAAATCGATGCAACTGAAAGAGGAAATTATAAAGTAGGAAATAAAAATTATGATAAAATTATCAAAGCAGTAGAATTTCTCAAATCAGAAAATTCACTAGATGCTCTTTTACCATATTTATCTCACAATTCAGCAGGAGTAAGACTTTGGGCCGCAAGCTATTTATTAGGATTTGACGAGAAAAATGCAATAAAGATATTAGAAGAATTAAAAAAACAAAAAGGGATAATATCTCTAATTGCTGAAGCTACTTTAGATGAATGGAAAAAAGGGAATTTAAAGCTCTAAATGAAATGAGGTAAGTTCCTGACTTGCCTCATTCTATTCAAAAGCTATACTCTTACGGATCCCTCTGTACAGATATTCGGATATTATCTGGATTATCAATCAGGAAGAGCTGCTTTTAACGGGCTAAGGAGTATTCTGTTTTATGAAAGTGCAGCTACAGAAACAGTACAGGGATTTAGCTCATTCAGTGCATTTAAGAGAGCGAATGGCCCTGCCGGAGAAGGAATGGCATGGCACCATATTGTAGAACAAAATCCTGTGAATAAAGCTCAGTTTGCACCTGAGGCATTGCATAATACGAACAATCTTATCAAGATAGAGCATGGAGCAGGTTCGCTTCATTCAAAAGTAACAGGTTATTATAATTCTAAAGCTATTCTTGGATATCCTGGAAAAGTTAGAGATTATGTCAATACACTGAGTTATCAAGAACAATATGAATTTGGAATAAACGTTTTAAAACAATACGGATGGAAACCTTAAACTTAAAAAAAGAATTTTTAAAAGAAAGCAATTTATATGAGAAGGGCATGCTAAACGGAAATTATAAAGAAGTAAATAAAGCACATCAGCGAGTGCATAAAATTTATGAAGAAATCCGAAAAAATAATATTTATAATTTTTTTGAAACCTTTTTAGATAATGAAAATGATTACGTTAAGCTAAATGCCGCCACTTTTTCATTAAAAACATCTCCTGAAATTGCTGAAAAGATATTAGAAGAATTAATACATACTAGTTCGATACTGGCCACCACAGCTAAGATGACTTTAGACCTATGGCATGAAGGCAAGCTAACATTATTGTAAATAATTTATCGTTGAAAGAAGCTGTACAAACCCTGTTTATACAGCTTCTTTTTACATTTCAATAGAAAATCAAAAACTACGAAGATTCCTGGAATTCCCAAGCAGGAAAGCGCATGGGATTGAATGTGCATTGAAAATCAGATCATAAAATCCCTTTAGTATAGAAGTATTATCAGACAGGAACAATAGATCAGGTTAGGATGAGATCATTAAACGCTATTCAACCTCAATGTCCGACTTGTTCATCACAACAGGGAGCAGCAATGAGCCAATATTCAAAAGAAATGAAAAGAATAATACAACAAAGAATCAATGGACAATAGTAAATATTATTTAGAAAAGCAACAGGAAATTTGTATGAAATATTCTCAAATATCAGATTTGGTAGAATTAGATACATTAATCGCATTAGGCAAGAACTTTAATCCCCGTATTCAAATAAATGGATTGAGACATCCGAGAACTAAGACATTAAATGGATGGTATATATGGTCAGGAGAAGATTTTAATCCTGATGAATTTGATTTCTTTCAACCATCACACGCATATCATTTACTAGATAATGCACCTTTTGTTCTACAATATTTAGGGCTCCCCCCCGGGAATCGTTTTTTAATAGATAATAAAGGATATGAAGATGTATGGTTTGATGAAGGATTGCTTGTCTATGACACTCAAGAATCTTAAAATAAAAGACATTTTCTTATGATGGTAGTGGTTTTCAATTTAAAAAAATAATTGAATTGCAAAAACTGCTTTGTTTTTGGGTGGCCTTGTTTTCATAGATCTACTTGATGAAAGTATACCAGTTACTAGAGTAATATAGGCTTTTAATGTAAAATATTAATGGTCTCAAAATAACCCACCTTATTTTCTATTTACACAGTTTTTTTGGATACTGCCAATAATTGAAAACACCTTCTTATTAATTCAAGAGGGTGTTTACTTTTAAAATCTTTTCATTTGAATGTTTCTTGCTTCCTGCAGTCTTTTCAACTTTAAAGAATACAGGAAATACAGGCTATCTCTACCGTGCAGACGGAACCAAACAAAGAAAAACCTATGGCAACACCATTACCGATTATATAGACGGCTTTCAGTATGTTAACGGGAAATTGCAGTTTGTACCTACCAATGAAGGTTATTATGATTTTGGACAAAATAAGTATATTTACAATTATACCGATCATTTAGGAAATATCCGCTTATCCTACTTTAAAGGAAACAGCGGTGGCGCAGAGATCATTGAAGAACAGAATTATTATCCTTTTGGATTAAAACATGAAGGCTACGCAGGCTTAGGAAATCCTAATTATCAGTATGGGTTTCAGGGAAATGAATTGCAGGAAACGGGTATGTATGATATGGATGCCCGCTATTATATGCCGGATCTGGGAAGATTTGCTCAGCATGATCCTTTAGGTTCCATCTCATTAGATCCTTATGGCTATGCTTTTAACAATCCGGTTAATTTTATAGATCCTACGGGAATGTACGGAGACCCTCCGGGATCTTCTCCTGACAATCCTATTGATATTGGAACTATTAACGTTACCCCACCAAAACATTATCCGTCACCTGGTACCGGGATGCCTTATACTGGTGGAGGTTTTGGAAGTGGCAATAGTGCTTATGACAACTGTTCATGTTCTAGCATCTATAATGATCCTTATAGCGGTGGGCCTAAAGGTTACAACGTTGGTGTGAACAGGAATAGTGTGATACCGGCAGCAGGAGCCATTACTGGTGTATTAGCAGAAAGTGCTTCCATGTCACGAGCAGGGGCTGTTGGAATTATCTGGTATGTGTTGAACTCATTATTTGTTTCTGCTCATATTCCTAATCATGCAGATTGGGCTTACAGATATACCGGTACAGCACCATTAACCATTACTGATGTAAAAGCTGAATATAAAGTAAGGGAAAGAGACTCCAGAACGGGTTCTTATACCATTATATTTGGAAATGATCATAAATATCATGGCAAAGGCTCTATAGAGAGAATGTTTACTTCGGCCATATTAAAAATGACGGCAGCTCAGACAACGGTAAAATCTTTTGACTGGACACCATCAGTGTCTCACAGAGAAGCTTTTAAAGCGGAATACAGAAGAATGCAAACGGATAAGGATTTACCTGATTTCCCTCAGGGATATAGAAATCCTATTAATTATAATTTAATACAATCACCAGGATATAAATATCAACTACAAGATGGATACTAATATTTATTATATTCCTAAATACCAAGGAATATCAATTACAAGTAATTTTGCTGAAATACAAAGACAAATGGATATTGGATTGGAACCTAAAATAGAATATATACCTATAGCTATTTCTGACCTTAGCAAATACAAAATAAGAGGTTTGGGCTTTGAAAAAATACAAGATGAATATTTCCAATCAATAAAAAATCTGTTTTCAGGACTCAAACTCGAAGCTGTTTCATTCCATGAGTCGAATATTGATTTATCGGATGTTACAATACATGTCCAGCATCTTTTGATAGGAGAAAAATCTAAAGTTAACCTATCTAATGATAACTTTAAAGACCTTGAAGAAGTAACTTTCCTATCTTTAAAAAGCTTTAAGGGAAAAGTGCTTAACCAACTTGATACTGTGGAGAAAGCGGTTTTATGGGATAGCCCCAAAGGTTCTTCTTTGCCTGAAATGTTTCCCAATCTTAAAGAGCTTACGATTAATAAAGGGGCTTTAATAAAACTGGACCTCAGAAATAATAAAGACCTTGAAAAATTGGATGTACATTTATGCACTAAACTGGAACAAATTTTATTGCCTGATCAGCATAAGCTTAAAGAAGTATTTATAGAAAACTGTAAAAATTTAAACGTTAACAATTTGCCACCTTCTGTTACCAGAGTCTGGCCGCCAAGAAAAGAGAAGGTAGAAAAAAGAACTGCAGATGTAAAGCTTACATCAACAGGAAATCAACACATAGACTTTTTAATTCTTGATTTAAAAAAGAATATGGAAGATTATATGAATGATGCTGACCCATCATATACCCAAGCCGACATTGATGAATGTGCTTCAATACTAATAGATTATGCAATAAATATGCTTGCGACAAAATCTAAAGAGGATGGGATGGAAATAGTAAAATCTACTGTATTAAAGTTGAATACTCTCAATGAAAAATGCGATTATTCTTTAATAGAAACTAATGAAAGAGAGCAGATTGCCGAAATAATAATTTTAACAGGAAGTGAGTTGGGATATAACACTGTTAATGAAGATGTTACTGAAGAGTGGAGAGAATGGTAAGTTAGAGATTATTTAGCTGTCAATACAAAAGGAGAAGTCTATGAGCTTTTACATGATCCGTATAGTATATGACTAGTCCTGAAAAAGGTTGACTAGTTTAATAGTTCAAATATAGTTAAATCAGAGTAGGGCTTTTCCTATTCTGATTTTGCTTTTTATAAGTTTTTAATTTCCCCTCGCTCGCGCGAGCTTCTAGCTCGTGTCCTAAGTGCAAATAACAATCAGCAAAGCTAACTTTTATGTGTTAGCTTTGCTATTTACTCCCATTCTTTAATTTTATACTATGGGCAGAAAATATAAATTTCATGAAAAGGAGGGAGCATATTTTATAAGTTTTGCCCCGGTATTCCGGATTGATATTTTTACCAGAACAGAGTATTTTGATATTGTCATTAAGTAACCTTTAAATTGTTTTGATGATTATCAGGAGGTATTGGAAATAGATGTAAATTTATAAAAGGATGTTTGATGAGCACGAGCAAGATGCTCGCGCCAGCGAGGGGTATTGTTTAGAGACTCGCGAGAGGTTGGAAAAAAAATAAAAATATCTGAGAATTGGTATGTTTGGCGGATTAATGATGAAAGAAAAAGATATATGCAATTGATAGCATTTGATTTAACTCAGCTCAATAGTGATGTAGTAAGAATTTTTGAAAAAAATATTTATTGGAAGAATCTCCTTCTACCAATGAAATTCTACAGGATAATATTTATACTTATGTTTCAACGATTCATGAAAAAAATTAAAAATTTCACTAAACCAATGCTCGCAAAAAAGAAACCTGCAAAGCTATAAGCAAAAAAGCCTATTGTCATACACCTTCATCAGCAGGAAAACTTATTTTAAATATAATGATGTAATCACAATGAGTTAATCAATAATAACGATAAAGGCTTTGGTCATGTCAGATAAAGGTGCTAGATTTGATTTAATAATATTTGTGAGTAAAGCTTAATTTTGAATGACAACATTGTATTATCCTTTAAATTTATTCTATCATGAAAAAACAAATTGTTATTGCGATGTCATTTCTAGGAGCAATCGCTTTAGAAACTGATCAGGTTTTGGCACAAAATTCTGAGCAAGTTAGTAACTCCGTCAACATTGTGTTATCAGATGTTATTTCAATGGATATAGGTGCTGTTGCATCACAAGGCACTGTAGATTTTAATTATGTGAATACTACAGATTATAATTCTTCAAAAAAGGTGACAGTGCCCAATAGTTTAGTCATTATTTCCTCCAAAAATTTCGATGTAAAAGTAAAATCTGAGGGCTCAAACTTTGTAAGTGGTACCAACGTAATTCCAGTAGATATATTACAGGTAAAAGCAATACCGGGCGGAAGTTTAATGGGAACCCTAAATGAGGTCACCTTATCCGCAACCGATCAAGTCCTGGTAGGTAATGCGAGTTCAGGATCAAAACAATCTTTAAATATTGCCTATTCTATTTCAGCAGAAAAAGCATCTAAGGTACTTCTGGGAAAACCTAAGGGAACTTATACGCAAACGGTAACGTATACTGCGACAGCTTTATAATAAAAACAAACAGCAATTTTATATAAGCCCTCAACACTTTGGAAGTGTTGAGGGCTTTTCTATTTACACCCAATACATAATCCTGTAGTGATTTTACTACATGAACTTCCATTTTCCACTACAAAGAAACTTTTATAGCCACTGTAGATTTGCAGTATAATTAAACAACAATTAAATAGTACGATCATGAAAAAACAAATCGCAATCGTGGCCTTATCTCTTGGAGCAATTATATTAGGAACGAACAATGTTCAGGCTCAAAATACCACTGCAACAACCACTGTAAACATTACTCTGAACGATGTGATCTCCATCGATGCGGGAAGTACTGCCATCGGTAATACGGTTGACTTTAACTATGCTACTGCAGCAGATTATAACTCTGATCAAACAGTTACTAAAGCCAATTCTTTAAAAGTTACTTCAACGAAGAACTTTAATGTAAAAGTAAAAGCGGGAGGTGCTAATTTCATGAATGGAACCAACTTAATCCCTGTCAATGTTTTGACCATCAAAGCAGCTACAGCTGCCGGAACTATGGGCGGAACGAAAAGTGCTGTTGTTTTGTCTGCTACCGATCAAACGCTGGTATCAAACGCCCCGCTTGGAAGCGCATTAACACTGAATTTGGACTACACTATTCCGGCAGCGAAATCATCTTCGTCTGATATTTTAGGTAAACCAGCCGGAACTTATACACAAACAGTAACTTATACTGCAACCGCTTTATAAAAAAACACAACAATTATATAAGCCCTCAACATTGTAACGATGTTGAGGGTTTTTATGTGTAATCCAAATTAACAATCCTGTAGTGATTTTACTACATCAACTTCCATTTTCCATTACAAAGAAACTTTTATAGCCACTGTAGATTTGCAGTATACAAAAGAAAACAATTAAATAAAATTAAAATAGTACGATCATGAAAAAACAAATCGCTATCGCAGCCTTAACTATCGGAGCCGTTATACTGGGAACTAACAATGTTCAGGCTCAAAATACTACGGCAACAACCACTGTAAATATCACCCTGAACGATGTAATCTCTATTGATGCGGGAAGTACTGCAATTGGTAATACAGTTGACTTTAACTATGCTACTGCAGCAGATTATAACTCTGATCAAACAGTTACTAAAGCCAATTCTTTAAAAGTTACTTCAACGAAGAACTTTAATGTAAAAGTAAAAGCAGGAGGTGCTAATTTCATGAATGGGACCAACGTAATCCCTGTTAATGTTTTGACCATTAAAGCAGCTACAGCTGCCGGAACCATGGGCGGAACAAAAAGCGCTGTTGTTTTATCTGCCACCGATCAAACACTGGTATCAAACGCTCCGCTTGGAAGCGCATTAACACTGAATTTGGACTACACTATTCCGGCAGCGAAATCATCTTCGTCTGATATTTTAGGTAAACCAGCCGGAACTTACACGCAAACAGTAACTTATACCGCGACTGCTTTATAATATTTTTTTTAGTTTATAAAGGTTCCTTTTGTTACGTTTTCAGTAGTTTTAGGAATCTTTTATTTTAAACAATTTACAACATGCGCAAGTTTATTAATCTCTTCATTTTCGCTATCCTCACAGGGTCTTCTTCAATACTGGCACAAAGTATTTCCATGTCTCCGACACGCTTGTTTTTCACTGGTAATCCAGGTGAAAAAGTGACACAGACCGTTACGCTTCAAAACAGTTCGGATAAGGATTATGTTTTTAATCTCAACTATAAAGACTGGGTCAGAGAAGAAGATGGAAATAAGGTGTATCTTGATGCAGGCAGTTCAAAAACTTCCAATGCCTCCTGGATATCCACCTTAGAAAACGCTGTTACAGTTCCTGCAAAAAGCACGAAAGAGATTGTAGTGACCATGCAGATTCCTGCGAACGCATCCAGATCTGCTGTTACAAACAGCATGTTGTTTTTCACCCAGCTTCCTCAGCAGGCAGATAAGGCACGTGTTCAAAATGGCATTGGTATTATCACCTTATTTGAGGTAGGACTTCACATCTTTTATACACCACCCGGGAACCATGTAAAAAGTTTGGATATTACCAATATTTCAGAAGTGAATAATGAGAAGGCAGCGAACAGAAAAGTTGCAGTAAGCATTCATAATGATGGAAACACCATCAATGATGCCACCGTTGCGTTTGAACTCACCGACACCGATAGTGGTAAGGAAATAAAATTACCTCCAATTTCCATCTCCATGTTTCCGGATACCAACCAAACCGTTCAATTTTCTTTACCAGACAACATTTCAGGAAACTTTCTTGGTGTGGCTATTATTAAAATGGCAGAATCCAATGATTTACGTGTAGGCGAAAAAAACTTTAAATTTTAAAATTAAGTCTTGAAAAAGAGTGGCATATCGATATCAATCCTAAGAAGAACCATCTTATTTTTTGCATTGGCTCTCCTTCATTTTTCGTTCGTCTTTGCGCAGGAAAAGAAGGATATCCAAATTCATTTTGAAAATGAAAGTGTAGCTGTTGAGAAGGGATCTACTTTTACTAATTTTCTGGTTATTGAGAATAAAAGTTCCGAAGAGATTAGCATTCAGAATATCATACCTGAGGAACAATATCCGGGATTGCTTTTCTATCCAAAAAATAACCTTACCTTAGGTGCAGGTCAGTCTAAAAATCTTCCTGTGAAACTGATCGCCAATGTGGATTTTATGAAGCTGAGATCTAATGAGATTACATTCAAGGTTTCGTACACTACCCCAACGGTCACCGGCACTGAAAGTGCGTCGTTCTTCGTTAAAAAAGACGAGAACAAAAACATCGCAATTTATACGGCCACTTACGAAAATTTTATTAATCCCGGTACCCCCGACTCCTCAATGCTGCTGATTGTAGAAAACCAGGGCTATAGCAAACGAACGGTTAGGATTGATTTGCAATCCATTCCTGATGGCTTGGAAATGATGCCAAGGCAACAAACCGTATCTCTGGAAGGTTTAGAAAAACAAACGGTTGAGATCAAAATTGCGGTCAGAAAACAGAATACTCTTTATCCCGAATTTAATATTAATGCAACCGCTACAGACCTGCTTGATAATAAAATCGTGGGAAGCAATACGCTCTACCTGGTTATTTTATCACACAACAGACAAATTGCCCGGGGAAACGAAGCGGTGAGCGGAAGTAATTTTGCGGAAATCAGCTATAATGAAAACAGTTCTGGTTTTGATTATCTTCAATTGAGAGGAAACACAGCGTTTCGGATCAACGAAAATCTGAAAGCGCGCGTCAATGTGGGTGCAGATTACTATCTTGACGGGCGTTATAATCTCTATGACACCTGGCTTGAAGTGGAGAGAAAAAAAACGGTATTACGGTTAGGAAATGTTAATAGCAACGATTACGATTATCCGGTTTTCGGAAGAGGCGGAAAAGTTTCTACCCAATTGGGTAAAAATAACCAGATTGAAGTTCTTGCGCTGGAAAATAATTATAACCTGTATGGTACTTATTTCCAACAAACGAAAGGATCTACCATGGCGGGAGCAAAATATAGTTTCGGAAATTCCCAATCTTTCAATGGGAAGGTGTCTTATATATTCGATCATGATCCGCGCTTCAACGTAGATACACAGGTCGCGAACGGAACAACATCATTTTTAATTAACGATAAATACATCCTCCGCACAGAGGTAGGGTTGAGTCAAGAAAAAGGTCTTTCGAACAAAGATGAAAACACAGGTGCTTTAATGGGAGCCAATTACGAAGGAAAAATAGGAAAATGGGATATCCAATCTATTAATTCCTTTGCTACCAAAAGTTATGCAGGGATTAAAAGGGGATCTTTTATCTCAAATCAGCGAATCGGCTTCCAATTTTCTAATTCTCAACGTGCTTTTATACAATATCAGGATTCGCAGGTAGATCCCGAGTTCCTGAGTTTCCAGAATGCTCCCATACAACCTGGGAATACCTCTAATCTGCGTTATTATTTCAACAGTACAGAAGCTTTGGGATTAGGGTACCAGTTTTCTTTAAAAAAGTGGAATTTCCTACTGGCTCCAAAGGTTGAAAAGCAGAAAACAGCTAGTTTCTATGCATCACAGGAACTTTTTTCTTACCGACTGGAGACCAGCATAAGCACTGTATTGGGTTCTCACGGATTGAATTGGACGGCGGAATATTCTTATTCAAAAGCCAATAACAGGGAAGAATGGTTCAACAGCCTGAAAACAACTTTGTCTTACAGGTATAAATCCTTCTCCCTTAACGGAACTGCCCAATGGAATGCAACGAGTGTCTTTGATTTAAATTCTTATTACAATGCTGCAGACCGTAATTTCGCCAACTACAATTTATATGCCTCGTATAATTTCCAGATGATGAATAACCATCTGAGCGGATCTTTTTCCGCCGGAGCTTCCTATTCGGAACTTTATAAAAACTTAAACAGTAATGTGAGCGGTAATCTGGAATATAAGATTTCACCTTCCTGGTCCAGCACAGGTTATTTTAATTTTTCAGGTTATAAATCTACCGCTGATTATGTAACCAGTGGCAGTTATTACCAGTTTAGAGTCGGAATTAAAAAATATTTTACAGCAACGACCTCCCTGGGAAATCATAAAGTGACGCTACAGTTATTTGAAGATAAAAATTTCAATGGGCTTCTGGAGACCGGTGAATCGGTACTTGCCAATGAAATCGTAAAACTGGACAATTTTGTTGCGCTAACCGATAAGAATGGAAAAGTAGTTTTTCAGAATGTACCTGAAGGTACGTACACCTTAAAGGTAAACGAAAGTGCAGGGGCTCGATTGATGATGGATCCTGTCATTATGGTGAATAGCAACATCAACCGGAAAATAGGCTTGGTAAAAAATATCAGGATCAAAGGGAAATTAACCGAGATCAGACAAGCATACGATGTAGTGGAAACGGATGTAACCGGAATCCTGGTGTACGCAAAAAGTGAAGATGGTAAGATTGAGACCGCCGTGGTTAACCAAAAAAATGAGTTTGAGTTTTTCCTGAAAGAGGGAAAATACGATCTCTATATCGAAAATGATAAATACAGCTATACAAAACCCATCCAAACTATTAAGGTAACAAAAGATGGTTATTCAGAAACCGTTATTTTTGAATACAAAAAGAAAGACACTACCATTAAGGTGAAAAAGTTTTAAAATTTAGACGTATGAAAAAGATGAAGGCTTTTTTAACAGGAATTTTCATGGTGCTCTGTGGGTCTACAGCCACAAAAGCTCAGGATCTCTACCTGTCGATTCCTGAAAATAATATTTTTAACAGAAGTGAATTTACCTCAGTACCTACCAGAGTAATGGTGAACGCCAACAGGACCAACTGGGATTATACTTTTTTTGGATTGGTGCCAACAGCTCCTACATTTACCTCTGTGTCCGGACCTACTTTTACGCACACCACTTCCTCATCTACTTTACCCAGTTCCATTCTTCTGTGGCAGTTGGAAAGTATGGGTGGCCAGCTGCCTGCTACTGGATTTTCAGGTTCTTTACCCGGTTTTCAGTCGTTCAGTACAAGCGCTGTAAAATGGTTTGAACCGCCATCGATCAGTATCGCGGGAGGATTCAACCGGGGAAATATTAATTTTATATTTAAAATTCCAGCCGCACAGTTTGCTGCCAATGCTTACCGAGCCGGGAATTACTCCATGGATATCAGTCAAAATTATAATGATTTCACGCCACGTAATTTTAAAACAATTTTAACCATTCCTTCATCCATCAAATGGACTACAACCTCTTTAACAAAATATATAGAAATATCGTCTTTAAATGACTACAGAATTGCAGGCACAAAGGTGTTGAGTCTGGATAATGCGGAAATTGCGCATACCGTTGATTTTAATGTATGGGCGAAAACTGCTGCCGCCAATATTCAGTTCACTTCTTCTAAAGGTGCTCCAGGAACCAGAAACATTGCAGCGATTAAATTGGGCAGTAATGGATCTACACTCACTACCAAAGCCTTATCTGCTGATTTTCAGAATTTTTCCACCACTAATTTCAGTGTTGTTTCGGGAAACAGAAACAGCTTCAGTCCAGAGCTTTATGTGTCTGCAGAAGATTTCAAAACCCTTTTTTTTGAAGCCGGAACTTATACATTTGAATTGAACTTTAATGCCAGAAGTACGGATAACTCGATTAATAGTTTGCAAAATACGGCTGTTCAGCTAAAGGTGCTTCCTCTGTCGGAAATCACCATCCCCAGCTCCGGACGAAATGTCAATTTCAATTTTAATACAGCTTCCCAGTACACGAATGGTCAGTCACAAATGATTCCCAACCAGATTGTACTGTCTAATAATGAGAATTTTGAACTGTATGTGAAATCGGACGAAAATTATTTCAAGAAAGGCGGCCTGCAGACCGACATCAATTCCAATCTATTACAAATTGGCGTGGATGGAAGTTCTGTAAATGCTCCCTTATCCAAAACTCCCCAAAAGATACTTTTTAACGGAACACCAGTTTTGGACCGGGGATTGAACATCAGATATACCATCCCGGCGGCGGGTGCCCAAAGTTTGGTAGGTAAGGAAAATACCACCTACTCTATCAATGTGTATTATAGCTTTACTGCTATTTGATAATACTCCTCAAAAACTCCGCAGCTTCTAAGATGATCAACACAGATCTTGTTACAATACGTATTGCCGCTTAAGGGCAAGTCTATTTTTTCACTTTCGGTAATGCCTATCAAATTCAGATGTATCCTCAGTAGGGACAAGTCTGAATTTGATCCGGGTATTATGGATCATCAGAGGCCAGTTATGGGTCGCTTTAAAACCATTAGAAATGAATATATTATTCACGGCACTCATCATGTAGCGCCGTGAATTGTTTTGTATCGTTTTTCCGATGATATTAATTGACAGGATGCATGTAACCAATTGGAAATAGAGAATTAAATTGTAAAACCCGTTTGTACATCACAGATATACCAGATGTTGTCACCCTTAAAAAGTTCGGAAAAAGAACAAACTGAAGCAAAAATAAAACTTAGCACCTGAAGAGAATAAGCGCTAATAAAAATTTAATTACTTATTACAATACAATTAATTTTACTTCTTACTAAAACATATTTAAATAATATTATTCCTATAAATTTGTTATTCGAAGCAAATTATGGCATTAAAATGATTGAAAAATGCAAAAAAAGAGCCATGATCTTATGACTTTGGAGATTTACAGCCTTTATCTAAAAAAGCATGGAGGCAACCAAAACAATAAGAGTTTTGGAAAAATGTATTGAAATACCTATTATTGCAGTGCCAGAAGGGATTCTTACTGACAAGAGAGCAGTTTCTGCAAGTCAGAAGGCCGGATTTTTTAAAGTAATAATACAGAATGTATGAATGACGTGATCAACGAACTACAATTAAAAATCGAAAGACTGGAAAACGAAATCAGTTTTAAGAACGGTCTGATCTCGATATTGTCTCATGATTCAAAAGAAATGTTTGGAAATTTTCTGTGGCTTATAGAAGCGCTGGAAGACAAGATGATCAATAAAGAGGATTTTTCTAACTTGTTGCCACAGGTAAAAGGCGATGCACGAAAGAATATGCAAACCATTCAGGACAGCACGGCGTGGTTAAAAACACAATACGGAGACTTTAAAATTAAACCTGTGAAAATACAGGTGATTGATCTTTTTCACCATTTGGAAGAAAAATATGCTGCTGAATTAAAAGAAAAGAATATTAAATTTCATTTTAAAGGAGATCGCAATACCTCTCTTGCTACCGATCGCTTATTACTCGAATATGTTGTGGACAAAATTTTTAATAATGCGGTCAAATACTCTTTTCCCGGGCAAGATATCTGCCTCCAGGAAGCCACAGAAGGTGATCAGATCGTACTTTCTGTCATTGATTGTGGAGCGGGAATGGCTGAAAAATATGTATCTGCGATCTTCTCTTTTGACAACCCGATCTTCCAGGGAACTGCGGGTGAGAAAGGGGTTGGATTAAGTTTGAAAATTGTTAAAAATTTTGTATCCTTGATGCGTGGAAACATCCAAATCACTTCCATTGAAAATAAAGGCACTACAGTTTCCCTTTTTTTAGATAAATTAATAGAATGATGGGTTTAAAAGTAAACGTTCGTATTATTGTAGCAGACGATCATGGCATCGTCCGGATGGGATTGGTACAAGCCATCAAACGCCTCCAGCCTGATGCTGTCATTTCAGAAGTAGAGGATTATAGATCGCTGTACAAAGCAATTTCGAAAGAAGAATGGGATCTGGCCATCATGGATGTTAATATGCCTAATGGTTCTGTTCAGGAAGCGATCGATTATATAAAAATTCATCAACCCGACTTAAAAATTCTCATATTTTCTTCTCAGGATGAAGAACTCTATGCTGTGCGTTATTTAAGGATGGGTGCCGGTGGCTATCTAAGCAAACAAAGCTCCGCTACAGTAATCGAAACAGCTTTAACGAAGATGCTAAATACCGGCCGGTATGCAAGTGAGAGCATAAAAGAAGCAATGTTTTTAGAATCCTTGAATGGTGAGACAAAAAATTCACCCTTTGAAACATTGTCAGACCGCGAACTGCAAATTGCCAATAAGATTGCAGAAGGTCTTCCCCTCAAAGAAATTTCTAATCAGCTTAATCTCCATTCATCGACAGTCAGCACTTATAAAAACAGACTGTTTGAGAAACTTAAAATACGATCTGTACCTGAATTGGTGGAGATTCTCAGACTGTATAATCAGTAATTTTTCTATTATTTTCCATCCCGAGAAATGGCGGGATAATGTGCCTCACAATAAGATTTCACTCCGCTATCTTCAGCGAATTTTTCGTGAAATCACTTTGTACTGACAGAACCGGAGGTCGCGAGATTGATACAAACCAGGCTCACGAAGCTCCCGTGCTATCAGATATATTCCTCTTCCTTGAATTGGCTTATCACAACATCAGGGAGATTATATTCTTACATCCATTTTGGGTTTTACTTTAGTACACTTTTTATCAGATCCAATCCTATTGTTAATTCTTCTTTTATTTCTTTTTCCATCGCTGAAAAATCTATATTTTCATCAGCTGTCTTCTCCCATTTCAACGCACAGTCTGAAAGTCTGAAAAGACCAGCAGTTCCGGCGGTGCCTTTAAGTTTATGAAGAATTATTTTGGCATTGGCTGCATCTTTTGCTGCTGCTGTGGCCCCGATATTATTCTCAGTCTGTGTAAGCTCGTTAATTACAAGGTTTAAAAAGATTTCTTTGAATTCATCATCCCCGCCAATCTGCTCATTCAACATATCCATATTGATATATTTCTCAGTGACTATTTCAGCTTCTGTTTCAACATCTTTATCTTTTTTAATAACAATATATTTTTTGAGCATCTCCAAAAGATCTCCCTGTCGCAAAGGTTTAGGCAGAAAATCGGTCATCCCCGACTCCAGACATTTTTCTTTCTCTCCCAAAACGTTTCCGGCTGTTACCCCAATAATAGGTACGTTTTTGTATGCAGGCAAAAGACGGATCTGTTGTGTAGCTTCTATACCGTTCATTATCGGCATCTGTACATCCATAAGAATAATAGAGAAATCTTTCTTCTTACAATCTTCCAAAGCTTCGAGACCATTGACCGCTTCTGTAAGATTCACGCCAGGTATAAGTGATTTCATCATTCTGTTATTCAGAACCATATTCACCGGATTATCGTCTACTAAGAGCACTTCCAGCTCATTCATAAAAGAAAACGGGTCTTTTTCCAAATGTTCAGGAACAGCTGCTTCTATCACGGTATTTTGGACGACACGTCTAAGTGTTTTATAAAGATCAGCAGACTTAATAGGCTTCAGAAGAAAATAAGAATTGTCTTCTTTACGGAAAGAATTAAGGACATCATGCTCCTCCGAAGAAGTGTGAAGAATAACCAATGGTGAAGTTTCATTCCGTTGACTAAATAAGTCTTTGATCTTATCAATTGTTTCCAAACCGGAAATGACCGGCATATGATAATCCATTAAGATCACATCGAAACGTTCCCCTTTAAGCAATATCTGCAAAGCCTCCATTCCGTTGGCAGCCAGTGTAGATTCTATATTTTTATAGGTAAGCATGTGTTGAAGAATGATTCTGTTTGCCTCATTATCATCTACTACAAGCACTTTTTTTATACTGAGATCACCTTCTTCTCTTAATTCGGATATTTCGTAAGGAATTTCAATATCAAAGTAAAAAACAGAACCTTTTTCAGGCATACTGATCAGCGATAAATGACTTCCCATATATCCAAGAATATTGTTGGAAATGGTAAGACCGAGACCGGTTCCTCCGTAACGCTTACTGATAGAGCTATTTTCCTGAGTAAAAGCATCAAAAATATGTTTCTGCTTCTCGACAGGTATACCAATTCCTGTATCTCTTACAGAAAATCGCAGCACAATGTTTCTATCATCCATGCGGAGTTTTTCCACTTTCAACTCAATTTCACCCTGCTCTGTGAACTTTACGGCATTCCCCAAAAGGTTAATAAGGATTTGCTTTAGTCTGGATTCATCAAGTAATAAAGTTTTTGGAAGTCCCTGCTCAATATTAAGAAGAAGTTCAATATCTTTTTTCTGAGACTGATACAGAATCACGTTAATAACCTGACTTACCATATCATAAACATCACTTTTCTCTATCAGAAGTTCCATCTTACCTGATTCTATTTTAGAAAAATCCAGAATATCATTAATAATGTTCAATAGATTTTCCCCTGATTCATTAATATAATTAAGATATTGAGTCTGAATATCGTTAAGCGGAGTTCGCAAAAGAAGATCAGAGAAACCGATCACTCCATTTAAAGGGGTGCGTATCTCATGACTCATATTGGCAAGAAACTCTGATTTTGCCTTGCTTGCGATGTCAGCCATTTTTTTTGCATTTTTAAGTTCTTCATTGATGTGTACAGAATGCGTAATATTCTGTACAGAAACAATTACGCCTCCAATTTCATGATCTGAAAGATACCATGGGCCCACCTTAAGGTCGAAATGCTGAATTTCTTCTTTGCCATCAACACTAATCGCAAAATCTTCATTAATATAAGTTTTACCCTGCAGAGCGGCACGATAAATTTCTTTTCGTTCTTCAGGAACGTTTGGTGACACCACAAAAAGATTCTTTCCGATCATATCAGTCTCTTCCATTTTGAATTCATCTCTCCACCTGCTGCTTACAGAAATATAATTAAGATCTTTATCAAACATCGCCACGGCAACCGGAACATACGTGACGAACGACTGCATCATTGCCTCTTTTTTAGCAATATCAAGAAACATATTTTTGAATACATCGATATCCTGAATGATCCCATATACCCTGTTGCAAACTCCATTTTCAAATTCCGGGATTCCTTTTACCCTTACCCAGATCGTAACTCCATCATTACGTACCAGTTGGAATTCTTCATCATATGGAATACCTTCTGTTACCGCTCTGTCGAATAAAAATTTTATTCTTTCTCTGCTCTCTTCTTTATAAAAACCGATCGTATTTTCTAAATCAGGCTGAAAATCATTAGTTATTTTATGAATTTCTCTGGTACTTTGAGACCATAATACGGTGTCTTTTTTCAAATTTACTTCCCAACCTCCCACTTGAGCTACAGAGCTTGTCTGCTCCAGCATTTTTTTGGTATGAATCAGATCTTTCTCTAAAATCATTCTTTCGGTGACATTCAATGCCGTGCTTACGACATAAGATTTTCCTTCTTTATCGATCTCAACGAGATTATGGTACATCCAGATCTGCTCTACCCCATTCTTTCCCTTAAGAATCATCGTTCCGAAATCCTCCTTGTTTCTATTAATCCTATCAAGATACTGATATAAAGAAGGCCAATTATGCTCGGGAACAAGATCTTTAAGGTTTAATTTTTTTACCTCATCTGCAGAATAATGAAGTGTTTCTCTTCCTTTTTCATTAACAGCGATAATGTTGCCCTCCATGTCATGCATGCTCATCAAACCGATGGCATTTTCAAAGAAACTCCTGAAACGTCTCTCTGAGCTTTCCAGCTGACGTTTTTCTTCAGTCTGCGCAGTAATGTTGATTCCGAAGCAAAAAATTTCAGAAAGTTCATGATTAGGTTTCAAAACCCATTCTACAATCACAGAACTGCCATCATGAACTATGGTAGAGGTTGTAAAAGATATTTCCTGGTGAATTTTCGTAAGATTTTTAAGCTTTGAAAGTTCCTCACTCCCTTCACCGAAAACCTGATTGAAACCCAATCCAACTGCATCTGCTTTATTTAATGAAAAAACTTTTTCGACTACCGGATTGAAATCTTTAAACTTTAACTCATCATCTAAAACACAGATCAGATTATTCGATATGTTGAAGAGTTGCTGAAAGTATTCTGCATAAATTGTCTTTCTCTTGACCATAAGAAGGTTAGAAATAACATCTGAAAGTTTTTTGAGTGCTGTAATCTGCCTATCTGATATGGTTCGGGGTTCATAATCAATCACACAGATTGTTCCTAATGCAAAACCTTCATCGTCAATAACTGGTATACCTGCATAGAATCGTATTCCACCTTCCAAAATCAGGGGATTGTTCCGGGATCTGTCATCCAAAAGTGTATCATTAATAACCACTACTTCTCCACTTGCTATCGCATACTGGCAAACCGTATTCTCGCGTTCTACAGAATCGATCTCAAGACCTATACAGCTTTGGATGGTCTGCGTATCACTTTTCATAACTGCAATTAAAGAAGCTGGACAATCGGCAATGAGACACGCAGTCTCTGCAAAAACATCAAATTGAGGGTCTTTGCCTAAGTTCAGGAGATCAAAAAATTCTATCTTTTTTAGTCTTCCCGACTCATTATCAGGAATGATATTGTTCATCATATTACTCGCTAAATTATTTAAAAATAAATAAATATCATTATAATATTAATGTAAATAAGTTTTTACAAAAGGTTTATTTAAATACCACAATCCCTACTTATTCAAAAGTAAGAATAGATAGAATGATAATAATCTTGCTTTGAAGTTTATAGATGATTAAATAGCATCTGCTTTCATCGACGCATTTTCATTATTCAACAAGAAAATTGATGAATTCAAGATTTAAGACAAAACTTTACCGGATCTAAACTCTACATTGTAATTTTTTCTACTCTTTTTCATGCTCTTTAAGTTAAAGAGCATAACAATCGTGTCCTAATAAGGTTAGTAGCTCCATATAATTCTTTATACGGGTAATTATACAGCCAATACATAAAATTGTTGCAGATTTTTTTTAAAATTTTATAAATAGTAATTATATTTTCTAGTTTACATTTTTTTTCGAAATATAAATTGCTTAAATCTGTAAATGCAATGGCTTTTCAAATGTCGGAAATCCTTAATCTTCTGCAAAAAATAAATTATAGCAACAATATACTTTAATGTACCAAGCCTGATCTTTACATAAATCCTATTAACTACTCACAAATTAAATATTCTTCTTAAAATCTTTATATCACAACTATAAAAAATTAAATTTTAAATTCGAAATTGCTAAATCCTTTTTAATTTGGCTCAAACGAAGCAAATCATCTATAAAAGTTTTTGAAGATACGCTCGTTAAGGTCCCTTGACAGCATTATTCCTAGATTCTCTATATTCTAACTATTCTAGATAAGTTATTTTTGTTCATTATGTGATAACTTTAATTGTTTAATAATTTACTTTTTGTTACCACTTTTTGCAAGATGTACAACCATTAGACTGGCTATTGGTCAGATTTTCTTGAATTATTCGTGACCTATTTTGATTTTTTTTGACACCTGAGCTAAAATAAAAAAACGCTGTAAACATTAATGTTTATAGCGTTTTAGCTTATTTTGGTTTCCCAACTGGCGGAGAGTGAGGGATTCGAACCCCCGGACCTGTTACAGTCAACAGTTTTCAAGACTGCCGCAATCGACCACTCTGCCAACTCTCCTTAAACTCCGATTATATCGTTGTTTTCAGTGGTGCAAATATAGAAACTTTTTTATTACTGACAAAATATTTTTAAAAGAAAATTAATGTTTTTTTATTTCAAGCACTTTTTTCACGAAAACATCGGTCTGGTCGAGGAATTCCTGATCCGTCAGCTGAATTTTAATATGGGGAATAACTCCTCTTCCTCTCTCCTGATCATTAAGCACTTGCGCATCCTGAATCACATGAACAATAGAAAACCCGGTCTGAATACCGGTATTAGGAAGTTCATAGACAATCGGAAAATGTCCGTTATGCTCATAATAGCCTCCATTTGTTTCCCTCCCGATAACAATAGCATTTGTGTAAGATTTTATTAATGAAGCAAGATGAGATCCCGCTGAAGCTACATTTTCATCAATAAACAGATAGAGCTGTCCTTTAAATATTTTTTTATCAGGTAATATCAAAGGATTTTTATCATTCGCCCAGTAAAATTTTCCTTGGGAATGTTGCGTATAAGTCTGTTTAAGATAAGTATCCAGTCCGTATCCATCCTTCACCCCATTGGCAAGAAAAACAGGAGTGATTACCAGTCTTTCTTTTACGGGAGTTTCATTAAACTTTGTATAAGCATACTGACTGTCCCGGAAAGGGCGCTGGGTAAGATAAGTAAATACCTTTTCATACAGTGCTCCTGCTCCACCACCGTTTCCTCTCAGATCGATGATAAGATGCTCTGCTTTTTCCTGCTCCAGCGTTTGCAGCATATGATCGAGGAAATCACTGAACTTTTTATAAGCAGGATCATTCTCATCATTTGCGAAATCAAAAGTTCTTACGGATAATCGGTACAGGTCATTCCCTATTTTATCCAGACTGTATTTCTCAGTCTGATTTTTAGTTAAAGAAAGGGAATATCTGGATTCCTGAAGTTTTTTAAACTGGTCTAAAGATATTCCTGGTAAAGTGACCTGCCGGATCTCATTATTCCATTTGTAGTGTATATTATACTTTTCATGAGTACCAAATTCTATATAAAACTTATCAAGCATTCCTTTTTCAAACCCTGCTCTTTCCCGGTAAGGCATAGAATAGCCATCGGAAGAATAATATTGTGAAAAGCGGTCGATCATCTCTTGGGCAGGAATCCCGTTAATAGACAAAATTTCGGCCGCAAGGGGAATACTCACTTCTTGTGAATTCTGAAGCAAGCGTCCGTCTACGTTTTTCAATGTAACAGGCAGGTATTCTGGCTTTTGAGTCAGATAATAGGAAGCATGATTAGGCAGATCTGTAAAATTGTGACAGCTTCCTTCAAAGACGGTCAGTTTTGCTATAATTTTATAGAAATCAAAAATATTCCTGCTGTTTCCTGCCTCTTTTTCTGCCCAACTGTATATACTGTCTATCTGTTTTTTGTTTCTGTAAACATACAACCCTGAGTTGGCCTGTTCCCTGATAGCACGGAAAGCACGAAGATCTTCGAGAAGCTGTGCAGAGGTAAACTGATCCTTTAGAGGAGATAAACTTTTAGATTCAGTAATGGAAACTTTAGCGGGTTTGGCTTTTTCAGTATAAGATTTGGGCCAGATTTTAAATTCATATTTTTGACCCTTTTCCGGCTTTACATAAAATCTTTCGGTACTTTTGATTCCTTTTGAGTCATCCTGCTCTTTGCTTTTTTTACCATTCACAAACAGAGATACCGCAAGATTAGCTTCATCAGATTGTATAGAAACCCAGACAGGTTTTTGGGATTTAGGAGTATATTGTAAAGTATCTCCGTATTTTATTGTGGAAATGCTCTGTGCCTGTATGGTATTCACCAGCAATAGAAGAGGAATAAAAAGCTGTTTGGTCATCGTTATTTTTTGGATGGAAAGATACAAATAAACCTTATCCTGAAAATATTTCTCCAAAACAGCTTGTAAAAAATTATAGCCTTACACTCATTTCCTGTACTTCTTCCGCTGAAAACCCATACATCTGGGGTGTTTTTACATCCAGAAGGTTCAGATAAATATACAGTTCTCCTCTGTGATGAATCTCATGCTCAATCATGGCCCGAAGCCATTTCCAGATTGAGATTTCGTTATTGGCAGGGGTTAAACATTTCCGGTTAAGATCCTCATCGGAAAGACTGCTGATAATCTCCAGCGTCTGCCTGTGCATTTCATTAAAATAATCTACCACATTCTCATATCCGTCCGCAAGTTCTTTTCCGCAGCCATGGTAGGCACTTTTTCTGCCTGAAATGGTTTCACCATACATATAACGCTCTATAGCAGCAATATGCCTGATCTGGTCTCCGATACTGAATTTTCCGGATTTGTAAGCATAATCAAGGTGTTCCGGCGGAACAACAGCGATGAGCCTAAGGGTTCTTTCTCTTATTTTCTCATAATAATCAAGAAATGACTGTATAGATTTTATCTCCATTGTACTGGTATTTGATTGTATTAATATTCTGTAAGGTGAAGATAAGAATTCTTGTCCTATGGCAAGGAAGTATTGATCTGCTTATTCTAATTTTAACATCAGAATCAACACTTTATACTGAAATATGAAAAATAATTGGGTTATTAAAATTTCAGGCCCGGTCATGCTGATTGCCGTCTTAAGTTCCTGTCAGCCTAAAACCGGTAAGAATGATACGGCAGAGCAAGAGCCAGGCAAAGCCATAACCATGAAAAATATACAACCCGCCCAAAGCGGCTATGCGGATATCAACGGATTAAAAATGTACTATGAAGTCTATGGTAAAGGAGAGCCCATAGTTCTTCTTCACGGAGCTTTTATGACCATACCGCTGAACTGGTCCGGTTTTATTCCTTTACTTGCTAAAAACAGAAAAGTTATTGTTGCCGAAATGCAGGGACATGGCAGGACGAAAGATATCAGCCGCTCCATCACCTATGAAGGGATGTCTGATGATGTTTCCGGTTTACTTCAGCATCTGAAAATTGCTAAAGCTGATATTCTGGGGTACAGTATGGGGGGCGGAATTGCCTTTCAGTTTGCCATAAGGCATCCGGAGCAGCTTCGTAAGCTTATTATTCTTTCCGGAACTTATGCTCATGACGGCTGGTGGCCCGAAGCTGAGGCCAGCTTTGCTTCGGTGAATGCAGACATGTTTAAAGATTCTCCCATTAAAAAGCAATATGACAGTCTTTCGAAAGATCCGGCTCACTTTCCGGAGTTCGTTAAAAAATTAATGTCTGCTGATCTTCAGCCTTATGACTGGACAAAAGAAGTAAATAATATAAAGGCTCCCGTTTTTATGGTAATCGGTGATATGGATGGTGTACAGTATGAACATGCGATTGATCTTTTCCGGGCCAGAGGAGGCGGGAAAATGGGAGATTTACATGGTTTATCACAATCCAGGCTTGCCATTTTACCAGGGACCACCCACATGGGAATGTCTCAGCGGGCTGATTGGCTGGTTCCCATGATCAATGAATTTCTGGATACCCAACCTGTCACTAAATAATACTTTAATATTTAATCATCCCATTCATTCCTATTCCATTTTATTGAAATCTGTATCTACATGGATAGTTTTTTTTATGTGATTGTATTCCGTAATTTTTCTTTCACACCTTTCAGAATACTTAAATCTGGTCTATTATTAAATATTTTTATGGAAGATTTATTATGTGACGATAGTCACAAAAGAGATCAGAGTAAACCTGCTAGCTTTGTTTCAAATAAAAAACAATATTTATGGAACAAACAGCCGACAATGCAGCAGCCCTGTTTATTCAGTCTCTGAATGAAGAAAACTTTGATAAAGCAGAAACTTTCCTTGATCCCGATTTTGTATTTGAAGGGGTATTAGGCAGAAGAGAAACTTCAGCAGTGTACATTAAAGATATGGAGCAAATGAAATTTAAATATCAGGTACTCCAGTCATTCACCGCAGGAGAAGATGTCTGCTACTGGTATAATATCAATATGGGAGAAAAAACAATTCTGGCTTCCGGATGGTATCATATTAAAGGGCAAAAAATTCTTTCATTAAAAGTTATTTTTGATCCGCGTCCTTTATTCAGGGATCAATAATACACCTTGTTACAAAGACAATCCGGCCGCCATTCTTTTCAGGATAGCGGCCTTCTGTTGCCAGATTACGAAGTCTGCATGCCCATCTAGTCTATGGTATCGGGTTGTATGTATCAGGATTGCTGATCTCAGTCTTGTTTACATAATTTCGGGTTAAGAACCGGAGCTTTTGTTTCGATTCTTTTGTATTTTATTAATCATAAAACAGGCCTCAACTTTATATTATGAACTACTCTATCCAACCCATTTTTCTTCTCCATACGATATAATCTTCTTCTCTGCTATCAATTTCCGGAATATCCTCCGGTTCCGGAATGTCCTTTATCTTTTTATCAGACAATAAAGGCAGGCTTACTTTTTCCCGTTCCCGGTTTACATATTTTTTATTTTCTACCGGATAAATTCTGCCATCAGAAGTAAGCTGGGTACCATATTTCTGAGGTTTACTTTGAAACACCTGAATCCTGTCATATAAATACGCTTTGTTTCGGGGATTGATATCATTACCGTGCTCCTCCATTATGGCATAGCATGTTTTCATAAATTCCGGTTCTCCAATCGCATGTTGAATAATCAGCCATGCTGCATCACTTGCTACTTCTCCCACCTTTGAAATTGTCGGAAATCCTATCTCTTTTATCATTTCCCGAAGCCGTTTTGCATTAGCTTTATGAATCTGCTCCATTTCCGGATGATATCCTCCTGAAAGGGCTCCTTTTTCTGCCAGTTCTTCTCTCATTGAAAGATCCCGATTGGCAAGTTCAATTAATTCTTCTGAAATTCTGTCATTCATGATTTAAAGCTTTTTGATCAGGTATTTTGGAGATTCTGAATACCCTTGCCGATAGTAAAACTGATGTGCCTTTTCTCTCGTAAAGTTACAATGTACTTCTATTCTGTCACAATTTCGCTCTCTTGCTGTTTTTTCACAATATTCTTCCAGATACTTTCCTATTCCGGCACTCCTGTTGTTTTTGTGTACCGAAAAATAACTTATCCTGGCAAAATCTCCCTGAAGAGCTATCTGTGGAATAATATGGATGGAAATAAAAGCCATAACCTTACCTGCATCATCTTCCGCTACAGCAAGATATTCGTCGGCATCATTTAAAAGTTTTTTTATTTTTTGCTCAATAAATAATTCTGTTCCGGCGTATCCCAACTGATCCAGTAAGCTGACAACAACTTCCGTATCTTTTTCTTTCATTTTTCTGATGTTCATAGGTATTTTGTTTTTCTATTTAACGAATTTCAATATGATCTTACCTGATGCGCAATGGACTCCAGAATAAAATCCGCCCTGTATTCTACGCTTACTTTAGGCACTTCAATAACATGATATCCATACTCCGTATACGTTTCTTTCATGATGTTAAAAGTATGCTCTGCTTCTTCAGGAGTCTGTTTTCTTTCCGGATCATTTTCGTAAATTTCTTTCCAGGGAGGAAGAATAAAAACACGATTCTGATAAACCATCTGCCGGGCCTTACTTTTCATCGCTTCGGAAACAGGCATTTGTTCCAGTCTGAGATAACCGATGGTATCCAGGATTCCGCGATCAAAAAAAGTTATTTTAGGATCATTAACTCTGTTTATTTCCTGATAGGAATGTACAGAAGCTTTAAACATCAGATCGGCAAAAAGTTTTTTATTCATCCATGGCAATCCATTTCCTCCCGTATTCAGTTGCTCTCTGATAATCCTGCGTCCTTCTTCAGGTACAGTGATAAATCCTCTTTTGTTCAGTTCTTCCAATAAGGTGGTTTTGCCGGCTCCCGGGCCTCCTGTAATAATATATAATTCCGGAATATTCTTATTCATTGTAATCAATAGGTTTGTATAAGCAGGTTACCCCCCGAATAAGAATATTATTTTACTTTCCGGGGTTGTTACTTATTATTTTTAATGATGTTCTGATAGGTATCCACACGATTTTCTTCGTGGTACATATTACATAATACCAGTACATTATCGGTATTATATCTTTCTGCAATATGTTGTAAATGAGTGTAAACTGATTCGGGAGTTCCCACAATGATCCTGTCTAAAATGGTGAAAAATTCTTTTTCTTGAGAAGCTCCTTTAATTTTTTGCTCCACCATTTCAGAGGGTAAAACCACATCGGGGTTTACCAATTGTCGTGACTGTAAAAACTGATAAGCCATTCCATAGGCATTATATCTGGCTTCTTCAGGATTATCTGCGACTGAAACAGCAACAGCAATCTGTAATGACGGATTCGTCATATACTGAGCATCATCAAATCCTTTAAGATAAGCTTCCGTATTCTCAATCCCGGTATCATTATTCATAAAAGCAGCATAAGAATAGCCTACGCCGTGTTTTGCCGCTTCTCGAGCTGATGTACTTCCTGATCCCAGCCACATGATTTCCGGTAAATGTGACAGATGTGAGGGCTGAGCAATAAGATTTTCGTAAACGCCTTTTTCTTCCTTTAAAAACTGAATGATTTCTTCCAGCTTAGCTTCCATACTGGATAAAATCACCGGTTTATGGTTGTTGAGAGCCATTATGGCATCTTTCAGTCCTCCGGGAGCCTTTCCCAGTCCCAGTATAAACCGCTCCGGATAAACACTGCTCAACAATTTTGTCCATTCTGCTATTTTATAGGCAGAATAGTTTCTCATCATAATTCCTGCAGTCCCTACTTTTATCTGTTGGGTTTTACTTAATACAATGGCTGCTAATAATTCAGGACTTGAACTTCCATACGCTTTCACCCCGTGATGCTCAGAAAACATAAGGCTATGAAATCCCGTTTCTTCAGCCATTAAAGCAAGATTAATACTGTTTTTCAATGCTGATATGGCATTACTTCCCATTGCAATGGGTGACTGATCTAATATCCCTAATTTCAGCTTCATATCATAACTCAGATTTTCTTAATTATCCGCTAGTGAAGGTATGAAAAAAAGAGATGCTGAATGAATACTCCCAGCATCAGATTACTGAAAGAGAATACCCATACCAATCTATTTATTCTTTAGGCGGAAAAGTAATTCCTTCTTCTTTAATCAGATCATATCCGTAATTCATAATCATTTCAATTACCGGAATTGCCTTCTTTCCTTTTTCTGTAAGGCTGTATTCTACCTTTGGAGGAACCACGGGAAATACTTCACGATGGATCATTTCTCTGGCTTCCAGTTCCCTTAACTGGCTGGTCAGCATTTTATCCGTAATATGAGGAATATCTTTTTTCAGCTCACTGAAACGAAGTGGCTTTTCCTGTAACCTCCACAGAACAGGCATCTTCCATGTGCCTCCGATATGGCTTAATGCAAATTCTATCGGGGTATAATAGAGTCTTTTATCATGGAAAAATTCGGGCATAATCGTTATTTTTATAAATTACACTTTCAAAAAAGTGAGTATAGAACTAAAAAGTAAGTATATAGATTTCTGATAGTTCATTGTGCAAATTTGCATAAAAAAATATGAAATCAAACAGAAATCTTTATGTTTTAGCTTTAGGTGTTTTCGGAATTACCACCACTGAATTTGGAGTTATTGGTATATTGCCGGAAATTGCCTCTGCTTTTCAAATTTCTACGGAAAAAGCCGGCTGGCTGCTGAGTACTTTTGCATTGATTGTGGCAGTATCCAGTCCTTTTATGCTTATTTTTCTTTGCTCTTTTAACAGGAAAAAACTTTTGACAGGATCTTTATTGGTCTTCATTATAGCCAATATAGTATCTGCTTATATAACAAATTTTTATTGTTTACTCATCATCAGAATGATTCCTGCATTTTTCCATCCCGTCTACTGGTCGGTTGCATTATCGATTGCTGAAAAAAAATCTGCTCCAGAAGATAAATCAAAAGCGGTAAGCATTATTTTTTCCGGCCTGACCCTGGCGACGGTACTGGGTGTTCCACTCGCGACTTTTATGGCTGATTTATTTTCCTGGCAGGCTTCTTTTTTACTAAATGCCTTTATTAATATCCTTTCATGGGCCGGGGTCCGGTTCTTTTTACCATCAGTTCAAAATACAGCGGAAATGACACTGAAACCTGATATCAAAATTTTCAGAAGCAAACTTCTGTGGATCAGCTTATTTCTGGCATTTTGTATAATAGCGGGAATGTATTCCACATATGGATATATAGCAGATTTTCTAAAATCTGTGACTCAAATGGATGGAAAACAAATCAGTCTTATGCTTTTTATCTTCGGAACTTTGGGTATAGCAGGAAACAAAATGGCTGGGAAATATATGAGCCGTTTCCCATTTTGTACGACTTCCGTTTTTCTGGTTTTATTAATAAGCATCCATTCTCTGATCTATTATTACGGAAGTTTTCTTATTCCCATGATGTGGATGACAGGATGTTGGGGGCTGATTCATTCCGGAGGGTTTCTGATCAGCAATATCAATGTCACATCTTCGGTATCTGGTTCATCTGAACTTCTCAACAGTATTTTTACGTCTTGCGGAAACTTTGCTGTAATGACAGGCACCTTACTCGGAGGGTTCTGGATTTCCCGTTACGGTATTGAACATATTGTCTGGTCAAGTATATTTTGTATGACAATCGCATTTATTATATTGATGGTGAAGAAAAATATGAGTCAGAATTCGTAATTTGGGAATGAACTTTTCAAACCATTAAAATAGAAAAAATGAAGAAAATACGAGATGCTTATTACCTGCGCGCTGAACTCACAGATGACCATCACCCTGTACACGCGCTGACAGCCGCAAGAGCAGATGATAATGAAAAACGTCTGGAATCTTTAGAGAAAATAAAAAAACTGGTTAAGGAACATCCGGAAATAGAAATCTTCGGATACCATGACCGGGAAGAATTTACCCTATCTACTTCAAAAAGCCAGTTTGTATAAACGTTTTATAAAAAATAGCCGGCTGTCTCAAGATGAGACAGCCGGCTATTTTTTATATTTGTATATCCGTAGTTTATACTTAGTAATCTTCAAAAAAAGATATAATTATTCCTGCATAATGGCAGTGACCTCGTCAAACTCTTTTTCAATAGTAGCATCAGGCTTATAGGTCAATAATGAAACAACAACATTGGTTATCAGAGAAAGCGTGAATCCCGGAATGATTTCATACCAGTGTTTTAAGGGATGCTGAAGGTATACCCATGCCAACACGGTGATTCCTCCTACTAACATTCCGGCAAAACTCCCCTGCCATGTTGTTTTTTTCCATAACAGAGATAAAAGAATCAATGGTCCGAATGCCGAACCGAAACCTGCCCAGGCATTTCCTACCAGATTAAGGATACTGTCTTTCGGATCTAATGATAATAATACAGCAATAACAGCTACCAGTAACACGGAGATCCTGCTGGCCATCAGTAATTGCTTTGGACTTGCTTTTTTATTCAGGAAAGCTTTATAAATATCTTCAGTCAATGAACTTGATGTCACCAGTAACTGTGAAGAAATTGTGCTCATAACAGCCGCTAAAATGGCTGTCAGAAGAAATCCTGCAATAAAAGGATGGAACAAAATACGGGAGAAATAGATAAAAATAGTCTCCGCTTCTGTTTTTGAACCATCGAATTTCATCATCGTCTGAATATCAAACTTTTGTAAATAAGCAATTCCAACAAGGCCGATTGCTAAAGCACCTGCAACAGTAAAGATCATCCATGTGATGCCTATTCTTCTGGCTTTAACCAGATCTTTAGGTTTATCAATCGCCATGAAACGTACCAGAATATGCGGCTGTCCGCAATATCCCAATCCCCAGGCCAGTAAAGACACAATACTCACTGTCGTGGTTCCTCTGAATAAATCCAGGTATTTAGGGTCTTTGGCTTCAATTAAGGAAAATGTCTCCTGAACACCTCCAATCTGAATGATTGCAACAATAGGTACAATAACTAAAGCCAGTACCATAATGGTTCCCTGTACAAAGTCAGTAAGGCTTACCGCCAGAAACCCTCCCAGAAAGGTGTATAATACAACAACTAAACTCGTTAATAATAAACCTACGGTATAATCCATTCCGAAAGCAGATTCAAATAATTTTCCTCCGGATACCATTCCTGCTGAAGTGTAAAGGGTAAAAAATACCAGAATAAAAATAGAAGAAGTGATCTTCAGAAGATGGTTTTTGTTTTTGAACCTGTTTTCAAAAAACACAGGTAAAGTAATTGCATTTTGTGCGACCTCGGTATAAATTCTGAGTCTTGGTGCCACAATAATGTAGTTGAGAAAAGCTCCAAGCGTTAAACCAATTGCAATCCAGGAACTGGAAATTCCTGATAAATACATGGCTCCCGGAACTCCCATCAGCAACCAACCGCTCATATCAGCCGCGCCCGCAGAAAGAGCTGTCACAGCCGCGCCCATTTTTCTTCCTCCAATTAAAAATTCCTCAGAATTACTTGTTGATTTTCTATAAGAATATATGCCTATACCTATCATTAACAACAGATACAACCCCACAGAAATCCCTTCATATACTTGCATATCATTTTTTTTATGAAGCCCGAAGATAGTTATTTTTTGAAAAATGGAGGAATTGCACCCGGAAAGACTGTTATACGGTAAATACAAAAAACATTACCAATTGAAAGATTTTACTACATATGTATTTTCAAAAATATCATATTCCAGCCTGACTTTTTCAGGCAAAAAATGATCTCCTTTTTTATGAATGAAAAGTTTTATCACATCTCCCCTGTGATGATAGCCATTTAAAACAATTGCATTTAGCCATTTTAAATTTATCATTTTAATACAGTTTTTAAACCGAATTAAAGGACTATCAGCTTCAAAAAAATGTAAATCAAGATCGGTTAAATGAATGCTTTCATCTACAATAAACTGTGTTAAATTTCGGCCTATATTAAAGGCTGAGAAGTTTTTAAATATTTCGTCAGCGACATCAAAATTAGTTTCAATAATATCCAGATACACTCTATTATCTAAAGATAGACAGTCTTCGGATCTATACTCCGTATCAACTGGAATCCTGATATTATTTCTTTTGAAAGCTCTTTTCCATTTATCCATCTTTTCTAATAAAGTAGCATCAGAATATTCCCATAGAAAAGAGAAAACATTTCCACGGACATCTAGTAACTCCGCCAACCTGAATTCTTCAGATTTATCATAAAAAAACCACGAGCTTGTGATGTGATCAAGATCTATACAATCTAGATATTCTGATAAGTAATAATTATTTACATCTGCATAGTACTTCATACGTCAAATAATTTTCTCTTTGCTTATTCCTCCTATTTTATTTTATTATTTTACTAAATTCTGAGCTCTCTTCAGATTATCTGTTGCCTGTAAGATTTTATTTTTCAAAATGGCATTATAATCCGGATGTTCTGAAAGAAACTGATTGACAATGTCAAGTGCTTTTGGATTCTGATAATTACTAAATGTGGAACGAAGCCAGTTATCCGGGAAGAAAATATCTCCTGTTTTTTGGATTTCCTGCAATACGGCTAACGTTTTCGGAAGATAATTAACAGAAGTCTGTTGTCTCAACGGATGATGTAAGTATCCCAATGCTGCACCAACAGCAGATTCGTTGGCTCTATTTTGTTTTTGCTCGAGGCTATTGAAAAAATCATCACGGACTTTCTGATCTGAAGAAGCAGCTTTCATGATGATTTTAAAACGGCTTACCCGATCCGGATTCTTAATTCTTGTCAATTGCTCCTGTAGCAAATCATTATTGCTAGAATTTCGCAAAGATAAAGAAAGAGCAAGGCTCGTATAATCTTCATCATTAAGTGACACGTCTTTTGGTGGAGTCTGGGATTTCCAAATGGTATAGAGATTATCATATGCGTTTTTAGACTGGAAAACTCCCTGATAAGCATCAAACAGAATTTTCTTATTATTCTTGGCCTTCTGTACCTGTAATGCTTCCCAAATTTTATTTTCTATATTCCCGGATTCTTTCAGTCGTATATTTTCAGATAAGAATTCCCAATACATAGTAGAAATATAACCTGTAATCAGGCGAAGATTCAGTTCTGTATCTTCTTTTTGCAGCTGTCCTCCAAAAAACTGAAACAACTCCAATGGTGAAACACCGGATCCTGCCAGTACATTTTCATATAATGAAATATAGGCACTGGCCCGGCTTACAGGGTCTTTTATTAAAGAAAAGTCAGACATCATTGCTTTATCAATTCCAAATACCCCATACCCTATTCCTGAGGAGTTCTGGAGAATGAAAAGTGGTTTTGTTTTTCCTTTCAATTCGGGAATTTCCTGTTGTTTTCCGGATAGTTTCACATTCACTTTTTCTACCTTATCAGCATAGAATAAGCTTATCTGAAATTCCTGTGGCCATAGTTTTTGTTCTTTTCCGTATTCCGGATGTTGGGAGATGGTAAAATGTTCAATTATATTGGCTTTATACTTTACCTTATAATCAATAACCGGTCTGCCCGGATCATTGACCCATACTTTGTTCCAGCTTTGTAAGTCTTCCGGAGTATGGTTATCCAGAATGGCAATTAAATCCGGCCAGCCGGCATTGCTGTAAGCATATTTTTTAAGGTATTCACCCACTCCTTTTTTGAAGTTTTCTTCCCCGATCAGTAACTCCAGCTGACGCATCATGATGGGTGCCTTATTATAGATAATGGGTCCATACATCATTCCTGCATTTTTCAGATTGTCGAGAACCTGTCGGATCGGATTGGCTCCCAATGTACGGTCTACTCCATAGGCAGCAGGAAAATGGGTGGTTAAAAATTTCAGGTCATATACGCTTTTATCCGCAGAAGCTCCGGTACTTTTATCGGCCATAAAATTGGCAAACACTTCTTTCATCCAGACATCATTGAACCAATCCATGGTTACCATATCTCCGAACCAGAGATGGGCTACTTCATGAGCAATCAGGTTGGAACGGTTATTTAATTGATTTTGGGTTGCATTTTGATCTAAAAACAGGGTTGAATTCTGAAACAGAATCGCTCCGGGATGTTCCATTCCACCAAACTGAAAATCAGGAATGGCCACCATTCCGTGTTTTTGGAAAGGATGTTTGATGCCTGTCCATTTTTCATAATAATCAAGGGAATTTCTGTACAGTGTGTAAATGGAATCCATACTGTTTTTAATTTTCACAGAATCGGTTTCACGGTATAACATTCTGGAGTCCTGACCACTGATCTTTTCAGTAAAATTTTTAAAATCACCGGTGGCAAAAGAAAACAGATAAGTAGGCAACAAGTCTGATTCTGCAAATTTCAAGGTTTTTTGTCCTTGTTGAGAAGTTGTTTCTTTCAACTTTCCATTAGCGATACCACTCCATTTTTCTGGGATGGTTAAGGCTAAAGAATACCTAGCTTTCAGGTTAGGCTGATCAAAACATGGAAACATGGTTCGGGCACGATCCGGCACGAATAAGGCATACAAATACCCATCACGTCTGTTCAGTGCCCCATTTCCGGCCAGAAAGTCAATATGAATCTGGTTGGCTCCCGATTTCAGGTATTTTGCCTCAATAATCACATGTTCGTTTTCCAATACAGGCTTTATAGACTGGCCGTTTACAGAGACGGAAATGAGTGAAGAAACGTCTTCCTTAAAATCGATCTGCAGCGGAGCATCATTTTGTTTTTTATAGGTAAAGGACAATACTTCTGTTCCTGCAATTCTTTCCGATTTGCTTTCCGGAATTTTCAGGTTAAGTTCGTATCTGATCTCACTCAATGTACTCTTTCTCAACTGAGCCAGTTCATACGAAACTCCGGACTCCAGTTTAGGTAAAGATTTCATTTGTGCATGATACCCTGTATTGAAAACGACTAAAAATAATGCGAGTATACCTGTTTTTTTCATAGATCAAATATAAGGATTGAAATTGTGATAGAAAACAAAACCCTTGCAACAGCAAAAGTTCTATTTTTTATTCTGAATACGAGTATTTTGCTCGCAGTACCTAAATGAATAGCTGATCTGGTAGGATTTAGCACAACCCAAAGCTTTTCCCAAAAAGTTCAGGAAAAATATAATATATCTCCAACACATTTTTTGAAAAACCTTAACACTAGTAGCCAAAACACAATATAACATAAAATAATCGTCCTGTTTTATTTTCTATTTATATTAATTCCAAATAATTTAAATTCTTTATATTCATTTTCATAAATATTTAATAATTTAGCCCAATAATTGAAACAAAATGGGACTGCTCCTTAAACCTATTGATATTGTAGATGACATCTCACAGGAAGAATTCCGTGAAAAATATCTAAAGCCATGTAAGCCAGTGGTAATCAAGAATATGGCAAAGAAATGGCCTGCCTACCAAAAATGGACAATGGAATACATGAAAGAAGTGGTGGGCGATGTTATTGTTCCTTTGTACGACAGTTCCAAAGCTGATCCTGCAGCACCGATCAATACACCTACTGCAAAAATGCCATTCAGCGAGTATGTTGACCTGATCCAACGGGAACCTACCGATCTGAGAATTTTCTTTTTTGATCCTATTAAATTTGCTCCTAAATTACTGGATGACTATATCCCGCCAAAGAATCTGATGGGCGGATTTCTGGATAAATATCCGAGTATGTTCTTCGGTGGGAAAGGTTCGGTAACTTTTCTGCACTATGATATAGACATGCCTCATATTTTCCATACTCATTTTAACGGCAGAAAACATGTTCTTCTTTTTGAGTACAAATGGAAATCACGTTTATATAAACTTCCTTATGCTACCTATGCACTGGAAGATTATGATATCGCCAATCCTGATTTTGAAAAATTCCCGGCATTAGACGGAATTGAAGGGATTGAGTGTTTTCTTGAACACGGAGATACCTTATTTATGCCTACCGGATGGTGGCACTGGATGAAATATCTGGACGGGTCTTTCTCCATTTCTCTTCGTGCATGGGATAAGAGCTGGGCTGTAAAAGCACATTCTCTATGGAATTTAACGGTTCAACGGAACTTTGATAATTTCATGAAAGGCCGTTATAAAAAGCGATACATGGACTGGAAAGAAAAAAAGGCCATTGAAAAAGCGCATGATGCTTTAAAAAAGGGACTTCCAAAATAAGAAATAAAACAGGCTGAAAGAATTTTTCAGCCTGTTTTTTATAGGAACAATATTAAGTATTTACATTTTATTTGTCAAAAAATATTTCATTTTCATCGACTCTCTCCATTAAAATTTTATATCAATTTCCTATTGAAATAGTTTCCCCTTAATCTCTGGAGAATACCGGATATATCCTATAAGGCTCCCTCAATAATGCCGTTTTTTTTGAGCTGAACTCCCTGTAACTGCTATTCGTAACATCATTTCTACAATCCGGCACAATCAACTAATTAACAAGCAATTACACACTTTTTTAAATATTATTTTACGATATTTTTAACAAACATACCAGTCTGTTCATATTTTGTTTAAATTTGTCGGAAACGATACTCAAATGTCTAAACCTCGCGAAAGAATTATAAGTACAGCCATGGTCCTTTTCCACCAACAGGGCTATAACAGTACCGGTATTAATCAGATCATTGAAGAAGCAGATGTTTCCAAAGCAAGCTTCTATCAGCATTTTAAATCAAAGGACGATTTATGTATTGAATTTTTTAATAAAAGATTTGATTACTGGGTTTCCGAACTGGAAAACTTTACATCCGGCGCGCAAAACACGGAAGAAAAGTTCATGAAATCATTTGATTTTCTAATTCATATGAATGAAAAAGAAGATTTCAGAGGTTGTAGTTTTTTGAATATTATGTCTGAAATACCGGGCGAAAAACTAGAAATTCATACCATCATCCGTAATCATAAAGCTACATTGAGAGATGCTTTTAATAAAGATCTTAAAAATGAAATTTTATCTGCTCATATTTACCTCCTTTTCGAAAGTTCAATCCTCACAAGCCAACTTTACCGCTCCAATGAATTGATTGAAAAGTCTAAATTAATCGTCAAAGAACTCTTACAGTCTTCATTAAAGTCTTCACACTAAGGAAGATTATCCTATACTTAAGCAATTAAAAAACTATGAAAAACTCAATTTTCTTGCAGAAGAGCAATTCTGCAATGTTTAACCTGTGCCTTTTCGGAAGCATTACAATAGGCTCTCTGATGTATTCACAAGGCAGAATCGGGGTGAATACTCCTGATCCTAAAGCTACATTTGACATTAATTCCAAAACAGACGGAACTTCTCAGACAGAGGGTTTGATGATCCCACGCCTTACCGGAGACCAAATCCAGGCCATGACCGCGAATTTACAACCGGGAACGGAATCTCTTATGATTTATGCAACCTCCTCTCCGGCCTCTCCCACTGCAAAAGCTACAAAGATTACCCAGCCCGGATACTATTTCTGGAATGGAATGAATTGGGAAAGTATGGGGACCAATATCAATCTCTATACTGCAGACGGGAGTATTACGACTCCTTTAACAGCAAGAAATGTGGATCTTAACGGTAAAAATCTTGTTTTCTCCGGAAGCGGAAGTGTTGGGATTGGAACCACTCCTTCAGCTTCAGCAAAACTTGATGTCGCCGGAACCGTAAAAGCCAGTGCTGTAGACTATAATTCGGATGAAAGACTAAAACAAAACATTACGGAAATAAAATCTTCAGGTAAAATATTATCTCAGCTGAGACCCGTATCTTATTTCTGGAATGAGACCGGAAAGAAAAAAGGCGGAAATTCCCAGCTTCAATACGGGCTTATAGCACAAGAGGTAGAAAAAGCCCTGCCTAATATTGTAAATACAGATCATGAAGGTTATAAGTCTGTAAACTACAACGAACTGATTCCGCTATTAATCCAAACCGTTCAGGAACAGTCCAAAAAAATTGAGGAATTGCAAAAAGAGGTACAACTGTTGAAAAAATCCAGATAATCCGCTTCGGATAAGCTTCGGGCTTCCTTCAGTGTCATTAAGGCTGAGACAATTTCCTGTCTCCGCATGATCAACTTTGTAATTCAAAAAAACATGAAACATAAATTATATTTCGTACTTTTCTTTCTCATCAGTATAAGCTTGCTGGCGCAAACTAACTACTACTGGGTAGGTGGTGCAGGAAACTGGAGTGACCTGAATCATTGGCGCATAGGCTCATCATCCGGTCAGACCGCCACTATTATTCCTTCCCGCTATGATAATGTTTATATCAATTCAGGAAGTGGATTTCCTGCCAATGGCGGAATTCTCAATATTCTGTCAAACGCTACCTGTAAAGATTTTATCATTGACGATTCTTTCGCAGGAAAAGTAAATTTCCCTGCCGGAAGTATTTTTAATATTTACGGAAACCTGAAATGGAAGTCAAACGCCGGTGCTTTTTATAATCTTACGATGAATCTGTTTTCAGACAGTTCAAACCTGGGGCCGAATCTGATTGACATTCCTGATAACCTGATTGATCCCGCCTCTCTCAACAGTAGCTATTCCTCAAATTTTAATCTTAAAGGAAACGGAAGTTTTAAACTGGTAAAGAATTTTGCCAGTAATGGTTTCTTCCAGTTCAATATCACAGACAGCGCTTTTCTTGATACCGATCAGAAAAATATCAATACCTATGCTCTGACCTACAGCTCTACTGCGGCGTCTAATTTTGGTACATCAGTCTTAACTGCGGCTGCTTCTATTACCTTAAATTCATCTGCCGACCTTACACAGGCGACATTGAGCTTCTTTGCACTCAATATCCAGACCAGTCAGAATATTAAAAAAATAATCATGAATTCCTCTTCTTATTCACAGATCTCCGGCGGAGATTTTCTTAAAGTGGATGAAATAGTAGGAATTAATACCACAGGAGGTAATATTACCGGTAAGCAGTTTGAAATCAATAAAATAAACCTGTACTACGCATTTCTTAGCGGTAATCTATTTAAAATTAACGAAATGACATTAGGAGATGGCAGTAATGATTTTTCAGGAACAAGATATGAAATAAATAAACTGAATATTGGTAAAGGAAGCACAATGTTCAGAGCCCAGCAATTTGACATGAATAGTCTGGTACTCAACGGCGGCCAATATAATATCCGCCAGAATCAAAACATAACTCCGAATTATATTCAGGTCAGTCAGAGTCTTATCGCCAATACCCCTTGTAACGGACTAATACCAAAATTTGGAGGCGCTGATGTTTCATCTCCTGTCAATCTGATCATGCCGGGTTCTGTCAATGGCAACGGAATCGTTTCTTTTACGGGTTATAATGTGAGCGCAACAAAGCTTACCGGCGGAGCTTCAATACTTGCCGGAATCAATGGTGGTAATAATACCGGAAATATTACCTATCCGGGTATAGGAGCTAAAGTGTATTACTGGATAGGCGGTGGCGGAAACTGGACAGACTCAGCTCATTGGTCACTTACCTCGGGCGGTCCTTCTTCCGGATGTGTTCCCGTAATGTATGATGATGTAATTTTTGATGCGCATTCAGGATTTACACCACTGAACAATAGTATAGGTAATGGCGGTGCAACAGCCTCTGTACGGAATATGACCTGGAATAATGCTCCGGCTGCTCCTGTTTTCAATGTTTCCACTAATATATTTGGTAATATTTCTCTCCAAAAAGAGATGACAGCCGCGGTTACTTTTAATATTCTTAAATATAACGTTACAGATCCTGTTGTCAACAGATCTATGAATTTTGAAGGCCAGAAAGTCACTAACCTGTTGCTGGTAGGCAATGATAATTTCTATCTCCTGCCCTCTTCTGCCTCTTCTCTTTATGATATTGAAGTCGGAAATATATTTAATTTTGATACAAACGGGCTTTCCGGTACTCTCTATGCAGACGGAAGAAAAATAAAATCCAATGAATTATGGCTGGGCGGTAACAGCGTAAATATAGACAATGCCGTACTCCAGTCTTCAGTGTTAAACATCTTAACAAAGCAGACCATAACAGCGCCTAATTCAACGGTATATATCCAAAGCTATAATGGCAGATATAACAGTTCCGGAAACACCGGTCATTTCTTCGGTAAAGTGTATAAGCAAAATACTGTGCAGGGAGATATTCAGTATATGAACACCGGTACATTTCAGATCAATGGCGGAGATATAAGATTGTTGGGTATCAATAAAGTCGCTATTCTTACTATCAATACTATTTCTAATATTTCCATGGCTGACTCTTACGTTAAACTTACCGTAACCGACAGTTTTATTTATAACCGCGCAGACTGTGATCTGGTAGCCGGATTTACAGGTCAGGGAGGAAATAATTTAGTATTAGGTAACCATATCAACGGAAACGGATTCGTTGAACTGAACAGAATGAATATCTCAGGAATTAATGCAAGCTATATCAATCCTGTTCAGGGATCAAAACCTGTGAACGCCAATAACTCCATCGACAGCGGCAATAACTCCGGAATTAATTTTACACTTCCCGCTTCTAAAAGCTTTTACTGGAAAGGAGGAAACGGAGACTGGAATGACATCAGTCACTGGTCTCTTGACCCCTCAGCCGGAAGAACAATTTCCAACTGTGGTCTTCCTACCATTAATGACAATGTATTTTTCGATCAGTATTCGGGATTTACGGCCAATATCACTTCCATCAAGCTGAGTACTGATGTTTCGGTTAATGATATCACGTTTAGCGGTCTTTCTCCTGATACAAAGTCGCATTTTGCAGGAGCCGGCAATTATTATAAAATGAATGTAAACGGAAATCTCGTTTTACATTCCGGATATTATGACGCCGGTTATTTCAGCGGGTTTAGCTTCATTAATACGAATAAACCTGCCGGTATCAGCAAAACAATTACCCCTAACGGGGCCGTTTCCGTATTTACATTTTCAGGAAATGCAAGATGGAAAATCAACAGAGGAAGTGCAGCCTATGATCTTACCGGAGCTTCCGTCATCAATCAGAACAATATTGCCGGAAGTATTCTGGACGTCAGCGGTACGGTCATGAGTCTGAATTATCTGACATTAAATGGCAGCCAGTTCCTGATGGACAATGCAGACTTAAGTATCAATATAGGATTGACAGTTAATACAACACAGCCCGTCATTAATACTGCGAACAGTATTTTAAAATTATTCAAATCCTATAGCAACTCCGGCAGCGATTTTTCATTCAATACACTGAATCATTATTTTGAAAGAATAGAAATCACGAATACAGCTTCTTCTCCGGATAATTTGATCTCGCTGAGTTTCCCTTCCGGGATTATTAATAATCTGATCATCCGCTCAGCCACAAATTCCAGACTGGATAAAACTAATCCGTCTATCGCTTTGAAATCAGGAATGACGGTTAATAATCTGATTGTTGAAAAGAATAATTATGTAGCTTTAGACGGAAATATGCAGGTAAATCAGTCGTTATCCTTATCCGGAGATTGTATAGACAGGCTTACTTTTGCCTCTTCCACTACCCAGCCTAAAACGCTTTCTCTTCCGGATTACACATCCAGTCCGTCTCATTATATGATGGACAGGGTGCAGTTTAAAGGAATTATTTCTTCAGGCGGCCAAACCTATACAGCCATGAGGAGTACAGATCTGGGAGGAAATACCGGAATCAGTTTCCAGGACGTCCCGCCTTCTTCTGCAAGAAATCTTTATTGGGTTGGCGGTCAGGGAGAATGGAGAGATCCTTTGCACTGGTCAATGACTTCAGGAGGGGTTCCTATTTCCGGCTGTGATATTCCTACTGCTGCGGATGATGTTTTCTTTGATCAGAATTCCGGATTTACAGCCGGTTTAAACAGAATATTTATTAAAGGAAGCCGCCTGTCAAGAGCTAATAATGTTAGATTCAATAATGTTCCCAATCAGCCCGTTCTGGATTTTGGTACGGATATAAGCAATCTTTATTATCTGAATGTTTACGGAAACCTCATCCTGCAAAGTGATCTAAAAATCAATGTCCCTTTAAGCACCTCTGCTTTCACCAGAAATATTGTTCTGCTACAGGGTTCTTCTGCAGGAAAAACCCGTTATATCGACACCAAGAATACTTATATTTACCTGAATATCAACACGCAGGATTATTTTGAATTAAAAAGCCCATTTCAGGGTGATATTAATTTCACTAACGCCTCAGGATTTAAAACTAATAATTATCCTATGACGTTGGTAAATTTCAGCTGGAATCAAACAATCAGTAATAATCCTATTTTGGATTTAGGACAATCTGTAATTTCAGGAACCAGATCTAACAGTACGGGGACTTCCAATTATTATGCAGCGGCTATTCCGTTTTATAATTTTTACAGTCCGAATTTTATAATCAATTCAGGAAATAACCCGCTGATCGTAAATGCGGCCGGGGCTAAAGCTGACCTGGCCTATTTTACTATAATTACCCCTGATTCTTTCATTTTTAATGATCTTACCATCTGGAAAGACGGAATTTTAAATACCGGAAACAAAATCTGGGATTTTAATAAACTGACTTTTTTAGGAAGTTCTACGGCCAGTTCAGTGAGTACTCTTACTTCTGCCGGTAAATACAAAACCCTGTATTTCAATCCGGGTTCATATCAGATCGATAATCATCAGACGGTGACAGAGAATCTATTTATGACAGGAACTCCGTGCAACAGAATTTCGGTAGCCAGATCAACAACAGGCCAGAATACGATCAGTCTGGATCCGTCAGCAACATATACCATGTTCTACGCTTCTATAAAAGATATGAATTTCTCACGTCCGGTCAATGCTTTTGGTAACAGTCAGGACCTTGGAAACACTCATAATCTCAGCATCGTTCCTACCGATGTACAGGCAGCCGGTTTTGGCGGGAATAAGGTACTTTGTGCTTCAGAATTTCCGAAAACCTACGATGCTTCTGCCTTATTCGGAACAGATCCCAATGCCGTATATACCTGGACCAAGATAAATACTCCTAATCAGGGACCCATTAGTACCGGTCGTCTTGTTACTTTTAGCCAGCCGGGAAATTACAGGGTAAATGTTACCTATAGCCAGGATGGTTGTAATATTACCGAGAATTTTACTATCAGTTCCGTTGCCCTGCCTGTTGATAATACCGATGTTTCTGCAATGAGTACCATCCATCAGCCTTCAGGAGATATACAGGTAAAATTCAAAGGATCTCTTACCCAGTCTTATATTTTCACTTATAGTATTAATGGCGGTCCGGATCAGAATATTACTTCTGCCTCTAATGGTGAAGCAGTAATCCTGCATTCTAAAAGTCAAAATGGAACATTCGTATACCGTCTTAAAAGCATTCGGTTTGCCAACGGAGAAACCTGCCCGGTAATGCTGAACAAAGAAACTATAGTAAATATCAATCCTTCCTGCCCCAGTCCGGGAGTCATGATGCTCATGGATAATGTACTCAGAGGATGCACGGCAGGTATGGGAGCGAGACGTTTATCAGAATTAAATCCGGTTATCATATCCAATCCTCCGGCTGACTCAGCAGTAACCAGATTTGTTGCAGGAACAGGGGTCGTAATGAGAGAAGGAAATGATGTGTTTATGATCCGGAATAGCAATGCTTTGCCTGAAACGCTTAGTCTTCCGGCTAACAAATCTCATATTCAGGGAGCTATCATTTATCACAATGACCACTTCTATGAGGGGATAGAAAACGGAAAATGGCTGAGAATAGATAATGATTAAAGGAATTTGCACTTTAAAAAACTGACTTATTATGAACCGCATCGGAATTTCTGATGTGGTTTTTTATTTGTAAAAAATATTTCAAACCTGATTTTTAGTTAAAACTGTCACGTTTTCTTTACTAAGTTTGTCTTTAAAAGAAATATCATGCAGGAAAATTATAACAGGCTCCTCACCTATGCCTACAATATCACCGGTTCCTATGAAGATGCTCAGGACCTGGTGCAGGATGTTATAGAAAAATATATTTCTCTGGATAAATCGGAAATCAGAAATGAGACTAATTTCCTGATCAAAAGTACCATCAATCATGCTATTAATTTTAAAAACAGGCACAATAAGAAAATGGTTTACGGAGAATGGCTTCCGGAACCTCTTTCTTTTGATAATGCAGAAAATAAACTGATTAAGGAGCAAACGGCACGGTATACCCTGCTGGTCCTGCTGGAAAAATTAAACGCTAGGGAACGTGCAGTATATATTCTTAAAGAAGCCTTTGATTATTCTCATCAGGAAATTGCGGAAGTACTTGATATTTCGGTGGAAAACTCCCGTAAGTTACTGAGTCGTGCAGGGAAACAGCTTCAAAACATTTCTTATAATCCGGATTCAGTACGCCAATCTCCTGATATGGATATTCTTCATCAATACCAACAGGCGCTGAGTGAAGGAAGTATTCTCGAAATTGAAGAACTTCTTATTGATGATATCAGGCTTTCCGCAGATGGCGGAAAACGGGTTCGCGTGATTAAAGCTGTAGAAGTTGGTAAATCTGCCACAGCACAGCTTCTGGCCTATGTACAACAACAGTTTTTGGGTAACAGACCCTATACCTTCCACCGTTTCAATCATCAGCCGGCTGTTTGTTTCTGGCAGGGAGAACGTATTTATAATTGTCACATCCTGGATATTGATTCCCAGGGAATGATCCGTGAAATATATTCTATCGTGGATCCTGAAAAGCTAAAAAGACTGCAATAAGTGTCACATTCTGAAAAAGAAGTGTGTCTTAAAAGAAAAAAGTATGAACACACTACTCAGAATTGACAGCAGTCTCAGATTGAAAGAGTCTTATTCCCGAACATTAGGCGATTATTTTACCGAAAAATGGAAAACAAAAAATCCGGACGGGATTATTATTGAAAGAGATGTTACCAGACAACCTTTACCCCATATTACCCAGGAAACAGTCAATGCATTTTTCAGTGAAACACCGGAAAAGGAAAATACCAGCTTATCCGATACATTAATTGCTGAACTTTATCAGTGTAATGAAATTCTGGTCACCTGTCCCATGTATAATTACGGGATTCCTTCCTCACTGAAAACTTATTTTGACCTTGTGATCAGAACAAAGAAGACTTTCACCGGCAATACTATTCCCCAGGGATTGCTTGAAAATAAAAAAGCGTACATCATTTCTTCAATGGGAGGTATTGCTGCAGACCGCCTGAATCCTCTGGAACATCACCTGACTCAGCTTTTTAATCTCATAGGGATTACCGACATTAGTTACTTTCCCCTTGACGGTACGGTTGACCAGTTCAGGGCAACAGAGAGAACAGCATTACAAAAGACAGCCATTTTAAAACAATTCAATTAATTATGGACGAGATACAACAGGCCATCGGAACATTTATTAAAGCCGGGGATACCAGTGACACGGACCTCCTGAATAAGATTCTCCATAAAGATTATCAGAATATTCAGGATGGTTTTTTTGACGAAACGGGAATTTTTGTTATTCATAAAGAAGAATATATAAGATTGATCCGGGATAGAATTTTTGGAGGGAAGCCACGTGACATTACCTGCCATTCCATAGAGCAGAAAAACAATATTGCTTATGCACAGGTTTCTCTCGAAAGCTCTGTAATGAAATTTTCTTCTCTTATTATCTGTGTACAGGAAAACGGAAATTGGATGGTCATTACTAATATTCCTACCATAGAAGCTAAATAATTTTGTTGCCACGAATGCACGAATAAAAAGAATCTGTACATTCGTGGCTGCAATAAAATACCTTCTTTTACGGAAAACCGTAAAAAAACCATGACAGGACTTGCTAATTTTGATCAGCAAATAATACGATAACAAACGAATCATGGGCTGGAGCTTCAGAAAAAGAATCAAAGTCATTCCGGGGGTACATCTTAATCTAAGTAAAAGAGGAATATCCACCTCTGTAGGGGTAAAAGGAGCCAACGTAAATTTCAGTAAATACGGAACTACCGTTAGTACAACTATTCTTGGATTTTCTACCCGCTATAAACTATCGGGCAAAAAACCAAGAGCCAAACTAAAACCTCCGTCTGATTCGGTCTCAAGATCTCAATCTCCCTCAAGACCTTCTTTACCTTTACAAAACAGAAATATACCCCATCCTTTTTTATCTGATGAACCTATTTCCAGCAGTAATATTCAGGAAATTACCAGCCAGAATATGCAGGGAATTAAAAATGCAATTACTTTAGTTCATCAGCGAAAGAACGAGCTGGAATCTTATCTTAAAAAGACCACTAAAGCAGTCTCTATAACGAAAACAAACAAAATTTTAAGTTATATTTTTCTATACGGTTTTATCAATAAAGATATTCCCAGAAATATGACCCGTAAAATTAAAGCGCAGGAAGAAGCCATTGCGCAGGCCAAAAGTATGATCGAACAGTGTTATGTCAGGTTCAATGTAGATGCCGGAAGTGAAATTAAAAGAAAATTTGAAAAGCTCCGCGAATCATTTGAAAAACTGAGCACCTCTCATAAAATCTGGGATATAACCAGTGCTCATTTTCATGACAGGGTTGCCATGCGGTCATCGGCAGGGACTTTAGTCAAAAGATGGGAGGTACGGTTTTCACTGAGATCATTACCTTATATCAAATCAGATAATGAGGCGCTATATCTTCAAAATACCAATGGTCCCGATATTTACATTTATCCTACTTTCATGATGTTGTATGCCAGTGAAGACAGCTTTGCCATTATCGGGATTCATGAACTGAGTTTTCAGCAGACGTATACCCGTTTTACAGAAACCTCATCGATTCCCAGAGATACTAAAACAATTGATCAGACCTGGGCAAAAGTCAATAAAAACGGGACTCCAGACAGAAGATTTAAAAATAATTATACTATTCCTGTTGTCCGCTACGGACATATCAATCTTTCTACCCGCACAGGGCTTCGGGAGGAATATGAATTCAGCAATTATGAATTTACCGAAGACTTCGGCAGAGCTTTTAAAGATTTTCAGACAGAATTTAAATCATAAACTCAGCTATTTTTTAAAAGACGGTCTTCCCCAAAGGAAGGCTGTTTTTATTTCAGGATAAAGTTTTCCTGAAAATGATTCATTAACAAATATTCAAATAAATTTAATTTTAGCTTCAAGTGCCTGTGCAAACATATGTTTAATTTTGCCTGAATTTTAATCCAAACATTATTGCCTGAAAATCCTCAACCAGACAGGGTTTATTCTAAGATAAAGTTTAACTTCCAACATTTATGAAAAAGGTAAAATATTATATCACAGCACTTTCATTTTTTTCTTTAATGATCAGTTGTAAAGGTCAACAATCCTCAGAAAAATTAAAACCTGCCGTCATTACGGAAACAGTAGTTCATGATACGGATGATCCTGCCATATGGATCAATCCTAAAGATGCATCGAAAAGTATCATTATCGGTACAGACAAAGATTCTGACGGGGGTTTATATGCCTTTGATCTTAATGGTAAAATCATTCAAAAAGTTTCGGGGCTGAAACGTCCTAATAATGTAGATATTGAATACGGGTTTATTTTAAACGGAAAGAAAACAGATTTCGCAGCGGTTACAGAACGTGAAACGAATAAATTAAAATTCTATTCACTTCCGGAGTTGAAAGAAATAGGTGAAATTTCTGTTTTTGAAGGGGAAACAGAACGCGCTCCTATGGGAATCTCAATGTATAAGAATTCCAAAACGGGAGACATTTTTGCTATTGTAGGGAGAAAATCGGGTCCGAAGGACGGTTATCTCTGGCAGTATAAACTATCCGAAAAAAATGGTTCTGTCACGGGCGAAGTCGTACGTAAATTCGGAAAATACAGTGGCTTAAAAGAAATTGAAAGTATTGCTGTAGATGATGAAATGGGCTATATTTACTATTCTGATGAGCAATTCGGGGTCCATCAGTATAATGCAGATCCTGTAAAAGGTAATGAAGAACTTCTTGTGTTCGGAAAAGGAGATTTCACTTCTGATGTGGAGGGAATATCCATTTATCCTACTTCTAAAAAAACCGGATATATTTTGGTTTCCAATCAGCAGAATGATACTTTTAATGTGTACCTGAGAGAAAATCCGGCCAAAGGAAGAATCGCTGAAATCCCGGTTTCAGCAAGCGAAAGTGACGGTTCTGAAGTCACACACATAAATCTGGGTCCTCAGTTCCCTAAAGGAGTATTTGTTGCCATGAGCAATGGCAGAGTTTTCCATTTTTATGACTGGAGACTTATTGAAGAAAAAATTAAGACTGCTGTAAGGACATCCGAATCATCAAAATAAATTTTAAACCATTAAGATATAATGAAGATTCCGTCTTAATGGTTTGTTTATTATGCTAATTGGCAGATCTTTTTCAATGTATTGGAAAACTCTTTATTTCCGGTAAGTTCCAAACAACCGGTCCCAAAAAGAAGTATAAAAACCAAAATTTTTAGTTTCATCCAGATGATGCTGGTTATGAAATCTGGTGGTTCCTATATAATATTGATCAAAACTGGCAGGGAAAAATTCTCTGTTTAAATGACCTATAGTACCCCAGATAAGATTAAGCATAAGATAGACTGAAATTGATATAACAGAGAAATCATATATCATCAGTAAAACAAGCATCATAACTCCAAAGCCAGTTGTTTCCAGAGGATGGAGAACAAAAAGGCTTAAATAATTGGTACTGATATGCTCATGATGCTTTCCATGCAGCCAGCGGTATATCCATGGTAAATGAGCGGCATAGTGAAAAAAATACATCAGCATATCCATCAAAAGAAGCAAAGCGAATACTTCTAAAAGAATCTCACCTTTTGAATAGGTATCTGCGACTTCAATCCAGCCGGTTTTCCATAAAAATACTCCAAGAAGCATAACCAGACTATTACAAATTATCGTAACCAGACTGAGGTAAAAATCGTAACCTGTCACGGGATGGCTGCTTTGCTGTAACTGGCTTCTACGGCAGGTTTTCTCTATAAACAGATATAGTCCAATAGAAAACAGGTATAAAAAAATATTAATAACAAGACTAAACACGACCCATTGTGACCATGAAAACTGCCAAAACACCTGTAGATAACCTGAAAATTCAGTTGTATTAAAATTCATCATCAGTCAGCTTTCCGGTATCAATATAATGATTTCTCATCTTATAAAACTTTGCTGTTTAGCTGATGGCTGGTAATAAAGCTTTTTCAAAATTTGAAATGCTGAAATCTGCCATACCGAGATGGACAGCCTCATGATCATTGGTAAATACAATTGTTTTCATCCCTGCCTCTTTTGCAGCCTTCAGTCCGGAATAACTATCTTCAATAGCAATACAATATTCGGGAGAAACCCCCAATTTTCTTGCAGCAGTCAGATAAACTGCCGGATGTGGCTTTCCCTGAGATTCCTGTTCTGATGAATCTATACTGTCAAACCAGTCCCGGACGTTAAGTTTTTGGAGAACAGCTTCTGCAACCCGTAAAGGAGCATTGGTAGCCAAACCTATCTTATATCCTTCATTTTTGAGATTTTTAATAAATCCCTGTACACCGGACATGATACAATCTTCCGAAAGAATAAGCTCTATCACTCTTGTCACTACCTGATTTTCCACTTCCGTCACGTCCAGATTATCCCATGGAAACCTGCTGTACCAAAATTGAGTCACTTCTGTCGTAGTCATATATTTTGTAAGTGCCGCCAGATCATCAGTTATCTTTGCTCCGTAAGAAGAAAATACGTCTTTTTCTGCCTGAGCCCAGAATCCCTCCGAATCTACGAGAACCCCGTCCATATCAAATATTACTGCCTTTAAAGCCATATTCCTGAAATTTATTTTTTCTGAACCCGTTGTCATTAATGGCTGATTTTATATACACAGCGCTGACCCCCTGAAATAATGTGATCTATCCTTTCTACCGTATATTCTTTCCCTATCAATGACTGAAAGTTAGATAATTCGGCACGACAAAACCCCTGACATTCTGTAGCCGCTGCACATATCGGGCAATGATTCTCAATGAGGAAATATTCTTCACCTTCTTTTTTCCATTCCGCCATATAACCTTCCTCACTACGGATTTTTGCTAATGCTTCAAGCCGCTGTTCAAGAGATTTTGTTATAGAAAGTTCTTTTTCATATCGATCATGACTATTTTTTTCACGATCACTGATCAACAGTTCCAATGCATTATTACCCAAAATATTCTTGACAGATTTTAGAAGCTGCACGGTTACTTCCGCATGAGTATCAGGAAATTGACCCAGCCCTTTTTCTGTAAGTGTATAATAAGCAGACGGCCGGCCGACACCTTCACTCTTCATTGAAGATTCAACCCATCCTTCCTGAGCAAGATTCAGCAAATGCTTTCTTGCCCCTTCTTTGGTGATCGATAATTCCTCAGCAATAAGAAGTGAAGTAGCTCCTCCCCTCATCTTTAGAAACATCAGAATGCGGTCTGCTGCCGGCTTCTTCATTTGACAATATTTAGGTTGTTTTATTTTTCAACAACAAATATAGTCATTTTCTATAACCTTTTAAAAGAAAGCGTACATCACTTATTTACAGTAATTTATAGATACAGACAGTAAAAACAATAAAACAACTAAAAAGTTGTTTTATTCAAATATATTATTACCTTTGCGATATATTAATCAAAAAAATAAATACAATGAAACCGTTTACATTACCTCAGCTTTCGTATGCATATAATGCTCTGGAACCTTTTATTGATAATGAAACCATGACTATCCATCATCAACGTCACCATCAGGCTTACGTAGATAATCTCAATACAGCACTTGAACAAACCAGTGAAGTCAGTCCTGATCTCGACTCCTTATTACAAAGAATCAGCGAATATAGTCCGGCTGTAAGAAATAACGGAGGGGGCCATTACAACCATTCATTATTCTGGGAAATTTTATCTCCCACCCCTCAATTAACCCCTGAAGGAAAGCTTAATGATGCCATCACAACAACTTTTGGAAGTCTTGAAAACCTGAAAGCCGAAATAAAAAAAACCGGGCTTTCACAGTTTGGCTCCGGATGGGTATGGTTGTATGTAAAATTCAATGGTTCTCTTGCCGTAAGCTCTACTCCAAACCAGGACAATCCGATGATGGATGTACTTTCCATGAACAGAGGCTTTCCGATTCTGGGAATAGATGTCTGGGAACACGCTTACTATCTTGCATACCAGAATAAAAGAGCAGACTACCTTGATTCTTTCTGGTCTGTTCTGGACTGGGCTTCGGTAGAAAAAAAATATGACGAAGCACTTTCAAAAATAAGATAAACACTTATAAAAACGTTATGGAAACTTTAATCAATAAAGCAAAAGCTTCAGGAATCATTGCTTTTGATTTTTCGGATTACAGGCCCACCACGGAAATCGTAGAGCTGGACATCAAAGATCATCTTTTTATGGGAATGATCGTAAAAGAGAAAGAATTTAAAGATTCAATTTCTCAAATAGATTTTTCTTTTTATTATGAAAAAGCAGTAGCTATTATCTGCTCTACAGAAGCTATTATTCCGCCATGGGCCTATATGTTGCTGATGGAAAAACTGGCACCTTATGCTGTGTATGCAGATTTAAATAATGCAGAAACGGTTTTGCTCGATCTCTGGAAACGCCGCCTTACTTATGCAGATCTGAAGCGTTATAAAGATCAGAAAGTAGTTATCAGGGCCAGTACACATTATGACCCTGCACTTTATCTGCTGGTAACCGGCCTTCTTAAACCTATAGTCAAAAGCCTTATGTATGGTGAAATAGGACTGCCAAAAGTAATTTTCAAAAAATAAAACAATGAAAGCTATCATATTCAACGGATCTCTGGAAAGAAGAACAGAATCCACATCAGGGCTGATCTCTGCCTATTTTGCAAAACGACTGAAAGTACTGGGATTTCAAACTGATATTTTTACCCTCTCAGATTCCGGAATTCCTTTATTTGATGTCAGTCTTCACAAAACACCGCTGGCTGTAGAACGCATGACCCAGATGTTTACGGATGCTGATCTGCATATCTGGCTTGCTCCGCTATATCATGGAAGTATACCGGGAGTCATGAAAAATTGTCTCGACTGGCTTGAGGTAACGGCCAACAGGTCTGAACCTTATCTTACTGACAAAACCGTAGGTCTGATTTGCTGGGCTGATGGTTTACAGGCTATGCAGGGTATAAACACCATGGATACTATTGCTAAATCATTGCGGGCATGGCCGTTGCCCTTCAGTGTACCCATTCTCCGGTCTTCATTATTTGACAGTGAAAACACTACGGAAATTTCATCTCTATATTCCGGAAAGTTTGACCAACTTATCCGTATTGCTACCTCAAAAAGGATAGAAAAATATAACCAACCCATACTATGATAATTAATTTCGATAAAAAATCAGGGTTAAAATATACATCCCTCGGTGAAAAAAAAGCAGTAGCAAATATTGACTAATGAACATGAAAGAGGAAATTACCATCACGGTGAAAGATCAAAAAGGAAATATTCATACGCTGATTTGTCCCATGGAAATGGGACTCAGCCTTAAAGATATCTGTAAGGCTTATGAATTACCTATGGAAGCCATGTGCGGTGGAATGGCGATGTGTGCTACCTGTCACTGTTTTATTCTGAGTGAAAATATTCCGTTGCCTGAAAAAAATGACATCGAAGAAGCACTGTTATCTGAAATTTTCAATACCCATATAAACAGCAGATTAGCCTGTCAAATCTATCTTACCGCTGAAATGGATGGTCTTGTTGTAGAAATTGCTGCAGATTAACCGCCGAAAAATAAAAGTTTGCATAGTTTATGATGCTTATAAATTATTGAAACTGATTTAATTAAGTTTGTCAGGGATTTCTACAACAGTACAGCGTTGAAGAAGTCCCTTTTTAAAAACAATCTAAAAATACATACCATGGCTATAAAAATAACCGATGCCTGTATCAACTGTGGAGCCTGTGAACCGGAATGCCCCAACTCAGCCATTTACGAAGGTGCTATCGACTGGCGTTGGCAGGATAAAACAAAACTCTCTGGCAAAGTAAAATTTCCGGATGGTACAGAAGTAGATGCCAATGCTTACAACCAGGCTGTTTCAGATGAAGTCTATTATATTGTTTCAGGAAAATGTACCGAATGTAAAGGATTTCATGAAGAACCACAGTGTAAGGCTGTTTGTCCGGTAGACTGTTGTGTAGATGATCCTGAGCATCGTGAATCGGAAGAAGTATTACTAGACCGGCAAAAATTCATGCATACTGCTTAATTTTCCGGAGTATTGAAGGATTCAATTCATTTTTTGTAACAAGAAGTACACATTTTCTACTCATTGGGAATACAATATCATCAATGATTTAAACACAATATTATAAATTATGAAACCGATATTATTTTCCCTCATCTTTCTGTCTGCTTTACTGACAGCGCAGACTGAGATTCCTCAACTCAAAAAAGAATATATCCGGCTTTTGGAAACGTCCGGTTACGGAAATAATCCAAAAACCGGAAAATACTATGATGTCAACGGTATTAAAATGTACTGTGAAACCTATGGACAAGGGCAGCCTTTACTTCTCATCCATGGAAACGGGGGCTCAATTGTAGATTTTTCCAAACAGATTCCGTTTTTTTCAAAAAATTATAAAGTCATTGTTGCTGATAGCAGAGCTCATGGAAAGTCTGTAGACAAAGGAGATTCTCTTACTTACGAAATGATGTCCGATGATTATGCTGAGCTTCTTCAGAAGATGAAAATTGATTCAGCTTTTGTTATAGGCTGGAGTGATGGTGGCATAAACGGACTTTTATTAACGATGAGACATCCGGAAAAGGTCAAAAAACTAATTATTACCGGAGCCAATTTACGACCTGACTCTACCGCCATACAGACTGATGTATTCAAAAGAGTAAGCTCTAATTATACAAAATTTAAAGAACAAATGGCTGCTAAGAAAGATAAAACCGATCTGGATTACAGGGTTCTTAAATATAAAAGACTGCTGAGCGAACAGCCTCATATCAATCCGCAGTCCCTGCATCAGATCAAAGCTCCCGTTCTTGTTATCGGTGGAGATTATGATGTTATAAAACCGGAACATACACTGGAAATCTTCAGAAATATTCCTAAATCTAATCTATGGATATTACCCAATTCCGGGCACAGTACTTTAGTGGTTTACTCTGAAGAGTTTAATACCAAAGCGGATATTTTTTTTAAAACAAAATTCAGAGATATCAAAGACCGGGACCGCGAGTTTTAATATTGTTTAAAAATAGAACCACATAGATACAGCCTATTTTCCGAGAAAAAGCATTGAAAACCTATGCATCTATGTGGTTAAAAAATCAGTTTCTCTTAGTTATGAACCCAGTCTGGCTTTGATCTCCGTGTATATTTTCTGAGTAAAAGGAGTTTCAATACTAAGCTCAGCACCGTACTTTAAAATAGCTCCGGCAAATAGCTCCAGTTCATTGTCTTTTTTTCCGGAATTGACGTCTAACTGTAAAGAAGTGGGAGTTTCAAAAGGGAATGTAGCCGCTTTTTCAAAAGTACCTTCGATAATATCATCCTGCAGGGAGATTTCTTTCTTATCGGCTATTTTTTTTATTTCCTTCATTATTTCAGCGGCTTCATGTTTCTGTTCCATATTGGTACATACCGTTCCGATTGATGAGTTATGCTTTGCGGTTACCATTCCGAAGCTTGCGATAAAGAAAAACTTAGTCCAGATATCAGATAATGAATTGTCTTTAAAATCAAAGTCAATATGGCTTTCTTTTAAGATCTCTATCACCCAGTCTACAGATTCCGGGAAGTGCTCAGGGTCTCTTCCGACAAATATTTTCCCTGCTTTTCCTTTATGTTCCACCATCCCTTTTTCTTTAATATGGGAAGCCACATACAGACAGGTAGGCAAAACGGTATGGTCAGGGATCACTTTTCTTATCCTGTCATAGATATCCGCACCGTTCATCATAGGAAGCAGAATGCTATTTTCAGTAAGAATTTCTTTAAGCTGTCTGCATACATTTTCAAGATCGTATTCCTTTACACAGATCAGAATGAGATCAGGACTCTTTATACCGCTGATATTTTGTTCAACGGCATTAGGGTATGTTTTGTTATCGGTATGTTCAGGGGATCGTAAAATAAGACCGTTTTCTTTTACTTTTTCATAAGTTTCTCCTCTTGCAACAAAAGAAACCCTGTATTTTTCGGAAACCTCATTGGCTTTATTTATTTTAAAACCAAAATAACCGCCTACTCCTCCAAGTCCTATAACGACAATATGTTTTTTATTCATGAAATTATTTTTCAGCAAATATCATGGATAGAATCCAATGGATCACTTGACAAATGAAAAGAAATCATATTTTATTGATACCTCTTCTGATCCGGCTCAATGAGCTGTCTTTAATACCAAGATATGACGCTATGATTTTCAAAGGAACATGCTGAAATATCTCAGGATCTTTTTTCATCAGATTAAAATATCTGGTAGAAGCCTTCTGACTTGCCATTTCAATCAACCGGTCATGAATATGATAATAATTAAGCACAAAAAGAAGTCTGCTGAATTCTCTGAATTCCGGAATATTATGAAAATTGTGCTGTACATTCTCCAAACCTGTCTCCCAGAAAGAACAATCTGTAATAGTCTGATAGACTTCTTTTGTAGGTTGTTGTCTGAAAAATGACAGGAAGTCATTTACAAAACAGGGAGCAGCATAAATATTCGTCGTTATTTCCTCATTATCTTCATTCAGAATATACGACCGGACATATCCTTTTTCTAAAAAATAGGTTTTGGTACTGATGATTTCTTTATCCAGCAAAACAGTATTTGCTTTCAGAGCAAAATGGCCGAATGTTTCGGTTATCCTTTCAACCACCTCATCCTGAATACTGAACAAAGAGTGAAAATAATTATTAATTGATGATTTATTCATTACAAAGTACTGCCGGTAAAGAAAAGCCTGTTTTCTATTCCGAGCAAAAATACTATTTATTAAACATTTATGATCAGCTGTAAAATTCACCCCCCCGATCTGTTGCACTTACATGAGATGTGACACTGAAAGAATTCATGGATTCTGTGCAGTAAAAAATACTGAAACACTAATACTTAACGGCTTTGGTTGCCATAAAAGTGGGCAGATACTGATCAATTAAGAATCTTGGATGAGGCTGCATTTCTTCCGTAAATTCTTCAATAACAAACCCCGCTTTCAACTGCCCGCCGATAAGATCCGAAAGACTGTGTCCAAAGACCAGCACTTCCCCGTTTTTCATTTTCCTTTCAAGTTGTCCCGGATCAAGATCCCTGATATCTGCATACGGTAAAGTATATTTCGGTCTGATAATTCCATCCGCTATATCCTGGAGATTTCTGTCTGCTACAAAAACTACCGGATTAAAAAAACTGGCCAGTAAAATACCACCTTTACGTAAAACCCTGTAAGCCTCACTCCATACCGGATTTACATTTTCAACATAGTGATTGGATATCGGATGAAATATGATATCAAAAGATTCATTTTCAAATACACTGAGGTCTCTCATATCACCCTGAACGGTCTGCAGAGAAAGCCCGTCCCTTTCGGCAACCTGTTTATCCTGATTTAACTGTTCCTCTGAAAGGTCAAAAACCACTACATCGGCTCCTGCTGCTGCCAGTACCGGAGCCTGCTGTCCGCCGGCAGAAGCCAGACAGAGTATTTTTTTTCCTTTTACTTCTCCCAACCAACTTTTATTCAGTGGTTTTGGCGTCAGATGCACTTCCCATTTCCCTTCTTTGGCATTAGTGATCAGTTCCGTACTTACCGCTTTAGACCACTCGTTCTGTTCAAGTGCCTGCTTATTCCAGGCAGACTCATTGTGTTTTAAAAAATTAATTTCCTGCTCTTGCATACTCTATTCTTTTTCATTCGCATCATAACATCATTTATAATGCATTACGGGATTCAAATATAGAGCTTTTAACAAAGCGTGGGATCAGCTATACTAACCATTTTCACGAAAAAAATCCTTACATAAAAAGATTTTGCTGGTTTTTGATTATTTGACTTGATATAAAAAATAAAAGACTGGACAGGCATTTTTTTAAACATTTATTTTCCTGTTCTTAGAATAACCATCATTTCAAAAAAATTAAAAAACAACTGAATCACAACAACATACAATTAAAAAAAAATATAAAACAGTATATTTACATTATACATATTAAGCTTTGTTTATTCCTGATTTTGAACATTTTTAAAAGGTTTTTGGTAAGAATGAAGACCCTGAAATGCCGTAAATTTGCCATACTGATGAAGAAGTCTCTTTACATATCCGTTATTTTTCTGCTTACCCTGGTTTTGACAACAATGCTGGGATGGGCACACAACAAAAAAAATAACACCTCTGTAAACTTCTCTCAGAACCAACCAGGTTTAAAAGCCTTCCGGTCTGTTCAACAACAGGATGTTTTATTCATAGCATCCATTGCGGAGAATGATTTTGATGCGGATAAAACTTTCTTTGATTTGCCCTTCAGTCTTTTCGACAAATATGCATTTCTCTGGGAATCAAAGCTAAACTCCAATAAGGTCATAAATTCTGTTTCGGAATTCGCTCATGATTACCATCTTCCGAGATATCTTTTATTTCATAATTTAAAGATCAGCATTTCTATAACAGCAGCTTAAACAAGTACATGTAACGAATTTCATCAGAACAGGTTACAGTCAATTTCTCAATAAGATTATCTGAAAAATTCCGGATAATCAGTATCACCATAAAAATACATAAACTATGCATGAATTAAGTATAGTGAAGGATATTTTTGACACTTTGGAAGAGCATTACAATGCCAAAGTAGAAGATATTCAGCAGGTTCAGGTCACAGCAGGGCTTTTGTCCAATGTTCAGCCTGTCCTGATTCAGAATGCATTTGATGCCTTTATCACCGATCATCCGTATTACCGGGAAATGGAACTCGAAGTTCTGGTTAATGATATCATTGCTCATTGCAGCCGGTGTAACAAAGATTTTCAGGTCAGGTACCACAGATTCGTCTGTGATGACTGCGAAACACCGTCTGCCCAAATTATTCAGGGTAATGAACTCTTTATTTCAAAAGTAATTTTTAAACAAAAAAACCATTAATATGTCAGCAGCTAATCCAAAAAGTCTAGGAAACCGCGTAGGATCGGTTCAGTGTGATAATACCACCCTTCATTTATTAAAAGCCAATGATTTTGTGGCTAAAGCCATCAGAGACCGTTTAAAAGACGTTTGTGTCATCAATGTATGTTCTTCTCCGGGCTCCGGGAAAACCACCTTAATGCAGGAAACGGGAAAACGTCTTGCCAAAGACCTTAATATTTCAATTCTTGTCGGTGATCCCGAAACAGAACGTGATGCCATCCGTATGCGTGAAGCAGGAATCAATGCTTTGCAGATTGTAACCGGCGGAATGTGCCATATTGAAGCTCAGATGATTTTACAGGCCCTTGACCATATTGATCTTGAAGGAGTTGATTTATTGTTCATAGAGAATGTGGGAAATTTACTTTGTCCGTCTGCTTTTGATTTAGGAGAAGATTATCGTGTAACTCTTCTTGCGTCTACAGAAGGTGATGACAAGCCTAAAAAATATCCGCGTATGTTTTTAACCAGTGAGCTGATGCTTGTTTCCAAAGCTGATTTACTTCCTTATGTTCCGTTTTCTGTAGAAGCTGTAACAAAAGACGCCCGTGAAGTGAATCCTAACCTTGAAGTCATGACTATCAGCACTCTAAATGGAGACGGCATCGACGAATGGTGCAACTGGCTGAAAGAAAAAGTACAACTGAAAAAAGAAGCCGCACAGAAAGCTTAATATAATGAACACGATCCAGCCCATCGTAATAGATGAAGTCAAAATAGGGGAAAATCTTACGGATTTCCCGGAAATACTGGAAATTGAATGGTTCGAAAACAAAAAACAGAAACTGACCCGGGCTACACGGTCCGGATTGGTTTTGGAATTAAGATTAAACCATCTTAAAGAGTGGCAGCATGGAGATTCCTTGTACAGGAATCATCAACTGATTGCTGTCATTGTCATAAAACCCTGCCTAACCATTTGTTTTCCTGCTAAAGATGACCGTGAAACAGCAGATTTCTGTTATTTCATCGGTAACCAGCATTTACCCATATTTCTTACTCAGAAACAGGAATTTGCTGTTCCTTATGACGGCCGCCTCTACGAACAGCTGTCTTCAAGATACGGAGAACGCATAAAACTCACTGATAATCAACTACTATCTAAACAGTCGTTACGCCATCTTGTAAAAAATAAAGCATATGAAAATTAAAAATCTGATCATTACTCCCTTTTCGGTTCTAATCCTCTTTCTGCAAAGCTGTAATAATCCTCAGAAAAACAACAACAGGGAAACTTCTTCCCATACAGACATCTCAGCTACAGACAGCAGAGGAAAAATGATCAGTCTCCCCCACGAAGCAAGGCGGATTGTCGTTTTGTATAATGCTCTTGTAGATGATGTTTATATGCTGCAGGCCGGCGAAAAAATAGTGGGTATTCCAGAACAGATCTATGAAATGGAAGACACCTACCGTTTTCTCTCCAAACTTGATAACAGGATTAAAAATAAAAGCATTGCCACTCCCACTTTTGGCGGTCAGTCCAGTAACGCAGAAAGTATCGTCGGCTTACAACCTGATTTGGTATTAACTTTCAATACGGATACTGACAATATTAATCACATTGAAAACCTGGGAATTCCTGTATTCACTTTTTCATCCTTAAATGATGAAAAGATTCTGGAAGAATTAAAAAATGTAGGAAAACTCCTTGGCAAAGAAAAGCGTGCTGAAGAAATTACAAAGTATGTGGGTGAAGAAGTGAAAAAAATGAGAGCAACTCAGGTAACATCTCCTAAAAAGATTTATTATGCCTGGTCAAAAGGACGGATCATGTCTACTTCAGGAAAAGGCAGTTTAATTGATATGGCCATCACATTGTCCGGAGCTCAGAATGCCTGTCCGGTTCCGGTAGAAGCCCCTAACATCAGCGCTGAAACCATGTACAAATGGAACCCGGATTTAATCGTCTTATGGAATTCCAAACTATCTGATGTTTACAGCCTTAAAGAGCTGGAAGCACTTCCTGCAGTAAAAAACAAACACGTGTTTGTAATGTCTCCTTCATTTCCATATGATCCGCATACCGTAAAATTTATGTTGTTTGCCAAACAGCTTCGCCACTGGTGTATGCCTGAATATACACAGGAACAGCTGGATCAGGACGTAAAGAAAGCTTTTGAAGTCATCTATGGTAAAAAAGGACTGATCTGATGATGCAACATTTCAAAACAATAGCTTTATTAATTCTGCTTCCTGTTGTATTGATATTCATTTCAACGACCATAGGCTCCAGCCAGAATATAAGCCTCGCAACATTATTTCAACATCTTGTTCTGGAATTAGGCATTTCTAAAAATGAGATCTTAATGCAGGGAAGCTTACATACTATTTTATGGCAGGTACGTTTACCCCGGATCATACTCACCTTTTTGGTGGGCGCATCACTGGCGTCATCAGGAGGAGTCTTACAGGCTGTCTTCAGAAATCCGATCGTTGATCCGTTTACATTGGGGATTTCTTCAGGATCTGCATTTGGGGCTGCACTGGCGATGTTATTTCCCATCATGGCAGTTAATATATCGGCTTTTATTTTTGGTGTCGTCGCTGTGGGAATCACGTATCTGGTATCTTATGTCGGAGCCGGAACATCTATTGTAAGTATGGTACTTGCCGGAATGATTGTTTCAGGGGTGTTTACCGCTTTGCTGACGGTACTTCAATACCTCAGCGATCCTTATAAACTGCAGGCTATTGTACAATGGACTATGGGAAACCTTCACACGGCTTCATGGCAAAAAGTCTACTCTGCAATCCTTCCGATTTTTACAGGATTACTGATCATTATTATCCTCCGCTGGAAATTAAACCTCCTGGCTCTTGGAGATCATGAAGCCATGGCCGTCGGGGTAAATCCTAGTGTTTTAAAACTTATTCTGATGGCTGTAGCGACAATGATTACCGCTTCATCAGTAGCCGAGGTAGGAGTCATCAGTTTGTTTGGATTAATTGTTCCCCACATCAGCAGAATGATTTTCGGTCCTAATCACTCTATGACAGTCTGGGCCAATATCAGTATCGGCGGAACATTCCTGCTCCTCATTGATGATTTCTCACGTACTGCAATGCCATTTGAAATTCCGATCGGTGTATTTACAATGATCATCGGAGCCCCTATTTTTATTTATCTGATGCGAAAAAATGCTATAAACTGGAACTCATGACCTCTATAATTTCTATTGAACAACTTTCTTTCGGGTACGGAAAGGAACAGGTACTGAAAAATATAAATGCCGAATTTTCAATAGGCAGACTCTCCGTTATCCTCGGAAGAAACGGAAGCGGTAAATCAACTTTATTTAGAATCATTGCCGGACTGGAAAAAAACTACAGAGGAAATGTACGGATTGCTGATCAGGAACGCCGAAAAATCAAAGCAGGAACAACCGCTCCTGTCCGTCTTGGATTTTTAACCCAATTCCATCAGGCGACTTTTCCTTTTAAAGTATCCGATGTTATTCTGACAGGAAGGGCATCTTTTTCAAAATTCTCCCCCAAAAAAAAGGATTACGAAGCAGTGGAGATCATCCTTCAGAAATTTAACTTGAACCATTTAAAAGACAAATCCTACACTTCTCTTTCCGGTGGTGAGCGCCAACTGGTACTTTTATGCAGAGTATTGGTTCAGAAACCCGATATTCTGATGCTGGACGAACCTACCAATCATCTGGATCTTCATTATCAGGTAGCTGTTCTGGAGGTCATCCGCCAGTTGGTAAATGAAGGAACTACAGTTTTATGTGTCATGCATGATCCCAATCTGGCATTTATGTTCGGAGATGAGTTTTTTGTCATGCGTCATCATGAGCTGGTTGCTGTTGAGTCACTGGACAAAGATGAGCTCAAGCAATTACTGGAAGAAACCTACCAGGTTCCTTTGTCTGTTTTAGACCATCAGGGAACCCCGATTTTTACACCTCAATTAAAATAAAATATATGAAAAATCATGAAGAAATAATTATTTCTGCGGTAGAAGACTACCATGTTTTTGAAGTACTTCCTTATGTGATGGAATTCAGACGTCAGTTATATCCTTTACTTGATCCGCTCATCGTTCCCAAAGATCTGGTCAACTTTGAACAGAATTATCTTCAGGCCTCTACCGGAGCTTTTTTACAGGCCCGTACAAGGGAAGGAAAACTGATAGGCGTCATCGGAATGATGCCTTATGACTACCGTTTTCCTCATCTGAATATTGATGACAGCACCACTGTGGAAGTCGCGAGGTTATTCGTTAATCCCGACTACCGGAGAGCGGGTATTGCCACCCGTTTGTTTCAGGAACTGGTAAAGACCGCAAAACAAAAAAACATACAACGCTTATACCTTCATACTCATCCTTTTCTTAAAGGAGCTTATGACTATTGGCTGAAACAGGATTTTATTCTTCTTAAATCCTGTTATGAAGCCAGCTATCCTACTCTGCACATGGAACTGATGGTTTCAGCAGAAAAATAAATAATACAGAAGAAATATACATGAATACAACACGAAAAGTATTATACATCAATGGTATAATGCTCTTACTTCCTTTTGCTTTATCGGCACAGGAAACTCATCCTATTTTTGGAAAAATACTGAATCAGGAGGGGAAGATAATCCCCCATGCTGTTGTTTCCATTAATCAGGGAACAGCAACCACAATCACCGGGAAAGACGGTTATTTCAGATTTGAAAATCCGGCTCAGTATCCGGCTCAGTTAATGATTGATGCAAAAGGATATTCTGCCTCCCCTGTCACACTGGATTCTCTTTCTTATGATGACAAAACCGGAATTACCATCCTTATGACAGAAAACCATACGAATATTCAGGAAGTTCTGATCACTGCACGCAGAAACAATTCTTACCTTACCAACACACTTGAGTTGGGCGGAAAGTTTTCAGGAAATCTCAAAGACCTGCCGCAGTCTGTTTCTATTGTAAGCAGTGAATTCATGGAAGACAAACAGGCTTATACTACCCGTGAAGTAGCACAGGATCTGGCCGGAGTCACTACCGCCTCTTCTTATGATGATCTTATCATCCGTGGCTTTAAAAGCGGATATGAGACCGGTATCAGACTGGTTAACGGATTACGTTCCGGATACAGCTATGGAAACAGCTATTACCGTTCTCCTTTAACCATCAACCTTGAAAGTGTTTCTGTTTTAAAAGGTCCCGGAGCTTCATTATTCGGAGATATTACTCCCGGCGGAACCATCAATATGGTCACAAAGAAACCATTGGAACAACAGAAGGGATCCGTTAATTTTTCTGTAGGAAGCTTTCAGACTATTCGTACCAGCATTGATTTAGGCGGCCCGCTGGATAGAGAAAAGAAAATATTATACCGGTTAAATGCCGGTTATGAAGACAGCAAAACCTTCAGAAATGTCAATCAGCAAAAAAACTTTATGATTGCTCCATCATTTACATTTAAGCCATTTGACGGAACACAGGTGGATATCGATCTTGTATATGATCAGTTTCACGGATATCTCGATCGAGGAATGGGTTTAAGGAATAATGACTTTTATGCTCTTCCCCGCTCTTTCACCCTGAGCCAGCCTTCTGATTTTTATAATACCAAAACCTTGTCATTCAGCGCAAGGCTCAGCCAGCGTCTTACTCATAACCTGTCGTTAAATGCAAGCTATATGAAATCCATTTATCAGGAGGACGTGAATGAACACCGTACCCTGAACAGCTATGCTGATGCTCCCTATAATACCATTATGAATATGCGCTTCTTTGATCGTCATGGAAAAGACTATACCGATAATTCTGTAGTGTATCTGAAATGGGATCTTACCGGTCATACAATAGAACATCACATCATAGCCGGTGTTGATTATGCCCAGTATGAAGGTGACTCCAATAATCAGCAGAGAGAAGCCAGACAACAAAAAATTGACGGGAAGACCGTTCCTTTAACGTTCGACCTTAATAACCCCACCTATACCACTCATGATCTGAGTAATTATGTATGGCTTCCACAAGGAAATTATCCCTTTTTAAGCCCTTATAAGACGACCGGAATCTACGTACAGGATCAGATCTCATTTGCCGACAGGCTGAAACTTATCGTAGGGCTCCGTCATGAACATTATTATTCTGAAACGGTAAGCTCTGCCGATCGTTATCATGCTACCCAGAATGCCTGGCTTCCGCGAATCGGGCTTACTTACCAGATTAATGACAGGATTAATTATTTTGCAAGTTATTCCCAGGGATTCGCACCTGTAGGTGCCAATTTCATTCAGAATTATCAGGATTACGGAGCTGATAAGCCTTTCACTGCGGAACACAGTTTTCAGATTGAAACCGGTCTTAAAACAGGGTTCTTTAAGAATCAGCTGCAAATAGATCTTTCTCTTTTTCAGATCGAACGAAAAAATATGCTGATTGCTACCGGTGAAATCAGTACCACCGGATTTCCGGTATACAGACAATCCGGAGAAGCTGTTTCTAAAGGAGTCGAACTGGATATTCGCGGGCAGCTGACTAAAGAATTCCAGGTAATGGCCAATTATACCTTTAATCAGACTGAAGTAAAATCGTCTTCCATTGCTTCAGAAGTGGGACAGACTTTACCCGGAGCCCCTAAGAATATGGCCAGTATGTGGCTTAAATACGTATTCTCTGCCCATGCTTTAAAAGGCCTTGGATTTGGAGCCGGTGTTTATTATGTGGATACGCGACGTATGGATAACAGCATCGGAAAAGATGGCAACGGGAATGCGCTTTGGGGGCAATGGCCTTCTTACACTACCGTAAATGCAGCAGTATACTATCATATCGGAAAAATGAAAATGGCTGTAAACATTAATAACGTTTTTGATAAATATTATTTTCTGGGCGGCTTTGATTATACCCGGGCTTTCCCGGGCGCACCAAGAAATCTGATGGTTTCTGTGGGATATTCATTCTAAATTTTTTTTTAATCTTGTTAACCCGGACTATCTCTGATAGGACGGGTTTTTTATTATCTAATAAATGGCCCCTTATTTCCAGCCTCCCCCTAAAGCAGCATATAAATTCACGACTGCCTGCAATTGCTGCAGCTTATCTGTAACCGCACTTTGTCTCGCAGTCAGAAGACTTTGTTCTGACGTGAGAACATCTGTATAATTGGTTGCACTTGTATATTTCAATAATTCTTTGGTGAAATAAACGGCTTTTTCGAGATTGGCAATCTGTTCTTTTCGGGAAGAGGCTTTTTCATCTACCATCTGATACTGATAAAGAGCGTTGGAAACTTCCTGTCCCGCTGTTAACAGTACTTTACTGTAATTGTATTCGGCAGCTTCATAATTAGCCTGCGCTACTTTCAGCTTTTGTTTATTGAGTCCGTTATTAAAAATAGGCTGCGTTAATCCCCCGACAATATTGGCAAAAAAAGCGCCTGCACTAAAAAATGAATTGAGCTGGGTAGCATATAAACCTGCCTGTCCTGTAATGGTTAAAGCCGGATAGAAAGCTGTTCTTGCAATATTAATCTGTTCAAAATTACTTCTAAGCTGTAACTCGGCCTGTTTTACATCAGGCCTGTTAGCCAGTAACTGAGCAGGCAATCCAATGGATAGCTGGTTGTACATCTGCTCATTAAAAAGAGAATCTCTTCTGACAGGACCTGGTGTTCTTCCCAACAATAAAGACATGGTATTTTCTGTCTGCCGGATATTATTTTTAATATCCGGTACAGTGGCCTTTACAGCGTAATAATTGGCCGCGCTTTGTACCACAGCAGCTCCTGTCACTACATTGCTGTTTTTTAAAATCTTCATGGTTTCCGTATCTTTAGAATAAACTTCCAGAGATTGCTGAACGATATTCAGCTGCTCATCATAGGCCAATAACTGATAATACGTAGCCGCAATATTGGCCACAAGCTGTGTCTGTACAGCCTGCTGATAAGCCTCACTGGCAAGATAACTTGCATAAAGAGATCTTTTGGTACTTTTTAGCTTTCCCCAGACATCCACCTGCCATGAGGATAAGGCATACAGCTGATAAATCTGAGAAGCAGAAGCCTGTGAATTGGAAAGCAGGTACTCTCCTGCTGAAGCATTTCCTGAAAGAGAAGGTAAAAATGCCTGTTTGCTTTGCACAAAATTAGCCTCAGCAGCTTTAAGATTGGCTGCCGCAGTTTTCAGATCCAGATTATTCGCAATTCCCTCAGCAATAAGATCCTGCAGTAAAGGATCCTTAAATATCTCCTTCAACGAAAGTACAGCGATATTATCACGCGAATCAGCTGTTGCATCTCCGTATAAATGATCCGAAACCTGCTGATTATTTACATACGGCTGAGTAACATTACAGCTGAAGAGTACCACTGAAACTGCTGTGATCTGTACAAAAAACCGATATTGTTTTTTCAAATGTATCATGCTTTATTACAAAGATTTTTTAGGGTCCACAATCAGTTCATCATTTTCATCATATTTATTGGTTCCGGCCTTCTCCTGTAGGCCCTGAAAGATTACATAAAGCCCCGGAATTACAAATATTCCCAGCAATGTTCCGAACAGCATTCCGCCAATCGACCCAATCCCGATAGATTTGTTTCCGTTGGCACCCACCCCGCTCGAAAACATCAAAGGCATCAATCCGAAAATAAAAGCCAGAGAAGTCATCAGAATCGGCCGGATTCTTATTTTGGCACCTGCCAATGCGCTGTCCAGCAGACTCATCCCCTCATGTCTTTTTTCCAGTGAGAGTTCTACCATTAAAATAGCATTTTTTGCTAATAATCCTATCAGCATAATCATACTGATCTGTACATAAATATTATTATCAATTCCAAAGACCTTCGCAAAGACAAAAATACCGCTCAGCCCTACCGGTAATGAAAGAATTACCGCCAACGGAAGAATATAACTTTCATAGAGGGCACTCAGAAGAAGATAAACAAAACAAAGGCTCAGCAGAAATATAATTCCGGCCTGAGATCCTGAACTCTGTTCCTCTTTACTGATTCCACTGTACTCAAAACTGTAGCCCGGTGGTAAAGTCTGGTCAGCGATTTCATTAATAGCCTGCATGGCCTGCCCTGTACTGTAACCGTTGTTGGGAGAACCACTTACCGAAATCGCATTGTACATATTGAAACGCGATACGGAAGAAGGGCCATATACTTTTTTCATGGTAATATATTCCGTAATCGGGCTCATAGTTCCGCTTGCGGTCCTTATTTTTATATTATTCATCTGCTCCACGGTTCCGCGGTAAGGATTATCAGCCTGAAGAATAATCTGGTATTGCTGTCCGAATTCAGTAAAATTACTCACATATGAGCTGCCGTAATATACATTCATCAGGTTCAGGATATCTGATGGCTGTATTCCGTTATCCTCACACTTCGCCAGATTTACATCCACTTCATATTGTGGAAAATTAGGGTTAAAAGCTGTTGCGGCATATTGGATTTCGCTTCTTTTATTAAGAGCGGCAAGAAAGTTCTGAGCAACTCCGTAAAAATCTCCGATGCTGTGCCCGCCTCTGTCTTCTATCTGAAAAGTAAAACCACCACTTGTTCCAAAACCACTGATTGTGGGCTGTTGCATAAAATTAATAGAAGCCCCCTGTATATGCTTTGTTTTTTCTGTAAGCTGCTGGATGATATCTTTATCCGTAACACCGGGGCGCTGGCTCCACGGAATAAGTCTTAAAATAAGCATTCCGTAAGAACTGCCGCTTCCTCCCAGCTGATTCTGTCCCAACGTTGTCATGGAAGCCTGTATCTGGGGAATTGTATGAGCAATACTATCAATCTGTTTATTAATTCCCTGTACTCTTTCTTTTGTCGCAGCAGCAGGAAGAGTTACATTCACAAATACAGTTCCCATATCCTCGGAAGGAACAAAACTGGAAGCAACACTTTTAATAGTAAAATAGAAAAGTCCGCTGAAGCATACCACCAGAATTATGGTGAGCCATTTTCGTCTGATCAGATCATTTACACTGGATGTATATTTCTGAATAAGTTTTTCATAATTGTCATTAAAGCCTGCCTTTATCTTTTGGAGAAAATTCTTTTTCTCATTTTCTTTTTCATGCTTTGGCGGACGCAGAAACATTGCGGCTAATGCCGGACTTAAAGTCAGTGCATTGACTGCTGAAATCATAATTGCTACAGCTAATGTAATTCCAAATTGTTTGTAAAATACTCCGGCCGAACCTCCCAGAAAAGTCACGGGAAGAAATACGGAAGCCATTACAAGGGTAATGGAAATAATAGCGGGAGCAATTTCACCCATTGCATCAATAGCAGCTTTTCGGGGAGAAGTATACCCGTGTTCCAGTTTACTGTGCACTGCTTCTACCACTACCACCGCATCATCTACCACAATTCCGATTGCCAGTACCAAAGCAAATAAAGTAAGAAGGTTAAGGCTGTATCCGAACAGGTACAGAAAAAAGAATGTTCCTATAATGGATACCGGAACTGATACCCCGTGAATAATTGTAGAACGTACATCCTGCAGGAAAATAAGGATAACAAGGAACACCAGTAAAAAACATTCTACCAGGGTATGAAGTACTTTTGAAATACTTTCACTGAGAAAGTTATTGATATTAACCAGCTCTATCATCTTAATCCCTGAAGGAAAACTTTTTGATGCATCGGCCATCACTTTTTGAGCGCCTACAATAACCTGCTGTGCATTGGAGCCCGGGGTCTGGCTAATGGCAATAGCTACGGCAGGTTTCCCGTTAATAGCTGTAGCACTGGTATAAGTCTGTGTTCCTAAATCAATCCGTGCAATATCTTTCAGATAGAGATATTGACCGTTTCCGATAGATTTAACAATAATTTTCTGAAACTGTTCAAGCGAAACCAAGGTTCCGGAATAGGTAATATCATATTGAAAAGCCTGTGCCAGATTATCCCCGATCTTACCTGGGGCAGCATTAAAGTTCTGAGCATTCAGTACAGAGGTTACATCAGAGGGAATTAATCCATAGGCAGCCATTTTATCAGGCTGCAACCAAATACGCATCGCATAAGTCATGGCTCCCCCGAATATTGTGGCTCCTCCCACTCCCTTAGCTCTCTGTAGCTGAGGAACAAGATTAATGGCCGCATAATTCTGTAAAAACTTCTGATCGTATTGTGAACGTTCACTGAATAATCCCAGAATCAGCACATTACTACTCTGTTGCTTTCTGACTGTTACTCCTGCCTGAGTCACCGCCTGCGGTAATTTGGAAAGTATGGTACTGATTCTGTTTTGCACATCTACCGCAGCCTGATTCGGATCTACTCCTACTGCAAAGTAAACACTGATACTTGCAGAACCTGTATTACTGGCAGAAGAAGTCATATAAGTCATTCCTTCCACTCCATTAATCTGCTGTTCCAATGGAAAAACGACACTATTAATAAGCGTAGTCGTATTCGCTCCCGGATAAGAAGCTGAAACCTGAATCGTAGGCGGAGCAATATCAGGATATTGTGCTACCGGTAAACTGCTGATTCCCAAAATCCCCAGTACAACAATAATTACAGAAATTACCGTGCTGAGTACCGGTCTTCGTATAAATAGTTTTAACATAGTTACTGGTTGGATTTGGATTTCATACTCTGATAGATATCCGCTGCATTGGCCTGCTTAGGTTTAATCACTGTACTATCACTGATATTAAGCCCGTTAAGAACAAGTTTATCTCCTGCTTTGACACCACTTTTCACCACTACAAAGTTTCCGTCATCCGTAGGTGAAGTCGTGACGGCTTCACTCATTACCATATTTCCATGGACGACTTTATAAACAAATGATTTATCCTGCATCTGATAGATAGCCGTCTGCGGAACCAGTAAAGCATGATCCAGATTGGATGGTATCCTGATCGTGGCACTTGCTCCGTTCTGAATGAGGCCTGACTGATTCGTGAATATAGCCTTGAAAGTAGCCGTTCCTGTACTGCTGTTAACCCCTCCGCCTGCTGTTTCCAGTTTACCTTTTTCAGGATACACCGTACCATCAGCCAATACCAAAGTAACAGACGGCATATTGTTTAGTTTTTCAAGGGTTGTACTTCCTTTCATGGTATTCATGAAATTCAGAAGCTCTTTTTCATTAAGTGAAAAATAAGCAAATACATTACTGGTATTTGAAAGCGTTGTCAGCGGATCTGCAGTAGTACTGCTCACCAAAGCTCCTATCTTATAAGGTATAAGACCTATCGTTCCGCTTTGCGGGCTTCGGATATAAGTATATCCCTGATTGGTTTGTGCATTTGCTAAGGTTGCTTTTGCCTGCGCCAGTGCTGCTTCCTGAGACTGCAATGTATACTGAGCTGCACTGAGCTCATATTTACTAACGATTTCCTGCTGAACCAGCGGTCTTGCTTTTTCTACATTCATACGGGCCGCATTCACATTAGCTTCCGCACTTTTTATCGCTGCTTTTGCGGTAATAATATCCTGCTCATACTGGGGATTTTTTATTCTGAACAATAACTGACCTTTGGTAACAGCAGCTCCTTCAGCCACATAAATATCCTGAAGATAACCGGAAACCATAGGCTTGATCTCAACTACATTCTGTCCCTGTACAGATGCAGGAAAATCATTATAAACGGTAACTTCTTTAGGAGCAAGGGTCAGGACCTGATAGCTTTGTATATCTTGTTTCTTTTCCTGTTTTTTTTTACCGCAGGAAAATAATATAACCAGTACAAAAGGGATATATCTATTTTTTTTCATATCAATACATTTGGATAAAATAAAAAGAGGGATTGGGTTGCTTATTTCATCAATATAAAAATAAGATTTTAATAGATTGTTTTTGCAGAAAAAACAAAATCTTTAGTAAAAAAATAACATAACCTTCGAAATGATATGGATTAAAACTTGTATTCATTGATTTTCCTTCATAATATATTTTCTTTTTTTTGTAAATTTCCTATTCAAAACTTCTTTAGTATCATGGAGTATGACTTCTATTACAAATTCAAGGAGCCGGATCAGGACATTGCTGATTTTGTGGAAAGTATCGGCACATTTCAGAACCGGACGGATGAGCCCAAGGAAGTCGTTATTATTCCTGACGGGAGAGTTGATTTATTTTTTATGAAATCACCATCTGAACCTTTTCACATTACTCTTCTCGGGCTGGAAACGTATCCGGAGCAAAGGCATATCCCACCACATACAACTGCTTTTGTAGTTAGTTTTAAACCCATTGCAGTTGAATATATTTTAAAGACTTCTATTGCCGGATTTTTAAACTCCGGAAAAGAACTTCCTTCAGGATTCTGGGGTTTTGAAGCAGATCATATCCCGGATTTTGAATTTTGCTATGAAAAGGCAACCCAAAAAATAAAAGAACTGCTTCCTCAGGAAACGGATGAAAGAAAACGTAAGCTTTTTGAACTTATATATGAATCAAAAGGAGAAATGAGTGTGAAGGAACTTTCCGAAAAAATAAGCTGGAGCAGCCGGCAGATCAACCGTTATTTTACCAGACAGCTTGGTCTGTCATTAAAGGCTTATGCTATGATCCTCCGTTTCAGAACTTCGCTGGAACATATTGCCCAGGGAAAATTATTTCCTGAGCTTAATTATACCGATCAGAATCATTTTATTAAAGAAGTGAAAAAATTTTCAGGTGTTGCTCCGAAAGAATTATCAAAAAATCAAAATGACCGATTTATACTATTATCAGTGTTGAAAGAAAAATAAATTTGTCTTATAAATTTAAAAGAAAATGCTGATAGAAAATAAATCAATAGCAATCGTTGGTGGTGGTCCTGCAGGACTGACACTGGCAAGACTTTTACAACTGAAAAACGCCGATGTAAAAGTATACGAAAGAGACTTCAATAAAGATGCCCGGGTACAGGGCTCTCCGCTCGACATGCATGAAAATTCGGGACTGGCAGCTCTCAGAAAAGCGGAACTGCTTGAAGAATTCAAGAAAACCTTCCGCCCGGGTGCGGACAAATTACTTATTGTGAATGAACAGGCAGAAATCATGTACAGTGATCACGGAACAAAACCTGATGAAGATTTTGGAGCAGAACATTTTCGCCCTGAAATCGACCGTGGTCCACTGAGGACAATGTTACTGGAATCTTTAGCGCCAGAAACGGTAATCTGGGATAGTCATTTTACTTCCATGGAACCTGAGAATGAAGGCTGGAGTCTGCATTTCAAAAACGGAACCTCAGCTTACGCAGACCTTGTCATTGCTTCAGACGGTGCCAATTCTAAAATACGTCCGTATCTTACGGAGATTAAGCCTGTTTATTCCGGAATTATTATGCTGGAAGGAAATGTTTCAAAAGAAGCTGCACCTCATATAGATGCTTTGATCAAAGACGGAAAAATAATGGCTTTCGGTAATACCCAAAATATATTACTCGGGCAGAAAGGCAATGGTGATCTCGGATTTTACGCCAGTTTTAAAGCCGATGAAAACTGGCCGGCCACAAGTGGTCTTGACTTTTCAGATAACACACAAATTCTGAAATGGTTTAAAACATCATATTCCGAATGGAATGATATATGGAATGAATTATTTGAGAATGCTGAAGCTCCTTTTATTCCCCGACTTATTTATTCCATGCCATCAGATCAGTCATGGGAAGCCAGATCTAATATAACATTAATAGGTGATGCGGCCCACGTTATGCCGCCGTTTGCAGGAGAGGGCGCTAATATGGCTATGCTGGACGCACTGGAATTAAGTGAGTATTTAACCAGTGACGGTTATACTACTTTACGGGAAGCCATTTCAGATTATGAAATCAACATGCGCCAAAGAGCTGCTAAAGCCACTCTGGAATCCCTTGAAAATGGAGAAAGCATGCACTCTGAAAAGGCGTTGGAAAATATGCTTAAGTTTTTCAACAGCCACTCCGCTGATACCCTGTACAAGTAATATAAGTTGCTAAATCCCATATATTAAACCAGAATCAGGATAAAAAATACTAAAAAATGGATATTGAATACCGGAAATTATTACCTCAGGAAAGTGTATTATACCGGAAGATCCGGCTGGAAAGTCTGAAAATGTTTCCCGAAGCATTTGAAACAACGTATCAGGAAGCCATGAAAACAGAAAAACTCAGACTGGAAACAGATATAGAAGCGCAAACTTTCGGAAGATTCGTTTTTGGGGCATTCTCAGATCAGGAGCTCATTGGTATCTGTACTTTTATTAAGGAGAACAACAATACCGGAAGCCTCTACCAGATGTATGTTAAAACCGGATATCAGGGAAACAGTATCGGATATGGGCTGATCACGACACTTATTCGTGAAACTGAAAGGCAATACGAAGGTATAGAGATTTTCCTTGAAGTAAAATCCCGTGCCCTAAAAGCCTACCACCTATATAAGAAAATAGGATTTAAAGAAGAAAAGAACATCAATAAAAAAGAGGACAGCTCCGGCAGTATCATGATGAAGTATTCTCCCTAAAAAAAAACTTCCGGCTTCAGGAACCTCCTATCGAGGACCTATAGAAAAGATACCACAAAAAGTGATATTTCTAAATTTTGTGATGTATTTGGCATGTCACTTGAATTAATCAACGTAACACCACTTCAAATAATATCATATAACTTACATTTTGTTTGACACTTAAAGCCTTTCGGTAACCGAAAGGCTTTTTATTATTAGCCAATTCCGGTTTGGATGAATTGAAAACAACCACTCCAACAGAAGATGCCTCATAAAAAACCGGCTTTTTGTAAAGCCGGCCTTTTTGTTGTTTTAGATTTTTGATGACGGGTTCAAAATTCCAAGATAACTTAAATAAGGATCCAAAATATTTTTATCAAATACCGGTTCTTTAATTCCCGAACCTTTAAGAAACTCCACAACATTTGAACAATCCCACATATAGGTATTCTGATACAGTTCTACTGTGGAAAGCCCTTCATGCATATTATCTTTAAAAAGGCTGGTTAACGGATATAGCCTGTTTTTATTGTCGTTTTCCCACTGTTTTCTCCATTCTTTATACGGCAGGCTGTTTAATATGAAAGGATAGTATTGTTTTAAAAGACCAAAGAAGTCTTCCAGTGTCAGATTGTTTTCCGGACTGGCAATGAGATTGAACTTCTTCCCTATCGCATTTTTATTTTTACTTATATGCACCATTGCTCTGACCATATAATCCACAGTAATCAGTCCTTCCCGAAGCTCAGTCAGGGCAGGATATGACTGGAATTCCAGGCAGTTTTTCACTAAGCCGGCCCACCATTGATAAGGAGCACTAGCTCCGGTCTCACTATGACACATTGCATATCCGAGACGATGAGTGATAAGAGGCAGCCCTTCTTTAGCTGCAAGATCGGCAATAGCCTCCATCACCCATTTACTTCTTACATAGCCTATATCTTTGCTTACCGACATCAGATTTTGTTCAATATCATCAGATTCCGTCATCACTTTTTTTCCTGTAAATACATGCCCCCAACTGTAAACGGATATTGTTGAAAGCAATACCAGACATTTTGTTTTTTGGGCGCCTGCAAATTTTATAATTTCTCTCAGTCCTTCAACGTTCGGTGCTTTCATGTATGAATAAGGTTCAATGAAATTCACCGAACTTCCTGAATGATAAATAAGATCCGTATTTTTTGCAAGCCTGCTGAATGTATCATTAGAAAGTCCAAGCATAGGAAGGGCCAGATCTCCTATTACCGGAATAATCCTTGATCTCTGCTCTTTTTTTGCAGCTATATGGTATTGTTGAAAACAATGATCTATTTTTTCCATAGCATGAAATTCATCCTGAGCTCTTACCAGAACATAAATAGCAGCATCAGTAGTATCCAGCAATTCCTGCAGCAGATGTATACCTACAAACCCCGTAACGCCGGTTAAAAATATAGCGGATGGGTTTTCCAGTTGTTCAGGATCAAAGCCACCTGTAAAAACAGTTCCCGGCGCCAGATAAACATCATTTTTTAAAGCTACATAAGGTTCCACATCTTCTACATCTACAGGGGTTGTTTCTGCTGCCTCTTTGAAACGTGCTGTTAAAACTTTTGAAAGATCCTGTAATACCGGATACTGATAAATATCCCGCAGATATACCTTACCATCAAGTCTTTTTTGTAATGCCACAGCGATGACAGCAACCAAAAGGGAGTTTCCGCCAATATCAAAAAAGTTATCTGTATTATTAATAATGGGTTGTTCCAATACTGAGGACCAGATATCTGCTATAATTTTTTCCATTTCATTGGCAGGAGGTTCAAATGAAGCCGGTTTTTCAGTTTCCTGTTCCGCCAGTTCCTTCAGCGCACCGGTATCTGTTTTACCATTTGCCGTTAACGGTATTTTATCTATAAAAATAATTTGTGCAGGAATCATATAGCCTGGCAATTCTTCTTTCAGCCGGTTTCTTATACCAGAAATATCTTTTACAGTTCCCGGCTCCACTACAAGATAAGCTATAAGGTATTTATTATTTCCTGTGGTATCTTTTGTCAGTACAGCAGCTTCTACAATATGTTCCTGCGTAATAAGCGCCTGTTCAATTTCCCCGAGCTCTATCCGGAATCCCCGAATTTTCACCTGATTATCAATTCTTCCTAAAAATTCAATGCTTCCATCCGGCCGCCATCTGGCAAGATCTCCCGTTCTGTATATTTTTTCACTGTTATGAAACGGGCTGGCAATAAATTTTTCTGCGGTAAGCCCCTCATTATTAAGATATCCTTTAGCGAGAATATTTCCTCCTATATATAATTCACCCGTGGAGCCTAATGGCAGTATTTCTCTGTTTTCATCCAAAATATAAGCTTTGGCATTGGCAATAGGTTTTCCTATTGAGGATATATATTTACCGTTTATTTCTTTAACTTTTCCGAAGGTAGCAAATACCGTACATTCAGTGGGTCCGTAATAATCGATCAGCTCATAACTTAATTCCGTTGTAAATACCGGTTTAAGCTTTTCGCCACCTGCAAAAAGATATTTCAGGCTTATATTGTCCGAATTTTTAGTCAGTTCTACGACTGCCGGAGCCAGAACACTGGGTACAAAACCATGGGTAATACGGTTTTTACGATAATAGTCTACCAAAGCGGAAGGCTCGGTTCTTTCTTCATTTTCTGCAATAAACAAAGTTGCTCCTGATGTCAGAGCAGACCAGGTTTCCCATACAGAAATATCAAATGCAAGTCCTGCTACCAGACTTAACCGAGAGGTATGATCTACATGAAAGTGATGATTATGCCAGCAAACCAGATGTTGGATAGACTGATGAGTAATCATAACTCCTTTGGGTTTTCCCGTGGAACCAGAAGTATAAATAGTATAAGCCAAAGCATCATGGCTGATATCAGAAGCCGGAGGCTGAGAAGAAAAAGATTCCAACCTCATTCCGTCGGTAATATCAAATATTTCCGCCCTGTTCTCTTTTGATAAAAGCTTACCTAGGTCATGATGAGTAATCATAACCGTTGCAGCGGTATCAGAAATAATATATTCCACTCTTTTCACAGGATAAGCTGCATCAATGGGAACATAAGCAGCTCCGGTTTTTAGAATTCCGAGGATGGCAATCACCCATTCCAAAGAACGGTCGAGCCATACAGGAACAAACATTCCTTTTTTTATGCCCTTGGCGAGCAATGCATGAGCCAGCTGATCAGACTTTTCATCCAGTTCTTCATAGGTTACTTCTTTTCCCTGATAGATGACAGCTTTATTTTCAGGGTAAAGTTCGGCTTGTTTTTGAAAAAGAGAAACAAGGGTCTCTCTCTCATGATAATCCCATCCTGTTTTGTTGAATGCATTCACGAGTTTTTCTCTATCTTCAGAAGAAAGTAAGACGGCAGTACCAAAGTCTGCCTCGGGTGTAGGTTTGGTGTTTAACATATGTAAGTAATTTGATTGGGTTCTTATCAGACGCGGATTAGCAATAATAAATTATCTTTATTTAATTTATAAACTTCATAATATAAATTAATTATCAATAAATTATAAACAACAATAAATAAATATTAAAATAAATACATCATTCAAACTTAACATAATAAAATTAGCTATGCGTTACATTATTTCCTGTTTTTGTTTCTGAATAAAATGTGCGAAATATAAAAGATTCATTCATAGCATTGATGAATGATTTTCTTTTCTTCCCTTTTAAAGCATGAGGGCAGAAATGCGATATCAGTGTTCCTGTCAGCAATTTTGTTCCCTGCGAGGGATAAGATTCAGTAAAGAATCATCTAAAAGAAATACTTTACGTTATTCCATATTTTGAAATAAAGTTACCATTCTGTCATATATTCCGTCTGACAATGCCTATAGAATAAAATATAAATTATAATCAAACTTTTTCTATCTTAACAATTTAAATGATCCGTTTTCCGGATAGGTAAATCTGAATGTCTGAAGCTGCATTTTACACAACAAAAAAATACTCCGTCAGCATCATAAAATACGGGTCTTTTGTCTGGAGAAGAACAAATATTACCAAACAAAAATGACTGTTTAAGAATTAAAATCTCTTATTTCTTAAATTAGAAGATAAATATTAATTTTTGAAGTCTTTAAATGAGTAATTTAGGGCCAGTTTAAAATGCGTTGAGATCTCTATGAAAAACATATTCTTTTTATTGCTTATATCAAGTGTACAACCTGTATTATCACAAACGAAACTGGAAAAAGCAATTACAAATCTTGAGAATAACTACGAACAGGAGAAAGTATATCTGCTGACCGATAAATCACAATATGTAGCAGGTGACCAGATTTGGTTTAAAAGCTTTGTATTTGATGGCTATAATCGGTCTGCACTATCCACCACTCTATTTGTTGAATTATACAATTCCGATAAAAAATTAATAGACTGGAAAACAATACTTCTGACTAATGGTGAAGGCAGCGGAGATTTTAAACTTAAAGAAGATCTTCCCGAACAAGTTTATTTCGTGAGAGCCTACACTCCTTATATGACCAATTTTAATGAAGATTTTCAGATTGTTAAAACACTTCCGATTTATAATCCGAATGCTGCTGAAACACTGGAAATTTCTAAAAATTCCAACTGGTCTGCCAAAGTTTTTCCGGAAGGAGGAACTTTTATTAACGGTGCCTCTACCAAATTTGCAGTAAGATTATCCGGTGACGGCTCTTTACCCGATAACTGGACCGGAAAAGTAATAGACACCCAGAATCCCAATACCCCTGTGACAACATTTAAATCTTTTGATAAAAACGTTGCCTCATTTAAAATAACACCGGCTTTAGGAAAAAAATACCAGGCCATCATTCTGGATAACACGGGAAAAAGCCAGACAATAGATCTGCCGCAAGTTGCCGGCAGCGGTATCAACTTAGAAGTTCACAGCTCTAAGGACGGGATTAAATACAATATAAAAGGAGTCAACTTAAAACAACAGCTCCAAAATTATAAAATTGTAGGAACCATCAATAACCATCTTGCTTATAAAGCCAATATCAATCAGTTAATAAATGAAGCTTCAAGTCTTATCCCTACGAAAGTAAGCAACGGAGCCAACGGTATTTTTCAATTAGCAATATTTGATGAACAGGATAATCTGGTCGCCCAAAGACTTTGCTTTATCAAACCCAATAATTTAAAAATTGAGAAAGCAGAAATTATAGGCCAGAATTTAAAGCCGACCCCAAGAGCTTTCAACAGTATTGATCTTTCCCCGGAATCGGTTTTTAAAAATTACACCGTTGTTGTAAGTGAGGATGACGGCAGTAATACTCCAGAAGAAGAAAATATACTGAGCAGCCTTTGGCTAACAGAAGATTTCACTACTAAAATAGATGCACCCGCACAGTATTTCGCCAAAGATGCCAACAGCGAAGCTCTCGATGCTTTACTTATTTCTGAAAACTGGAAAAGGTTTGACTGGAATTCCCTACTTAACGGAGTTTCCCCCTCTATAAAAACCAATTCTCAGAAATACCTTTCTTATAAGGTAAAACCTATTAAAAATAACGCCCTGCTGATCAACACCAATGTCAATTTAGTATTGAAATTAGGTAAAAACGAACCGGCTATCAACCAGTTTAAAACGGATCAGAACGGTTATATTTATTTAAACAATCTTAACTATGATGACCCTTTGGACGTTTCCGTTTTTGTAAATTCTGAAAATAAAAACGAATCAAACACTGAGAACTTATTCGTTACGGTAGAACCACTGGTAACTCCCACCCAATTTAAAGGCAACTTCCCCAATACAAAATACAAATTGGTAAAAGCAGCTAAAAACAGAGCCCTTTCGGAAAAAATATCAAAGGCGGTAACTGCTCAGAAAAATATAAAAAAAACCGAAGATAATTATCAGCAAATTGAAGAAGTAAAATTAGTAAAGAAGCAGGATCCGAAAGAAGAACTGAACAAACAGCTTTCCAGCGGAATGTTCAATGCAATCAATTCAATGATTTTTGACTTCGTAAATGAAGATCAGCAGATTTCCGGATCAAGCAATATATTAGACTGGCTGCAGGGAAGAGTTGCAGGCTTAACATTTCAAAGAAATAATTCCGGGGTAAATGTTCCCTATATTCGCGGACAGCAGGCCAAGCTTTTCCTGGATGAAGTTGCTACCGACCCCTCTATGATTTCAAGCCTTCCGGTAAGCAATATTGCTATGGTAAAAATCATTAAAGAATCAGGATTACTGGGTGACGCCGTGGCCATCTACACCATGAGAGGCAATATGAAGTCTAAAAACAGCGGAAAACAAACACAAAACAACAACTCCTCTATAGTAAAAGGATATGATAAACCTTCAGAATTTCTTATTGAAATGCTGGATGATGATTCTTCAGCGAAAGTTGAAAATGATACAAGGGAAACCCTCTACTGGAATCCCAATTTATTTGACAGCGATTATGTTCCTCCGAGAATTAAATTCTACAATAATGACAGCGCCAAACAATTTAAAGTAAAGATCATAAGTTTCGACGAAGACGATAATCTGCTTTATGATACTGAAATATTAAAATAAAATATAAAAAACGGACAATCTATTAAAAAATAAATTGTCCGTTTTAGCATTAGAAAGTTAAATTCAGTAACTGATATTGAATACAGACTATTTAGAAAGCATCCTTTCCTGTATTTATCGGAAGTTATTCACATTTTTCAATCTTCTTCTCCTTCCGTATTCTTAAGCTTCATAAGAAGTACATAGGCATTTTTAGTGACGATTTTTTTATGGTTAAAATCATTAAAATTAAGAATCTGTACAAAACCGTTTTCAGTTTCTCCTACGGTTACGGGAGTTAACCTATAGGTTTGCTTTTTGTCTTCCACGAAAACAAAGTCTTTTCCTTCAAAATTAACAATACTCTCTTCAGGAACAGCATTAGAGAAAGAAGTATTGGTTTCTATTTCAGCATTCATATACATTCCCGGCACAAGACTCTGATCATATTTTTCAAAATGACAATGCACCTCAGCCCAGCCTCCGGGACTGATATCTTTACTGATCAGCAATATATGCCCATAGTATTTTTTATCTGGTGCCGTATTCGTATATGCTGCAAACCTTTGCCCTTTGTTAAGACTTTCCAGATCTTTTTCATATACTTTAAGATTAAGATGAATATCCTCCGGATTGATTAATTCAAAAAGCACATCAGACGGATTCACATATTTCCCGATATTCACATTTACTTTACTCACAAAACCGTTAATACTACTGTAAACAGGTACACTTTTCGTTATATTTCCGGAATTCAGGGATTCAGGATTGATATTGACAAGACGCAGCTGCTGCGCCAGAGCGCTCATTAAGATTTTCTGACTATTCATCTCAGACTGCGCCTGCTGCATTACTTTATCGCTGGTTGCCTGACTCTGGTTCAGTGTTTTCTGACGGTTATAATCCAGTTGGGCAAAATGCATTTTAGATTTCGCCATCAGATAATCCTGCTGGAGCTGGATAAATTGAGGGTTTTCAATAACAGCAATCACCTGCCCTTTAGACACCGGTTTACCGGGAAGCAAGCTGCTGGATTTAAGATAACCTCCCAAAGGAAAGCTTACTGAAACCAGATTCTGTGGCGGAACATCAATCATTCCGTTCAGCTTTAAAACTGAAGCGATTTTTTGCAGAGAAAGCATAATTGTTTCTATCGGGGCATTCCGCAGCTGGGCATCGGTAAGTGTCACTACATTTTCATCTTTTGAAGCAGTGGAAACCGGTTCTGTTTTTCCATGATCTTTACATTGGTAAAACACGAGTAATCCTATGGATAATGAATATGATATAAGTTTAAGTTTAAGTTTCATTGTTAAGGGTTTAAAGTAATATATTCCAACTCTATAGCACTCTGATTCAGCTTCCATACCGCATCAGTATAACTACTTTTCAAGGTAACTGCCTGATTAACCAATATAACAAACTCCAGATAGTTGATTTCTCCGGCAAGGAACTGTTTTTTTGCAGTTTCTGTAATAATCTCCGCATTTTTCAGTTCTGAGCTTTCATATCGTGAAACAATCTCAAGATTGGTCTCATGGATAATCTTTAGCCTTTTCAGCTGATTCTGTAAATTAAATTCTGTATTCATCAAATCATTTTCAGCAATCGATTCGGCAATTTTAGCAGCCTGAATTCTTGATTTCTGACCTCCTGAAAAAACCGGAACCGAAACCCCCAGTTGTACGGAATGAAACTGCGGAACGGATCCATACACCTTATCATTAGCTCCCATCCCTTTGAAACTATTGAGATTGTAAGCCAGCTGAAGGCCGGGCAGCATTTTTGCTTTTTCAAGAGCAATCTGCTGCTCAGAAATATTTTTCTGTTGTTGTAACAGTTCAATAGCCGGATGCAGGTTCGGCTCATCTTTAGTTTCTCCATGAAATAATTTCTGATCTTCAGGTAAAAAATCTGTTTCCGTATTCAAAAGCCACTGAAGCTGATATCTTAAAAAAGAAAGCTCCTGCTGTAATTGCTGTAACTGAATTTCTATAGCTGACTTCTGATGGGAGGCTGTCGTTTTTTCCAGAATATTACTTTCACCTGCTTTTAAACGAATGCTCGCCTTATCCAGAAAATCAGTGTACAGTTTTAATGTTTCACGAAGAAGCCGTTCTTTTTCTTTCCAGTACAGAATAGTATAAAAAGTAAGACTCACCGCTTTCTTCAGCTCATATTCTTTAAAGGAAACATTCAGTAAAGATTTTTTCCACTCTTCAGTATATACATTCTTTTGCTTTTTATATACGGTTGGAAAGGCAATATTCTGGGAAATTCCGAATTTCATATCATTATAAGCGCTATTAATCTGCCCATAATCCATCATAATCCCCGTCTGTGGAATATCATTAGCCGATTTGATCAATTCTTTTGAATATTCCGATTTCAGTTTTTCATTTTTAAGATTTCTATTATTTTCCAATGCCGTTTTAATGGCATTTTGCAGGCTGATTGGAGTCTGGGACTGAATTCCCGCTCCTGTTAAACTAAAAATAAGGATCAATACTGCCGTGAAATTTTTATTGTTACGTTTTTTCATTGTAAATCCTTTTTCAATATTTACATACAGTAATGGCAGCACAAACAAGGTAAGAAAGGTCGCCACCATCAACCCACCAATAACCACAGTTGCCAAAGGCCGCTGTACTTCCGCTCCTGCTCCGTTACTGACAGCCATCGGTATAAACCCTAATGAAGCCACAAAAGCGGTCATCAAAACCGGACGAAGCCTCGATTCTCCGCCATATACAACAATTCTGACTATGTTTGTAATCCCTCTTTTCCGAAGCCGGTTAAACTCCGAAATCAAAACAATTCCGTTTAATACGGCCACTCCAAAAAGAGCAATAAATCCCACTCCGGCACTGATACTGAAAGGCATTCCTCTGAGCGCCATCAGAAATACACCACCAATAATGGAAAGGGGAATAGCCGTGTAAATCAGTAAACTTTCTTTAACGGAATTAAAAGCCAGAAACAGCATTACAAAAATAAGAGCCAATGCGATCGGAACAGCAATCATAAGACGTTGTTTAGCATTATTAAGATTTTCAAATGACCCTCCATAGGTCATATAATATCCTGTAGCCAGCTTCATATTCTGATCTGTTTTATGCTGAAGCTCTTCCACGATACGCTGTACATCCCTGCCTTTTATATTGAAACCCACAACAATTCTTCTCTGGGCATTTTCCCTCTGAATCTGATTGGGGCCATTTTTAACCTCCACTTTAGCAAGCTGTGATAGCGGAATCTGGTTTCCGGAAGGAGTAGGAACTAAAAGATTTTTAATATCAGTAACATTTTTACGATCCTTTGTATCAAGTCTTACCACCATATCAAACCGCTTTTCGCCTTCAAAAACCAATCCTGTACTTTGCCCTGCAAATGCCGTATTGACAATTCTGTTGATATCCGAAACCGAGAGATGATACTGAGCGATCAAAGGGCGGTTGTATTCTATAATAACCTGTGGCATGCCGGAAACAGGCTCTATATAAAGATTCTGAGTTCCATCTACTGTTTCGATGATTTTCCCAAGTTTTTGGGCATATTGTGAAAGAACATCCAGATCTTCTCCAAAAATTTTAATGACAACATCCTGCCTTGCTCCTGTCATTAATTCATTAAAACGCATCTGAACCGGAAACTGGAAACTGGCGGTAATTCCCGGTACATCCTGAAGCTGTTTCCCCATTTTATCTGCTAATTCCGGAAAAGAAGATGCTGAAGTCCATTCTTTTTTATCTTTTAAAATAACCATCATATCTGAAGCATCCATGGGCATTGGGTCGGTAGGAACTTCCCCACTTCCTATTTTAGTAACCACCTTTTCCACTTCAGGAAATCTGGACTTTAGAATATGAGCAGCCTTTTGAGTGCTTTCAATCGTCGTTGTAAGATTACTTCCGGGCAAAACCCTTGTATCCACAGCAAAATCTCCTTCTTCAAGAGACGGAATAAACTCTCCTCCCATTTCGGATAAAATGAAAACCGCCGTTATGAACAAGGCCGCCACAATTCCAAAAACCATTTTAGGCATTCTAAGAAGCTTAAGCAGTGTATGAAGATAAATTTTCTCTGCTTTTTTCATCATCCTGTCTGAAAAAGTAGATTTTTCACTTCTTTTTCTGAGTAAAACCGCACTCATCATCGGAATATAGGTCAGCGACAGCAAAAATGCTCCCAACAGGGCAAATGCGACAGTCTGAGCCATAGGTCTGAACATTTTCCCTTCAATTCCCTGTAAAGTAAGGATCGGAAGATATACAATCAGGATAATAATCTGTCCGAAAACGGCACTATTCATCATTTTTCCTGCAGAATCTATAACAACGGTATCCATTTCTGATTCTCCGACAGAAAAAATCTTTTTGAATTTAGAATTATGACTGAACTGATGTAAAACAGATTCTACTATAATTACCGCGCCATCAATAATCAAACCGAAATCCAGTGCTCCAAGACTCATCAGATTACCACTGACTCCAAAAAGATTCATCATACAGACCGCAAACAACATGGCAAGAGGAATCACCGAAGCCACCAGTAAACCGGCCCGAACATTCCCGAGAAATAATACAAGAACAAAAACAACAATCAAAGCTCCTTCTGTAAGGTTTCTTTCAACTGTTCCAATAGCGTTGTTCACCATTTTGGTACGATCCAGGAAAGGCTCTATTAACACTCCTTTGGGAAGCGTCTTCTGAACCTGGGCTATTTTCTCTTTTACATTTTTGATCACCTGATTGCTGTTTTCCCCTTTGAGCATCATAACTACCGCCCCGGAAACCTCTCCCTGGTCATTAAAAGTCATTGCTCCGTACCGGGTAGCAAAACCCGGTTTTACTTCTGCAATATCTCTTATAAACAACGGAACTTCGTTTGTTTTTGTAGTAATGGAAATATTTTTAATTTCTTCAATACTTCCAACCAGCCCTTCGCTTCTGATGTATAAAACAGTGGGACCTTTTTCAATATAAGCACCTCCCGTATTTTGATTATTAGCCTGTAAAGCGTCAAAAACATCATTAATGGTAATCCCGTAAGCATTCAGCCTGTCCGGATTGACAGCAATTTCATATTGTTTCAGTTTTCCGCCAAAACTGCTCACTTCCGCCACTCCTTTTACGCCCAAAAGCTGCCTTCTTACAATCCAGTCCTGAATGGTACGGAGCTCCGTAATATTATATTTTTTTTCATACCCCTTTTCAGGTCTTACTACGTATTGAAAAATTTCGCCAAGTCCCGTAGAAATAGGCCCCAGCTGAGGATTTCCTATTCCCTGCGGAATGACAGCCTGCACCTGTTGCAGCCTTTCTGCAACCTGTTGCCGGGCCCAGTAGATATCGATATCGTCTTCAAAGACAATGGTGACAAGTGATAATCCAAATCTGGAAAAACTCCGGATTTCTTTTAATCCTGAAATATTATTATTGGCCTGTTCTATAGGAAAAGTAACAAGTCGTTCTATATCCGTTGCTCCAAAAGAAGGCGCAATGGTAATGACCTGTACCTGATTATTGGTAATGTCGGGTACCGCATCTATGGGCAGTTTAGTGACCTGATAGGAACCCATTCCAATAAGCCCCATGACCAACAATGCAATAATGAGTTTATTCTTTACAGAAAACTCAATGATTTTTGTAAGCATAAATGATTCATTAATCTTAATTATTAACAAGTTTAAGTACCTGAAGTACAAAGGAAATACGTCTGCATTATTTCGCAGATTCATTACCTGTACAACAGAATAGCCCAATCAAAAAATGATTGAGAAAAAAAACAGATTAAGACTGATGAAATTTGGGAGGCTCCCAGATAGAATTTACAATTTCCTTATGATGGAATACATTTTTATAAAAAACCGGACTTATCTCTGTCGGACGACCGGTCTTTTCAGTGCAATGAAAATCTAAAGCCGGACTGATGGTGAAAACCACCGAAAGAAGATTGCCGTGCGAAACAAAAGGCAGCCTCTGATCTTTATCATAATCGCTGTCTTTAACCGGATGATCATAATGGGTTTTCAGAAACGCAGTAAGAGACATTTCGGGATTAAGTTTCTTATGCTCCATATAATGTTCTATAAGAAGCGGCATTTTCAAAAGCTGATACAGTTCGGTTGTAGAAACCAAATACAGTGATAATAATAATATGGCAATCAGCTTTTTCACTACCCAAAATTATAAAATCTTTCATTAAGAATGATTTTAAATAAGTACTTTATATAGAAGTATTAACCAGATTTAATTCTAAGTAATATCCTGTAACTTGACTTTTAGAAATTCCTATAAAACTATTCTTAACTACTTATTTTTTTAAGTAAATTATACAAATCCAGACAGCAGAAACTGAAAGCATTGATTTTTATTTGCATAAAAAAAACCACCTGAAAGGTAGTTCTTTTGTTTGTGACCCGGCTGGGATTCGAACCCAGGACCCATACATTAAAAGTGTATTGCTCTACCAGCTGAGCTACCGAGTCGGCCATTATTTTTTTAAGTAATTTTGAAGTTTTAAAAATCTCAAAACACTAGTTTTCTTACTTGTGACCCGGCTGGGATTCGAACCCAGGACCCATACATTAAAAGTGTATTGCTCTACCAGCTGAGCTACCGAGTCGGCCACTTACTTTTTTAAGTAAATCCCTTTATTTAAGGGACTGCGAAGATAGTAATTTTTCTTTTAACTCCAACTTTTTTTATGTTTTTTATTCAATAAATTTTACTTTTCCTCTGAAGAAGCCGGATATGTCTGTGAATAGCCTTCAGCTCCACTCTAATCTCTTTCATGATAAGTGCTTGTTTATGAAATTACTTCCTCCCAAAACAGCATGTAAAATACCTTCACATGCTGTCAAACATAAATTTAAAGTCATTTTTGTAAGGCTACCACAAAAGAGGAGGTTTATCTCCGTTTTTATTCTCGGCATAATAAAGTGAGGGAAGAGCCTGCGCGAGATAAGTAAATTCACTGTAGCAATGTTCCATCAGCCCAAATCCAATTTCATCGGGAAGCTGATGATCACTATCCGCTGTTAAAGCTCCAAGAAAAAAATGACTTCTTAGAACGCATCCCTGTGACATATCTCTGACAATATGAAACATATAACCATCCAAAGGATCACCATTTATGTCTACAGGAGTATTTTCACCAAAACCGATTCTGGCATAAATAACAGCACTTACGTCTCCGTTGGCATAAGCCTGATGCAGAATAACGGAATCAAAAATGTCTGCGGGATCATGGAATTTAATGGTAGCTGATACCGGAGGTATATTTCCTAATGATTCTGTTGCATGAATGGTAGCTCCTATATAGTTTTCATTTTTAATCCATTGGCTGTCCCATCCTCCGTGTGCAACGTGATCCAGCGGATGCCACAACTTTAAATCTGCTGTAGTTTCAAAATAGGTAAACCACCAGTCCAGCATTTTACCTTTACAGTCGTGCAGCACATTTCTCATCGCCACATGAAGCATTCCGTTTTCAAGTCTCTGGATACCTGCTTCCATACGTACAGGCTTCGGAGATAGAAGAGCATTAATATTCTCCCGTACTAATTTTTCTGTTTCTATTGTCAATTCCATAATGAATAAGTTTTATGTATATGATTATTTTTCGATTAAAAATTCATGATAGAAGAAGGGATAAAATGCTGCTAAAAAATACATTCTTCTTTTATTCATAGAAATCTTTTAACCGCCAGACAAAGTTAGGCCGGGGCTGAATCAGTTGAGCTGTACTATTTTCTAATCCATTGGTACAATCCGGAAATGTTTATCGGAACTTAATATACATTGAAAGAATTTCAGGTGAGATGATGTTTTTTAAAATCCTCAGGAGTTCTGCCGGTGTGCTTTTTATAAAACCGGGAAAAATAGGCAGGATCTTCAAAATTCAGATCAAATGCAATTTCTTTGATGGTAAACTCTCCGCCAATCAACATCCTGTTTGCCTCTACCACTAGTCTTTCATGAAGGAGCTGAGTTAAGGTTCTATTCATTTTTTCTTTCAGGATCTGATTAATTCTTTTTTCGCTGATTCCCATTTTAGAGGAATAAAAATCTGCCTTACGTTCTGTCTTGTAATTTTCATCCATCAGAAGGATAAACTGATAGACGCGTTTCTGATTTAATTCCTGATTTAAAAAGTAGTCTTGATTCATCCGGATAAGATTCAGCAGAAATACTTTTAATAATGCCTTTATGATCAGATATGTTCCCATCGGATGGGTATATTCCTTCTCCAGTAGTCTTCTGATATTTTGAAGTGTTTCTCTCATACCAGGGCTCACACGAAACCCTGTATACTGTCCGTTCATATTAAAAAGGTTGAAAACATCCAATGCATATTCCTTATCATCTTCTTCCAGGTAATCTCTTTTAAAGGCAATCAGACAGCCTTTTTTATTCTCAAGATTGAGCTTTGAAAGACGATACAGCGGGATCAGGTACATATAATCCTCAGTTTCCGCTTCAGTATTTATAAGCCAAACTATTTCGAAAAACCCAGCACGCATAGGGTTTTCCTGATAATCTTCTGGAATATTGCCCAGTTCAAAAAAAATAAACTGTAAGGGATCAATCGGGTGAACAGATTTCATAGGTACAGTCGAATTTAATACGACTATACAAATATCTGCAATACTGTTGAATAAAAGGACCTGAAAGTGTTTTCCGGAATCAGGATTTCAGGAAAAATAATTGTAAAGTCTCCGGAAATCACGTAAGGAACTCCAAAGAATGTTTTTAGTGACTTTATCAGTCCGCCACTCAAATTCTGTATCGGAAGGCCTGCGACAAATGTGATGCTCTTATTTATTCATCGGATGCTATGAATTCTAAGGCTTTCTCTAATTCCGTTTCTTCAAAATATTTCTCTTTCAGGGCCGGATTGAACAAGTGCAAAACTTCATTTTCAATAGTAACCACCAATTTCATGAAATCCGAATGTGATACCACAGCGCAGCGTCCTATTTTTCCAAAGTGTTTAATTCCCCATAGTTCACCCTCAAAAAAACCTTTTAGCTTCATCTCTTTAAGCACCGACATGTCTTTGACTTTAATAAGTATATTAACATGCTGATATCCATTATTCAGTTTTTCCTCAAAAAGCTGCTCTATAAGCAATGCGTCAGCTTCTGTAAATGCGCCCAATATCTCCAGCGCAATTGCGTTATTCTTAAATTCTTTTATCTGATTTAACATAGTCTACTTATTTTTAATTGTTTATTTTCCACAGTACTTCTATAACAAAATTAAACAAATATCTGCATCTTAAAAAATTACGACCAGTATGGTTTATCATTTCGGGTAAAAACCATAATAACTATAGTCCTGTTGTCTGAGATGCATAGAAAAGCTGTTAAAAACTGATCTCTGGTGATAAAACTTGTCCGGAAGAAGCTCATAAACTTTAGAAACCCGACTGATTTTAATAATTCAGTTTTCATTCAGATTTTAATCCTATTTTTGAATAAAACTATTGTATGAAAATACTCGTTATCGAAGATGAAGCTGCACTGAGTAAAAGTATTATCACCTATTTAAAACAGGAGAACTATCTCTGTGAAGTAGCCACTAATTTCAATACCGCCATTGAGAAAGTAGATTCTTATGATTACGACTGTATTCTTCTCGACATTTCCCTTCCGGATGGTAATGGGCTCAACATTTTGAAAGCTTTAAAAGAAAATAATAAAACAGACGGAGTCATCATTATTTCAGCCAAAGATTCCATAGATGATAAAATAACCGGATTGCAGCTGGGAGCAGATGATTATATTCCCAAACCTTTTCATTTATCAGAATTAAGTGCCCGTATCGCTGCTGTTATCCGCCGTCGTAGATTTAACGGGGGAAATGTGCTGGTCTTTCACGAAATCACCATTGATACCCTTGCCAAAACAGTTACGGTTCATAACCAATTTGTTGATCTTACCCGAAAAGAATATGATCTGCTGCTCTATTTTACCATCAATAAAAACAGAGTGCTTTCCAAAACAGCCATTGCAGAGCATCTGTCCGGGGAAAATGCAGAAGTCTATGATAACTACGATTTTATCTATGCACATATTAAAAACCTGAAGAAAAAACTTAGCGCTGCCCAATGCAATGATTATTTAAAATCTCAGTACGGAATGGGGTATAAATTTGAATATTAAATGAAATTAATCAATTACATATCACGCCGTTATATTGTTTATGCCATCCTTATTTTATTGATAGCAATTCCTGTTTTTTACTTTTCTCTGCAGTATCTGATGCTGAAGAGTCTGGATGAAAGCATGAATCACCAGAAAGTATGGATAGAAAAACAACTCAGAACGACAATTCCCGATAATTTTATTTCCTTTGAAAACAGTATCATTGTACGTCCTTCCAGCAATCCTAAGATTTTTGATTCTATTTATAATAAGCCTGTTTTTATTCCTGATGATAATGAAACGGTAATGCACCGGATTCTGCTTTCCAATACCTTTGTCAATGGGAAACCTTATGAAATAAGAATCCAAAAATCCATGATCGAGGATGAAGATCTGCTTAATAGCATATTAATATTACAATTCATATTGGTAGCTGCTCTGCTGATTGGTTTGATGATTATTAATTTCCAGCTTTCCAAAAAATTATGGAAACCCTTTAATGATATCGTGAACAAGCTGAACTTATATCGTGTAGACAACGATGACAGTTACCGTTTTATGCCTACCCATATTGAAGAGTTCAACAATTTAGGAAATTCCATAAAAGATCTTACCAAACGGAATCAGAGACTCTATAAAACACAAAAAGAATTTACAGAAAATGCTTCCCACGAACTGCAAACGCCTATTGCAGTAATGCAAAGCAAACTCGAGTTACTGATGCAAACCAACCCTATCTCAAAGGATCAGGCTGAACTCATAGAAGAAATTGCCATCGCCGGAAATAAAATGCAACGTCTCAACCGTACTTTACTGCTTCTTACTAAAATTGAAAACAACCAGTTTCCGGCTACCGAAAAAATAGGAATTCAAACAATTATACAAAAACTGCTGGACCAATATGAGGAACCGGCACAACAAAAAGAACTTCAATGGAATCTCTCACTGGATCACGAAATTGAAATCACTGCCAATCCCATTCTCATTGACATTCTCATTGGAAATATACTGTCAAATGCCATAAGACATTCGGAAAACGGGCAGACTCTTTCTGTAAAAACAGAACAACGAAACCTCATCATTTCCAATCCCGCAAAAAAGGAATTAAATCATGAGGAACTATTCCAACGATTTAAAAAGCAATCCGAAAATACCCATAGTATAGGGCTCGGGCTGGAAATGAGTAAGAAAATCTGTGATCTGTATCAGTATGAAATTCAATACCATTTCACCAATCAACAGCATATGTTCAGTATTCATTTTCATTAATTTTTACGGATACTAAAAAAATTCAGTATCTCTACAGAATGTCTGCTGAATTTTACATCACTGATTAAAAATAATGTAAAATGAGAATAATAATTTTAACAATGCTGTTCACCACAGGATTAAGCAGCCTGACATTCGCACAACAGAAAAAAGAAAATCTGAAAGTTCCGCCCGCCGTGGAAAAAGCTTTTCAGAAAAGCCACCCAAACGTTAAAGCTAAATGGGAGAAAGAAGCTGATAAATATGAAGCCGGGTTTAAACAAAACGGCCATAAAATGAGTGAATTATATACTCCGGCAGGTACTTTGGAAGAAACAGAAGTTGAAATTGCAGCAAAGCAGCTTCCTGCATCCGTTTCAAAATACATTGTACAGCAAAAGTTAGGTAATATCAAAGAAGCGGCTAAGATCACAAAAGCTGACGGTTCGGTTCTATACGAAGCTGAAGTAAAATCAGGAGATGCTCTTTTCGATGCTAAAGGTAATTTTATCAAACTACAAAAGGATTAGAAGCATAGAATATAAATATTGATAAGAAACCGATTTTTTAATCGGTTTTTTTTGTTGAAAATAATCGGATCTAAAAAATTCAGAATCTCAACAGAATTGTTTTTCATCTTTGAACTAAGAATTTGAAATAGTCTGTATGAACACTTTCTGTACATATCCGGCTCGATGGCTTTTAGTTCTCATGGCCTCAGCACTTTGTTTTTCCGTAACAGTAAAAGCACAAACGGAACATAACCTGTCCTATTTCATCCAAACTGCTCAAAATAACAGCCCGTTACTCAATGATTACAATAATCAGATAGCCTCCAGCAAAATTGACAGTTTAAAATTAAAAGCAGCCTATGGCTTTATTGTCACCGGAGAAGCCAATGCAGGATATTCACCCAATATTAAAGGATGGGGATATGATAATGCATTAACCAACGGGCAGTCGCTATTCGCGGGACTAAGAGTGGCTAAAGAATTTATCAGCCGAAATAATCTGAATACAAGACTAAAAGCCTATAATGTAAGTATTGCACAGATTCTTGCCCAGAAAAATCTTAATATCCAGACTTTAAATAAACAGATTACAGATCAGTATATTGCAACCTATGCCAGCCAGCAGCGTTATGAGCTGAGCAGGGAAATTATCGGTTTACTTAATCAGGAAGATGTCATCTTAAAAAAACTGACCCAATCTTCTGTTTTCAAACAAACAGACTACCTGACCTTCAAAGTTACTTTACAACAAAACGAACTCACATTAGAGCAGCAGCAGGCAGACTGGCAGAGTAATTATGCACTACTCAATTATCTATGCGGTATTGTAGACATCCGGTTTCCGCGTCTGGATGCACCCAATATAGATACAGAACCTTCTCCTGTGGATTTTAAAGAAAGTGTATATGCACAAGCCTATAAAGCAGACAGTCTTAAGATAGCCAATGACAGTGAAATTATAAAATACAATTATAAGCCCAAGGTGACTGCGTTTTCTGACGGCGGATATCAGTCTTCATTTGCGCAGACTCCTTATAAAAATTTCGGATTAGGTCTTGGCCTCGGAGTTTCTATTCCCATTTATGATGGCCATCAAAAGAAAATGATGCTGCAGCAAAATCAGCTGGCTTTACAAACCCGCCAAAAGTATTTGGAGCAAACTCAAAGACAGTATCAGCAGCAGATTTTTCAGATCCGGAATCAAATGGAGCAATACCATACCATGCTAAAAACGGCCAATCAACAAATTGACTACGCCAAAACTCTGGTAGAAGCCAATGCAAAACAATTGCCGACGGGAGATGTAAGAATGGTAGATTTCATTTTATCCATCAATAATCTGCTTAATCTCAAAGGCAATATTATACAGTACAATGCTACTCTATTCAATTTACGAAACCAAATGCAATATTTAATCCTCCAATAGCCATGCAAAAATTATTTTTTCTGATCGTAATAAGTATTTCCCTACTGAGTTGTAAAAAAAATAATACAGCGGGTACGGAAGAAGCTAAACCGGAGGCAAAGCCTAAAACGGAAGTCAGTATTGCTTATCCTTCTGACACTATTCAACTGAATAATGAGATTACCTTAAATGCTACAGCAAGTTATCTGCTGAAATCAGATGCAAAAGCCAATAGTACAGGTTATATTACCAATATGACCGTGCGGCTTGGAGACCGGGTAAACCGGGGCGCTGTCCTTTTCGGATTACAGACCAAAGAAGCACGGGCATTGGGTAATACCATTAATAAACTGGATCAATCCTTCAGATTTAGCGGAACAACATCTGTGGTAAGTCCGGCAACAGGATATGTTGTGATGCTGAATCACCAAATCGGAGATTATGTACAGGACGGAGAAATTTTGGCCACAATTACGGATGCTTCCAGTTTCGGTTTTGTGGTAGATGTTCCTTATGAATATCTACAGCTGATAAAAAGCCAAAGCTCATTAACCGTGAAACTGCCTGACGGAAACAACCTGGCCGCACGAATAGCCAAGATAATGCCTTCCGTAGACCCCGTATCACAAACCGTAAAAGTTTTGCTTCAGGTACCTAACAACAATATTCCTGAAAATCTAATCGGCACGGTTACGTTTTCAAAATCCACCGCTTATGGTCTGACAGTTCCTAAAATGGCCATCTTAAGTGATGAAACCCAATCGTCCTTTTGGGTGATGAAAATGACCAATGATACGACAGCAGTAAAAGTTCCCATTGTAAAAGGAGCCGAAACTGATCAATATATCCAAATAAAATCCGGTAATCTTACCACCAAAGACAAGGTAATTACGTCCGGAAACTTTGGACTGAGCGATACCGCATTCGTGAAAATTAAAAAATCCTGATCCGATGAAAAAGTCATTTTTTGTAACCTACAGAAGTCCTTTGCTGATTCTGGTTGTACTGATACTTACGGGGGGGATTTATTCTTATACGAAAATACAGTCTGCGCTGTTTCCTCAGGTCACTTTTCCGAAAATAAAAATCATTGCAGATGTAGGACAACAGCCTATCAGCCAAATGACTGTAGGTGTCACTAAAGTCCTGGAAAATGCAGTAAAGAAAGTACCCGACCTGCAGCTTCTCAGAAGTACCACCAACCGGGGAAGTTGTGAGATTTCGGCATTTATGTCCTGGAATGTGAATGTTGACTTAGCAAAACAGCAGGTAGAAAGCAGTATTAATGAAGTAAGAAATCAGCTTCCACCTGAAACCAATATCACGGTAGAAAAGATGAATCCTTCTATTCTTCCGGTCATAGGATATTCCTTAAATTCTGACAGTAAAGACCCTATAGCTCTTAAACAGCTTGCTCTGTATACCATTAAACCATTTCTCTCCCAGGTTCCGGGCGTCAGTGAAATAAGGGTCATCGGCGGACAGGATAAAGAGTTCCGGGTACTGATGAATCAACAGACGATGGCTCGTTTAGGCATTACTTCTACAAGTGTTGAACAGGCCATTAACAGTACCAATTTCATTAAATCGAACGGATATTCCTCTGATTTCAGATATCTGTATCTTACCCTTACCGATGCGCAAATCCGTAATGAAGAACAGCTGAAAAATCTGGTGGTAAGCAATAATGGTAAACGTATTGTTTTACTACGTGATATTGCCGAAATTACTATTCACAATGCCAAACAATACATTAAAGTAAATGCCAACGGAAAAGAAAGTATCCTGATAGCGATTATCCAGCAGCCTAATGCTAATGTGGTGGATCTTACCAAAGCAATGAATGCTAAGATTAATGATCTTCAGAAAACACTGACAAAAGATGTGGTCTTAAAACCTTACTATGTGCAGGCAGATTTTGTCAATGACTCTATAAAAAGTGTAACGGATGCACTATGGATAGGACTTTTATTAGCCATAATCGTTGCTGTGATCTTCCTCCGTTCATGGAAAGCAAGTGCCGTGATACTGATTACAATCCCTATCACATTAAGCCTTACCATGCTGGTTTTATATGCAATAGGCCAAACATTCAATATCATGACCCTTGGAGCAATAGCAGCTGCCATCGGATTAATTATAGATGACGCTATTGTTGTCGTAGAGCAAATACACCGTACCCATGAAGAACACCCTGAAGAATCATCCAGAACTTTAGTACAAAAAGCCATCAACTATCTGCTGAAAGCAATGGTAGGTTCTTCCCTCAGTACCATAGTTATCTTTTTACCCTTCATATTGATGAGCGGTGTTGCCGGGGCTTATTTTAAAGTAATGACCAACACGATGATCATTACTTTAGTCTGTTCATTTTTTGCGACCTGGGTCTTATTGCCTGTGGTATATTTACTTCTTTCTTCAGGAAAAACAAAAGAAAAAAACCTTCAGCATCATGACGTAAAGGAGAGAAAATGGGTAGGCTTTTTTATCAGAAAACCGATCTTCAGTTATCTCTTTATTGCATTCCTCATCATCATTACAGCAATTATTTTACCTAACATCAGCACAGGTTTTTTGCCGGAAATGGATGAAGGAAGTATTGTTCTGGATTATAAATCACCTCCGGGAACCTCTTTGGAAGAAACGGACCGGGAGCTAAAAATAGTGGAAAAGATCATTGTTGCAAATCCGAATGTTTCCGCATACAGCAGAAGAACAGGTACCCAAATGGGTTTCTTTATCACGGAACCCAACACAGGAGATTATCTGATCCAGCTTAAAAAGGACCGAAATAAAACGACCAATGAGGTAACTGATGAAATTCGCTCCAAAATAGAAATTTCAGGACTTCCTTTAACCGTTGACTTCGGACAAGTGATTTCAGATATGCTGGGAGACCTTATGAGCAGTGTACAGCCTATTGAAATTAAGATTTTCGGTACGGATCAGAAAATGATTCAAGGCTACTCTAAAAAAATAGCGGATATTGTAGGAAAAGTGAATGGTACCGCCGATGTATTCGATGGAATCGTTATTGCAGGCCCCTCCATCATCGTTACCCCAAAGCTTCCTGTTTTAGCTCAATATCAAATTCCTTTACCTGATTTTCAGAGCCAGCTTCAGGCTAACCTGGATGGGAATGTCGCCGGAAATATTTTTGATCAGGTTCAGTTTACTCCTATCAGATTGTTGTATAACAGCAGAACCAACCAGTCTTTAACTGATATCAACAACAGTATGATTTCTCTGCCCAACGGAACCTTGAAGCCTTTAAGTGAGTTTGCAACTGTTGACATCACCAGTGGCTCCGCAGAGGTCAACAGGGAAGATCTCCAAACGCTGGGCATTGTAACGGCAAGACTGGACAATGGTGACTTAGGAGGAACAATCAAAGAAATTCAAAAACAGATTGATCAAAAAGTCAAGCTTCCGGCAGGTTATTCTATTGTATACGGTGGCGCATATGCAGAACAGCAGAGATCTTTCAGAGAGCTTTTGATTATCCTTGGAATTTCCAGCTTACTGGTTTTTTCCGTTATGCTTTTTTTATTCCGAAATCTAACCGTGGCCTCTCTTATTTTAGGAATTTCTGTTTTGGGAATTTCAGGGGGAGTTCTCCTTCTGTATCTCACCCATACTCCCTTGAATGTAGGAAGTTATACCGGACTGATTATGATGGTAGGAATCATTGGAGAAAATGCCATTTTCACTTATTTACAATTTCACGAAAGCCTTAGTAACAAAACAAAAGAACAGGCTGTTATATATGCTATCAGCACAAGACTTCGTCCCAAACTGATGACTGCATTAGGAGCTATCATCGCTTTAATGCCTCTTGCATTGGGCATTGGTACGGGTGCGCAAATGCATCAGCCTTTAGCCATTGCTGTAATCGGAGGTTTTCTGGTTGCTCTGCCGCTCCTGCTTATCGTATTTCCAACTTTATTAAACAAAATTCAATTAAAATCTACTGAAGAATGAAGCTCTTAATCTTTCTGTTACTGCCTACAGTACTATTTGCTCAAAAAGACAGCATCAATATTATAAAAGGAGACAGCATCGCTGCCACTACCGCGGCTCATTATATCGCCAAAGACAGCATCTTGACACCAACTCCTTTTAAATTAAAGCCTAAACAATTTATCATCCCGGGTGCACTCATTACCTATGGCATACTGGCTACAACAACCCATTCATTTAAAAAGATCAATTTTGATACCCGCGACGAAATCATGGAAGACCACCCCACTTTCCGGACCACGATTGATAATTACTCCCAATTTGCTCCCGGAGCTGCTGTTTTCGCTCTTCAGGCTTTTGGAATAAAAGGGGAAAGTTCCATCAAAAAAGAACTGATTGTATACGCCATGTCGATAGGTATTTCCACTGCCATTGTAGTTCCTACCAAAAGATTAACCCGTCAGGAAAGACCGGACCTCAGCAATGATCAGTCTTTTCCTTCGGGACATACTGCTATTGCATTTGCTTCTGCCGAATTTCTTCGCAGAGAATATTGGAATACCTCTCCATGGATCGGGGTAGCCGGATATGCCGTAGCGGCAGGAACAGGAATTCTCAGAATGTATAATAATAAGCACTGGCTGGGAGATGTTGCTGCAGGTGCAGGTGTCGGAATTATATCCACCACTCTGTCATATTGGCTTTATGATAAGATTCACATAGGCAGAAAAAATAAAAATAATCAGGCTTTTCTGTTTCCGGGGTATGTCAATAAACAGTTTTCTATTGGTCTTGTTAAACAATTTTAACAGAGAATCTGCTTCAATTTTTTGAAGATATCTTACTTATAAACAATAATAAATCCAGTACAACCCTCAAAAATAAACAAATTTAACCACTGATTATTAATCATTTACGTACCTTTATAAAAAAACTGATCTATGATACCCCAAAGAATTCTGTGCTCATTTATTCTTGTAACTCTTTCATTATTCAGTTCAGGAATGTATTCTCAGCGTATAAAACATCTTGATGGTTCTTCTATTCAGCCTCATCAGCTGGATCTTGTCATCAAAAAATTAATGGATACGGCAAAAGTTACCGGATTATCCATAGCTGTCTTTAATCATAATAAACCTGTTTATATTCGTAGTTTCGGATATGCCGATCTCTCGAAACAGCAAAAAACGGACACGGCCACCATTTACTGGAGCTGCTCTTTAAGCAAGACCGTATTCTCCTATATTGTTTTAAAAATGAGGGATAAAGGAATGATCAATTTAGATACTCCCTTGGTTAAATATCTGAAAAAGCCTCTCTACGACTATACATTTACCAAAAAAACCCGTGGATATCAGGATATAAAAGGAGATAGAAGATTTGAGAAGATCACGGCAAGAATGTGTCTGGATCATACCACGGGATTTCCTAATTACCGCGGGTTTGAGCCTGATGGAAAATTGGTTATTAAATATGACCCGGGAACCCGGTACAGTTATTCGGGAGAAGGGATGTATCTTTTACAGTTTGTGCTGGAACAGATTACCGGAAAAGACTTTGAAACGATAGCCCAGGAAGAAGTTTTTCGCCCTTTACATATGAAAAACACCAGCTATGTATGGCAGGAAGCTTTTAACAAAAATCATAATATAGGCTATGATTCTTTACAAAAACCTTATGAATTTGATGAAAGAACTTCACCTCATGCAGCCGGATCCATGTATACCACCATTAATGACTTTTCAGCTTTTTATACTGCCTTATTGCAGAAAAAGGAAATTTCAAAAAAAAGCATCCGGGAAATGTTCACTCCGCAGATTCCTGTACTTTCCAGGCAACAGTTTGGTCCTAATGCGTTAATAGATGATAAAACACGATCTGACACGCCTCTCTTTTACGGTTTGGGAGTAGGTCTTTTAAAAACGCCCTATGGATATGCTTTTTTTAAGGAGGGACACAGCGAAGGATGGGGACATTATTCGATTGGATTTCCGGACAAAGGTATTGCCGCCATTGTCATGACCAACAGTGATAACGGAGAAAGTATTTTTAAATCTCTGCTTGAAAAAGCTATTGGCAACATCTATACTCCCTGGTATTGGGAAAATATTATACCGTTTGATCAAAAACAAAAACTTTACAAAAAGTAAGTTTACCCCTGTTTTTTATATGAATTGATAATAATTCTCTTTTATGACTCATCCCAGATAATACATGTGGTATTTTTTGATAAAAAAAATCAATAATTTGGTTTACTCTTTGCTGTCTCAGATTAAAATAAGCAAAAACTATCATTACTAACCTGTAAAATTTTGAGACATGATAATAAGTGAAGATTTATTATTAGCCTATGGAGCAAATTATGAAACCTTTAATACCCATGATACCATATTTTTAGAAGGAAATTTGCCCAAGTATTATTTTCAGATTACACATGGAATTGTTGAACTTAACAATTATCACGAAGACGGAAAAGAATTTATTCAGAACATTCTGTCAGACGGGCAAAGTTTTGGTGAATCTTTTTTATTTGATGACAAAGCATATCCTACAAATGCAACCGCTAAAACACCCTGTACGATCATTAAGTTAGCTAAATCAGATTTTTTTAATTTGCTCAACCAAAATTCAGAGGTTTCGTCCCGGATGTTTAAATGTCTTGCTGACCGGTTATATTATAAATATGTCATGTTGTTTAATGTTTCATCACCGGATCCCATGCTTAAAATTAAAACAGTAATGGACTGCCTTAAAGGAAATGATGACAACAGCAAATATTCATTTCAGGTACCGCTTACCAGACAACAATTGGCAAACCTGACAGGGTTACGCGTAGAGACCGTCATCAGAACCATCAAAAAAATGCATAACAGCAACCTGCTTAAACTTGAAAAAAGAAAGATATTTTATTGATAGAACTAAACAAAAATCAGGGAAGGAGTAGTTTATGAACCATTTTTATTTCCATTATGATTCAGATCATGATAACGATATCAGTGAATACATATATTTGAGAATACTAAAATTTCCATCTTTACTTTTTACCCGAGACTTTATAAACCTTCCATGATGTGGAAGGTTTATTGTTTCCATGCAGCAATATGAGCCAAATCATAAGAAGGTACTTGATCTTGGATTATTTTTGTAACACATGTAATCATGTAAGAGCGATTACAGACGTGTTTAAAAAGTTTATTTTGGAATGGCCTCTCCTATTAGCGGGAGGTTTTCTTTTTGATCCTGTGAAAAGGGCTTTCTCAGGAGATCAGACGATTCTACTTTGGGAACATCCTGTATTTGGAAAAAGCATCAGCCAGATTTGTGAAAACACCGTCCAATAGGGATTTATTTTCAACAGCTACCCAATATACACAGATCATATAAATTGTGACCTATTTTGATTTTTTTGTTTTAGTTTCTCAACTGGCGGAGGGAAAAATACCTTTTTTATTAAATAAACTGTATTTTTCGATTAAAAACACTATCCCTGCAAAGAATCTTTGCAGGGATAGTGTTTACTCACCCCAACGATTAAATCCGGGGTTTCCCGTATCTTCCAGGGGACAAGTATCGTTCGTTAACCTTGCTTTCCGGGCCACAACACAGCCACAGCTTTTGCAAGTCTGTTTATCTTCATTTTTCTTTAAACTGATTTTGTATACCAATTGATCGGGGGCTTCTTCTAATTGGTCGCACGAAGCACAAGCCGCCAGTCGTTTGTTATACACCTCTTCCGTTACGGTAGAAAAACCAACCAAACCCCATTTCCACATCGATTTTCCTAGCTTTTCAATCAATTGCAGGTTGGTATAGCCGCTTTGCTTTTTTTCTTGCGGTACAACTGTTTTCGGACGGTAATAGGCCCGTTGGGCTAATAGCATATTTATCAATTCAGGACTTCTACGAGCCAGTAATAAATTCCGTGCATAATCTTCATCTTCAAGTGCGGCATATAACACCCCTTCCGGAACAGGTTTCGACGATCCCAAAATTTCGCTAAAACGCATACAAGCCTCATTAATATCAGTCATTTCTTTTAGTTCATTCAGTTCCATAGATTCAATTTTTTAGTTAAAAATCGCGGTCGGCGAGATTACCGGCCGCGATAGTAATCGTCTCTTTTAGATTTTAAAAGAAATAGATCGTTGTTGTAAATCAATTGTTGATCCGTTATACGAACGAACATTCGTCGATGTGGTCAACGTATATTCAACACCACGTTTAATTTCGGCGGCAATTTCCACCACAGGAATATTGGTTTTGGCCACAACACTATCGATACGGGCATCCGGATCGAGTGTAAAATCGTGGTAGCTGGAAGCCGAAGCCGGATTAACAAGATCGTTAAATTCCAACTGAATAAGTCCCATCGCGTGAATCAGACTACTGCGAACCTGTTCGGTCATCATGTCTCGTTGATTTTTATCCGAAACATCAGGGAATAAAAAGTTCAGGTCGGTATTCACGGTAAAGTCCGGAGAAACCTCGCCATCAACAGTCACCTCTTTGTTTTGTATCAACAAACGGAATGCGTTTTCCGATGCTGCTTCGTCAATATCCTGACTCACAAAGCTAAATGCCCCTACCATTGGCGGGAATGCTTTAACATCTACAACTTTCAATCCACCGGCTGTTGGACCTCCTATTCCATCAGGTGGGAAATCCATTGCTTTACCCGCATCCAGTGCGTCGAAACGTGTATCTACTGTAGGCTTATACGGATCGTTTGTATACTCCTGATTTTCGGGCGAAATATATTTAAACAACGAAGTATCCAATTGTTTAATTCCAGGATTGTACATGGTTCCGAAATTTTTCCCGAAATAAATATCCATTAGGAAACCGATACTGTAATAATCGGCCATAGCCACTGAAGTCCAGCCATTAGCCCCGGTCGGATTCGATTTTTGAAGCGTCGAAATCATATGCGCCAATATAAACGATAATCCTTCCTGATCCATTCCTTTTAAACGCGTTAAACCACCCGTTAATACCACATATTGCATGTCCATCAGTACAAAAGCATATGCATTAGGCGTTACGTTTGACTGATCGTAATAGAAATTGATTTCCGGGAAAAACCCTTTAAACAAACGCAATACATATTTTATTAGCGAGCTGTTCATTCCAATATCTTCAAAACTCCAACGCGGTGCATTATTGTACACATCCGCTGCCTGAGCATCGTCCAGATATGCTGCTGCTGTATTCGGAACAGTAATCGAACGTTCGCCATGCAGATAGAATTTTTGTGGACGCTGTACTTTTTCTCTTCTTCCGTCGCTTAATGCCGTAATATGCATTACACCATAGTATTCTTTCGATAATTGCGAATACTTTTTCTCGTATTCTTCCGAACCGATTTTAGGCAGTTCTTTATGGTCTTCCATTGCCCCCATATCGATAAGTTGACCCGAATTGGCCTGTAAGGTAAAATCGCCCGAGACAACCCCTTCCGACAATAACAAGTGTCCGTCTATAACGCCATCGAAAGCAGCAGCAGTAGAAATATGATGCACTCCACCTATATATTCTCCGATACTGATTTCGTGAATCGGCACCGCGTCGCCCCACTCATTTACCAATTCGTCCACACCCGGAACCAACCGATCACTACGTTTTAATTTTCCGGTACTCATTAAAAACAACTGATCCGGAGTTACAATAATCTGACGATCGTCGTCGCCAAAGTGCATATATACCATGGCCGACTGATGTCCGTCTGGCCCGGTACCCATACTATATGCCACTTTTCCGGTATTCCATTTCAATGATCCTGTTGCCAGTGATGCCGTTAATACCTCATCTCCCGTTTGAAAATACTCAATCGTTTTGAATCCTGTCGGAATAGCAATTTTGGTACCGTTCGCATAACACGAACAACAACAGAAACACGTTAATGCATAATAGCTATCGCCTTGCTTAGTACAAGCCCGTCCCCGTTTGGTACTATAATCCGATGGATTGTCGATGTTCAAACAAACACCACTCGGATAAGGATATAATACATTTTTAGGAACACAATCCGGAATTGGGTTTCCATTCACGTCTTTACAGTTACATAAAGCGTGTGCCTGAGGCGAAAAATCGCCGTAATCCTGACAGTGACGGTCTGGACAAATCAAGGCAAACGGCTTACTCGCCGAAAAGCTATCGGTTTCCAGATTGTCTTCTGTAACCTGTTTGTTTGGCCCTGTCCAGATTACCTGATTTACTTCTTTTGCGTTAGGGTCAAGGTTCGCCCTAATTGATGTTACGCATTCTTCCCATGCCATAATTTAAAGTTTAAAGGTTAATATTTATTTGATGATGAATTTTATTGTTTTGCAAATACGTTGGACGTATAGTTAATAATAATGAGCAGTCCGCTTAATCTGTTCGGATCCAGTTGTTTCTTATCAGCCGTAAGCAATTCATCCGGTGTACTGGCGATCGTAAATAGAAGTTCTGCCGTTTCTGCCTCAAAAGGCCCGCTAAGAGCAACCGTTCCTACATTATTCATTATCGGAATACTCAGATCGCTTTTACCCGTTTGTTTTAAGGTTAAGAAGCTACCCGCTTGTTTATCGGAAACCGTTGTGTTATTTTGAGTTTGCACCACCACTGTTACCGATTGTAATGCTACCTTTTTAAGGTTTGGCAGCACAATAGCATCGGTTAAACTAAACACCATTGATTGCGTTACCGGATTCGGCTGCGGATGCATAAACTGATACCAGTTAGCACTAAAAGCCTGTTGCAATACAATTTGCTTGGCTACCTGATACGGATACGGTGGATTCTGGGATTGCAACTGATTTTTTACATCGGTGGCAAACTGCCCCATATCTTCGTAAGCCGTATAGCTGATTTTTACGATAATGTCTGATATTGAATTAAAATCGAAATGATTGGTTTCCGGCGGCAGGTTTAATTCCCATTCCGAAACAGCACCGGTTCCTTCAAACGGCAGGTACATGCTATCGTTAAAATTGAGCACAAACAAACCATTATCGTCCATACCTTTGGAAAGTGCGATTTTCTGGTTGGGAATCCAGTCTACGCGTACATTACCCGGATCGGGATTATTAACCGGATCCATAACATATTTAACTGCATTGATTTTAGGTTCCATCACGGTATAATTTTTGGTTTGCCGCAATACCGCATTAATATTCTGGTAAGGCCCTACCACGGCAGGAATCGACACCGAAATCGTTTTGATTTTACGCAGATACTGCCCTGGGAAATCAAAATCGAACAACTGTTCCGAAAGTTTAAAACGAAGCGTTCCTTTTACTCCCGAGTGAAGTCCTGTTTTAAATTCCATAAACTGTAACGGATCCAGTTGCAGCAAGGAAATTGTCTTTTCAATTTCGAAAGTACGCGTGTTTTTCAGCACATAACTGCGTTCCATTTGTTGTAACGATAATAATAAAGCTTCGCCCGACAATAATCCTTTGTGAAGCGTATCCCAGTAATCGAACTGAATAAACTGTTCGGTACTGTTCATCTCATTCTGATAAGCTGATTGTGCTACCAGCGCCATTCCCAGCGTAAGCTGATACGATTGGAAATAAATGGTCGATAATCGGCTGATCATCCACGAATAGAAATCCATATTCGTAAAACGGGTAGTCAGGAATTGTTCGTAGGCATTCTCCTGATCAATTGTTTTTTTATGAATCACCAGGTTTTGCTGGTTGATCAGTAATTGCGCATTAGCCGAATTAATCTGATCCTGAATTTGAGCCGCATCATAAGCCGCCGTTTGCTGTTGCAACTTCCAGTCGTCACGTCGTCTGTTATACTGAGCAGTCGTCGCAATAATTCCGGCACTCTGGTTTAAAATAGACGAAGTCGTTTGTGCCATCTGAGCGCCCGCAGTAATGGCATCTCCAAACTTCATCCCTCCATCGGCAAAACCAAAGATATTCGGCGCCAGATAACCGGCAACTGAAATTCCGTTAATTCCAATTGAAACCGATTCCGGATAAATGGCCGCGCCTTGTAACGACAGGCTGGCGATTTCCAGAGCACTCAGGTTTTCGTCGTACTGCTGTTGGTAAAACTGTTCACGATTTTGAGCACTTAACAGATTTTGTTGCAAACCGGCAATGTTTTGTTTGGCCTCTTCGATCTCCTGTTCTTTAATCATTGTGTTAAGATTAAGCAGCACATTTTGCTGTGTGGCCTGTAATTTGGCCAGTGCCGAATCGTCTTTACGTTCCAGTGCGTTTAATAAACCGGATCCCAACTGACTTAATGTAGCAGCGATATTTTTTACCCGATCGATAAGATACTCAAAGCGATAAGCCGGAATAGCCGCATTCTGCGTCATAATACTTAACGGATTACCACCGCTTGCCGCAGCACGTGCCAATAAACCAGGATCGATAGGCGGTTCGAATAATTGCAATGGTTGCGGTATCCCATTAATATTTAAGCTATTGTTTATTTTATAAAGTCGATCGATAACCGTGTCCCAGTATTGTTCGAGTTTGTCGTTTTCGGGTACACAGAAATAGGCATCAATATCGTTATACGGTTGGAAATTTAATCCGCTGGAACCACTTCCAACATGATCTTCGAGGGTAATTTTAAACTGCGGTATATTGTCGCCATATTGGGCTACAATGTCGTTAAAATTCGCAGGATCCTCGGCCTGACATGGTCCAAGGTCCTCCGGTTTTGGCCCCAGTAAACTATAAGCGTAGATGTACAACATATTCGCCGTGGTATTACTCTCCCAGGTGTACTGCGAAAAATACCAGTCGCCCCATTTAATCAGGTTATCGATATATTGCATTACCATCGCTTTTTCGTAGGCGCCAATACGCAAACGGGCAATAGCATGCGGATCGAACGGATACTGATTGTAAGCTGCAATTTGTTTGGCGTTCGTAATGTTTTCGAGCAACGAAGCTACCGTATGGTTCCGGAAAGGATTAAACTGCCATACGCGGCAAATATCACGCGCTACCTGATGGTTGAGCAATACATTTTTTACCGATTGAATTTGTACCGGCTGAAGGAAAGAAAGAATCGAATTCAGATTTGTTTTGGCTGTAAATTTACTGCTCACATAGCCTTCGCTATCAATCCATTTGTTGTCCAGTAAAACGCGGTAAATACGGCTCGAATCGGTAACTCCTATCGTGGCACACTCAAAAGAATCTGCCTCTACCAGATACGGAGCCGCCGTTGGATCGTACATATATTTGTACCATTTTTCGGCCTGATCAAATACCTGATTTGTCTTTAGTAAATTGGCAATATACATGGGCGCATGGAAAAACAATTCCCAATAATACAATTCATACGCCCCGTTAAAATCGACCTGTCCGCCATCGGGAGCTTCAGGAGCGATAACATACGGTTCTTCAAAACCAAATCTGTTAAAAGGCAATTCCGGATCCACCGGGATCAATTGACTTTCGAGCGACAACAGTTTGTCGACACCACCGGAAAAGATACGGGCACTAAGGTTATGAATTGCTCCTGTGGTAAGACGTATCGCTTTAAAATTATATTCGCACGCATAAGGAGTGGTGTTCAAACTTCGGAAGAATCCGATAGACGACGGGTATTCTGCCTGATATAACACCTGTACCACAAAACGTACTTTTTTATCAATATCCGGTTGCCCTTCCAGAATATCATAAAGCACACCAGTTAACTCGTTAAAATCAATATCCGTCATTAAACGGCCGTTTTTATCCAGATAGCCGGCCTGCATAAGCTGATCAAAAATATTTTTAGAACCATTGGCATTAATCCCGGCACTGTCAGAGATAAAATCAGAATTATAAAACAGCGGTTGATTGGTTAATATATCCAGAACCGAATCGACCTTATCGTTTTTATCCGGCTGTCCTTCCAGCATCTCATTGAGCGCCTTAGTCAAGTCGTCAATTGTTGTACCGCGTTCCAGTTGTCCGTCGGCTGTAAAATACCCGTAATCAATCAGATTATTATAAATCTGGCTGGATCCGGTGGCATCGATACCTGCGCCCGACGAAAGGAACGACGATTCCAAAAACATGGTGTCGGCATTAAACAACAAATCGGAAATAAATACCGGATCTTTATCCGGATCTTCCATTAAAAACGCTTCTTTGTCGCCATAAAAAACAAAGGTTCCTACGGCGTTTTTAATCGTAAACAATCCGTAATTTTTATTCCGAACGTTTTGGGATAACCAGCGGGAACCACTGGCCTTGTTTACGACTCCCATTACAAACTGCGTCTTTTTAAGCTGACCAGGATCGCCTTCAAAAATGCTCATCACGTCGGTGCGCATTTCCGCATAATCAGAACGTCCCAGCATACCGCTACTATCGATATAACCATAGTCTACCAACGTATTATAAACCGTTTTGGAACCTGCCGCATTAATACCGGCATCGTTCGAAATAAAAGAACTGTCCGTTAAGGAAGTTTGTGGTGTTGGAATGGCCGGAGTAATAATCTGTCCCGCAATATCATTATCGTAAATCGTACGGGAAGTACTAATCAGGTTCATTTGTCCCGATGTCGCGTCGATTTGCGGAGTAAACAGATCGTTACTCTTATCGCTGTCTTTTTCGAAAAACAGGATTTCGTCGGGGTTTACCAAATAACTGATATCCAGGCTATCGTTTAAAACAATCGGCTTAAACAACGGCAACTGCCCTTTATAACCCAGGTTATAGACATAATTATAGTTTTGTCCTGTTTCAAACAATTGATTTTCAAAAATCTGAACCGCCGGATTGGAGGCATTCGGTGGATTATTGGCAGGTTGCGGATATTGCACCGTAGTATCAATCATTGGACCAAAGGCAATCACTAATTGTTCAAATCGATTGCCGCCATTGGTAATTTCCCAGAAACTATCCTGTTGTATTTTGAGCGGATATACTTTATTCCACCAAAGACTATTGGGGTCGAAGAAATTGTCTGGAAAAAGTTTATTGTTCGCAGTTCTATAGGCACTTGGACTAACATCGATAATATAGTCTTTTACCAGTGATTGCGCCGGTACCCATTGATTCTGGAAATTATAAAACGTATAGTTTATCGAGGCCTTCACAATGTTTTCTGTAGTGGTATTCGGTGTTTTATCGATCGCGACACTTTGTTCTACCCAAAACAGGAACAACTTATTAAAGGCATAAACCGGTGTAATTTGTACGGCATTAATGGCCAGATCAATTTTAATCCATTGCGACCAGGTACCTTCGCTTTCCCTTGTGATATAGTAATAGGTATACGGATTGGTAGCGGTGCGTGCAAACAGAAACAAAGTCGGCTGATTATCGCGGGTATCGTCGGAAACTCTACAATAATAGGCATCTACATACACCAGTTTTGCCAGTTCTGCAAAGCCTTCCAGGTATTTCATATAGGCCGATGTTACATTGCCTTCGGTAATGTCGTTTTGTTTCAGGTCATTTTCCAGTTGTTTAAACAAATCGGTTTTGGAGCTACGGAAAGCCGGATCGAGATAATTTTCAGGATAGAGGAAAATTTCGCGGTTGGCTTCCCATATCCGATAATTCATCATCCATTCCCACCAAACTTCAGGGATCGGTAAAAGTACCACACCGGCTTCCAGTTTCGAACGACAGCGGTTCATATACAACTGAATCGCATTAAGCGCTTCTTTGATATAGGAAATTTGTGCTACATCCGACATATCCACATCAATAAGCAAATAGTCGTGTAAATCGCGTGTATTCTGGATGTAGGCAGTGGCATCGGCTGAGCGCAGGGCAAAGATAGTCGCTCCAATCAGAGCGTCTCTTTGGGCCGATGCGGTTTTACCGCCAATTTGTACGGCCAGCTGATTCCAGTCGCTTCCTACATTATATCGTGCCTGAATTGCGGTTAATAATTTGTTTTCCTCTGCTACCAATGTATCCCAGTCGGCAACACCTTTTCCGGCCAGGCTAAGTAGCCCCTGGAAAGCATCCAGATTTAAACCTGTTTTATTAAGCAACGTAATAACGGCCTGCATGCTGTACAGGCGGTCGACCTGATTGGTATATTTTAAAGCATATAATGCTGTGATTATCGATTTATCCCATCCGGTTGCTTCCGACAAAATGGCTGCGGCAACATCATTTTTATTACCGGTAATCGCCGTCATATAGTCTGAAAACCGATTGTTTACATCATTATAAATACCGGTAAAAAACTGGAACTGAAGTAATACAATGCTATTTGCAAACGTTAGTTTTGTGGTATCGGTAATGCCATAAGCCGCTTTACTGACAGCAATGTTATCGAGTAAATCCTGACTGACTCCCGTTTTTTGTACCCATACCAACCAACGTGAAATTAGACTTAATGTTTTTATAGCGTTGGTCGTATCGGGATTCAGGAATACCGAAAGTGGATTGGTAACAGTAAGTGTCAAAATCGATTGCGCCAATGACGACGGAATATCGAAGAACGCGCCGACCTGTCCGTAAAGTTTGATCAATTGATCGTCTTCAGAATCGGATGCCGGAATAAGTATCGGCAGTGTTTTAAGCCATGCTTCACTTTTATCGGGATAGTATAAAATGTTAACGGTTGGCGATACAACCGCATTTACCGTATAATTGAGATCCTCTAACGTTAATCGGGTCACTGTAGCCAGTGTTTCTTTGTAGTCAATGAGTGCCGTCAACTCATCAATTGTAAAAACCAGTTGTACTTTTCCGGATACACTCAAAAAGCTCAGATAATCTTTGATGCTTAATTTAAAATATCCTGCCAGGCGTACATGGCGCGACAAGGCCGAAATGGCAGGTACATTTAACACAATGGTTGGTGTACTCGTATATAAAGCCGAAACCAGCAACTGCAAATCGTTTTGCGAAACGCCCAAAGCCGAAGCGACACGAACCGCATTGGCCGGGTTGTTTCCGCTATTGGAAGCATATTCCCAACTTAGCGGCGTATCCAGATAGGTTTTATTAAGCGGATAGGCTACCGTTGCGCTATTTTTAGGGTGGTATAAAGTGGTTTGTCCGGTATTAAATACAACATCAAACGGTGCTGCCGACTGTGCCGGATCGTTCCCCATTCCGTAAGTTTTCAAATCAAACAAATAGGTACTTACCGTAGCGACATCGCTATTCATTCGGGTAACCAGTTGTTGTAATTTTGGTACCAGTTGTAATATGTTTTCATTAATTTCCGGTGTTCCGTTATTCAAAGCATGTAAAGCCCAGTCCAGATCATCAAACGACCATTCGCTAAGTAACGTAAGGCGTAAATAGCGATTCATCTGATCCAGAGCCGCCGGCGTCAGGTTATCGATGGTATTTACCGAATCGGTATTCCCAACTACAACCGGTTTGGTTAACCCCTTATTGATAAAGAACTGGGCATTCAGCCCGGCTGTAATTTCGGTCCCGGATAAATTTTGGTATAGTAAATCCTGGACTTGCGTTACCAGTAAATCGGTTTGTTTAGAAAAGACTTTAAAACTATTCAGATCGTCCAGTTTCGCCACCCCAAAATAGGTTTGTAATTTCGCGGTATCTACCGTTGCCGTTTTAAGTAAATTCCAACCTTCGAGGGTTGTTTGCAATTGTTCGGCAGCCAATTGCGGGCCGGTTAGCTGTTGGCAGGCAAATACCTCGGCCAGTGTTGTTTTTAGTTCCTCAAGATAAATCCGTATGCTGCTTAACGGTTGCAGGAATGGTAAGTTAAACGGATAATACGTTGCGGCAAGTTGCTTGTACAAATCGGTCGTACTCGCAATTTTCCAACTGGTCGACAGACTTTGTTCCAAACGTTCAATGATGATTTGTAAATACGGGACGATTGTATTTGTTTTTTCGCAGGTTAGCGGTATCGTTCCCAAATCGGGACGTCTTACAGCCAATGTACTTGCATGTGGTATGGTAGCGGTATTGGGCTCGGTAATATATTTTTGTACAATACGCATCAGATCAACAAAATAGGCTGCTGGTCCCAGTACCGATTTACATTCCGGGCAATCGCAATAATTGAGACTTCCAAACAGTTCCTGATAGCCTACCAATCCAGTAAAATACTCGGTTACCTCTTCACTGACAGATGAAGTCGATATCGCTTTAGAAAGCGGCGTCGACATATTTAAAATTGCATTGGTAAGATTCGCCACATTATTGGTTACTTCCGTCGCTCTCTTGTATACCTCTGATGCTACTTTGGGGCTGCCAAAAGCATCGGTATATTGTTTTACAAACACTTCTCCGCTTTGTCGGGTAATGTCGTGAGCAGAGTTTAATCCATCGAATTTCTCGTATAGAATACCAATCGCATCAGCCGTTAGTTTTTTGCCCGTTTGTGCTTCCGGATGTAACCGTACCACCCGAGCCACTTGTTTGAGCTGTTCCACCATGTTGGTTGCGGCGGCACGCGCCTTGGTTTTGGGTAGCTTTATAGAGGCTAAGGTATCTTCCAGGTGAAAATTGGTCGTTAGCAAATCTACGTCCGGATTTGCTTCATAAAAGTTATGAATCAGTTGTTTTGTTTCCATGAATAGTAGTTTTACTGTTTTTTAATATCATTATTCACTATCGGTATCGTAATCGTGTACATGACTGGCCGATACTCCGAAATTTTTATAAAATATCCCTGCATAGGTTGTCATACTGAGGTGTTCCTGATAAGGACTCAATGAAAGAAGTGCCGCTACAGAATCCCAATAACCACCAGGGTGCTGACCATAGGATGTGGTAGCAATACTATGAATTTGGAAAAACAAGCTACAAGCCAGACAAGGTCGGCGTGTACCGCCGATATAATTGAATTGTTTTCCGGCTTCCACAATTTTGGTTTCGGCATGTTGCTCTTCGTGTCCTTTAACAAATTCCAGTTTATAATCTTGATACGCTCCGCTGATCTCGGTTTCCAGTTTACCCAGATGCCGGGCTACACGTCCTGAATAGTTTTTTTTATCCGGAACGGTAAAATTTTTAAGGGTATCTGACAATAATGCACTGAGTTCATTTTGCTTTTTGTTACTGGCTACATAAATCGTTTTTTCAGTATGATTGATTGCTGCCTGTACTTCGGTAAACTCCTCGTTCTGAGCCAACAGAGCCGTCGATAAATGGCGAACGAGTAATCGTTCGGGACTCATGCCTTTATTAGGAGCCACAATCTCCTCGGTTACTCCGGTATATAACTTGGACTGATGGACACGTTTGGCTAATTTCATTTTGCTCCCATGCTGGGAAGCTATTTCTTCTTTCAGCATTTTACTTTTTTCTTTACGAATCTTTTTGGAGACATTCAGTAATTTGGCTTTTTTAGGTGACTTTTCACCATCCGATTCATCATCTGCATCGGTTCCCGAGGTGTCGCTTGATACAGGAGCCTTTTTTCTTTTTATTTTTTTTGCGGCTTCTCCCTTACCTCTCGCACTTAGTCCATCGGCATCTTTCATGCTAACCGGATTACCGATACAAAAAGCATATAAATTGAGTCCATCGACGCCACCGGCCGGATCGGGTTTATTCCAGCGCATCAGCCAGGGAACATAGTAGCGGTGCCCGTAGTAATATAATCCGGTAGTATCATCCCGTTCTTTTCCGGAATACCGGTAATTTTTAAGCCTCACTTCCTGCTGATTCGGACCTGCAATAATAGACGTTCCGCCATATGGGAAATATTCTTCGTAACTAATCAGCAGCGCCTGATCGTCGACTTCAACCGCCACAGAATCCAGTTTGGTACAAAGCTGCCATCGGAATGAGCGGTCGCCGGTTTGCTTTTCCTTTTTATTGTCATCGAGCTTCCAGTAATGCATAATCAATAAACAGGTTTCACCATCCATAATGCGTAAGGTTTCGCGTTCTAAGGTGGTGGTCGTTGTATTATCGGTAACCGTTTGCTGTTGTTTTAAGACGTAGTTGCCAAAGTACACCGTACTTTCCATCAAATTTACGGTACCGCCGTTTGCCATTCTTTCGCTCACTTTTCGGGTGCGTTGTTCTGCACTGTCGTATACATAATAATCGGCATCATCCTCTTCTTCCGGGCGGGTAATAATAGCGGCGCGCACCAGATTTTCGCAACAGTTATAATCCAGCGCCACGGGTTTATTGATCATAACCTGACGCAAATTCCCGGAGTCGTCGTACGTAATACCGGTTAAACGATTGGAATTCACCTCAACCGGTAAATCGCGGGTCCACGAGGCCGATTTGGCGCTATGTTGTAACTGAGTTAGGTTTCCGGAATTATCGTAGGTATAGCTTTCACGATAGTTTTCCAGTTTGTCATAATCAGAGGGTGCAACCGAAAATTTACTTTGTTTAAAATCGTTGTTCACCACATTATTCTGATAGGTGTTGGCTAATATTCCGGGATGCTGATAGCCGTTTGCCGCCAACAAACGGTATAAAATATCGTAGGTATAATCCGATAGCGGCACCACCTTCTGATTGTTATAAAAAATGGTATCCCTACTTAAATCCCGTAATCTTATAATATTACCCACCGGATCGTATACATAGGTTATGTTTTGCAACATTGGATTTTCGCCCGACGTTACCAATCGGGTATTTTTAAGGGTAATCAATCGCTGTGTGGTCGCTTCGTAAGTACAAACCGTCGATGAATTGTTGGCAAAAACAATCCGGTTTCGTTGATTTGAAGCGTTATATTCAATTCGGAGGATAACCGGTTTTGATTTTCCGTCCGGTAATTTCAGATCGATTGTTGCCAATAAGCCCGATTTTGAATAACTGCGTTGTGTTACAGTACCGTCGGCAGTTGTTTCGGTTAGTAAATCGCCTACAGCATTATAGATTTGTTCAAGTGATAAAGTGTTTGGATCTAACGGAACCTTTGCCGGATCGTTCCAATCGATGGCATCTTTGTAAACGGTAGTCATCTGGCGGCTTTTCGAAATCGATTGTCCGGTAAGTGCATACCTGTTAAACGTTACAATTCCTGATAAATCTTTTTGTTCGTACAATTTTCCCCGGAGGTTCAACGAAGCGGCATCCTGAATTTCTTCGCCATAAGTACATACCTCTACTAAAGGATATTGATCGACCGGAACAATCGGATCGCCATCAACATATCGCCTAACCCGTAGCGTTTTCTGGCGTTGTAAACGATCGTAAGTAATGCGCTGGTTATACATTCTTGGTGTCCATGACCAACATAACAACCCCATGATATTGTTAAAATGAAACTCCATTCCGGCATCTGCACTTTCGGTGATCAGCGCACTCGTTTCGTTCATCTGATAGGTATTGCGCTGATTAATATAACCGGTACCCGTAGTGGCATTCGTGTAATACAAACGTGGATCTATTTGCAGCAGCACCCGGCTTTGTATGTCGGTTTCCGAATAAGATGTTAATACGCCTTGCAACAAGATTAGGGTTATCTGTTCTTTTATACCGTCAAATTTCGGAGCCAGCTGCAATTCAAATCCGGGTTGATACGGCGTAAAAATCGGGGTAAGCCATCCTTCGGCAGTAATATAACCGGCGGTCACCAAAGCCTGTAAAATTTCGGCACCCGTACTGCCGGATCCGTTAGCAATAGCGTCGAATGTAGCCGCAGTAACTTTTCCCAGATTGTTTGTCTGAAGCAAAAACTGCGTTCCGGTATTGTCGAAAACCTCGGTTGTGGGTGTATTATAACATTTTGCCGCCTTATCTAAAGCATTTTTTTCATCCTGCTGCTCCTGAGTGGGATTGGCAGGATAATTAGCCATAAACGTTTTATAGTAATCCGAATCCAATACCGTATCGTTTGCATCGTAAGTTTTTTGTTCCCAGGCGGTAAAAGTGATTTGTGAAAAGAACCCTTTCGGATCGTCGGTACGGATTAACCTGCCGAGAGGGTCATAATGCATTACCGAAGGGGGCGGCATATTCCCTTCATCAATTAATGTCTGCTGATTTTCGTAATCGGATATTGCACTAAAAAAAGGCAGGTATTGTTGTGCTACCAGTCCTTTGTTATTGTATACGGTGCGTCCGGACGTATTCCAGCGTTCTTCGGCCTCCGTCAGTTTATTGTCGACATAAGCCAATCCCTGATCCACTAATTCTTTTTGTTCGATAATCCGGCCCAAACCATCTGAAAACTCAATCCGGATGCGGCACTCAGAATTTCCGGCGCCTTTATGAACAAAATTGGTTGCCGATAAAGATATAGCTGCCAACGGTTGTTTACGATCGGTCCAGTTATACTCGTCATAGAAAAAGTACGTCAAAGCACCTTGCATATAGTAGTCCTGTTGGTCTAAAACCGATTGTATCGTGATCGGTGTTCCATCCGGTGCTGTTGTTCGCGTTTGATATGCTGCCGGAAAACCACCATATGGATACAGGAGCATACTTCCTTCCAAATCTCCATTTTTAATTCCGAATAGAGATGACACACGCACCTGTCCTAACGGATCGTAAAGTACCTGCGACACATTACCATTAATATCCACCAACTGTTTGGGTGTACAGGTATGATAATCCAGGGTAAGTAGTTGTGTGTTTTTGATGTCTTTATCGGGATCAATATATTCTATTAATTCCACCACCTGAATGTTATACGGTGCATCGTAGCCCATCTTCCCGCAAACCGACAATTCTGAATCGGCCGCAACAAAAGGATTGATCACTTCATCAGGCAAGAAAAACAACTCCGGTGTATCGGCTTTAAAATAAGTTTGTACCGTTCCCTTGTTCCACCAGTAGCCCGTTTCTTTATCGAAAATAAATCCGGCATTGGTAACAACATCGTTTGTTAATTTCCCTTTATAGGCCGAATCGATATAATTTTGGGTAAACTGTGCTGTGGCGGTATACGCCTGTAATCCCCGTGAGGCAATTGTAAGTAATGGTAAAAAATTATCTTGAGTTTCATTCCAGAAATAATTGCGGGTCCAGGAAAACTGCAGGGCCGCGACCGTTTCTCCGGATGATATTCCATAAGGAATGATATTTTGCAGCGCCTCTTCTATGAGGTCATTACAGTAATCGAAATCCATGTATTCTTTACCCGCCTCCAGGGTAAAGCCTGACAATTGAAACGCCTGCTCCTGGCCTACGATTCCCTTCCAATATATTTCGTTTTCGTCGGTATTGATCACATCGGTTGTTGTAAAAGTCGCCAAAAGTTGTTGCTGTTCTGGATATAAGGAAACGTCGTTAGTTGATGGTACACGGCGCGGCAGATAAACGGTACAGGAGCGTTTTACTGTACCGCTTTCAGGATCTACTTCGAGTGTAAATTGTTGTTCTACCCGCGGATCGTTTGCGTTACGTTCGTAATGATAAGCAATATGTTCCCGTGGATCAACGCGGAAAACAGCATGCTCTTCATCGGATGCCGGCTGGATCAAAACCACGGCATAATTAGCTTGTTCTACCGCATAAGGCACACTCGATCCGGGTTGATCATCTAATCCGTAAACTTCCGTCCTGATACTGCTTCCGTTTAAGGCTACAAAAGCTTCCCGAAACGTTTTGCCGTTGGCGGTATAAATATCGGCAGCAAACACATTGTCCGGAAAATCGTAGGCATTAGTATCGCTCTTAAAGAAATCGGCCCGGTATTGCTCCTGTAATGCATCATAACTTTCAAACACTCCGGTATTAAACCATTTTTTGATGTATACCGGAGGGACGAACAATTCTTTATTGATCTCGTTTACCGGGAACTCCTGATTCTGGATGGTCGTGGTAAACGCTTCGTAGGTTTGTGTATCCCATGTTTCTACAAAACCAAATCCGCAGAAACTTCTTTCCACAGGATCATAGTATCCGTCGTGATAACCAAACTCCTGAACGTAGCACGATTGCGAAACAGCATCCGTCTGCGTAATGCGGTCAATAACCTGAACCGGGAAAAACAAACGGGTTTTCCAGGGTTTTCCGGCTTGTTCGTCTTCCAGATAAAAGCGCACCGAACTGGAATAATGCAAAGCCGTTCGGCTTCCGGTATTATTATTGGTTTCGGTAAGCAAATAGGGTTTTAGCGTTACCGTAGCGATGTCCTGCGGATCGACTCCCGAAAAATTCAGGTAATAATGCCTTGGCGTATCGGTTAGTTTCGAAAAAACCAGGCAGCTCGTTCCGGTTCCCAGTATATCGGCAAAATGAAGGCTATCTAACGGATCGAACGATTCCGGCAAAGTAATAGTAATGGCGTCCGAAAAACTATTTCCGCTTTTATTGAGAAATAGCTGAACCGTATTGTCTAATGCATATACAATATCCATAGTACCGGTTCCATTCAGATCGGCAAAATAGAATCGGGAAGCATCAAAACCGGCTTCAAAATATGGCGCATTTATTAATTGGATACGTTGTCCAAACCGGCCGTATCCTAAGTTAGGCCAACAATAAACCGTTCCGTTTGTCACGGCAACCCGATGCTGTAATCCGTCACCAAACAAATCGGCAAAAGAGACCGATGTTTTTCCGGAATTCTGACTTTGTAACGGGAAATTTTCCGGCGCCGGTACTTGTTGCGGCTCGCCATATCCAAAGTTTCCCAATCCGGGATAAACCGTCAGATAATCGTCCGAAGCCACTAATAAATCCGATTTACCATTCCCATTCAAATCCACCGATTCCGTTCCGGCCAATACACTTGGATATTGTTCAAACGGTTGGAACGGTTCCCAGCCTTGTCCGGTATTGGTATAATATCCGGGGGGACTGCTTAGCATCAGGTCTTTAATTCCATTACCCTGTAAATCGGCAATGACACCTGAATCTCCCACGGCAAAATCCGGTACGGTTTCCGGTTCGGCATAATGGCCGCTTCCTTTCGGATTGTAATAAAAGGATCCGCTATCGCGGGTATATAAAATGCCCGGTAAACCGGCGCCATTTAAATCAACCGGAAGGAAATCGCCTGTATCGAGTTTTCCGGGAATAGTCCCATTATCTGCAACAGTTAACGTACTAAACGTTGCAGTTGGTGCCACATCAAACATCGAAAAAGTAAGCTCCAGATCAGGTTTTGCTAATAATTCGTAACTGCCGTCACTTTGAATTCTACATCCGGTAATGGTTACCTTTTTCAGGCAGGAAATCACTGCGGTCTGATCCGGTACTTTGCTATAATCCGCTGTATCATAATAGGCAAGTTGCAAACGGTTTACCAGAAAAGGATTTCCGTGGTTTTCGTTTTCAAAATGATGAAACAGCAGTATATTTTGACACCTGCGATAAGTGCGCAATTCGAAGCCACTCCTAAACGAAGAAAACGGATCCGGTCGGCATGCCCACGAACGTACCTCAGCATAGGGGTCGGCCGCGGTTGTTGTTAAATTATCCAGTTCATGCGATCCGTAGTCAAAAATAACTTCGAAGGCAAATTTTTCTTCTTTGGAAGTATTGTAATAATTGCCGTAAAAAATACGGTCAATATAATTTCGTGTAAAGGCGCCCCGGTTTAAAATTCCGGTTTCCTGATCGTTTTCCCGTTGGTACCGAAACTGAACTTTATTTCCTTTGGGATCGGTTATCGAAACGATTTGCCAGCTAAAAATCCGGGCTGCATCATCGGGATCGGCAACACGCGCTTCGGGAACCGATCCATATTCCGATACCGTATTATTAGTTGCGAATGTACGCCAGAAGCTCTCACCGGTGTTTTGGTTTTTATGATATTCGATACGGGAATAATCATCCTGGACCCGTGGAAAATAAATACGAATACTCCATATATCACCTTGTTGATCGGTTTCGGTACGGGTCGTATTTTCTTTAGGTACCAGTTCTTTTCCGGAAAAGAGAAAAATATCGGTTCCGTCATATTTGGGGATTCCCTTTTCGGTTCGAATTGTAAATTCCGGGATTTTGACATCCCAGCCTACACCAAAGATACTGTTACCCAATCCGGAATTGTAGGCCAACGAAAGGGACGGCGCTAAGCCGCGGCCAGTCGTTATGGGAACCGGGATTGTATAGGCTGCAGTTCCTGAAAATGAATTGGGTTGAAATGTTTCGCCTATTCCTTTTATTGCTCCTCCTCCACCGGGCAGGGAAGCACCAGAGATCGATACTTTTTCCATAGCTATCATTTTGACTGATTTCAATTAAAATATCTTTAAATGCAGAATGATTTAAAACCAATAAAATCCAAACAAAAAGTTTACTTTCTTCCTTGCAATCTAGTCAACTAGATCAGTAGATAGGGTTGCCAACAAAATAATTTCATAAACAATTATACCACTGCAAGGTATGCACAAAAAAAGGCATTAAATAGCGTATAAACACCTAATTTACAATTGAGTATAAATACTCATTTGTGAAAAAATCTCTGTAGCAACTAAGAATTAAAATAGAAAAACAATAGATACTTTCGGCAATAAAGGAACATTCGTATCTGAATTGGGTTGGGGTTGGGGCATAATCCATGGTTCACTATCAACTCCATTTTTTGGATATTGAAGCTTTACATTAAAAGAATCCGTGTAGGCCAACAACAAATTAAAGAGCAAAAAAAATGGGACAAATCTAAAAAAGTTAGATTTGTCCCATCAAGTGACCCGGCTGGGATTCGAACCCAGGACCCATACATTAAAAGTGTATTGCTCTACCAGCTGAGCTACCGAGTCGGCCTTACTTATCCATGTTGCCATTTTTAAGTAAATCCCTTTGTTTAAGGGACTGCAAAGATAGTAATTCCCTCTTTAATTCCAAGTTTTCCCACCTCTTTTTATAAGTTTTTTTTCACCTTAACAGGCAAACACCTGTTTATAAACCGGTTACGTTTTTGCTTTTTTTACGAAAACACAAAGGGTTATTTATTCAGGGATTATTTAGGAAAAAAGGAGAAACCGGAGTCAGTCAAAAGCTTTATTCCCGAAGATCAATTCCCATATCTTCCCTATTATTCTTTAAAACAGTACTGATATAATTTCCTTTTTTCCTTGGAATAGAAGCTGTTGCAAAAGTTCGTGGAGCTTTATATATTTCACCTTGATAATCAGGACTTGTAAGAACAGGCATCATGTAATACGCATGATCCTGATCTTCAATATCCATCACCCATTTACCGCCAATATGTTTTCTAAACGTCTCTCCAATATAAATGGTAAGAAGGTCTAACATTGAAGGATATTCCTTTAAATTATTGATCGATAGATAGTTATTGATAATCCATTGTTCCAAATCATCCAGTGATTTGATACTATAATCCAGATTAAGATGATTTCTTTTTGCAAAGTCTTCTGTAAATGAATCCATCTTTTCTCCGATGAAAAAAATCCACTCTTGAAAGTTTTCCTGTGTATGATACATATCAATGATATCTTATAATCAACCTGTGTTCGGGATTACACCTAGAAATTTTCCATGTGTGTAATTTCAAAACTATTTTGATATTCTAAATAATTATTCATTATAAAAAGAATTTATAAAATCGGTAAACGATTCAGAAACCAAAATGAAATTTTTATCATTTAAAAATTCAGCTTCGATAATATATATTTTCCCGTCTTCACATATAAAAAAAACATTTCCACCATTATCGTATGCAAAAGGAACTTTTTTTTCAAAAATAATTCCGCTTAATTTATAATCTTCAATAATTTTTTCTATTGGTAATCTTCCGTATTTTATTGGATTGAAACCATTGATAGTGAAAATATTTTTTATTCCTTTTACATATTCATATGGTGGATATCCGCCATATGAATATGTAAAAGATAATGATTTTTGAAATCCTCTGGCAATATTATCTTTGAACTTTCTTCAAAGTTTTTAATATCTAAACCAGTAAGTTGTTGCTCTGTTTGTTCAAATTCCATAATACTTATTTTTTACTATGTTTTAAATGTATATGAATTACCTGTTGCCTCTTTATATTGGCTACAACCTCCCATATGTGAAACTCCACTATGTGCTTCCTGTTTAACCAATTGCATTGTGCCTCTATTCGTTCCAGCATTATAATCATCTAAATGATGCCATACATAACCCTTAGGTGTGCTTTTTTGACCTAATGCAGCCATACTTGCGTTTTGAAAGTCTGTAGTATAATCCCCTGAATAATCAATTTCAATTATATTTCTTTGCCCAGGTTTCACTGGATAAAGAGCATCACTATTTGCATAATTTAGACCTCCATTTGGAGTTGCTTGAACACCTGAAAATCCTCTATCTTCTATTTTTTGTAATTCAGCAGCACTTGCATACCCATTATGCACCAGAATCCCATCTTCGGTTACATAATAATTTTCATTGGCCTGGATATCAAAATTATAAACTTTTTCATAATGGAGGCCAAAGTTTCGATACTGTTAACTACGGTTAAATTAAACCATTAAAAAAACCACCTTTTGGTGGTTTAGATATTTTTTTTGATAATGGGAAATCATCAACTTTAAAAATTTCTTTTTCTCCCAACATAACTAACTAAAAAAATAAAAAGATTGTCATAAGACGATCTTTTTATTTTTTATGACATTAAAATTTATTCCCAGTCAAAACCCTCTGCATTTGTCCAAAATACAATACTTGCTTTTGTTTAGGATTTTCAAAAAACTCATTGATAATATTTACGGTCTTTTCCATATTTACAAAAGAATTTTCAGGAACATAATTTTCATCTCCTGCATCCACTATTTCTGAATCATCACTACCGTTTGAGGAATACCATGACTGACCGTTTCTTATATTTGGAATGTTTTCATCATATCAGAATGAAATATTTTCTTTATCTATAGCAGAAAACTTCAAGATAATATTGCTTTCATCAGAAATTTCAAATTGAAAATATCCTGTATTGGAATACTCTAGATCTGTATCATTTAGATTTTTAAACAAGTTTACAACATCACTTTTACTAAGGTTTTCATTGTTTACCTTATCTAAAAAAGTTATTTTAATTTCACTCATAAATAAAACAAGATCTATCCCTCAATAATTTATTCATTAATAGGAATTCCCATATCTTCCATATTATTCTTTAAAATAGTACTGATATAATTTCCTTTTTTCCTTGGAATAGAAGCTGTTGCAAAAGTTCGTGGAGCTTTATATACTTCACCTTGATAATCAGGACTTGTAAGAACAGGCATCATGTAATACGCATTATCCTGATCTTCAGTATCCATCACCCATTTACCACCAATATGTTTTCTAAACGTCTCTCCGATGTAAATGGTAAGAAGGTCTAACATTGAAGGGTCTTCTTTTAAATTATTGATCGATGGACAGTTATTGATAATCCATTGTTCCAAATCATCCAGTGATTTGATACTATAATCCAGATTAAGATGATTTCTTTTTGCAAAGTCTTCTGTAAATGAATCCATCTTTTCTCCGATGAAAAAAATCCAGTCTTGAAAGTTTTCCTGGGTGTATGACATGTTATTATTAGAAATTTATATCTATTTTTTTTGGATTGACATTGCTTTCTATTATCCTTTCTAAAGTATTGGAATACTCTAGATCTGTATCATTTAGATTTTTAAACAAGTTTACAACATCACTTTTACTAAGGTTTTCGTTGTTTACCTTATCTAAAAAAGTTATTTTAATTTCACTCATAGTTTATTCTCAAAAGCCGCCTTAAAAATATTAATATATTTATATTAGTCTGGTTTTGTTATTTCAAGCAGTTTCAAAAACTCTGTAAAGGTTCCACAGATGTAATACGTATTTAAATCATCCGAAGATTCATCAAAAAAATAAGTATGGTCATAATACCTGATCCCATTATTATCACCATCATTAACTAACAATAAAAAACCACTACCAGCGTCACTTCCAATGAGTAAAGATTTTTCAGGAATATCATCATCATACTCATCATTTATTTTTACGATATCTGCAAATCCTTTTTCAATCTCAATTCCAAAAAAATTGCCCATTATCATGTATTCATTTAAATCCTTAATGTACAGATACGCATTCTCAACGAGTCCTCCATTACATTCTACAAGAAATTTTTGATAATCATCTGGTAATTTTATCTTAAAGTTTTTTTCAAGTTGTTTAACTTTTTCTGAATCACCATTTTGGTATGCCTTAATTTTCATAGTCTTAGGGTTCCAATAATTTTATTCAAACTCGAGGATTTATAAAAAAAGCTTCATTAAACGCAACTCTTTATTCATTCCCATCAAAATCTTCAGCATTATTCCACTCTACGATATTTGGTTTTTGCAAAGGATTCTGAAAAAATTCATTGATAATATTTACAGTCTTTTCCATATTTAAAAAAGAATTTTCAGGAACATAATTTTCATCTCCTGCATCCAATATTTCTGCATATTCACTACCGTTTGAGGAATACCATGACTGTAATGGGTTAAAAAAACATACTGTCTGTGAGAGTCTGTTTTTTATAATATTTTCTCTTTTTCTATAGGAGTATTAGGTTGTATTAAATTACCTGTTTCATCATAAAAATTATAACGTTCAAACTGACAATCTTCTAATTTATATTTTTCTCCATTAAGTACAGAAAAATATTTTCCATCTTTAATTTCTCCAATATTTAGATTAAGTATTGCTGAGCCTTTTTCGATCTGTTGCCTCCATCCGGCTAAATCTTTCGAATAAGACAATCCATAAAAATGTCTGTTATCCGGAGTAATTATAATAAAATTTTCACTTAAAACGCCGCCATTTTTAGGAATTAAAGGTGTATGAGCAGAAGAAACTATATTAACAAAATTATTTTTTGTAATTTTTCCATTACCACTTTGGATATAAATGTATCTGTATTCTCTAAAATCAAATTCTTCTTTTCCTGGAAGAAGCACTTTTTCTATTTTCATAATAATTAAGGTGTTATTTCAAATCTTACATTAGTAATACCATTTTGGCTAAAAACCTGTGAATAATGATCCGCTAATTCTTGGCTATTTGTGTGATATATAACTTCATCAAAAGCATTGGAGTATTTTTTTGCTTGATCAAGCATTTTGTTTTGTTCAGCTATTGCCCAAGGTTTAGTATCCAGAGGATTTCTTAAAGACTTGTTCCAATCTTCTACAAATTTAGCTTCAATAGCAACATTTCTCCCATTAATAACAGCAACATTATCAGCAACACCATTTACTAGTTGTCCATCAACTATCGCAGTATATTGTCTTGAATTAAAATTTGCAGCTCCTCCATATAAATTTTGAATATCATCTTCATATTGCTGTGCTTTATCTATTGCTCTATATCTACCATTATGCACCAGAATCCCATCCTCAGTAACATAATAATTTTCATTGGCCTGGATATCAAAATTATAAACTTTTTCGTAATGTGGCAATGTTTCTACACTAATAACAGTAGTATAATCGCCACCTTTTAAATGTAGAAGATCTCCGGCTTTTAAGTTACCAGCTTCAATCCATTCATCATTACAGAAAAAACGGTGTTCAGGAGTCACACGTACAAATTCTCCAGTAGGTAACTCCAAAGAGAGCATTTGCTGGGTAAATCTTTCGTACTTTGTAAGGATAGGCTGATATTCCTGGTCTTTGGTAAGTTCGTTATAGGTAAGAACGAGGTCGCCTTCTGACAGGTCTTCTATGTTGGCCAGTCCCTCCGGAGTGTGCACTTTGGTTCCTTCCGGAAAACAAACCAATGTAGCTCCTTTTGCTGCAAAAATTCCCAATACAAGGCTTACGCCACTGTCTTTCAGTTTTTCAAGAACATCTTTATCACTGCTCCAGATATTGTACTGGTCGTAATAGGCTCCGCCAATCCCAAGCCCGCGCATGGTTTTACAGAATAGCGATGCATTTTTAAACCCTTTAAAGGTAAACTGCTCTATTAATTCTTTTCGTGCCGTATTGGCAAACTGGCGTGCAAATTCACGGCCGAAAGTTGCGGCAGTCTGTCGCATTCCTGTGGCTCCCGCTGCTGCAGTGGCTCCGGCAGCTCCACTCACCATACCTACTGCTCCGCGACCGGCCAGAAACCCAAAGGCAAAGTTGGCGACATGGCCCAGATTGGTAAGGGCAGCACTACCCCACGCTTCCCAAACAGTTTCTTTGGCGGTAATGGTTCCGCCTTCTGCCGGACAAACCATAATGGATGAAAGGGTAAGCGTTTTATGATCCTGTATGGAGAATTTTTGGGACGTATTGGTCCAGATTCTCTGGGAAGCGGCAGCTTTACATTTGATCAGCCCGATAGCTACCGCAGCCAAAATAGCAGCGGCGATAATGGCTGCAACCAGCCAGCCAGGTCCCGGGATCATGGCACATATCCCCACGGCGATTCCTGCGGCAGCTCCGGCCATAAAAGCCACACTGCCAAGGCAGACGAAGTTGTTCCCTTTCAGGGTATCCAGCTCTGTAGCGGCTTTATCTCCACTGAAGGTTACAAAATCCTGACTGGTGACCTTCATTTGTTTCGGAGCCACTCCTTTGTCGCAGACCAGATAATGTTTTTCGGTAAGATACTGTTCATCTTCCATGGTGTTACAATTCTAATTGGGTATCCATAAAACAGTGATAATAGAAAAACTCACCCAGCTTCTCGGTAATGATAAAATCAGATTTTAACAATATCCGGTCGTCATACAGGTATTTTCCTTTTACTAGATATTCGGGATGCATAAAATTATCTTTTGCAAATTCCCGTAGCCTTCGGATCATTTTTTCATCACGGATCATCTTTCCTTCCACCTTCCATTCATCAGTTCCGTGTTCCGTATTTTTTTCGGATACGGAAAGATTCACGGGAATCACGATACCGGCTCCGAACCTGTCCATATCTTCTCTCCTGAGATAGCTTCTGGAACCTTCGTCCATCGGTTCTTTTCCGAAAATATAGAAGAACTGGTAGAGGAAATGAATATACCGGATGCTTTTTATTTCCATCTCTTCATTGGTGAGTTCATATTCTTTAGCCCTGATTATTTCATAAGCTTCGATAGGATGGGCATTGGTAAGCCATTCTTTTACCCCTTTCCATTTATCGCGGATCATATCTCCGTTGTAGATTCTGGCAATTTCTCCTTTTTTATTGATCCCCACTTCCAGTGTGCTGTAAATGCTGCATACTTTGTTGGTCATTTCAGTGATCTGGACAATCAGAGGATCTTCATACATTTCGAGATGATAGTCTGTTTCGGTAATTTCAAAAATGTGATAATCCAGATCGGGATCTTTTCCTTTATAGGTGACTGAAGTTTTAATGTTTATTTTATAATTGCTGTCTAAGCTATGTACTTTGGTTTTTCCAATAATATCCGTATTATAACGGTAGTCTTTACCAATCTCCATATATGATTACTTATTAATATTGACTTTACTTCCGTTCACCTGAACTTCCGAACTTCCGGTCACGGTTACATTTTTGCCCCCCAGTTTCGTATCGTTGGTTGCTGAAAAATCAATGCTTTCTTTTGCATCAATCTTGATTTCTTTTCCGTTGATCGTAATTTTTCCTTCTTTATCAATGATAACGGTACTGGCTCCGACCACGATTTTAAATTCGGTATTGGCCGTAAGGGAAACTTTTCCTGTTTTATCCATCTGAAGGACAGATGCATCACCTACATTGATCATATTGGTATTTCCGGCTCTTACGGTGTTATCATTACCTACGTTGACTTCCTTGTTTTTATTGGCATTGGTAACCGCATTTCCGGCCCCGTCGAATTTCATATTGGCCCCGCCCTGATCGGTAAGCAATACGGAACCTTCACCGTCATTCAGCTCCAGTTTGTTTCCGCTCCGGCTGCTTAAACTTTTTACGTTGTTTCCGGCTCCGCCTCCTGCTCCGATACCACCATGAAACATTCCGCCCATCACAAAAGGACGGTCAGGATGCTGGTGTACGAAATTGACAATCACCTGGTCGCCGACTTCCGGAACAGCCATGAATCCACGGTTTGTACTTACCTTATCACTGCTTCCCGCATCGGGAGTCATCACCCTGATAAATTCCGTTGTATTGGGACCTTTCTGCCAGTCAAACTGTACCTGTACCCTTCCCTGATTTAAAGGATCGGTATTGGAAATCACTTTGGCAAACTGGGCTTCTGCTCTCGGAGAATCAAATTCAGGTCTCGGAATATATCCGGTATCTGCAGCAATGGCTTCAAAACTCCCGTTATAATATCCTCTGGCATCCACTTCATGAGTGACTTCTGTAATCATCAGCTTGGTAAAATAAGAGGTTTCATTGCTGTCCGTTTTCCTCATTTCAATATCTGCCGTACATCCGGGATACAGAAAGGGTACCGTGGTTGTTCCCGAAGTCACAAAAACCTGGGAAGCTTTACTTCCTGCCGTTCCTTTCTGGGAAGCATCCACATCCATAAATGAGGAAGCCTTAATGGGAGCAACCCTGAGCGAAGGTGTTTTAAAAACCTTCTCGGAAATCTCATAGGCTCTTTTGGCAATATCTGAAGTATGGTTTATTTTAGAACTTCCTGTGATCAGTTTTTCATTTTTGCTGCTGTTGTATCCATAGAATGTAGGATTCACATGCTGGGCTTTCATTTTGATCTTGATATCGTGAACACTGCTTCCGTAAGTAAGCGTCAGTGGTTTTTCCTGTGGCGGTAGCTTTCCGAAATGCAGAACTTCTCCGTCATAGAAAAACTGTTCCCCGTAAGCTTCAGCCATTCTCGCCAGATAATTATAATGGGTTTCTTCGTATTGGGAACTGTAAGAAACATTTCCATGTTGTGCATCTACCCTGAAATCAAATTTACTGGATCCCAGTCCTTCTTTAATGACTTCACTGGCAATACTGTTGAGACTTATCGGCTGGCCTCCGCCAAAGCTCTGGATATGGGGTGCTGCATCGAGCAGAACTGTCGGACTGGAGCCGGTAAGGACAACATTTCCAAGACTGCCTTTTTCCTGGCTGAACCCTACTTCTGTAATTACACCTACAAAACTTCTTTCAGGCCCGTCTTCAACATCTTTATATTTGGAAATGACTGTGATTCTTTTTCCTAAAAAATTCTGAACTTCACCCAGATTATGGTTTTCCGGACTGCCTAAGGTATCGTAAGCAAGGGTAAGCTCAAATTCATGGTGCTTTACCGCAGACTGGTGTAATCTGAAATGTTTGAAATGTTTGATTATTTTACCTTCTACTACAATATCCAGTTTTACCACACGATTGATTCCCTGAATCTGATTGGAAGGAATGGACGCAGCATTATGAATACGCGAAGTAGGCTGATTGGTCCAGATTTTATCATTCACCACCGAGGTCTGGTTGGGAGCCAGGGTATTATTCATAAACATAACGCCGTCTTTTACAGACTGAGCTTTGGACAGGGTACTTAAAGGATCTGCTCCCATCGCTTTTATTTCTTCTGAATTTACAGGAACCTGAGCCCTTCCCCCACCCTTAGGCAACTTTCCATCGGATGATTCTTTAAACATAACCTATTGTTTTGTTGATGTATACAGGAGTTTTCCGGAATAAATCCGGACTAAAAGTATGGCCGTAATTTCAGCGGGCAACCGGATAATCTGTTTACTGGCCCCTAAACAGATTAACCATGATAAGCTGCTGTCTGTAGATCGGAGATAAGAAATTGGAAGAGATAAGCCTATATCTCTTCCCGATCAGCTTTCAGATATTTAGTTTTCTTCATTTAATTATATTGTGACTTGGTCATACCAATTTATCACTATAAAAATTCACAACAAAATGAATTTTCACTTAATTGAAAAATTGTAGTAGTTCTACGACTCTTTATCTTGTGCAGCAATACAAGAAATCCTTAAAAGCCATTATTTCAACGACTTTTCAATCTATTTTTTTGTATTTCTTATCAGGAAATTCTATTTTTGGCGGAATGAGTATAAAACGTTCACCGGTTTATGCTTTCAGTAACTCAACCGACATTCATCAGTTTCTATTTTTAACAATCTGGTATTTATGAAATTAATAACTCCAAAAGGTTTGGCACCCGGCGATAAAGTAGCCACTATATCCATGTCATGGGGAGGTGCCGGTGATTTATCACATCGGTATTTAAAAGGCAAAGAACGCTTGCAGGAAATTTTTAATCTTGAAGTGACTGAAACCCCTAATGCACTGAAACCCTCATCATGGATCTATGATCATCCGGAAGCCAGAGCTAAGGATTTAATGGAAGCTTTCTCAGATCCGTCTGTTAAAGCAGTTATTTCAAATATCGGCGGAGACGACAGCATCCGGATGTTGAAATATATTAATATTGATGTCATTAAAAATAATCCAAAGATATTTTTGGGTTTTTCAGACAGTACTGTTACTCATTTCATCTGTCTGAAAGCCGGTCTGAGCTCTTTTTACGGAACTTCTGTTCTGGTAGGATTTGCAGAAAATGCAGCAATGCATGACTATCAGATTCACGATATTAAGAAAACGTTGTTTTCGAATTCTGTGATCGGACAGATCTCCCCTAATAGAGAGGGATGGACTACGGAATTTCTCGATTGGTTTGATATTTCTTTACAGGACACTAAAAGAAAGCTGAACCCTTCATCGGGCTGGCATTTTATCAGAGGGAATTCTGTTGTACAGGGACCGTTGATCGGCGGATGTCTGGAAGTCCTTGAAATGCTTAAAGGCACAGATTACTGGCCGGATCCTGAAATATGGAAAGACTGTATCCTCTTTTTTGAAACTTCGGAAGGGAAACCTCATCCTGATTATGTCAGATATTGGTTGCGAAATTATGCAGCCACCGGAATTCTGAAAAATGCCAAAGGAATTATTTTCGGAAGGCCATACGATGACCTGTATGCTGAGGAGTACGAAGCAGAATTACTGAAAATACTGGATGAAGAAGGGCTTTACGATCTACCTGTCGTTACTCAGATGGACTTTGGACATACCTGCCCTACTTTCACATTGCCTTATGGCAGGCTGGCAGAAATCAACTGCATTGATCAGACCTTTTCAATTCTGGAAAGCGGAGTACAATAGTAATGTCTTAAAAGTATAAGTTTTGGCTAAAGCCGATAAAAAGTTTCATTTTTTTATTGAACGGGCTTTAGCCCGTTCCTATTCACTATTCCAACAAATTAATTGTGAACATATCATAACATATGAAACCAGAATTTTTGAATAAAAAAGAGACTGTCTTTGAAAGACAGTCTCAACCACTCTAACTATAAAACGAGCTGAACCAGCTATCCTATTTTTTTACAACTTGAACATACGAGCTTTCATATTTTCTGTCAAACTAAACTCCTTATGCAGGAGATAATCTGCGGGATTTCAGATAAAGTGCTGTACGGTTTACATAAGGCAATACAATAATCAGTAATAAAGATGCAGAAAGCAGCCACACCATCATTTCATAATAATCCATTGCAAAGCGTACATGATCCTGCATATTGATTTTTCCGATCATCAGTTTATGGGCAGCTTTTGCGGCATGATCTTCAAGCATTCCTTTACCCGTAAGTCTGACAGTCTGTTTATGAAGGAAATCTTTGACTGCCGGATCTACAGCAGTAAGGTGATCCTGAAAGGCATTGTAATGTCGGCTTTTTTCAAAAAGTTCAAAATAATTGATCAGGGCGATACTGGCGCAAAAACCAAAATACCGGACCGCCAGTGCTGTAGCTGCTGCTGAAGGACCAATAGATGCCGGAACCGATGATATAATAAAAATAATCGTCGGAACCATAATCAGCCCTACTCCCAGTCCCTGAAGAAATAACGGAATATAATAATTGAATTCATCTGCCTGAACATCAAAGGAATAATACATCAGCCCATGAAACAAAAGCAGCATTAAAAAACCGGGTATCCAGATATACCGTATTCCTTTCTTTTGCAATACCATGCAACAGGCAATAATCACTCCGGCTACCAGTCCGGCAAGATTAAAAATATTGATATACGAAATGTAGAACGGGTCAAAATGCAGTTCCGAAATAAAATAATTATTGGTAATTCCGGAAGCAAAACGGCAGATATACATAATAAAAAGAAGCAGCAATCCCACTTTAAAATTTCTGAATCTGAAAACCCTCAGATCAATATAAGGCCTTTTGATGGCTCGCTGACGAATCACTGACATTATAGATAAAAGAAGGATTCCTATGATACTGATGAGAATCCGGGGGTCTTCCAGCCAGTAATATTCCTGTCCGTAAATCGTGATATAGCCAATCAGGACCAATATCGTGCTGTACACTATAAAACTCTGCCAGTCCAGTTTATACAGATGGAACCTTGTATCAGTTCTGTAATTCGTCATCGCAAAAGTGAGAAAAAAAAGACCCGGCACATAGGAAAAAATAGCGGTTTTATAAATGATATTAAAATTATAGGAATCGATAAGATCTGCGGTTATCAGATTATTAAAAGGCATGGCACAGATCAGGATTCCGAAGAATACTGAAAAACTGATTTCTCTCGCCCTTTCACTGCTTAACCTTGTAAAAATCAAAGTAAGCGAAAGATTGACATTTCCGGCAAACAGCATTCCCTGAATAAAACGTACCGGAAAAAGAATATACACTTCATGGGTATAATAACAGATCAGGCTGGCCAGAATCTGTAAGGTAGTAAATAAAAGAAAATATTCCTTGGCGGCAAGAAAACTGAAAAACCTTCTTTCGAGGCAGTAAAACCCTACATATCCTGCATAGAATAGCGCTACCGAAAACTGAATATCGGCCGGCTCACATCCATAATACCCTGCTGCTGCATTCACATTGGACAGCGGCAGGAAAAATATAATAATCCCCGGCAATGTCATGGCAAAGAGGATAATCTTAACAAGCCATTCGGGTACCCAGTTTTTAAAAAACGGAATCTTCCTAGCCATGAGAGTGCTTTTTAGCAGCATATACATTTACATTCATTCCCAGTTTGAGAACATCAATATCTTTTCTTTTTCCGTCTATTCTGATACGAACCGGAATACGCTGTACAATTTTCACATAATTCCCGGTGGAATTATCCGGTGGCAGCAATGAAAAACTGGAACCCGTAGCAGGAGAAAGCGAAATAATGGTTCCCTGAAATTCCTGATCAGGATAAGAATCGGCTACAATTTTAACATGATCCCCGATATGCATATCTTTAATCTGGGTTTCTTTATAATTGGCCACGACCCATTTATCGGTTTCATTATTGACGATAAAGGCCAGTGTTTCTCCGGCATCAATCATTTGCCCTACCTCAACAGTTCTTCGCCCCATTCTTCCGTCATAGGAAGCGGTAACAACGGTATAACTTACATCCAGCTTATGACGGTCCAGCAATGCCTGCAATCTCGAAATTTCTGCCTGTACCACTGTTTTTTCTGCCTGAATATCACCAATCTTCGACACAGAAGCTGCATATGCATCTTTTGAAGACCTGTAATTACTTTCATTAACATCCAGTGTGGCTTTTACATCTTCAAGACGTTGTTTTGTTGCCGATTCTTCATTATACAATTTTTCATATCTGTCGTAATCCAGTTTTTGTTTCCATACTTTTGCTTCATCCGCTGATACCTGTGCCCGTGCTGAAGCAGCTTCTTTTTCCGTAGTATGGGTATTGCTTTCAAGAACTTTAAGCTGGGCTCTCGCCTTTTGAAGAGCAGCCTGAGTCTGTTCCTGCTGAAGGACATATTCACGGCTATCGATCACCAGAAGCGTATCCCCTTTTTTCACTTCCTGATTTTCTTCAAACTTTACTGCCACGATGAATCCGCCTGCTCTTGAGATCACAGGATTGACATATTCCTGAACCTGAGCATCATTGGTTTGTTCATACTTATAAAAACGGGTAAGAGTAAGACCGCCCCAGACAGCAAGTCCGGCCACGATAAAAACGGAGATCCATCCTGTGATTTTTGTAATCAGTCTGTCGGTTGGGGTATATTTTTTTTTCATTGTATTATAAAGTGCCTGTAATATTTTGTAGTAGATAATAATTGTTTTGTGCCATGATCTTAGCGGCTTCCAGTTCAAACTTGGTCTGAAGAAGCTGAATATCCGCATCCAGCAAATCGGTAAGCAGAGAAGCCTGATTGAAATAGGTATTTTTGGTAATTCTTGCATTTTCCTTAGCCTGGGTCACATTGGTTTCAGCTACCCTGATCTGTTCTAGAGCCTCCTGATAGCGCAGATAAGCTTCTTTTACCTGCTGTCTGATTTTATCTTCCGTATTTTTATGTCCTTCTTCTTCTTTTTCAAATTCCAGTGCCGCAGCTTTTACCTTATGGGTATTATGATAAAGAGAAGAAATGGAGAATGAAGCCTTCAGACCTACGATTCCCAGAGAATACCAGTTGGGATTATACGGATAAAGAAAGATCTGAGGATTGGCATAATAAAACTCACCATAGAGCCCTATTTTAGGACTTACATTCGCTTTAACCTGCTTAAGTCTGATTTTACTTAACTCTGTCTGCTCTTCGGAAACGTGATAATCAAAAGAATGATCCATTGCCTGTTTCAAATATTCTCCATAGGCAGCACTCTCGTTCCACTGATCCAGCGGAGCATCAGGAATTACAGTCTTCTCATCGGGAATTCCGAGAATAATATTCAGTTTCTGAGTGGCAATCAGGATATCATTTTCTATGGTTACCAATGCCATTTTACGTCTGGAAAGTTCAAGTTCTATTCTGAGAACATCGTTTTTCAGCACTACTCCATTCTTATATAAAGCCTGAATTTCTTTTAATTGTGTTTTCTGATCTTCAATATCCTGTCTGATAAGATTTCTGAAGATAAAGGTTTTCTGAAGATCAAGATAAAGGGCAGCTGTTTTATAATGAATATCGGAAACAGCCTGTTCCTTCTGAATATTCTTAATTTTCTGAAGAGTCTGATTTTCTTTGATTTTAAGATTCAGTTTGTTTCCTTCATAAATATTAAGATAAAAATCAGCACCGGCTCTGTAAAGAGTATGAATTACCTCATGCTGTACAGGTCTGGAAAAAATTCCGTTTTCATAAATGGGAATATTGGAGGCTTTTTCAATGGAACCTTTTACTGCGATTTCAGGAAGACGTTCCCGTTTTGTGTCTTTTACTTCTGCTTCTGCAATGTCTGCATCCAGGGTGTTGATTTTAATATGACGGCTGTTTTCTTCAGCTCTTTGCCATGCGTCTTTCAGGGAGAGTCGGATGGTATCATTTCGGAGACTGCCTGTCTGGGCTGATATTGCATAGGAAGTTCCCAGCATCAGCAGTCCGGTAAGATAAATTTTCATCTGAATTTTTCGAATTATTGCACTGCAAATTTATTGGCAATCCGGAGAATATTTTTACCTAAAATAGTCAAGTTTTACATGATTCCGGCCAAATGATTATATTTGCATTTTCAACCTATTTCAATTCTTTTATGGGATTAATTGCGACGCTTCCACATATTGATCAGTATGACAAAAGTGTATTTGTAATGCATGAAAAATCAGAGAAACTGATTCCTTTTCATAAGCACACGAAAGGCCAGCTAAGCTATGTAGAGGGCGGTATTGCCTATATTACAATAGACAACCGTACTTATGTGGTTCCGGCAAGACATTTCTTCTGGATTCCTCAGGGAATGGAACATATTTTAGAGATCGGGCACAGTGCTACCGTTCTCCGTTCTCTGTATTTTTACGCTCATGACGATGTATCGGATCCTTTCTATAGCAGACTGGGAATTTATCCGGCCTCAGAACTTCTGATCCAAATGATCAAATACACGGAAATATGGGACGAGAAACATGTAACTGCTCAGGATGAAAATTTTGAATTCCTGATTGCACTGAAGAAAATCCTGCCTAAAACCCACCAACAGCCCTTACCTATTATTCTTCCCGCCACCCATAATAAACAGATGCTGAGAATTGTTTCCTACCTGGAATGGAATATCGGGGAAAAACATACGCTGGCCAATGTAAGTGCAAGGTTCGGATTGAGTGAACGTACCCTGTCCCGTCTTTTTAAAGCTGATATGGATATTTCCTTTCTTCAGTATTTAAAAACACTGAGAATTATCAAAGCGATTGAACTGCTTTTAAATACGGATAAATCGATCAATGAAATTGCTGATGATGTAGGCTACAGTTCGATCAGTGCTTTCAGTGATACTTTCAGTGAATTTACTCAGTCCAGGCCTTCAGATCTCAGAAAAAACAGCAAGGCATTCCGCAGTCACGTCTCATGATCTTAATCAGGCTTTCCGGAAAATAAAAGAGTTTTTTATCTTCTATTTAAAATAAGTTTATATCTTTGTCATATAAAATTCATAGAAAATGTTTTCCAAAACCTGCGAATATGCTTTAAGAGCCTTAATTTATATCGCCCAGCAATCTAAAAACGACAGCCGGGTCGGAATTAAAGATATTGCCAAAAGCATCCATTCGCCTGAACATTTCATTGCGAAGATTTTACAGGATTTAAGCAGAAAAGGATTTGTACAATCAGCAAAAGGACCTAACGGAGGATTTTATATGGATCAGAAAAATCTGGATCTTACAATTGCAGATATTGTAAGAGAAATTGATGGTGACAAACTCTTCTCAGGCTGCGGATTAGGCCTTGAACAATGTTCGGAGACCCATCCCTGCCCTCTTCACGATCAGTTTAAAAGTATCAGAAATAATCTTCGGACCATGCTGGAAAACTCTAAAATACAGATGTTTGTTGATAATCTTGATTTAAAACTCACCTATCTTAAAACATAAAAAAATTTGCCCAAATAAAAGATAAAAAGATCTTTATATATTAATTTTAAAAAATGAAAATATATCTTAAAAATCCATTTGTTTCAATACTTCTTTCTTTAATGGCGGGAATGTTTATGACGATCAGTTTTTTAGAAACTCCGATGAAATTTCAGGTGGAAGGAGTCACGCTTCCTGTTGCGTTAGGGCTGGGAAAACTGATGTTTGGACTCTCAGCAAAACTACAATGGGTATTCATGATTCTCATCCTGTCTTTCCTGTTTATCAACAGAAAAAACCATACGAAAGTGGACTTTTTCATCATACTCATTTTGATCCTGATTCTCAGCTTAGAACAGTTCTGGATGCTTCCGGAACTCGATGCCAGAGTGGATATTCTTTCATCAGGAGGATCATTACCGCCTACTCCGCTGCACAATTACTTTATCTATTCAGAAACAGCAAAAGCAATACTCCTGATAACTGCCATTATTTTACAATTCAAAACTCAACCCAATAGATTATGAAAAGTCAATTTTTATCTGCCATTATCCTTCCCGTTTTATTCATACTATGCTACTCATGTTCCGGCAAGGATACCACGCCGATTCCGCAGCCGGATCTCCATACCGAACAGCCGTTATCGCCATCTGCCGAAACTCCTGCTCCTCCTGTTTCAGTAAGTACTTCCAGTGATCCCGGATGGAAACTGATCGAAGGAGCCGACTGCCTTGCCTGTCATAAAACAGATGCAAAATTAATAGGGCCTTCTTATCAGGAGGTCGCTGACAAATATACTGAAGCCGATTTGGAAAGGCTTGCCCGGAAAATCATTGACGGCGGTAAAGGAAACTGGGGCGATATCCCGATGACTCCTCACCAGGGAATAACTCAGGACCATGCAAAACAAATGGTGAAATATATCCTTTCACTCAAAAAGTAATAAAAAAATTTAAAATAATAAAAGACAAAAAAGTATTATATTATGAACACAAAAACAGACTTTATAGGAAACATCGTGGCTGAAGATTTCAGAACAGCCGCTATTTTTAAAAAACACGGAATTGATTTCTGCTGTAAAGGCGGAAGAACCATAGAAGATGCCTGCAGCAACAAAAAAATAAATCCGGAACACCTCTATCAAGAACTGGAATCTCTTCCTAGAAACGATGGATCTACCATTGATTTCAGCAGCTGGCCACCGGATCTTCTGGCTGATTATATTGAGAAAACACATCACCGCTATGTGGAAGAAAAAACTCCGGTTTTGCAGGCTTTTCTTGATAAATTATGTAAAGTACATGGAAGCAGGCATCCTGAACTGTTTGAAATCAATACCTTATTCAATGAATCTGCTCATGACCTGGCCGCGCATATGAAAAAAGAGGAACTTATCCTGTTTCCTTTTGTAAGAAACATGATGAAAGCCAAACTATCGGGTGGAGCACTTTCTCTCCCTATTTTCGGAACGGTAGAAAATCCGGTTGCTATGATGCAGCATGAACATACGGTGGAAGGTGACCGTTTCAGAAGAATAGCAGAAATCACGAATGAATACACTCCTCCTGCAGACGCCTGTAATACCTATAAAGTAGCTTTTGCCATGCTTCAGGATTTTGAAAATGATCTCCATAAACATATCCATCTGGAAAATAATATCCTTTTCCCAAAAGCCATCCGACTGGAGAAAGAATTTAGTGTTGAATCTTAAAAACGGATGCGGAATGACACCTAAAAAACTTTGGAGATGGCTTGCTGCCGTAATGATTGCCTCATTTGCCGTTCTCATATTCTACGGAACTGAAATCTACAGAAAAGTGCCACCGATTCCTGATAAAGTAGTAAGCAGAGACGGAACCTTGATCGCTACCGGACAGGATATTAAAGACGGGCAGAATGTCTGGCAGTCTATCGGCGGACAAACAGTAGGAAGCATATGGGGACACGGTGCTTATATTGCACCGGACTGGACTGCAGATTACCTGCATCGTGAATCGCTTTTACTCCTTGATGAACTGGCAAAAAAAGAAGGAAAAGTCTATAGAGAACTTCCTGATGACGAACAGGCCAGATATCAGGTCTTGTTAAAAAAAGAACTTCGCACCAATACTTTTAATGCCCACAACAATGAAATCGTTTTCTCTCCTGAGCGGGCTGAAGTACAAAGACAGCTGTCGCAGTATTATTCAAAATTATTTATGAATGATTCTTCCATGACCACCCTGCGTGATCAGTATGCTATTCCTGAAAACACCATCAAAGACCCGGCAAGAATGGCTAAAATGAATGCCTTTTTTGCATGGAGCTCCTGGGTCTGTATTACGGAACGTCCCGGAGATGAGGTCACTTATACCAACAACTGGCCTCATGATGAGTTGGCAGGAAATGTTCCGCCACCCTCATTGCACTTATGGTCGGGCTTCAGTGTCTTATTGTTATTAGCCTGTGTGGGACTTCTGGTATTTTATCATGCCAGAAACAAAGAAGAAGAAATCAGTGAAGTACTTCCTCTTGAAGATCCTTTACGGAATATGAAGCCCACTCCTTCCATGAAAGCTACTTTGAAATATATCTGGATTGTGGCGCTGCTCATTCTGGTTCAGATGCTTGCCGGAGTTATCACTGCACATTACGGCGTGGAAGGAAGTGGTTTCTACGGAATTCCTATGGATCAGTTTCTGCCCCAGTCAGTATCAAGAAGCTGGCATGTACAGCTGGCTATATTCTGGATCGCCACTTCCTGGCTGGCTACCGGACTTTATATTGCTCCTGCTGTTTCAGGATATGAACCCAAATATCAGAAACTGGGAGTCAATATATTATTCGGAGCCTTACTGATCGTCGTCTTAGGATCTCTCACCGGACAATGGCTTGGCGTGATGCAGAAACTCGGGCTGGTAGATAATTTCCTTTGGGGCCATCAGGGATATGAATATGTGGAGCTTGGAAGAATATGGCAGATTTTATTGCTCATTGGGTTGATTCTGTGGCTGGTATTGATGGTAAGAGCATTACTTCCGGCTTTAAGACGGAAAGACGGAGACAGACATTTATTAACCTTATTTACCCTTTCATCCGTAGCGATTGCTATGTTTTACGGGGCAGGATTAATGTACGGAAGACAAACGCATATGGCCATAGCGGAATATTGGCGATGGTGGGTAGTTCATCTTTGGGTAGAAGGATTCTTTGAAGTTTTTGCGACAGTGGTTGCAGCATTCCTGTTTACCAGATTAGGACTGCTAAGGCTAAAATCGGCCACTCATGCAGTATTATTCTCAACCATAATATTCCTTGCCGGAGGAATACTGGGAACATTCCACCACCTTTATTTCAGTGCCACACCAACGGCTGTACTGGCTTTGGGGGCAACTTTCAGCGCACTGGAAATCGTACCGCTGGTACTGATTGGCTATGAAGCATATCAGAATTATCAGCTCAGCAAATCAACATCGTGGATTCAGGCCTATAAATGGCCGATTTACTGTTTTATTGCCATGTGTTTCTGGAATTTTCTGGGCGCCGGAATCTTCGGATTTGCCATCAATCCTCCTATTGCCCTCTATTATATTCAGGGATTAAATACAACTGCTGTACATGGACATGCCGCCCTGTTTGGAGTGTATGGAATTTTAGGAATCGGATTAATGCTGTTTGTTTTAAGAGGATTGTATCCTGAAAGGCAATGGAATGACAAACTTATAGGCTGGGCCTTCTGGCTGACAAATATCGGCTTACTGGTAATGGTAACGATCAGTCTTCTGCCTATAGGCATCATGCAGTCCGTAGCTTCTATTAAGGAGGGATACTGGTATGCCCGATCCGCAGAATTTATGCAGACCGACATCATGCATTTCCTGAGATGGATGCGTGTTCCCGGAGATATTTTACTGGCCGCGGGAGAATTGCTGCTTGTCATTTTTATTCTGGGACTGAAATTCGGCTGGTCACTGAAAGAAAAACGCTAGCCTATTATTCACTAAACCTTGCAGATCTCTTATACCTGTAAGGTTTAGTATTTCTTCTTTTAAATTTTCACAAACAATATGAAACGTAATGAAAACATAATCCTTCTTTCACGGGACCATCATTCCGGCCTGCTTTGCAGCTGGAAAATAAGGCAGGGATTGAAAAAAACGGTTGAAACCAAAAGAATTCAAAAGTACATCCTTTACTTCTGGAAATACCACCTGAAACACCATTTCAGGGAAGAGGAACAGATTCTCTTTCCTTATCTTGAGGATAAATACGCTGCCCGGGTACAATCTGAACATCAACAGATAAAATCTCTGATCTCACAGATAAAAAATTCTGAAAACCGTGATTTGTTTTCAGATTTTGCAGGTCTGCTCGAACAGCACATCCGCTTTGAAGAACGCCAGTGGTTTCCTCATTTAGAAGAGAAACTGAATAACACCGTCCTGGATAAGATCGGAAAAGAGCTTAATCATATCCACTCTGAAGAAAAAGATGATGATCCTGATGAGTTCTGGAAATAACTTTCATTTAATAGTGTATCTTTAAATTATGATTCCGGAAGAAATTTTAAAACAATATCACGCCTGCATCTGCGATTATGAAACCGGGGACTTTATCTATGAAGAAAATATGGAAAGTTCCTGTTATTTTCAGATTCTGTCCGGAAAAGTAAAGCTTAATAATTTCAGTGAGGACGGAAGAGAATTTATTCAAAATATTTTCGAAGCTCCGCAATCTTTTGGGGATGCTCTACTTTTTATTGATAAGGCTTATCCTACTAATGCAATTGCTTTAACACAATGCAGGGTTTACCAGCTGCCTTCTGATCTTTTTTTTACTTTACTGAAAGAACACCCTCAATATTATGTGATCATTACTGAAAATCTTTCCAAAAGATTATACTATAAAATGCTTATGTCAAAGCATATATTCTCCAAAGATCCTCATATCAGACTGACTGCTTTAATGAAGTATTTTAAAGAAACGCACTGTATCAAAGAAAATAACGAGGAATATCTCATCCCGCTGACACGTCAGCAGATGGCTGATCTTACGGGTCTTCGTGTTGAAACCGTAATCCGGACAATTAAAACTATGGAAAGAAATAAACTACTCAAAATCAGGAATCGCCAAATTTATTATTAAATTCAGTAATCCTTTGTGATTCAGATCATAATAAAGAACAGCCGCTCATTGTAACTTTAAGGAACAGAATTCTTTAAAACGTATGCAATGGAAGAGTTTCTTAATGAACCCGGTTTACAAATCACTATTCTTCTTCTTTCACTTCCGATTATTTTTGCGCTCATTCTGATTCTGATAAAAGTCAACGGAATGATCTCCACCCTTCTCAAGAAAAAGGAATTGAAAAGAATTTACAGACATCTGAAAAACATGCCTCCGCAAGAGGTTTCTGCACTGGAGGCACGTAAGAAAGAACTTGAATTTCAGCTTTCCGGAGATGAACTTTCGTCTCATAAAGAGGTGAAAGATCCCCGGGGACTGGTCAATCAGGCCGCTGAAGTACATGATCTCCGTTTTCTTCAAAGCAAAAGAAAAGAGGGCGGAAAAATTATCGTCCCGGAAGATGAAAAAAAGCTCATTCTCTGGTTCCTTGGATGCAGTGTTTTCTGGCTTCTGATGGGAACAACCGTGGGAGAATATCTTGGGATTAAATTTGTTGCTCCCGATTCAGACCACCTCAGCTGGTTAAGCTTCGGAAGACTTCGTCCCGTTCATACCAATATGGTTTTCTGGGGATGGTCTTCGATGGCCATGATTGGCTTTTCTTATTATGTAGTTCCAAGAGTCGGCAATACTCAGGTTTTTAACCTCAAACTGGGATACTATACTCTATTTCTGATGAATGCATCTGTCATTATCGGGAGCCTTTTTCTGATGGCCGGAATCAACAACAGCGGCGGTGAATACCGTGAATATATCTGGCCCGTCATGCTTCTTTTTGCTGCCGGAATTCTGATCAGCATTTATAATCATTTTAAAACAATTGCTTTCAGGAAAACCGAAGAGATCTACGTCTCAAACTGGTATATCATTTCTGCGATGATGTTTGTGGTCGTAATTCTTCTCGTGGCTTATCTTCCATTCTGGCAGGACGGGCTGGGAGAAACCATTACACAGGGGTATTATATGCATCAGGGGGTTGGAATGTGGTTTATGTTGTTTAACCTTGGATTAATGTATTATTTTCTGCCTCAGGAACTCAACAGTCCTGTTTATTCTTACAGTCTGAGTATTCTGGCATTTTGGATGCAGATCCTCTTCTATACCCTGATTGGAACCCATCATTTTATTTTCAGTGCTATTCCATGGTGGCTACAGACTGTAGCGATTGTGGCCAGTGTGGGAATGATTATTCCTGTAGCAGCAGGAAGTGTCAATTTTATGATGACGATACGCGGTTCATGGCACAGGCTAAAACTAAGCTATGTTCTTCCGTTTTATGTGGTTTCCGTCATTTTTTATTTTACAGGATCCATGCAGGGAACAGCTGAGGCTTTCCGGACGTCTAATCTTTTATGGCATTTCACAGATTTTACAGTGGCACACTCCCATCTTACCATGTATGGCATAATCACATTCATGTTGTGGTCTTTCACTTATACTTTGGTTCCAAGACTTACCTCTCATGAACCCCCTAGCCTTACCGTGGGGCTGCATTTCTGGATGGCCCTGATCGGAGTGCTGGTGTATACCATTTCCCTCATGATCGGAGCTACAGAAAAAGGAATATTATGGATGGACAAGAAACCTTTTATTCAGGGAATTGTAACCATGATGCCTTTCTGGCTCTGGCGGGCTATCGGAGGTAGCATGATGTGGATTTCTCATATTATTTTTGCTTATAATTTTTACCGGATGATCCGGCCTAAAAAAGAAATCATCATTCCGGAATCTCCATCTGAAATTTTAGAAATCATACACACTCAAAAAAAGATATCATAATGGACTTCTTTAATGATCATAAAAAACTGTTCTCCACAGCATTGGCTTTTTTTCTTTTTCTGACACTGATAATCTGCATTTTCCCTGCATTAAACAATCAGAAAGTGTATAAACCTTTATCGGGAAGTAAACCGCTCACCGAGGAAGAAAGCCGTGGAAAAGACATTTTTATCCGTGAGGGGTGTGTTGCCTGTCATACACAACAGGTCCGGAATGTAGATATGGATCAGGTTTTCGGAACCCGCCCCAGTCTCGCAGTAGATTATGCCCGAAATAAAAGGCTCAATTTTTTCCAAAATACCGCTACGCTGATGGGTACTGAAAGAACCGGCCCCGACCTTACCAATATCGGTTCAAGACAACCTAGTACAGACTGGCAGTATTCTCACCTGTTCAATCCAAGGTCTGTGGTTCCCGAATCGATAATGCCTTCCTACAAATGGCTTTTTCTGATCAAAGAACAACCCGGTCCCGGAGATAAGGAAATCAATGTTCCTGATGCATTTAAAAAGGGAATTAAAGGTAAAATTATTCCTTCTGCAGATGCCAGAGATCTGGTAGCCTATCTTCTGAGCCTGAAACAGGCAGACCTTCCTAAAAGTATTCCGTCACGGGAATTTTTATACAAAAAAGAAGAAAAAAAGACAGCAGGTTCTACAGGAGGTGACAGCTTGCCGGATGGAGAAGCTTTATTCGCAACCAACTGCGCTACCTGTCATCAGGCCAGCGGAGAAGGTATTCCCGGCTCATTTCCTCCATTGAAAGGTGATAAAGTGGTTTTAGGAGATCATCTTGAATTATACGTCACCATTATCATGAAAGGTTATAACGGTCTGGCACCGCAATATGGAGAAATGCCCGCCGTAGGAACGAATGCCAATTTTAAACCGGAAGATGTGGCTGCCCTGATCAACCATGAAAGAACCAGCTGGGGTAACAATGGAAAAAAAGTAACTGCTGAAGAAGTAAAAGCTATAATGGATAAAATAAAATGACATGAAAAAGATATCACTTACCCTCCTCCTCTTATGGACAGGTTATTTGCAGGCCTGTGATGCCTGTAAACTGCAACAGCCCAAAATTACCAGAAACCTCACTCACGGGACCGGGCCTGATTCAAACTGGGACTGGATTATCGTAGGTATTGTTACTGCAATCACATTGGCGACACTGGTTTATTCATTCAAATTTCTGATTAAACCGGGAGAAAAAAACAAAACACATATCAAAAATAATATTCTTAATTTTTAAAACTGAAATAATGGGAAAGCATAATGCCGCTGTTTTTCTTTATATCGATGAAGAGCCTGATCCGGTCGCTGAACTTCAGACTCCTGTTGTTTTCAATCTGGATACCACAAAACTTACAGATGGGGAACATACTTTAAAGATCGTCAGCAAATTTGGGAATAAAGAGGGATTAAAATTTGTACGTTTTACCGTTCGTAATGGTCCTATCATCCATCTTGAAGGGCTTACGGATGAGGAAACGGTAAACGGCATTTTGCCGTTGATGCTGAATGCTTATGATACCGGAAAAAATCAGAGTTTCATTATCAAAGGAAGTGAAAATCCCCGGACAATTCCCGTCTGGATCTGGATTATTGCTTTAATTTTTGTGGCATGGGGGGCATTTTATCTGGTATCCAATTTTAGGTTACAATAAAAAGCCCTCTCAACTGGTGTGGAAAGGGCTATTTTTGAACCGTCAGGGTCTGTGATTATGCTTAAACCTCAGAGCAGTTATTGTGTTGCTTTGATAATGGCAGAGGTAATCTGATTTTCTTTTTCTTTTGAATATGTAGAGTCAAAAGGTTCCATGATATCAAATAAATACTGATAGAATGGTGTGATCTGCTGCACATTTTCAGATTCCTTCATGGCTTTATCTTTCCCCATCTGCTGAAGTTCTTTTACAAAAACATTGAACTTCTTATCAATCGGCTCTATGGATTTCACCAGATAAGCATAGGCTTTTTCTTTCTGTCCGATTCTGGTATAAGCATCTGTAACAGCAGAAACAACAAGAGAATACTCCATCGGTTTTGTTCTCATTTGTCTTCTCAGATAGCTCTGATCTGCTTTTGAAAGGCTTAAATAATAATCGTATTCATCAAAAATTCCTTTTTTAAGAACTTCTGCAAGCTGAAGCCCTTTCTGTTCCTGACCTGCGATAATATATCCTGAAACAACAGAACTTAAAGAACGCGGATCATTGTATTTCTCAGCAGGAATTTCTTTTGCTGCAAGATCCAGAATTTCCAATGCTTTCGCTTTCTGACCACTTAATGCCAATGCGGAAGCCGCTCTGCTTGCAGACATTCTGTAGCTGATGATGTTAGAAGTAGCAGTCTCATCATAATGCAGACCTAAGTCTTTAAAATTTCCCCACCTGAAGTTTTTCACCACATGATATAAAGAATTCGCATCTACTCTTCCCAAATCTCCATCAGGAGTCCGGGGGGTATGAATTGGAATTAATTTGTAGCTGAAACCGTCGAACTGAAGATATTCATTAAGATAAAAAACATTTTCACTGTCATAAACTCCTGCCGAAGAGAAGTTAATCGGACGTTTCCAATCGAAATTAGCCAGCATATCAAGCATCACCAGATTGCTTTTATTAAGTGCTGTTGCTTTATAGGTAATCATAATCTGATCCACTACATTGGGAAGGTCTGCCTGATTGATAATTCCTGCTTTTAAGGCATTTTCTTTATTTACCGGAAGAATAAGTTTATTAACCGGAAGAATATTAAATCTTTCATATTTTTCTTCTCCGAAATACATTTTCAAAAGCTGATCCTTTTCCGGAGACCTGGACTTAATAAAGCTGATCGCTTCTTTTAAGGTCATGGAGTCCTGAGTAAGGTATTTTCTGAATGACTGAAATTCCGTTTCAGGAGCTCCCTGCTCTTTCAGCATGGAGAAAACACTTTGCCATTCTTTTTTTTCCATCATATAAACCTGATCGTTTACTCCGTCTCTGTAATCGTCATGAGTTAACTCGCCGGGAATTCCTTTTGCATTATACGTCCTTCTTTTTACCTGATCAATGTTCCACGGCGTTGCCAAAAGGGTGAAGTTCACTGCTTTCACATCATCCCTGAATCTTTCCGTTTCCTGAATACCCCATACAGGATAAGTATCATTATCTGCGTAAATAAAAATAATACCATCCTTTGGTAAAGCTCTGAGAAACGAATAAGCATAATCATAAGCTGCCGATTTTTTACTGCGATCGTGGGAGGTATAGTTCTGGAATCCCATCATAAAAGGAACTCCCAGTAAAACCACTCCTAATGCGATATTGGCTCCGTTCGATCTGATTTTTGACTGCAGGAACCAAAGCACAGCTCCCGCTCCCAGTCCGATCCA
>Ga0213878_10000023_pt1 | contig 152066 bp, 134 predicted proteins | sample VelepicoBEBS_R02_FD_161053 | JGI IMG/M metagenome (GOLD analysis project Ga0213878, IMG submission 161053) | Vellozia epidendroides bulk soil microbial communities from rupestrian grasslands, the National Park of Serra do Cipo, Brazil - BS_R02 | ecosystem: Environmental > Terrestrial > Soil >... | reverse complement strand
GGCCGAGGCCAAGCTCTCCAACGAGAGCTTCGTCGCCCGCGCGCCGGCGGCCGTCGTCGAGCAGGAGCGCGGCCGCGTGGCCGGCTTCAAGGAGACCGTGGCCCGCCTGCGTGAGCAGTTGGCCCGACTGCCGGCTCAGTAATAGCCGGCGGCCTTGGCCGCGGCTTTCTCTGCGGGTTTCTTCTTGCTGCCGGGCACCTTGCCCAGCAGCTCGTCGAGGCCGCGCGCCACCGCCCAGGCCGCGCGCACGCGCGACTCGCGCGTCGTGCCCGCCAGCCGTGGCGTGACCTGCAGTGTCGGGATGCCGTGCAGGGGCCGCCCCTGCTCCAGCCAGCCCGGCTCCATGCAGTCGAACCAGGCAGCGCGCAGCCTGCCGCCACGCAGGGCCCGCCCCAGCGCCGCCTCGTCGAAGAGGCCGGACTGGCTCAGGCCGACGACGACCTGGTTGGCCCTCGCGTTCTCCAGCTGTCGCTCGCCGAGGAGGCCGCGAAAGCGCTCGAAATAGGGCAGCAGCAGCACCAGGCCGTCGCTGCACTCGACCAGCTCGCCCAGGCTCACCGACTCAATGCCCCAGCGCGCCCACGTGGCGTCGCTGGGATGCAGGCCGGGGTCGTAGCCGACGACGCGCGAGCCGAAGGCTTGCAGCAGCTGGGCCAGCACCTGGGCCGCCGGCGTCAGGCCCAGCAGGCCTATGGTGGAGCAGCCCAGCTCGCGGCCCACCTTGAGGCCGTCGCTGCCTTCCACGGGCACGCGCCTGAGCAGGCTCAACAGCGCGCCGACAACGAATTCCGCCTCGGCGCAGGCCGTCGAGCGCTGCGAACGCACGACCTCCACGCCCACCTGGCGGCAGGCCTCGACGTCGATGTTCTCGGCGCCGCCGCTGGCGCGACCGATGGCGCGCAGCGCCGGCGCGCCGTGCAGCAGTTCGGCGTCGACGCGCACCTCGGGCGGCGCGATGAGGGCGCGCGAGTCCTGCAACGCCGCGCGCAGTCCGCGCGGGTCGCCGACAAGTTCGGGCGCGAAGCAGGCATCGTGGCGCTCGGCCAGCCACTGCACCACCTCGGCCTCCAGCGGTTCCAGGATCAGGACGGTCATTGCTTGTAAGAGCCCGACTGGGGGGTCAACCCGTCACAACCCCCGTGACACAATCTTCTCGACCCCGCCAATCCAGTGTATGCCCATGGCCGCCTCGCCCAAATCGCCGATCACCAAAGCCATCTTCCCGGTCGCGGGCCTAGGCACGCGCTTCCTGCCGGCCACCAAGGCCCAGCCCAAGGAGATGCTGCCGGTCGTCGACAAGCCGCTGATCCAGTACGCCGTCGAGGAGGCCTATGCCGCCGGCGTGCGCGAGATGATCTTCGTGACCGGCCGTCACAAGCGCCCCATCGAGGACCATTTCGACATGACCTTCGAGCTGGAGGTGGCGCTGGAGAACGCCGGCAAGCAGGATCTTCTGGACGTCGTGCGCAGCGTCAAGCCCGACGACATGGAGTGCATCTACGTGCGCCAGCCCCAGGCGCTGGGCCTGGGTCACGCCGTGCTGTGCGGCCAGCGCCTGGTGGGCAACGAGCCCTTCGCGGTGCTGCTGGCTGATGACCTGATGGTGGGCGAGACGCCCGTGCTGAAGCAGATGGTCGAGCAGTTCGCCGACTGGCGCGCCTCCATCCTGGCCGTGCAGGAGGTACCGGCCGAGCACACGCGCCGCTATGGCATCGTCGCCGGCACCCAGGTCAACGACTTGCTGCTGGACGTGAACCGCATCGTCGAGAAGCCCGCACCCGAGGTGGCACCGTCTCGCCTGGGCGTGGCCGGCCGCTACCTCCTGACGCCGGGCGTATTCCACGAGATCGCCAACCAGCCGCGCGGCGTGGGCGGCGAGATCCAGCTGACCGACGGCATCGCCGGCCTGCTGCGCCGCGAGAAGGTGTTCGCCTACCGCTACGAGGGCAAGCGCTACGACTGCGGCAGCAAGGAAGGCTTTCTGCAGGCCAACGTCGAACTGGCGCTCGCCCACCCGCAACTGGGCGCAGGCTTCCGCGAGTTCCTCAAGGGGCTGCCCCTCTAGCGCTTCTAGCGCCGGCGCAGCACATGGATGAACTCGTCGCCCGACGAGTTCTGCTCCACCAGTTCGTTGCCCGTCTGGCGCGCAAACGCCTGGAAGTCGCGCATCGAGCCGGGATCGGTCGCGACGACACGCAGCAGCTCGCCGCTGAGCATCTCGGCCAGGGCCTTCTTGGCCTTCAGGATGGGCAGCGGGCAGTTCAGCCCCCGGGTGTCGATCTCGCGTTGGACGTCCATGGGCTCATTCTCGCTTCATGTTCGCCGGGTCCAGCCATTGCGGCTCTATGCCCTTGCGGCGCAGCCAGGTCGCCAGCGCCTGGCCCGTGCCCTGGGGCCAGCAGCGCACGGCCTCGGGCGCGAACAGCTGGTACTCGGCCAGCTCGGGCGACAACCGGATCTCGCCGCGAGCCGCCGCGTGGTAGGCGATGATGACCTGGTTCATGCGCTGGAAGTCCCAGACGCCCAGCAGGCTCAAGCCGTCGACCGCCAGCGCGGTCTCCTCGGCGATCTCGCGGCGTATGCCTTCCTCGGGCGACTCTCCGGCCTCCATGAAGCCCGTGATCAGCCCGAAGAAGCGCCCCGGCCAGGCCGCATTGCGGGCCAGCAGCACCTGGCCGCCGCGATCAGTGCATTCGATGACGGCGGCCAGCACCGGCGTCGGGTTGTTCCAGTGCGTGAAGCCGCAGGCGGCGCAGCGCAGCCGCTCCTTGTCCCCGCCGTCCTCGGCCAGAGTGATGAACGCCATCTCAGCCGCACAGTCCGGGCAGAAGCGGTAGGGCTTCATGGGCGCCCCATCCCCGAGAGGGAGCAGGCCTCTTCAGGCAGCCGGGCCGGCCTCATGCGGGGAACACGCCCGTGGACAGGTAGCGGTCGCCGCGATCGCAGACGATGAAGGCGATGGTCGCGTTCTCGACCCGGCGCGCAATCTGCAGCGCCACCCAGCAGGCGCCCGCCGCCGAGATGCCCGCGAACAGCCCTTCCTCGCGGGCCAGGCGGCGCGCCATGTCCTCGGCATCGCTCTGGCTGACCAGCACCAGTTCGTCCACGCCGCTGGGGTCGTAGATCTTGGGCAGGTAGGCCTCGGGCCATTTGCGTATGCCCGGGATGCGTGAGCCCTCCGCCGGCTGGGCGCCAATGACGCGTACGGCCGGGTTCTTCTCCTTCAGGAAGCGCGACACGCCTGTGATGGTGCCCGTCGTGCCCATGGCGCTGACGAAATGAGTGATGCGGCCGTTCGTGTCCTGCCAGAGCTCGGGGCCGGTGGTCTCATAGTGCACGCGCGGGTTGTCGGCGTTGGCGAACTGGTCCAGCACGCGCCCCTTGCCCTCGCGGGCCATCTGCTCGGCCAGGTCGCGGGCGTACTCCATGCCGCCGGTCTTGGGCGTCAGGATGAGCTCGGCACCGAAGGCCTTCATCGTCTGCGCGCGCTCGATGGACAAGTCCTCGGGCATGATGAGCAGCATGCGGTAGCCGCGGATGGCGGCCGCCATCGCCAGCGCGATGCCGGTGTTGCCCGAGGTCGCCTCGATCAGCGTGTCGCCGGGCTTGATCTCGCCGCGCTCCTCGGCGCGCTTGATCATGCTGATGGCGGGACGGTCCTTCACGGAGCCGGCCGGGTTGTTGCCTTCCAGCTTGGCCAGCACCACGTTGCCGCGTGCGTCGTCGTCAAGCAGCCGCTGCAGGCGCACCAGGGGCGTGGCGCCGATGACATCTTCCAGGGTCGGGTAGCTCATGGCGGCGATTGTGGCAGCGACCACCAAACCTGGCGCTTGACGAGTGCATAATCCGCCCCTCGCCTTCATGGCGAGCAGCCGTTTCCGACGGGCCCGGGTGGCGAAATCGGTAGACGCAGGGGACTCAAAATCCCCCGCCGCAAGGTGTGCCGGTTCGAGTCCGGCCCCGGGCACCAGGCGAAACGGCCTCCTTCCCCCTTCAGCGCCTCGCCGGCGCACAGCCGCGACCTCATGCCTCCGTTGCCTTCGGTCACCAAAGCCTTCCTGCTGGCTTGCGTCGGTTTCTTCTGCTTCTTCGAGCTGTTCCCCGCCCTCGCGTTCTGGTTCGAGCTCTGGCCGCCTGCGACGGGCGCCTTCATGCCCTGGCAGCTGGTCAGCTACGCATTCCTGCACGGCGACTTCACGCACCTGCTGTTCAACATGCTGGGCCTGTGGATGTTCGGCGGTGAACTGGAGCGCGTCTGGGGCCCGCGGCGCTACGCGCAGATCCTCGTCGCCAGCACGCTCAGCGCAGCCATCGTGCAGCTCATCTTCACCTGGGCCATTGGCTCGGGCTCGCCGACCGTGGGGGCCTCGGGCGCCATCTTCGGCCTGCTGCTGTCCTTCGGCATGCTGTTCCCCAACCGCATCATCGTGCCGCTGATCCCGCCCATCCCGATGAAGGCCAAGTACTTCGTCGCCATCTTCGGCGGGCTGGAACTCATCCTGGGCTTCAGCCGCTCCAGCGGTATCGCCCACTTCGCCCACCTGGGCGGCATGCTGGGCGCATGGCTGCTGATCCACTACTGGCGCACGCCGCGGCGGCGCCGCTAAAGGCCGTCGCGCGGCGTCGGGTAGCGCAGCCTCAGGCGCAGCTCGCGCTTGAGCCTGTCGTTGCGCAGGCGGCGTGATTCGCTCCAGAAGCTCAACTGCATCGCGCTCATGCATTCGGCCGCCTCGGCACGCGTGATGCGCGCGGGGCGCGGCAGTGCGCCCAGATCGGCGGCCAGGTCGAAATAGTCGCCCATCAGCAGCTGGCTGTCGTCGCAGACGTTGACGACCCGCTGCGGCCGCACGCGCAGCAGGGCCAGCAGGCAGGCACGGGCCAGGTCGTCGGCGTGGATGTGGTTGGTGAAGACGTCATCCTCGCGCCGCAGCACCGGCGTGCCGCGCGCCAGCCGCTCACGCGGATGACCGCCCTCGCGGTCGCGGGCATAGATGCCTGGGATGCGCAGCAGCCCAATGCGCGTGCCATGCCGGCGCCCGAAGGCGCGCAACTGGGCCTCGGCGTCGACGCGTCGTCGCGCGCGGTCGGTCGCCGGGCTGGGTGCGCGGGTCTCGTCGATCAGCGCTGCGCCGCAATCGCCGTACACGCCCGTGGTGCTCGCGTAGACCAGCGCCGCGGGCGGCTTGCGCGACAGCGCCGCCAGCAGATGCCGCGTCCGCGGATCTGCATCGCCGGACGGGGCCGGCGGCGCCAGATGCAGCACGAAGTCCGCCAGGCCGGCCAGGCGCACCAGCGTCGCGGGCTCGTCCAGGTTGCCCGACAGCGGCACGGCGCCCGCCTGGCGGAGCGCGGCCGCCCGTTCCGGCGATGAGGTCAGCGCGAACACCCGCCAACGTCCGGCCAGCAGCTTCAGGACGCGCAGGCCGACGTCGCCGCAGCCGATGATCAGTAGCCTCGGGGTGGTCATTCGGGGGTCGGGCAAAATGGCGGGCAGTCTACGGCCCCGGAACTGTCATGCGGGGCCGCGTGTTTTTTCAGTTGCCCATGTCCCACCAGATCACCATCCAGCCCGCCGGCCGCGTCTACCAGACCGAGGGCGACGACACCCTGCTTGCCGCCGCCATCCGCAACGGCGTCGGCCTGCCCTACGGTTGCAAGGACGGCGCCTGCGGTTCCTGCAAGAGCAAGCTGCTCGAGGGCGCGGTCATCCACAGCACCCACCAGCCCAAGGCCTTGTCCGCCGAGGAGGAGGCCGCCGGCTTCGTGCTGACCTGCTGCGCCCGCCCGCAGACGGACTGCACCATCGAGGCGCGTACCGTGCCCGGCGCCGGGGAGTTCCCGGTGCTGAAGCTGCCCAGCCGCGTCACCGCCCTGCTGCGCCCGGCGCCCGACGTGGCCGTGCTGACGATGCAGCTGGCCGCCAACCAGAACTTCCAGTTCCGCGCCGGCCAGTACGTGGAGTTCATCCTGCGCGACGGCGCGCGCCGCAGCTACTCCATGGCCAACGCACCGCACACGCTGCCGGGCCAGATCGAGCTGCACATCCGCCACATGCCGGGCGGCAAGTTCACCGACCATGTCTTCGGCGCGCTGAAGGAGAAGGACATCCTGCGCATGGAGGGCCCGTTCGGCAGCTTCTTCCTGCGTGAGGACAGCACCAAGCCCATCGTGCTGCTGGCCAGCGGCACGGGCTTCGCGCCCATCAAGGCCATCATCGAGCGCGCTCGCCACATCGGATCCACGCGCCCCATGGTGCTGTACTGGGGCGCGCGCAAGGCTGCCGACCTCTACCTGAACGACTGGGCGGCACAGATCGCGGCCGAGTGGCCGACGCTGAGCTATGTGCCCGTGCTCTCCGAGCCCGACGCCGGCTGGGCGGGCCGCACCGGCTTCGTCCACCAGGCCGTCATGGCCGACCTGCCGGACCTGTCGGGCCATCAGGTCTATGCATGCGGCGCGCCCATCATGGTCGAGTCGGCTCACAAGGACTTCGTCGCACAGTGCAGGCTGCCGGACGAAGAGTTCTACGCCGACGCCTTCACCTCCGAAGCGGACAAGCACTGATGTTCGAGCCGCCGTGGACACCGCCTGACCAACTGGTCGATGCGCTCAAGCGCGATGGCGAGGCCGTCCTCGCCCCGGGCGCGCTAGGCACGCTGGGCGTGTCCGCGGCCGAGCTCGACGGCCTCAAGCACTGCTGGGACGACCTGCCGCCCGACGGCTATCTGCGCGACGGCGGCCGCTACCGCTTCCGCCGCCACGGCTGCTTCGTCGCCGACGGCGGCACGCTGACGCCCAGCCCCCACCGCGCCCATTGGCAGCCGCTGGACTACAACGCGCTGCACGGCGGCATCCAGCGCTGGTATGTGCCGCTGGCCCAGCAGATGGCCGATTCGCCCGCCTGGGCCGCGCTGCTGCTGGGCCTGGCCCGCATCGCCTCGGAGCTCAAGGGCGAGCAGCCCTGGTTCATCGAGGCCCACCCCTTTCGCATCGACACCAGCGACGGCATCGGCCGGCCCACGCCCGAGGGCGCACACCGCGATGGCGTCGACTTCGTGGCCGTCCTGCTCGTCGGGCGCCACGACATCAAGGGGGGCGAGTCGCGCGTCTTCGAGGCCGACGGCCCGGCCGGCCAGCGCTTCACGATGACGCAGCCCTGGACCCTGCTGCTGCTGGACGACGCCCGCGTCATCCATGAGACGACGCCCATCCAGCCGCTCGCCGCGGGCGCGCGCGGCTGGCGCGACACGCTGGTCATCACGCTGAGAAGCGGTGGTTTCCAGGGTCCTTAGAATCCGCGACGGCCACGCCAAAAGCGTGGCCGTTTCTTCATCCACTGCGCCAAAAGCGCCGACCGACATGACCTCGACGTCCCTCTTCGGCCTGCCCGAGCAAGCCCCCCATGAGCGCGTGCTGCTCGCCACCGACCCGGCCACCGGCCTCAAGGCCATCCTGGCCGTGCACAGCACCGCCCGCGGCCCCGCCTTCGGCGGCTGCCGCCTGTGGCACTACGACTCCGATGCCGCCGCGCTGAACGACGCGCTGCGCCTGTCGCAGGGCATGAGCCTGAAGAACGCGCTGGCCGACCTGCCCTTCGGCGGCGGCAAGGCCGTCATCCTGAAGCCGGAAGGCGCCTTCGACCGCCCGGCCCTGTTCGCCGCCTTCGGCCGCGCCGTGCAGTCGCTGGCCGGCGCCTACATCACCGCCGAGGACGTCGGCACGACCACCGCCGACATGCGCGGCATGCAGGCCGTCACGCCCTTCGTCAGCGGCATCCCGCGCGAGGGCGCCTTCGGCGGCGACCCCAGCCCCAAGACGGCCTGGGGCGTGTTCGTCTCCATCCGTGCCGGCGCCCGCCTCGTGCTGGGCCGCTCGTCGCTCGAAGGCGTGCGCGTCGCGCTGCAAGGCCTGGGCGCGGTGGGCTGGCACCTGGCTGAATTCCTGCATCAGGCCGGCGCCAAGCTGGTCGTCGCCGATGTGGATCAGGCCAAGGTGGAACGCGCCGTCGCCCAGTTCGGTGCCGTGGCCGCCCATGTGGGCGAGATCCTGGCGACCGACGTCGACGTGCTGGCGCCATGCGCACTGGGCGCGTCGCTGAACGAGCAGACCGTGCCGACCATCCACGCCAAGCTCATCGCCGGCGCCGCCAACAACCAGCTCGCCACGCCCGCCGACGGCGACGCGCTGCAGCGCCGCGGCATCTGCTACCTGCCTGACTACCTGGTGAACGCCGGCGGCATCATCAGCGTCGCACGCGAGTACCGCAACGAGGGCGAGGAAAGCGCCGTGATCGCCGAAGTCAGCAAGATCGCCGAACGCGTCGAGGAGCTGCTGCAGCGCGTGCAGTCCGCCGACTCCACGCCGGCCCGCGTCGCCGACGACTGGGCCCGCAGCAAGCTGGTGCGACCCACCTGAACCTCAAGCAAGACGCCTGGCTCTGCCAGGCGTTTTTTCATCAGGCAGCCGCCATGGAACTGGCTTCGCATGCCGCCGGCGCCCCCCTTGAGGGGGGAAGCGCGCGAGCGCCTCGGGAGGCCATCTACTCGCCGAGATAGGCCGCGCGCACCTTGGGGTCGTCCAGCAGCGCCCGGCCCTGGCCGCTCATCGTCACCTCGCCCGACTCCATCACATAGCCGCGGTCGGCCAGTTGCAGCGCGCGGCTGGCGTTCTGCTCGACGAGCAGGATGGTCACGCCCCGCTGGTGAATGTCGTTCACGACCTCGAAGATCTTGTCCACCATGATGGGCGACAGGCCCATGGACGGCTCGTCCAGCAGCAGCACCTTCGGGCGCGCCATCAGCGCGCGGCCCATGGCCAGCATCTGCTGCTCGCCGCCGGACATGGTGCCGGCCAGTTGCTTGGCCCGCTCCTTCAGCCGCGGGAACAGGCCGAAGACCTTGTCCATGTCCGCATCGATCTCGCCGTCGTTGCGGTTGTAGGCGCCCATCAGCAGGTTCTCGACGATGGTCATGCGCGTGAAGGTGCCGCGCCCCTCCGGCACCATGACCAGGCCCTTCTTGGCCAGGTTCCAGGCGCCCTTGCCCTTGACGGACTCGCCCAGATAAATCACGTCGCCAGCCGCGACGGGCTGCAGGCCGGTGATGGCCTTCAGCGTGGTCGTCTTGCCGGCGCCGTTGGCGCCGATCAGCGACACCAGTTCGCCCTCCTGCACCTCGAAGCTGACGCCCTTGACGGCCTGGATGCCGCCATAGGCCACCTTCAGGCCGTTGACCTTGAGCAGGGTTTGCTTTGCTTCTGCCATGTCATTCTTCTCCCGCTCAGTGCGGCTTGTGGCCGGCGCCCAGATAGGCCTCGATGACCTTCTCGTTGTTCTGCACCTCGGCCGGTGTGCCCTCGGCGATCTGCTTGCCGTAGTCCAGCACCGTCACGCGATCGCACAGACCCATGACCAGCTTCACGTCGTGCTCGATGAGCAGGATGGTGCGGCCGTCGTTGCGAATGCGGTCGATGAGCTCGCGCAGCACGACCTTCTCGGTCGCGTTCATGCCGGCGGCGGGCTCGTCCAGAGCGATCAGCTGGGGGTCGGTGGCCAGCGCCCGGGCGATCTCCAGGCGGCGCTGGTCGCCGTAGCTCAGCGTGCGGGCCTTGAAGTCCGTGTACTTGCCGATGCCGACATAGTCCAGCAGCTCCTGGGCGCGTGCCCTGATGGCGGCCTCCTCGGCCTTGAACCTGGGGGTGCGGAACACCGCGCCGATCAGGCCCGACTTGGTGCGGATGTGGCGGCCGACCATCACGTTCTCGATCGCCGTCATGTCTGCGAACAGGCGGATGTTCTGGAAGGTGCGCGCGATGCCGGCCTTGGCGACCTGGTGCACGGCCTGCGGTGTGTAGGGCGTGCCGCCCAGCGAGAAGCTGCCGCCGTCGGGCGTATACAGGCCCGTGATGACGTTGAAGAAGGTCGTCTTGCCCGCGCCGTTGGGGCCGATGAGGCCGTAGACCTGGCCGCGCTGGATCTGGATGCCGACGTCGGACAGGGCCTGCACGCCGCCGAAACGCTTGGACGCGCCGCTGACGTTGAGAACGATGTTGTCGTGAGTGCTCATGGTCGATCCCTCCTCACTTGCTGGCGGCAGGGGCCGACTTGCCATGCTCCGGCGACGGCCACAGGCCCCGCGGGCGGATCAGCATGATGACGATCATGGCCGAGGCCACCAGCAGCTGGCGCAGGATGGATGCGTCGATGCGGCCCCCCGTCATGTTCTGGATGTCGCCGGCCACGTAGCGCAGCACCTCCGGCAAGGCCGCCAGCATCAGCGCGCCAAGGATGACGCCGGGGATGTGGCCGATGCCGCCCAGCACCACCATGGCGACGATCATGACCGACTCCTGCAGGCTGAAGGATTCGGGCGACACGAAGCCCTGGAAGCTGGCGAACATCGCCCCTGACACGCCGCCGAAGGTGGCCCCCATGCCGAAGGCCAGCAATTTCATGTTGCGGGTGTTGATGCCCATGGCCTTTGCGGCGATCTCGTCCTCCCGGATGGCCATCCAGGCCCGGCCGATGCGCGACTGCTCGAGGCGGTAGCAGACGATGACGCTGCCGACGACCAGGGCCAGGAAGAGGTAGTAGTACAGCGTCACCGAGGGCAACGAGAAGTCGCCGATCTGAATCGATTTGCCGAGGCTGATGCCGAAGAAGTGGAAGGAGTCGATCTGGCCGATGCCGCGCGGGCCGTTGGTGATGTTGAGCGGGTACTCGAGGTTGTTCAGGAAGACGCGGATGATCTCGCCGAAGCCCAGCGTGACGATGGCCAGGTAGTCACCGCGCAGCTTCAGCGTCGGGGCCCCCAGCACGACGCCGAACAGCGCCGCGATGCCGGCGGCCAGTGGGATGACGATCCACAGCGGTGAGTGCAGCCCCTGCGGGAACGCGGCCTGGAAGGCCTCGAAGTTCTCGCTCAGGTGCGGGCTGGCCAGCAGCGCGAACATGTAGGCGCCCACCGCGTAGAAGGCCACGTAGCCGAGGTCCAGCAGGCCCGCGTAGCCGACCACGATGTTCAGGCCCAAGGCCAGCAGCACGTAGAGCAGCGCCAGGTCGATGATGCGCACCGGGCCGTTGCCGAACTGCTGCGCGAACAGCGGCACGACCAGCAGGCCGACGGCCGCCACCGCGAAGGTGATGAATTTCTTGGTTTGCATGTCGGGGCTCCCTTCAGGCGCGATCGGCCACACGCTCGCCCAGCAGGCCCGAGGGACGCAGCGTCAGCACGAGGATGAGGGCGATGAAGGCGAAGATGTCGGCATAGTTGCTGCCCAGCACACCGCCGGTCAGGTCGCCCAGGTAGCCGGCTCCTATGGCCTCGATCAGCCCCAGCAGCACGCCACCCACCACCGCGCCGGCCAGGTTGCCGATGCCGCCCAGCACCGCGGCCGTGAAGGCCTTCAGCCCGGGCATGAAGCCCATGGTGTGCTGCACCGTGCCGTAGTTGGCGGCCCACATCAGGCCCGCCACCGCGGCCAGCGCGGCACCAATGACGAAGGTCGTGGAGATGATGAAGTCGGGCTTCACGCCCATCAGGCCGGCCACGCGCGGGTTCTCGGCGGTGGCGCGCATTGCGCGGCCCAGCTTGGTGTAGTTCACGAGGTACATCAGCCCGGCCAGGATGCACACGGTGAGCCCCAGGATCAGGCACTGCGTGACCGTGATGACGGGCCCCCCGAGGTCGAACGGCGTCGTCGGCAGCAGCAGCGGGAAGGGCTTGGGGTTGGGCTTCCAGATGATCATCGCAATCACCTGCAGCAGCAGCGACATGCCCATCGCGGTGATCAGCGGCGCCAGCCGCGGCGCGCTGCGCAGCGGTCGGTAGGCGATCTTCTCGACCGAGAAGTTCAGTACCGCGCAGACGACGACGGCGCAGCCCAGGCCGATCAGCATCAGCAGCCAGCCGGGCAGGCCCGAATCGCCCAGCGCCGTGACCACGGTCCAGCTGACCATGGCGCCGACCATCAGGATCTCGCCATGCGCGAAGTTGATGAGGTTGATGATGCCGTAGACCATCGTGTAGCCCAGCGCGACGAGGGCATACATGCTCCCCAGCACCAGGCCGTTGATGATCTGTTGAATCAGAGTCTCCATGAGGGCTCCTGGATTTGGTTGGGACGCAGCATGCGCCCGGCGACCCGAGGCAAATCGCAACCCTCGTGCCAATCTGGAGGTTTCAAGGGTATTCACCGACGGTCTGAAACAGCCGACCGTTCGATCCGTCCCACGGGAGCGGTACCGGTCGGATGTTGCGAGTGTCTGCCACGAAAATCCGGGCGGAAATCCGCACAAACCGCACACGCCGCGGGCGGTTCGCCGCCAAGCCCGAAAAAACCGCCCGCAGGCCTGTCATCGTCCCCCGCGCATGGGCACACTAGACGCCCCTCGCCATGGTTGTGCCCGCCTCCCCGCCCCACCCCCGCCCAGGCGTGCTGCGCGCGCTGCGGCTGCTGGGCCGCCCGGGCTTCCATCTGTTCCTGACCGGACTGCTGATGGCACTGGGCTTCGTGCTCGCGCACCGCCTGAGCGAACGCAGCGGCCTCGAGCAGCTGTCAGCCCTCAGCACCGAGCGCCTGGAGCTCTACGCCAGCAACCTGGCCGCAGAACTGGGCCGGCATGCCTCGCTGCCCAGCCTGCTGGCCATAGACCCGACGCTGCAGGCGCTGCTGCAGGCGCCCGACGACGAGCCTGCCCGCCGCGCGGCCAGCCGCATGCTGGCCCGCGTCAACGTGCGCGCCGGCACCCACCAGATCTTCGTCGCAACGCCGCAGGGCGAGGTGCTGGCCGCCAGCGAGGCGCTCAGCGCCCCGACCCGCCTCACCGAGGCACTGGCCCAGGGCCGCGTGCATTTCTTCGCCGCCGACCCCGGCACCGGCAGCACCGACTTCTACCTGCTGCACCCACTGCGCCAGGCCAGTCAGCCGGCGGGCGTCATCGTGGTGCGCTTCAATCTCGCACCGCTGGAGGCGACCTGGGTGGACCTGGGCCTGCGCTCCCAAGGCGAGCGCATACTCGTCGCCGACGACCAGGACGTCGTCATCATGAGCTCCGTGCAGGCCTGGAAGTACGCGGTGCTTGACCACGCCGACCCGTCGCGCCGCCAGGCCCTGCAGGCCAGCGCGCGCTACCCCCAGGCCATAGGCCCCGACCTGGACCTGCCGGCCTCGCTGGAGGTGCAGCAGGGCCAGCAGGTGAAGCTGCCTCTGCCGGGCGGAGCCGCGGGCGCCAAGCCCATGCTGGCCCAGCAGCGCCAGATCGTGCCGCTGGGCCTGCGCCTGGTCGCGCTGTCCGACCTGACCGAGGTGAGGCAGCGCGCGCAGTACGCGGCCTGGGGCGGCGCGGCCTTCGGCGCCAGCATCGGCCTGCTGGTGCTCTACCTGTCGTCGCGCCGGCGCGCGCTGCGCCAGCTGACCCAGACCCAGGCCGCGCTGCGCCAGGCCCACGCACAGCTGGAGCAGCTGGTGGACAGCCGCACCGCCGAGCTGCGCCAGACCAACGACGCGCTCAAGACCCAGATCGCCCAGCGCCTGAAGACCGAGGGTGAGCTGTTGCAGGCCAGCAAGCTGGCCGTGCTCGGCCAGATGTCGGCGGGGCTGTCGCACGAGGTGAACCAGCCGTTGACGGCGCTGCGCGCGCTGGCGCGCAACTCCATCCGCCTGCTGGAAAGCGGCCGCCCGGACGCCGTGAGCGCCAACCTGCAGATCATGGACGACATGGTCGAGCGCATGAGCCGAATCACCAGCCAGCTCAAGAGTTTTGCGCGCAAGGCCGACGAGCAGGTGGCAGGCGCCGTCGCGCTGCTGGACTGCGTGCGCAACGCGCTGCTGCTGCTGGAGCATCGCAGTCGCACGCTGGGCCTGCAGGCCGAGATCGACGTACCCGCGGGCCTGCGCGTGCGGGCCGAGGCCAACCGGCTGGAGCAGGTGCTGGTCAACCTGTTCGGCAATGCCATCGACGCGATGCGCAACGAGGCCGAGCGCCGGCTGATCGTGCGCGCCACCGCCCAGGACGGCGGCCGTCGCGTCCTCGTCAGCGTGCAGGACTGCGGTGCCGGCGTCGGCGCGGCCGACCTGCAGCGGCTGTTCGAGCCCTTCTTCACGACCAAGCCGGCCGGGGAAGGCCTGGGCCTGGGCCTCGTGATTTCGGCCAAGATCGTGCATGAGTTCGGCGGCACGCTGCGCGCCGAACGCCTGGGGAATGGAAAACAAGGCATGAGTTTCGAGTTCGACCTCGCCGTCGAGACCTGGGAAGCAACGGAGCAAGCAGATGTTTGAGGGCTACAAGGTCGTGTTCGTCGAGGACGACCTGCCGGTGCGGGTCAGCCTCACGCAGACGCTGGAGCTGGAGGGCCTGGCCGTCGTCCCCTGCCGCAACGCCGAGGAAGCACTGCCCCACATCCAGCCCGGCGCGCAGATCGTCGTCGTCACCGACGTGCGCCTGCCCGGCATGGACGGGCGCGCGCTGCTCGCGCATGCGCAGGCCACCGACCCGGCCATCCCCACCATCCTCATCACCGCCCATGGCGACGTGGCCATGGCCGTGCAGTCCATGCGCGCCGGGGCCTACGACTTCATCGAGAAACCCTTCGCGCCCGAGCGCCTGCTGGACGTGGTCCGCCGCGCGCTGGATCTGCGCACGCTGCGCCACTCGGCCGACGAGCTGCGCGCCCAGCTGCAGCGCGCCAGCGGCATCGAGGCGGCCCTGCTGGGCCAGTCGCCGGCCATGCAGCAACTGCGCCGCCAGGTGCTGAACCTGGCCGGCACGTCGGCCGACGTGCTCATCGTCGGCGAGACCGGCACCGGCAAGGAACTGGTGGCGCGCTGCCTGCACGACCAGAGCCCGCGCCGCGACCGCCATTTCGTCGCCATCAACTGCGGTGGCCTGCCCGAGGCGCTGTTCGAGAGCGAGCTGTTCGGCCATGAGCCCGGCTCGTTCACGAGCGCCGCCAAGCGCCGCATCGGCAAGATCGAGCATGCCAACGGCGGCACGCTGCTGCTGGACGAGATCGAGACCATGCCCATCGCGCTGCAGATCAAGCTGCTGCGCGTGCTGCAGGAGCGCCGCGTCGAGCGGCTGGGCTCCAACGAGGAGCTGCCGGTCAACGTGCGATTCATCGCCGCCAGCAAGGGCGAGCTGCGCGAGCAGGCCAGCCGCGGCGAGTTCCGCAGCGACCTCTACTACCGCCTCAACATCGCGACGCTGCACATCCCGCCGCTGCGCGAGCGCCGCGAGGACGTGCCGCTGCTGTTCCAGCATTTCGTCGCCCAGGCCTGCATCCGCTACGAGCGCGCGGCACCCGAGCTGACGCCAGAGAAGCTGCGCGAGCTGATGGCGCATGACTGGCCTGGCAACGTGCGCGAGATCCGCAACGCGGCCGACCGCTTCGTGCTGGCGCTGGACGACCTGGACCCGCAGGCCGCGCTGCAGGCCCTGCCCAGCCTGCCGCTGGCCAAGCAGATGGATCTCGTCGAGAAGACGCTGATCGAGCAGGCCCTGCGCCGTGCCCAGGGCAAGGTGCCAGCCGCCATGGAACTGCTGGGCACGCCGCGCAAGACGCTGTACGACAAGCTGCACCGGCATGGCATCCAGCTGGATGCGTTCCGCTAGCGGTACTTTTCAGGGTCCGGCGAGTCGGTCGGGTTTGCGATCACGCGGCGGAAGGCCGCACTCATCGGCAGCTTCAGGTTCAGCCCCTGCGAGGGCAGCGGCGACTCGAACCAGCGGCGATAGATCGCATGGATCTCGCCGCTGCGGTAGAGCCCGGCAAGCACCTCGTCGACCAGCGCCTTGAACTGCGGGTCGCCCTTGCGCAGGCCTATGGCATAGGGCTCGATCGTCAGCGCCTGGTCGGAGAGGCGGTAGTCGTCCGCGCCCGGCCCCTGCTGCGCCAGCAGGCTGCGCAACACCACGTCGTCCATCAGGAAGGCCGCCGCGCGGCCGCTGCGCAGCAGCTGGAAGCCCTCGGGGTCGTCCAGGCCGCCGAGGATGCGGATGCCAAGGCTCTGCTGCTCGTTGACCTTGGCCAGGTGCTGGATGCTGGTGGTGCCAATGGTGGACGCGACGGGCCGGCCGCGCAGGTCCGCCAAGCTCTGCACGCGGTCGCTGGCGCGCGCCAGCAGCCGCGTCTCGGCAACGAAGATGGTCAGCGAGAAGGCCTGGCTGCGTGCGCGCTCGGCCGTATGCGTCGTGATGCCGCACTCCATGTCCAGCGTGCCGTTGATGACCAGCGGCATGCGCGTCGCCGAGGCCACCTCGACGCGACGCACCTCCAGGTCGGGCAGGTCCAGCTTCTCGCGCACGGCCGCGATGACGCGCTCGCACAGCTCCACCGAGTAGCCCGTGGGCCGCAGCTGCGCGTCGAGGTAGGAAAAGGGCAGCGAGGCCGGCCGGTAGCCGATGACGATGACGCCGGTCTCGCGCACCCGCGCCAGCGTGGGGCCGTCGGCCGCGTGGGCCGCCAGGCCGAGGCACAGCGCGGCCAGCGCCGCGCTAGCCCTGGCCAGCCGCCTCATCGTCCAGCCGGCGCAGTTCGGCCAGCTTGTCGGCAATGCGCAGCTCCAGGCCGCGCGGCACGGGCTCGTACCAGCGCCGGCCCTCGAGCCCGTCGGGCAGGTACTGCTCGCCGGCCGCGTAGGCATTGGGCTCGTCGTGTGCGTAGCGGTAGGCCTTGCCATAGCCCAGCTCCTTCATCAGCCGCGTCGGCGCATTGCGCAGATGCACGGGCACGGGGCGGCTGCTGTCCTGCTTGATGAAGGCCTTGACCTCGTTGAAGGCCTTGTAGACCGCGTTGGACTTGGGCGCGATGGCGAGGTAGACGGCCGCCTCGGCCAGCGCCAGCTCGCCCTCGGGCGAGCCCAGGCGCTCGTAGGCCTCGGCGGCGTCCAGCGTGATGCGCAGCGCACGCGGGTCGGCCAGGCCGATGTCCTCGCTGGCCATGCGGATCAGGCGGCGCGCGATGTAGCGTGCATCGACGCCGCCGTCGATCATGCGCGTGAACCAGTACAGCACGCCGTCCGGGCTGCTGCCGCGCACGGACTTGTGCAGCGCAGAGATGACGTCGTAGAACTGGTCGCCGCCCTTGTCGTAGCGGCGCAGTTGCTCACCCAGCGCGCGCTCCAGCAGCGCCTCGTCGATGGTGGCGCCGTTGGCCATCGATGCGGCAGATTCCAGCGCATTCAGCAGCCTGCGGGCGTCGCCGTCGGCATAGCCGATGAGCCGGTCGGCGGCCTCCTGCGTGGGCGGCTGGATGCCCAGCTCCTGTGCGCCGCGCTCGATGAGCGCCTGGAGCTCGCTCGCGTCCAGGCTCTTGAGCACCTGCACCTGGGCGCGCGACAACAGTGCGGAGTTGACCTCGAAGCTGGGGTTCTCGGTCGTCGCGCCGATGAAGGTGAACAGGCCCGACTCGACGTGCGGCAGGAAGGCATCCTGCTGGGCCTTGTTGAAGCGGTGTACCTCGTCGACGAACAACACCGTGCGCCGGCCCTGCTGCGCGGCGAGCTGGGCGCGGTCGACCGCCTCGCGGATGTCCTTCACACCGCCCAGCACGGCGCTGATGGGGATGAACAGCGCGTCGAAGGCGCCAGCCATCAGCCGCGCCAGCGTCGTCTTGCCGACGCCGGGCGGCCCCCACAGGATCATGCTCTGCAGGCGGCCGGCGTCGAAGGCCGCCCGCAGCGGCATGCCGGGGCCCAGCAGGTGCCGCTGGCCGATGACCTCGTCCAGCGTCTTAGGCCGCAGGCGCTCGGCCAGCGGCGGCGCGGGCGGCTCGGCGTCGAAGAGCCCCGTCATTGCTCGATCAGATCGGCTCCGGCCGGCAACTTGAACTGGAAGCGTTCAGGCGCCACCGGCACGTTGGCCTGCACGGCGCTGAAGTCCAGCCGCGAGTGCTGGCCGAAGCCGTCGACGATCTCCATCGCCGCCAGCTCCTTGCCCTTGAAGCCGAGCCTGAGGGACTGGATGGTCGACTCCGCCTGCTTTGGACTGGCCTGCACCCAGTCCAGCCCCGCCTCGGCCGGCAAGGCCTTCAGCGCGAAGTCGCGTTCGAGGTTCGTGCCGGCCAGCAGGGCTGCGGGCGTCGCGCCCAGCGCGTCCGCCAGCTTGCGCGAGCTGGCCTGGTTCAGGTCGGCATCGTAGATCCAGACCTTAGTGCCGTCAGCGACGATGACCTGCTCGAAGGGCTTCGCATAGGCAAAGCGAAACCGGTTGGGGCGCTGGAACTCGAACGATCCGGACGAGACCTTCTTGCGCTTGCCGTCGGGCGAGGTGACGGTCTGCGTGAAATTGGCCTTGCCGCTCTTCACGTCGCGGGCGAAGTCGCGCAGCGCGTCGACGGCGTCGGCGTGGGCGATGCTGGACATCAGCAGCGTCAGGGACAGCAGGAGTTTCTTCATTCGTCTCGCTTGGGAACAATCAATTCGCGGCTGCCGTTGGACGCCAGCGCGCCCACCAGGCCCGAGTTCTCCATCTGCTCCAGCAGCCGCGCGGCGCGGTTGTAGCCTATGCGCAGGTGACGCTGCACCAGCGAGATGGACGCCTTGCGATGCTGCAGCACGATGGCAACGGCCTGGTCGTACATGGGGTCTTGCTCGCCGCTGGACTCGCCCGGCGCCGGCGCCTCGCCGCCCATGTCGTCGAGCACGCCGCCTTCGAGGATGCCTTCGATGTAGTTGGGTTCACCCTGCGACTTGATGTACTCCACAACGCGGTGCACCTCGTCGTCGCTGACAAAGGCTCCGTGCACGCGGACGGGCAGGCCCGTGCCGGACGGCATGTAGAGCATGTCGCCCATGCCCAGCAGCGCCTCGGCGCCCATCTGGTCGAGGATGGTGCGGCTGTCGATCTTGGAGCTGACCTGGAAGGACAGGCGCGTCGGGATGTTGGCCTTGATGAGGCCGGTGATGACGTCCACCGATGGCCGCTGGGTGGCCAGGATCAGGTGGATGCCGGCCGCACGCGCCTTCTGCGCCAGACGGGCGATCAGCTCCTCGATCTTCTTGCCGACCACCATCATCAGGTCGGCCAGCTCGTCGATGACGACGACGATGAAGGGCAGGCGCTCCAGCGGCTCGGGCTCCTCGGGCGTCAGGCTGAACGGATTGGGGATGCTGACGCCGTTGGCCTTGGCCTCGTCGATCTTCTTGTTGTAGCCGGCCAGGTTGCGCACGCCGACCTTGGACATGATCTTGTAGCGACGCTCCATCTCGCCGACGCACCAGTTCAGCGCGTTGCCGGCCTGCTTCATGTCCGTGACGACCGGCGCCAGCAGGTGCGGGATGCCCTCGTAGACGCTCATCTCCAGCATCTTGGGGTCGATGAGGATGAGGCGCACGTCGCGCGCCTCGGCCTTGTAGAGCAGGCTGAGGATCATCGCGTTGATGCCCACGGACTTGCCCGAGCCGGTGGTACCGGCGACGAGGCAGTGCGGCATCTTGGCGAGGTCGGCCACGACGGGCAGGCCCACGATGTCCTTGCCCAGGCCCATGGTCAGCTGGGATGCGGCGTCGGCATAGACCTGGGAGCCGAGGATCTCGGACAGGCGTATGGTCTGGCGGCGCGCGTTGGGCAGCTCCAGCGCCATGTAGTTCTTGCCCGGAATGGTCTCGACGACACGGATGGACGTCAGGCTCAGGCTGCGCGCCAGGTCCTTGGCCAGGTTGACGACCTGCGAGCCCTTCACGCCGGTGGCCGGCTCGATCTCGTAGCGCGTGATGACCGGGCCCGGTGACGCGGCGACCACATGCACCTCGACGCCGAAGTCGCGCAGCTTCTTCTCGATGAGGCGGCTGGTCATCTCCAGCGACTCGGGCGTCACCGTCTCCTGGCGGCCGGGCGCAGCGTCCAGCAGGTCCACCTGCGGCAGCTTGGCGTCGCCGGCGTCGACGAACAGCGTCTGCTGGCGCTCCTTGGCGACGCGCGTGGACTGCGGCACCTCGGCGACCGGCGGCTCTATGACCAGCGGCGCATGCTCGACCCCGCCCTGCTCCCACTGGCGCTCGGCCTGGCGCTCGACCTCGACGTCCTGCTCGCGCTCCTTGACGGCCTGCTCGCCGGCCTTCTGGTCGGCCTTGATCTCGCGCTGCTCGATGCGACGCTCGCGCAGTTGCTCGAGGCGCTCGCCTATGGACTCGGCCACATGGCCCCATGAGAAGCGCAGCGCCCAGGACATGCCTGTCAGCAGCAGCACAATCCAGACGACGCCCGAGCCGGCGAAGCCCAGGCCTTTCATGCCCAAGGGTCCCAGCATGTAGCCCACTAGGCCGCCCGCATGCCCCGGCAGGCGCGGCTCGACGGCGTAGAGCCGGCTCCATTCCAGCGCGCAGCTGGCGCCGATCAGCAGCAGCACGCCGGCCCACCAGCGCAGGCGCCGGCTCCAGCGCACGGGCTCCGGCGTGTCGTGGCGCAGCAGGCCCGCAAGGCCGCGCAGCCAGGCGCGCACCGCCAGCAGCGGCAACCACCAGGCCGAAAAGCCGAACATGAAGAGCAGACCGTCCGACGTCCAGGCGCCCAGGCCGCCGACACGATTGCCGACTAGGTCACGCTGGCCGCTGGTCGAGAAGGCGGCGTCGCGCAAGTCATGCGTGGCCAGGGCCAGCACGAGCAGCGCCAGCAGCAGCGCCGTCAGCGCCAGCCACAGCGGCGTGCGCAGCAGCCGCGAAGCGGCGGACGGCGGCGGCGCCTCGCGCCTGGGCGCCTGGCGGCGGGTGGTTTTGGCGGGACTGGCGGGTTCGCTGGCGGCGCCGGATTCGTCCTGACCGCCCAGCAGGGAACCGAGGGGAAAACTCATCCCCGCATTGTGCCGCTCAGTCGTGAGTCAGGCGTTCCTTGATGACCACCGAACCGTTCTCAAGCGTTTCAATGACGCCGCGCTCCTCCAGGTCCTTCATGACGCGGCTGACCATCTCGCGCGACGCGCCGACGACCTTGGCCATGTCCTGACGCGACACCTTGCCGCGGATCAGCTTGATGCCCTTCTCGTCCTCGGACATGTCAAGCAGCGTGCGCGCGACGCGGCCATAGACGTCCAGCAACGCGAGGGACTCGATCTGGCGGTCGGCATTGCGCAGCCGCGCGACGAGGCCACGCAGGATGCCGTAGGACAGGCTGCTGCTCTCCGGCAGGCAGCGCGCGAACTCCAGCCGACCCAGCACCAGCATGTCGGTCTGCACCTCGGCGCGCACCGTGGCCGAATGGGGCTCGTTGTCGATCAGGCTCATCTCGCCGACGTAGTCGCCCGACTGCAGCACGGCCAGGATGACCTCGCGGCCGCGATGGTCAGCCGTCAGCACGCGGGCGCGGCCGTTCAGCAGGATGAAGAGCGCGTTGGACTTGGTGCCCTGCTCGACGATCAACTCGCCGCGCTTGAAGCGGCGTTTGACGACGCTGTCGGCGATGGACTGCGCCTGGTCGGTGGTCAGCATCGAGAACAGCGGAACCCGGCGGATCAGGTCCAGGTTGGAAATCATCGCCATGTGCAATCTCCAGGTTTGGGGCGCAGGCTGGCGACCGGAAAATACGCCTGCCTAAAATGGCGTGCATTTTGCACACGTGGAAGGGCTTGCCTCAATGGTTGATGTCGGGGTTTTCACCCCGGCACCGGCTTGCAAGCCCGTTCACCGCCCTCATTTCCCCGCCATGACCGCAACCACCCAACACCACGGCCTGCTCATCCTTGGCTCCGGCCCCGCCGGTTACACGGCCGCCATCTATGCCGCCCGCGCTAATCTCAAGCCCACGCTGATCACCGGCATGGCCCAGGGTGGCCAGCTCATGACGACGACCGACGTCGACAACTGGCCGGCCGACGTGATGGGCGTGCAGGGACCCGAACTGATGCAGCGCTTCCAGCAGCATGCCGAGCGCTTCCAGACCCAGATCGTCTTCGACCACATCAATGCGGTCGACTTCTCCAAGCGCCCCTTCACGCTGACCGGCGACAGCGGCGTCTACACCTGCGACGCGCTCATCATCGCGACAGGCGCCTCGGCCAAGTACCTCGGCCTGGACTCCGAGCAGGCCTTCATGGGCCGCGGGGTCAGTGGTTGCGCAACCTGCGACGGCTTCTTCTACCGCGGCCAGGAAGTCTGCGTCGTCGGCGGCGGCAACACGGCCGTCGAGGAGGCGCTGTACCTGTCCAACATTGCCAGCACCGTCCACCTGATCCACCGCCGCGACAAGTTCCGCGCCGAACCCATCCTGGTGGACAAGCTGATGGAAAAGGCCGCCGCCGGCAAGATCAAGCTGCACCTGTTCCAGCAGCTCGACGAGGTTCTGGGCGACGCCTCGGGCGTCACCGGCGTGCGCACGCACAACGTGCAGGACGGCAGCAAGGCCGAGATCCCCGTGCACGGCTGCTTCATCGCCATCGGCCACCAGCCCAACACCGACATCTTCAAGGGCCAGCTGGAGATGAAGGACGGCTACATCATCACCAAGAGCGGCCTGAACGGCTTCGCGACGATGACCAGCGTGCCGGGGGTGTTCGCCGCCGGCGACGTGCAGGACCATGTGTACCGGCAGGCCATCACCAGCGCCGGCACGGGCTGCATGGCCGCCCTGGACGCGCAGCGCTTCCTGGAGCAGGGCAAGGGCTGAGCCGGCGGGGGCCGCCAAGGCCCTTCCGGACTCGCGGGTTTACCGCTATACTCGCGGGCTTGCCTGCCGGATGGACCGCATCCGACGCTCCTGAGCCGAGGATTTAGCAGGCATTTGCGGTCAAAGGGCTGCCCGAAAGGTTTCGGGAGGCTGGTCAGAGAAGTCAAACCGGAGAAGCGTCAATGGCACGCGTCTGTCAAGTCACGGGCAAGAAGCCCATGGTCGGGAACAACGTTTCCCACGCCAACAACAAAACCAAGCGTCGGTTCCTGCCGAACCTGCAATACCGCCGTTTCTTTGTGGAATCGGAAAACCGCTGGGTGCGCCTGCGCATCAGCAACGCCGCTCTGCGTTTGATCGACAAGGTCGGCATCGACCAAGTCGTCGCCGATCTGCGCGCCAAGGGCGAGCTCTGATCGCCGCTCACTGATCCACTAAAGGAATACGACCATGGCATCCAAAGGCGGCCGCGAAAAGATCAAGCTGGAGTCCACTGCGGGCACCGGCCACTTCTACACGACGAACAAGAACAAGAAGACCACGCCCGAAAAGCTCGAATTCATGAAGTTCGACCCCAAGGCGCGCAAGCATGTCCTGTACAAGGAAATCAAGCTGAAGTGATGCGCCGGGGCGGCCCAGCCGCCCCGCCCTCCCGGCAAAACAAACCCGCCAAGCGGCAACGCTGGCGGGTTTGTTCTTTTTGGCCACCCTCCGGGGCGGCCGCCTCTCAGTGGCCTGGCGCCTTGGCCACGGCCGGGTTGAACTCGCGATCCATCCAGCGGTCGATCATGCGCTTCTCGTAGCGCAGTGGGTCACCGCTGTAATAGGCGTTGAATTCATCCTGGTAGTTCAGGTCGCGCAGGCGCGTCTTACCCTGCTGAACGACCTTGTCGCCCTCGCGAACCTCGTAGCTCAGCTCGATGGACGGCGGTGTGACCGAGCGCATCACGCGCACCCATTGGCCGCTGCGCCGCATGAAGGGCTCCACCTCGCCCGCAAGGTCGACGTCCGACACGTCGACGCGAACGTCACGCCCGGGCAGGCGCTTCTCGAACTGCCCCACCAGGTGGGCTTTGATGTCCTTCAACACCTCCATATCCCGGAAGCCGTTGTTGTCCTTGATGTCCGAGAATTTCTCGGGGTGGATGAAATTGACCTGCACGTCTGCCTGCGCGGCAGCCGATGCAAGAGCCATCACGGCCAGGACGATCCAGCGGGTCTTCATGGCAAATCTCCTCTATCAGCACTGCATATCCCAAGTCTAGGCCCCGCCATGAAAAAGGGCGCCCCGTGGGGGCGCCCTTTACGCGGGGAAACCCGGGGTCAGGCGTGGGCAGCGCGCAGGCGCATCGAGAAGGCCTGCAGCTCGGCAATGCCGCTTTCTTCGGCGCGGCGGCACCAGGCCTGGAGATCGACCACCAGCTGCTCGGCCGACACGTTTGTGCGCGTCCACATCTGGCGCAGCTCCTCGCGCATGGTCACCAGCTTGTCGATGGCGGGGCTCGCGGCACGGGCGTTGGCGAGATCGCCGTGCACGGCCACCGGGATGCGCTCCTCGTCACGGTGCAGCCAACGCTGCGCCTGCTTGAACTGCGCGAAGCGTTCGCTGTGCTTGCCGCCCTCGGCCTTGATCTTGGCCAGCTCGGTGGCACAGGCCGCCTTCAGGTCGCGGGCATAGCTCGCCATGACCTCATAGCGGTTGGCGATCAGCGCCTCCAGCGTGCGGGCGTCGGCCGGCTTGACCTCGCCCAGGCTCAGCTTGGGCGCCGTCTTGCGAACCTTGGCCCAGCCCAGCATCTCCAGGCCGCGGATGTACATCCAGCCGATGTCGAACTCGTAGGGCTTGACCGAGAACTTGGCCGACGTCGGGTAGGTGTGGTGGTTGTTGTGCAGCTCCTCGCCGCCGATGATCAACGTCCAGGGCGTCAGATTGGTCGAGGCGTCCGGCGCCTCGAAATTGCGATAGCCCCAGTAGTGGCCGATGCCGTTGACGACGCCGGCGGCCCAGAACGGGATCCAGGCCATCTGGATGGCCCAGATGGTCGCGCCGATGGCGCCGAACAGCGCCACGTTGATGATCAGCATCAGCGCCACGCCCTGCCAGCTGTACTTGCTGTAGAGGTTGTTCTCGATCCAGTCGTCGGGCGTGCCGCGGCTGTACTTGGCAATGGTCTCGGCGTTCTTGGCCTCGGCACGGTAGAGCTCGGCGCCCTCGGCCATGACCTTCTTCAGGCCGCGGGTCTGCGGGCTGTGCGGGTCTTCCTCGGTTTCGCACTTGGCGTGGTGCTTGCGGTGGATGGCGACCCACTCGCGGGTGACCATGCCGGTCGTCAGCCACAGCCAGAAACGGAAGAAATGGGACGGGATGGGACCGAGGTCCAGAGCCCGGTGAGCCTGGGAACGATGCAGGAAGATCGTGACCGAAGCGATCGTGATGTGGGTCACAACCAGCGTGTAGATCACCAATTGCCAGGCGCTGAAACCCAGCAGGCCGGAGCCCACCCAGTCGATCAGCGCGTTCAGGAAGTCGTTCATGCGTCCAGGACCTCGGCCAAAGCGGCCATGCGAAGGAATGTCAATTGTAGGGGAGCGCCCCCAAATTCAAGGGAATGGGGGCACCGTATTCAGGCGGGCGCGTGCGAATCGGCGCGTTCCTTGATCGCCATCAAGCCGCTCTCAGGCGAACCACTCTCAGTCGGCCCGCTCCCAGGCGGCTGCGAAGAAGCCGTCCATGGCGTGCCGGTGGGGCCACAGCCTGAGCATGCCGTTCTCCACCAGCTCGCCCGCGCGCTCCACCTGCACCTTGGCCAGCGCCTCGTCCGCCGGCAGCAGCTTGAAGTCGGGGTGGGCGGCGGCGAACTCGGCCGCGATGATCTCGTTCTCGGCGTCCAGCAGGCTGCAGGTGGCATAGACCAGCCTCCCACCCGGCTTCACGAGGCGGGCCGCGCTGGCCAGGATGGCACGCTGCTTGTCCTGCAGTTCGGCCACGCCCTGGGGCGACTGGCGCCATTTCAGGTCCGGGTTGCGGCGCAGCGTGCCCAGGCCCGAGCAGGGTGCATCGACCAGCACGCGGTCGATCTTGCCGGCCAGGCGCTTGATGCGCTCGTCGCGCTCATGGGCGATCTGCGCCGGATAGACGTTGGACAGGCCGCTGCGCGCCAGCCTCGGCTTGAGCGCGTCCAGCCGGTGGCCCGACACGTCGAAGGCATAGAGCCGGCCCGTGTTGCGCATCGCCGCGCCCAGCGCCAGCGTCTTGCCGCCGGCGCCGGCGCAGAAGTCCACGACCATCTCGCCGCGCTTGGGCGCCAGCAGCAGGGCCAGCAGCTGGCTGCCCTCGTCCTGCACCTCGACGGAGCCGCCGGTGAACAGCGCCTGCTTGTTCAGCGCCGGCTTGCCCTCGACGCGCAGGCCCAGCGGCGAATACGGCGTCGGCGTAGCCGCGATGCCGGCTTGCGCAAGCTGGGCCTGGGCTTCCTCGCGCTTGAGCTTGAGCGTGTTGACGCGCAGGTCCAGCGGCGCGGCCTCGTTCAGCGCGCCGGCCAGCTGCCAGAACTCGTCCTGGCCCAGGCGCGCCTGCAAGGGCTCGGCGAGCCAGTCGGGCATGTTGTGGCGCAGCCTGGGCGCCAGGCTGCCGGGCGCAATGGCCTGCACCTGCTCCAGCCACTGCTTCTCGGCCGGGCTGAGCGCGCTGCGCAGGAAGCTGTCGCTGCCGCGCCAGGCCAGCATGGCCAGGCGGCGGTTCAGCGGACCGCTGCCGCTCTGGGCCAGGTTCTGGAATTTGAGCCGCTCGCGTAGCAGCGCGTAGACGGTCTCGGCCAGGCAGGCGCGCTCGCGCTGGCCAAGGTTCTTGTGTTGACGGAAGAAGGCCGAGACGGTGGCGTCGGCGGGCGCGTCGAGCTTGTTTACGGCGGCGATCAGCTCGGCGCACAGCTCCAGCAGGGCATTAGGATGCATCGCCGCATTATCCCAAGCCGCCCCGCATGAATCTCTGGACCCAGTTGCGCCTGCGCCCACGCCTGCTCGCGGCGATCCTGATCGGAAGCCTGCTGGCCGCGGTCTGGCCCGGCATGCTGGCCTGGCAGACGCGCCTGTTGATCGGCTGGAACCTGTCGGTCTGGATCTATCTGCCGCTGATCGTCTGGATGATGCTGGCGGGCGACGGCGCGAGCCATGTGCAGCAGCGGGCCCGCCGCCTGGCCGAAGGCGTTCCGGTGGTGCTGATGCTCGCCGTGCTGGGCGCGCTGGCCAGCCTGGCGGCCATCACGCTGGAGCTGCAGGCCGCCAAGCAGTCGCACCAGCCTGCCTACCTGCTGCTGGTGCTGGCCACCGTCTGCGGCTCCTGGCTGCTGCTGCCGGTGGAGTTCGCGCTGGCCTATGCCAGCCTCTACCACCGCCCCGGCCAGGCGGCGCTGGGCCTGCAGTTCCCGGGCGACGACGGTCCGCCCGACTACGGCGACTTCCTCTATTTCTCGATCACGCTGGCCGCCACGTCGCAGACCTCCGACGTCGGCGTCAGCTCCCGGCCGATGCGCCGCCTCGTACTGGTGCAGACCCTGCTGGCCTTCACCTTCAACACGGGCGTGCTGGCGCTGGTCATCAACATCCTGGCCGGATTGATCAGTTGAGCAGCAGCTGTTGCGGCGCGCCGTCGCGATGGCAGACGCGCTCGCCGTCCCAGACCAGCGCATCCTCGACGCACCAGCGCACCGACTGCGGATAGATGCGGTGCTCGGCCGCCAGCACACGCGCCGCCAGCGACGGCGCATCGTCCCCCGCCAGCACAGGCACGACGGCCTGCATGACGATGGCCCCATGGTCCAGCTCCGCGGTCACGAAGTGCACCGTCACGCCGGCCACCTTGCAGCCCATCTCCAACGCACGCTCATGCGTGTGCAGGCCCGTGAAGGCCGGCAGCAGCGACGGGTGGATGTTGAGCATGCGACGCGCGTAGCGGGCCGTGAAGCCGGGCGTCAGGATGCGCATGAAGCCGGCCAGCACGACCAGGTCGGGCGCAAAGCCGTCGATGACGCGAGCCAGCTCGGCGTCGAAGTCCTCGCGGCTGGCAAAGGCCTTGTGATCGACGACCGCGGTGGCGATGCCGTGCTGGGCCGCGAACTGCAGGCCGCCCGCGTCGGGCCGGTTGCTGATGACGGCGACGACCTGCGCCGGCCAGCCCTCGGCCCTGCAGGCCTTCACGATGGCCTCCATGTTGGAGCCCCGCCCCGAAATCAACAGCACCAGTCTCTTCATGGGCCGGCAGTGTAGGTCGCACCCCTGCCGTTCGGCAGGCCAAGCCCGTTGAACGACAATCCGCGCCCCATGTCGACACCCGCCATCACCCGCCCGCGCGTGCTCTCGGGCATGCGCCCGACCGGCGCCCTGCACCTCGGCCACTACCACGGCGCCCTCAAGAACTGGGTCGGGCTGCAGGACACGCACGACTGCTTCTTCTTCGTCGCCGACTGGCATGCGCTCACCACCCAGCGCCCCAGCGGCGAAGCGCTGACGCACCACGTCTACGGGATGGTCACCGACTGGCTGGCCGCCGGCATTGACCCCGAGCGCTGCACGCTGTTCCTGCAGAGCCGCATGCCCGAGCACGCCGAGCTGTTCACGCTGCTGGCCATGTGCACACCGTCGAGCTGGCTGGCGCGCATGCCCAGCTACAAGGACCAGGTCGCCGCCGACCCCGAGCTGGCCACCTATGGCTTCCTCGGCTACCCGCTGCTGCAGGCAGCCGACATCCTGCTCTACAAGCCCGCCAGCGTGCCGGTCGGCGAAGACCAGGCGGCCCATGTCGAGGTGACCCGTGAGGTCGCGCGCCGCTTCAACCGCCTCTATGCCGAGGCCGCACCCATCTTCGTCGAGCCGCAGGCGCTGCTGACCGAGACCGCGCGCGTGCCCGGCCTGGACGGCCAGAAGATGAGCAAGAGCCTGGATAACGCCATCGCGATGCGCGACGACCCCGAGGTCACGGCCGCCAAGATCCGCACCATGCCCACCGATCCGCAGCGAGTGCGTCGCAACGACGCCGGCGACCCGGCCCGCTGCCCGGTCTGGCCGCTGCACCGGATCTACAGTGACGACGCCACGCGCACCGCCTGCGACACGGGCTGTCGCACCGCCAGCATCGGCTGCCTGGACTGCAAGCAGCCGCTGATCGAGGCCATCCAGCGCGAGCAGGCCCCCTGGCGCGAACGCGCTGCGGCGCTGGACCCGCAGCAGGTGCGGTGGACGCTGGAGCTGGGCACCGAGCGCGCCCGCGCCGTCGCCCGCAAGACGCTGCGCGAGGTGCGCGCGGCGATGGGGCTGGTCGCTTGACTTCAAGGATTCACGTCACGGACCTCGAGGCCGCCATCAACTGGTGGCGCGAGCGCTCGCCCTCGCCTGACGGCATCAGCGCGGCGCCCGAGGTGGGCGCGCTGGCCGAGGCCTATGCGCTGCTGGCCTGGGAGCGCGCCAGCGAGCTGGACATCGATGCCCTGAGCGACAGGGCGCTGGGAGCATGGCTGACCTGGTACGAGACCACGCCCGACTCGCCCTGCATCGCCATCTGCTCCACGGCCCAGGGCGACCCTGCCTGCAAGGGCTGCGGCCGCAGCTTCGACGAGGTGCAGCAATGGCCGGCACTCGATCCGTTCGAGAAGCGCATGGTGTGGCAGCGCATCACGCACGAAGGCACGGCCTGGCGCTTCAACCGCTACGCGGAACGGGTGCTGAAGTGAACCGCATCCGCTTCATCGACAGCGCTCGCCGCCTCGTTCCGCTGGCCTGGCCCGTCCTCGTGGGCCAGATCGCGGTGATGATGTTCAGCACCATAGACACGCTGATGATGGGCCGCGTCAGTCCCGAGGACCTGGCCGCGCTGGCGGTCGGCTCGGCGGCCTATGTGTCCATCTTCGTCGGCCTGATGGGCGTCGTGCTCGCCGTCGGCCCCATAGCGGGCCGGCAGTTCGGTGCCCAGGATCTGGCCGGTGCCGGCCGCAGCTTCGTGCAGGCGCAGTGGCTGGCGCTGCTGCTGTGCATCCCGGGCTGCCTGGCGCTGTGGTTCCCCGACCCCTTCACGGCCCTGGCCCAGTTGGACGCCGCCCAGGCCGCCAAGGTGCGCGCCTACACCCGGCCCGAGGCCTTCGCTCTGCCGGCCGCCCTGCTCTTCACGGCCTTCCGCGGCTTCTCGACGGCCGTCAGCCGGCCAAAGGCCGTCATGGCGATGCAGCTGACCGGCCTGGCCGCCAAGGTGCCGCTGAACGCCATCCTCGTGTTCGGCTGGGGCCCCGTGCCGGCACTGGGCGTGGCAGGCTGCGGCTGGGCGACGGCCATCGCGCTGATCGGCCAGGCCGCCGTGGCGATGCTCCTGCTCCGGCGCGACGCCTTCTACCGGCCCTTCCACATCCCGCAGCTGTGGCGAACCCGGCCGCTCTGGGGCGAGCTCGCGGCGCTCGTGAAGCTTGGCCTGCCCATGGGCGGCTCCATCCTCGTCGAGGTGACGGGCTTCACCTTCATGGCCTTCTTCATCGCGCGCCTGGGCGCGACTCCGGTGGCCGGGCACCAGATCGCCGTCAACCTCGTCGCGATGATGTTCATGATCGCACTGGCATTTGCAACGGCGGCCGGCACCCTGGTGGCCCAGCATCTCGGCGCCGCGCAGAAGCGCGAGGCACGCATCGTCGGCCGGCACGCGATGTCGCTGGCGGCGCTGACCGCCGCGGCCGTCGGCGCCATCGTCGCGGTCGCGCGCGAACCCATCGTCGCGCTCTACACCAACAACCCCGCGACGGCAGCGGCCGCGCTGCCGCTGCTGGTGTGGGTCTGGTTCTTCCACCTCGGCGACGCGCTGCAGACGGTGGCCGCCTATGTGCTGCGCGCGTACCAGGTCGCGACACTGCCCATGGTCATCTACGTGGTCGCCCTGTGGGGCCTGGGCATAGGCGGCGGCTACTTCCTCGCCTTCGGCCGCGATGGCGCCGGCGCGGTTGGCTTCTGGCAGGCAGCCACGGCGGGGCTCATGATGGCCGGGCTGCTGCTGAGCCTGCTGCTCAAGCGCGTCTTCGACGAGAACCGCTGATGACGAAGCCGCACGGGCCGGCCTCGTAGACAACGTGCAGGGGCTGGCCGCGGCTGACGAGCTTGCGTAGGGCCTTGTCCAGCGAGGCGAGGTCGCCCTTGATACTGCCGAGGTGCCGGACCTCGGCATCGCGCGGCGGATCAGCCACGGCGATGTCGATGCTGTCCTTGTGAACGTCCAACCCGACGGACAGGGTGCTAGATTCCTTGCCCATGGCCCAACTCCTTGCTCACTCGCAACGCCCCGGCAGACCACCTGTCGGGTGCCTTGGTGTGGCTCTGCCGGCCTCGCGCCGGCAACCTACGGCATCGCAGGAGTCGGGCCGCCCGACATCACGAAGCCATCTTGTCTAGTTCCTTGCCGCCGGCAGGAACAGCACGAAGCGGCTGCCGCCGCCGTCGCGCGGCAGACAGCGCACGCTGCCACCATGGCGCTCGGCGATCTGCTTGACCAAGCTCAGGCCCAGGCCCACGCCGCCCGCCATCTCGGCATGGCCGGGCAGGCGGTAGAAGGGCTCGAAGATGCGCTCGCGCAGCTCGGCCGGCACGCCGGGACCGCGGTCGGCGACGACGAATTCATAGCCGCCGGCCACCGGGCGCAGCGCCAGCTCGACGTCGGGCCCGCCGTAGCGGCGCGCGTTGTCCAGCAGGTTGCGCAGCGCGCGGCGCAGCAGGCGCTCCTGGCCGTCGACGCGGGCGGAATCGCTCTCCGGCTCGAAGGCGGCTTCCGCGCGGGCGGACTCCTCGGCGCCCAGCGCGAGCAGCTCGACGACATGGGTCTCGCCGACCGCGCTGCCGGCCTCCAGCCGGCTGGCCAGCAGCACCTCCTCGACGAGGGCGTCCAGCTCGGCGATGTTGACGTCGATCTCATTGGCCAGGCGCTGGCGCTGCGCCGGTGCCGCGTCGTCCAGCATCGCGAAGGCCATCTTCAACCGCGCCAGCGGCGAGCGCAGCTCGTGGCTGGCGTTGGCCAGCAGGGTCTGGTGGGAGCGCAGCAGCGTCTCGATGCGGTCGGCCGCCTGGTTGAAGCTGCTGGCCAGCGCGGCCACCTCGTCGCGGCCGCCGTCGTCCACACGGTGGTGCAACTGGCCGGCGCCGAACTGCTCGACGCCGCGCTTGAGGGCCTCGAGCCGGCGCGTCAGCCGGCGCACGACCGGGTAGGCCCCCGCCGCGACGCCGATGAAGAGCAGCACCAGCACGACGGCCAACGTCGATACGCCCGGCGCGCCCGGCGACACCGGGCGGCGCAGCCAGGGGCCCGTCCACGGGCCGTCGTCGATACGCGGCGGGCGAACAGCACCCGCCGCTGAGGTGCCGGCCTGAGGATTCGGCGGACGCACGCTGCGCACCATTTCCAGGCTGCGGCCATCGCCCAGCCCGGTGCTGACGATGATGGCACCCGGCTCGTCGGCGCGACGCTGGAACATCAGCGTCGTCGCGATGCGCTTGCCGTCGGCATCCTCCAGCGCGAGCGGCATGCGCAGGCGCAGGCCCCAGTCAGCAAAGGCTTCGGCCTGCTCGGCGCGCGGCGCCGTGGCCGGCGGCAGCGCGAGCTTGAGCAGCCCGGCCATCGCGTTCAGCCGCTCGCCGGCCGCCAGCTCGACACTGCCGCGCTCCTGCTCGATGTGGCGCTGGAACAGCCAGGCCGAGCCGAAGGCGAAGGCCAACAGCAGGGCAACCAGCGTCAGATAGATGCGGACGTAGAGTGACTTCAAGCCGGGGCGTTCAGGCGGCGTCCGCGTCGGCGTCCTGCTTGCGGGCAAAGACATAGCCGGCTCCACGCACGGTCAGCACGCGGCGGGGATTCTTGGGGTCGTCCTCGATGACCGCGCGAATGCGAGAGATGTGCACGTCGATGGAACGGTCGAAGGCCTCCAGCGGATGGCCCTTGAGTGCGTCCATGATCTGGTCACGGCTCAGCACGCGGCCTGGGCTCTGCGCCAGCACGACCAGCAGGTCGAACTGGTGGCTGGTCAGGTCGCAGATCTTGCCGTCCAGGCGCGCCACGCGGGCGGCCAGGTCGATCTCCAGGCGGCCGAAACGCAGCACCTCGTCGCCGTCGAGCTTGGGCTCCAGGCGACGCAGCAGCGCCTTGATGCGGGCCTGCAGCTCGCGCGGCTCGAAAGGCTTGGCGAGGTAGTCGTCGGCGCCCAGCTCCAGGCCCAGGATGCGGTCCATGGGCTCGCCGCGGGCCGACAGCATCAGCACCGGCTGGTGGCGCCAGCGCGGGTCACCCCGCATCCAGCGGCAGAAGTCCAGGCCGTCGCCGTCGGGCAGCATCAGGTCCAGCACCAGCAGCTCGAAGCGGCTGTGGGCCAGGGCCTCGCGGGCCTGGGACAGGCTGCCGGCAGTGCTGACCTCGAAGCCGGCGGCGCGCAGATAGTCGCCCACCATGCCGGTCAGGCGAACATCGTCATCGATCAACAGAAGTCGTGCGCTACTCATCACCGGACCAAGAGAGGAAATGGGTGGCCGGCGCGTCTCGGCGCCGGCGGAACGGGGCTCAAGCATCGCAGAACTCCTCGCCGACGGCCAATCAGCCGGTATGCCGGGCCGCCATGCGGGCCTGGCGCTTCTTCATGATGTCACCAATCTTGGCGCGCTGCTCGGGCGTCAGCACGCGCGCGGCGTCGATGCTGGCCTGGCTGAGGCGCTTGGAGGCGGTCTCGCGCAGGGCGCTGAGCTGCACGCGCACGGCCTCGATGGCGGCGGCGTCGATGTTGGTGGCCGTGTAGAGCGCGGCCATCTGTTGGTGCAGCTTCATGCCGGCGTCGCGCTGGCCGGAAAGGTCCTGGCGCGCTGCCTTGAAGATGGCCTCGATCTGGCTGCGCTGCGCATCCGTCGCGTTGACCGCGTCGAGCAGGTGATCCATGTGGCCGCCGAACAGGTCGCCTGGCATCATCATCGCCGGGCCGCCCCGGGGACCGGGGCCGGGCTGGGCCTGGGCGGCAACGCCCCCAACGGCCAAGGCAGCCGCCACGGTGGTGACGCGCAACAGGTTCTGGATCTGCAAGGCTTTCATCAAGAAGTCTCCTGAAAGAAGAAGAAGGCGTGAAGTCATCTTCCAGGCGGCCTGTGTGGCATCTTTGGGGACGGGGTAAAGAACTGTGAAAGCAAACAGGGCCTGTTTTGCTTTTGTTGAACCACCCCGCCCCGCACGGGCCGGCCTTACTTGATGGGCTTGAAGCGCATGCGCTTGGGGCGCGCGCCTTCCTCGCCGAGGCGCTTCTTCTTGTCGGCTTCGTACTCGTGGAAGTTGCCGTCGTAGAAGAACCACTGGGAGTCACCCTCGCAGGCCAGGATGTGGGTGCAGATGCGGTCCAGGAACCAGCGATCGTGGCTGATCACCATGGCCGAGCCGGCAAACTCCAGCAGCGCTTCTTCCAGTGCGCGCAGCGTTTCGACGTCGAGGTCGTTGGACGGTTCGTCCAGCATCAGCACGTTGCCGCCCTGGGCCAGCGTCTTGGCCAGGTGCAGGCGACCGCGCTCACCGCCGGACAGCGAGCCGACGAGCTTCTGCTGGTCGTTGCCCTTGAAGTTGAAGCGGCCCAGATAGGCGCGGCTGGGCATGACGAACTTGCCGACCGTGATGTTGTCCAGGCCGCCGGAGACGTCCTGCCAGACGGTCTTGTCGGCTTCCAGGCTGGCGCGACTCTGGTCGACAAATGCCAGCTTGGCGGTCTTGCCGATCTTGACGTTGCCACTGTCCGGCTGCTCCACGCCCTGCAGCATGCGGAACAGCGTCGACTTGCCGGCGCCGTTGGGGCCGATGATGCCGACGATGGCGCCGGCCGGCACCTTGAAGCTCAGGTTGTCGATCAGCACGCGATCGCCGAAGCTCTTGCTGACGTTCTCGAACTCGATGACCTCATTGCCCAGGCGCTCGGCCACGGGGATGAAGATCTCGTTCGTCACGTTGCGCTGCTGGTACTCGACGTCGCTCAGTTCCTCGAAGCGGGCCAGACGCGCCTTGCTCTTGGCCTGGCGGCCCTTGGCGTTGGAGCGCACCCACTTGAGTTCCTCCTTCATCGCCTTCATGCGCGCGTCTTCGGACTTCTGCTCCTGCTCCAGGCGGCGTTCCTTCTGGTCCAGCCACTCGGTGTAGTTGCCCTTCCAGGGGATGCCGTGGCCGCGGTCGAGTTCCAGAATCCACTCGGCGGCGTTGTCGAGGAAGTAGCGATCGTGGGTGATGGCCACGACAGTACCGGGGAAGCGCTGCAGGAACTGCTCCAGCCACTCCACGCTCTCGGCGTCCAGGTGGTTGGTGGGCTCGTCCAGCAGCAGCATGTCGGGCTTGGACAACAGCAGGCGGCACAGCGCCACGCGGCGCTTCTCGCCGCCGGAAAGCACGCCGATGACGGCGTCCCAGGGCGGCAGGTTCAACGCGTCGGCGGCCAACTCCAGCTGCAGGTCGGTGTTCTCCGAGCCGGCGGCGGCGATGATGGCTTCCAGCTCACCCTGCTCGGCGGCCAGCGCGTCGAAGTCGGCATCCGGCTCGGCGTAGGCGGCGTAGACCTCGTCCAGGCGCTTCTTGGCGGCCAGCACGCCGCCAATGCCCTCTTCCACGGCCTCGCGCACGGTCTGCTCGGGATTGAGCCTGGGCTCCTGCTCCAGGTAGCCGATCTTGATGCCCGGCATCGGGATGGCTTCGCCCTCGATCTCCTTGTCGACACCGGCCATGATCTTCAGCAGCGTCGACTTGCCAGAGCCGTTGACGCCCAGCACGCCGATCTTGGCGCCGGGGAAGAAGGACAGCGAGATGTCCTTGAGGATGTGGCGCTTGGGGGGAACCGTCTTGTTGACGCGGTTCATGCTGAAGACGTACTGGGCCATGGGCAAATCCTGTGAGGCTGAAATGGCGGCAGGCCCCGGAAGAGGCCTGCGTTGCCTGCTATTGTCGCCGAGCCCGCGTTTTGAGGAAGTCAGATGCTCCGTCTCGCCGCCGTCCTGCTCGCCTTCGCCACCGCTTGCGCCCAGGCCCAGACCCTGCGCTGGTCTGCCCAGGGTGACATGCAGACCACTGACCCCCATTCGCAGAACGAGGTTACGACCAACAGCCTGAACAACCAGGTCTACGAGACCCTGACGCGGCGCACGAAGGACATGGGCATAGCGCCCTCGCTGGCCACCGAATGGACCCAGGTCTCGCCGCGGGTCTGGCGTTTCAAGCTGCGTCCCGGTGTGAAGTTCCATGACGGCACGCCCTTCACGGCCGACGACGTCGTGTTCTCCATGCAGCGCCTGCGCGACCCGAACGCACCCCAGCGCGTCTATGCCAACGCTGTCGGCATCCCCAAGGCCGTGGACCCTCTGACCGTCGTCTTCGAGCTGGACCGGCCCAACCCCATCGTGCCCGAGCTGATGTCCACGCTCTACATCATGAGCCGGCGCTGGTGCGAGGCACATCGCGTCACGCGGCCGCTGGACTTCAAGCAGCAGGAGGAGTCCTATGCCAGCCAGAACGCCAACGGCACCGGCCCTTTCATGCTGGTCAGCCGCCAGCCCGGCGTGAAGACGGTCTTCAGGCGCAACCCGAACTGGTGGAACCGGTTCGAGGGCAACCTGCAGGAGTTCATCTACCTGCCCATCGCCAACGACGCGACGCGCACTGCGGCACTGATCTCGGGCGAGGTGGACTTCGTGCTCGACCCGCCGCCGCGCGACGTGGCCCGGCTGCGCACCCTGCCCCAGCTCAAGGTGCTGGACGGCGAGGAGAACCGCCTCGTCTACATCGGCATGGACCAGACGCGCGACCAGTTGCTCCACGGCCGCTCGCCCGACGGTCGCAACCCCTTCAAAGACCTGCGAGTGCGCAAGGCCCTCTATCACGCCATCGACATCGAGGCCATCAAGACCAAGCTGATGAGTGGCTACTCGGCCCCAACCGGCGGCCTGACCCCCTCACCGCGCGGCGCCTATGGCGACGCCGCGCTGGAGACCCGCCTGCCCTATGACGTCGCGCTGGCGCGCAAGCTGATGGCCGAGGCCGGCTACGCGGACGGCTTCGACGTGACGCTGGACTGCCCCAACAACCGCTACATCAACGACGAGCGCATCTGCATCGCGCTGGCCAGCATGTGGGCGCAGATCAAGGTCAGGGTCAAGGTCAACGCCATGCCCCGCAGCCTCTTCTTCCCCAAGTTGGAGAAATTCGACACCAGCCTGTATCTGGCCGGCTGGGGCGGCGGATCCACCGACGCCGAGATCATGCTGACGCCCGTGCTGCGCAACCGCGGCAGCCAGGGCGTGGGCGTGTCCAACTACGGCGGCTCCATCAACGACGAGGCCGACACCATCGCCGCCGCCTCCACCGTCGAGACCGACCCGAAGAAGCGCGAAGTCCTGGTCAAGTCCGCGCTGCGAGCCTTCCGCGAACAGGTCAACATCATCCCGCTGCACCGGCAAGTCATCCCCTGGGCCATGAAGCGCGAGGTCAGCATCCCGCACTCGCCCAATAACTGGACCAACATGGACTGGGTCACGGTTTCGAAATAAAGCACGCGGCCGCAGCCGCTAGAATGCCCCCCAACGCCGCGCCTCTCAGTCTTGCGCGGCGTTTCACTTTTCTGCAGCCCCGCACGCGGCCTGGCTTGCCCGAAGACTGGTGTCGCCGCCCCGGCGTCACGGCAAGCCCCGGTGATTTGTTGGCGTGCCCTCCCCACCTTGGATTCGATGAGTTTCGACACCCTCGGCCTCGCAGCTCCGCTGCTGAAGGCCATCGCCGACGCCGGCTACACCACCCCCACTCCCATCCAGGCCCAGGCCATTCCCGCCGTGCTGAACGGTGGCGACCTGATGGCCGGCGCCCAGACCGGCACCGGCAAGACCGCCGGCTTCACGCTGCCCATGCTGCACCGCCTGTCCACGGGCGAGAAGCTGCTCAACAAGCGCGGCAAGCCCGCCATCCGCGCCCTGGTGCTGACGCCCACCCGCGAGCTGGCCGCCCAGGTCGAGGAAAGCGTGCAGACCTACGGCAAGTACCTGCCGCTGAAGAGCATGGTCATGTTCGGCGGCGTCGGCATGCAGCCGCAGATCAACAAGCTCCGTGACGGCGTCGACATCCTCGTCGCCACGCCCGGCCGCCTGCTGGACCACGCGCAGCAGGGCACGCTGGACCTGTCACAGGTGCAGATGCTGGTGCTGGACGAGGCCGACCGCATGCTGGACATGGGCTTCGTGCACGACATCAAGAAGGTGCTCGCTCTGCTGCCCGCCAAGAAGCAGAGCCTGCTGTTCAGCGCCACCTTCAGCGACGAGATCAAGAACCTCGCCGACCGCCTGCTGAACCAGCCGGCGCTCATCGAGGTCGCCCGCCGCAACCAGACCAACGACCAGATCGCGCAGAAGGTCCACCCGGTGGGCCGCGAGCGCAAGAAGGAGTTGCTGGTGCACCTCATCAAGAGCGGCGACTGGCACCAGGTACTGGTCTTCACGCGCATGAAGCATGGCGCCAACCGCCTGACCGACTACCTGAACGACCAGGGCATCAGCGCCATGGCCATCCACGGCAACAAGAGCCAGGGCGCGCGCACCAAGGCGCTGGCCGACTTCAAGTCGGGCGACCTGACCTGCCTGGTGGCTACCGACATCGCCGCCCGCGGCATCGACATCGACCAGTTGCCCCACGTCGTCAACTTCGAGCTGCCCAACGTGCCCGAGGACTATGTGCACCGCATCGGCCGCACCGGCCGCGCCGGCGCCCAGGGCGAGGCCGTCAGCCTGGTCTGCGTGGACGAGAACGGCTTCCTGCGCGACATCGAGAAGCTCATCAAGCGCGAGATCCCCAAGGAAATCGTGCCCGGCTTTGCGCCTGACCCCAATGAGCGCGCCGAGCCCATCGTGCTGGGTCGCACCGTGCTCAACCCCAACGGCAGCCGGGGCCGCAACCCCAACCCGCCGGCCCACGCCGGCCGTGGCGGGCGCCCAGGTGGCGGTGGTGGTGGTGGCCGTGGTGGCGACAACCGCGGCGGCCAGCGCGATGGCGGCCGTCCGGGCGGCAAGCCGCAGGCTCACGCCGGCCACGGTGGCGCCAAGCCCGCAGCCAAGCCGCATTCGCAGCACGCACCGCGCTCGGCCGCCAGCCAGCCGAGCCGGGGTGACGGCAGCGCGCCGCGCCACAACAATGGCCCGCGCCTGACGCAACCCAAGCGTTGAGCATGGGCCAGCCCCGCGCCGACTGGATCGCCGGTGCCACCGGCCTCGTCGGGCGGGCCTTTTGTGCCGAACTGCGTTCCGGTCTTGCACTCGTGCGCAAGACCACCTCGGGCCTGCCTGTACCGACGGCCATCGCCGACTACGGCAGGCCCGGGTCCTTTCTAGCTCTGCCTGCGCCGCGCCGCGTGTTCATCGCGCTCGGCGCCACGATGGCGCAGGCCCGCTCACGCGAGGCGTTTCGCGCCGCTGATTTCGACGCCGTCGTCGCCGTTGCTCGCGCGGCCTGCCGGGCAGGTGCGACGCACTGCGGCCTGGTCTCCGCGCTCGGCGCCAACGCGCGATCGGCGGTCTTCTACAACCAGGTCAAGGGCGAAGCCGAGGACGCACTGATCGCGCTGGGCTTCGAGCGCCTCGTCATCGCGCGCCCCTCGCTACTGGACGGCGAGCGCGAGCACCTCGGCCAACCCCATCGCAGCGCCGAGGCCTGGGCGCTGCGCTTCACACGTCCGCTGGCCGGCCTCATCCCCAAGGCCTGGCGGCCGATCTCACCGCAGCGCATCGCCCGCGCCATGCGCCTCGCGCTGGAAGCACCTGGCCCGGCAGTGCGCGTCATGGAGTCCGGCGAGATGCAAAGCCTGGGCGCATGAAGTCGCTGGCCGTCCCGCCGGCCGAGGTCGATTTCTCCGACCCCGCCGCTCCCGCCTCCCCCGCCTTCGGCGACGTCTACCACTCGCGCGCCGGCGGGCTCGCGCAGGCCCGCCATGTCTTCATCGCCGGCAACGGCCTGCCCGCGCGCTGGCAGGGCCGCGCGCGCTTCGTCGTGCTGGAGACGGGATTCGGCCTGGGCAGCAACTTCCTCGCGACCTGGGACGCCTGGCGGCAGGATCCGGCACGCTGCGAGCGGCTGGTGTTCGTCAGCGTCGAGAAGCACCCGCTGCGCCGCGAGGACCTGGCCCGCGCCCATGCCGCCAGCCCGCTGCCCGAGCTGGCCGCCCAGCTCATCGCGCGCTGGCCGCCGCTGACCTCGGGCCTGCACACACTGAGCTTCGAGGGTGGCCGCGTCGAACTGCTGCTGGGCCTGGACGACGCGCGCGTGCTGCTGCGCGAGCTGGTGCTGCAGGCCGACGCTTTCTACCTCGACGGCTTCGCGCCCTCGCGCAACCCCGAGCTTTGGGACGCCTGGCTGCTGAAGAGCCTCGCCCGCCTCGCCGCGCCCGGCGCGACGGCGACGACCTGGAGCATCTCGCGCCCCATGCGCAAGGCCCTGGCCGCCTGCGGCTTCGAGGTCGGGCTGGCGCCAGGCTTTGCCAACAAGCCGGAGATGAGCGTCGCCCGCTTCGCGCCCCGCCACGTGCCGCAGCGCCCGGCTGGCCGCGAGGCCATCGCGCCAGCTGCGCGTCACGTCGTCATCGTCGGCGCAGGCCTCGCGGGCGCGGCCTGCGCATTGGCCTTGTCGCGCGAGGGCCTGGCCTGCACCGTGGTCGACGCGCTGGCCGCCCCGGCGCTCGCCAGCTCGGGCAACCCGGCTGGCCTCTTCCATGGCACCGTCAACCCCGACGACGGCCCGCATGCCCGCTTCAACCGCGCCGCAGCGCTGGCCACGCAGGCATTGCTGGCCGAGCTGGGCCTGCCCCACCAGCATGGGCTGCTGCGGTTGGAGACGCGGCTGGCGCCGGCCGCCATGCATGGCGCGCCAGGCTATGTCGAAGCCCTGTCGGCAGCTGATGCCTCGGCACTTGCAGGCATGACGCTGACCCACCCGGCCTGGTTCTACCCCGGCGGCGGCGCCGTCGATCCGGCCGCCTACACACGCGCCATGCTGGCCGCCAGCGGCGCCGAGTTGAGGCTGGACTGCAGCGTCGCGGCGCTGCACGAGGCGGCCGAAGGCTGGCAGTTGCTGGGTGCCGATGGCGGCATCATCGCCGACGCGCCGCTGGTCGTGCTGGCCGGTGGCCATGGGCAACTGCCCCTGCTCGGCGATTGGGGCAACGACCTCGTCGTGCAGCGCGGCCAGCTCAGCCACCTGGCCGATGCGCCCTGGTGCCCGGCCCTGCCCATCGCCGGCGAGGGCTATGCCATCGCCGACGGCCTGGGCGGCCTGTGGTGCGGCGCGACGGCGCAGGACGGCGACCTCGACCCCGCGCTGCGCGAGGCCGACCAGGCCGAGAACCTGACCCGCTACTCGCGCCTGGCGCGCCTGGCGCCGGCCCAAGCCCCGCGCGGCGCGCTGGCCGGCCGCGTCGGCTGGCGCCTCATCGCGCCCGACCGCCTGCCGCTGATCGGTGGCCTGGCCGTGCCCGGCCCGCTGGAGGAGCAGTTGCGGCTGCAGCCACGCCGACCCGGACTCATCGTCTGCACCGCCTTCGCCTCGCGTGGCATCACCTGGGCGGCGCTGGCGGGGCGGCTGGTGGCCGCGCTGGCGCTGGGCTCACCCCGGCCGCTGGAGGCCGACCTGCTGGACGCCGTCGACCCGCTGCGCTTCGCGCTGCGCCGCCAGCGCAGGCCCGGGCGCTGACCCCGGCTTCGCGCAACTATTGCCGGTTTGCGTGACTCGTCGACGCGCCGGCTCACCGGCACGGGCGGCACACTGCGCGCTGTTTTTCCGATGGAGACGACGGCATGTTCGGTTCTGGCAGCGGTTCGCAATCGATGAAATGGGCGCTGTGCGCCGTCACCGGCGTGGTGACAGTGGGCGTCGGCATGGCCCTCGCGGGCCTGGGCGACACCGCCGGCTCCGCCAAGGCCTGGCTGAGCGCCAGCCTGGTGCTGACCTGGGTTGCGGCCGCGGCCGGACTGCTACAGGGCAGCAAGAGCACCGGTCTGCGTGCGGCCACCGAGGCTGCCGAGGCGCTCGCGCGCTTCGACCTGACCCATCCCATTCCCAGCGGCGGCACCGGCGGCGTGGGGCGGCTGCTGACGGCCCTGGAGGCCACCCAGCGTGCGCTGCAGAAGATCATCGGCGAGATGCGCAGCGCCGCCGACAGCATAGGCACTGCCAGCACCGAGATCGCCAGCGGCAACCTCGACCTCAGCCAGCGCACCGAGCAGACGGCCAGCAACCTGCAGAACGCGGCCTCGTCGATGTCCGAGCTGACCGGCACCGTCAAGCAGACAGCCGACGCGGCGATGACAGCCAACCAGCTCGCCAGTTCGGCCGCCTCGGTGGCGCAGCGCGGCGGCGAGGCCGTGTCACAGGTCGTCGCGACGATGGACGAGATCAGCCAGAGCTCGCGCAAGATCAACGACATCATCGGCGTCATCGACGGCATCGCCTTCCAGACCAACATCCTGGCGCTGAACGCCGCCGTCGAGGCGGCCCGCGCCGGCGAGCAGGGCCGGGGCTTCGCCGTGGTGGCCTCCGAGGTTCGCTCGCTGGCCCAGCGCTCCGCGGGTGCGGCCAAGGAGATCAAGACGCTGATCGGCGCCAGCGTCGAGCGCGTGGACTCCGGCACCCAGCAGGTGCAGGCCGCCGGCAGCACCATGGCCGAGATCGTCGCCAGCGTGCAGCGCGTGACCGACATCATCGGCGAGATCAGCGCCGCGGCGCGCGAGCAGAGCGAGGGCATCGCCGTCGTCAACGGCTCCGTCGTGCAGCTCGACCAGATGACTCAGCAGAACGCCGCGCTGGTGGAGGAATCCGCCGCCGCGGCCGAGAGCCTGCGCGAACAGTCGGCCCGCATGACCGAGGCCATAGCCGTGTTCAGGCTGGGCGGTTCGGCAGCCCGCGCGCCGGCCGCCAAGGCGCCGGCGATGACGGCAACAAAGCCCAAGCCCATGCCCAAGCCCACGCCAGCCAAGCCGGCCGTCAAGCCCGTCGCAGCGGCAACAATGGCCGTGACCGCGCCCAAGGCCTCGCCCGCTGCCGCGCCGCGGCCCGCGCCCGTGCCGGCACCTGCAGCGACCGCCAACGACGGCGACTGGGAGACCTTCTAAGGTCTGCGGGCTGTACACGACAAGGGCGCCCTTGTCGTTCAGCCCCCGAACACCGGGCTCAGAACTTCAGCGTTCTCACCCCGTCCGCGCCGCCCAGCAGGCAGACCTGCGCTTTGTGGCGCGCGAACACGCCCACCGTGACGACGCCGGGCCATTGGTTGACCTCGGCCTCGAAGGCCAGCGGATCAGTGATGGATAGGCCCGTCACGTCGAGGATGTGACCGCCGTTGTCGGTGACGACGCCCGCACGCAGCTTCGCGTCGCCTCCCAGCTTGGCGAAGCGCCGCGTCAGCTGGGCCGCAGCCATCGGGATGATCTCCACCGGCAGCGGGAACTTGCCCAGCGTGGCGACGAGCTTGGACGCATCGGCGATGCAGACGAAGGTCCGAGCCAGGTCGGCGACGATCTTCTCGCGCGTCAGCGCGGCGCCGCCGCCCTTGACCATGAAGCCCCGGCCATCGATCTCGTCTGCGCCGTCGATGTAGACGGCCAGCTCCGTCACCTCGGCCGCGTCGAGTACGCGGATGCCATGCTTGAGCAGGCGCTGCGTCGAGCGCTCCGAGCTGGACACCGCGCCGGGGATGACCACGCCGCTGCCGGCCAGGGCGTCGATGAAGCAGTCCACCGTGGAGCCGGTGCCGACGCCGAGGACCTGGCCGGCGGGGACGTATTCAAGGGCGGCGCGGCCGACGAGTTGCTTGAGCTGGTCTTGGTTCATATCGGGATTTTCGCGTGGATGCGCCGCTTCAGCCGCGGCGCTTCTGCACTGCCGCAGCCAGCTCGCGCAGCAACGGCTCGGTCTGGGCCCAGCCCAGGCAGGCGTCGGTGATGGACACGCCGGGCTTGAGGTCGGCCCGGGTCTGCCCCGCTGCCAGGTCCTGGCGGCCCGGCTGCAGATGGCTCTCGATCATGACGCCGGTGATGCGCGCGTCGCCGCCGGCGATCTGGCCCGCCACGTCGCGGCCCACATCCACCTGGCGCTCGTACTTCTTGCTGGAGTTGGCGTGCGAGAAGTCGATCATGACCTGCTCGCGCAGGCCCGAGGCCTTCAGCGACTCGCAGGCCGCGCTCACCGAGGCCGCGTCGTAGTTGGGCGCCTTGCCGCCGCGCAGGATGACGTGGCAGTCCTGGTTGCCACGCGTCTCGAAGATGGCGGCGGTGCCCATCTTGGTCATGCCCATGAAGGCATGGGCGCTGCTGGCAGCCAGCACGGCATCGCTGGCGACCTTGACGCCGCCGTCGGTACCGTTCTTGAAGCCCACCGGGCAGGAGAGGCCCGAGGCGAGCTGGCGGTGACTCTGGCTTTCCGTCGTGCGCGCGCCGATGGCGCCCCAGGCGATGAGATCGGAGATGTACTGCGGCGACAGCAGGTCCAGGAACTCGGTGCCGGCCGGCAGGCCCAGGCTGCTGACGTCCAGCAGCAGCTGGCGGGCCAGGCGCAGCCCCTCGTTCATGTGGAAGCTGCCGTCCAGCCGCGGGTCGTTGATATAGCCCTTCCAGCCCACCGTGGTGCGCGGCTTCTCGAAATAGACGCGCATGACGATGAGCAGGTCGCGCTTGAGCTCGTCGCGCGCCGCCTTCAGCAGCCGGGCGTAGTCCATCGCCTGGTCGTGGTCGTGGATGGAGCAGGGACCGACGATGACCAGCAGGCGGTCGTCGCGGCCGTGCAGCACGTTGCTGATCTCCTGGCGCGCCTGCTCGACAAGTTCCAGCGCCGCGTCGGGCACCGGCAATTCCTCGAACAGCAGCGCCGGGCTGATCAGCGCGCGCACCGCGCCGATGCGGGTGTCGTCGGTGCGCGTGATGTCGCGCGTCTCGTCGCGGGAGCCGGCTTCACGGTCGTGGCGGGGGTCGTCCAAAGGTTTCATCACAGGGCTCCAGGCAAGCCCGCCATTGTCACCGCTTGGCCGCCGCCCTGCACGGGCGGGCCCGGGCGACGCCCCTAGAATCCGCGCGTGCGCCGCTGGTTCCGACTCCTGGTCATCGCCCTGCTGCTGCCGGCCTACGGCCTGGCGGCCATTGGCACGCTGCCGTTCGTCGAAGACGACGGAGCCGCGCAATCCCGCACTGGGGCACCGGCCGCCGACGTCACGGTGCTGATCGCGGAACTCGGCGACACGACGGACGACGTGTCCGACCACTGCCTGCCGCATCCGGCGGCCGTCGCGGCACCGCAGCCGCCGGTCGCACCGCCCAGCCTGGGCCGGCGCCTCGCCCTCGACGCCCCGCTCGCGCAGCCCTTGCGCCCGCCCTGCCGGAACGACCGCGCCTGACGCGGGTGCGGCCCGCCCGCGCCTGCCTCTCGCCGTTCCCAGCGCCCCCGCCCTCCGCGGCGAGGGCGGCCCGCATGCGCACCTTTCGGGGCCCCGCCCCCTCCCCTCCTGGAAATAGCCCTCCTGCTTGCCCTCATCCTGGTCAACGGCGTCTTCGCGATGTCCGAGATCGGCCTGGTCACCGCCCGCAAGGCGCGGCTGCAACGCCTCATCGACGAGGGCGACGGTAGCGCCGCCCTCGCGCTGCAACTCGGCGCCGACCCGACGCGCTTCCTCTCCACCATCCAGATCGGCATCACGTCCATCGGCGTGCTCAACGGCATCGTCGGCGAGTCCGCCTTGGCCGGCCCGCTTGCCGAGCGGCTGCTGGGCCTGGGCCTGCCCGCTGCCTATGCCAGCGGCACGGCCACGGGCCTGGTCGTCGTCGTCATCACCTATTTCTCCATCGTGCTGGGCGAACTGGTGCCCAAGCGCCTGGGCCAGTCGCACCCGGAGCTGGTGGCCCGCCTGGTGGCCCGGCCCATCTCGGCACTGGCCATCGCCGCCCGGCCCTTCGTCGCGCTGCTGGCGGGATCGACGAACGCGCTGCTGCGCGTGCTGGGCGTGCGCGACCAGGGCGGGTCCGCCGTCACAGAGGAGGAGATCCACGCGCTGCTGGCCGAGGGCACGAGCGCCGGTGTCATCGAATCCCACGAGCACACCATGGTGCGCAACGTGTTCCGCCTCGACGACCGCCAGATCGCATCGCTGATGGTGCCGCGCGCCGACATCGTCTGCCTGGACCTGGACCACGGCATCGATGACAACCTGGCCGTGCTGGCGGCCTCGCACCACGAGCGCTTCCCGGTCGTGCGCGGCGGCCTGGACGACATCGCCGGCGTGGTGAGCGCGCGCCAGATCCTGACGCGCCAGCTGCGCGGCGAGCCGCTGCTGCCCGAGGCCGGGATGGAGGCGCCGCTCTACGTGCCCGAGACGCTAACCGGCATGGAGCTGCTGGAGAACTTCCGCGGCAGCAACGTGCACATGGCCTTCGTCATCGACGAGTACGGCGAGATCCAGGGACTGGTGACGCTGCAGGATCTGGTGGAGGCCATCACCGGCGAGTTCCAGCCGCGCGACCCGGCGCAGGCCTGGGCCGTGCAGCGCGACGACGGCTCATGGCTGCTGGACGGGCATATCCCGGTGCCCGAGCTGAAGGACAGGCTGGCGCTGGACGCCGTGCCCGAGGAGGAGCGCGGCCGCTACCACACGCTCAGCGGCATGATGATGCTGCTGACCGGCCGCCTGCCGCGCGTGGCCGAGACCGTCGACTGGGAGGGTTGGCGCCTCGAGATCGTCGACATGGACGGCAAGACCATAGACAAGGTGCTGGCGACGCGGCTGCAGGAGCCGGCCACCGAGCCGGCCGTCAAGGCGGCGTGACGCGATGGCCGTCCTCCGTTACCCCATCACCGTCCGGCTCTCGGTCGCCGTCGCCGCGCTGCTGCTGTGCGCCTGCGACGGTTATCCCAGCGAAGACACCGTGCCGCCCAACCCCTTCGACATCGGCAACGCGCAGCGGCTGCAGGCGCTGGACGCGCTGGGCGCCAAGGCCTTGCGCGGCGAACGCAGCCGCTTCGCGCTGGACGAGGCGTGCACGCTGCGCGTCGTGCGAAGCGGCGGCCCGCAGCGCGAGCGCTTCGAGCAGGCGCTGGCACCGGGCATGCACGTCGGCATCAGCTTCGACAAGGCCGAGCGCGTCTTCGAGGTCCACCTGCTGTCCGACAGCGGCCCGCACGCCCGGCGCCTGGGTCTGCTGCTGCGCAGTTCGGCCTGGATGCAGGCCGCCCAGGCGGACCTGCTGGTGCAGTTGATGATCCGCGACTGCGCGGGCGTCGCGGCCCTCACCGCCGCGCCGCAGCCGCCACGCACAGGGCCGACAACGCAAAGCCCGCCAGCGCCAACGGCGACAACCGCTCGCCCAGGGTGATGAAGCCCATGAACGCCGACACGCCGGGGATCAGGAAGAACAGGCTTGCCACCTGCCCCGCCTGGCCGCGGCGGATCATGACGAACATCAGGCTGAAGGCGGCGATGGAGTTGACCAGGCCCAGCCACAGCCAGGCACCGACCAGTTCCGGCGTCCAGTCGACCACGAAATGCTCGCTGGGCCCCGCTACCAGTCCGACAGCCAGCGCGGACAAGGCCATCTGGATGCCGGCGCCGCTGCGCAGGTCCATGTGGGCGCAGTAGCGCTTCTGGTACAGCGTGCCGGCGACGAGGCCCAGCAGGCCCAGGCCGGCCGCCGCATAGGCGGGCCAGGCACCGCCCAGCGGCTTGTCCATTACCACCCAGGCCACGCCCACCAGGCCGCCCAGCAGGCCCAGGGCCTGGCGCAGGTTCAGTCGCTCGGCCAGCCAAAGGTGCGCACCCAGGGCGGTGGCCAGCGGCATCAGGCCGATCAGCAGCCCGGCCACGCCGGCGCTCAGCCCCCACTGCAGCGCGAAGTAGATGCAGGAGAAGTGCAGCACCTGCATGAGCAGGGCCACGATGGCCAGATGCCCCCAGGCCCGCGCGCGGTGCGGCCAGGGGGCGCCGGTGGCCAGCGCGACGGCGATCAGCACGGCGGCGGCGAGGCCGAAGCGCAGCGTCAACAACATCAGCGGCCCGGTATGCGGCAACGCCAGCTTGCCGGCCACGTAACCGCTGCTCCACAGCAGGATGAAGAGCAGCGGCAGGCTGGACGCGGCGACCGCGGCTAGCAGCCGCTCAAGCGGGCCGGGCGGGAACGAACGGGCCGGCAGGCCGGGCGTCAACGTGGACATGGCGCAACTCCTTGAAGAGGCAGGACGCGACTCTAGGAATCAACATTGCAGGACACAATCCAGCAAAAAGCATATTTAGAGTTTCCAAACGGAGCACAGTCATGGGGCGCCTCGAAGACCTGCAAGCCTTTGCCCGCGTCGTCGACGCCCGCGGTTTCTCGGGCGCGGCGCGGCTGCTGGGCACGACGAAGTCCGCCGTCAGCAAGCAGGTCGTGCGGCTGGAAGACCAGCTCGGCGCGCGACTGCTGCACCGCACCACGCGCAGCGTCAGCCCCACGGCAGAGGGGCGCGCCGTCTACGAGCGGGCCATACGGCTGCTCGACGAGTCGCTGGCGCTGGAGACCGAGCTGGCCGGCCGCCGCGACGAGCCGCGCGGCGTGCTGCGCATGTCGGTGTCCACGGCCTTTGGCAACCTGCAGTTCACGGCGCTGCTGGCCGAGTTCTGCGCGCGCCATCCGCAGCTGGACGTCGTGCTGGGCCTGAACGACCGCTACGTGGACCTGGCCGAGGAAGGTTTCGACGTGGTGCTCCGGCTGACGCGCAAGCCCTCCGACGGGCTGGTGGCGCGGCGGCTGGCGGCCATACGCTTCGTGCTCTGCGCGGCACCGGCCTATCTCGCGGCCCACGGCGAGCCGCAGACGGTGGCCGACATCGCCGGCCACCGCTGCCTGCGCTTTGGCTACCTACAGTCGCCCGACCGCTGGCGCTTTCACCACGCGGGGCTGGGCGAGGCCGACGTGCAGACCGGCGGAACGCTGCGCTTCGAGAGCGGCATCACGGCCAACAGCAGCGAGTCGCTGCGCGTGGCGGCGCTGGCCGGCATGGGCTTGGCTGTGCTGCCCACCTACGCCATAGGCGCCGACCTGCGCGCCGGCCGGCTGCGTGCGCTGCTGCCCGGCTGGCAGCCGGTGGGCGGCCTGGCCGACGCCGACACGCTCTACGCCGTCTACCTGCCCAGCCGCCACCCGGCACCCAAGGTGCGGGCGCTGATCGACTTCATGCTGGAGAAGATGGGTGAGGTGCCGCCCTGGGACCGCGAAGAGACAATGCCGGCATGCCCCTGATCCCCTACGCCCTCGCCCGCCCCTTCCTGTTCGGCCTGGACGCCGAGCACGCCCATGAACTGACGCTGGACGGCATCGCCCGACTGCAGAACACGCCTGCTCAATGGCTGTGGTGCGGTGAACGCGTCAGCGCCCCGGTGACGATCGCCGGCCTGCGCTTTCCCAACCGCATCGGCCTTGCTGCCGGCCTGGACAAGAACGGCCGCTGCATCGACGGCCTGGGCGCCATGGGCTTCGGCTTCATCGAGGTGGGCACCGTGACGCCCAAAGGCCAGCCCGGCAACGACAAGCCGCGGATGTTCCGCCTGCCCGAGGCCCAGGCGCTGATCAACCGCCTGGGCTTCAACAACTAAGGACTGCAGAGCTTCGTCACCAACGTGAAGCGTGCGCGCAGCTTCCGCCAGGCCGGCGGCATCCTGGGCCTGAACATCGGCAAGAACGCCGCGACGCCCATTGAAAACGCGGCCGACGACTACCTGCTGGGCCTGGAGGGTGTGCACCCACATGCCGACTACATCACCGTCAACATCTCCAGCCCCAACACCAAAAACCTGCGCGCGCTGCAGAGCGACGCGGCGCTGGACGCACTGCTGGGCGCGCTGCAGAGCGCCAAGCAGCGGCTCGACTTGCAGAGCGGCCGGCGCGTGCCGATGTTCGTGAAGATCGCGCCGGACCTGGAGGAGGACCAGGTTGCCGTCATCGCGCGCACGCTGACGGCCAACGGCATTGACGGTGTCATCGCCACCAACACCACCATCGCCCGCGACAAGGTGCAGGGGCTGGCGCACGCGGGCGAGACGGGCGGCCTGTCCGGTGCCCCGGTCTTCGAGGCCAGCAACCACGTCATCCGGCTGCTGCGTGCCGCGCTGCCGGCGGGCTACCCCATCATCGGCGTCGGTGGCGTGATGAGCGGCGCCGACGCGCGCGCAAAGATTCAGGCCGGCGCGGACCTTGTGCAGGTCTACACCGGCCTCATCTACAAGGGCCCGGGCCTGGTCGTCGAATGCGCGAAGGCCCTCGCCCAACACTGAGATCCGCCATGCGCCTCGCCGCCCTCGCCTTCTGCATCGCGCTGCTGGCCGGCTGTGCCACGCCCGACCGCGATGCACGATTGCAGCCGGGCAGCAGCCGCGAGGCCGACATCGTGGCGCTCTACGGCGCGCCGGTGCGGGTCTGGCCCGAGGCCGACGGCGGGCGCACGCTGGAGTACTCCAGCCAGCCCATGGGCAGGCACGCGTACATGGTGCGCCTGGGCGCCGATGGCCGGCTGCAGGGCGTCGTTGACGGCCTCTCGCCCGCCGGACAAGCACGCATCGAGCCGGGCATGACGCCCGAGCAGGTCAGCCGCCTGCTGGGCCACGAACGCACGCGCGTGTTCTTCCGCAACAGCGGCGAGGACGTCTGGGACTGGACCGTCGAGCCCGACCAGGTGGGCTACGGCCTGCGCTTCAACGTCCACTTCAAGGATGGCGTGGTCGTGCGCATGACGCACAGCATGGTGTTCCCGAGCCGGCGCTTCCCGGGTTTCGACGACTAGGTCCCCATCGAGGGATGAATTAGCCTTCGCCCCTCATCAGGGAGAAGACATGAGATTCATTGCACAGGCCGGTGCGCTGCTGGCCCTGCTTTCGTCCTTCGTCGCCAGCGCCCAGGCGCCCCGGCTACCCATTGAGGCCTTCGTGCAGCCCCCGATGTTCTCGGAGCCGCGGATGTCGCCCGACCTGAGCAAGATCGCGGTGCTGGTGAACCGCCCTGGCGAGCGGACCCAGCTCGCGATGGTTGACCTGAGCGACAACAACAGCACGCGGATGGTGGCAGCCGTGAGCACGCGCGATGTCGTCAGCGCCCACTGGATGACGCCCACGCGGCTGGTCTTCCACGTAGGACAGACGAACCAGCTGCGCGACGAGCCCATCACCAACGGGCTCTGGCTGCTTGATGTTCCCAGCGGCGAAGTCAGGCAGCTCATCGACGATCAGTTCAACCAGCGGCCGGGGCGGTCGGATTCGCCCATCAAGAGGGAAGGCGACCGCTTGCTGCCCTGGGAATGGAGTGTCGTTCGGGTACTGGACGACGGCAGCGAGGATGTGATGGTGCAGCGCATCCAGTGGGATGCCACCGGCGAGATCGACAACTTTGTGCTGGCTCGGCTGAACACGCGCACCGGCAAACTCAGGCTCGAAACCGAGAACGTTCCTGCACGCGTCCGCCACTGGTCCGTCGACCGCAACGGCAAGGCCTATGCGTGCATCACCTACGACGGCCCCAATTTCGGTGTCCACCTCTTCGACCAGGACACCAAGTCCTGGAAGCGATGGCTCACCGGTCGGCGCAACATCGACGAATGGCCCTTCCCGCTGGCCCGGCTGACGGGTGGCGATCTCCTTGTCAGCGCCTATGACAAAGGCAGTCCGAACGACAACATCCGTGTCGTGCGACGCCTCAAGACGACCGAACTCGGTGGCGGAGACACGCTCATCAGCATCCCCGGCTACGACTGGGACGGTGCAGCCATCCTGGATCCCAAGAGCAACCGGCTGCTGGGCTTGACCTACGAAGCCGATGCGGCCGACACGGCCTGGTTCGACCGCGACATGAAGGCGCTGCAAGGCGAGATCGACAAGAAGCTGCCGAACACCATCAATCGCATCCAATGCAACGACTGCCGCAACGACAACCGCATGCTCGTGCTGGCGCGCTCGGACCGGCAGCCGGAGGTCGTCTACCTCTACGATCGCAACGACGCGAGCCTCAAGATCCTGTTCCGCTCGCAGCCGACGATCAACCCGGCCGACATGGCACCTCGCGAGGTGCTGCGCATCACTGCGCGAGACGGCCTGTCGATACCGATCCAGCTCACCAAGCCGCTGGGCGCCAGTGGACCTCGCCCCGCCGTCGTGCTGGTGCATGGCGGACCGAGCACGCGAGGCAATCACTGGTTCTGGGAAGGGCAGGCCCAGTTGCTCGCGAATCGGGGCTATCTGGTCATCGAGCCCGAGTTCCGCGGCAGCACCGGCTACGGCGCGCCCCACGAGAACCGCGGTCGCAAGCAATGGGGCCAGGCGATGCAGGCCGATCTGGCGGACGCCGCCAAGTGGGCAGTCGAGAAAGGCTTGGCGGACCCGAAGCGCATTTGCATCGCCGGTGCCAGCTATGGTGGCTATGCCACCCTGATGGGTCTGATCCGCGACCCGGACATCTTCGCCTGCGGCTTCCAATGGGCCGGCGTCACCGGGTTGGAGTTCCTCTACAGCCGCAGCGGCACGGACATCGGCGACCTCTACAAGAGTTATGACCTGCCATTGCTGGTTGGTGATCCGGTCAGCGACGCGAAGATGTTGGCCGATAACTCGCCCATCAACTTGGCTGCAAAGCTGAAGCGCCCGCTGCTGATGGCTTACGGCGTCGAAGACACGCGTGTCGCCATCGGCCAAGGCCTGGGCATGAAGAAAGCCCTGGAAGCGGCGGGCTACCAGGGCCTGGAGTGGATCGTCTATCCCAACGAGGGCCATGGCTGGCGCTCGCTGGAGACGAACGTGGACTTCTGGGGACGCGTGGAGCGCTTCCTGGAGCGCCACATCGGCGGCGCTGCGCCCAAGCCCTGATCAGGCCTCGCGGCGGCGGCGCGAGACGACGAAGCCGATGACGCCGAGGCTGGCGACGCACCGCATGGTGTTCCCGAGCCGTCGCTCCCCGGGCTTCGACGACTAGGCCCCCATCGAGGGATGAATTAGCCTTCGCCCCTCATCAGGGAGAAGACATGAAATTCATCGCACAGGCCGGCGCGCTGCTGGCACTGCTTTCGTCCCTCGTCGCCAGCGCCCAGGCGCCCAGGTTGCCCATCGGGGCCTTCTTCAGCCCGCCGATGTTCGAGCAGGCTGTGCTGTCACCCGATCAGAGTCGCGTTGCGGTGCTCGTCAATCGTCCCGGCGAGCGCACCAAGCTGGCCCTGGCGCGGCTGGATGACGACAGCCCCACCGACGTCGTGGCCGCAGTGGACCGGCTCGACATCGCGAGCGTCCACTGGCTCAGCCCGACCCGCCTGGTCTTCCAGGCCGGGCAGCGGCACGAGCGGCGCGATACGCCGATCTCCGTGGGCCTGTGGGTGCTGGACGTGCCCAGTGGCGAGGTGAAGCAGCTGATCTCGACTCGCTTCAACATCAACCCCGGCCAGGCCCAGACCGGTTCGCGCGTGAAGGAGGCGGTGGACAAACTGCTGCCCTGGACCTGGCGCCTGCTGCGAGCGCTGGACGATGGAAGCGAAGACGTCATCGTCCAGCGCTACACCTGGGACGAAGGCGGCGAATTCAGCCATGAGGTACTGGGGCGTCTCAGCACCCGCACCGGCAAGGTGACGCTGATCACCGAGAACGTGCCCCACCGGGTGGCGCAATGGCTGGTGGACCGCAAGGGCCAGCCCCAGGCCTGCATCACCCAGGAGGGCGCCAGCTACGGCGTCCACCTGTTCGATGAGGACACCAAGCGCTGGAAGCTCTGGCGCTCGGGACGTCGCGGCATCGACATCATGCCCGCTCCCCTGGCACGGTTGCCCGGCGGCGACCTGGTGGTCGCGGACCACGACGCTGCCGAATCCGGTGGCGACATCCGCATTGTCCAGCGCCAAAGCGCCACCGGCGAGAAGCGCCAGACGCTGTTGAGCATCCCAGGTTACGACTGGAACGGCGAACTCGTGCTCGACCGCGAAGGCAGCCGGTTGCTGGGGCTGCGCTACGAGGCCGATGCGGCCGACACCGCCTGGTTCGATCGCGGCATGAAAGCCCTGCAAGCGGAGGTCGACAAACTGCTACCGGTCACGGTCAATCACCTCAGCTGCAGCGACTGCCTGACGGACAAGCGCGTGCTGGTCCGTGCCCTCTCGGACCGCCAACCCGTGATCATCTACGTCTATGACCGCGAAAGCCGCAACCTGAAGACGCTGTTCCGCTCCCGCCCGGGGCTGAACGCCGCCGACATGGCGTCGCGCGAGGTGCTGCGCTTGAAGACACGCGACGGGCTGGACATGCCCGTGCAACTGACCAAGCCCCTGGGCCCGCCGGGCGCACGACCTGCGGTCGTGCTGGTGCACGGCGGCCCCTGGGTGCGCGGCAACCACTGGTACTGGGACGAGATGGCGCAGTTTCTCGCGAACCGCGGCTATCTCGTCATCGAGCCCGAGTTTCGTGGCAGCGCTGGCTATGGCCGGCGCCACGAAAACCTCGGTCGCCGTCAATGGGGCCAGGCCATGCAGGCCGACCTCGCCGACGCAGCGAAATGGGCCGTCGACAAGGGGTTGGCGGACGGCAAGCGTATCTGCATCGCCGGTGCGAGCTACGGCGGCTATGCCACCCTGATGGGCCTTGCGCGCAACCCGGAGCTGTTCCGCTGCGGATTCGAGTGGGTAGGTGTCACCGACCCGGCCTCCATGTTCCTGCGCAGCCGCACCGACATCGAGAGCATGTGGGCGGAGAACGATCTCAAGCTGCTGATCGGCGACCCTCGGGAAGACGCTGAAATGCTGGCCGCCAATGCACCCGTCAAGCTGGCCGCCCAGATCAAGCAGCCACTGCTGATGGCCTATGGCGCCGAGGACCGGCGCGTCGAGATCCAGCAAGGCCTCGACATGAAAAAGGCCCTGGAAGTGGCGGGCTACCAGGGCCTGGAGTGGGTCGTCTACGCCAACGAGAGCCATGGCTGGCGCTCGCTGGAGACCAACGTGGACTTCTGGGGACGCGTGGAGCGCTTCCTGGAGCGCCACATCGGCGGCGCTGCGCCCAAGCCCTGATCAGGCCTCGCGGCGGCGGCGCGAGACGACGAAGCCGATGACGCCGAGGCCGGCGCCCAACAGGGCGTAGGTCTCGGGCTCCGGCACCGGCGCGGCTGCGGCCGCCGAGTTGATGGAATACGCCGCCGCGCCGGACGCGAGGCCGAAGACGGCGTAGTAGTAGTTGCCGGCAGCCAGCGACACGGTATGCACCGTCGGCGCACCACCGAAGTTCCAGGCGCCGAAGCCGATGTCATCGGCCGTGCCGAGCACGCCGTCCGCCCCCACCGCGAACAGGCTGTAGGTGCCTGCGCCTACGGCGCCCAGCGAACTCACGCTGCTCGCAACGTCCGACTGCACGGCGAGCGAGAAGGAAAAGGTATCAAAAATGACCCCGCCGGCCGTGAGGCCGAGGGCGCTCTCGAGCAGATCGTGCTGCCCCCAGTCCGTGCTGGCAGCGTGGCTGCTCAGTGCGGTCAATGCCACCACTGAGGCGGCGGCGATGGATTTCAACTTCATTGCGTAGCTCCTGACTTGACGGTCAAGCACAACCGCCGAAATTCATTCTGCGACGCAGCGAAGTCTCCAAGAACCTGGCGACACCCTTCGGCCTAGGGAGGGTTGCCGCCCGTCTTGTTGCGGCATGTAAATAGACCGCTAGCAACTGTCAGTTGTGCGCCCAGTCGCGGCTTGCTGACACGTTTTTCGAGCGCATCCTTCTTCAATCGACCGCGAGCCTGACGACCTTCTGCAGGCCGTCGACGGCCTTGCCCTTGCGCGCACGCTTGGCCGCGTGGGCTGCGAGCGACTGGTTCTTCAGCACTTCCTCGCGCGGCTTGCCGCCGCGGCCGCTGCCGAGCACGCGCAGCTGGGTCGTGAAGCATGCGATGGACGCGACGCTGTCCTTGGCCTCCAGGTCCATCAGCATCAGGCCCTTGCCGCCCTTGGGCTGGTGCTTGAGCTCGTCCAGCGCGAAGCCCAGCAGACGACCCTGAGCGCTCAGCACGCCCAGCTGCAGGGCCACGGCATCGCCCGGCACCAGGGCCAGCAACGGCGCTTCGCCATCGTCCAGCGCGAGGAACGTCTTGCCGGCCTTCTGGCGGCCCACCAGGTCGCCGATCTGGGCGATCAGCCCGTAGCCCGTCGAGCCCGCCATGACCAGGCGCTGCGTCGTCGCGCCAGCCACGTAATGCGCGATCTGCGTACCGCTTTCCAGCTCGATCATGGTCGTGATGGGCTGGCCGTCACCGCGCCCGCCCGGCAGCGTCGAGACGGGCACCGAATACACGCGGCCATTGCCGCCGACGACGATCAGCGGATCGACGCTGCGGCAGCGAAACGCCCCCCACAGCACGTCGCCGGCCTTGAAGGTCTGTGCGGCGACGTCCACCTCGTGGCCCTTCAACGCCCTCACCCAGCCCTTCTGGCTGACGATGACAGTGACCGGCTCGTCGACGATCTTGACCTCGGCGACGACGCGCTTCTCGGCCTGGATCAGCGTGCGGCGGTCGTCGCCGTACTGCTTGGCATCGGCCTCGATCTCCTTGATGACGGTGCGGCGCAGCGTCGCGGCGGAGCCGAGGATGTCCTCCAGCCTGGCGCGCTCGTCGCGCAGCTTGGACAGCTCCTGTTCGATCTTGATGGCCTCCAGCCGCGCCAGCTGGCGCAGGCGGATCTCGAGGATGTCCTCGGCCTGGCGGTCGCTCAGGTTGAAGCGCGCGATCAGCGCCGCCTTGGGCTCGTCCGACTCGCGGATGATGCGGATCACCTCGTCGATGTTCAGCAGCACCAGCTGCCGACCTTCCAGCACATGGATGCGGTCGTTGACATGCTGCAGCCGGTGCTCGGTGCGGCGGCGCACCGTGGTCTGCCGGAAGCCGATCCACTCGGTCAGCATCTGGCGCAGGCTCTTCTGCGTGGGCCGGCCATCGTCGCCGATCATGGTCAGGTTGACCGACGCGCTGCTCTCCAGGCTGGTGTGGGCCAGCAGCGTATTGATGAGATCCTGCTGCTCGACGGTGCGGCTCTTGGGCTCGAAGACGATGCGCACGGCGGCGTCCTTGCTGGACTCGTCTCGCACACCGTCCAGCACCGTCAGCAGGCTGGCCTTGAGCTGCAACTGCTCGGCGGTCAGCGTCTTCTTGCCGGCCTTGACCTTGGGGTTGGACAGCTCCTCGATCTCCTCCAGCACCTTCTGCGCGCTGGTGCCATGCGGCAGCTCGGTGACGACCAGCTGCCACTGGCCGCGGGCCAGGTCCTCGATCTTCCAGCGCGCGCGCAGCTTGAGGCTGCCGCGGCCCGACAGGTAGGCCGCGCGAATGTCCTCCGGCGCGCTGATGAGCTGGCCGCCGCCGGGGAAGTCGGGGCCGGGCAGCAGCTCGAACAGCGCGTCATCGGCGAGCTGGTCGTCCTTCAGCAGCGCGACGGCGGCGGCGGCCACCTCGCGCAGGTTGTGGCTGGGGATCTCGGTCGCCAGGCCCACGGCGATGCCGCTGGCGCCGTTGAGAAGCACCATGGGCAGGCGCGCCGGCAGCTCGACGGGCTCCTGCTGCGTGCCGTCGTAGTTGAGGCGGAAATCCACCGTGCCTTCGTCGATCTCGTCCAGCAGCAGGCGGGCGATGGGGGCCAGCCGCGCTTCCGTGTAGCGCATCGCCGCGGCGCCGTCGCCATCGCGGCTGCCGAAGTTGCCGTGCCCGTCGATCAGCGGGTAGCGCAGCGAGAAGTCCTGGGCCATGCGCACCAGCGCGTCGTAGACCGACTGGTCGCCATGCGGGTGGAAGTTGCCCAGCACATCGCCCACCACCTTGGCGCCCTTGACGGGCTTGGCGCCAGAGCTGCCGCTCCAGCCCAGGCCCAGGCGCTGCATCGAGTACAGGATGCGGCGCTGTACGGGCTTCTGGCCGTCCGCATAGCTGGGCAGCGCACGGCCCTTGACGACGCTGAGCGCGTATTCGAGATAGGCCTGCTGGGCGTAGGCGGCCAGCGTCAGCGCGTTGTCGTCGCCCTCGGTCGGGGCGGTGAAGTCGATGGTGGTCTGGGAACTCATGGATGCAAGGTCAAGCGCTGCGCGCGGGCCGGCTGGCTCTGCTGCAGCAGGGCCCAGTACAACTCGAGAACGAGATGCACGTGGGCCTGGGTTTCTTCGATGTCGGGCACGCGGTTGCCGGCGCGGCGCACGGCGCCCTCGCCGGCATTCCAGGCCGCTAGCGCGGCGTCGACGCGGCCGAAGCGGCGCATCAGGTCGGCCAGCATGCGTGCGCCGGTGTGGATGTTGATGCGCGGCTCGATGAGCCGCGCGGCGTCGGCCGGCGTCGCGTAGCGTGTGGCAGCCTCGGGCGTGATCTGCATCAGGCCCAGCGCGCCGCGCGGCGACACGGCGCCGCGCTGGTAGCCGGACTCCACCGCAATGACGGCCTTCAGCAGTTCGGCGTCCACGCCATGCCGGGCGGCGGCCTCGCGCACCCAGGGCTGCACGGCCTTGACCTCGGGGGCGATGTCCAGCCAGGTCAGCATATGGGCGCCGGCGTCGGTCTTGCCGGGCACGCGCAACGGGCCGGCGCTGCCAAGCACGGGGGCGTAGCGCGCGTCGAGCTGGCGCGGCGCGAAATGGGCCACGCCGCTCGCATCGACATAGCCCCAGAGGTCGGCATGGGCCGGCCCGGCGAGAGCGAGCAACAGCCCGGCGAGGCGCTTCATGCCGCCTCCATCCCGAGCGCGACGCGCGCCTGGTACTCGCGGTCCAGCAGCGACATGACGATCAGCGAGTCGTAGCCGTCGGCGCCATCTATGGTCACGCGCACGCTCTCGCGCAGCCGGCCTTCCTCGACAAAGCCTTCGCTGCGATACAGCTCGAAGGCCCGCGTGTTCAGCGACTTCACGTCCAGCCAGAAGCGGTGCGCCTTGAGTTGCGTGAACGCCATGACCTTGAGCTGACGCACTGCCGCCCGCCCCAGGCCCCGGCCCTTGTGCTGCAGCACCAGGCGCTTCAGCTCTACCGAGCCGTTGGGGTTGCGGCAGCCCTGCAGGATGACGAAGCCGATGCGCTCAAGCGCATCGCCCTCCTCGACCACGAAATGGCGCGAGTCAGGGAAACGGATGGCACCCTCGTGCTGCGGGCGCTCCCAGGGCGTGATGAAGGGCAGGTTGGCACCGTCGCGCTCGACAGAGACCACCCAGTCGAGGTCGGACAGCATGGTCGGACGCAGCCTCAGGTTCATGCGCCCTCGAAGCCTGTCAGCACGGCGACGACATTGCGGCCGATGGCCTCGGTCGCGTAGCCACCTTCCTGGATGAACAGCGTCGGCGCACCAAAGGCGGCCAGGCGCCGGCCCATGCGGCGGAACTCGGGCTCGTCCAGCCTGAAGTGGGAGATCGGGTCGCCGCCATAGGTATCGACGCCCAGCGACACGATGAGCAGTTCGGGTCGGTAGGCCGCCAGCCTGGCCAGCGCCTGCTCCAGCGCGGCGAACCAGTCGTCGTTGGCGACGCCCACCGGCAGCGGGAAGTTGGCGTTGCAGCCCATACCCGCGCCGCCCCCGGTCTCGTCGGCATGGCCGAGGAAGAACGGGAACTCGGTCCGCGGGTCACCGTGGATGCTGGCGTAGAAGACGTCAGCGCGGTCATAGAAGATGGCCTGGGTGCCATTGCCATGGTGGTAGTCCACGTCCAGGATGGCGATACGCGCCAGGCCGGTGTCGCGCGCCGCCTGGGCGGCGACCGCCGCGTTGTTGATGAAGCAGTAGCCGCCGTAGAAATCGGCGCCGGCGTGGTGGCCGGGCGGGCGCGTCAGCACATAGGCCGCGCGCTGGCCGGCCAGCACGAGGTCCAGCCCCGTCAGCGAGGCCTGGGCGCCGGCTTGGGCCGCGGCCCAGCTGCCAGCGGTCAACGGCGTGCCGCTGTCCATGGAATACAGGCCCATGCGGGCCGCGAAGCTCGCCGGCTCCACGTCGCTGCGCAGCGAGCGCACCGGCCACACGGCCGGGAAGGCATCACCCTCGCCGCCCAGCGCCCGCCATTCGGCATGGGCGCCCTCGACGAAGCGCAGGTAGCGGGCCGCATGCACGCGCTCCAGCGGCGCCCGGCCATGATCCACCGGCGCCAGCACCTCGCCCAGGCCGGTCGTCTTCAGTTCCTGCAGGATGTAGTCGGCCCGCGCCGGGACCTCGAACGCCGGCACGAGGCGGCCGCGGAAGAACTCATGCGTCGCCGCATGGGCCGCGTGGCCGGCGTTGTAGACGGTCTGCATCAGACGTCGATCTCCACGGCGTCGCCGTGCAACTCCATCAGCTCTCGGCGCGACGCGGCCTCGCCCTTGCCCATCAGCTTGTTGAACGCCTCCACCGTCGCGGAGAAGTCCAGCTGACCGTATTCGACTCGCGACAGGCGCCGCGTGTCGGGGTTCAGCGTCGTGTCCCACAGCTGCTCGGCGTTCATCTCGCCCAGGCCCTTGAAGCGGCTGATGCTCCACGAGCCCTCGCGGGCACCTTCCTTGCGCAGCTTGTCCAGTGTCGCGGTCAGCTCGCCGTCGTCCAGTGCATAGAGCTTGGCGGCCGGCTTCTTGCCACGCGCCGGCGCATCCACACGGTACAGCGGTGGGCGCGCAACGAAGACATGGCCGGTCTCGACCAGCTTGGGGAAATGGCGGAAGAACAGCGTCAGCAGCAGCACCTGGATGTGCGAGCCGTCCACGTCGGCGTCGGACAGGATGCAGACCTTGCCGTAGCGCAGGCCGGAAAGGTCGGGGCTGTCGTTGGGGCCATGCGGGTCCACGCCCAACGCGACAGAAATGTCGTGGATCTCGTTGTTCTTGAACAGCAGGTCTCGCTCGACCTCCCAGGCGTTCAGCACCTTGCCTCGCAGCGGCAGGATGGCCTGCGTCTCCTTGTCGCGGCCCATCTTGGCGCTGCCGCCGGCCGAGTCGCCCTCAACGAGGAAGACCTCGTTCAGCGTCAGGTCGCGGCTCTCGCAGTCGGTCAGCTTGCCTGGCAGCACGGCCACGCCGCTGCCCTTGCGCTTTTCCACCTTCTGGCTGGCGCGCTGGCGCGTCTGCGCCTGCTTGATGACCAGCTCGGCCAGCTTCTTGCCATGCTCCACATGGTGGTTGAGCCACAGCTCCAGCGCCGGCTTCACGTAGGTCGACACCAGCCGCAGTGCGTCGCGCGAGTTCAGCCTCTCCTTGGTCTGGCCCTGGAACTGCGGGTCCAGCACCTTCGCGGACAGCACGAAGCTGGCGCGCGAGAACACGTCGTCGGGCATCAGCTTGACGCCCTTGGGCAGCAGCGAATGCATCTCGATGAAGCCCTTGACGGCACCGAACAGGCCGTCCTTCAGCCCCGATTCGTGCGTGCCGCCGGCCACCGTCGGGATCAGGTTCACATAGCTCTCGCGCAGCGGCGCGCCGTCCTCGGTGAAGGCGACGCACCAGGCGGCGCCCTCGCCCTCGGCGAAGTTCTCGCTCTCGCCGGCCGTGGCGAAGCCTTCGCCCTCGAACAGCGGGATCAGTGGGTCGGCGTTCAGCGACTGCGCAAGGTAGTCGCGCAGGCCGGCCTTGTAGAGCCAGGTCGTCGTCTCGCCGGTCTTCTCCAGCTTCAGCGTGACGGTGACACCCGGCATCAGCACGGCCTTGGAGCGCAGCAGGTGCACCAGCTCGTGGCGCGGCAGCTCCGTGCTCTCGAAATACTTGGCCTCGGGCCAGACGCGCACGGTAGTGCCCTGCCTGCGGTCACCGCTGGCGGCAGGCCGCGTGGCGACCGGCTGGACGACGTCGCCATGCTCGAAGGCGATGCCGGCGACCTGCTTGTCGCGCCAGACCGCCACTTCCAGCCGCTTGGCCAGCGCATTGGTCACGCTGACACCCACGCCATGCAGGCCGCCCGAGAAGCTGTAGGCCCCCCCCGAGCCCTTGTCGAACTTGCCGCCGGCATGCAGCCGGGTGTAGACGATCTCGATGACCGACACGCCCTCTTCCGGGTGCAGACCGAACGGAATGCCGCGGCCGTCGTCGGCCACGGAGATGGAGCCGTCGACGTGCAGCACCACGTCGATGCGCTTTCCGTGACCGGCCAGCGCCTCGTCGGCGGCGTTGTCGATCACCTCCTGGATGCAGTGCAGCGGGTTGTCGGTGCGGGTGTACATGCCTGGCCGCTGCTTGACGGGCTCCAGGCCCTTCAGGACGCGGATAGAGGCTTCGCCGTAGGCGGCGGGTGACGTGGCGGGAGAGGTGGACGGACGGCTGGACATAGGAGCGGAATTCTAAGAAGGCGGTCGGGCTAGGATTCGCGGCCCCCGAAGACCGAGTTCCCGCGCTTGAGATTCCTGATTGCCTGCCTGCTGTTGACCTGTATTTTTTCACAGGCCCAGACCTCCCCTCCTCCGCAACAGCCCTACCAGGCCAGCGCCCCGCTGTCCTGGGAGCTGAAGAACGCCCGCTGGTTCGACGGCCACCGGATCCAGCGCGGCAACCTCTATGTCGAGCACGGCGTATTCGTCGCCAAGAAGCCGGCCAAGGTCAACCGCAAGATGGACTTGCGCGGTCAGCAGGTGCTCATCAACCCGCTGGCCGAGGCCCACAACCACAACCTGCAGACCGCCTGGGGCTGGGGCCAGTACGCTGACCGGTACATCGACGAGGGCGTGTTCTACGCAGCCATGCTGTGCGGAGACCCGGCCGGCGTCGCCGACGTGCGCCCGCTGGCTGCCGCGCCGGCGGCGCCCGAAGTCAGCTTCATCACCGCCTGCATCACCTCGCCCGACGGCTATCCGCTAGCCGCCGTGCTGCCGCAGGCCAGCGCCGAGGCCGCCACGGCGCAGGACCAGATCGTCCTCGTCGACAGCCCCGAGCAGGCACGCGCCCAATGGCCGGCCATCAAGGCGCGCGGCGGCAGCTGGCTACGCATCGTGCTGGCGCACAGCGAGCGGCCCGAGCTGCGCCAGCAGCCAGCGCTGTTCGGCCACCTCGGCCTGCGGCCGGACACGGCCAGCGAGCTGACCCGGCTGGCCCATGCCGACAACCTGCGCGTCGTCGCCCATGTCGAGACTGCAGCCGACTTCGACGCGGCGCTGGCGGCCGGCGTCGATGCCATTGCCCACCTGCCCGGCTATGCCAACACGGCCGACGAGGCGCCCGAGCACTTCGCCATCAGCGAGGCCGCGGCGGCCCAGGCAGCGCGCCAGCACACCGCCGTCATCACGACGACGGCCGCGACCGCGCTCTTCAAGCTGGACCCCGCGCCTCTGGCCGCGATGCGCGAGGTCCAGCGCGCCAATCTGGCGCGGCTGCAGGCGGCGGGCGCGCAGCTGCTGGTCGGCTCGGACGTCTTCATCGGCACGGCGCGCGCGGAGCTGCATGCGCTGGACTCGCTGGGCCTGGACCGCGCGATGCTGCTGCGCCTGGCCACGCAGGACACGCCGCGCGCCCTGTTCCCCGGCCGCCGCCTGGGCTGCTTCCAGCCCGGCTGCGAGGCCAGCTTCCTGCTGCTGGGCGGTGACCCGCTGGCCGACCTGGCCCAGGTCGACATGCCGCTGCTGCGCGTCAAGCAGGGCCGGCTGCTGACCCGGCTGGCGGACGTCGCCGCCTCCAGTTCGCAAGCCAGCGCCTCCACCGTCGACACGCCCAAGCCGGCGCTCAAGAAGGTGGGCAAGCCCAAGGCCCAAAGCAAGCCGTCGAGCAAGGCCAAGCGGCGCTGATTAAAGTGCCGGGATGAATTCCCCCCGCCCCACGTCCAGCGGACTGTCCGTCCAGCAAGTGCTGCTCTGCGGCGCCCTCATCGTCACGATGTCCATGGGCATACGCCACGGCTTCGGCTTCTGGCTGCAGCCCATCATCACGGAGCGCGGCTGGACGCGCGAGACCTTCTCCTTCGCGATGGCAGTGCAAAACCTGGCCTGGGGTGCTGCCGGCCCCATCGCCGGCATGCTGGCCGACCGCTTCGGCGCCTGGAAGGTGCTGGTGGCCGGCGGCCTGATGTATGCGCTGGGCCTGCTGCTGATGGCGGTGTCGGCAGACCCACTGAGCTTCACGCTCAGCGCCGGCGTGCTGATCGGCATCGCCCAGTCGGGCTCGACCTATGCCGTCATCTACGGCGTGCTGGGCCGCACCGTGTCGCCCGAGAGGCGCTCCTGGGCCTTCGGCGTCGCTGCGGCGGCCGGCTCCCTCGGCCAGTTCGTCATGATCCCGGTCGAGACCTGGCTGATCAGCCACCTCGGCTGGCAGGGCGCGCTGTACCTGCTGGCGGGCACGGCCCTGCTCATCGTGCCGCTGGCGCTGGGCATACGCGAGCGCCGGACTGCGGGCGCGGCGGCCGGCCACCAGAGCATCGGCCAGGCCCTGCGCGAGGCCTTCGGCTACCGCAGCTTCCAGTTGCTGATGCTGGGCTATTTCGTCTGCGGCTTCCAGGTCGTCTTCATCGGCGTGCACCTGCCCAGCTACCTGAAGGACCATGGCCTGGGCATCGGCGTGTCCACCGGCGCACTGATGCTGATCGGCCTGTTCAACATCTTTGGCACCTATGCGGCCGGCTTGCTGGGTCAGCGCTTCCCCAAGCGCTACCTGCTGTCGGCCATCTACGGCCTGCGCGCAGTGGCCATCGTCATCTTCATCTCGGTGCCGCTGACGCCGCTGAGCGTCTACCTCTTCGCGGCCGTCATCGGCTTCCTGTGGTTGTCCACCGTGCCGCCGACCAACGCCGTCGTCGTGCAGATCTTCGGTGCCCAACACCTGTCCATGCTGGGCGGCTTCGTGTTCCTGAGCCACCAGATCGGCAGCTTCCTGGGTGTCTGGCTGGGCGGCAAGCTCTATGACGCCACCGGCAGCTACGACGTCGTCTGGTGGCTGGCCGTCGCCTTGGGGCTGATGGCCATGCTGGCCAATCTGCCGGTCCGCGAGACGCCCATCCTGCGCTCCGCGCAGGCACAGCCGGCATGAAGCCGCGCCGCTGGATCCTGCCTGTCCTGGTCGTCGCCATCCTGGTGGCGACCCTGCTGGCCTACCGGCATCCGGCGGTCATGATCCAGCTCAGCGAGCAGATCTGGGCCTGCTTCGGATGACGGGCACGCCCTCGGCCTGGCTGCGGCGCTTTGCGCCAACCCCGCCCGGCACGGCGCTCGACCTCGCCTGCGGCTCGGGCCGCAACCTCGTCTGGCTGGCCGGCGCCGGCTGGCGTACGACGGGCGTCGACCGCGACGCCGCCGCCACGGCGCCGTTGCGCGAGCACGCCGAGATCATCGATGCCGACCTCGAGAACGCCGCCTGGCCATTGGCCGCCCGCCAGTTCGACCTCGTCGTCGTCTGCAACTACCTGTGGCGCCCGCTGTTCGACACCGTCAAGGCGGCCGTCAAGCCAGGTGGCTGGCTGATCTGGGAAACCTTCGCCGACGGCCAGCAGACCATAGGCCGGCCGTCACGGCCGGACTTCCTGCTGCGGCGCGGCGAACTGCTGCGTGTCTGCCACGACTGGCACGTCGTGGCTTACGAAGACCTGTTCGAGGACGGCGTCAACCCGCGCTTCGTGCAACGCGTTGCGGCGATTCGGCCTCCGCCGGCGGCCTAAAATCGCCCGACTCACTCAGACCTTTCCACCATGAAGCCCATCCTCGGCAGCATCGTCGCCCTCGTCACGCCCATGAACGAGGACGGCAGCATCGACTACCCGGCCTTGCGCCGCCTGATCGACTGGCATGTCGAGGAAGGCACGGCCTGCGTCGGCGTCGTCGGCACCACCGGCGAATCGCCCACGGTCAGCATGGAGGAGAACCGCGAAATCATCCGCGTCGCCGTCGAACATGCCAAGGGCCGCATCCCCGTACTGGCCGGCACCGGCGCCAACTCCACGGCAGAGGCTATCGAGCTGAGCCGCTACGCCAAGTCGGTCGGCGCGGACTGCACGCTGTCCGTCGTGCCCTACTACAACAAGCCCTCTCAAGAAGGCATCTACCAGCACTTCAAGGCCATCGCCGAGGCCGTGGACATCCCCATGATGCTCTACAACGTGCCCGGGCGGACCGTTGCGGACATGGCGCCCGAAACCGCGCTGCGCTGCGCCACGCTGCCGGGCGTCTTCGGCATCAAGGAGGCCTCCGGCAACATCGAGCGCGCGGCCCAGCTCATCAAGCATGCGCCCGAGGGCTTCCACATCTATTCCGGCGACGACGGCACCGCGATCGCGCTGATGCTGCTGGGAGGCCATGGCAACGTCAGCGTGACGGCCAACGTCGCGCCGCGCCAGATGGCCGAGCTGTGCCGCCTGGCCATCGCGGGCAACGCCGTCGAGGCCCGCAAGGTCCACCTCAAGCTGCTGGGCCTGCACAAGCAGCTGTTCTGCGAACCCAGCCCCGGCCCGGCCAAGTGGGCCTTGTCGCGCTTGGGCCGCTGTGGTGCCGCACTGCGCCTGCCCATCACGCCGCTGACGGCCGCCGGCCAGGCCAGCGTCGGTCAGGCCATGGTCGAGGCGGGTCTGCTCTAATGCGCGGCTGCGCCGGTTTCAGCCGGCGCCCTAGTTCCCCGGAGATTTCCAGCGTGATGTCTGTTCCCTTGCTTCGCCCCACGGCGACCCGCCTGGCCTGCACGGCCTTCGTTCTGTCGCTCGCCGGCTGCAGCACCTTCGACAGCATGTTCTCGTCGGACAAGGTCGACTACAAGGCCGCCTCGCGCCAGACCCAGGGACTGGACGTCCCGCCCGACCTGACCCAGCTCGCCAAGGACAACCGTGCCCAGGTCCAGGGCGGCTCCATCACGGCCTCCGCGCTGTCCGCGGTCAAGCCGGCGAACTCCACCAACGCGCAGTCCCTGGTGGCCGGCAGCGTCGCGGCCAACATGGCCGGCGAGGTGCGCCTGGAGCGCAGTGGCACCGACCGCTGGCTGCACACCTCGGCGACGCCTGAACAGCTGTGGCCGCAGCTGCGTAGCTTCTGGCAGGAGCGCGGCCTGGAAGTCACCAAGGAGCAGCCCGAGATCGGCGTCATGGAGACCAACTGGGCCGAGAACCGCGCCAAGCTGCCGCAGGACTTCGTCCGCTCCACCATCGGCAAGGTCTTCGACGGCCTGTACTCGACCGGCGAGCGCGACATGTACCGTACCCGCATCGAGCGCGGCGCCTCGGGCACGGACATCTTCATCAGCCACCGGGGCATGCAGGAGGTCTACACCTCGCAGGGTCGCGACTCGACCGCCTGGCAGCCCCGACCGGCCGACCACTATCTCGAAGCCGAGATGCTGTCGCGCCTGATGCTCAAGCTGGGCGGCAAGGAAGATGCGGCCAAGGCCGTCGTCGCCGAGGCCGGCCAGCCGGCACCGGCCAACACGGCCAGCACGCTCAAGATCGGCGGCGAAGCACCGCGCGCGCGCCGCGCCCTGTCCGAGGTGCCCGACAGCCTCAACGTCAACGATGGCTTCGACCGTGCCTGGCGCCGCGTCGGCCTGTCGCTGGACCGCCATGGCTTCACGATCGAGGACCGCGACCGCGCGGCCGGCCTGTTCTACCTGCGCTACGCCGACCCCGAGAAGGCCGGCCAGGAAGAGCCCAACTTCTTCCAGCGCCTGTTCGGCGCCAAGGCCTCCGAGCCGGTGCGCTACCGCGTCTCGGTCAAGTCCGAGGGCGACAAGAGCACGGTGCGCGTGCTGGACGACCGCGGCCAGCCGATCACCAACGACAACGCCAAGCGCATCCTGTCGCTGCTGATGGACGACCTGAAGTAATCAGAGCGTTCCGGACCCGGGGCTGGCCGCCATGATGCGCTTCTGCAGCCTCGGCAGCGGCAGCGGCGGCAACGCCACGCTGGTGGAGGCCAGCCAGGGCATCACGAGCACGCGACTGCTCGTCGATGCCGGCTTCAGTCTGCGCGAGCTCGTCAGGCGCCTGACGCGCGCTGGCTGCGCGCCCGAGGACATCGACGCGGTCTTCATCACCCACGAACATGGCGACCACATCGGCTGCGCACTGGCGCTGGCCGCGCGCTACCGCCTGCCGCTGATCATGAGCAGGGGCAGCTGGCGGGCCGTCGGCAGCACCGACTTCGACCCCGCCCTGCTGCGCATCGCCAAGGACGGCGAGGCTTTACCGCTGGGCGACATGGTGCTGCAGCCCTTCGCCGTGCCGCACGATGCCAACGAGCCCCTGCAACTGACGCTCAGCGACGGTGCGCGGCGCCTGGGCCTGGTGACCGACCTCGGCTGCGCGCCCGACGATGTCGCGGCCGCGCTGGCGGGCTGCCGGGCGCTGCTGCTGGAATGCAATCACGACGAGGCGCTGCTGCGTGCCGGGCGCTATCACCCGGCCCTGAAGCAGCGCATCCTCGGCAGCCACGGCCACCTTTCGAATGCCGCCGCGGCCGACCTATTGGCGCGCTGCCTGCATCCGGGGCTGGAAATGGTGGCCGCAGCCCATCTCAGCGAGCACAACAACACGCCGGACCTGGCGCGCGCCGCGCTGACCGAAGCCCTCGGCGCCAGCGCGCCGGAGATTCGCGTCGCCCATCCGACACAGGGTCTGGATTGGGTGGCCCTGAGCTGAACCCGGCGGCAAAACCCTGCCGCGCAAAGTTTTGTAATCGCGGCGCAGATCAGGCCGCCAACGTTGCAAAAAAAAAGAAAGCCGGCGCTGCTTGCGCAGCGCCGGCTTTCTTCATGGGGACGAAGCGATTACTTCGAAGCGGCGGACGCACCAGCGTCGGCAGCCGAAGCACCGGCGTCGGCTGCCGAGGCACCAGCGTCAACGGCGCTGGCGGCTTCCGAAGCGGCGGGGGCCACGACCGGAGCGGGGGCCTCAACCTTGGGTTCTTCCTTCTTGCTGCAGGCGCTCAGAGCAACAGCAGCCAGCACGGAAGCCAACAGGATCGACTTATTCATACTTGTCCTCAAACGTTTAAACGACGGTGCACACCATAATTTTGGGGCCGTGCACCAGTGCTCGCACCGACTGCCGACCCCGCAGTACAAGACGCGGAAAACCTCGAGCGCTTCCCTCGCCTAGCCGATGATTATAGGGGTCCGCATGTCGCAAACACTCACAACCCCAGCGTCGTGGGCGCAAATGAATCGCCGGAACGTTGTGCCAGGGCATCAAACCATTCCATGCAGCGCTGCCGCTGCGCGGCCTCAAGGCTGATTTCGCCCCGCCAGAGATGCCTGTCGAAGAGGCGCAGCGTCACTGCAGACTCGGCGCCAGCGGCCAACAGCAGGCTTTCAGGTGCCGCTTCCAGGCGCACTTCCGGCTCGACCGCCCGCGCGGTCACGCAATGCGCGTAGTCGCGCCGCCAGCGCACGAAGCGCGGGTGGCGCCGCGAGACGTCGTCGTATTGCAGGGCCAGCAGATGCAGCTGGCGGCCGGGCCGGGCCCAGGTGGTCAGCGCGGCCAGCGCCGGCGTGCTGGACAGCGGCCAATCGACGAAGCTGGCATCCCAGGCGTGCAGCTCGCGGCAACCCTGCTCGGAGGCCCAGGCCAGGGTCTCGACGAGCAGGTTCTCGAAGTCGGCACGCCCTGCAAAGCTCTGTGCGTTCATGATGCCAACGGCTGCACCCAGCCGTCCTCGGTCCACTGATCCAGCAGTTCGCGCGCCTCGGGCGACAGGCGCGCCACCTCGGCCGCGGTCAGCATGCGCCTGTCGGCCAGGCCGCGCATCAGCACCGCGTCGCGGCCGCCGGCGCGAAAGCTCTCGCCGTTCAGGAACACCTGGGCAGCGTCGTAGAGCATGCGGCTGCGCCGGTCGAGCATGGCGCCCTGCCCCGGCGGCAGCATGTCGCCGGGCTCGAACCAGACGTTGGCCTTGGGCTCGGTCAGCGCTTCGCCCAGCGCACGCTCCAGTGCCAGTGGACGCTGTACGGCGGCTTCGACGGCGCGGCGCGCGAAGTCCAACAGCGCCGCCGGCACCCTGGCCGGCTCAGTCGCGGCATCCTGTCGCGGGTCGGCGTAGAGCTTGCCGGCGCCATCGACCTCGTCGAGCAGGCGCGGCAGCAGCTCGGCGGCCAGGCCTTCTGCGGTCGAAGCTCGAAAACCCACCGAGCCAGTCACGCAGCCCGGGCCGACGGCGACGCCGTCATGCGCCCAGCCGGGCGGCAGGTAGAGCATGTCGCCGGGCTCCAGCACGAACTCCTGTTCAGGCTTGAAGTTGGCAATGATCTTCAGCGGCACGTCGTCGCGAAGCTGGGCGTCGCGCTGCGCGCCTATGCGCCAGCGGCGCCGGCCGGCGAGCTGGATCAGGAACACGTCGTAGGAGTCGAAATGCGGGCCGACACCGCCGCCGTCGCTGGCGACGGACAGCATCAGGTCGTCCAGACGCGAATCGGGCGCGAAGCGGAAGCGGTCCAGCAGCGCCCGGGCCGAGTCGAGATGCTGGTCGAGGCCCTGCACGAGCAGCGTCCAGCCGGGCTTGCTCATTGCCGGCAGGCGGGCGATGGGGCCACGCTTGAGCTTCCAGTCACCATCGAAGGCGGTGACAAGACGGCTCTCGACATCGTCGCGCGCGGCCAGCGCGGCGAGGTCCTTCAGCGACGCGGGCGGCGTCACGTCCGCGAAGGCCTGGCGCACCAGCAAAGGCTTCTTCTGCCAATGCTTGCGCATGAACTGCGCGGGGCTCAGGCCGGCGAGCAGGGGGGTCGGGAGATCGATCTGCATGCGAGCATTGTGCCGAGGGCCGCGTGCGAAAATCCGGCCCATGCAAGTGACCCGCCCCTGTGTCGTCTCCCTGCGCTGGAGACTCGACGATGCCCAGGGCCAGCTCATCGACGAGCTGGCCGAGCCCATGGAATTCCTGCTTGGGGGGGATGACCTGTTCGCCAAGGTCGAGGCCGCGCTGGAGGGCCAGGAGATCGGCTTCGAGACCGACCTCGCTCTACAGCCCGAGGAGGCCTTCGGCGACTACGACTCCAACCTGGTCTGCTTCGAGGCGCGCGGCCTGTTCCCGCAGGACGTGGAGCCGGGCATGCAGTTCGAAGGCCTGCCGGAAGGTGCCCTCACCGAGGGCATGCCCGACGCGGTCTACACGGTGACCGAGGTCTACCCGGAACATGTGGTGCTGGATGGCAACCACCCGCTGGCCGGCATCGGCCTGCGCATGCATCTGAAGCTGATGGACGTGCGCCCGGCGACCGAGGAGGAGGTGCTGGCCGGCTCTGTGGGCGAGCCTATCTTCATGGTGCAGACCGGCGCGCCGCCGGACGAGCCGATCCATTGAAACCAAGGGCGCCGGTGAGGCGCCCTTTCTGTTTCAGCCCTTGCCGGTGGAGCCGAAACCGCCGGCGCCACGCGCGGATGCGTCGAAGCTGTCCACGCGGCGGAAGGCCGCCTGCACGACCGGCACGACGACCAGTTGCGCGATGCGCTCGAAGGGCTGGATGACGAACTCCGACTGGCCGCGGTTCCAGCAGCTGACCATCAGCTGGCCCTGGTAGTCGCTGTCGATCAGCCCGACGAGGTTGCCCAGCACGATGCCGTGCTTGTGGCCCAGGCCGGAGCGCGGCAGGATGATGGCCGCCAGGCCCGGGTCGGCGATGTGGATGGCCAGGCCCGTCGGGATCAGCGTCGTCTGGCCGGGGGCCAACGTGATCGCCTCGTCGAGGCAGGCGCGCAGGTCCAGGCCGGCGCTACCGGGCGTGGCATAGGCGGGGATCTGCTCGGCCATGCGGGCGTCGAGCACTTGCAAGTCAATCGGGTGCATCAGGAAAGTCGTTTGGAGAGTTCGGCAATCAGCTCGCGCGCGAGGCTGAGCTTGTCCGCGCGGGGCAATTCGCGCCGGCCCTGCTCGTCGATGAGCAGCAGAGCGTTGTCGTCGCGGCCGAATGTGGCCGGGCCGAGGTTGGCGACGATGAGCGGGATGCCCTTGCGGCGGCGCTTGGCGTCGGCATGCTCGGCGAGCTTCTCGCTCTCGGCGGCAAAACCGACGCAGTAGGGCGGCTTGGGCAGCCTGGCCACGGCGGCCAGGATGTCCTGGTTCTCCGCCATCGCGAGGATCGGCGCCGTTGCGCCGCCTTCAGCCTTCTTCAGCTTGTGCTCATGCGTCTGCGCGGGGCGCCAGTCGGCGACGGCGGCCGTGGCGATGAAGGCGTGCTGATGGGCCGCCAGTGGCAGCACTGCATCGAACATCTGCCGGGCAGACTGCACGTCGATGCGCTGCACGCCGCGTGGCGTGGGCAGGTGCACCGGGCCGGCAACCAACGTGACCTCGGCGCCGGCCTCGGCCGCGGCGCGGGCGATGGCGAAGCCCATCTTGCCGCTGCTGTGGTTGGTGATGCCGCGCACCGGGTCTATGGGTTCGAAGGTGGGTCCGGCTGTGATCAGCAGCGTCTTGCCGCGCAGCGGCTTCGGCGCGAGGAAGGCCTCGACGTCGTCGAAGATCTCCTGCGCCTCCAGCATGCGGCCGTCGCCGATCTCGCCGCAGGCCTGGTCGCCGTTGGCGGGGCCGATGACGGTGGCGCCGTCGGCCCTGATCTGCGCGACGTTGCGCTGCGTGGCCGGATGCGCCCACATCTCGCGGTTCATGGCCGGCACGACCAGCAGCGGGCATTCATGGATGCGGCGGGCCAGTGCGGTCAGGCTGACGAGGTCGTCCGCCCTTCCTTGCGCCAGGGCCGCGATGGCATCGGCGCTGGCAGGCGCCATCAGCATCACATCGGCCTCGCGGCTGAGGTTGATGTGGGCCATGTTGTTATCGGGCCTGGCGTCCCACTGGCTGGTGTAGACGGGGCGGCCGGACAGGGCCTGCATGGTCACCGCGGTGATGAACTGCTCGGCCGCCTCGGTCATCATGACCTGTACGGTCGCCCCCCCCTTCACGAACAGCCGCGTCAGCTCGGCGATCTTGTAGCCGGCAATGCCGCCGGTCATCGCGAGGAGGATGTGTTTGCCGTGGAGGGGGCTCGTTGTCATCAGCGCTTCCTGAACACCAGGTCCCACACACCATGTCCGAGCTTGATGCCGCGGTTCTCGAACTTGGTCAGGGGACGGTAGGCGGGCTTGTCAGCATAGCCGGCCGCGGTGTTCAGGAGATGGGGCTCGGCCGACAGCACTTCAAGCATCTGCTCGGCATAGGGCTGCCAGTCGGTCGCGCAGTGCAGATAGCCGCCGGGCGCCAGGTGCCGAACGAGCTTCGCCACGAACTCGGGCTGGATCAGCCGGCGCTTGTTGTGGCGCTTCTTGTGCCAGGGGTCGGGGAAGAAAATGTGCACGCCGGCCAGCGCATCGGGGCCGATCATGTCGCGCAGCACCTCGACCGCATCGTGCTGGACGATACGGATGTTGGCGAGCTGCTTCTCGTCGATGAGTTTCAGCAGCGCGCCGACGCCGGGTTCGTGCACCTCGCAGCCGATGAAGTCGTGATCGGGCAGCGTGGCCGCGATCTCGGCGGTGGCGCCGCCCATGCCGAAGCCGATCTCCAGCACCAGCGGGGCCTTGCGACCGAAGACTGCTTCCGGATCGATGCGTTCGGGCTTGTAGGGCAGGACGAACTTCGGACCCAGCTCGGCCAGGGCCTTGATCTGGCCCGTGCCCATGCGGCCGGCGCGCGTGACAAAGCTCTTGATCGCGCGGCGCGGCGGCTGTTGCTGGTTGTCTTCCTCGGACATCAGCCCACCTCTGCCATCACCATGGGGGTTGCTGCGACATCGGCATCGCCCAGCGTGCAGGCGGCCAGGTAGGACGCGATGGCGCGATCGGCTGCTGCGTCGTCGGCAGCGTGGATCAGCGCCAACGGCTCACCGGCGGCGACGCGCGTGCCCAACGGCTTCACATCGGAGAAGCCCACGCGCATGTCGATGGCATCGCCCGCCTTGCGGCGGCCACCACCCAGCTCGACGATGGCAACGCCCAGCTCACGGGTCGACATGGTCGTGATGACACCGCCGCGCGGTGCCGCCACGGGCTTCACAACGGGTGCGGCGGTCAGGTAGGCGCCCGGGCGCTCCATCAGGTCGGCAGGGCCGCCCAGCGCGACGACCATCCTGGCGAACTTCTCGGCGGCGGCGCCGGAGTCCAGGGCGGCCTGCAGCTTCAAGCGCGCGGCGGCAGTGTCGGCAGCCAGGTTGCCCAGCACCAGCATTTCGGCGCACAGGGCCAGCGTGACTTCGTGCAGGCGCGGCTCGCGGTGTTCACCGGTCAGGTAGCGGATGGTCTCGATGACTTCCAGCGAGTTGCCGACATCGGTGCCCAGGATCTGGTTCATGTCGGTGATCAGCGCACGCGTCCTCAGGCCCGCGCCGCCGGCGACCGCGACGATGCTCTCCGCCAGTTCCTTCGCGAACTCGGGCGTGGACGCGAACGCGCCGTTGCCGCACTTGATGTCCATCGCCAGGCCTTCGAGGCCTGCGGCCAACTTCTTGGAGAGGATGCTGGCCGTGATCAGCGGCACGCTCTCGACGGTGGCCGTCACGTCGCGCGTCGCGTAGAAGCGCTTGTCGGCGGGCGCGAGGTCTGCGGTCTGGCCGATGATGGCGCAGCCCAGGGAGCGCACGATCTGGTCGAACCTGGCCGGCTCGGGCGTCGTCGTATAGCCCGGGATGGCTTCGAGCTTGTCAACCGTGCCACCCGTGTGGCCCAGGCCGCGGCCGGCGATCATGGGCACATAGCCGCCGCAGGCCGCCACCATGGGCGCCAGCATCAGGCTGACCTTGTCGCCCACGCCGCCGCTGCTGTGCTTGTCCAGCACCGGGCCAGGCATGTCGGGCCAGCGCATGACGCGGCCGGAGTTCATCATCGCGCGGGTCAGCAGCACGGCTTCATCGCGACCCATGCCTTTCAGGAACACGGCCATGCCGAGCGCGGCCACCTGGCCTTCGCTCCAGGAGTTGTCGACGAGGCCGCGGACGAAGTGGCTGATCTGCGCTTCGTTGAGCGCCTGGCCGTCGCGCTTGGCGCGGATGATTTCTTGAGCGAGCATGGTTCAGTAGGCGGCCGTCGAAGCGACGGATTCAGCGCCGGAAAGTACGGATTCGATATCGGTCAGCAAACCGCTGGCGCCAAAGCGCAGGCGTTGCGGGCTGAGGGCGTCGGCACCAAGGGTCGCTTCGGTCTGGGCGATATAGCCGGCAGCATCCGCCACCGAGCGCACACCGCCCGAGGCCTTGAAGCCGGCGGCCGGCAGGCCGCTAGCCGCGATCTCCTTCAGCATCACGGCGGCGGCTTCCGGCGTGGCGCCGGTGGGAGTCTTGCCGGTGCTGGTCTTGACGAAGTCGGCGCCGGCCGCCAGCGCCAGGCGCGTGGCCTGGGCAATACGCTGGGCCGTGCCGAGCTCGCCGGACTCGATGATCACTTTGAGCGTCAGCGGCCGGCTCGCATGGCGCACCTCGGCCAGGAACTCGGAGACCTCGGTGACCTTGTCGGCCAGCAGCGCGCGCCAGGGCAGCACCACGTCGACTTCGTCACCGCCGGCCTGCGCGATCTCGGCGACGTCCGCCAGCGCGCGCGGCAGGTCCAGCGCACCGTCGGGGAAGTCGGCCACGGCTGCGACCTTGATGGCGGCCGGCAGCGCGGCGCGCGCCTGGGCGACGAAGCGCGGCCAGACGCAGACGGCGGCCACGGGGCCGTACGCCGTCTGCGCGCGCTGGCACAGCGTGGCGATGTCGGCCGGCGTGTCGGCGTCGTTCAGGCTGGTCAGATCCAGGCAGGCCAGCGCCGTGCGGGCCGCGGACTGCAGGTCGATGGTCACAGCGGCACGTCCTTGAAGCTGGCCACCAGCGCGGACAGGAAAGCCGCGGCGCGCTCGCCGGACATCTGTGCCTGCTTCAGCGTCAGGTCATGCGTCAGCGCCTCGGCGGACAGGCCGGCGGCCATGTTGGTCATCAAAGCGATGCCCATGACCTTGAGGCCGGCGTGGCGGGCCAGGATGGTCTCGGGCACTGTGCTCATGCCGACGGCGTCGGCGCCCCAGGCCGCGAACATGCGGATCTCGGCAGCCGTCTCGAACTGCGGGCCCAACGCCCAGCAATAGGTGCCCTCGCCCAGCATCAGGTTCTCGCGCTTGGCCAGCGCCAGCGCGTGCTTGCGCAGGTCGGCGTCATAGGCGTTGACCATGTCGACGAAGCGGTGGCTGCCCTGCTCGCCGACGAGCGGGCTGCGCTGCGGGGCGTTGATGTGGTCGGCGATCAGCATCAGGCTGCCGGGCGGCATGTGGCTGCGCAGGGAGCCCGAGGCATTCGTCTGCACCACCACCTTGACACCCCAGCGCTTGAGCGTGCGCAGCGCGCCGGCCATGCCGGTGCAGTCGCCGCTCTCGTAGGTGTGGGCGCGGCCGCGCAGGAAGATGACGCGCTGGCCGCCGATCTGGCCGACGACGATCTCATTGACATGGCCTTCGACCTTGGGCTGCGGGAAGGCCGGCAGCTCGGTGTAGGGCAGGTTCTTCGCGTCCTGCACATGGCTGACGGCGCCGGCCCAGCCGGAGCCGAGCACGACGGCGACTTCGGGTGCGTTGCCGAACAGGGATTGCAGCTTGTCGACGCTCGCGGTGATCGCGACGTCGAGCTTGTTGTTGTCGATCATGGGAATCCTCAGAAATTCAGATGGGAGGGCCCAAAGCTGTGGGGCAGCAGTTCGGCCAGGGTCCAGCGTTGGCGGATGCCGCCCGGGTCGCCGGCGATGACGATGAGCTCCTCGGGCACGGCGAACTCGCGGAGCTTCTGGCGGCAACCGCCGCAGGGGGTGATGATGTCCGGCCCCGGGCCCGTGACCAGCACCGCCTTGGCCTGTTTGCCTCCGGCCATGATCATGGCCGTCAGCGCGGACGGTTCGGCGCACCACCCCTGAGGGTAGGAGGCGTTCTCCATGTTGGCGCCGATGTGGATGCGCCCCTGCTCGTCGAGGATGGCTGCGCCAACCTTGTACCTTGAGTACGGCGAATGCGAGAACTCGCGGGCGCGCAGCGACTCGGCCAGCAGGCGGTCCAGCAGGTCTTGGGAGAGGTCCATCAGCGTTCCTTCACGTAGGGTCGGCCCAGCGCCTTGGGCGCGATGGCAGAACCGATGAAGCCAGCCAAGAGGACCACAGTCAAGATATAGGGCAGCGCCTGGATCAGCTGCACCGGCACCTCGCCGATGCCCGGCAGTTGCACGCCCTGCAGCCGGATGGCCATCGCGTCCAGGAAACCGAACAGCAGGCAGGCGCCCAGCGTGGGCAGCGGCTTCCACTTGCCGAAGATCATCGCGGCCAGCGCGATGTAGCCGCGGCCGGCCGTCATATTGGGCGAGAAAGAGGCGTTCTGCGCCAGCGTCAGGTAGGCGCCGGCCAGGCCGCACAGCGCGCCGTTCATCAGCAGCGCCTGGTAGCGCAGGCCTTGCACGGACATGCCGGCCGCCTCCACCATGGCAGGGTTCTCGCCGACTGCCCGCAGGCGCAGGCCAGGGCGCGTGCGCTCCAGGAAGAACCACACCGCCGCGACCATCAGGAAGGCCGTGTAGACCAGCGCGTTGTGACTCAGCAGGCCATGGCCGAAGACGGATGAGAACCAATGGCCCGGCTGCGGCTCCGCGAAGCCCGGGGCGAGGGCCGTCAGGCGCACGTCGGGCTCGATGGGCGGCGTCTGGCCGCCCTGCTGGAACCAGGCGATGCCCAGTACGACCGTCAGTCCGGCGGCGATCATGTTCAGCGCGACGCCGGAAACGACCTGGTCGCCGCGGTTCGTCACGCAGGCAAAGCCATGCACCATGGACGCGAAACTGGCCACGACCACGGCAGCCAGCAGGCCCCAGGCCGCTGAATGCGTGACTGAGGCCACCGCCGCCGCGGCGAAGGCGGCCAGCAGCATCTTGCCTTCCAGGCCCAGGTCGATGACGCCGGCGCGCTCGGACAGCACACCCGCCATTGCGCACAGCAGCAGCGGCGCACTGACGCGCAGCGTGGACGCCAGCACCGAGGCAATCAGTACCTCATCCATCAGCGGCCTCCCTTCACGGCAGCGTAGAGGCGCGCAAACAGCGGCGCGCTGACGGTGGCCATCGCGCCCGAAAACAGCACGATCAGGCCCTGCGCCGTGACGACCATCTCGCGGGAGAAGCCCTGCAACTCGAACGACACCTCGACGCCGCCCTGGTAGAGCACGCCGAACAGCAGTGAGGCCAGCACGATGCCGAAGGGATGGTTGCGTCCCATCAGCGACACGGCGATGCCGGTGAAGCCGGCACCGGCGACGAAGTCGAGCGTCAGCTTGCCCTGCACGCCGGAGATCTCGTTGATGCCCACCATGCCGGCCAGCGCGCCTGAGATGGCCATGGCCAGCATGATCTGGGCACGCGGCCGGATGCCGGCGTAGTGGGCAGCACGCGGCGCACTGCCGACGGCGCGCACCGCATAGCCGGCGGCGCTCTTCCACAGGAACCAGCCGACCAGGACGCAGGCCACCAGCGCGATGACGAGGCTGAGGTTGAGCGGAGAGGACGGCAGCTCGACGCCGAATGCGGCGGCGATCTGGTGCAGCGCCGGCATGCGGGCGCTGTCGGCGAACTCGGCCGACTCCACCGCCATGCTGTCGGCCGGGCGCAGCCAGTTCACCAGCAGATAGCCGTTCAGGCCGGCGGCGAGGAAGTTGAACATGATGGTCGTGATGACGACGTGGCTGCCGCGCCAGGCCTGCAGGTAGGCCGGCAGCGCCGCCCACAGCATGCCGAAGCCGGCGGCCGCGACGACCAGCAGCGGCAGCATGATGATGGCCGGCAACTTGGCACCCAGCCACAGCGCGACCAGCGCCACGCCCACGCCGCCCAGCGTCGCCTGGCCTTCGCCACCGATGTTGAACAGGCCCGCGTGGATGGCCACGGCGACGGCCAGGCCCGTGAAGATGAAGGTCGTCGCGTAGTACAGCGAGTAGCCCAGGCCGCGCACGCTGCCCAGCGCCCCATCCAGCAGCACGGTCAGTGCCTGCCAGGGGCTGTGGCCAATGACCATGACGACGAGGCCGGCCACGACCAGCGCGATGGCGAGATTCCACAGCGGCAGCAGGCCGATGTCGATCCAGCGGGGGAGTTGCAAAGGCTGGCTCATGCAGCGGCCCGTTCTTCTTGCGCGGCCATCAGCAGGCCGAGGCGACGTTCGTCGCAGTCTTCAATGGCGAGTTCACCGGTGATGCGGCCGCAGTTCATGACGACGACACGGTCCGCCAGCGCCAGGATCTCGTCCAGTTCGCTGCTGACCAACAGCACCGCGCAGCCGGCGTCGCGCAGCGCGCGCAACTGGTGGTGGATGAATTCGATGGCGCCGATGTCAACGCCGCGCGTGGGCTGGCCCACCAGCAGCACGGTGGGCTGCTCGCCGATCTCGCGGGCCAGGATGAGCTTCTGCTGGTTGCCGCCGGAGAACTTGCTGGAGCCCAGATTCTCGTCGCGCGGGCGCACGTCGAAACGCTCCTGCATCTGCCGCGTGGCCTCACGCATTGCGGCGTGGTTCATGGATGCGCCCTTGCGGTACTTGGGCAGGCCCTGGTAGCCCAGCACGGCGGACTCCCAGGCAGGGAAGTTCATGACCAGACCGACGGCATGCCGGTCCTCGGGCACATGGGCCAGGCGCAGCGGGCGGGCCTGGACCGTGTCCAGCCAGGCCTCGGGCGTGAAGCTCTTGCCGCCCAGCGACATCTGCCCGCCCTCTGGCGCGCGCAGGCCCGACAACACCTCCAGCAGCTCGCTCTGGCCGTTGCCCGACACGCCGGCCACGCCGACGATCTCGCCGGCCTTCAGCGTCAGGCTGACATCCTTCAAGGCCGCCACGCCGTTGGCATGCTTGAGGTTGAGTCCGTTGGCCTGCAGCCGGACCTCGCCGGCTTGCACCTCCATGCCCTCGGGCCGGCCCAGCGTGACCTTGCGGCCAACCATGGACTCGGCCAGCGCCTCCTCGCTCCATTGCGCAATGGGCCGCGTCTCGACGACCTGCCCCTGGCGCATCACCGTGACGGCACCGCACAGGCTCATGACTTCCCTGAGCTTGTGAGTGATGAGGATGAGCGTGGTGCCCAGTTGCTGCAGCTTGCGCAGCGTGACGAAGAGCTGGTCGGTTTCCTGCGGCGTCAACACCGCGGTGGGCTCGTCCAGGATCAGGATCCTGGCGCCGCGGTACAGCGCCTTCAGGATCTCCAGCCGCTGCAGCTCGCCCACCGGCAGGTCGCTGACCAGCGCGTCCAGGTGCACCTGCAGGCCGGTCTCGGCCATCAGCGCTTCCAGCTTGGCGCGCACCTTGGCCTTGGACGGCGTCAGGAAGAAGCCGCCTTCGGCGCCAAGCATGATGTTTTCCAGGCAGCTCAGCGTGTCGACCAGCATGAAGTGCTGGTGGACCATGCCTATGCCCAGCTGTATGGCCTGCTGCGAGTTGGCGATGTGGACGGGCTGGCCGTTGACCTCGATGGAGCCCGAGTCGGCGTGGTAGTAGCCATACAGGATGGCCATCAGCGTGCTCTTGCCGGCGCCGTTCTCGCCGACCAGGCCATGCACGCTGCCCGCGGCGATGTCGAACGACACCTCGCGGTTGGCTTGCACGGCGCCGAAACGCTTGGAAATCGCCTGCAGGCGGACGGCGGGCGTGCTCACGCTGCCGCTCAGAACTTGCAGGCGTCGCCGGCCATGTAGTCCGACACCTTCACCTTGCCGGCGATGATGTCGGCCTTCACGGCGTCGACCTTGGCCTTCAGCGCCGGGGTCAGCAGCTTGGCGTTGTTCTCGTCGGCCGCGTAGTCCACGCCGGCCTCCTTCAGACCCAGCACCTGCACGCCCGGCTTCCATTCCTTCAACACGTTGTAGACGGCCACGTCCACGCGCTTGACCATGGAGGTCAGCATGGTGCCGGGCTGCAGGTGGTTCTGGTTGCTGTCCACACCGATGGCGAGCTTGCCGGCGTCCTTGGCGGCCTGGTAGACGCCTACGCCGGTGCCGCCGGCGGCGGCGAAGACCACATCCGAGCCCTTGGCAAACTGGGCCTTGGCCAGCTCACCGCCGCGGGTCGGGTCGTTCCAGGCGGACGACGTGGTGCCCGTCATGTTCGAGAACACCTCGATCTTGGGCAGGGTCGCCTTGGCGCCCTGCTCGTAGCCGCACTGGAACTTGCGGATCAGCGGGATGTCCATGCCGCCCACGAAGCCCACCTTGCCGGTCTTGCTGGTCAGGGCCGCCATCGCGCCGACGAGGTAGCTGCCCTCCTGCTCCTTGAACAGCACCGACTGCACATTGGGCATGTCGACCTTGGCGTCGATGATGGCGAACTGGGTCTTGGGAAAGTCCTTGGCCACCTGCTGCAGCGCAGAGGCCTGGGCAAAACCGATGCTGATGATGGGGCTGGCGCCACGCTCAGCCATGCGGCGGATGGCCTGCACGCGCTGGGTGTCGTTGCTGATCTCGAACTCGAGATAGGCCTTGCCCGACTCCTTCTTCCAGCGCTCGGCGCCCTGGTAGCCGGCCTGGTTGAACGATTTGTCGAACTTGCCGCCCATGTCGAAGATCACCGCGGGCTGCTGGGCCGCCTGGGCGGCGCCGCAGGCGAGCAACAGGGCCAGGGAGAGGCTGTGCAGAGCAAACTTCATGGAGTGGCGTTGGGCAAGGCGAAAGGGGCGCATTGTAGAAAACATCCCTCAAGTTTTACTGGCTAGGAAAATACCGATTCACCCGACCCCGGCTTGGCGCAACTTGCGGTGTGCGGCGCGGGCATGGGGCAACCACCCCAGTGTCGCCCAACGCCGCCACATCAGCAGGCCTCGAATCCACTCATCCGCCGCGTAGGCAATCCAGACGCCCACCAGCCCCCAGCCCAGGTGCAGGCCCAGGAACCAGCTGCCGCCCGCCAGCACCAGGGCCATGGAGGCGGCGCCGGCCGCTACGGGGTAGCGCGCGTCGCCGGCGGCGCGCAGCGCGTTGATGACGACGAGGTTGAAGGTGCGGCCGGGCTCCAGCAACACCGTCCACCACAGCAGCGTGCAGCCCAGCGCGATGATTTCGGGGTCGGACGTGAAGCGGCTCAGCAGCCAGGGTCCGGCCAGCGCGAAGCCGCCGGCCACGACGAGGGCGACGGCGAAGCCCAGGGCCAGCGACTTGCGCACCAGCCTGTGGGCTGCGTGCAACTCCCCCGCGCCAATCATGTGGCCCACCAGGATCTCGACGGCGAAACCCGTGGCCAGGCTGAACATCAGGATCACGTGCAGCAGCTGCATCGTGTAGGCATGGGTAGCCAGCGCGTTGGCGCCCAGCTGGGCCACGGCCGCCAGACTCATCATGAAGGCGGCCCGCCAGGCGATGTTCTCGGCCGCACCGGGGATGCCGATGTGCAACACCGTGGCCAGGGGCGCGCGCACCAGGCGCCACCAGTCCGGCGCGCGCAGGCGCAGGCCCAGCCGCGCGCGCCACAGCGTGATGTGCAGACCCAGGCCCATGCCGCGCCCGACGACGCAGGCCAGCGCATAACCGACCAGGCCCAGGTGGGGCATGACCAGCAAGGCCAGCGCCAGCGTCACCACCTGGATGACGACGACGACGAGCAGCGCCTCACGGCTGCGCAGATGGGCGCGCATGACGCTGGACATGTTGGCATTCAAGGCATCCAGCAGCAGGGCCGGGGCCAGCGCCTGCAGCAGCGTGCGGGCCAGCGGCGCCACCTCGGCCGGCGTGTTGACCAGGCTCAGCAGCGGCCCGGCCGCCGCCAGCGCCACGCCGGCGCCGGCCAGCCCCAGCCAGGTGCTGGCGCCGACGACGGCCCGGGCCACCGCGTCCGCCTGTTCGCGCCGGCCTGCGCCGAGAGCCTGAGTCACGGCCACGCTGACGCCCGCGCCGATGACACGGAACAGCACGAACAGGGCCGCGAAGACCTGGTTGGCGATGCCGAAGGCCGCGCCGCTGTTGTCCGACAGCCGCGCTGCCAGGGCGGTGCCGATGACGCCTATGCCTATGCCCAGCAGCCGCTCGAGCAGCAGCGGCCAGGTCAGCGGAAAGAGGCGCGGGCGAGCCAACCGGGCCGTCATGGCCGGGTCCAGAGGCCGGGATTCACACAAGTCACGACAAGCTCGCCAGAATGCGCGGGCATCCTAAAGGAGTAACCATGCCGAAACCCGCCGCCCATGCGTTCGCCAGCACCCAGGCCACCTTCAAGACCGCCTCCGGCAAGTCCGGCCAGCTGTTCTCCCTGCCCAAGCTTGCCAAGGCCTTCCCCAACGTGGCGCGCCTGCCGCTGTCCGTGCGCGTCGTGCTGGAGAGCGTGCTGCGCAACTGCGACGGCAAGAAGGTGACGACCGAGCATGTGGAGCAGTTGGCCAACTGGAAACCCAACGCCGCCCGCGTCGACGAGATTCCCTTCGTCGTGGCCCGCGTCGTGCTGCAGGACTTCACCGGCGTGCCGCTGCTGGCCGACCTGGCGGCGATGCGCAACGTGGCCGCCGGCATGGGTCGCAACCCCAAGGCCATCGAACCGCTGGTGCCGGTGGACCTGGTCGTGGACCACAGCATCATGATCGACCACTACGGCACGAAGAAGGCGCTGGACCTGAACATGAAACTCGAGTTCCAGCGCAACCGCGAGCGCTACGAGTTCATGAAGTGGGGCATGCAGGCCTTCGACACCTTCGGCGTCGTGCCGCCGGGCTTCGGCATCGTGCACCAGGTGAACCTGGAGTACCTGGCGCGCGGCGTGCACAAGACCAAGGGCGGCGCGCTCGCGACCTACTACCCCGACAGCCTGGTCGGCACCGACAGCCACACGACCATGATCAACGGCATCGGCGTGGTCGGCTGGGGCGTGGGCGGCATCGAGGCCGAGGCCGGCATGCTGGGCCAGCCGGTCTACTTCCTGACGCCCGACGTCGTCGGCTTCGAGCTGACCGGCCGGCTGCGCGAGGGCGTCACTGCCACCGACCTGGTGCTGACCGTCACCGAGATGCTGCGCAAGCACAAGGTGGTGGGCAAGTTCGTCGAGTTCTTCGGCGAAGGCACGGCCAGCCTGTCGGTACCGGACCGCGCCACCATCGCCAACATGGCGCCCGAGTACGGCGCGACGATGGGCTTCTTCCCGGTGGACGGCAAGACGGTCGACTACTTCAAGGGCACAGGCCGCAGCAAGTCCGAGATCGAGGCCTTCGAGGCCTATTGGAAGGCACAGCAGATGTTCGGCGTGCCCAAGGCCGGCGACATCGACTACACGTCCGTCGTCACGCTGGACCTCGGCACCGTGGCGCCCAGCCTCGCCGGCCCGAAGCGCCCGCAGGACCGCATCGAGATCACCCACCTCTCCAGCCAGTTCGCGGAGCTGTTCAGCAAGCCGGTGGCCGAGAACGGCTTCAACCAGCCCTCGACCAAGCTGGCGCAGACCTACAAGACCGAGTCCGGCCTGGAGATCCGCAACGGCGACGTGCTGATCGCCGCGATCACCTCCTGCACCAACACCAGCAACCCCGGCGTGCTGCTGGCCGCCGGCCTGTTGGCGAAGAAGGCCGTCGAGGCGGGCCTGCGCGTGCAGCCGCACATCAAGACCTCGCTGGCCCCGGGTTCGCGCATCGTCACCGAATACCTGGAGAAGGCCGGCCTGCTGCCCTATCTGGAAAAGCTGGGCTTCAACCTGGCCGCCTACGGCTGCACCACCTGCATTGGCAACGCCGGCGACCTGACGCCCGAGCTGAACAAGCTCATACAGGACAACGACCTGGTCTGCGCGGCAGTGCTGTCGGGCAACCGCAATTTCGAGGCCCGCATCCATCCCAACCTGAAGGCAAACTTCCTCGCCAGCCCGCCGCTGGTGGTGGCTTACGCCATCGCCGGCAACGTGACCAGGGACTTGATGACCCAGCCCGTCGGGGTCGGCAGCAAGGGCAAGCCGGTCTACCTCGGTGACATCTGGCCCAGCAGCGACGAGATCCACCGGCTGATGAAGTTCGCGATGGCTCCCAAGGCCTTCAAGGACAACTACGACCAGGTTGGCCGCAAGCCCGGCAAGTTGTGGGACGCCATCAAGGGCGTGAAGGGCCAGGTCTACGACTGGCCCAAGAGCACCTACATCGCCCAACCGCCCTTCTTCGAGGGCTTCGCGATGACGCCGCCGGCGCTGGAGCCCGGCGTGAAGGGCGCGCGCATCATGGCGCTGTTCGGCGACTCCATCACGACCGACCACATCAGCCCGGCCGGCTCCTTCAAGGAGACCACGCCCGCGGGCCAGTACCTCACCGAGCACGGCGTGCTGAAGGCCGACTTCAACTCCTATGGCGCGCGGCGCGGCAACCACGACGTCATGGTGCGCGGCACCTTCGCCAACGTGCGCGTGAAGAACCTGATGCTGCCCGCCCGGCCCGACGGCTCGCGCGAGGAAGGCGGATACACGCTGAAGGACGGCGTCAAGACCACCATCTACGACGCCGCCATGGCTTACATCGCCGAGGGCCGGCCCACCGTCGTCTTCGCTGGCGAGGAGTACGGCACCGGCTCCAGCCGCGACTGGGCCGCCAAGGGCACGCAGCTGCTGGGCATCAAGGCCGTCGTCGCCAAGAGCTTCGAACGCATCCACCGCAGCAACCTGATCGGCATGGGCGTGCTGCCGCTGCAGTTCAAGGCCGGCGATTCCTGGGAGAGCCTGGGCCTGACCGGCACCGAGCTCATCGACATCGCGCTTGCCGGCGACATCAAGCCCCAGGGCGACGCCACGATGACGATCACGCGCCCCGATGGCTCGACGCAGCAGGTGGCGCTCACACTGCGCATAGACACCGCCATCGAGGTGGACTACTACCACCACGGCGGCATCCTGCCTTTTGTACTCAGGCAGCTTCTCGCTGCCTGAGCACGCAGGCAAGCCTGCTGCCATGTTGATTGCCGCGCGACCGCACGTCGAGGAGCTGCTCCGGCTGCGGGCGACCTGACCCGCAGGCGGCATTTAAGGAACTTCCCGGGGCGGTCGCCCTCCCCTCGGGAGGTTCGCGGCACAGGCCGCCCACGCCCGAATTGGAAAACAACATGGCAGGTCAAGACATCACTTTCGACGAAGTAGCCGCCGCGGCCCAGGGCCTGGCGAACGAGGGCAAGCCGGTGACGATGGACGGCCTGCGCGGCGCGCTGGGCGCGGCCCCCGCGCAGGCTCTCCACCAGCATCTGGCGGCCTGGCGCGACGCCCAGGCCCAGCCGGACCCGGCGCTGGACACGACGCCGCCGGCGGCCGTCACGGCAGCGCTGGGCAGCTGGGCGCGGCAGCTGGCCGAGGAAGCGGCCGGCCGCGTGCAGCAGCGCCTGGCACAGACGGAGACCGACCTGGCGGCGCTGCTGCAGGCCAACGGGCAGGCCGAGGCCCAGCGCGACGAGCTCGATGCCCGGCTGGCCCGGCTCACCGCCGAGCACGAGCAGGCGCTGGCGCGGCTGACGGTGGAGCTGCGCCACGCACGCGACATCGCGTCCAACGCGCTGGTCGGCAAGGCCAAGGACCACCTGGCCATCGAGGGCAAGGACGCCCAGCTGGCCGAGCTGCGCCAGCAGCTGGAGCGACATGTCGCGACGTCGGCGGCCGAGTCCGACGCGCGTCTGGCCGCCGAGATGGAGTTGGTGGGCGCCACCACGGCCCGCGACAACCTGGCCGCAGAAGTGGCGGAACTGCGCGCCCAGCTCGACGCCCGCCGGACGGCCTAGGCTGAATCGACATTCCAGGGCGACCAGGAAGGGATGAGGCGGTGCAAGTCAGCCCGCATGTCATGTCCAAGCCGTGACGAGCTGACTGACGCCCAATGGCAAGCCTGGAGGGCTCGCTGCCCGGCAAGGAGGCGGGCGATCCCGGGGCGTGGCGGCAGTGACGGTCGCAGCTTCGTCAGCCCAGTGCCAGGGGTGTTGCGCTCGGGTGCGCCGCAGCGGCCTGCCTGAGCGCTTCGGCAAGTACAAGGTCGCGCACAAGCGCTTTACCCGCTGGGCTGCGCCTGGGGTCTGGGCAGGGCGCTTGCAATGCCGGTCAATGATCGGGGCAACCACTACCGGCGCTTCTCGAGCATTGCTCAGTCCCTGACCAGGTCGAACTGCACTGGTGTCGCGTGCCTGGTCCGGAACATCAGTTCGCTGGTCCGTCCGTTGACACGGATCGCCAGGCCATCAACCGGGCTGGCGAGTTTCCAGCGCCCTCGCAATGTCACCACCGTGTCTATCGGCCGAGACGGCTGTTCCATCCAGGACAGGCCGTAGACGATTCGTTCGCGGCGCGCGCCCGAGGCGTCGTACTGCTCCGGATCCCTGCCCTGATAGAGGTTCAGGTCGGGGTTCACGAACGATCCCGACAGCTTGTCCTTTTCCCCGCGCAGCATCAGCATCGCGGGGCTGGACACCGCCTGCAACAGCCCCCCGCTCTCCACGGCCCCCGGCTCGAACAAGGCATAGGCGATGAGCCCCGTGGCGCGGTCATGAACGATGTGCGCGCGACGCGAGCGGGCAATGACGGCATACGCAGCCTTGGCCGTGCCCAACTCGCTGCACATCTTGCGGCCGGTGTCGCCGGGCATGCCGACGAATGTTGCGTACTCGTAGCCGGCGTTGGCAGGTGCAACGCCGTGGTCGATCACCAGGCTGGCGAAATCTCCGCGCGTGGCAGTGCTGCCCGTCTCGTCCACCGATGCCTGTGTGCCGCGCTTGAATGCCACCGTCTGGCCCGGCGCCAGGCACCAGCCGTTGCCACGCTCGTCGCGAGCAAAGCGCGAGCCATCCAGGCGCAAACGCGTCTCGTTGGCGCTCCAAGGCGCGCCAACGCCGTCCATGCCTGCGCTTTCTTCGCCCGGCAGCAGCCGGTCCTGGAACAGAGTTGTCTGCACCGGAGACTGCCGATCGCTGGCGCTGATGCCTGAACCCAGGGCGACGATGCGCCCGTCGAACATGAAGACCGACTTGCGCGCAACCAGGTCGTCACCGTATTTCGGGTGACCTTGCAGCTTCATCGCAAACATTCCTTGCCAGCCGCGGAAATCGAGCCCGCCGGAATAGCTTTCTTCCGACAGGAGCATCTCCTCGACGCCGGCCGACGGCTCAACGTTCAGCACCTTGGCTTCGAGACGGGCCAGCGGCTGCTGGATCGCGGTGGTGCCAGGCCACCGATTCCAGTTCCAACCGTCCGCAGCAAATCCGCGCTTGGCCCCATCGGCGGGCATGATTTCAAGAGCACCATAGTTGATGGTGCGCCCGTAAAGGTTCTTCTTGTAGTACGACTCGTTGCCCGCCAGGTAGCGGCTGTAGCCGCGCGCGGCCGCCAGCCAGCCATCGCGCCGGTGCAGCGCCATCGACGAGTAGTTCATCGTCCAGCTGCCCTGCGGGTCGGCCTCGGGCTTGACACCCTTGGCAGCCAGTTCGCGCGCCAACTTTTGGTCGACTTCGGTCGGGCCCGAAGCCTTCTTTCCCGCCCAATCATCACGCACCAGCCGCAGATAGGCCGAAGCAAGTTCCGGGTCTGCGGCCCCCCTTGCCTGCGCCAATGAGCGAAACGGCGCGATCGCGATCGACTGGAAGCCGTCCGGGTGTCGGCCGGTCAGGCTCATTGGAATCAACCCGTCGCTGGAGTAAACGCGGGTGCGCAACACCGCGTCACGAATGCGCGCATAGGCCTGCTCGGTGATGGGGAATCGGCTCGCCTCCAGGTAGCGAACGACCGCTGTCACGCCCGTCAACCCGCCGTTGCCGTAGGCCACGTAGTGCTGGCCGTGATGGAAGACGCTTCCGTCAGGCTTGATCCCGCCGGCCAGCCCCTGCGACTTCAACGTCGAGGCCGACATCCATGCCGAGAGGTCGCCCAGCAAGGCGTCGCGTCGCGCAGCATCGGTATCCATCAGGATCGCGTACAGCGCAGGCTGGATCATCGTGTTCATCACATCGACGTTGAACTCGACGATCTCGGAAGTCGGCTCATAGACGCGGCCCAGGCCCGCGTAGTAGGCCAGCGCCTGCATGGTCTGGGCACGCTGCTCGCCCAGTTCGTCACGCATCAGGAACACCGCATCTGCCCAGTCGCGCAAGATGTAGCCCTGGTGATGCATCAGCCCCTGGCCGCTGCCGCGCACGAGGCCCTGGTCGGCCAGGTTCGAGTTCAGCTGCAGGAACAGGTCACGCAGCTTGTCGCGCGTGGCGCCGTCCTTGCCACGGCGGTAGGCCACGGCAAGCACCCGCATCGCGGCGCCGAATTCCTTCCAGGTGGCAGTGCTGGCGCGCAATGCAGCCATCGAGTTCTTGTCGACGCCGCTGGTGGTGTACATCTCCCACTGATGGGCGGTTTCTGCCAGCGCCTTGATCGCCCCGTTCGGCATCAGCACCTGACGCCTGGCGATCTCCAGCGCATCACCCGAACCGAGCTTGCCTTCAAGCAGCTCGCCGTCGATCAGCGCGCTGATGGGTTCAGTCGCCACAGGCTCCGGTGCTGCAACCGCTACGCGGCGAGCCTGCGCCTCCTGCAGCCAACGATCGAAGTGGATCAACGCAGTCCAGTGCCGGTTGGCTGAGCTGAGCGCGGTCTTGTTCAGGTACGGAAGCTGATAGTCGGCGGCCGGATGACGCATGTCGATCCGCATGTCCAGCCCGAGCTGGTCAATCCAGGCGGTGCCGCTTGCCGCGCCGACCGGGGGCGTGATCGTCAAGCGGTCCATGCCCACCAGCGGCTGGCCTTCCATGTCCATCTCGAACGAAACGACCGCAGCGCGCCAGCCCGTGAAGTTCGCGTTCATCACGAACGACGAAGCCGCCTGCTCACCCTTGTGGAACTGGAAGCGATATTGCCCTTCGAAAGGCCTCGAGCTGTAGATCCACACCGTGATGCCATCACGCCGCTGATCGGCGCCGTTGGCAACGAAGGGACGAAATGCGAACGGGTGCCGGATGACGAGGCTGTCGCCCTCACGCCAGTCCCACTTCAGCGAGTGGCTGCCGTCCTTGACGTGCTCGCCGGACACGCTGAGCTGCCCTTTCAGCGTCGAGAACCCTGCCGGAACGCCGTCTTCGAAACGCTCCAGCCGTGCTGGAGTGCGGTCGTCGGCGTGGGCCGTCGGATTGGCCGCCAGCAGAGGTTCGCTCAGCAGCATTGCTGCCAGCAGCAACGAAATTCTTGACACGAAATCACCGGTGGTATTTGTCATCGTGTGTCTGGGAGAGCCTTGGGTGGGAGTGGCGACCGTCCGGGAGACCCCTGGGTCTGCATCGGTGACGAATGCCGCAAGGCGCGGGCCTTGGCACAAGTCGGTGCCTGGAACGGGCCGGACGCAACCCCTCGGCCGGCGGTCGGTACAAAAAGGGCCCCTGTTGGAAAATCAGGGGCCGCAAGGTCTGCCCAATCGTGCCTTCAAGGTGCACTGACCAGGGCCGGACCAGGAGACTATTTACCGACTGCGATTGGCTGGGCGCCGAATCAGCGCTCCGGGCCCTGCGCGGCGTTCATCCGGAACGCTCTGACCGACCGCGAAGTCGTATCGAACTCGGCCGGCCGCCAGGGATCGCCGGTCTTTTCCAGCCAGGGCAGCAGTTCCCGCTCGATCAGTTCCTTCACGAGGGCCGGATGCTGTGCCGCAACGTCGCGCTTCTGCAGCGGATCAGCGACGTTGTCGAAGAGTGTGTAGCGCAGGGCCTGCCTGTCGGCTCGCTGGATCACAAGCGTGTGGCTTTCCGTTCTGACCCCTCGCTTGCCGAACGACTGGGCGCCGTAGGGGACGGAGAGATAGAGCTGCGAGCTGGCGGCAGCGCCATTCCCCGTCTGCACCCTGGCTGACCAGTCGGAACCTTCCACCGTTGCCGGAATCTTGTCGGCCAGGCCGAGCAGCCCCAGCACGGTGGGATACAGGTCGGGCAGCGACATCAGCGACGCATCCGTGCCGGCAACGATCCGGCCGGGGAGGCGGAACATCATCGGAATCCGCATGGATTCTTCGAAGGGATTGTTCTTGGTGGGCTCGCCGTGGGCGCCCAGGCAGCAACCGTGATCGGAGAAGAACACCACCAAGGTGTCGTCGCGCAGGCCACATTCGTCGAGGGCATCGAGGATGCGCCCGAACTGCTCGTCTACACCGCTGACCATGGCGAAGTAGGACTTGGCGTGCTCCGGGCCGTAGCCCTCCTCGTACTTCTTGGCCCAGTCGACGGTCTCGCGCCGATTGAGGTCGCGGCTGCTCATGCCCTCGTACCGGGCCAGGTACTTCTTCGGCACCTGGTCGTAGGGCGAGTGGGGCGGGTTCATCGACACCACCAGCGCAAAGGGCTTGGCGGGGTCGCGCAGCTTGCCGCCCTCGTTGCGCAGGTACTGGATGGCGACGTCGGCCTCGTGCTCAGGCCCCCATTGCCTGACATGGATGGGATGGTCGCGGTCACCGCTGTTCGTCCAGTACATGGGCGTCAGGTGCAGGTCGTAGGTTCCGTAGGCATGCCAGAAATCGAAGCCATGCCGGCGCTCCGGCGGCGTCCATTCGTTCCACTTCGTACCGTTGACGGGGTTGTTGTAGCTGGGAACGTAGGGCTCGTGCGGCGCGTCCAGATGCCACTTGCCGACGTAGCCGAGGGCATAGCCCTGGGCCTTCAGCACATCCGACCAGCAGATCGCATGCCGGGAAAGGTCAATGCCGACCAGTGCCCCGTAGTCATGGCAGTTGCCGGTCATCCCGTTCCGTATCGGGTACTGGCCAGTCATGATCATGCCGCGTGCCGGCGTGCAGAGCGGGTAGTTGGAGACGGCCTGCGTCATCACGCGCGACTCCCGGGCGAACAGGTCGACACGGGGCGTCAGCACCGGATCCGCGCGCATGAAACCCTGGGCCTGGGCACGCATCTCGTCCGGGAACACCAGCAGCAGATTCAGCGGCTTGGCGGCAGGCCCTGCTGTCGAGCAGGACGCCGCGGCCGCGGCCTGGGACGCCTTGCCGGACAACAGCAGGCCGCCGCCGGTAGCCACCTGCTTGACGAAGTTGCGACGAGAACTGGACATGGATTCTCCGAAGAATAGGGCGCAAGCGCAGCGCTCAGGGCTTGGACATTGCCGCGGGAAGGATGAACTCGGCCGCGAAGCTCGCACCGGCCGCTCCGGCGGTATTCACGCGCAGACGCAGCTTCGGCGCGGTTGCCAGGACCGTCACTCCGGCGTCCATCTGCCCGACCGATATCACCGGCTGCTCGAGCGTCAACTCCAGGGCAGCCTCTCTTTGCGTCGGCTCGGCCACGACCACTTTCATCCGATCACCGCTGCGCTGGATAAGCAGCGCCACCGGCTTCGAACTCGACACATAGGGCTTGCCATCCTTGGCCGCACTGCCCGCCGTCCAAAGATTGGCCGCATAGACACCCGCGCTCGGCACCTGAACCACCGCAGCCTGTTCATCATTGGCTTCGATGCGCAGCCCGGGCTCGGCGGCTGCAGCTCGCGTTTCGGCCTCACCGGCCCTGGGCAGCAGCAGGTAGGCGTACGCCGGGCTGCCATGCGGGATGGCCAGCACTTGGTAGCTGCCTTTCAGGTCTTGCTTGCTGGCGTAGGCATGCAGATCGTGCCAAGTGCCGTGGCGTTCGCTCCGCTCGGTCACGAGGTCGGTGCCCAGCGGGAAGACATAGCCGATGCTGCTGCCAGCCTTGTCGTCCTGCAGATGGGCCCAGTGCACATCGCTGCGCCTGCCGTTGGGCAGATCCTGGCCGTCGACCAGCAATCGGGCGCCGGACGCATCGGACAGCCGGCGGTTCTCGACGATAGTCTCGGCCGCAACCGCCCCCGGCGCGATGCCTGAGCCCAGCGCGAGGATGCGGTCACCGAGCAGGAACCAGGCCTTGCGCCCCCTCAGGGGCGAGCCGGTCACCTCGCGCATCGAGAAGGCCATTCCCAGAGCCGCCCACCTCCCCAGCGCGACACCGCCAACCCAGGCTTCGGGATTGGCATATTGCCTCCAGGCTTCGGGCCGACCTGCACCCGACCGGTCAGTGGTGGTGCCGGGCAGGCGCAGGATGTCCACTGTGGGCCAGTAGCTGTCAGCGAACTGCGCCACGTCGGCGTCGTAAAGCGCCAGCCTGCCCATGCCGGTCCACCAGCCTTTGAGGTTCTCGCCGTTGCCCATTTCAAAGGCACCCGTGCGCGGCGACGTCAGGCTGAGCACGGCGGCAAAGCCGCTCCCTCGCAGCACGGCGCGGTCCATGGCGGGGTAGATCCGTGCACCCGGAGCTTCCATGACGGGCTGGACGCTCGAGTCGGCGGCAATGGCCTTGAGCAGGCTCAGCTCATGCAAAGGCACGTTGGCGCCACCGCCCTCACCTGACAGTGAGGCCACAAGGTTGCGATCCTGCGCCATCCATCCCTTGATGGCGCTGCGCAGCGCGGCTGCGTCTGCAGGCGGCGCCTGCTCGGCCAGCGAAGCCAACGCGCCGATGACGGCGCGACCAGCGCTGCGGTCGGTATGGCTCGGCTGGCTGAGCTTGCGGCCGCGAAATGCGTCAGGCATTGCGGCATCGATCAGCAGCGGCGCGAAGCTCTCCCGCGCAAACGCGTAGACATTGGCAACGCGCGGATCGGTGACGGGCCAGAAGGAGCCGTGCAACAGGTACAGCAGCCGCGCATAGTCCTCAAGGGCCACCACACCGTAACTGCCGGCATAGGCGAAATAGTGGTGCTGGATGAACGAGCCGTCGCGGTAGAAGCCGTCGTCCGTGGTCACGTAGTCCAGCGAACCACTGATGGCGTCGCGGCCGGACGCGATACGAGCGCCGTCCTGGCCCAGCATGCCGCTGAGGATGGCCACCAGCGACTTGTCGAGCAAGTTGGCACCGGTCTCATGGACAAGCGTCCCGTCTGCACGAGTCTTTGTCCGAGGATCCGGGACATACCAGTTGATGGCGTCCAGGCAGCGTTGGCGCAGATCCGCAGGCACGGCGTCTCCCGCCAGTGTCAGGAGATCGAGCAGGTGCAAGGGCGTGCCGATCTGCCAGTGCCACCAGTTGCCCCACTCGCGACGGCCGGCGGTGTATTGCTCACGTACCAGCCAGTCCAGGCCGGCAGAGATGCCCGCGGCCAGGCGGACGTCTCGATAGGTCGGCGATCCGGGCGTGCCATAGGCCTGCGCCATCGCCAGCAGGCGCACGGCATTGCTGGTCACCAATGCCGACGCTGCCAGCGTGTCGGGGTTCTTGAAGTCGCCGATGTCGTCCCACAGCGCCTTGGCGCCGGGCTCACGGTGCATCTGCTGCAATGCTCGCAGCGCCGCGTCGGACTGGCTGCGCAGTCGGCTCGCCACCTGAGGCTCCCGGCGGTCCAGCGATGCCGGGCCAACCAGCTTCTGCAGCCAGCGCTGGCGCAGCGCATTGAATGCCTCGGCGGTTGCTGCCCTGGCGGCCACCTGCGTCGTCGAAGCCTCGGCCGTCGTCAGTTGCGCGGCCGGACATGCCGCGGTCAGCGCGGCGAGCAATGCCAGCAAAGCACGGCTCGCCGCGAGGGATGAGATGGCTTTCATGCAGGCGCCCTCGCGGTGATCTCAGGTTGGGTCGGACACGACATCTGCAGGATCTTCCGCCCCTCCACCCACACGCTCTGAACGTTGAGCTCAGCATCGAGCGAGACCACGTCGGACCAGGCGCCAACCTCTATGCGGCCTCGATCCGCGAGGCCAAGGTATTCAGCGGGAAACCGTGACAAGCGGTTGGACGCGTCGGCCAGGTCCAACCCCAGGGAGACGAAGTTCCTCAGCGCCTGGTCCATGGTCAGCGCACTTCCCGCCAACGAGTCGCCGAGTACGAGGCGAACGCAACCCATGCACTTGAACACGCGCTGGGTGCCCAGCGTGTATTCGCCATCGGGCATGCCCGTGGCTGGCGTGGCGTCGGTGATGCCGTAAGCCTTGGGGATGGCACGCAGAGCAGCCAGGATGGCGCCCGGCTGCACGTGCTGCAGATCCGGGATGATTTCAGCGAACTCGGCATGAGCCAGTGCGGCACAGGCAATGCCGGGCTGACGATGCGACATCTCGGTCATGCCGTTGAACAAGTGGGTGAAGCTCGTCGCACCTGCCTGCAAGGCCTTCACGCCGTCATCGTAGCTGCCGGCCGTGTGACCGAGCTGCACGCGCATTCCCAGGGCGACCAGCTCCGGGATGAGCGCCAGGTGGCCTTCAATCTCGGGCGCAAGCGTCAGCGCGAGGATTGGCGCTATCGCTTGCCACCGCCGGATGCGCTCCATATCGCCGCGCATGACCTGCGGCGGCTGGGCACCCAGGCGTTGCTCGCTGATGAACGGGCCTTCCAGGTGCACGCCCAGGATCCGGGCGCCATCCGGCGCAAGGGCGTCCATGCCGCGACGCACGCCGCGCAGTGCGCGCTCGATGTCGGCCTCGCAGGCCGTCATGGTGGTGGCGAGCATGGTGGTGGTGCCGTGCCGGGCATGGAAGCGGGCAACCTCGAGCGCCGCATCGCCGCCCTGCATCACATCCCGCCCCACGGCGCCATGCACGTGCAGGTCGATGAAGCCTGGCAGCACGAGGGGCAGTTCGGCCGGATCGAAGCCCGCCAGCTCGGAATCCGACAGCTCGCGGATCGACTCGATGCGCTGCGCCATGCTCACCTCGGCAAGCCGCCAGCCCTCAGCCGTCAGCACGCGTCCTCGCACCCTGTTCAACATGCGCGGGTGTCCTCTGACTGAAGCAGGCTCAGGGCCAGCACGGCCGCGCCGCGGGTGCCGCCGGCGTCGCCGAAGACCGGCGGCAGAATGGGCGGCGAATCCATGCCGCGCACCAGGTGGCGCGTCACCTGGCCTGGCAATTCCTCATACAGATGGCTCAACTTCGACAGCCCCCCGCCGAGCACGATAGCGTCGGGATCCAGGTGCAGCACCAGGCTGGCCAGGCTGCTCGCCAGGACGTCCAGATGCACCACCAGCGCCTGCCGCGCCGTCGCATCGCCGGCAGAGGCTCGAGCCATGATGCCCCGCCCGTCCAACTGCTCGCCGCTCAGATGCGTGTGGATCGCTTGCAGCCCTGAGCCCGACACATAGCGTTCCAGGCAGCCACGCAGCCCGCAAGCACAGTCGAAGATGGGCAGGCGATGCCGCTCCAGGACGGCGGCGGAGATGGGCGTGTGCCCGGTTTCGCCCAGCGCGCCATTGCGGCCCTTCAGCAGCCGGCCGTTCACGCAGTAGCCGCCCGCGGCACCCGTGCCGATGACCAACCCGAACATGGAGTCGAAACGCGCCGCCGCGCCGCCATGCGCCTCGGACAGCGCGAAGCAGTGGCAGTCGTTCGCAACGTTGACGGGCCGCTTCAGGCTCGCCTCAAGCATGCTGGGAACCCGTTGCCCGCGGAGCGCCGGGATGTTGGCGCTGACATGGCAGCCGGTCTTCGGATCGACGAAGCCCGGAATGCCGACCCCGACCGCCATTGCTGCCCCCAGCCGATCATCTGCCTCCTCGACCAGGCCGGCAACGGCCTCGATGAACGCCAGGATGCCTTGGGTCGGCGTGTCGATGCGGCGCCGATGCAGTGGCTGCAGAGCCTCGTCATAGCTGACAAGCTCGATCTTCGTGCCGCCAACGTCGATGCCGTGAATGATCCGGGTCATGCTCGGTAGCCGTCAGTGGACGGGGTGGATGATGACGCCCTGGACGACGCGGTTGACCGTGCCGGAGACGCTGGGGCTGTCGGGCTTGAGGCCCAGCGCCAGCGACTGCTGCAGCGCGAACCATTGCGCGAACAGGATGTACAGCGGCGCCAGCTCGACGTCCGTCAGGCCTTGTGCGTCGGCCAGGTCCAGGGTATCGCCGTCCGCCTTCAGGTCATCGCCCAGCATGCCGATGGCCAGCACTTTGCCGGCGCGGCCGTCGGCGCGCAGCTCGCGCAGCAGGTCGAGGTCGTACTTGCGGGTGTAGGTATCGGACGACAGGAAGATGACGACCAGCGTCGAGCCATTGATGATGGTCTTGGGACCGTGGCGGAAGCCCAGCGGCGAGTCGAAGAGGCTGACGATGCGGCCGTCGCTCAGCTCCAGCAGCTTGAGCGCAGCTTCGCGTGCCAGGCCCTTGAGTTCGTTGGAACCGAGATAGACGACACGGTCGAAGTGGCCAACCCACTGCGCGCATTGCTGCGGCACCTGCGGCATCAGGCGACGCGCGGCAGCCACCAGCACGTCGGCACGCTCCGCGACGCCGAAGCACCAAGCCGCCACCAGCAACATGGTGGTGAAGCTGGAGGTCATGGCGAAGCTGCGGTCGTGGGTGGCATCGGGCAGCACCACGGCGCGGCACGTGGCCTCGTCGCGCCGGGCCATCTCGCGCGCCAGCTCACCATCGGCGTTGCAGGTGATGACCAGTTGCCGGCAGTCCTTGACGAAGCGGTCGGCAAGCTGCACGGCAGCCACGCTCTCCGGGCTGTTACCGGAGCGGGCGAAGGATACGAGCAGCGTCGGCACGTCCTCGGCCAGGCACAGTCCGGGGCCGCTGACGATGTCGGTGGTGGCGATGGCCTCGACGCGCAAGCCGGTGGCGGCACCGATGGCCGGCGCCAGGCATTCGCCAATGAAGGCGGACGTGCCTGCGCCGGTCAGGACGATGCGCAGATTGGGCGTGGCGAGTTGGGCTTCGATGAAGCGGCGCATGCCGACGTTGTCGCCCAGCGCCTGCAACGCCTCGGCCCACACGGCCGGCTGCTGCATGATCTCGCGCACGGTCCAACGGGCGCCGCGCTGTTCGAGCTCGGCATCGGTCATGTCAAGAAGCGGCATGGTCTGCTCCCTCAATTCAGGTTCATGGGGTTGCATGCGAGGGCGTACTGCTGAAGCACGCGATGCACGCTCGAATCGAGCAAGGCCGCCGCGCTGTTCTTCAGTCGTCCTGCACGGATCTGCTCGTATTGCCAGGGCATGCACTGGCTGATCAAGGTCATGGGGATGCCCGAGGGCGAGGCGCGTTCCAGCCTGTCCAGCAGGCGACGGGCGGCTTCGACCACACGCGGGTGACTCCAGTAGTACCGAATGCGGTCGCTGAGGCTGTACTGCAGGTCCAGCCGGAGGCGGTCAGTTGCCTGGTAGTACTTCTTCCAGTGGACGGGCTGCTCCTGCATCACCGAGAGCACCGTCTGCCTCAGGTCGGGAAATTCGTCAGGCCCCAGCCACTCCCGCTCGATGTCGACGAGAGACCAGAGCGCCTCGCGCAGCGCGAAGGTCAGGCCGGGGCCGACCTTCAGGATCGCAAAGTGGTCGCGGACGAGGGCCGAGAGCGCGCCGGGGGTCTGGTAATCGGTCGAGTGCGCCTCGTACACCAGTCCCGGATGGTCCGCGATGGCGGCGCTCAGCTCGCGCGCCAGATCGGGGCGGTAGTCGATCACCTTGTCATGATCGAACTCCACGCCAGGCTGCACCACCAGGCCGATCACTCGTGCCCAGGCTGCGCCCGCGCCGGCTGCGGCGAAAGCCTCCTGGTGCACGGCCAGCGTGCGCTGCGCAGCCGCCGGTCGGGTCACGGCGAGGCTGTCGAGTTCTTCGTGGGCGCCGCCGGGAACGGGAACTTCGGTACCCACCACATAGACCGGCGCCTCGCCACCGACGCGAGCCCAGGCCGTTTCGGCCACGTGGGCCAGCCGCGCCGCGCGCGCGGCCACCACCTCATCGCTCAGCACGGCCGGGTCTCCGGCGCAGGGCATGGAGCAGTCCAGGTGGATCTTCCGGAAACCGGCTTCGACGTACTGGGCGATCAGCACTTCCGAGCGGGCCATGGCCTCGTCCGGCGTTTCAGCCTGCCAGCAGTTGGGACCCAGGTGATCGCCGCCGAGGATGAGCCGCTCGCGGGGCAGGCCCACCTCGTCGGACAGGCGATACACGAAGTCGCGGAAGTCTGCGGGCCGCATGCCGGTGTAGCCGCCGAACTGGTTCACCTGGTTTGATGTGGATTCGATCAACAGCGGCTGGGTGCCCGTCTGGGCATGCGTCATCGCGGCGCGCAGCACGTCCGGGTGAGCCGAGCACACCGAAACGATGCCAACAGTGGCGCCGCGACGGTGGCGATTGACGAAATCGAGCAAGGCTTTCATGAAGTCAACGTGAGGAAGGGAGAGCGCCTGTCGGGCATGAGAAGCCCGGTCGGAAAAGGTGGATCGCTGGCCGCGGGCGTGGACGGGATCCCAATCAGTGGCTGCCAGCAGCCCCCGAAAGGCCGCCAACACCCGAGGCCAGCCCAGCTTCAGAACTTCTGCGTGTACTCGATGTAGCCGTACCGATCGGGGACACCGAAGGCGGGGTTGAAGCTGCGGTCCGAGTTGACGACGAATGGCGGCTGCTTGTTGAAGACGTTGTTGACGCCAAGCTTGACCCGGCTCTGCGACGTCGGCTGGTAGAAGACGCTGAGGTCGTGAAGCGTGTACGCCGGAATGCGGTTGGCGCTGCCGCCCGCCAGGAAGGGCAGGTACTTGGCGGTGGCGGGGTTGTTCGGATCCGTCTGGGACTGCACCGGGCCAAGGTCATTGCACAGACCCACGACGCTCGTGCCGGTCAGCTTGCAGTTCTCGGTCTGACTCGAGAAGTAGCGCGCACCCCAGCGGGCACCCCAGGCCCCGCGGCTCCAGTTCAGGTTGAGGTTGGACCGCAGGCGATAGTGCGCGCCGGAGGACAGGGTGCCGCTGGTCAGAACGCCGACCTTGTTGACAGGCGTTGTCGGGGTATCGATGACCTTCGTGAGGATGGCGTTGGTCATATCGAAGCTGAACTTGCCGAAGCTCGTGGCCTTCGGGGCGTAGCGCCAGTTGAGATCGAAGCCCTTGAAGCGCTCGCCGCCCGGGCCGTTGAGCGCACCGACGCGGACGAAGGTGATCGCACCACCGGCGTCACGCTGCATCCAGCCGTCCGGGCACATCCGAGGGTCTCCGGGGTTGGACAGGCAGTTGAGCGCCATCTGGTTCATGTTCGGCTTGACGATGCTGTCGCGGAAGACGACATCCCAGTAGTCGAGGGTGAACTCCAACCCAGGCACGTAGTGGGGGCTGTACACGAAGCCGATGGTGCGGAAGATGTCTCGCTCGGGGCCCAGTTGCGGGTTGGCCGTGTTCAATTGCGTCGTCGGAGCCGCGAGTCGCGTGTCATAGCCACCTGCGGGAACGCCGGCGGCGCGGCACTGCGCCTGTTGCTCGGGTGTGAGCTGTGCGTAGCGGTTGGAGGCAATGGTGCCGTTGGTGTTGGTGGTGAACGAACAGGGGTCGGTCACGACGACCGTGGAGGTCACGGTGTTCTGGATGATGCCGGAGAGGTCCAGGCGATAACCCGTGCTGAAGCTGCCGCGCAACGCCAGGTCGTCGATGACCTTCCACTTCAGACCGAACTTCTTGTTGTTGACGTTGATGCCGCCGCCGTAAGACGATTGACGGCCGGCCACGCTGAGATCCAGCTTCTGGACGCCAGGCAGCCCCTTCAGCAGTGGCACGTAGAACTCGCCGAAGACGTCGGTCGAGCCATAGCCGCCACCGGTGATGCCACGCGTTCGCGACAGCGCATCGTTGTTGTCGAAGGCGATGAATCGCCCCGTATCACCCCACACGGTATGGCGCTCGATGCCCCCCGCGAATCCCAGCGGGCCAGCCGGCAGCTTGACCAGGTCGGGGGAGCTGATCTGGGCGAAGTAGTCGTGGTCGTAGAAGTTGTTCGTCCAGCCGACATCCTTGGGATCCAGCTGGGCGTACTTCAGCATTTCCGGCGTGATCGTGCCGCTGCCGAGCAGGTTCATGGGCACGCAGCCTGCAATCACATTGCCCGGCGTGCCGCAGACGATGTTGCCGTTGGCGTCCTTGAAGGACGGGCCCAAGGCGTTCGTCAGCCGGCTGATGCTGAAGTCGTTGTTGAGATGGGTCACCTGGTGGGTCGAGCCATGCACGGCGCCGACTTCCCAGTCGAAGCTGCGACCCCACAGATCGAAGTCGCCCGACAGCGTCGGCGAAATGGCGCGGGTCTTGGTGTCGGCAGCTCGCTGCAGCGGGCCCGCTTCGACGGCCGCTCGCTGGACGCGCCCGACAGCGACGCCGAACGGGTTGTAGTAGCTCTGTGGCGAAATGAAGATGCCGGCTCCGCCCACCGAACCGCCGGCACCCAGGTTGAAGTCCTGCGGCGCGTCAGACGTCGCCGAGGCTTGCATGAATTGCCCTGTAACGCGGAGCTTGATGCGATCGGTGATCTGGTAGGACATGTCACCCACCACCGACTTTTGAGTTAGCGGCACGATCAGACTGCTGACGCCAACGTTGTTGTAGCTGTCGGACGGCTTATCGTAGACGCGCCAGCTCGTGCCGGTCTTGCCGGGGTCGTAGGTGAAGAAGTTGGTCTTGACGCCGTTAGGGTCGGCGAGAGTGCTTGCGACGCACCCGCCCGTGGGCAGAACCGCGCCCTTGCACAGCTTGAAGCTGCCAGCCGGCGTGAAGTCCGTGTAGTTGAAGCTACCCGAGCCGTAAGGCGCGCGCTGCCGCGTCAGCTCGTAATCACTGAAGTGGACGCCGTCGCCCTGGTTGTACTGGAACGACAGGAGGCCGGAGAAGCTCTCGGTCGTGTGGCCAACGGTCAGCTCGACGCTCTTCTGGGCGCCCTTGCCCTCCGAGTAGCTACCGTAATAGGCGCGGAGATTGGCGCCGCTGAACTTGTCCTTCAGCACGATGTTGATCAGACCGACCATGGCGTCCGCGCCGTAGAGGACCGATCCGCCATCCTTCAGCACGTCAATGCGCTCGACGGATGCCAGCGGGATGGAGCTGAGGTCGGCCGTGCCGTTGAGGTCGGAGCTGCCGACCCAGCGATGGCCGTTGACCAGCACCAGCGTGCGGCCGAAACCGATGCCGCGCAGGTTGGCGTAGGAGATCTGATCCGCCCCCGTCGTGCGGTTGCGGGCATCTCCCGAGATTGCCATCGACTGGAGAACCTCATCCAGCGTGGTGGCGCTGGTGGCCTCGATCTGCGCACGCGTGATCGTCTGGACCGGGACCGAGGACTCGGCGTCGACGCCCTTGATCTTCGAACCGGTGATCTCGACGCGCGTGAGCGACGCCTTCTGTGCCTCGCCAGCGGACGAGGCGCCCTCGGACTGAGCCTGTGCCATGCAGACCGGGACCGAAACGGCCAGGGCGACGGCGTATGCCAATGGACTCATCCGATGGCGTTGCGGAAATTGAACAACCTTCACTCTTGTCTCCTCTTAGGGTTTGGTCAATGCGATTGGGTTCGGTGGTTCATCTGAGTGGGAGCTGGTCGCGCCGGTGTGTGCCTACCAATGCCCCTTCCAGTCACGAGCCGCCCGGGCGAGCGCTTCGAGATAGAAGTAGTCGCCCCACAGAGAGGCTTCGTCGATGCCCTTGCCGTGCGGCTTGCTGTAGACGCCGTGCAGCAGCAGGGCGTTGGAGCCGGCGGTGGCGCCGTTGCAGTGCTGGGCCAGGCCGGCCAGGATGCGCAGCGCCTCCTGGCGGTAGTGCTCGCCCTCGCTCGCCGGGAGGTGTGAGGCCAGTTCGATCAGGCCGCACGCGGCGATGGCCGAGGCCGAGCTGTCCCAGGGTTCGCCGCTGCCGTCACCGTAGGCGAGGTCCCAGTAAGCGACGCCGTTGCCGGGCAGGCGGGCCAGGAAGTAGTCAGCTTGGCGACGCGCGACGGGGAGCAGGTCGAGGTCAGGCGCGAAACGGTGATTGAGCGCGAAGCCGTAGATGCCCCAGGCCTGGCCGCGCGCCCAGCAGGAGTCGTCCGCGGCGCCCTGGGCGGTGCTGCCGCGCAGCGGCGCGCCTGTGGCGACGTCGAAGTGGTAAGTATGGAAGCTCGATGCGTCCTCGCGCACCAGGAAATCGCGCGACTTCACAAGGTGGCTGCGCGCGGCTTCGCGGTAGGCCTCGTTGCCACTGGTGGCGCTTGCCCAGAAGAGCAAGGGCAGGTTCAGCAGGCAGTCGATGATGATGCGGCCGCGCTGCTCGGGATCGGTCAGGTCGCCCCAGGCCTGGATGATGCCGGCCTGCGGCCAATAGCGCTGCAGCAGCCAATCGGCCGCGGCCAGTGCAGCGTCGCGCGCCAGCGGGTCTGCCGTCAGCTTCCACGCGGCCACGCAGGAGGGCGTGTAGAGGAAGCCCATGTCGTGGTGGTCGACGTTGACGCGGTTGCTGATACGGGTGGCAAAGCTGCTCACGTGCTCGGCGGCAGAGGCCTTGCAGGCCGCGTCATCGGCGAGCTCGAAGGCAAGCCACAGCAGGCCCGTCCAGAAGCCGGTCGTCCAGCCGACGTTCGAGCCGGGCGCGAAGCCGTACAGGTCGCGCGCCAGATAGCGGTTGTCCTGCGTCCAGCCGTGAGGGAATCCTTCAGGAAACTCGTCGCGAAGGCGGCGCACCTGCGCCAGGGCTTGCGACAGGGGCACATCGAAGCTGGCGGCGGTGGTCGTTTCAGTGGTTGTTTGCATGATCATGAGGAAACGTTTCCATTCTTTTTCAAAGAAATCTCCCTTGCACGGGAGGTTCGAAGACCTACTTCCTATCAATACAGGGTAACGTTTCCATTTCGAGCCAAATAAATCGTGACGTAGTCAGCGCGCCAGCCATCCCCCGTCCACGGCGAGCGCCTGGCCATGCACATAGGCCGAGGCGTCGGACGCGAGAAAGACGGCCGCGCCCCCGAGGTCCTGCGCCCGCCCCCAACGGCCGGCGGGGATGCGCTCCAGGATCTGGCGGTGACGCACCTCGTCGGCCCGCAGCGCGGCGGGCTGGCGATTTACGGTGATAGCGACCTGCGCCCCTGCCTGCGCCAGCGCCACAGCAATCGCCTGGCCGATGCCGCTGGCGCCGCCGGTCACCAAAGCGGTGCGACCCGCCAGTGAAAAGAGTTGTGCTGCCATGGTGTCGGTTGCTTCCGTTGCAGAGTCAGCCCAGGACCGCTTCGGGCGAGGGACCGCAGGAGTCGCGGATGACGAGCGCGCTGGGCAATTCGATCGGCGCGTCGTCCACCCCATCTGCCGGCGACTGGCCACGGATGCGCTGCAGGATCAGCCGCACGGCCTGCTCGCCGATATCCGACAACGGCTGGCGCACGGTCGTGAGTCGGGGGTAGACATGGTTTGACGCCGGGCTGTCGTCGAAGCCGACGACCGAGACGTCCCCGGGGATCTGCAGACCCTTCTCCTTGAGCGCATCCATGGCGCCGATGGCCATGGCGTCGTTGGCGGCGAAGATGGCCGTCGGGCGCTTGGGCTGGGCCAGCAGTTGCTGCGCTGCCTCGAAGCCACCCGATTGCGTGAAGTCGCCCTGCACCACCAGGCTCTTGACGGGCCGGATGCCGGCCTGCTTCAGGGCGTCCTGGTAGCCGCGCTGGCGCTCCTGGCTCTGGCCGGTGTAGCTCGAGCCGGTGATGAAGGCAATACGGCTGTGGCCCAGCCCGATCAGATGCCCGACTGCGGCGCGCGAGCCTTCGTAGTTGTCGCCGCGCACGGTGGGGAGCCGGGTCTCGTTGCGCCAGTAGTTGATGAGCACCACCGGCACGCTGCTCGACTCGAACTCGGCCAGCAGGCCTTCCTGCGCAGTGGGCAGCACCAGCAGAATGCCCTCGCACAACCCGCCCAGCACACGGTTGATGTCCTGCTGCTTGGGCGCACCCAGCTCGGTGCTGGCGTTGTAGATGATGAGGTCCAGCCCTGCCTGCTTGGCGGCAAGGCTGACGGCACTGATGATCTCGTTGATCACACTGGACTGCAGGTTGCTGACCGCCAGGCCCAGCAAGTTGGGGCGCCCACCCTTGAGGATCTTTGCCGACAGATTGGGTGAATAGCCCAGCGCCTTCGCCGCCGCGACCACCTTCTTGCGCGTCTCGTCGGAGACGAAGCCCGTGCCGTTCAGCGCTCGCGACGCGGTCACCAGCGCAACGCCAGCCTGCTTGGCGACGTCGATCAGGGTGACGGAGTTCTTGGACATTCGCTTTCCTCTGCTGGCTTGCTGACGGGCGGGATTGTGTTGCCACCCGCACGGCTGCACGCCGCCCTTGGAGTTGCTGCGACACCGGAGCCAGTCTTGGAGCCTCCAGCCCCCGGCGTCTTTCGTTGACCAAATGATATGCGGATTTCAGGAAACGTTTCCCTATGTGTTTACCCTTGCATTCGGGAAGATAGAGCACTGCATGCTGCATTTCGCGAGCGAAACGCCCCCGTGAAATCCCGGTAACGATGACAAATAGGGAAACGTTACCCTATGCGAACCAGGTCCATACGGCGGCATGCTGCCAACGCCTGGCGCCACGGCGCAAAGCGCCAAGGACCGAAGAGCGATGCAGTCTCAAGCAGTACCCACGACACCACACTCCGCCGAGCCCGACAGTCCAAAGCTGTCGGCGCGCCGCTGGCACCAGGGCAGCCTGACCTATACCGCGGGCGGCCTGCTCGCACTTTTCGTCTTCCTGTTGATCGGCGACTTCGCCTGGAGCGTGAAGGAGCGCGCCGCGATTCCCGTCGCGCAGGTCCTGCTCAAACAGATGGAGGCGAGCAACCTGTTCGTCGCGCTGGTGGTCGGCTCGCTGCCCTGGGGCCTGAGCATGGTGCTTGCGCCCTTCATCGCGGTGCGCTCCGATCGTCATCGCGGTCGCTGGGGCCGACGCATCCCCTTCCTGCTGGCGCCCACGCCGCTGCTGATGCTGGGCCTGATCGGCATGGCCTTCGCTCCCGAGGGCGGCGCTTTCCTGCACGGGCTTCTGGGCAGCGCTTCACCGGGCCTGCGCACCTGCAAGCTGGCCTGGTTCAGCCTGATGTGGATCGCTTTCGAGGTCGGCTCGGTGATCGCGAATGCCGTCTTCGGCGGGCTGGTGGCCGACGTCGTGCCCAGCAAGTTGACGGGCCGCTTCTACGGCATGTTCCGCGCGGTCAGCCTCATGGCGGGCATCATCTTCACCTACCAGATCGTGGGTCAGGCCGAGCGCTACTACGCCGAGATCTTCATCGGCATCGCGCTCGTCTACGGCCTCGGCTTCGCGACGATGTGCTGGTTCGTGCGCGAAGGCGCCTATCCGCCGCCGCCGCAGACGCCCGAGCCCCGGGCCGGAGGCTCTGAATCGGAGATCCGCCGCTACATGCGTGAGTGCTTCAGCCACCGCTTCTACGTCGGCGTCTTCCTTGCAATGATGCTGGGGCTGATCTCCTTCAACCCCGTCAACAGCTTTGGTGTGTTCTATGCGAAGCAGATCGGTCTGGGGCTGGACGGCTACGGAAAGGCGCTGGCGCTGACCTATACCTGCTCGCTGCTGCTGGCCCTGCCCATCGGTTGGCTGGCCGACCGCCTGCACCCCTTGCGCGTCGGACTGGGCTGCATCTTGCTGTACGCGGCCGCCATGCTGCCGGCCGGCCTGCTGGTTCAGACGGCGGCGCAGTTCCAGGCCGCGTTCGTGCTGCACGGGGTGTTCTCGGGACTGTTCGTTACCGGCACAGCGGCCATCGGCCAGTACCTGTACCCGCAGGAACGGTTCGCGCAGTTCCAGTCGGCGGCCAATATCCTGGCCGCACTCGGCTACACGTTGGTGCCGCCACTGGTCGGCGCCTGGCTCGACCTGACCGGGCAGAACTACCGCCACACCTTCTTGGCTAGCGGCTTGCTGGCCGCGGCATCGGCGCTGATCTTCGCCTGGTTGCTGCGCCCCTTCAACGCCCTGGGCGGCACCAGGAACTACCAGGCTCCGGGCTGAAGACCGGCAGCTTCTCAGGCGCCCTCCTGAAGAAGCAATGCATCCGACTCACGCTGAACATGAGCCCCGCCCTCTTCTTTGCGGCGCACCGCGCCGCACGGGCTTCGGCCTGCCGCCTTTCCTGCTGGAAGCCCGCAGGGCGCGGGACGCAGGCGGCTGGAACGACAAGTCCTTCATCGACCGGATCGGGTGGATGAAGCAGCACTCGGTGCAGTCCACCCGAGGCAGCCGCCCCCACTGGGGAACACTGTCCGACCAGCCGGCGGCTGCTGACCAGCGCAACGACTCCGACATGGGCGCGGCGGTCATGCGCTGGCGCGAACCGGTGTTGCCCCAGGTGGACGGTGGCGCCCTGCCCTGCAAGTTGGATGGCAGCAGTGCCAACGACTTCCGCGGCGGGCCCAACTCCAGCTGATGACGCTGTTCCCCAACGCAGCGGGCGACGGCGTTCCCGGCTGCTCTTGAGACGCAGGCGCCGCATCCAGCGAATCGGCAGCCGCACCCGTTTCGAATACATCCCTTGAAAGTCAACGACATGGCCGCCCACATCACCTCGAGTCGACTATCCATCGCAAACCGCCTGCTGGCGTTCGTCATCATCACCGCGCTGCACGCGAACGCGTCAGCGCAGGCACCCATAACCGCGGCCGACGGATCGCAGGACAGGCAATACTGGGCTGCGACGCTCTACCGGATTGCGGCACCGGTGATCCTGAACCTGGCCGGCGGTAGCCTGAAGGCCAACATGCCGGTCGAGGTACCGCCCGGCCAAGGCGACGCGTTCTTCCGTCAGGTCACCCACCTGGAGGCAGTCGGCCGCACGATGGCAGGCGTTGCCCCCTGGCTGGCCCTGCCCGACGACGACACGGCCGAAGGCAAGCTGCGCAAACAACTGCGCGGCGCATTCCTGAAGGGCATCGCCAACGGCGTGAATCCCGCCCATCCGGACTACCTGAACTTCAGGACCGAGAAGCAGCCCATCGTCGATGCCGCGTACTTGGCGCAGGCCTTCATCCGGGCACCGAAAGCCTTGTGGGAGCCGCTGGACAAGACCACCCGGCAGCGGCTGATCGACGAGTTCAAGGCCTTACGCAGCCGGACCGGGGCCTACAACAACTGGCTGCTCTTCGCCGGCATCAACGAGGCCTTCCTGCTGTCGATCGGCGAGCAAGCCGATCCGGTGCGCATCGAGTTCGCCAAGCGGAAGATGGCCGAGTGGTATGTGGGCGACGGCTGGTACAGCGACGGTCCGAAGTTCAGCATGGACTACTACAACAGCTACGTCATGCATTCGATGCTGGTCGACTTCCTCGGCATCCTCGTCGCCCACCATATGGCAGACCCCGCCGAGCACCAAGCCGCCGTGCAGCGCCTGGTCCGGTATGCGGAGTTCACCGAGCGGTTGATCGCGCCGGATGGCAGCTATCCCGCGTTCGGGCGCTCGATCACCTATCGCACCGGAGCCTTCCAGGCCCTGGCCCATGCGGCCCTGATGGAGAAGCTGCCGCCCCACGTGGCGCCGGCGCAGGTGCGCGGCGCGCTCACCGCGGTGATGCGCCGCATGTTCGACGGCTGCGCCAACTTCGACGACAAGGGCTGGCTGGTGCTGGGCTTCTGCGGCCATCAGCCCGGTGTCGCCGACATCTACACCTCGACGGGAAGCCTGTACATGGCCACGCTCGGCTTCCTGGCGCTGGGCCTGCCTGCCGACAACCGTTTCTGGACCGACCCGCCGGCCGACTGGACCGCGCGCAAGGCCTGGACCGGCAAGCCGCTGCACAAGGACTACAAGGTCGAGTATTGACCCATCAGGGCCCTGAAGCCCGCCTTGCCTAGCACCGGATCCTTCAGCCCTTGCCATTGGACGTCGGCCAGCTCGTAGCGGCCTGGGGGTGACATGCGGAAAGGCTCCCCCTGCCCGCATCGTCCCATCCCTTCCCGGTCACCCTTGAATGTCGATTGAGCCTGGACCTACGCCGCCCCGTCGCATTCCCAATGCGCACGGGCCGGCGTACAGGCTAGGCTTGCGGCCGCTACGCCACCCGCCGCACCCATGCACCGTCTTCCCGGCCTCGACCTGTTGCGCAGCATCGCCATCGTCTGGGTGATGCTCTTCCACGCCTTCCTTGTCGGCGGCCTGGGGCCGGGCTTCGAGTGGCTCTCGCGTTTTGGCTGGGCCGGCGTGGACATCTTCTTCGTGCTCAGCGGCTTTCTCATCGGCTCGCAGCTGCTGAGCTCCCTCCGGCGCGGCGAGGCGCTGCGGCTGGGCGACTTCTACTGGCGCCGTGCCTGGCGCATCCTGCCGGCCTTCGCCGTCGTGCTGGCGGTCTACGTCGCCTTCCCGGTGCTGCGCGAGACGCCCAGCCTCGAAGCGTGGTGGCAGTTCGCCAGCTTCACGCTGAATCTCCTCATCGACTACGGCCGCAACCAGGCCTTCTCGCATGCCTGGTCCCTGTGCGTGGAAGAGCACTTCTATCTGTTCTTCCCGCTGCTGGCGTGGTGGTTTGCGCGCCGGCCGTCGGCTGCACGCCTGGCCGCGCTGTGCGTGGTGCTGGTGCTGGGCGGCATTGCCCTGCGCGCGGGCGTCTGGCTGCACGACAACGCCCTCCAGCCTTCGCGCAACTGGTTCATCGAGGACATCTACTACCCGACCTGGATGCGCCTGGACGGCCTGCTGGCGGGCGTCATGCTGGCGGCCCTGCGCGTCTACCGACCCGGGCTTTGGGCCAGGCTGCTGGCGCGCCCGACACCGCTGATGCTGGCGGGCCTGGCCACCGTCACCCTCGCCTTCTGGCTGTTTCGCGACCGCACCGGCCTGGCCGCCAACGCCATCGGCTGGCCGCTGCTGTCGCTGGGCCTGGGCCTGCTGGTGGCGTCCGCCTGTGCGCCCAGGGGTCGGCTGGGCCGCCGCGCGCTGCCAGGCGCGGGCTGGCTGGCCGGCATCTCCTACAGCCTCTACCTGAGCCACAAGATCGCGATGCACGCCGTCCACGCCTGGATCGCCCCCGCGCTGCCGCTGCAAGGGCCTGCGCTGTTCCCGGTCTACGCCGCCGCCATCCTTGCGGTGGGCGCCGCCCTGCACCACCTCGTCGAGCAGCCCGGGCTGCGGCTGCGCGACCGGCTGGCCCGTTCACCGCGGGCGGTCCCGGCCGGGAGCATGCCGGCATGACCTGCCCGCCGGGCACCGACGTCCATTTGCGCGACCTCGCGCGGTTGCGTCGCGTGCGCGACCGAATCGACCGCGAGTATGCGCAAGCGCTGGACGTCGACGCGCTGGCCCGCGGGGTGCACATGTCGGGCGGCCACCTGAGCCGGCAGTTCCGCCTGGCCTATGGCGAGTCGGTCTACAGCTATCTGATGACGCGTCGCATCGAGCGCGCGATGGCCTTGCTGCGCCGTGGCGACCTGAGCGTGACAGAGGTCTGCTTCACGGTCGGCTGCTCATCGCTGGGCAGCTTCAGCACGCGCTTCAGCGAACTGGTGGGCCAGTCACCCAGCGTCTACAAGCGCGAGCAGGCGCAGGCAACCCAGGGCATGCCGGCCTGCGTCGCGCGCCAGGTCACCAAACCGATCAGGAATCGAGAAGCGCCTGAATCGAGCGAAACATAGACTGCCCGTCATGGCTCAACGATCCGACGGAGACCCCGCCATGAACATCTGCATTCACGCCAGCTTCCTGCCCCAGACCGATCCCGAGGCGTCGCTCACCTTCTACCGAGACACCCTGGGCTTCGAGGTGCGCAACGACGTGGGCTACAACGGCCTGCGCTGGATCACCGTCGGCCCCAAGGGCCAGCCCGACACGTCCATCGTGCTGCACCCGCCGGCCGTCACGCCCGGCATCACCGAGGACGAGCGCCGCACCATCAGCGAGATGATGGCCAAGGGCACCTTCGGCATGCTCATCCTGTCCACGCTCAACCTCGACGAGACCTTTGCCAGGCTGCAGGCCCGGGACGCGGAGATCGTCGAGGAGCCAACGCTGCAACCCTATGGCGTGCGCGATTGCGCGGTGCGCGACCCCGCTGGCAACCTGCTCCGCATCCAGGAGCGTCGCTGAACGATGCGCCCCCCCGACCTCCACGACCGCATCCGCGTGCAGGGCGCGCGCGAGAACAACCTCAAGGACGTCAGCGTCGACATCCCCAAGCGGCGTATGACGGTGTTCACCGGCGTGTCGGGCTCGGGCAAGAGCTCCCTCGTCTTCAGCACTATCGCGGCCGAGTCTCAGCGCCTCATCAACGAAACCTACAGCGCATTCGTACAGGGCTTCATGCCCACGCTGGCGCGGCCCGAGGTCGATGTGCTTGAGGGCATCACGACGGCCATCATCGTGGACCAGGAGCGCCTGGGTGCCAACGCCCGCTCCACCGTCGGCACGGTTACGGACGCCAACGCCATGCTGCGCATCCTGTTCAGCCGCGTCGGCAAGCCCCACGTCGGCCCGCCCAGCGCCTTCGCCTTCAACGTGCCGTCGGTGCAGGCCACCGGCGTCATCACGGTGGACAAGGGCAGCGCCAGCCAGGCCGTCAAGCAGAGCTTCTCGCGCACCGGCGGCATGTGCCCGCGCTGCGAGGGCATGGGCGCGGTGTCGGATTTCGACCTGACCCAGTTGTTTGATGCCAGCAAGTCCCTCAATGAAGGCGCCATCACCATCCCGGGCTACAGCATGGAGGGCTGGTACGGCCGCATCTTCCGCGGCTGCGGCTTCTTCGACGCCGACAAACCCATCGCCAGGTTCACCAAGCGCGAGCTGCACGACCTGCTGCACAAGGAAGCGACCAAGATCAAGGTCGACGGCATCAACCTGACCTATGCCGGCCTGATCCCCTCCATCCAGAAGTCCTTCCTGTCCAAGGACGTGGATGCACTGCAGCCACATATCCGCGCCTTCGTCGACCGCGCCATCACCTTCCAGACCTGCCCCCAGTGCCAGGGCACGCGACTCAGCGAGACGGCGCGCTCCTGCAAGATCGCCAGGCTCAGCATCGCCGACGTCTGCGCGATGCAGATCAGCGACCTCGCCGACTGGGTGCGCGGCCTGAAGGAGCCCGGCGTCGCGCCGCTGCTGCAGGCGCTTGTGCATTCGCTGGACGCCTTCGCCGAGATCGGCCTGGGCTACCTGTCGCTGGACCGGCCCGCCGGCACGCTGTCTGGCGGCGAGGCACAGCGCGTGAAGATGATCCGCCACCTGGGCTCGGCGCTGACCGATGTGACCTACGTCTTCGACGAGCCGACCACCGGCCTGCACCCGCACGACATCCAGCGCATGAACCGCCTGCTGCTGCGGCTGCGCGACAAGGGCAACACCGTCCTCGTCGTCGAGCACAAGCCCGAGGTCATCGCGATCGCCGACCATGTCGTCGATCTCGGCCCCGGCGCCGGCGCCGCCGGAGGCGAGATCGTCTACGAGGGCACCGCCGCCGGCCTGCGCAAGAGCGGCACGTTGACCGGCCGGCACCTGGACGACCGCGCCCAGCTCAAGCCTGCGGTGCGCAAGGCCAAGGGCGCGCTCAAGGTGCGCGGCGCCGATGCGCATAACCTGCAAAAGGTCAGCGTCGACATTCCTCTGGGCGTGCTCTGCGTCGTCACTGGCGTGGCCGGCTCGGGCAAGAGCTCGCTGATCCACGGCTCGGTGTCCCGGCTCGACGGCGTCGTCACGATCGACCAGGCGGCCATCCGCGGCTCGCGGCGCAGCAACCCGGCCACCTACACGGGCCTGCTGGACCCGATACGCAGCGCCTTCGCCAAGGCCAACGGCGTCAAGCCCGCGCTGTTCAGCGCCAACTCCGAGGGCGCCTGCCCCACTTGCAATGGCGCCGGCCTGATCTTCACGGACTTGGGGCCCATGGCCACCGTGTCGACCGTCTGCGAGGACTGTGGCGGCAAGCGCTTCCAGGCCGCCGTGCTGGACTACAAGCTCGGTGGCCGCGACATCAGCGAAGTGCTGGCCATGTCCGTCGCCGAGGCCAGCGAGTTCTTGGGCGCGGGCCCGGCCAGGACGCCATCGGCACACGCCATCCTGCAGCGCCTGGCCGACGTGGGCCTGGGCTATCTCAGTCTGGGCCAGCCACTGACCACGTTGTCCGGCGGCGAACGCCAGCGCCTCAAGCTCGCGGCGCAACTGGCCGAGAAGGGCGACACCTACGTGCTCGACGAACCCACCGCTGGCCTGCACCTGGCCGACGTCGAGCAGTTGCTTGGCCTGCTGGACCGGCTCGTCGACGCGGGCAAGTCCGTCATCGTCATCGAGCACCACCAGGCCGTCATGGCCCACGCGGACTGGATCATCGACCTCGGCCCCGGCGCCGGCCACGAGGGCGGCCGCATCGTCTTCGAGGGTACGCCGGCCGCGCTGGTCAACGCGCGATCGACGCTGACCGGCCAGCACCTGGCCGACTACACGCTCAAGCCACGACCGGCACGCTGATCTCGAACCAGAACCTGCTGCCCTGGGCGAGCCGGCTCTCCAGACGGACCTCGCCGCCCATCATGCGCACCAGCTGACGGCTGATGGCCAGGCCGAGGCCAGTGCCGCCCACGCGCTGCTCGGCGCTGCCGGCCTGCTCGAAGGGCTCGAACAGGCGCACGGCCTGGTCCTCGGCGATGCCGACGCCGCTGTCCTGCACCTCGAAGCGCAGCAACGCATGACCCACCTCCGCGCCGGTTGAGGCCAGGGCCTGCACGCGCAGCGTCACGCCCCCCACATGCGTGAACTTGACGGCATTGCCCAGCAGGTTCAACAGCACCTGGTTGAGCCGCTTCTCGTCAGCCAACACGACGGCCGGCAGCTGCGGGCCGAGCTCCAGGTCCAGCGCGATGTGCTTGTCCTCGGCCATCACGCGCACGATGTCGACGACGGCCTGCAGGCGCGGCACCAGCTCCACGGGCGCGATGCGCAGCTCGGCCTTCCCGGCCTCGATGCGCGACAGATCCAGGATGTCAACGATCAGTGTCAGCAGGTGCTGGCCGCTGCTGTGGATGATGTCCAGGCCGCTGCGCTGCTTGGCTGTCAGTCCGCTGTCCATCTTCAGGATCTGGGCATAGCCCATGATGGCGTTCAGCGGCGTGCGCAGCTCGTGACTCATGCGCGCCAGGAACTGGCTCTTGGCGCGGCTGGCGATCTCGGCGCGCTCCTTGGCGTCGCTGAGCTCCAGCGTGCGCTCGCGCACCAGGTCCTCCAGGTGGTCCCGGTGGGCGCCCAGCTCGGCCTCGCGCTCCTGCAGCGCTGCGATCATGCGGTTGAAGCTGTGCGCCATCAGCGCAATATCGTGCGGCCCGCCGGCGGGTGCGCGGGCATCGCTCTCGCCATGCTCGACCCGCGCCATCGCGTCGGAAAGCGCCGCCAGCGGCCGCGTCAGGCGCAGTGCCAGATAGCGCACCGCAACCAGGAAGATCAACGAGAACAGCAGCGCCACGCCGAAATTGGTGACGAACAGCGAGGCCTGGGTTCGATGCAGCGTGGCCTTGCTCTGGACCACGCGCACATGGCCCAGCAGCTGGGCCGGGCTCAGCGTGACGTCGAACGGCGTGGGCTCGGGGCGGGTCCAGACCGGCGCAGAGAAGGCCCAGCTCTCCTCGGTCTCCTGGTCCAGCCAGGCCTCGCTGGCGGCCGGCGCCGGCGGGGCGCCCGCCGTGGGCAGGCGATCGCGCTCCGGCCCCAACGCCAGCAGCAGGTGACCGCGCGTGTCCCGTATCTCGATGGCCATGACGTCAGGAAAGGCCAGCGATGCGCGTACCGCCTCCTCGGCGTTGTCGGCCGCGGCATAGAGCAGCGCCAGCGAGCTGTTGGATGCGAGATTGGTGGCGACACGGCCGCCCTGCTCCATGAGCATGGCCCGCACCTCGCGGCCGCCCTGCCAGGCGTTGACCGCGGCCACCATCAGGGCCAGGCACAGCGCACCCAGCGCGACGCCTAGGCTCAGCTGGCGGCGGAACGAGGACTCGCGGGCATGGCGCGCGTACATCCGCAACGGCCAGGGCCAGCGCCGCGGCGTGGCGCCCGCGCCCGCGTCCGGCGGCAGAGCGGGCGTCGGGCTGCGGGGTGGCGTGTGGGAGTCGTTCACAGCGTCTCAACCGTTAGGGTAGACCAGATCGAATCCGGCCTGCGCGGCAGCCACGTCCAGCCCCAGATGCGCGGCGGTGCGGATATTGATGGCAGCCCGGGTGTCGCGCAGCGGCGCCACGCCGGCGGCCAGCGCCCGTGGGTTGCCCAGTAGGCGCTGCGCCGCGGCGGCCAGGCTGCGCCCGAGTTCGGTGTTGTCGGGGTAGAGCGAGAACAGTGCACCCCGCTTCACATGGGCCAGGTGGCTGGAGAACACGGCGATGGAGCGGTTCCAGCCGTCCTTCAGCACCATCGAAAGCACGATGTTGTCGTCCACGGTCGTGGGGTCCTGCGGCAGCCACAGCGCATCACGCGCCGGATCGGCCGTGGCCAGCAGCTGGGCATATAGGCGCAGCGCACCGGCCTGGTCGCCGGCCTCCTGGGCCAGCAGTTCCAGGCCTTCGGCGCGGGCGGCCTCGCGCGCAAGCCGCACCAACCAGCCGTTCAGCCGCGGGTCGTAGACCAGGTGCACGCGCCGCACGCCGGGCATCAGCCGTTTCAGACGCGCCAACAGGAGCGCCGGATCTGGCGCCAGCGTGTAGACGGGAAAAGCCCGCGCCTCGCTCTCCTGCACCGACACCACGCAGCCGACCAGCACCGCCAGCTCGCCTGCCAGCGCAGTCGCGATGCGCATACCGCCGCGGCCCAGGCCGATGAGCACCTTCGCGTCACGCCGCCGCAGGTCCTCGGCGACCTCGGCCGGCTTGGCACTGTTGCTCACCGCGACGCTGGCGACGCTACCGCGCAGCTTCTCCTCTATGCCTTCGATGATGGCCGTGAAGATCTGCTTGAAGGGCTCGCCGAGGTCAGGGTAGACGACGGCCACGCCGCGACCGGACTCGGCCGCCATCACGTCGCCGCCGGCCAGCGAGGCCACGCCACCCAGGGCCTGTCGCAGCAGTGCGCGGCGCGTGGCTTGCGGGGTTCGGCCGTGGGAGATCAAAGTGGTGTCGGGTCGATGCGACGCTGTGCGCGGAGTGGCGCATTATGCAGACGCCCCCTCCCTTCCTCGTTCCATGCGCAAAGTCGCGCGGGCGGAGTTCACGAACCTGGCGCACACCTGCGCCGAACGTCTCGGCGACGCCCCACTGACAGCACAATACACGCCCATCACTCTCCACCTCGGGGACGCAGCACATGAGATCTATCCTCGGCCTGGCGATTCTGGGAGGCGCCTGCTGGGCAACGATGCAGCCGGCAGCCTTCGCGCTGCCACCGACCGAAGAGGAAGAGCTGGCCCAGGTCTATGGCGACAAGACGACCGTCTCCATCGCCACAGGCGCACCGCAGGCGCTGCGCCGCGCGCCGGCCGTAGCCACGGTCATCACGGCGCAGGACATAGCGGCCATGGGCGCGGCCGACCTGGACGAAGTGCTGGAGACGGTGCCCGGTCTGCACGTGAGCCGCAGCAGCGGTGCCTACTCGCCGCTCTACCAGATCCGCGGCGTCGCAAGCGACTTCAACCCCCAGGTACTGATGCTGCAGAACGGCGTGCCGATGACGACGCTGTACGTCGGCAACCGTGGCCTCATCTGGGGTGGGCTGCCGGTGCAGAACATCGCGCGCATCGAGGTCATCCGCGGGCCAGGCTCGGCGCTCTACGGGGCCGACGCCTACGCGGGCGTCATCAACATCATCACCAAGGGGCCGCAGGACCTCCCCGACACAGAACTGGGCCTGCGCGCCGGCTCCTTTGGCAGCGTAGACACGTGGCTCCAGCACGGCGGCAGGCTGGGGCCGCTGGCGATGGCAGCCTTCCTGCGCACGGGCCGCAGCGACGGCTTCCGGGAGTCCATCGGCTCGGACGCACAGACCGCCATGGATGCATTGTTCGGCACCCATGCCAGCCTGGCGCCAGGGCCAGTCAACACCGGCTACCACGCCGTCGACGGCGGGTTAGAACTGGGCTTGGACAAATGGCGGCTGCATGCCGGCCTGAAGAGGCGTAGCGACATGGGCACAGGCGCGGGCATCGCCGGCGCCCTCGATCCCGTGGGCCGCATGGGTTCGCAGCGCGTGGAAGTGGACACGGGCGTCGGTGACGTCGACCTGGCGCCGGGCTGGCGGCTGAGCATGAGCGGCAGTTGGCTGCATTACACGCAGAAGCTGTCCGTGCCGGTCCAGTTGTTCCCGCGCGGGGCCTTCGGCGGCACGTTCCCGAACGGCGTGCTGGGCTCACCCAGCACTTGGGAGCGGCAGTTTCGCCTGTCCACCGCCGTCACCTACAGCGGCTGGGCCGGGCACCAGTGGCGCGTGGGCCTGGGCCGCGACGATCTCGACCTCTACCGCACGCGCGAGTTCAAGAACTTCGACGTCATCACCTCCGGCCCCCTCACGGGCCTGCCGGTCCCTCTACCTGGCGGCCAACTGATCGAGGCGCCAGTGGCGGACTCCTTCCTCGCCCCGCACCGCCGCCGCGTGCACTACGCCTATGTGCAGGACGAGTGGAGCTTCGCGCGCGACTGGACGCTGACTGCGGGCGTACGCCAGGACCGCTACTCCGACTTTGGCCGTACGACCAACCCGCGTGTCGCGCTTGTGTGGGACGCGAGCCTGGACCTCACCGTCAAGCTGCTCTACGGCAGCGCCTTCCGCGCACCATCGTTCAACGAGCAGTACGGCGTCAACCCGGTGGCCAGCGGCAACGCGGCCATCCAGCCCGAGACCATGCGCACTGTCGAGGCGGCCCTGCAATGGCATGCCTCGCGGGAACTGCAGCTCAACGTCAACGTCTTCCGCTACGCGATGGGAGACATTATCAAGACCACGTCCAACCCAGCACCCGCGCCCGGCGCCACGTTCCGCAATGCCGGCTCGCAGCGCGGCCAGGGTGGCGAGGTCGAATGGGTCTGGGACGCGCGGCGCAATCTGCGTCTCGCCGGCAGTTACGCCTACCAGCGCTCCATCGACGAGCTGCACCATACCGATGCCGGCTACGCGCCCCGCCACCACCTCAACGCGCGGCTGGACTGGGCGTTCGCGAACGCCTCGCAGTTCAGCGGGCGAATCAACCACGTGCGCTCGCGCCTGCGCGCCTTCGGCGACACCCGGCCGCCCACGCCCGACTACACGACGCTGGATCTGACACTCAGGACGCTGCTCGCGCGCACGGGCTGGGAGCTGTCCGTCACGCTGCTGAACGCCTTCGATGCAGACGCGCGCGAGCCCAGCCTGCCAAGCACCAACATCGCGGGCGACCTGCCCATGGCCGGGCGCTCGCTGGCGGCCCAGGCCAGCTACAAGTTCTAGACGCCCCAGCGCCGCTTGGCTGCGCCCTCGTATGCGATGTGCTCGCAGGACAGTGGGAACAAGGTGCCGGCCGGGCGCCCCGCGGCCTCGATGTAGCAGGGCGTCATGCCCGCCAGCAGCATGGGCAACTGGAAGTGGTGGAACTCGGTGACCGACAGTCCGAGGTCCGCCGCCAGCCCGGCCGTCAGGGCCGCGTAGTTCATCTTCAGCCGTGCGTCGCGCGCCACCAGCAGGCGCTCTACCTCATGAGCCAGTGCGAGGTGCGGGCCGCCATCCAACCCCTGCTCGCGCGCGATGTCCAGCAGCCAGGGCAGGCGCTCGTCGGTCGCGTGGATGGGGCGGCCGTAGCCGTAGATGCGCCGCTGCGCCAACTCCTGCGCCACGATGTCCACCAGTGCCTCGCCGGCCGTCACGCGGCGCTGCGCACCGCTGAGGAAGTCAATGGCGCGCACGCAGGGATGGCCACCATAGACCACCGCCTCGGACATGCCCAACGCCGCCGACATGCCGAGCCCCGGCGTGCTGCGCGTGCTGCCGGCAAGCGCCGCGACGCGGTTGTTCCACAGCCGCGCGTCCGGGTAGCTGGTGCAGACCCACATCGCGTGCAGCAGGCGCAGCTCGCGCGCGCCGAAGCGGCGGCCCGTGATGGACAGAAGGTAGAGCTCGACCCAGTCCGCATGCCGCAGGTCTTCGTGCAGGTTATGGCCCAGGAACACCGCCCGCGTGCCGACGAAGGCCTTGCCGGCGCGAGTGGCGAGGCAGTCGGCGCCATCGCGCAAACGTTGCGGGCCGTTCATGTGGCCACCTCGGCCAACGGATCGTTCAGCAGGTCCAACTCGAAGAACGGGAACTGCTTAGGCCCCAGCGCGCGCTGCTCCAGCGCATGCGCGGCGGCGCCGGGCAGGCGCAGCAGCAGGTAGAGCATCTCACCCTGCTCCGGTGTGAAGCCGAGGTCGGCCAGCGCGGCGGCGGCGACACCCGTCATGGCCAGCGGCGCCATGGCAGCGGCCTCCAGCGCGGGCCGCTGGCCAGCCAGCCAGGCCAGTCGCCGGCTCGCGGGACTGGCGGCCAGGTGGACCAGTGTCTGCAGCGCCAGCGCCGCCATGCGCTGCGCATGGGCGTCGAAGCCCGCCGGATGGTCGCCGTCCGGCCAGATACCGGCGACGGCCTCGCCGCGCTCCTGCAAGGCCAGGACCCATAGCGCCAGATCCGTCCCGCAGCGCTGCCAGAGCTGCATCGCGTGGAAGACTTCGCGCGCGCCGCCCTGTCGACCGGCCCCTACGGCAAGTGCGGCCATCAGGCTGGCGGCGGCCGTCGAGCCGCCGGTACCGGCGCACATGGCCGCATGCACGGATGGGTCGCGCGGCCCCGGATTGGCAAGCGCGAGCGCAAGGTCGTCCAGCAGCGCAGCCCCTGCCGGCGCTGGCGCCTCGCCGCGGAACAGCAGGAACAGCATTTCCACCCAGCGCGCCCGGCCCAGCATCTCGCCGTAGACGTCGTAGCCATGGCAGAGCGCGCTGCGCGTGGCGAAGGCGTTGTCGGGCTCGGCCTCCTCCCGCCAGATGCGCGTTCGCACGCGCTCGCGGGGCACCGTCATCGCGCCGTCCCCAGCGTCTTCATGCGCAGGTTCATCGGCGGTACCTCCTCGCCATCGATGCGCACGTCCAGCAGCGTCGGCCCGCGGCGCGACAGCAAGGCCGGGAAGTCAAGCGCCTCCAGGTCCTGCGCCGAACGCACGACATGGCCGGGGATGCCCATGGCCGCTGCCATCGCGGCGAAGTCGACCTTTGGCAGCTGGAAGCCGATGGGCTCGGCGCCGGCCAGGCGCTGGCCATGCTTGACCATGCCCAGCGCGCCGTCGTTCAGCACGACATAGAGCACCGGCAGACCCAGCTCGGCGGCCACGGTGATCTCCTGGCCGTTCATCAGGTAACTGCCGTCGCCCGTCAGGCAGACGACCGGGCAGCGGCTGTCCGCCATCGCGATGCCCACGGCAGAGCCTATGGCCCAGCCCATGGGGGCGAAATCCATCGTCACGCGCAGCCAGTTGGCGTTGCGCTGGCGCCTGTCCTGGCCGGCCGCCGGCCGGTCGCCGGCGGGCGCTCGGCGCCGGTCCTGCGGCGCTAGGTAGTGAACGGCCCAGGCGGCACTGTTGCCGGCGTCGGCGACGAAACGCGTCTGCGGCGGGCAGCGCTCGCCCAGCGTCGCCATCAAGCACTGCGGCTTCACCGGCGCGCCGTTGTCGCGCAAGGCCTGGGGGTGGTCGACCATGGCCTCGTAGGCCTGGCGGGCTACCTGCGGGTGCAGGAAGGGCAGCAACTGCGCATCCTGCACTTGGCGCGCGGGAGCCAACAGCGCGATCAGCTGCTCGCAGACCGACTTGATGTGGCCGCGCACATGCAGCCGCGCCATCGGCGAACGCATCAGGTTCTCGTCGCTGTCGTCCACATGGACGAGGCGGCTGTTCAGCAGCGCCGTGGACCAGCCGCCGCTGTTGAACTCGCCGAAGCCCGTGCCCAGCGCGATGACGAGGTCGGGTTCGTCGCGCAGCAGGGCCGCCGCACTGCCATGGCCGCCGAAACCGAACACGCCCCGATAGCGCGGGTGGCGCGGGTTGACGAGGCCCTTGCCGTCAGGCGTCGTGATGAAGTGGCCGTCGGTGCGCTGCACCAGCTGCATCAGCTCGCTGACGGCGTCGCCGCAGCCGTCGCCGATCAGCCAGACCGGCTGGCGGGCCGAGAACAGCAGACGCGCGAGCTCGCGCGCGGCCGGCAGGTCGACGAGGGCCGGCGCGCGGCGCAGCAGGCCGCCGAAGTCGGGCATCTCCAGGTCGTCGGGCAGCGGCTGGCGCAGGATGTCCACCGGGATGGACAGGTGGCTGGGGCCGCTGGGCGCGCGCTGGGCCTGCATCAGCGCGTTGAAAAGCTTGGTGGGCAGTTGCTCGGCATGCGAGACCAGCGAGTTGTAGCGCGTGCAGGGGCGGAACATCGCCATCGTGTTGATGCCCGTGCAGCTGGACTCCTGCAGCGCGCCCTTGCCGAAGTTCTTGATCGGCGGCTGACCGGTGATGACCAGCATGGGCACGTTGTTGTCGTAGGCGCAGGCCACGCCGGTGATCAGGTTGGTTGCGCCAGGCCCCGAGGTCGCGATGCAGACGCCCAGGCGCCCCGTCTCGCGGGCATAGCCATCGGCCATGTAGGCCGCGCCCTGCTCGTTGCGAGCCACGACGGCCTGTGGGCCGCCCCGCCGGGCGCTGCGTGCCAGCGCGTTGTACAGCGGCTCGATGGCGCCGCCGGGCACGCCGAAGACATATTCGACGCCGAGCGCGGCGAGCGCTTCGACCAGCAGGTCGGCGGCATCACGGGCCGGTTCAGGCGTCAGGTCCGGGGCAAGGGCGAGAGCGAGGGCAGTCTTGGAATCCACGTTGCGAACAGGCGAGGCGCCGCAACGGACGAGGCGTGGCGCTGTTGAAGCGCCCGGCACCGGATGTCCGCACGGCAGGGAAACTGAATGAGCCCACCGACGGTGATGGGCCCTCTATTGGCCGACGGATTGAGATCCACCAGCCATGCTCCTCCTGCGTGCGCTTCGAACTTGACCTGTTCGGCGACATCTATGTCCGCGCAGAAATGCCGTTGGCAACTACGCGATGGACATAACTGTATCTAGTTGAAACAGAAATGCATCCCCGCAGATGCGGGCGGAAATACGTCACGAACTCAAGGTTTTATGCGCGCACCCGCAAGTTGCGCGACAGCCGCCAGCGTCGTCTGCGCGGCGTTGAGGCCCAGCAGGAAATCCTTGTCCGAATAGCTCGAGTACAGGTCGGTGGGTTGGTGCCAGTGCGGGTTCCAGCCGGCGCCGATCTGCATGCCGCGCTCGTTTTCGCGCACGGAGATGGCCGGCACGAGGTCCATGAAGGGCGTCGAGTCGGTGTTGGTCATGCGATTGCCCACCGCGGCCGGGTAGTCGGTCGCGTACTTCTCATTGGCGGCGCGCAGGGCCCAGGCCAGCTTGGCCGCGCCATCGGCCTGCTTGGCATTGGCCTGGAACTCGATGTTGACGTCGGCCTCGGCGCGCTGCTCCTTGGGCGCCGTATAGACCGGCTGGCCGCGAGCATCCAGCACGGGCCTGCCGGCCTCGTCCAGCTTGGGCACGGGCATGCCATGGTCGAACAGCAGCATGTCATGCTGGATCATGCCCAGCCATCTGGGCTCGGGGTAGCGGCCCGAGCCCTTGGGCGATTCGATGCCCTGCAGGTCCTGGCGCTGGGCCACGTAGGCATAGGCGCCGTTCAGGCCGGTCTCCTCGTTGTTCCAGAGGATGAAGCGGATGGAGCGCTCGGTCGTCACGCCGGGGCCACTGAAGATGCGCGCCAACTCCATGACCAGGGCCGTGCCCGAGCCATCGTCGTTGGCCGCCTCGCCGAAGCCTATGCCGTCCATGTGGGCGGAGACGATGTACATCTCGTCGGGCCGGGTGGCGCCGACCTTGGTGCAGTAGAGGCTCTCGCGCGGCGACGTGCCCAGCGGCGTGGGCTCCGCGTTCAGTGCGCGCAGCCTCTCGTCGGGCTGGGCCATGGGGTCGGTGTTGACGCCCGTGGGCGCACGCCGGCCGAACAGCGTGCCGCCGCCCTGGGCCGCAGGGCCGCCGGCGCGCCGCGGCTGCAACTGCACCGGGCCGCGCTTGGCCGGCTCGGTGAAGTCATAGCGCAGGCGCTCGGTGTTACTGCAGCCGTAGCTCTTCAGCTGCGCCTCGATCCAGTCCAGCGCCGCGCGGTTGCGCGCCGTGCCCTGGCGTCGGTCGCCGAACTGCGTCAGACCCTTGATGGTGGCCTTGTACCTCTCGAGCTCCAGGTGGTCGACGAGGGTGGCGACGGGGTCGGCGTCCTGGGCAGCAACCGGCGCGGCGAAGAGGGCGGCAAGCAGCAGGGAGAAGATGGTGGGTCTCATGGCACCAGCATAGGCCAGCCACCCCGCCCACCGCCTCAGGTCAGCCCCGCCTTGTCGAGGCCGAACATCTTGTCCTTGGAACCAGGCGGATTGCGAAAGGCCACGTTCATGCGATTCCAGCCATTGATCGCGGCGACGCGCCAGGTCAGCGTGGACAGATCCTCCTCGGAGAACTGCTCGCGCGCCTCGGCGTAGAGCGCGTCGGACACGCCCTCGGGCGCGACGCGCGTCAGTGCCTCGGTCCAGGCCAGGGCCGCGCGCTCGCGAGGCGTGAACAGCGGGGACTCGCGCCAGATGGCCACATGGTGCAGGCGCAACTCGCGCTCGCCATGGATCCGGGCCTGCTTGACGTGCATGTCCAGGCAGAAGGCGCAGCCGTTGAGCTGCGAGGCGCGGATGTCCACCAGCAGCGCGAGGGCCTCGTCCATCTTGAAGGCCATGCCGAAGTCGAGGTACTTCTTGAAGAGCTCGGGCGACTGGCGGGAGTAGTCGAGGCGGGAGGGGTGGGTGCTCATGGCGGTCCTTGGAGTTGCGGGCCGGCGGAAACGCCGGCCTCACCCTCAAGACGAATCGGCCGCACCGGTTGTGACACGGCCCTCGAGCGCGGCCAGCTTGTCGGGATTGCGCTGGATGTAGACGGCAGCGACCTGACCCGGCTGCCTGCCTGGCGCCAGCGCAATGGTCTGCACCAGGCGGCCGCCAGCGGCGGCGTCGACGACCAGCAGGCCCGGCAGGCCGTTGACCGTGGCCGGCAGCAGGCGCCAGCCGCGGCTGGTGGGCAGTTGCGCAAAGCCGATGAAAGTCCGCGCGATCAGCGCGCCGCCCTGCAAGGGGCGCGGCACGGCGCTGACCTTGCCGCCGCCGTCGGCCAGCATGACGGCGTCCGCGGCCAGCAGGCGCGCCAAGCCCGTCACGTCCCGGCTGCGCACTGCCTGCATGAAGGCCTCGGCGAGACGCTCGCCCTCCTCCCGCGCCACCTCGCGCCGCGCGTAGTCGGCCTTGACGTTCTTGCGCGCACGGCTGACGAGCTGGCGGCAGGCGGCTTCGCCGCGGTCCAGGTGGCGGGCGATCTCGCCGTAATCCAGGTCGAAGACGTCATGCAGCAGGAAGGCCGCGCGCTCCAGCGGCGACAGCCGCTCCAGCGCCAGCAGGAAGGCGATGGACAGGTCCTGCGCAAACTCGGCCTGCTGCTCGGGATCGGGCGCCCAGCCAAACAGCGACTCGTCCTCGAGCAGCGGCTCTGGCAGCCAGACGCCCACGTACTGCTCGCGCCGCGCGGCGGCGGAGCGCAGTCGGTCCAGGCAGAGGTGGGTCACCAGCCGCGAAAGGAAGGCGCCCGCCTGCCCGACCGTGACCTCGTCCACCTCGGCCCAGCGCAGCCAGGCCTCCTGCACGATGTCCTCGGCCTCGGCGCGCGAGCCGAGCATGCGGTAGGCCAGCGCCCGCAGCCGGCGGGCATGGTCCGAGTCGAAGCGGCGGGCGCGGGCCGCGGGCGAGAGGTCGTCGGTCATGGCGGGAGTTTCGGGTGGCATCCTCAGCCAGACGCAACGGCTCGCGCGTTTGTGACATCAGCGCGCCGTCACCACCGCCGCCAGCAGCATCCAGGACGAATGCGGCAGCCACTGCTCCACCCAGCGCCATTGGGCGTCGTCCGGCCCCGGCCCGAAAGCGATCCCGGCGCCGGTGTCGCTGTCCGCCGCGCCGGTGATGCCGTTGGAGATGCCGCCGGCGAACATGTCGCCAGCGCTGGACGGCACGGCCGGGGGGTTGCGCTTGCCGAAGCCGTAGAGCATGGAGATGCCATAGGGGTTGCGGCCCAGGGTCCAGTCGAGCTGGCTCTGTGCATAGCCGGCCCAGCCGACCGGCATGGCCGCACCCAGCTGGCGGCTGGCGACGACCATGGCCGCGCTCAGAGAAGCCAAGCGGGCGCTCTCGCCCTGCCACCAGTAGCCGGTCTCATTGCGGTGCGGGATGAAGAAGCCCTCCATCACCTCGCCCTCGGCGCGGCCGTCCTTGCCGGCGAGCTGGAAGGCCTGGCGCGCATAGCCATACGGGTTGGCTACGCGCCCGGTGATGTCCAGCTCATGCTTCAGGGCCGCGGCGAGCACGGTGGCCACGCGGTCGCGGCGCTCCTGCTGAGGCTCGACAGCGAGGTAATGGGCCAGGCTCAGCGCCGGCAGGCCAGCCTCGACGGCATGGTAGTAGGGGCGCTTGCCGCCATCGCTGATGAAGCCGCCGTCGGCTCCCTGCCGGCCCATCAGGCGGCCGGCGCGCAGCCGCGAGGCCTCGAGAAAACGCGGCTCGCCGCTGGCGTGGAACAGCTCGACGGCGGCCATCAGCGCCGTGTAGTCGTCGATGATGTTCTCGACGCCGTCGGCGGTGTACTGCGCATTGACCTGCTCCAGGTGCTCGAAGGCACGCACCGCGTCGGCCAGATAGGTGGCGCCGCCGAACTCGCCCTGCCGGCCCGACTGCTTCGCCAGCATTGAGGCCCGGGCCAGCGATGCTATGGCCATGCCGGCGCCGGCGCGGTAGGCCGAGCGGTAGAGCCGGGTGTAGGTGCCCTCCTCGCCCTCGTAGCCGACGACCATGCGCTCGGCCTTCTCGTCGCCCCATTTGTCGAACACCGTCGTGTAGAAATAGCCGTCGGCGTCGAGGATGCGGTGCAGATAGTCCGCACCCCAGAAGGCCTCGTCCTGGACCCGTCCGAGCAGACCGGCGCGCCGGTAGAGATCGCCGGAGGTCTGCGCCGTATAGGCCAGCACCCAGGCCGCCATCGAGGTCTGCTGCGGGTTGAAGAAGTTGGCATAGCCGAGGTGGGACAGGTATTTGCCGGCGTCGCCGCCGGCGTCTTTCCAGCCGCCCCAGACGTTGACGAAGCGATCGGTCTCGAAGACGCGGATGCGCTTGTCGCCGGCACCGGTGTGACGGCTGCGGCGGAAGTAGTCCAGCGTCTTGTCGGCGATCGTGGTGAACAGCGCCTGGTCCTGCACGCGCACCGGCGCGGACAGCACGCGGGCGCCGCCCAGCGTGGCCTCGACGCGGTAGACGCCCGCCTGCTGCAAGGCGGAGAAGTCCACCTCGAAGTAGCGCCTGCCGCCTCCCCAGGCAGAGAACTCCGGCAAGGCGCTGAGCTCGCCCTGCGCGACGACCCGGCCGCCGGCCAGCACGCGGTAGCGCCCGGCCTGGGCCGGGCCCGTGTACTCGACGATGGCGCGCTTGGGGCCGGCACGCTCCAACGCCACCTGGTTCATCTGCACCAGCAGCGGCTGCGTCGGCAGCTGCACCGAGACCGTCGTCACCGGCGTGGGCGCCTGGGCCTGCAGGGCGCTCGAGAGCAGCGCCGCGCCCAGGCCGACGGCCTGCCGCCTGTTGATGGGATGTCGCTTCATTGCCATGCCATGTTCCTGGACCACTTGATCCCCGACGTCGGGCATTTGCCGCTGTTGTTCGGGTAGCTGCTGTTGATGACCTGATTGACCACGCCGACGCTGTCCATGGCCGGATTCTTCTTGTAGATGTCCAGGGCCATGCTGGCGCGCCAGCAGTTGCCCGCATCGTCGCCCAGGCTCGCGGACTTGAGCCAGCGGATGTACTGGTCTGTCAGATAGGTGGCCAGGCAGGTCTCCGCGCTCAGGCTGCCGCAGTTGCCTGCCGACCGGACCGCGCCGAACGACGAGACGCTGGCGATCGAGCCGGTGTTGACCTGGACCTGGAAGGCCAGCCCGACGAGGTTGTATTTGTCGAAAGCCGTGAAGCCCAGGCCCTTGAGCGCGTCGAGCACCGGCAGCAGCTTGTCGTTGTTGATGTGCGCGTAGTGGCTCATCACATACTGGTCCTGCTGGGTGTCGAAGGTCGACTGCAGAGCCTTGCAGATCTTGGTCAGGGCCGCGCGCTTGGTCGCGTTGCCACGGCTCAGATTCGGATAGGGGTCCAGCGCCGTGTCGTCGGCCTTGAAATTGCCGGCCGACACGCCGGTGACCTGCACGCCCCAGTTCTTCATGTCCGCGTTGGTCGCGCCGATCTTGCCCAGTACATAGGGCGCGAAGGCGTTCTTGAAGTAGGCGGGGAAGTCGCCGACCGTCGTCACGCCGACCGGCCCGAAGGTGTTGCCGCGGTAGTCGGAGATGCCGACACTGGCCTCGTAGTCCACCTCGCAGTAGCGCCAGGGCCCGACGTCCTGATAGTTGGTGGTGCCGTTCTCGGGGTAGGCGTCCATGCTGAGCACCGCCTGCCACTGCGCCACCGTCAGCTTGCGGTTCTTGTCGAAGACCTTGCCGTAGACGCGCGCATCGCCCACCGGGATGACACCGCTGGCGACCGCCGGCTGGACAGCCGTCACCAGGGCCTGGCCACTGGCGGTCTCTGTGTTCGTGTACAGCCAGCCGTCGCGCACGAAGGCCGTGGCCTTCTCCGCGTGGCGGGCACTGCCGTCCGCCAGGGCCATCGATGAAGCGCCCAGCAACGCCAGCAGCGTGCAGGAGCCGATCCGGGAAAGACGGGGAGATTGCATGTTCGCCTCGACAGAAGTCAGTGGCTGGCGCCACGGGAGGGTCGTGCCCACGAGCGGCGCGACTGTAGGAGGGCTCACCCGGCGTCGTCAATACTTAAATCCAGTGGCTATATATATTTATTTCAAAGCCCTGACATGCGGCTCGGACACAATGCCGGCATCGGCCGTCCACGCGCGGCCACCGACCCGGCAGCAGCCTGCCCACTATCATCATGGCGCCATCCAGGGCGCCATCCGCACGCATGAGAACCACCGGCCGAGGAGCCACCCAACAGTCCAGCGCCCCCTACAACCGCCGCGTGGTGCTGGACTTCATCCGCCAGCAGGGCGCCGCCTCGCGCAAGGACATCGCCGACATGGTGTCGCTGAGCCCGCAGACGGTGGCCAACATCACCAACGACCTGGAGTCCATCGGCCTCATCGTGTCAAGGCGCCAGAAGGTCGACAAATCCCGGGGCCAGCCGCCCATCGCCTTCGAGCTCAATCCCCAGGCCGGCAACGCCATCGGCATCAGCCTGGAGCCCGGTCGCGCGTCGGCCGCGCTCGTCAACCTCGTCGGCGAGATCCGCCACCGCTGCGAGGTGGAGATGGACACCGGCGATCGCCAGCAGATGCTGGCCGCCATGCTGCAGTTGGTGGCCCGGCTGCGGCGCGAGTCGAACGAGCGGCTGTGGGGCATAGGCGTGGCCCTGCCCGGCCCGCTCGGCCATACCGAGATCAGCTTCGTCGGTCCGACGGCCCTGGAGGGCTGGCACGACCTGTCCGTCCTCGACGAACTCCACGAAGCCACCGGCCTGCCCCTCTTCTACCGCGTCGACAGCGTTGCGGGCGCCCTGGGCGAGACGCTGTTCGGCGTCGCCAGGCACCTGGACGACTTCTTCTACCTCCACCTGGGCCTGGGCCTGGGCGGCGCCCTGGTCATCGGCCGCTCGGCATACCCGGGCGCCGACGGCAACGCGACCGAGATCGGCCATGTGCCGGTCATGCCGGGCGGCACGCCCTGCTACTGCGGCAACCGCGGCTGCCTTGAGCGCTACCTGTCCATGCATTCGCTGGCCGAGGCCATCGGTGTGAGCGACCACGAGGTCTGGACCGTCGACCTCGCACAGCGCCTGCAGCAGCCCGGCGACACGGCGCTGCACCGCTGGTGCCGCCAGGCCGCCGACCGCCTGCGCGATGCCGTCTGCATGATCGAGAACATGCTGGACCCGCGCTCTATCGTCATCGGCGGCTCGGCGCCCAAGATCCTCGTCGAGCACCTGGTGAGCCTGGCCCTGCCCTGGCACCGCTCGGTGCGCGGCGGGATGGCGGCGCCCGAGACCCGCATCGTGCTGTCCGACCGCCAGGACGACAGCTCCCTCCTCGGCGCCGCCGTGCTGCCCATCTACGAGATGCTGTCGCCACGTCTGGAAGTGCTACAGCAGGACCGCCGCGGCGACGCCGACGTGGCCGAACTGCTGGGCCACCGGCCACCGCCAAAGCGGGCCGGATAAATATTTCAATCCACTGGATTTATTTATTGACACACCGTCCGATGGGCTCCTATAGTCGCCGCCCATGGACACGGATCGCGCACTTTTCAGCCCCCAGCTCAGCATCGTCGGCGACGTCGGCGCCGACCTCGTACTCGGCTCCCTGGACGGCTGGCCCACCATCGGCACCGAGCTGCTGATGCCCCGCAGCGAACTGCGGGCCGGCGGCTCCGGCGCCAACGCCGCGCTGGCAAGCCGCCACATCGGCCAGCGCACCCAGCTCATCTCCGCCGTCGGCCACGACCACTTCGGCCGCTGGCTGGCCGAGCAGTTCACGGGCCTGCGCACCCACCTCGAGGTCTGCGACGTCGAGACGACCATCTCCGTCGGCCTGATGCATGCCTGCGGCGACCGCAACTTCTTCACCACCCACGGCCACCTGCAGCAGCTGTCGGCCCAGCATGTGCTGAAGCATCTGCAGCCCGCCGAGGTGCCGGCCATCGCCCTCTTCACCGCCCCCTTCCTGCTGACCGGCCTGCGCGCCCGCTATGAAGACCTGCTCGCCGAGGCTTCGGCGCGCGGCTACCGGGTGGCGCTGGACACCGGCTGGCCACCCGAGGGCTGGGATGCGGACACCCTCGCTGAGGTGCGCGGCTGGCTGCAGCACTGCGACCACCTGCTCATCAACGAGCTGGAGGCGCGCAGCATTGCGGGCACCGAGGACCTGGACGCGGCGCTGGCGCTCATCGCCGGCGAGCTCAAGCCCGGCGCCAGCCTCGTCGTCAAAGTCGGCGCCCGCGGCGCCATCGGCTTCGAGGCCGGCCGGCGCACCGAGCATGGCGCCGAGCCGGCCAACATCTTCGACACCATCGGCGCGGGCGACGCCTTCAATGCCGGCTACCTCAGTGCCCGCCTGCGCGGCGGCACGCTGGACCAGGGCCTGGCCGCCGGCTGCCGCACGGCCCGCGCCATCCTGTCGCGCTTCCCGCGCAAGACCATACGCGCCGGCGAGTTCGCCGACTGCGTCGCCGCCTGAAGCCCAACATGAAGCACCGCGCCCTCATCGTCGGCTACATCCTGGTGATCTGGTTCGTGATCTCGTTCGTCACCAACCTGATCGGGCCGCTGATGCCCATCATCATCCAGGACTTCAAGCTCAGCCTGGCGATGGCGGGCTTCCTGCCCTTCTCCTTCTTCCTGGCCTACGGCCTGGTATCCATCCCCGGCGGCATGCTGGTCGAGGCCAGGGGCTCGCGGCTGACCATCCTGGTCGCCTTCGCGCTGAACTTCAGCGGCTCGCTCGCTATCGCGCTGTGGCCCGGCTATGCCACAGCCATCGGCGGCCTGTTCGTCATCGGCCTGGGCATGGCGCTGCTGCAGGTCGTCATCATCCCGCTGATGCGCACGGCAGGCGGCGAGGCGCATTTCGCCTTCTTCTCGGTGATGGGCCAGCTCATCTTCGGCCTGGCGTCCTTCCTCAGCCCGCTGGCCTTCAAGCTGCTGATGGAGCGGCCCGGGGCCGCCGCGCAAGGCCTGGCCTGGGTGCCCTTTTACTGGGTGTTCGCGGCGGGCTTCATCGCGCTGGTCGTCGCCAACCAGACCCTGCCGCTGCCCGAGGTCGAACTGACGGACGAAGAACGCAGCGGCGGCTGGGCCGCCTACAAGGAGTTGCTGGCCCGCCGCGACGTGCGCCTGTTCTTCCTCGGCGTCATGGCCTATGTCGGCACCGAACAGACGCTGGCGAACTGGATGTCGCAGTTCCTCGCCACCTACCACGGCATCTCGGCCACCGGCGACGGCGCCGACGCGGTGGGCGGCTTCTGGGGCCTGATGTCGCTGGGCTGCCTGCTGGGCCTGCTGCTGCTGAAGCTGCTGGACTCGCGCGTCGTGCTGGCCGCCTTCACGACGCTGGCCCTGGCCTGCGCGGGGCTGGCACTGTTCGGGCCGGCCGGCGTTTCACTGTGGGCCTTCCCGGCGTCGGGCTTCTTCCTGTCCGTGATGTTCTCGGTCGTCTCGTCGCTGGGGCTGAACTCCGTGCCACGCCATCACGGCGCGCTCTCCGGGGTACTGTGCACAGGCATCCTCGGCGGCGCCGTCATGCCGCTGCTCGTGGGCGTGCTGGGCGACCAGTTCGGCCTGCGCGCCGCCATGTCCACGGTCTTCCTGACCCTCGCCTACATCCTCGGCGTCAGCGGCTGGGCAAGGCCTCTCGTGCGCAACGAGACGGTATCGCTGGCGCAGTTGCTGTCCCCGACCAAGCCCAGACCGGGCGCCTGATTTCCCGACTCAACCCCGTCATGGCGGCCATGCCAGGACGGCGGCCGCCCAAACTACAAACAAGGAGCCAAGCGTGAAGAGATCGAACCGAGCAGGATGCCACCGAACCATGACCGCGGCGGCCGCCGCCTTGCTGGCCTGCGGTCCCGCACTGGCCCAGGAAACCGCCGGTGACAAGGACAACGCCAAGAACGAGCTACCCACCGTGGTCGTCAACGCGACCCGTGTCAGTACCAGCCTCCTGAAGACGCCCGTGGCCGTCACCGCCATCACCCAGGAAGCCCTGAGCCGCGAGGGCATCCACGACATGCGCGGCCTGTCGGGCACCGTGCCAAATCTGCAGATCTCTTCCGGCGCCGACTCGGGCATACAGATCAACATCCGCGGTGTCGGCTCCACCAACTTCACCGAGATCGGTGACCCCGCCGTGGGCCTGCACGTGGGCGGCCTGTATTCGCCGCGACCGCAGGGCGCGCTGGCGCTGATGTTCGACCTGGAACAGGTGGAGGTGCTGCGCGGCCCGCAGGGCACGCTGTTCGGCCGCAACTCCACCGGCGGCAGCGTCAACATCATCCCGGCCAAGCCCGAATTCGGCGCCACCTACGGCAATGCCGAGGTCGACTTCGGCAACTACCGCAAGCGGCAACTCAACCTCATCCAGAACATCGCGATCAACGACAAGCTCGCGCTGCGGGCCACGGTCAGCAAGATCAAGCGCGACGGCTGGATCAACCAGCAGCAGGACTTCACCGACGTCGACATGCCCGAGCATGGCTTCCATGCCGACGGCATTCCCGACGTGGACCAGCGCCGCAACACTCTGGTGTCCAAGAGCCGCTATTACTACAACCGTGACGAGTGGGCGGCGCGCATCGCCGGCCGGCTGAAGCTGACGAACGATGTCGAATGGCTGCTCGCCTACGAGAAGTTCCAGAACAACAGCGCCGGCGACATCGCGCTGAAGGACTGCGACCAGGCCGCCGGCACCGACTGGGCCTGCACCGGCGGCAAATGGGACGTGAAGATCAACGTGCCCGGCAAGACCGACATGTCCATCGCCACGCTGCGCTCCAACCTGGTCTGGAACCTCGGCCCGCGAAGCAGCATCGAATACGGCTTTGCACTGGCCAACCAGAAGCGCTCCCAGCAGTCCGACGACGACGCCGGCTACCACCCGCTGTCCCGCCAGGTGACGGTCACCCAGCCCATAGGCCCGGACGGCGACTGGGGCACCTGGCCTGTCCGCGACGAGACCTCCATCACGCTGGGCTCGACCTACAAGTCCAGCGTGCACGAGCTGCAGTTCAAGCACCACAACGACAGCCTGCAACTCGTCACCGGCCTGTTCTGGATGCACGAGAAGAACGCCATCGACTATGCGCAGGAACAGCTCGTCACGGCGCCCTACGGCTTCCCGACCAGCCAGTTCTATCACCAGCCCGACCGCCAGATCGACGCCAAGGCCGTCTTCGCCCAGGCCGACTGGAAATTCGCACCGACCTGGACGGCGACGCTGGGCGGCCGCTTCAGCCGCGACAAGAAGACCGACCGGGGCGGCCAGGTCTTCGGCGGCTGGGACGGCTCCACGCCGGCCTACTACAACGGCCTCTTCCACCCCGGCACGCCGGGCGAGCCGGGCTTCCGCGCCCACAACGGCCGCGACCTGACCGAGCAGATGGGGCCCTTCGCCGGCACCGGCGCCTATGCCGAATGGGGCCCTCCGGCGGGCAACGACCACGCGGAGAGCTGGAGGAAGTTCACCTACCGCCTGGGCCTGCAGAAGCAGATCACGCCGCTGGACATGGTCTACACCTCGCTGTCCAGCGGCTACAAGGCCGGCGGCTTCGGCGACAAGGATGACCGCTGCGGCGGTCATGAATGCGTGGACGGCCCGGCCGGCCCGCAGTACACCTTCTTCCCCTACAAGCCCGAGACCGTCACCAACTTCGAGCTGGGCTACAAGGGCCTGATGCTGAACAAGCGGCTGAGCCTGGCGGCAACCTTCTTCTTCAGCCGCTACAAAGACATGCAGGTCACAGGCGATTACTTCGCCGCCAAGGTCAAGCACGAGGGTCCCTGCCCCGACGACAACCCCACCTGCGACATCGTCACCAAGTGGCAGACCATCAACGTCGGCGTGGTCAGCATCCCCGGCCTGGAGCTGGAGGTCGACTACAAGCCCTGGGCCGGCGCGAGGCTGGGCGCGTTCTTCAGCTACATCAACAGCAAGATGAAGAACTACCCGTCGTACAGCGACGACTGGAACTGCGGCGTGCGCGCCGAGATGGGTGCGCCGGAATGCCCTGCCCCCTACAGCGGTCCCATCCGCGAGTTCGCCGGCCGCCAGATCTACGACATTACCGGCAACCACCTGCCGCTGTCGCCCAAGTACAGCTTCGGCATCAACTTCGCGCAGAGCTTCATGCTCGGCGACGGCTGGGAGCTGACGCCCTGGGTCAACCTGAAGTGGCAGGACAAGATGTACTTCACGCTGCGCAACCTCGACAACGCCCACATCTCCGACGCGCAGAAGGCCTTCACCAAGATCGATGCCAGCCTCAAGCTGCAGGCGCCGAAGTACTGGCGCGCCGAGCTCTACGTGCTGAACGCGACCAACAAGATGACCAAGAACTCGGCCCAGGACGGCGGCGGCTTCGTGCGTGGCTACTGGAACGACCCGCGGACCTACGGCATCCGCGTGGGCATCGACTACTGAACCGTCACGGGCAGTTCACGAAGACGCCCTGCACCGTGCAGCTCCCGCGCGGCCCGACCAGCGTCGGGCCGACGCGGATCAGCGTAGCGCCGTCGCTGCTGAAGCAAGCGGCCGACGTGCAATGCGTGACCGTGACGGGTGCCTCGACGCGCGGCATCGGCACGGTCACGGGGGCGGGCATCGTCACGCGCGGGAGCACGTCAGCGGACCGGGCCGGCAAGGCTGGCGCAACCCAGGTGTGCTGGGACGGTGGTGGCGAGGTGGTGAGCCCGCCCAGGCAGGCATCGGCCACGCGCAGGCGCAGCGGCCGCAGGCGTGCAGCGATCAGGCTCTGGCGCCGTGCATCGGGCGGGGCGGCGTCCGCGCTGTCCATGAGGGCGTCCTCCGCGTCGTTCAGCGCCTTGAGCGCCGCATGGCAGCCCGGCGAGTCCGGCAGCTCCTGGGCCTGCGCGGCGCCGCCGGCCAGCGCGCACAGCAAGCCGCACGGGCCTAGCGTCCGGGCAAGGCAGCCTGTGAGACCTGAGGTCATGGTTCGCCCATCTTGCGCCGTTTCGGGCCGCCGCGCCATGACCATGGCCTCATGTCCGGCACCAGCAGGGCCAGCAAGCCCGCCACCGCCGCCGCCGCATAGCCCAGCGCGCTGGCCACGCTCGCGTCACCCGCCAGGCCCAGCAGGTCCAGTGCCGGCACGCCGGTCCTCTGCAGACCCAGATAGAACGCGAACAGGAACAAGGCCAGGAAGCTGCGTGGCCCCTGGGTCAGCCGGCCCAGCAGCGTGGCTGCCGTGCTGAGGAAGAGCAGGCCAGCCACACAGGCCGGCGGCGCGGCGACGCCGTGGCGCAGCAACGCCGGCAGCGCCAGCAGCAGGCCCAGGCCCAAGGCCGCCACGGCCTTGCGCCAGCCGCGCTCGCGCGCGCCGCCGGGCACGGCGCAGGCCAGCGCCAGCGTGCCGCTCTGCAGATCGTGCGAGCCGATGTCGGCAATCGCCACGCCCCAGACACACAGCGTCGCCGCCAGCAGGCCCGGCAGCGCGGCCACGGGCGCGAAGGCGCAGGCCAGCGCGCCGGCCAACATCGCCAGTGCCGCCAGTGGCTGGCCGAGCAGCAGCAAGCCCAGGTCGCCCAGCCAGCGGCCCGGCACGCCGGGCAGCCGGGCACCGGCCCCCAGCAGCTGGCCCAGCGCGCGGCTCCAGGGGCGCAGCAGCGGGCCCAGCAGCCACCGCAGGGCCGCCGCGCCGCGCTGGCGGCCCGCCGCGTGCGGCCTCACGCGGTCGGGTGCATGGCGATGGAACAGCAGCACCGCGGGCAGCAGCGGCAGCAGGGCAAGCATCATGGAACCCAGGCGCAGCGCCACCAGCTCGCGGCTCCACAGGCCGGCCGGCATCCGCAGCACCGGCAGCGCGGCGTCGAAGGGGCCGCCGCCGACGCTGACGTGGCGCGTGTCAAGCAGTTGGCTCAGGCCGACGAGCAGCGGCGACACGCCATTGACGTCGAAAACCTGCCAGCCACTCAGCTCGACGGCGCCCTGCCCCAGCAGCACCGGGATGAAGGCGAACTGCAGCATCCACAACCCCCAGTACAGCAGGTCGCCGCGCCGGCCCATCAGCGGCGCCCAGGCATCAGCCAGAACGGCCAGGCTGGCGCACAGCATCAGGCCAGGCGCCAGGCCCAGCAGCAGCATCTGCAGATAGGGCAAGGGCTGCAGCGGCGCCTCGCCGCGCACCAGTTGCAGCACCCAGATGGTCAGCATCACCACCGTGCCCAGCGACAGCAGGAAGCCGAAGGCGCCCAGCCAGCGCGCGCCCAGGAGCTGCGCGTTCGTCACGGGCGTGGCGGCCAGCACGGCGGCGGTACCGCAGCGCAAGTCCTGCTGGCTGCGCCCGCGCGCAAGGTAGAAGCCCGCCAGGCTGAACAGCAGCGCAGCAATGAGGGTGGTACCGAAGGCCAACGCCTGGCTGTCGTAGGCGAGACGCTGCCGGCCCACGACCATCATGGCCAGGCCGGTGCGCGGGTCCAGCACCATCAGCCAGCTCAGCGCCACGACGGCCAGCAGGATGACGAGGCTGCTGACGCGCCGGCTGCGCAGCCGCCATTCGTTCAGCACCAGGGCCTGGCAGAGCGTCGAATTCATGCCGCCACCCGCGCGTCGGCATAGCGTTGCGCCATCAGCGCCTCCTCGAGGCTGGCGCGGGCCGGCTCGGCGCCGGCGCAGGGCCGCGACGGATGGGCCATGCGTACCTGCACCCGATCGCCCTGGGGCTGGGCCTGCAGCACCTGCACCTGATCACGCAGAGCCTCGTAGGCGGCGGGCGCAAGCAGCGCCGTCCAGACCTGGCCCGCGGCGCGCGCGAGCAAGGCGTCCGGCGTCTCGAAGGCCACCAGGCGGCCCCGGCGCAGGATGGCCAGGCGGGTCGCCATGTTCTCGACGTCGGAGACGATGTGGGTGGACACGATGACGAGGCGCTGGCGCCCCAGGTCGCCCAGCAGATGCCGCAGGCGCAGCCGCTCCTCGGGGTCCAGGCCGGCGGTGGGCTCGTCGACGATGAGCACGTCAGGATCGCCCAGCAGCGCCTGCGCGATGCCCAGGCGCTGGCGCATCCCGCCCGAGAACCCAGCCGCCGGCCGCTGCGCCTGCTCGTGCAGGTTCACCAGTTCCAGCACCTCGTGCAGGCGCCGGCGCTCCCGCACGCCCTTGAGGGCAGCGAAGTACTGCAGGAATTCGAACGCGGTGAGGTGCGGATAGACGCCGAAGTCCTGCGGCAGATAGCCCAGGCGCTGGCGCATCAGCTCGGGCCTGGCGACGATGTCCTGCCCGTCCAGCAGGATGCGACCGCGGGTGGGGCGCGTCAGCGTGGCCAGCATCTGCATCAGCGTGCTCTTGCCCGCACCGTTGTGGCCTATCAGTCCGACCACGCCGGGCTCAAGCCGCAGCGATACGCCATCCACCGCGTTGTGCTGGCCGAAGGTCTTGACGACGTCTTGAATGTGCAGCATGGCCGCCTCCTGTGCTGGGATGGCCTGCAGGTTAGGAAGGCGGCCACGGCGCGCCAACGGCCTTGCGACGGGCCGTGGGCGACGCGGGCCAATCCGGCGAAAACGCGGCCTGGGCCGTTGCGGACGGACGCCGCTAGGGCGCCAGGCCGCGCACCAGGCGCAGCGGCAGCCGCTCGCGCCGCGGCATGTCGCCGCGCGCCTCGCCGTTGCGCGGGTCCACCGCCCAGCCCACCTGCACCCTCAGCTGGTCTATGGGCGTCCCGGTCGCGCCGCGCTGCACGTTGCGGTAGGCATAGGGATTGGCGGCCTCGCTGTCGATGCGGGCGGAGCTCGTCCAATGCCAGCCCGCGGGCCCGGCCGGGGCCAGCGCGGCCGGCGCATGCGCCAGGCGGTCACCGAAATGCCTGAGCTCGGGCACGCGCGGCACGCGCCAGGCGCGCCCCTCGGCCTCGCTGCGCGCGCGGGCCATCGCCAGCGCCTCGGCATGCGTGAACAGCGCCGGCTTGCCCTGGCAGCTGCGGCCGTCCCAGCGCATGCCCTCGACGCAGCGCGACCAGGCGCGGCCGTTGGCTGCGTCCAGCAGTTCCTGGCCGTCGGCACTGGGCACGAGGGCCGCGTCGGCAGCCCGGGCCTGGAGGGCCAGGGCCGCAAGGAGAACGGCGACGAAACGGATGCTCATGGCGCCCGCTGCCTCAACGCCCGGCCGCCGTGACCAGCGCAAGCGCCTCGGCCACCGTCACCGCGCCCTCACCGGGCAGCTCGACGACGATCAGATAGCCTGCCAGGTCGTCGCGCCGGCCGGCCGCGGCATAGGTCTGGGCCAGCGTGAGCTGGCGGCTGGCCACGAGGCGCCCGCTGGCCGGGTCCCAGTCCTCGCCGGAAATCATGCAGCCCTGCTGCGGCGTGCCAGGGAAGTAGCTGGCGCCGGCGTAGTAGGCCGGGTTGAGGGTCGTGCCGTGGACCAGCAGCTCGTCGCGGCCGGCGCGGCCAGCCAGCCAGGCTTCCTTGATGCTTGCAGCGCCGCGCCAGCTGGGCGGCAGGAAGCTCTCGTAGGCGGCCTCGCTCCAGTCGCCGGCCGCATCGCCATGCTCGAACTCGGCAGGCGTCGCCTCGATGGGCAGCTTGCTGTGCAGATAGGGCGTAGGGCCGATATTGGGGTTGGTGGCCGTGCCGGCGCCGACGATGGTGAACAGGCCTTGCGGCGTATTGCCGTTGGTGAGGGTACCCGGCAGGCCGGTACGCGCGAGCGCGAGCTGGGGCGAGGCGAAGAGCTGGCCGGCAGCGTCACGTACGAAGCGGCCATCTGCGTCGCGCACCAGCACCAGGCCCATCTGCCGGCGGCCCGGCCGCTGCAGGCTGATGAGGGCGGGAAAGCCTGGCCTCAATGGAGCGGCCAGCAGCTCGGGCAGCGGCGGCGGCGCGTCCACGCCGGGGTTCAGGCGCTGCATCAGCGCGCTCAACCGCGCATCGTCGGCCCAACCCGGGAACTGCTGGGGCAGCAGCAGGCGCAGCCGCGGCGCGGCGCCCGCATCGGCCTGCAGGAGCGTGTAAGCTGCGATGGCAAAGGGCTTGCTGGCTGTCAGCTGCGGCAGCAGCGGCCAGATCAGCGGCGCCGCCTCCACCGGATAGAGCATGTGCGCGGCGGTCAGCAGTGCGCGCTGGGTCTCGGGGTCGCGGCCGCCCAGCGTCGGCAGCGCCTCGAGCAGCAGCGGCCGCGCGGTGTCGATCTCCAGGTTGTACTGGGCCACCGCCTCGAACAGGCGCGGCAGGGCCGCATCGCGCTCGGCTCCGGGCGGCAGTGCGATGCGGGCACGGATGTCGGCCAGCGCGGCCTCGCGCAGCGCGCGCTCGCCATCGGTCGACGCGGCCGGCCAGCTGAAGTCCGCTGGCCGCAGCGCCAGCAGTTCGGCGGCGGCGTAGCGTTTCTCGGCGGGTTTCTGCGGGGTCAGCGGCGCACAGGCTGCCAGGGTCAGCGCGAGCAGGGTGAGGAGGCAACGGGCGATCATGTCTGCATGCAAGGTTCCGGGCGCCTGTCGAATTCGCGGCGCGCGCTTCGTCGTAGTGTCAGGCAACCGCCCCCCTCCTCTTCAAACCCGATTCCAAGGAGCCCCAATGAAGCATCTGTCGCTGATCCCCGCCCTGCTCGCCACCGCTTTCGCCCAGGGCGCGCCCGTCGGCTACGAGATCGACCCGACGCACACCTACCCCAGCTTCGAGGCCGACCACATGGGCCTGTCGTACTGGCGCGGCAAGCTCAACAAGAGCGCCGGCCGCATCGTCTACGACAAGGCCGACGGCACTGGCAGCGTGGAGGTGACCATGGACCTGGCCAGCATCGACTTCGGCCTGGACGCAATGAATGCCTGGGCCCGGGGCAAGGATTTCTTCAACCTGGGCCAGAACCCGGCCAGTGCCCGCTTCACGGGCCGCTTCGACGGCGTGAGCGGCGGCGTTCCGAACCGGCTGGTGGGCGAGCTGACACTGAACGGCCGCAGCAAGCCGATGACGCTGGCCATCCATCAGCTCAAGTGCATGCCGCATCCCCTGCTCAAGCGGGACTGGTGCGGCGCCGACGCATCGGGCACGTTCAACCGCGAGGACTTCGGCCTCACTGCGGGCAAGGACTACGGCTTCAAGATGGACGTGGGCCTGCGCATCCAGGTGGAAGCCATCGCCAAGGAGTGAGGCCGGCGCTGCACGTGAAAACCGGCCCCGCGAAACCGGTTTTGCACGGGGCGCAGCGCCTTACTTGACGCCCATTTCTTCCAGCAGGCGCGTCGTCTTGTCGACCGTGCTCATCTGCCACAGCATGTAGCGCGCATCCAGGCAGATGCTGCGGACCATCTTGGAGTTGAAGTCCCAGTCCGAGATGACGGCGTCCAGCGTGCCGTCGAACAGCAGGCCCACCAGCTCGGCGTTCTTGTTCAGCACCGGCGAGCCGGAGTTGCCGCCCGTCGTGTCCAGCGTGGACAGGAAGTTCACGGGCACCGAGTCCAGCGACTTGACGTAGTACTTGCCGAAGTTGCGTGCCTTGATTGCGGCGAGCTGCTCAGCCGGCGCGTTGAACTCGCCACCCGCCTCGTCCGGGCCACGGTGCTTGGCGACGATGCCGCGCAGCGTCGTGAACGCCGTCCAGTTGCTGCCATCGCTGCCGGGCGTGCGGCCCTGCACCTTGCCGAAGCTGATGCGCAGCGTGCTGTTGGCATCGGGGTAGACGGCCTCGCCGCGGCTGGCGTGGTAGTCGATCATGGCCTGTTGAACGCCGGCGTAGGCCTTCTGCAGCCGGCCAGCCAGTTCCCTGTCGCGGTCCTCGCGGCGCTCGTCGTCCGCATGCAGCGCCACGGCCAGCTTGATGAAGGCGTCGTCGCTGGCCTTGAACGCGGCCGCCTCCTTGCCCAGCCAGGCCAGGCGCGTGGGCGTGTCGGACAGCTTGCTGCCGGCATAGACGGCGTCCAGGCGGGTGCGGATGGCGGCCTCGTCCTGGCCGGCCTTCAGGCCCAGCGCATCCAGCCAGGCGGCATTCAGCGTATTGACCGGCTGGGCCAGATACTGGGCCAGGAAATGGGCCACCAGGCGCTTGTCGGTCTGCTCGTCGTAGCGGCGGTCCAGCGACTGCTGGCCCGCGCGCAGGCGCGGCAGGTCACGCTCCTGGAAGCCGCTCTTGCGCTCGGCGTCGGGCTTGGCGCGCTCATGCGCCACCTCGTACAGCTGGCGGGCCGAGTTCAGCAGCGCGGGCGACATGTAGCCCATCAGGTACTCGGCGCGCACGGTGGCCTGGCGCTCGGCGATCAGGCTCTCCGCCGCGGCGATGTCGGCGCCATAGCGCTCCTTGCGCTTGGCGTCGGCGTTGACCCAGGCCTTGAGCTTGTCGAACTCGGCCGTCTTGCGGGCCAGGATGTCGCTGCCCTCGTAGCTCTGCTGCTGGCCGGAATAGTTCTTGAAGGTGTTCTGCAGCCCCTGCATGCGGGCGGCCATCTTGATCTCGCCTTCCCGGCGACCGGCCGTCTCGGCCTTGATCAGGTCGATGGACTCTCCGTAGGCCTTGATCTTGGAGGGCTGGTCGAAGCCGAAAGCGAAGTCCACCTCGGTGGGCAGGCGATGGCGGTTGGTGCGGCCCGGGTAGCCGGCCACCATGACGAAGTCGCTGTCGTTCAGCGGACTGCTCGCCATCTTCAGGTGGTGCTTGGGGACGTAGGGCTTGTTGTCCTTGCTGAAATCGGCCGGTTTGCCGTCCGGGCCGACGTAGGCGCGGTAGAAGCTGTAGTCGCCGGTGTGGCGCGGCCAGACCCAGTTGTCGGCGTCGCCGCCGAACAGGCCCACGCCGGTGGCGGGCGCATGCACCAGGCGCACGTCGCGGATCTCAAGCTGCTTGATGAGTTGGTACTGCAGGCCGCCGAAGAAGGCGTAGACGTTGCAGCGGTGGCCCTGGTCGGCCTCGCAGGCGGCCACGAGCTGCTTCTCGGTGGCCTCTATGGCGTCGGTGCGGGCCTTGCCGGTCAGCGCGCGGGTCTTGTCGTTCAGGATGTCGGCGCTGACGTCCTTCATGTCGACGGTGACGTAGATGCGACTGCCCGGCGCCGCGGGCAGCTCGTCGGCCAGCGTCGTCGCATAGAAGCCGTTCTTCAGCAGGTCGCGGTCAGGCTTGGAGTTGTACTGGATGCTGCCGTAGGCGCAGTGATGGTTGGTGACGACCAGGCCCTGCGGCGACACGAAGCTGGCCGTGCAACCGCCCAGCGACACGACGGCCCCCATCGGGAAGTCGGTCAGTTCCTTGAGCTTGGCCGGGTCCATGGCCAGGCCACCCGCCTTCAGGGGCTTGGCGATCTGTGGCAGTTGCTTGGGCATCCACATGCCTTCGTCGGCATGGGCGGCGGTCACGGCCAGCGCAGCGGCGGCCAGCAGCGAGAGGGAAGGACGATTCATGAGGCGGTTCGGCGAAAAGGCGAAACCGCAAGCGTAACCCGCACACCGGCATCCCTAGGCGTGCGAGAAGCCAGGGGCCGAGAAAGCCCCGAGGCCCGCTCAGGCCTTGGGCAGCGTCACCCCCACCTGTCCCTGGTACTTGCCGCCGCGGTCCTTGTAGCTGGTCTCGCAGACCTCGTCGCTCTCGAAGAACAGCACCTGGGCGCAGCCCTCGCCAGCGTATATCTTGGCCGGCAGCGGCGTGGTGTTGCTGAACTCCAGCGTCACATAACCTTCCCACTCGGGCTCAAAGGGCGTCACGTTGACGATGATGCCGCAGCGGGCATAGGTGCTCTTGCCCAGGCACACCGTCAGCACGTTGCGCGGGATGCGGAAGTACTCCACCGTGCGCGCCAGCGCGAAGCTGTTGGGCGGGATGATGCAGACGTCCTTGTTGACGTCGACGAAGCTGTTCTCGTCGAAATTCTTTGGGTCCACCACCGTGGAGTGGATGTTGGTGAAGACCTTGAACTCGGGCGCGCAGCGGATGTCGTAGCCGTAGCTGCTGGTGCCGTAGCTGACGATCCTGCGACCGTCGCGCTCACGGATCTGGCCGGGCTCAAAGGGCTCGATCATGCCGTGCTGCTCCGCCATGCGGCGTATCCACTTGTCGCTCTTGATGCTCATCTCGTCGTTCCTTGTTAGCGTGGCAGGACGCCATCGAAATACGTACCGCCGTCCAGATCCAGGATGAAGCCCTTGACGGCAGCGCGCTCCGGCACGGCAATGCGCCCGCTGGCTATCGGGGTCCAGGGCAGCTCCTGCATGGCGATGCGCTGGGCCTTGGCGTAAATGGCCTTGCGCTCTTCCTGCTTCAAGGTCTGGCGGGCTTCGGCCAGCAGCTTGTCGTAGGCCGGGTTGCACCAAAAGGTGCCGCTGTTGGCGCCGCAGGCGAGTTGGCCGAAGGTGTTGGCGGGTTCAGGGTCGCTGTTCCAGCCGCTCAGGGCCGCGTCGTGCTCGCCGGCATCGATGCGCCGCAGGTACTCGCCCCACTCGTAGGTGACGATGCGCGCCGTCACGCCGACCTTGGCCCAGTCCGCCTGGATCATCTGCGCCATGCGTTGGCCGTTGGGGTTGTAGTTGCGCACTACCGGCATGGCCCACAGCGTGATGTTCAGCGGCAGCACGCCAGCCTTCTCCAGCATGGCCCTGGCCTTGGCCGGGTCGTGGGGCGCAGGCTTGAGCGTCGCATCGTGAGCCCAGTTGGCTGCCGCGATGTTGCTGGTGGCCAGCGTGCCCGCGTCGCCGTAGACGGTGCGAACGATGGCGGCCTTGTCGATGGCCATGTCCAGGGCCTGGCGCACCTCGACCTTGGCGAGCGCCGGTCGCCGGGTGTTGTAGGCCAGGATGCCGATGTTCATGCCCGGCGCAGTGGCGAGCTTGATGGCCGGGTCCTTCTTCAGCTCGTCAAGCTCAGCAGGACCGACGGGGGCGGCGATGTCGCACTCGTTGCGCTTGAGGCGCTGGGCGCGCACGCTGGCGTCGGTGGTGACGGCATAGACGAGCTGGTCGACGACCGGGCGCTCGCCCCTGCGCCACCAGGTCGGATGCTTCACATAGCGGATGACGCTGTCGGCTCGGAAGCTCTTCAGCTGGAAGGGTCCCGTGCCGACCGGCATCTGTGCAATGCGCTGGGGCGTGCCGGCCTTGAGCAGTTGCGCGCCCAACTCGGCCGACTGCATCAGCGTGAACGTGAAGCTCAACGCCGACAGGAAGGAGGCGTCGCGCTCGGCCAGCGTGATGCGCACCTGATGGTCGCCGAGCTTCTCGACCTTGCGGATGAGCTTCTCCCAGCCGAAGGACAGCACATAGGGCGACACGCTCGGGAAGGCCTTGGCGAATTCGCTGTCACGATTGAGCAGGCGGCCGAAGGTGAAGAGCACGTCGTCGGCGTTGAACTCGCGCGTGGGCTTGAAGCCCTCGACGGTGTGCCAGGCGACCCCACGGCGCAGCTCGAAGTTGTAGGCCAGGCCGTCGGGACTGATGCTCCAGCTTGCCGCCAGGCCGGGGATGAGCTGATCGGTGCCGCGCTTGGGTTCGATCAGCGTGCCGAAGACGGGCGTGTGGGCCACATGATCGACATAGCTGTCGGTCATCGCCGGGTCGAAGGTCTTGGGGCTGCCGGCCGCGCAATAGCGCAGCGTGGTGGTATCGGCCTGCGCGATCAGCGGCAGGGCCAGCAGCAGTGTGGCCAGCTGCCTCACTTGGTGATCTCCGCCGAAGGCACGAAGGGCAGGATGCCCATGGCCTGGTAGAGCGCGGAAGGCGCCATGGCCTTGTCGCCCTGGATGACCAGCGCGATGCGGCGGATGGCGCGGATGTCGGCCACCGGGTCGCCGTCCACCAGCACCAGGTCGGCGCGCTTGGCCACCGCGATGCTGCCGATCTCGCCCAGCCGGTCGCTGTGCTTGGCGCCGTTCCAGGTGGCGATCTTCAGCACCTGCGCGGCCGGGATGCCCGCCTGCACATAGAGCTCCAGCTCGCGCTGGAAGGCGAAGCCCGGCGTCGCATCGGTGCCGGCCACCAGCGGGATGCCAGCCGCGTGCATGCGGCGCAGCAGCTCCATCATGACCTTCCAGCTCGCGCCCCAGCGCCTGGCCTTGGCGTCGTCCATGTCCACCTCGGCAGACAGGTAGCCGCGCTGGACCACGGCCGGCAGGTTGGCTGCCACCATCGCATAGCTGGGACTGGGCTGGCCCTGGCGCTGGGTGTAGGTGCCCTCGAAGGCGGTCATCGTCGCGTCGACGACGGTGCCCTTCTGCTTGAGCAGCGCGATGAAGTCCCGGGTGCGACGGTCGTTGAGCCTGAGGTCGGCCGCCTTGTCGCCCACCAGGTTGAAGCGCAGCAGCGTGCGCGTGTCGTCGCCCTTGCCGACGAGGAAGTTCAGCGTGACCTGGTTGATGTGGTGCAGCTCGTCGTAGCCGGCCTCGACGGCTTCGCGCGCCGTCATGAAGGCCGGCACATGGCCGCCGGTGCGCAGGCCCAGGGAGCGCGCGTGCGCCACCATGGGCTTCACCCATTCGGGCCGGATGGAGTTGTAGAGCTTGAGCTGGCGGTAGCCATGGGCGGCGTACCAGTCGATGGCGGCCATCGCGTCGTGCAGGTTGTCGGGCACGAAGTCAGCCTGCGACGAGAACGGGCTCTTGCCCTCGATGAAGCCGTTGGCCGCGATTAGCGGGCCCAGCACCTCGCCGCGCGCGATGCGGCCGCGCAGCTCGGCGAGGTCGGCATTGCTGTTGCCGACGTCGCGCACCGCCGTCACGCCCGAGGCCAGGTTGAGCAGCAAGGCGCTGGCGTCGAGGTGGGCATGCATGTCGACGAAGCCGGGAAGCAGCGTGCGGCCGCGACCGCTGATGCGCTGGGCCGGCCCGACATTACCGAAGCTGCCGGGCTTGGCGATGGCCGCGATGCGGCCCTCGAACAGGAAGACGTCCGACGGCCCGCGCAGCACGGCCGCCTGCGAATCGAACCAGCGCACGCCCTCGATGACCGTCAGGCCCGGCAGGGGCTGGGGCAGGGTCTTGGCCAGGCGCTCCAGCCGCGCCAGCTGCGCTGCCTTCTGCGCTTGCGACAGCCGGTCCATCTCGGCCTCGAAGCCCTGCAGCAGCGTGCCACCCCAGCCGGGGTCGACCTTGGCGAACAGCCCGTGGCCATCCTCACGCAGCCAAAGATAACCCGGCTCGAGGTCCAGGCCATCGACGGCATAAAGGCCCACGTCGAAGTCCGCACCGGCGGGCCTGAGCGTTTGCACGCGCTCGATGCCAAGTTGGCCCACCGGCAGCGCGGCGGCACGCTGACCAGGGCGCTGCAGCAGCGTACGCGCGATGCGCGCGGCCCAGGCCGGGCTGGCCTGCACCGGCAGATAGACGAGGTCCCGCCCCGCGTCCGGTCGCTCGCCGCGGTCCACCGGCGAACGCCAGCTGGCGCGGCCGTCCTTCAGCTCGAAGCTCTCGTCGATGCGTGCGCCGTAGGTGGACACGCCCTCGGTGCGGTAAGCCGTCCAGGCCCCGTCGGGCGCGAACTCCAGCACTTCCCGCTGGTCGGGGCCGCGGCCGTTGTTGCGGTAGCTGTAGTCCACCTCCAGCCGACCGGCCGACTCCGCGACCCTGAGCTGCCCGCAGGCCACCTTGGCACACATCACCGTGTAGGTCTGGGCCTGTGCAGCACCGGCCAGCAGCAGCGCGATCAGCGGGAGCAGGAGCTTCATCGGCGGGTTCCCTGAGGGTCTTAGGTGGCGCGGACTTTACCGATCGAGGCCACGCCCTTGTTGGCCAGCATGTCGGCGCGCTCGTTGCCGGGGTCGCCGGCATGACCCTTGACCCAGCGCCAGTCGACATGGTGCAGCTTGCGCAGCGCATCCAGCCGCTGCCAGAGGTCGGCGTTCTTCACCGGCTTGCCGTCGGCCGTTTTCCAGCCACGGCGCTGCCAGTTGGTGATCCATTCGGTGATGCCCTTGCGCACGTACTCGCTGTCCAGGTAGACGATGACGTCGCAGCTGCGCTTGAGCGAGGCCAGCGCCTCGATGGGGGCGGTCAGCTCCATGCGGTTGTTGGTCGTGCCCGACTCGCCGCCGAAGAGCTCCTTGTCGTGGCCGCCGCTGCTGAGCCAGGCGCCCCAGCCTCCAGGGCCGGGGTTGCCCTTGCAGGCGCCGTCGGTGTAGATGATGACCTGCGGCCGCTTGATCGCGACGGCAGGCTTGGTGGTATCGGTCATTTCTCGTTGTGATGGTTGTTCAGCGCGACGGCAGGCGCCTTCTTGGCCGCCGCGCGCGAGTTCTTGGCCAGACCGATCATGCGCATGCCCTGCACGCGCTTGACCGCCTGGATGAAATAGACCGCGCCCAGCACCGGCCACCAGCGCGAGCCGACGCCGTCGACCCAGCGCCAGCGCTGCAGCCAGGCCTCCGAGCGCAGCGGCGGGCGGTAGATGCCGAAGCGCGCCGCCTCGACGTCGAAGCCCAGCAGCTTGAGCCAGTCGCGCAGCCGCCAGTAGCCGATGGGGTCACCGTCGCGCGGCAGATAGGGCTCGCCGCGGCTGCCCAGGCGGCCGAGGTTCTGGCGCAGGCTCCACAGGCTGGCAGGGTTGAGGCCGAAGACGATGAGTCGCCCCTCGGGCCGCAGCACGCGCTCCACCTCGCGCAGCAGCGCATGGGCGTCGCGTGCCAGCTCCAGCGCATGCGGCAGCAGCACGAGGTCCAGGCTGGCGCTCTCGAAGGGCAAGGCGTCGAAGTCGCACAGCAGGTCGCGGCCGGCCAGCCAGCGGTGCGGCATGCGGTTGGCCTGCAGGCCGGCCAGCTCGGGCAGGCCCAGCTGCAGGGCGTGGAACCCGAACAGGTCGGCCACGGCCGCGTCGACCTGGGTCTGCTCCCAGGCCAGCAGATGGCGGCCGGGCGGGGTCTGCAGCCAGGCTGCCAAATCTATACTTGGCGCTTTATCTGTCATGGGTTGGCGCCACATTGACGCTCAGTTTGACGCTCACGCCTGTCCCCGCCTTCGACGACAACTACCTCTGGCTGCTCGACAACGGCCGCGAGGCCCTGGTCGTCGATCCCGGTGATGCCGCGCCGGTGCTGGCGGCCCTGGATGCCCGGGGCCTGACGCTCGCCGGCATTCTATTGACCCATCACCACGCCGATCACGTCGGCGGCGTCGACGCACTGCGCCCGCGCCTGCAGGGCCCCATCTATGGCCCCGTCCATGAGAGCCTGCCCGAGCCGGTGCGGCGCCTGCAGGGCGGCGACACGGTGGCGCTGCTGGGCCTGCGGTTCTCCGTCATGGACGTGCCCGGCCACACGGCCGGACACATCGCCTATTTCGCCGCCGATGCGGGCCTGGACGGTCCATTGCTGTTCTGCGGCGACACCCTGTTCAGCGCCGGCTGCGGCCGCCTCTTCGAAGGCACGCCGGCGCAGATGCACGCATCGCTGCAGTCGCTGGCCGCGCTGCCGCCCGAGACTCGCGTCTGCTGCGCCCATGAGTACACCTTGTCCAACCTGCGCTTCGCGCGCGAGGTGGACCCCGGCAATGCGGCGCTGGCCGGCTATACCGCCCGCTGCGAGGCCTTGCGCGCCGCCGGCCGGCCGACGCTGCCGGCCCGCCTCGGCACCGAGGTCCGCATCAACCCATTCCTTCGTTGTGCCGAGCCGGCGCTGCTTGAAGCCGCCCGCCGCCACGCCCCCCTCAAGCTCCCGGCCGTACCCAGCACGGTCGACGTGTTCGCGACACTGCGCGAATGGAAGAACGGATTCCGATGAAGCTGATCCACCGACTGACACCCCTCGCCCTGGCCACGCTGCTGGCCGGCTGCGCCACCAACCCGCCTGCCGAGCTCACCGCTCCGGCCCTTCCTCCCCCCCCGCCCCCGGCGGCCGCCGAACCCAGCCCGGCGCCCATGCCGCAGGCCGCGCCCGCGCCGACGCGCTCCATAGCGGCCGAGCTGCTGGAGGACAACCTGCGCCCCGGCGAGAAGGTCGACCTCGACGGCCCGGACGTCAATGCCGACCTCTGGGCCCGGGTGCGCCAGGGTTTCCAGCTGGAGGACCTGGACGATGAGTGGGTGCGCAAGGCCGAGGCCTGGTACAGCGCGCGGCCCGACTACGTCGAGCGCATGACCACGCGCGGCAGCCGCTACCTCTTCCACATCGTCGAGGAGGTCGAGAAGCGCGGCATGCCCACCGAGCTGGCGCTGCTGCCCTTCGTCGAGAGCGCCTTCGTCACCCACGCCGTGTCGTCGGCCAAGGCCACCGGCATGTGGCAGTTCATGCCCGCCACGGGCCGCGACTTCGACCTGAAGCAGAACATCTTCCGCGACGACCGTCGCGACGTGCTCGCGTCCACGCGCGCCGCGCTCGACTACCTCGGCCGGCTCTACAAGCAGTTCGGCGACTGGCATCTCGCGCTGGCCGCCTACAACTGGGGCCAAGGCAACGTGCAGAAGGCCGTGGCCCGCAACCTGAAGGCCGGCCTGCCGACGGACTACGCCAGCCTGAAGATGCCCGACGAGACGCGCTACTACGTACCCAAGCTGCAGGCCGTGAAGAATATCGTCTTCGCGCCCGAGCGCTACGCGCTCACGCTGCCGGCGATGGCCAACCACCCCTTCTTCCTAAGCGTAAAGGTGGACCGCGACATCGACGTGGCGCTGGCCGCCCAGCTCGCCGGCATCTCGCTGGAGACCTTCCAGCAGTTCAACCCGCAGATGAACAAGCCGGTCATCCTGGCCGCCGCCACGCCGCAGGTGCTGCTGCCCTATGACCAGGCGAGCGCCTTCGCCGCGAACCTGGCCCGCCACAGCGGCCCGCTCGCGAGCTGGACGGCCTGGGTCGTGCCCAAGACCATGAGTCCCGCCGACGCCGCCAAGCGCCACGGCATGCCCGAGGGCCTGCTGCGCGAGATCAACCGCATCCCGCCCAAGATGCTGGTCAGGGCCGGCTCCACGCTGCTGGTGCCGCGCGGCGAGCATGTGCACGACGATGTGTCCGAGCGCCTGGCCGACACCGCCAGCCTCAACCTCGCCCCTGACGCGCCGCCCGCGCGCAGGCTGACGCTGAAGGCCGGCAAGGCCGACACCGTCGCCAGCGTGGCGGCACGCTACAAGGTCGGGGCCGAGCAGGTGGCGCAGTGGAACAAGGTGGGCAGCAAGGCCCGCTTCAAGCCGGGCCAGGCCATCGTCGTCTACACGACCGTCAAGCCGACGGTCGCCGGCAAGCCGACACGAGTGGCCACCAAGCAGGCGCCCAGGCCCACGAGTGGCAAGGGCGGCAAGGGCCGCACCGTCGTGGCCGCAGCCACGCCCTGAACGGGTCGCGTCAGCGCACGACGAACAGTGCGACGCAGGCCAGCAGGCCGACGCTCCACAGCAGCGAACGCAGCGTGGGCTTGTCGGCCAGGTACAGGCCGACGTAGGCCAGGCGCGCCGCGATGAAGCCAACGGCCAGCGCATCCACGCTGGCCTGGGCGACCTGGTGCTGGTGGGCGACGAAGAGACCCGCCACGAAGATGGGCAGCGCCTCCCAGCTGTTGGCCTGGGCGGCGTTGGCACGCGCCTGCCAGCCGTCCAGCCGGGCCAGCCACTCGCGCGGCCGGTGGTTGTCGAAGCCGCCGTCGCGCCTGCGCTTGCCGAAGCCCCTGGACTTGGCCAGGCTGGCACAGCCCATGGGCACCAGGCAGGCAACCAGCAGGCAGATCTGGGCAATCGTCATCGTGTTCTCCGTCATCGGCGGTCGCTGAGTGCGTGGGCAATGGTGCCCAGGTCCACGTATTCGAGTTCGCTGCCCACAGGCACGCCGCGCGCCAACCTTGTTGCCTTGATACCGCGCGCGCGCAGCGCCTCGGCAAGCACATGGGCGGTGGCCTCGCCCTCGGCGGTGAAGCTGGTCGCGAGGATGACCTCCTCGACGCCCGCCTCGCCCGCCCGCGCGAGCAGCTCGGCCGCACCGATCTGGCGCGTGCCGACGCCGTCCAGCGGCGACAGCCGGCCGAGCAGCACGAAGTAGTAGCCGCGGTAGGAGCCGGTGCGCTCCAGCGCGGCCTGGTCGGCCGGCGTCTCGACGACGCACAGGAGCTGCGCGTCGCGCTCGGTGTCCGCGCAGACGCTGCAGATTGGCGTCTCGCTGAAGGTGTGGCAGCGCTCGCAATGCTTGATGCGCTCTCCGGCCGCCGTCAGCGCATCGGCCAGGCGCGGCATGGCCGGCCGGTCATGCTGCAGCAGGTGATAGGCCATGCGCTGGGCCGACTTCTGGCCCACGCCAGGCAGGCGCTTGAGCGCCTCGATGAGGGTCTCGAGCGCAGTCAAGTCGGAATCAGAACGGGAACTTCATGCCGGGAGGCAGCGGCATGCCGGCCGTCAGCTTGCCCATCTTCTCGGCGCTGGTGGCCTCGGCGCGGCGCACCGCGTCATTGAAGGCCGCGGCGACGAGGTCTTCCAGCATGTCCTTGTCGTCCGCCAGCAGGCTGGGGTCGATGGTGACACGGCGGACCTCGTTCTTGCAGGTCATGACGATCTTGACGAGGCCGGCGCCGCTCTGGCCCTCGACCTCGACGTTGGCGAGTTCTTCCTGCGCCTTCTTCAGGTTGTCCTGCATCGCTTGGGCTTGCTTCATCAAGCCGGCGAGTTGGCCTTTCATCATGGTGTTTTCCTTAAGAGTTGATCAGCGGCTGCACCGAACCGGGCAGGATGCGCGCCGAAGGGAATTGGGAAAGCAGCGTGCGCGTCATCGCATGCTGGGCGGCAAGGTCCTCGGCCGCGCGCTGCTGGGCCTCGGCACGGGCCACCGTGCGCAGCGCGATGGAATCCTCGGCCACGCCGACCTGGATGACCAGCTTCGCATTCAGCGCGGCCTCGAGCTTGCCGACCAGCGCCGGCGCGCGCAGCGACTCGCGCTCCACGCGCAGCGTCCAGACCTCGCGGCCGTCGACGCTGGCGCAGCCCAGCGCCTGGGCCTGGCGGGCCAGTTCGCCGGTCATGCCGACGAGACTCAGCGCCGCGATGCGCTCGGCCCATTGCGCACCCTCCTGCGTCTCTCGCAACTCGGCGCGGCGCGGAGCGTCCGCTTCGCGCACGGCGGCCGCAGCGACGGCGGGCGCGTCGTCGGCCTCCATCCACGGCGGCGGCGCATCGTCGGGCGGCGAGCCGTCGAAGTCCATCGCCTCGTCCTCGACCTGGGACTCGACGGGCTTGGGGCGCAGGCGATCGCTGAGCCTGGGCGCAGCCGACTCGGCGGACGCGACGGCCACCGGCGGCGCCACCTGGGGTGCCGCAACGGGGGGCGCACCCGGCGGTATCACCTGGGATGGCGCAACGGGGGCGGCAACCGACGGCATCACCTGGTGCACCGCAACGGGGGCGGTCACCGGCGGCGGCGCCACCTTGGGCAGCGGCACCGCGACGACCGCCTTGGCCACCGCAGGCGGGCGCACCAGGGCCGCGGCCTTCACCGGCTTGGGCTGGGTGCCTGCGGGACGAAAGGCCAGCATGCGCAGCAGCACCATCAGCAGGCCCGCGTACTCGTCGGGCGCCAGGTGCAGCTCGGCGCGGCCGTGCAGGGCCATGCTGTACATCAGCTGGATCTCGTCGGCCGGCAGCGCGGCCGCCAGGCGGCGGATCTCTGCGGTCTCGTTGTCGGCATCGTCCAGCGCGGTCGGCGCGGCCTGGGCCAGCGCCATCTGCTGGAACAGCGTGGCCAGATCCTCCAGCGTACCGGCGGCCGACAGGCCCGCGCCGCGCAGCGCATCGGCCTGGGCAACGACGGCCTCGCCACTGGCCGCCGCCAGCGCGTCGACGATGGCCGTCACATGGCCGCGGTCCACGCTGCCCAGCATCTGGCGCACGCCGGCCTCGGTCAGCGAGCCGGCGCCGAAGGCGATGGCCTGGTCGGTCAGCGACAACGCGTCTCGCATGGAGCCGCGCGCCGCGCGTGACAGCAGCCGCAGGGCGCCGCCTTCGGCCGGCACGCTCTCGGCGCCCAGCACGCTGCCCAGGTGGCTCTGCACGTCGGCCGCGGCCATGGGGCGCAGGTTGAACTGCAGGCAGCGCGACAGCACGGTGACCGGCACCTTCTGCGGATCGGTCGTCGCGAGCACGAACTTCAGGTACTCGGGCGGCTCCTCCAGCGTCTTCAGCATTGCGTTGAAGGCGGTGTTGGACAGCATGTGCACTTCGTCGATCATGTAGACCTT